>Ga0207902_1000005_pt1 | contig 466021 bp, 413 predicted proteins | sample LinPmetageLP45_FD_184056 | JGI IMG/M metagenome (GOLD analysis project Ga0207902, IMG submission 184056) | Marine viral communities from the Pacific Ocean - LP-45 (SPAdes) | ecosystem: Environmental > Aquatic > Marine > Oceanic | place: Pacific Ocean | collected 2011-06-12
ACGTCTGAGCGCTTCATGAGCTGGGGCGTCCAGTGCGAAATCCACTAGCCGGTTGTACACCATGTCGATGTGCTTTCCTTGTGCAATCAATGCACCATCGACATATTCAAGCTCCGATGGGTCCAATATCAGGGTATTAATTCCTCTGGCTTGAAGTTGCTGTTGGGCCAGTTCGAATTCAGGGAACATAAACTGGGTCTCCGGGGCTTCGTCCACGATGGCCATGCTTTTGGGCATCGAGTCAGCACGTTGCCTTTGCCACTCCTGTCGAAACATATCGAACACAGCATTCTCAAATCCATCCAGCGCCTGTTTGGTTGCTGCGGTCTGTTGAGATGGTTTACAGCATCGGTGTTGAGCCCGAGCTAGCAACGAGTTCAGAAATGCGCCGCCGGCATTGGTATTGATCTCGATCAGTTGAGGACCGTCTTTGCCTAAGTGAAAGTCATAGCCCATGAACGCCCCTATGGGACCTGGATCGAAGCCTGCAATTTCCGGCGCCCAGGACAGAACGCGTTCTCGATAGGAAGAAAGCTCTGCGGTTGATTCGATCGCTTCAACGATTCGTTCCATCGCTTTGATGTCGGACTGGGGGACGAAGACCGGCGTGTTTGAAAAAAGCTGATGGAATTCAGGAGTGATCGATGGCACGTATCCAGCGGCTTCAAATTGATGTTCAAAGCTCTCTTTGAGGGCAACACGATCAAGGGTTACGCAATAGCACTCCCGGTTTAGACGCTCCGAGTAGCTATCAACCGATTGTTTATTTTCCTGAGTTACATCTTTCATTTTAGACTCGTGGTTGTAGTAAATTGTGCGATTCCTAGGCGCAGGAATATTGTGCTTTAAACAGGCCGCTCGTCCGGGATGGCTGTTAGCGGGACCACACTGCGCTATAGCAGAGAAATAGCCCACATTATGATGGATAGACTATTGAGATGCTTTTTTCATCCTGATTATTGTCGCCTAATAGTCGCGATCAAGTTTGTTTTTCAAGTCGCCGTTCAGGTGCTGAAAAATTGTAGGAGGTAGGTTTATGGCAACGCCTTCGAGCCAAACACTCTCACCGAAGACCATCGTCTGGATAATGATTCTCACCATTTTTCGGGCCATGTGTCTTCCTTGTATAAATGTTGGGTTGGGCGGTCTCAGGGTCTAAGTGCAACACTTAGTTAATGGTCAGAAGGTTATTGCTCTGCGAGAGCTGAAGGTATTCAACAAGTACTTCTGCTAGAAATTTCCAGCCCAACGTTTGACGTGGCCAGGTATTCAGTATGCCGTGATCTTAATGTCGGTGAAGCGGCCGTCCGCCGCTGGTTACAGCAGTATGACGCTGAGCGGTGTGGGCAGCCTGGAATAGGTAAGCCCTTGACGCCTGAGCAACAGCGCGTTCGGCAGCTAGAGCAGGAAAGTCGTCAGATCGAGACGATCAACGCGCTTCGGCAGCTCTAGGATCTGCCTTTGCTCCGACGTCAGCGCTTTGCGTCTCTCGTGGATAATACTCAACTTTCTTTTTGTACTGGTCAATCCAGCGCGCATAGCTGTGGGCCCAATATCCAATGCGTCAAAGGCTTCGGTAACGGAGTAGCTTTAGTTTAGTACCAAATCCACCGCTTCGAGTTTGAATTTCGGGGTAAACGCTCGACGTTGATTCTAAATAGACACTCCATAGAGGCGCTACTATAGCGCCTCTATGGAGTGTCCGGATTCATTATGAATCCCCTGTTCAGGAATAAGCTTGAGACATATATCATTACGTTAATCGAGTTTGGATATGAATCGCCCCTAGTTTAGTAGCCACCTCCAGGCCTTATAATCAAGGCACCCAGGAGGTCCAATGAGCAACTCACGTTACACCGAAGAATTCAAAATTGAAGCCGTCAAGCAGGTAGCTGACAGAGGTCATTCCGTTGCTGAGGTCGCCGCCCGATTGGGAGTGTCAGGCCACAGCCTTTATCAGTGGATCAAGCGCTACTCCAAGCCCACGGAGCAACGGCGGCAGGACGATGAGCTTCAGGCCGAGATTCGTCGACTGAAGTCCGAATTAAAACGCGTATCGGAAGAGCGAGATATATTAAAAAAGGCCACTGTAGGTTCAATCGGTCACTGCAACAGATATCCTGAAGTATCGTACTGCAGTGAGCTAGCTAATGAAGCGATCATATACTCAAGAAGAACGAGATCTTGTTTTTGACCTATGGAAGCAGGGAGCGGGATTTAGCGATATTGCTCGGGTCCTTGATGCCAAGCCCGGATCAGTATTCACAATCCTCCGTGATTCCGGTGGCATAAAGCCCGAACAAAGAAGGAGAGCAGCTAAACATCTGACGTCTGAAGAGCGAGAGGAAATACGGGCAGGGTTGTCAGCGAAAATGAGTATCAGGGCAATTGCTCGTCAGCTAAATCGATCACCTTCCACTATCTCGCGTGAAGTAAATAGGAACCGAGGCCGCCGATGGTACAAGGCCTTGGATGCAGACAGGATAGCTTGGTCCAAAGCGAAGCGGCCAAAAGCCTGTCGTCTAGCTACCAAGCCCGAGCTTCGAACCCTAGTTGTTGAAAAGCTGCAGCTGAACTGGTCGCCTGAGCAGATTTCTGGATGGCTCAAGGCCAAGATGTCGCGTAATGCGAGCATGCAGATTTCTCACGAAACGATCTATAAAACGCTATATGTGCGCTCAAGGAAAACTTTAGACCATTCGCTAACCTCTCATCTGAGACGTTCCCATAAAATGCGGCAAAGCAGACATCATTCAAGGTCGGGGGATCGTGGGACAATCAATATTGTGAACGGTGTTTCCATTCATAAACGCCCTAGGAACGTCAAAAACCGAAGATCTATTGGACACTGGGAGGGCGACCTGGTCTCAGGTTCTGGCAATACCCATATCGCGACGTTGGTCGATAGGAAAACCCGATTTACGCTCATTTTAAAGCTCGGCGGTAAAGACGCGGCATCTGTTAATTCTGCGCTGATCAAGGCGTTTAAGGTGCTTCCGGAAACCATGAGAAAGTCACTAACTTGGGACAGAGGAATGGAGTTGGCGATGCATGCTGACTTCACGCTGGAGACGAAAATGCCTGTTTATTTCTGCGATCCCCAAAGCCCCTGGCAGAGAGGCACGAATGAGAATACCAATTCCTTAATTCGGCAATATTTTCCTAAGAAAACCAGTTTGGCCCAGCACTCCCAGACCGCACTCGATCATGTGGCAGAGCAACTAAATGGGCGACCTCGGAAAACCTTGAAGTTTCGAACACCCGAGGAGATGATGGGATGGCGTGTTGCGTCGACTGCTTGAACCTACAACCGCGTACTTCGCCAGAGAGTCCGATTGAGGTACGCGTTTATTCAGAGCCAAGTGGACCTGTATCCCGTGCGCCGCCTGTGCAAGATGATGACTGTGCACCCCAGTGGCTACTATGCGTGGTGTTGCAACAAGCTGTCTGATCGTGCACGAGAAGACCAGCGCCTGTTGGGCCAGATTAAACATTCATGGCTCGAAAGCGGCGGTGTATATGGTTATCGCAAAATTCATCTGGATCTTCGTGAAGCTGGCGAGGCTTGCGGTAAGCACAGGGTAGCCCGTCTCATGCGCTGTGAGGGGTTGCGCTCACAGACCGGCTATCGCCGCCGTCCAGGTCATTACAGTGGTAAGCCTGCGGTGGTCTCACCCAACCACTTAGCTCGTCAGTTCGAAGTGGCGGCGCCCAATGTTGCCTGGGTGACTGATATAACCTACATCCGTACCTACGAAGGCTGGCTGTATTTGGCCGTGGTTATCGACCTGTTCTCTCGTCAGGTGGTCGGCTGGTCGATGAAGCCGCGTATGACGTCTGACTTAGCGCTAGATGCACTGTTAGCGGCGGTCTGGAGGCGTAAGCCGCAAGGATGTGTCATGGTTCATTCGGACCAGGGCAGTCAGTTTAGTAGCGGTGACTGGCAGAGCTTCCTGAAAGCGAATCATCTGATGGGTAGCATGAGTCGCCGCGGTAACTGCCATGATAACGCCGTCGCTGAAAGCTTCTTTCAATTACTCAAACGGGAGAGGATTAAACGTCAGATCTATCCAACACGTGACGCTGCGAGGCAGGACGTGTTCAATTACATTGAGATGTTTTATAACCCAAAGCGCCGGCAAGGCACGAGTGGTGACCTGTCACCGGTCGAGTTCGAAAAGCGTCATTACCAGAGTCTGGCGAGTGTCTAGAATACTGGGGGCGATTCAGAACGAGCTGGGAGGTGAGTACAACGCCAAATTCAGGAATTGGATTTTTGCGTCCACTCATCGTGATGAGATCCTGGCAAAGCTTCGAGCGCTTGACGAAAATTAACTGTAGCGGGGAGAAGTATTGGGTTTAGAGCTGGAGGTTTCGGACCCCGAAACCTCGTGCTTATTTTGGTGGGCTCGGCGATGAGTGCGAGACAGCTTCCAGGCTCCGATGCTCTATTCTGAAGGGCTAGCGACCGGGTTTGTACCGGTGGTTTTGATATACTTTCGCTTGGGAAAACTGTTGACCCATATTGGGCAAAGTGCCAACCAACTGCGGAGCAATAGATGACTGAAGCAACGTGCGATTTTAGTATTGGCGTCAGCTCAGACGCGCTTGAAATGATCGAGCGCGCGGCACGATTGTGTAACCAGTCGACTTCTGACTTCATGCTCGACGCCGCTTTTTACAAAGCGATTGATACGCTGTTGACTGACAAAGTGGGTTTTTTGTCCGCCGCTGCTTATAGGGAGGTTTGCCGCGACATCCTTTCAGTGAGCGGTACCCAGCCTATTCCAACCAAATAGGTTTTAGTCTCCTCGGGACGTTGTGCTGGGCTTACAGGTTGCTATTTCGCATGTTCGGTTCGTTGCTGCTGCGGTCATACCTTCACGAAGCAGTTGTGGATAGTGGATTCAAGATTAGGTAAGGCGACGTTTGGGAGCCCTGCGCACTTGAGGCAGGAGCCTTGGCGCTAAAGCGTGTTCTTGCCAGGAGGGCGTATGACCAAGCAGAAGGCAGTCGATTGCATCGGTACTGAGCGGCTATGCCGCTCAGTTGCGTCTTCCACGGCTATAGAGACTGGGGAACCAGTGCGGCAGATTGAAGCTCGTTTGGCCAAGGGTGTCAGAAGGTTTCCAAAGCTGAGGTTGGCGCAGTGATTTCTGACGTAGGCGTTCGTGCTAAAGCTCAATAACGTCGTGTATCAGTCGTTCTATATGGGTGTAGTCACCTCCAGCTCCTGCCTGGATCGCCTTGAAATAGAACTCTTTGTTTTCCACCCATACACTGTAGTCTAGCGGTGCACCTCCAGCTGCTACTGCCATGACGTCAAGAAGCAGTCGTGATAGGCGGCCGTTACCGTCACGGAAGGGGTGTATCAGCACCAGCTCTACATGGCTTTCGGCGAGGAAGCGGACGAGTTGATCTCTCGGCATGGCTGGTAATTGCGCAAAAGATTTTAAGAAGTCCAGTTCGAACTGCTTCGACAGTCTGGGCAGCTGCGCCGCCGCGGCGAATTGAAATCCATTTTTGCTCAAATTGACCGAGCGCAGCTCCCCTGCCCAGTCATACAGATTGCCGAGCCATTGCTGATGCCACCGTAAAATATTTTGAAAGGCTAGGTTCTTCAGAGGCTGTTTAAAAACGTGTCTATACAGCTCGAAAAGGAGTTCGACTTCGGCGTCGTCGATATCTCGTTTAGATGTTAGATTTAGTTTATTTTGAAGTACTGATGTATCTATTGGCATATGAAAATTGCCGTGTGCCGGCGTCGGGTTCTTTTATTTGCCGCTCTGTTTTTTTAAAGCCGGCAATCAATTTAATTGCGATAGAATACTATTTGCTGGTGGCGCATGCGAGCTGGCACGACTATGTTTCACAAGCGGTTGACCATTATGGCGTTTTTAAATGGTTCGCGGTCTGGTACTGCGACGCTGTTGATGAGTAATTGTGAAACACTAATCTGAATAAGTTTAGGGTGATTGTGATGTTGCTGTTTCTGGATTACGACGGAGTTCTCCACCCCGATGATGTTTTTCTTAGGAGCGACGGTAGTGTCGAGTTGCGGGCGCCCGGTGATCTTTTCATGTGGGCGCCAATATTGGTGGAGCTAATCTCTGATTTGAAGGTGCATATTGTGCTATCCACCAGCTGGGTCAGGCACCTAGGTTTCAAGCGAGCGCGCAAAGCATTGCCCAATCAGTTGTCATCTCGCGTGGTGGGTGCCACATGGCACTCAGCGATGAAGCTAAGCGGGACGGGGCACATCCTTTGGGACGAGCAAAGTCGCTATGAGCAGATTAATTCCTATTTGAATCGGCTCGCTTCCAAGCAGAATTGGTTGGCAATTGATGACGACGCAGTTGGTTGGCCTGACGACAAGCGCGAACATTTGGTGCTGACAAATCCAAGGCTAGGGCTGTCTGATGCGGGCTCTGGACAAGAGCTAGCGCAGCGTTTATCGGAGAGCAGCAAGATAATGCTGCCGGGCGTTCGCAAAGTACCTTAAGGGCGCCCAGCAGACTTTTCTTGAAGCGCCAAGAGGTTATTTGGTACCACCCGCTACATCGGGTGCTCCAAGCTTTTTATTCGATGCCATGTCTCGTACAAAGCTTTGAAGTCGCCTGACCCAATTATCTCCAGCGGAGTACGGCCATTAAAGAACGTGTTGTTGTTACGCATCCTCATGAACCCGTACTGGTTTGCTGGGTTAGAGAATATTGAGCGTAGCGTTGCATGTATTTCTAGAATAAAACTAATGCGATGCCGTTGCTCCTTGCTTAGAGAGCCTTGCATTTGGTCTTCAGTCAAACCGCTCTGGCCGAAGCCGAGGATAACGGAGCGCTCTCGCTCAGGAACCTCCCAAAGCTGCAAAATTTTCATGGCTACGCGCAGAGCTGTCCTTGCCTGCTGAACAGAAAGCAGTGAACGCTCGTCATTTATGGATGGTTGCCTGCACATAGCTGTTGGACTCTATTAATATTTAAATCGGCTGCAATCCTGGGAATGTTTCTACTGGAAAGCATGTGGGATTATGCTGACCGAAGCAATGCTATTAGAGATATGGGTATTCTGTTTTATTTGCACTGCTGCATTTAAAAGCTCAGTCATTAAAGTAATCGTCTTTGCGGATAAGCCCGAACTTTTTATCGCACCAATGCCCAGTATCGTCTTCGAACAACATCTCAGGTAGACGCCGCCGGCGCAAACTTTCTAGAGTAAGGAAGAAACAAGTTTCGCAAAGGTGAACTTCATAGTGTTCTCCGTCGTGTTCGGAACCGTATCCCCATTTTGCCGACAGCACACCGTACTGGGGGGTATGCGATTCACCTGATGTGGATTTGTCGCAGACATCACAGGTGATATCCACGACGTCAGCAACAATCTTCTCTTCTATGATTTTCATAGGTCGACTCGAATGTAGGTAAACGCTAAAAGCGCTACTCGTGATGGCAGATCGGGCCAGTCAGGCACTTCCCGCTAGGCTGCGGGGAAAAGCGCGCTTAATACTGACCCATAGCTGGAGCGTCTTGGTAAAACCAGAAAATTAATCGGAGGCCATTTTTGAAATCAAAATATACTCACCATCGCCGTCAAGGAGGCGGCTTTGCGCTTTCCTTCACCAACCAAGATGTAGACTGTATTGGCTGTTTCAAAAATACAGGGCGGGGTAAAACGTATTAATGGGGTGGTTCTTACCCAGAATCCGATGTCGAATTTATGGCTGCTGTCGTACATCACTTCGTGCGCATACACCATGACGGGTTGGAATCCTCGCGCTTCCATTGCTTTAGCTTCTGTCTCGCTTACATCCAGGTCAGCCCAGATCCAGTCGCGGACAGCTCGGAATGGCTTGTTCTTGGCCTGCGACCGGCCTAAGACAATGGCTTCCTCAAGAGTTAGGTTGCCGCCTTGCATCGGCTCCCCGTCGCCGAGAAGCAGTTCGGTCATCACGTGAAGGTCTTCCATAGGGTATTCCTTGTGCTGTAGTCATTAAGCTAAGTGGATCTGCGCATGCGCCAAGCTAACTGTTGGCGCATTGCCGAGGCTCAGGGTTGGCTGGGCAGCCAGTAGCTGCTTGCTGGGCCAGGGCCGTCATACTTGGCAAAGTTGCACCATTCAGGTTTGGTACTGAATGTCCTTCGTCGGTTATCGGCAGATGCGCTCATCATGTCCGCCTGCTGAATGCTCATGGCAACGGGCATCAAAGGTCGCTGTTGCTTGGGGCGTATTACCCAGTCGAATATATTTCTCAGGGCATTCGCTCCGTCAGCCCATGTGGCTTCAAGACGCATCAGGGCAGGCACGAGTAGCTCGAACCCAAGAAGCTCATGGCTCACCAGGCATCCAGTCGAGGTGCGTCGCCCATCTGGCAGAAAGCTACGCACCTTGCCGATGTCATGCAGTAACCCGGCGACGGCCGTTAGCCAACGCTCATGTTCTGGAAAGCACGTGGTCATGCCCTGAACTGTTTTTGCAACCTCAAGGCTGTGCTGGGCCAGTCCACCACTGCAACAGTGGTGGTAACTCGCGCTCGCTGGGTAGGTAAAGAATGGACAGCCGATACTGGGTTGCCCAAGAACCTGATACACGAAGCTTTTCAGGGGCTCATAGGGGCAAGGCTGCAGCCATTGCTCCACCGCCATTACCGCAGCCTCCGAGTCAACCATACTGATGGGTAGATGGGTCAGAGATTGGAAGGTATCCAGTATGCGTATCTGGCTGTGGCTACCCAGCAGGTATCTACCGTGACGCTTCACGAGAAGGCGCACAGCAGTTAGGTTGCTGGCAGGCCATGTGCCAGGGTGGTCAGCTAGTTCAAGTAGTACCTCATGGTTGCCAGAGAGGTTTTCCACGTCCAGGAAAATACCTTCGCTCAGAGAGGATACTTGATAAGCGTGCTGGGGAATCAGGCATCCAGTCAACCAGAAGGGCTCAACAGGCTCATCCGTCATTTGAGGTGGCAAGACCTTAGTCATAGCGCTGCCCCCATTGGTTAATGGTTTGATCCAGACGATCAAGCAGGTAAGGAAGGATTGCTTGTCCGCACTGATCTTCCAACTGGGGTAAGGTTTCGCAGACCCAAGTCTCCAGTGCCGCTAAATTGTCGGACTCATTCCCACGACCAATCAGAAAAACCAGGCTATCCCCGTCAGGAATTCGAAGTGCTACCTGCATGGCACTGGCGAGTCGGAGACAGGTCCTTTTTGAAAACTCAGGCATGGTCTTGCTCCTTGTTGGTAGCGGTTTGTTGATCCAGGGCTTGCAGTAATAGTCGCTCCATTGCGGAGCCATCGCGTCGGGTCAAATTGGGGACATAGCGGGAATACACGCGGAATAGCATTTCAGTGGTGGTGTGGCCCATCTGCCTGGCTATCCATTCGGGCGCTTCGCCTGCTGCCAGCCAAAGTGTTGCTGCGGTGTGGCGTGTTTGATAAGGGCGACGTGGACGCAGGCCCAGATGACGCAGCAGTGGGTACCACACCCTTGGGGTGACGTTGCGATGCAACAAGGTGGATCCATTGCGGTTGCAAAAAACGAAGTCGAAGGCTCCGGTTGCTTTTTTTTGCTCCAAAAGAGCATCGTAAACCGGGCCTGACATATCGATAGACCGGAACGAACCATCGTTTTTGGTGTAGACCAGCTCTTCCCGTACTAGCGATTGCCGCACCAGAATCTGCTTGCGTTCAAAGTCCACAAATTGCCATTGCAGACCGTCAATCTCGCCAGTACGCATTCCGGTAAAAAAACGCACGATGTAGTAATTTTTAAAATCGGCCCGCACGTTGGCAATGATTTTTCTCACTTCCTCAATCGTGAACGGCTCTACATCGGTCCTGGGGACTTTAAGCGACTTGATGCCTTGATAAGGTGAGGTAAACTCATGGCGGTCGGCTGCTTCGTTAAGGATCATGCGCAAAGGCGTCATGATGTGGTTGATTCGCTCTGCTGACAGGGGTTTGCCTTTACCGTTTCTGACTTTGGCGAGCTGGGAACGGAATGACAAAATCTCTGCCTTGGTGATGGAGCCGACCTCTTTCTCTCCAAACTCTGGCTTCAAGTGGCCGCGCAGCGTGGCGGCAACTGTTTCGCTATGTGAGCGTCGCCACTGGGCCTGCATTTCACTGAACCAGGTATCAGCAAAATCGCTAAACAGCGGCGTGGTGGTTTTGCTTACTCGCGCCTTTAATGCATCAGCCTCACTGAACTTGCGTGCATTGCTGCTGCCGGGGAAGTACCGGGCATACTCGAATGAGCCAAGCGTGATCTCGGCCTCTATCTTTTTCAAAATGGTTTCGAGCTTTCGGCGATTGGCGGGAGTGTCATCCAGCGCGGTTTGCTCTCGACAGCGTGTGCTTTGGTAGCGGAAATCAAAGAACAGCTTTCCGGTCTGCTCTCTTACACGAATACTAGCCATGCATCACACCTCCATTGGCCATTGGAATGCTGAGATCCGAGGTGCCTGAAGTGGCAGCCATGTCGCGCTCAATCGCATCCCAGAGATAAAGGATTTTTCGGCCACCAAAAGGCCGGATGTAATGAGTGCCCTCAAACAACACAGAATCTTTTAAGCGTTCGCGGATGGTACGCGCGTCGTATTTGATACGAGCGGCTAGTTCGTCAGTTGTTAGGTATATCTGTGACATAGCAATGATCCTCTGGTAATGTTTCTCGCTGGAGGTCATCAGGTCCTCTTAAAGGTTAAGATGATCTCCTGAAGATCATTATGCATTCAAAAAGGCTTTCTGCAAGCTTTTTTGATCTCCTGCGGGTCAAATAGTCTTTGGTGGGAACATGATTAAGTGCCATCTGTCGAAATTGATGGGCGAAAGGAAGCTCAAAGTGACCGACGTTGCTCGAGATACAGGCATTAACCGCGGTACGATTACGCGGCTCTATCATGAGACCGCCACGCGTATAGAGCTGGACGTTATTGAAGAGCTTTGCCGATACTTGGATTGCAAAGTAGGGGACTTGCTCGAGATACAGCTTGAGAATGGTGGAGGTAGAACTCCTCTGGAGTCTGCAAAAAATTAGGCTCGGCGGGGGCGATATTTGAGCCGGTAGCAAAGACTCCTATCGGGCCCAATTTCAAACGTGATTGAGTGTTGCCTGGGTGGGCCCCGTCAGCAGTCCTTGGTTATTACGACAGGCTTCTCCCGGCCAGAAGCAGTCAGCCCGTCTTTATGAGTTTTCCGCAGACCTGGAGAATCTTCAAGGTCATACCCACTTACCAAGACAATACGCTTACGGTGCCCGCCATATGAGGCGAATATTCGAAGATGAGATTGAATAGCCGCGGTTTTCTATCCAGCCGTTGCGGTGTTTTCTGTCGCTTTAGTAGGCCATCGATTTCAGCCCGGTGCTGCCTTAGGCGCAATGTCATCAACTTAAGCAATTTTCCTATAAATATCATATAATTAGCACTCAAATCAGCGCATAGGAAAAGTAACTTTGCCCCCTCAAAACACACCGTTTGACACTGCCCAGCAAGTCATGCTTGAAAATTGTAAAAAAAATAACCAACAAGCTTGATTGCCCCGTCTTTATTGATACCTACCGCCAACGCCCTCAAGACTTTACCCGCCGTCGTCAATTGACCTTCAAGAACCTCGTCCTATTCTTGCTCAACCAGCCGCGCACTGCCTTGCAAACCGAGCTAGATCAGTTTTATCGCGTGCTCAATCAGTCCTCAGTCGAGACCCAAGTCGTCACTGCGCAAGCCTTCAGCAAGGCACGCAACAAGCTCAAGCCCGAGGTGTTTGCCGACCTCAATCAACACCTCCAGCAACAGATCGACAGCCTTGGGCTGCGCCAGACATGGCGTGGACTACGGATACTCGCCGTGGATGGTTCGACCGTTCACTTGCCGTTGGAGCAGGCTGTGACTCGCTTTTTCGGCAGCCACTGCGAGTTCCCCGTTGCACGCTTTTCCACGCTCTACGATGTCGCCGACGGTCAGACTCTACATAGCCTGATCGTGCCCTTCCAGGTCGGCGAGCGCGATTGTGCTCACTTACATCTCGACCATGTGCCCGCTGACAGCCTGACGCTGTTTGATCGCGGCTACCCCGGACACTGGCTGTTCGCACTATTCGAGCAGCAGAAGCGGCATTTTCTGATGCGTCTACCTTGCGGCTACAACGCGCAGGTTAGACAGTTTCTCCAGTCGGGACAGACCGATGACACGCAGCTCTTCACTGCCAACCACCCCGAGGCGCGCCTGTTCTGCACAGAGGCCGGCGTCGACCCCGGACGTCCGATCCGGTTGCGACTGATCCGGGTCGAGCTGCCGGGCGGCGAAAGCGAGGTGCTGCTGACCTCCTTGCTGGATCGGAAAACCTTCCCGGCCGACGTGTTTGCAGATCTTTACCATCGTCGCTGGGGTATCGAAACCGACTACCGTCGCATCAAACAGACCCTGGGTCTGGACAACTTCAGTGGGCGCAGCGTGACGGCAGTGAAGCAGGACTTTTATGCCGGACAACTACTGAAGAATCTGGCACTGCTGATGCAACATCTGCTGCAACCGGTCATCGAGCAGCGCCACAAAAATCGCAAGCTGCGCTGGAAAGCCAACTTCACACAAGGGGTCTCACGCCTCAAGAATACTCTGGTCGACTTGCTGGTGCGCCCCTGTGTGCTTGGGCTGTCCAACGTGCTGACGCTGATGGCCAGCAGCCTAAGCGCCGTACGCCCCGGGCGCAACTTCGAGCGTAAACGAAAACGCGCGGCCAGTCGTGGCTGTGAGGGTTACAAGCCGGCGCGCTGATAACACCGACCACCTGAGCTACCGCGTAAAACAGCTGGCCAGAAGCGGCCGGTACGCGCTCGCCTGTAAAACGCGAAAACTGATTGACGGTGCGATTCGACAACCGCTGGATTAACATCAGCAGCGCTGACCCACCAGACAAACGCTCGGCGTGCAGTGAAAATCGATCGCAGCGGTCAAGCCAAACCCAGGGCTGCTTGCCTTTTGCGGCATCGGCGGCTTAAGTTGATGACATTGGGTTCGAGCCCCGTCCGCTGCGCCATATAACTCAAGGGTTTACAGCGTTTTTGCTGTAATAGCTCTACTTGTTATCCGAATTGTCACTTCAGCGTCACGCCATCGTCATTTAATTACCTTAGTGTTGAATTCTGATTCGCAATAAAGCGGGTCGTAACATTGCTAAAGGTGATCATATGGCACCGGAACATGTGACGAATTCTGTTCTCAGGGTAGAAGGGTTGGGTGTCACCTACCCAGGGGGCGTTGTGGCGCTGCGTTCGACTTCCGTGAGTTTTGCTCACGGCGAATTCACTGTGCTGCTGGGTTTGTCCGGTGCGGGCAAGTCAACCTTGTTACGCACACTCAACCATCTAGTACAGCCGTCCAGCGGGCGGGTGGTATCCAGCGAATTTGGGCCGCTTGATGCGCGAATTGGCCTACGTAACCACCGGCGCAAGACCGCTATGGTATTTCAGCATCATCAGCTGATCCTACGTCACACGGCGCTGGCTAACGTGCTAACGGGCCGGCTGGCCTATCACAGTACGTGGCGCAGTCTGTTCCCCTTGCCCCGGCATGACCTTGATCTGGCTCTGCATTGTCTCGACCGCGTGGGTTTGGCCGACAAGGCACTGATGCGCGTCGATCAACTCTCCGGCGGGCAGCAGCAACGGGTGGGCATTGCCCGCGCACTAGCCCAGGAACCTAGCATGATTCTGGCCGATGAGCCCGTTGCCAGTCTGGACCCGGCCACCTCGGAAATAGTGTTGTCGTTACTCAAGCGTATCTGCCAGGAAGATGGCATCACTGCCGTGGTGTCTCTGCATCAACTTGAATATGCCCAGCGTTTTGCCGACCGCATTATCGGACTGGCCAACTCCCATATCGTTTTTGATGGCGCAGCGGGTGAATTGAATGAGGCCCAGCTTGCGCGCATCTACGCGGCTCCTGAAAAGGCCAACACCCTGGCAGCTGACGCCTGCCCTGGAAATGCGAACCCTGCCCCCCACCTTCACTCTGTTACAAAGCTGGAGATTGCTCAATGAAACTGCTTAACAAAATAGTGCTGGCCGCAAGTATTTTTGTCGCGGGTGCGAGTTCCACACTGGCTGCGGATGCCAATCCGGACACCCTCAAGGTGGCACTGCTACCCGATGAAAACGCGTCAGAGTTGATCAAACGCAACCAGCCATTGAAGGACTATCTTGAAAGCACGCTGGACAAGAAGGTCCAGCTGATCGTCACCACGGATTACTCGTCCATGATCGAGGCGATGCGTTTTGGCCGGATTGATCTGGCCTATTTCGGTCCCTTGTCCTACGTCCTGGCGAAGAGCAAAAGTGAAATCGAGCCTTTTGCCGCAATGCTTGTCGATGGCAAGCCTACCTACCGTTCTGTATTGATCGCCAACGTTGATTCGGGAGTGGAATCCTACGCGGACCTGAAAGACAAGAAGATGGTCTACGGCGACCGTGCTTCAACCTCCAGTCACCTGATCCCCAAAACGGTGCTGGTGGAGGCTGGGTTGAAAGCCGACGAGGACTATCAGCAACATTTTGTGGGCAGCCATGATGCGGTGGCGGTGAACGTAGCCAATGGCAATGCCGACGCTGGTGGGCTGTCAGAGGTGATCTTTAAGCACGTATTAGAGACTGGTCTGATCGACCCGGCCAAGGTCAAGGTGCTGGGTTACAGCGGAGAGTACCCGCAATACCCCTGGGCCATGCGCTCGAATCTCGACGCCGATCTCAAGGCCAGCATCAAGAACGCTTTTGTCAATCTGGACGATCCGACCGTTTTAGAGAGCTTCAAGGCCGAGGGTTTTGCTCCGATCGAGGACGCCGATTACGACATCATCCGCGATATGGGTAGCCTGCTTGGGCTCGATTTCGCCACCATGTAAGGAGCGGTTATGAGCGTTCATTCGAGCGTTGCGTTGACAGAGACGGCTGATCGCCAACAGGTGCTGACTGATTATGGTCGGGGCTGGAAGCGCAAGCTGGCACAAGCCGCTGCGGTTCTCGGTGTGGTGCTGGTTGCCAGCTGGTATGTGAATTTATTGGACTTTGACACCCTAGCCCAGGGTGTGCCGGCCATTATGACCCTGGCCGGAGAGTCCTTTCCTCCTGATTTCAGTAGTGCGGCAAACTGGTTTTCGCCATTGATCGATACCTTGGCGATGAGCATCGCGGGAACCGCAATTGCTGTCAGCCTGTCTTTGCCGCTGACGTTTCTGGCGGCGCGCAACACGTCGCCGCATCCGGTGGTGTTTCAGTTGACGCGGGTTGTGCTGAACGGACTGCGGTCGGTGCCCGAGCTGATCATGGGCATCATCTTTGTAGCGGCGGTTGGTTTTGGGGCCTTGCCAGGCGTGCTGGCGCTCGGGCTGCATTCAATTGGCATGGTCGGCAAGTTTTTTGCCGAAGCCATAGAGCATGTGGATGAAGCGCCAGTGGAAGCCGCTCGGGCTGCTGGCGCCACGCGACTGCAGGTGCTTTTCCATGCCGTATTGCCTCAGGTCCTGCCGCAGTTTGCGGATGTTTCAATCTACCGCTGGGAATACAACTTCCGCGCTTCCACAGTGATGGGCATGGTCGGCGCTGGGGGGATCGGCTTTGAGCTGATGGGCTCTTTGCGAATCATGCAATACCAGGAAGTGCTCGCGATCTTGCTAGTCATACTGCTGATGGTAACGCTGGTGGATGCACTTAGCGGCTTTCTGCGCAAATCATTCAAGTAAGAGCTGAATATGAAACCACGTGTCGTAATAACCCATAAAGTGCATGACGAAACCCTTCAGTTACTCGCTCCGCATTGCGAGTTGATAACCAACCAAACTACCGAGACGCTGCCCCGGGATGAGGTGTTGCGCCGGGTTAGCAGTGCGCAGGCTATGATGGCGTTCATGCCTGACCGTATCGACGCTGATTTTCTCGATGCTTGCCCGCAACTCAAGATTGTCGGCGCGGCGCTGAAAGGGTTCGACAATTTTGATGTGCAGGCCTGTACGCAACGGGATGTATGGCTGACCTTTGTACCGGACCTGCTTACCGTGCCAACGGCCGAACTGACCGTTGGGCTGACTATCGGATTGGTGAGGCAAATCAAAGCCGCTGATGAGTATGTCAGGTCGGGTGATTTTCAGGGTTGGACGCCGCAGTTCTATGGGTTGGGCATAGAGGGGTCGACTGTAGGCATCGTCGGTATGGGAGCGATCGGCAAAGCGCTGGCGCAACGGCTTAAGGGCTGGGGCGCACGAGTCCAGTACAGTGAGCCGCAGGCGTTGGGCTCTGATGAAGAGGCTGCGTTAAACATTGAATTCTGTTCGCTTGAAGCGCTGCTGGAAACATCCGATATCGTAATCCTGGCGCTGGCACTCAATTCCTACACCCTGCATACGATCAATGCGAGTCGCCTTGCTCTAATGAAGGCGGGTGCGTTTCTGGTTAATCCCTGCAGGGGCTCGGTGGCGGATGAACAGGCGGTGTTGGACGCATTGCGCAGTGGCCACTTGGGAGGATATGCGGCGGATGTATTTGAAATGGAGGACTGGGCCAGGGATGAGCGGCCGCGCACGATCAACGCGGATTTGCTGGCGCATCCGAATACATTGTTCAGTGCGCACATAGGCTCGGCGGTCAGCCGGGTGCGCATGGCAATCGAGCGCAGGGCTGCAGAAAACATACTACAGGTGCTGCGGGGTGATATACCGCAAGACGCTGCCAATCGGCTTGCCAAGGTTGGAGAGCTTGCATGCTGAATCTGGTCTGGCTCAAGACGCTGGTCGCCTTGTTTCAGTACAGGAATTTCCAGACCACCGCAGACCGGCTGGGTATCGCCCAGCCGACGGTGACGCAACATGTTCAGAAGCTGGAGGAGCAACTTCAGGTGGGGCTGGTTGTGCGCGGGCGCGCTGGTTGTCAGCCAACGCCCGAGGCGCTGCTGCTGTTGCCTTTTGCCGAAAGCATGTTGAAGCTGAATGATCGTGCAGTGCGTGCAATCAAGGGTCGGGACCTGCGCGTGGGAGCAAGTTCGAATATCGGCATCTATATGCTGCCGCCCTATGTGCGCTCGTTCGTTACCGCAGAGTACAACCCTGATCTAGAGCTGGTAATCGGTAGTAATCCAGCTATTGCGCAGAAGTTGGGGAATGCAGAGCTGGATGTGGCCGTCATGGAGTGGTGGCAGCCTCAAACCGGCTTTCAGGTCCGAAGTTGGAGAAAGGAGCCGCTGGTGCTGATAGTGCCTCCGACGCACTCCTATGCGGAACTTTATGAGGTGGGCCCAGAGCATCTGGCTGGTATGGAACTGATTGGGGGGGAGTCTGGCACCGGTACGGGCCGGCTGCTGGATCGTTATTTTGCTGATAAAAGCGCCATCCCCGGAGTGTCAATGCAACTGGGCAGTACGGAAGCGGTTAAGCAGGCAGTCAAAGCGGGGCTGGGGGTTTCGCTGGTGCTGGCTTCCGCCGTAACAGAAGAGGTTGGGTCAGGCAGTTTGTGTGCCGTCCCGTTCAGCGGGGCGGGTCTGGATAAGGAGCTGATGGTCGTCTGGCGTGAAAACCCGGCTAAATCGGATCAGTTGCCGGGTTTTGTCAGTCACTTGCTTAATGAGTCGGAAGTTAGCTCCTGCACATTGGCAACACCTGAGCTGTGATAACGTCTTGTTTGGGATTTAGCTTGCCTATAAGAAAACACTCCGCCCAATGTTTTGTTCCCCCACTTGGTTTCGGAAACGGGTAGATAATAGTGGATGCTCGCAGAGTGATATTAGGCTGAAAGCCATGTGTCGCCTATGGTCTGGTGGAGTTCTGTGGGTTTTTACAGAATTCATAAAGGCGGACTGATCCTCCGCCACTATTCAACGACAAAGCCCCGTAAATCGGGGCTTTGTCGTTTCTGGGTGTTGCTAACTCAGATACGCAAATACCGCGCCTCACTCAGATTGAGTAGGTCGGTAGAGGTGCTGACTGGGATTGTTTTGCACCACGACCTCTGCTGACGTAAGGGAAGGCACCCCCGTTCAAGTGAGTTGATAGAGATGACCGGTACGATGCTGTAAAGTGCTGCTTTGATACGGTTTTATACGGCCTGTTCTCTGTGGGTTGGTGTTGTACGACCCAAGCATCGAGGCGTTGACACCTCTGCCCTGTGAAATCGCGGTGAGACGCTATAATCTGCTATAGGCATTTTCTCTTAAGTAGGAGGATTAGATTATGGCTGACCAATGGCTAACCACACTCTCCACAAATACGCCGCAAGAAGGTTTTGAGCTCGCAATAACACTGAGCCGTCGCGGCGTAAAATATACCCAACCGGACCCAGAGGTCCTACATAAACTGCGGCCTGAGTACGCCAATGACGCGCATGAGCTTACCGCTGCGTCCCAAGTTATCGCTATAAACTTCCAGACAGTGGCTGCGGCAAATAATTACTGGAAGAAGTAACCAAGAAAGGCAACGATAACGTCTTTGCCCCACGACCAATGTCATCAACTTAAGCAATTTTCCTATAAATATCATATAATTAGCACTCAAATCAGCGCATAGGAAAAGTAACTTTGCCCCCTCAAAACACACCGTTTGACACTGCCCAGCAAGTCATGCTTGAAAATTGTAAAAAAAATAACCAACAAGCTTGATTGCCCCGTCTTTATTGATACCTACCGCCAACGCCCTCAAGACTTTACCCGCCGTCGTCAATTGACCTTCAAGAACCTCGTCCTATTCTTGCTCAACCAGCCGCGCACTGCCTTGCAAACCGAGCTAGATCAGTTTTATCGCGTGCTCAATCAGTCCTCAGTCGAGACCCAAGTCGTCACTGCGCAAGCCTTCAGCAAGGCACGCAACAAGCTCAAGCCCGAGGTGTTTGCCGACCTCAATCAACACCTCCAGCAACAGATCGACAGCCTTGGGCTGCGCCAGACATGGCGTGGACTACGGATACTCGCCGTGGATGGTTCGACCGTTCACTTGCCGTTGGAGCAGGCTGTGACTCGCTTTTTCGGCAGCCACTGCGAGTTCCCCGTTGCACGCTTTTCCACGCTCTACGATGTCGCCGACGGTCAGACTCTACATAGCCTGATCGTGCCCTTCCAGGTCGGCGAGCGCGATTGTGCTCACTTACATCTCGACCATGTGCCCGCTGACAGCCTGACGCTGTTTGATCGCGGCTACCCCGGACACTGGCTGTTCGCACTATTCGAGCAGCAGAAGCGGCATTTTCTGATGCGTCTACCTTGCGGCTACAACGCGCAGGTTAGACAGTTTCTCCAGTCGGGACAGACCGATGACACGCAGCTCTTCACTGCCAACCACCCCGAGGCGCGCCTGTTCTGCACAGAGGCCGGCGTCGACCCCGGACGTCCGATCCGGTTGCGACTGATCCGGGTCGAGCTGCCGGGCGGCGAAAGCGAGGTGCTGCTGACCTCCTTGCTGGATCGGAAAACCTTCCCGGCCGACGTGTTTGCAGATCTTTACCATCGTCGCTGGGGTATCGAAACCGACTACCGTCGCATCAAACAGACCCTGGGTCTGGACAACTTCAGTGGGCGCAGCGTGACGGCAGTGAAGCAGGACTTTTATGCCGGACAACTACTGAAGAATCTGGCACTGCTGATGCAACATCTGCTGCAACCGGTCATCGAGCAGCGCCACAAAAATCGCAAGCTGCGCTGGAAAGCCAACTTCACACAAGGGGTCTCACGCCTCAAGAATACTCTGGTCGACTTGCTGGTGCGCCCCTGTGTGCTTGGGCTGTCCAACGTGCTGACGCTGATGGCCAGCAGCCTAAGCGCCGTACGCCCCGGGCGCAACTTCGAGCGTAAACGAAAACGCGCGGCCAGTCGTGGCTGTGAGGGTTACAAGCCGGCGCGCTGATAACACCGACCACCTGAGCTACCGCGTAAAACAGCTGGCCAGAAGCGGCCGGTACGCGCTCGCCTGTAAAACGCGAAAACTGATTGACGGTGCGATTCGACAACCGCTGGATTAACATCAGCAGCGCTGACCCACCAGACAAACGCTCGGCGTGCAGTGAAAATCGATCGCAGCGGTCAAGCCAAACCCAGGGCTGCTTGCCTTTTGCGGCATCGGCGGCTTAAGTTGATGACATTGGCCTTAGGCGTCCTCCTCTATGACGCTTTTGTCTTCCTGCCTTTGGAGGCCTTCGCACTTTTCTTATTAGTCTTAACTGCTATCTTTGCTGCTTTTTTAGCGCGGTGCGCTGCTGACTCAGGGATGTGGAGAAGCCGGACGGTGAACCCGTACGAAGTTATGGTTTTTCCACAATTCTGAAGAGTGACTTTGCTAAAAAAAGGTAGATCTAACTGTGAGTCATGCTCACCGTCGATTATCGCGTATACAACGTCATAGCCTTTTGCTTCAAAAACTTCAGGGAGATGAGAGAATCCCTGTTTTGCTAGCTGCTTATTCACGTCTTTAACGAACGCTCGTTCTCTAACAAGAAGCGTGGAGGCAACTAATCCCTGTGCAAATAGATGGCTGAGGCTAGAAGAACCACGCCCTCTTTTCACATGAATAAACTCACTTCTGAAGTCATCCGCTTGCTTGCGATAGATATCGCAAACTTCGATTTTATCGTAGCTGCCACCAAACTGAATCAACTTTCTATCAAGCATGGCATGAGTATCAATGGCACCAGCGCACACGTCCTCGTTATACTTGCCTTCACCGATATGGTCATACTCAAGAAAAGGTGCAGAAAATTCTTTTCTTTGCATCTCAGTGAAATATTTTTCAACGGAAGCTTGGAACGAAGCCTCGACGGAAAACCAGCTACCGGCATGTAGTATATAAAGCTTAGTATTATGCTTGATTTCTGCATAAATACATTTGAATGCGCTGAAGCTCCCTGGTGCACGCCCGTCAGTGTAAGCAATGTAGATGTCGCGCCGCTTGACCGTTTCAAGCGTTGCATTCTTCCGCAGCGTATCCATGAACCCGTCTAAATCGAGAATTTGCTGAACATCACTTTTCTCTGCGCCGGCGCGATAGGAGAACCCATCCACATTGCTCCAGTCCACAATATCTGGAATAGCAAGCCACATGTTTTGCCTACCAGTTGATTCCAGGGCGCCCCAAAGCTGCTGTTCAAGGATCGCAACGAAGTCCTTATCTTTCACCGGAAGCAAATTTTCAACCCATGAAAACTCACTATTGTGTCCGTCGGTGGTTTTAGCTAAATAATCCTTTGAAGCAGAGCGTTTTAGAGCCATATCGAGGAATCTTCGGAGATCAGCGAGGTCCCCAGAAACGGAGGCCTTGAACGAGTCAATACCAGCAATGAGCGGGCCAAGGACCTCAGAGTAATCAGATTTAGTAAATCCTACTAAGCCTCGAAGAAGATCCTGCTCAGCATTGATCATGTAATCAGATACTGAGGAAGCCTTTATCGTTTGTGTTCGACTTACTCTGGGAGAAGCGTCGAAGGTCTGCCTGTCGATTGAAGTTATACGGTCGGGCGAGACGCTATTCAGAACAACCTTTATTCCGAACCTGTCCTCGATTAACCTTGGCTCTATCATGTAACGCCCATGTCCGAAGGCAATTACGAACTGGCGCGCTGAACAATTAACCAGCAGTATTGCGGAAACACTCTTATTCTTCCATCTCTGTGTATTTGCGGCCTGATCAAGGCCTGGGCTTACGTAGTTCAACCAGTTCGGCTCAGTCTCATTTATCGGTTTTCGAATAAATAGCGTCCCGTAGCTTCCCTCAGGCCCAAGAAAATGCTTCTCAGTCTGTATTTTCCGCGGTTTTCCGCCTGCACCAATCGGGCTGGCGATAACATCTTTATCGTCCCAAGATGCCCCGCTCTTCTCTTTCAACAGGTAGACGTTCAGCGGTACTTTTTTCCCATTTCCTTTGGTACCCATTGATTCTCCTAAGCGCAGCAATATCGCCGATTTTTGGCATTTCTGACAACTAAAGTCGAGAGCCAACAGTCCAAGGGTACTTCAGCATACCCTTTTCGGCCAAAGGAATATCCGAGCAGCACTGATACTCGCAGTGCTGGAGGTATTCCTCCGGTAGGCACCCTTAGCAGTGGGCCGCTTATGGCCGACACCCATCTGTCGCAAGGGAACGGCTATCGGCCAAAAGCAGACGCAAGCCAGCACTCTCGAAATAGGCTGAACTAGTTCAAAAGCCCAAAAAGTCTATGAGTATTAGCTCTTCGTCTCATTGGAAGCATATTGAGGCGAGTTCTCGGCATCCACTGCGAGGAGATGGTTAGTAAACGACTCCTTGGATTCACAACGCCACGTCGCCCATAGCTTTGCCCCCGACCTATCTGTTGAGCCCATATCAAGTTCGAGAGCGAGCCAGTTACGTGCAGCCATGACGTATCGATTGGACCCAGGAAATAACATCATTTTTGTGCTCAAGTTGACGTCAATCTCCTGTTCGCTCTTTGCTACGGTATTAAGTACGTGGAAGAAAAGACGCTCCGGTACAGACACGAGAGATGGATGTACAATCGCGGTGGAGGTGAGCTGCTGAATTTGTGCCCAGTTCTCTTTTGGCCTTACATCCTTTCGGAAGGTGACTCCCCAGGCGGCGACATGCACGTCACCAGACACTATCGTTACTCGAAGCTCGTTTTTCCTGGCGGTACTGATCAGAGTATCAATGAGCCGCTTACGCTCTCCCTCATGATCGTTGTGGGTCCAGTGGTCTTTTAAATCATCTGCACTACTGTCCAGTACGTGATCTGAGCCAAAACTGTCCAAAAACGCCTCAGCGAGAGAAAGCTTGGGATGGACAACAGGGACGGAGGACATAAACAGTAGATGCTGGCATCCCGCACCCGGGTGCTTACGGTCATTCCTTTCGACCGCTCCGAGGTACCCTTTTAGCGAATCCCAAGTATGGGGACCCATTACTTGCTCGTGGGAGCGCTCCGTCCGCAGATCGGCCACAACCAACCGTACTGGCCCCACTGCATGGGCGAAGGTAAAACCTGGCTGCTTATCGAGCAACGGCAACGCCAGCTTATCGGTACCTAGCACTTCAGACCAAAGGATAGGCTGGTATAGAGGACTATCCGTTTTGGCAATCACGTCTGTGCGAGTTTTTAGCTCGGGGAGACGCTCAGCCTCATGCTGCATTTGGAAGACCCAGAAGGCGCGGCGAGCATGGTAGAAGAGAGTTTTGAATAACGGGCTTTGCTGCATCTCTGCGCTGTATGATCCCCAGCCGTCAAAAATATCATGATCATCCCACATCATTACAGTTGGCATGCGTGCCATAGCATCGGCAGCATCTCTTGGATTCGCCTTTTGCCCCCATGGGCTGCGTTCTTTTGGTAGCCAGCGGGTGCTGTACAACGTTACGTAATAAGATTCGATCTCCCGTTCCAAATCTTGACCTACGGGATAACAGAGCTGCTCATCCCTGGGAAGACCAATCCATTTCTTTAAGTGTTTAAGGTCTTCCCAAATCGAGTCAAAGTAAATTTGGTCACCGCCCATCAGCAACAAATGAAAGCGTTGAAAGCCTTTGTCATGCGTGCGCTGCTCGTGCCACAGCTGCTCTTTATCCAGCTGATAGCCTTCGGGGCGGAGGGATTTGTCATGATTACAAAGTAAGTCACTCCAGACTTCATTCTCAGATTTAACCAGCTTTCGGATACCGCTCGGATCGGAAAAGCCGTTACATGAGACATAGGCCATACGGGGCGCAAAGTCTTTGCCCGGGACAGTGAAATGCCATGACTCATCAACTCCAGAAACGCCATATTCGACGCGGCGCTCTTTCTTGCGTTGGGTCGTGGAAAGATCGTAGCGAAGGTAAGCTACCCCTTCGTGCTTCAAAAGCAGATCTGGTTTAGAAGCAGGCTTCCCTTCGAAAATAAGCTCTGGATAGTTGTCTTGGGCCTGGACGCCAATCAAAGCACTTACTTTCCAACGGCCGTTCTTTGTCGCTCCTCGAAATGACAGAACTGGTCCTAATAATAGGTTACTCATAATCCCTTCCCTGATGATCGTGGTTTGGTCACTTAATAGATTCCTGTTCGCGGGCAATCGCCGTCACTATTCTTGCTCGGGCCATAGCTCTTTCAGCTAAATACCGGCTCTCTCCGGCCTGCTCCGACCACTCCCAAAATCGCTGTCCCGCTAATCTCGTCTGATCGGGATCGCGGCAATTCGCCAAGAACACATATTGAATTTTTTGAACATTGTCTGCGATATACACCCCAAAAGGGCTCCGGATGACCGTTGCGTCAGGGAACCCCAACATATTCGTAGCTTGAGTCTCTGTCACGGTGCGGTGACAGGCGACAAAATGGATGGGGCCACCTGCGACATTGAGCTCCGATACGTCTGCGTGGTCTTGGAGATGCGGGCGCCCCATGGGCTCACGAGCAGCGGGGACGCTAAACGCGGCCGGCACCGCATGGATCTTAACCAAGACCGTGTGATCCGCAATCTGGACTAACAATGACTCATTCTTTGCCTCAGATTCGTCACGACCCAGAAGCGCAGCGTATAGCTCCCGTGCCATCGCATCACTGCGTCCCGCGAAATCAAGCCGGCTCCATTCTAGAGCAGCGCCTAGATCGAACCGCCCTCCTTTCGCATCTTTCCCGCCCCGGCGAGTCTGGGCGAGAACGGCATCGAATAACGCTTTGAAGACCTGATTTTTTAGCTCGGCGATATCCTTCACCTCCCCGCCCCGAAAAGCAGAAGCCTTATTTTTGAACACCGAAAACCTGGCATTACGTTCTTTTTGTGCGGGGCCAATACTAGAGTCGCATGTTTGCGGGAGTTCGATTAGTCGAACCTTGCCTGGCGATGTTTTAAGCCCTTCAACATACTCGGCATGGCAAATCCCAACATCCTCGCCGGTTTTGGCCCAACCAGCGTTGCCGTTGTACAGAACGATCAGGATGTCGCAATCCCGAACCTGTTTTAAGCACGCATCCCAGCTGTCTTCAGAATGATCCAACGCTTCCGCGTCCTCGTTGATCCAGACCTTAAATGGCTTAAAATCAAATAGGCTCTGAGCTTCGATCTCCTTTTTTAGCGCACGTCTGATTTCTGTGAAGGACGTTTTGTCCTCCGGCGAAAATGGCTCATCACACCGACTGGAAAGCATTACCCTGATTTCTGGACTCGTAGCCATGAGGTTCTTCCTTGAGAGATATAGACGAGTTTTGACCATACCCTAGATACGCGGAACTCACCCTATCATTTGCTTCCTCGGTGGCGAGCTGTAAAGCACCCGTTTCGCCCAGAAGCTGTTGGTGGATACTTACAAAGCTTGTAGAGGTTCATAACCTCCAGCATGCTGTCCGAAATACAGGGGGCACAATAATGAACGAAGAGCTTTATGTTTCTGTCGATGTGGAGACTTCTGGGCCGGTGCCGGGCATTTATAGTCTGCTCTCAATTGGGGCGTGCCTCGTTTCAGAACCTAATCACTCGATCTATCTGGAGCTCCAACCAGACGGCGTAAAACATGATCCGGAGGCAGTCGCCGTAACTGGTCTCGACCTCTGTAAGCTTGAAAGAGAAGGGCTTTCTCCGCAGGTGGCGATGCTCAGGTTGGAGCAATGGTTAACCCAGTTATGTTCGGTAGATCAGAAAGTTGTTTTCCTGGGACTTAATGCACCGTTTGACTGGTCCTTCATCAACTACTACTTCCACAAGTATTTAGGGGCGAACCCCTTTGGGTTCACCGCACTCGACATGAAGGCCTATTACATGGGGGTTACCGGATGCCGCTGGAGGGAAACTAAATCCTCCCAAATGACCGCTCGTTTCAACCCCCAAAGCGCGCCCAACCATAACGCGTTGGACGACGCCCGATTCCAAGGAGAGCTTTTTTCTCTCATGCTGGCAGAGGCACATAGCCGCTAATCTGACCAACTGCCCTAGATGGCTTCAACGTAACGCCCATCCCTGAAAGACCAAGCCTTTATGCCTTCGTGGCTGTGGGAGTTGCCCACGATGATTGCCAGCGGGTGCGGCAGCTCTTGGGTGTAGTCCGCGGCGAACCTGGAAAAACTCCCGATATCTGTGGGGGAGATCATTGGAATGCTTTGCGGGTGAGTATGCCAGTACCCCACCAAGCGGAGACCTGCGGCGTTAGCCTGCTCAATTTCCTTTCGACAGCGGCGAGCATTCAAATCCAGCCAGGTCCTACCAGCCCGATCCTCTTTATGAGGGGGAGTCGCCAATGCCAGTACCAATCCGGCAGCGCTTGAAGGGTCTACGAATAGCTGCCCCCCACGCTCTACATCAAAGTGCTTCTGCCTATAGCTCTCCAGCAGGCTGGCCACCTCCTGCGATACCAACAGAGGAGTGCCTAGCCCGGGCCAGGTCCATTGCCAGGCGATCGCCGTCACTTACTTCTATCCGATGCTTCCGGCCAATCGCGCTCCAGCTGGGCCTGCTGCATTCCGGCAGGTAGCTCCGGCCCGAGGTATTTACCTCCCAGCGTTACCACGTCATCTGGTCTATTAATGCTGCTGACCCAGCTCGGGCTGTCGATGCTGCCACTCAACACTCGTAATGCAGCTTGAGAAACCATCGAAGCAATGTTCGCCATCCCAAGAGAGCCTCCTGGGATGAAACTCTCCCCGCAGGCAGGAAGGGCGACGACCCCACCTTCCGGCCACTCGGTGAACTTGTGCCTAAAATCGCCGTTGTCTGTGAATAGGCCTCGAGCATCAAATGCACCAGATGGCGCAAGAAGCACATGCCCCACCTGTGTATAAGGCTCGCTCCAGGCCTGGAGTAAACCCCAGGAGGTGCCATTCGACTTGGAGCCCCAAAGCGCCACCTCCGACTGCCAGTCCGCAGTAGTAACCACCACCAGATCCGCTTTATCAAAAACCTCAGGGTTCTTGTACATCACCACTTCGGCGAAGGTCACGAACGCCGCGACTTCCGTAGTGGGCAGGTCTTTGCGAATTTGTTCCTGAAGCGCTTCGGCCTTGGGGAGACCTAGATCATCGGCACCGAGCACATGTCTGCCAAGGTTTGCCGAGACCAAGTGGTCGGGGTCAATGAGTGTCAGATGTCCAACACCTGAACGTGCCAACTGTAGGGCAACGGTGCTGCCCAACGAGCCTACCCCAACACAAACGACGCGAGCCCCTTCTAGTTTTTGCGCTACGCCACTGAGGTCACGGGACAAGATCTCTGTCCGATCCAGCACATCCAGCGTCGTTGCTCGGATCAAGACAGGGGGATGAGAGACCGCAACTGCAGGCTGGCGCCGCGCTGATCGCAGGTAAAACCTCGATCCTCGATCCAGCTGTGGGCCGTACGTGCGAACGTTCAGGCAGTAGATCGGAGCGCTGGCATCCCCGGGGAGCTCTAAAGCGATCCAGCGGTTGGGCAGTGAGCCACGCTCTTTGAACCAAGCCACCAGCTGCGCTCTGTCGTCAAGAGCAAGATGCGGCATGAGCCATGTGAGCATTAGCTCAGGGGCTGGAAGGCGCAGGTCCGGATAGCTCTTGAGCTTTACGTAGAAACCTGGGGCCTCCGGTGCTCGCAACCTTGGAGACCGGCCAATCGTTCGCCGGCAGTGTCTTTTCAGTGATGCCAGATTCGTGGCGAGCCAAACTGTTTCTTGGCCGGATGGTAACGTTTGTCGAGGATCGCTAAGGGCAAACAGCTTCGAGGCAGCTTGAGGGCGATCCAAAAGGATGAGGTTCTGTAGAGATAGCCCTTGCTGCCTAGACCAGTACGATGTGATTTCGCGACGAAATTCGGCATCTCGAGTAGCCGCACATGAACCCATCCGGGACAAATTTACTATCTTGCCTAACCGCGCCAGGCTATCCGACACCACATATTCAGGGGTGCCCATCACTGGGCGCTCTTGGAAACCATGCAGGCAGAGCCCGACTTCCATAGCGTGAGGCCATACAAGCCATGGCGAAGGCTCGACTGTAAGCCTCAACTCACCGCGGGGGAAATTCTTGGGAAAGCTGATGCGTAGCCGCCGCTCTGTCCCCGTATAGTCAACTGGCAGAGGAAAGTAGTAGCTCGCAGCTTCACCGGTCCGAGCGACTGCAGGCTGAAGCAGTGCGTGTGCGGCATCTTCGCCAAGAGCACCTCGCAGCGCGGCTATACCACTCTGCAGAGATGTATCCGTCTGATCAACCAAGACGCCCAACTGGCTTCACATCCTCTTGAGAGCTCGAAGTCCCGCTCACGCCGCCAAACATGGTGCCCATTAACGTGGTGTTTCGGGTGGTGCCATCAGGCCGGCCAGGCATCGTCCAGTTGGGCGGAATTTCGCTATTCACTGCCGAAATGAAGGTAGGACCAATGCCGAAGTTTTCGTTCACTGCCTTGGCAAAAGCTTCTGCGGACTCGAAGCTTTCCAGTCCCAGCGAGACTGATGCGCTGGCATTCTCATGCCACTCTTGGAATGCTCGGCGGTAGCGAACCCCATCGAGCGGCCTATTCCACTTTTCAGCGAAGTTTTCGCCGCTATCTGCCGGGTTGCAAACCTGGCATTCGGTGCCTAGGTACTTAACGTGATCCGGCATCCTTCGGACGATTTCGAGGATGGCATCCAGCGGCCTTATTGGCGTCGACTGGGACTCTTTCGCCACATCAAGGAAGGCGTGGGTAGCGAGAGTGGTGATGACTGCCGAAATCGGACGATGACTCGTATTTTTGGTGCGGATGGCCCACTCATCCCGATGTCGCTTCAGCAGCTTGATCGTTGCCCGAAGTGGATCTTGATCGAGATAGTCCTCATATTGCGGCAGCGGATCCTGAGTAGCGGCATCAAAAGCGCGCTGGCTTTTCGCGACAACCATATGTTCCGCCAAGGAGATGGTTTGCGTTGACGCGACCTGCAACCATTGTGAGTAGGGGATTGGGCTGCTCGCCTTCCACCCACTCTCCCTATCCGGTACTTCTAGCTTACCTTCGCCATTGGCTTGAGAATTCCCATTGATGGCTCGCGCTGGCGTGACGTCGATGTGGAATCCGGGGTTTTCGTCCGCGTAGATGATCCGGATGCCCCGGCGTAGTTGCTTGATTTCCTCCTGGACACGGCTGCCAGCCTGGAAGCACTCCTCAATGGCATCCAGAACCTCTCGAGCTCCAGCACCCTGGGCATGAGGGAGCCAAATAATGGCGTCCGCGTCAATGGTGTCCAGATCCTCTGGGGCGCCAGAAACGGGTTTGATCGTTGTCTTCAGGCGCATGGAGCCCTGGACAAAAATGTGCGCCTCCGCCAGTAGTGGATTGTCGGAAGCGTTGAGGATCTTCTCAAGCTGGGAGTATCGGTCGTTGATCTTCTCGTACTGTGCTCCTGACAGTGAGATCTCCTTCGCGGCGCGGAGCAGAAAGTGTTCCCAGCTTCCGCGCTTGGTCTGTTCATTGCTCATGGACATCAACGAACCTCCTGGGCTTGGTGGCCCAACTGTAGTGCTGGCGTGAACCTGTTTTGGTTGGCTTTATCTCGATCGAAAATCAGGTAAGTGTGTTGGTGCTGCGTAGTAAGCAAGGCCCCGAACTCAATTGCCAAAGCAGCGGGAATCGCCGCAAACACATGGATTGTGTCCGCAGTCATAGCCTCAAGCCGGCTCAAGTGTGTTTGTAGAGCGTCGCGAAACGCGTGGATCACTCGACGGTTATGAACCATCGCATAGCTAGGCATTGGGATGCTCAGCTCAGCGATACGCGCACCAGGTAGTGCCTCTTCGACATCGCGAGCTGGGAGTTGCGCGGAGATAGACAACATCAGAGCCAGCGGGCCTTCCCCATCCAATGGCGGGGTGAACACAAACTCGGGAGGTTCAGCTGACTGGTCAGGCCAACGTAGTTGGTGTTCGCGGTTGAACGAGAAAAGCAGGCGCTTGGATCGATCACCTAAGGACTGCCCCAGCATGATCAGCGCAGGGATGTCTGCCACGCCCACTACGGCCAGCGCAGGAGCATCACCGTAGACTCCTCCGCGGCGCTTTAGCTGCCGATCTAAATCGTGTTGAATGTTGTCCTTGATGCTCTGCCAATAGTGAGCATCCCTGCCACGATGGCTCGGGGCCGGAAACGTGATCTTGATGGGATGATCGAATGCAGTCAGTCCCTCTGAGGACATCGCCCCCAACAGATCACGAACGGGGATGTCGTTGTTCGTTGCGAAATGCTGGCTTTGGACAATTACTGGAATCGCTCTTCCACCATCAGGAGCGGTTGCCGCCAGCCGAACTCGCTCCAGGTACGCGTGGTGCAGGCCGCTAAGATCGCTTTCTGGATATCCTTCAGCATCCCGATCAACTTTGTCATGGCAGCCAGGGCAGAGAAGCATGAGATTGGCTGTGTCGTTGGTAAGCGACGCAGCCTTTGCTTCGTCATGATCAGACCGCCCCCGGGGGCCCTTTGGACTCGCTGGCAGGATGTGGGCGACCTCTCCCCAGTTCATGGGCTTACCTGCCCGGTAGTCGTACATGAGGTCGGTGCCACACAGCTCACAATGGCCTGCAGCCTGAGTCCATACGACACGTTTCGTCACGTCGTCGGTGCCGAAGCGCCCAGTGGCAGTTTTAGATTTAGTCATAGAGTGCGTCCAGCAGTACTGCCATACGTTCACCTCTTGGCGCTACCCTGCTCATATCAACGCACACTGCATATGAGCAGGCTCCGCTTTCTCTATTCGCCTGTAGCCGGTCAGCATAGGTTACATACACTTATCGAATATATCAATATGTAGTAATAGGATTCCATAAAAACACAACATGTCGCGTATTTATGGGTTTCGGATCCGAGTCATCCCCAGCTGGTAAAGTCTATATGCGACGCTGCCCATATAAAGACATGATAAAAACTTCAGCAGAGCAATAGGATCCTAATGAAGGATTTTTATGGACGGAGGGAAGCGATAGATTAGCGACTGCTTTTGGCCCAGAGTGTGTAAAAACGCACAGTCAAAATTGAAGTCTGCGCTCCTACGTGAAATCTGGAATTTATCTGCTGGTCAGCAGGGCCAGATTTCGCGTAGTAGCGCGGTTTCTAGGCCTGTTTTGAGCTCCAAGTGGGCTGATAAAGGTTTTTACATACTCTGGGCCGATTCCGGCCAGTGGTGAGGAGCTGCTATCAGCCAAAGGCTACTGTGTTGGGTTAGTAGTATCAAAAGGCTCAGCGGGTCATCGAGATGGGTTGCTGCGTGCAGGATGTCTAAGTGCCCCGTCTGAGGCAGTACTCAAATAAGCTACACGCTCAGTCATCATCAAAACTAGGTGGGCGCTATTTGGGCACAATCTGGGCACTGACGATTTTGAAGGATTTGCTCATGATTTGAGCTAGATCTCATACCATTCAGCATGTGCACGGCGAGTAATTGAGTGCTGGCTGACTGGGGCAGCAATCAACGCTTGGTCTTGCAGGCCGTGATGGCGCGTAAGCTTTTGATTTTAAAGGAAATGGCGCACCCGACAGGATTCGAACCTGTGACCCCTGCCTTCGGAGGGCAGTACTCTATCCAGCTGAGCTACGGGTGCGTAGCGGTAAAACGTGGCTATTTTGAGCTTTAGCCGCACCGTGGCACAAGTGGGTGAGTATTGCCTTCGGAGGGCGGTACTCTATCCAGCTGAACTATTGGTGCGTGGTGTGAAGCGCGGAGCCATGCGGTGGCGAGCCGGGTTTCAGCGCCGCAATGATACGCATTGAAATCTCCGGCGTCCATGCTTGTGCGGTGAATGGCCGCACTGTCGGGTGTATCTTCTGGGCATTGGCTATTTTGTCGCTTGATGGTTTCCCGGTATACTCGCGATCATTGTCCAGGCAACGTACTTGGGCACGACTCTTATAGCTATGATGAGGATGCATAAGCTGATGACTTTGAAAAATATTTTGCTGGCCTCGGCGGCCATGCTGGTAGTAATTGCCGGTAATGCCTTTGCTGCAACGGCCAACGAAGAGGCCATCGCGGAGCGCCTTAAGCCTTACGGTGAAGTGTGTCTGGTAGGCGATCCTTGTGCTGAAGCAGTGGCTGGCGGCGGCGCGGCTGCTGGTGGCGAGCCGCGCACGGGTGAGGCTGTTTTTGGCACGTTCTGTACTGCTTGTCATTCGACTGGCGTATTGGGCGCTCCCAAAGCTGGCGACAGCGCTGCTTGGCAGGCGCGTCTGGACTCGCACGGTGGTGATATGGATGCGTTGGTTCAGTCTGCAGTTACCGGCCTGAATGCAATGCCGCCGAAAGGCACCTGCGCTGATTGCTCGGATGAAGAGATCCTGAACGCGATCCATCATATGTCCGGCCTCTAATTTTTAGTGGCGGTACAAAAAACGCCCCGCATATGCGGGGCGTTTTTCGTTGGGGCTTAAGTTAAAGCTTGGTTCGGCGGCCGAGCAGGCCGCGTAGATTAGAAAGAGCTGCTTTGCCGCGAGCCTGCTTTTCTTCGACGGGCGCTTCGTCAGTGCCTTCCCACTCCAGGTCTTCGGAAGAGATTTCCGCGAGGAAGCGACTGGGCAGGCAGTCAAATATTTCACCGAATTGGCGGCGCTTAGCGGCAAAGGTGAAGGTTAGCGTTTTACGTGCGCGGGTAATGCCAACATAGGCCAGACGTCGCTCTTCTTCTACGCTGTCGGCCTCGATGCTGGAGCGGTGCGGGAGAATTTCCTCTTCCATACCGGTGATGAATACATGCGGATATTCGAGGCCTTTGGAGGCGTGCAAGGTCATTAGCTGGACGCGGTCGTTGTCCTCTTCCTCTTCCTGGCGTTCGAGCATGTCGCGTAGCACTAGTTTGGCGATGGCGTCCTCGATGGTGGTTTTGCCACTTTCGTCCTTTTCGAGAATGCTCTTTAGCGCATCGAGCAGGAACCAGACGTTGCCCATACGCTTGGCGGCGATATCGTCGCTGGAGCAGTTCTGGCGAATCCAGTTTTCATAGTCCAAATCGAGCACCATTTTGCGCAACGCGTCGATGGGATCTTCCTTGCTGCATTGCATGCGTACGCCATCCATCCAGTGGATAAAGCGCTGCAGCTTCTCGGCGTAGCGGGCGTCCAAGCGTTCGCTCAGGCCGGTCTCTGTGCAGGCTTGATACATGCTGCATTGCCGCTCATTGGCGTAAGTGCCGAGCTTTTCCAGGGTGGCTGGGCCTATCTCGCGGCGTGGTACGTTGATTACCCGCAGCAAGGCGTTGTCGTCGTCCTGATTGACCAGCAAGCGGAAATAGGACATCAGGTCCTTAACTTCCTGCCGGGCGAAGAAGCTGGTGCCGCCGGACAGGTGATAAGGCACCTGGTGATGTTGCAGTTTAAGCTCGATCAATCTTGCCTGGTGGTTGCCGCGATAGAGCACGGCGAAGTCACGCCAGGCGCGCTTATGTTGTAAATGCTGGTTCTGAATCTCCACCGCCACACGCTCGGCTTCGGCTTCTTCATTGCGGCAGCGAATCACGCGTAGCGGGTCGCCATAGCCTAGTTCGCTCCAGAGCTTTTTCTCGAACACGTGCGGGTTATTGGCAATCAAGGTATTGGCCGCGCGCAGAATGCGGCTGGTGGAGCGGTAGTTCTGCTCCAGCATCACTACCTTGAGGGCCGGAAAATCTTCTTTAAGCTGTGCGAGGTTTTCTGGCCGCGCGCCACGCCAGGCGTAAATGGATTGGTCGTCATCGCCCACCACGGTAAAGCGCGCTTGCGTCCCGACCAGCATCTTGACCAATAGATACTGGCTGGCGTTAGTGTCTTGATACTCGTCGACTAGCATGTAACGGATGCGAAACTGCCATTTTTCCAGTATGTCGGGGTTGTCGCGAAAGAGCATCACCGGAATCAGAATTAGGTCGTCAAAGTCGACCGCGTTATAGGCCTTGAGTGTGCGTTGATAGTGGATGTAAACGCTGGCAGCGGTCTGATCTTGCGGCGTTTTGGCTAGCGCCAAGGCTTCGTCCGGCAGGATGAGATCGTTCTTCCAAGAGGAGATTTTCCCTTGAATTCCGTCGATGCCGTCGTCGGCGCCATAGTCGCGGCGCATCAAATCCGTGATCAACGCTAAAGCATCCTGCTGATCGAAGATCGAGAAACCCGGCTTGTAACCCAACCGCTGATGTTCCTTGCGGATGATATTCAGGCCCAGGTTATGAAAGGTAGATACCGTCAGGCCGCGTGCATCCGGGCCTTTGATCAACTGGCTAACGCGGGATTTCATCTCGCGCGCGGCTTTATTGGTAAAGGTCACGGCAATAATGTGCTGCGCACGAATGCCGCACTCTTTGACCAAATAGGCGATCTTGCGCGTAATGACGCTGGTTTTGCCGCTACCCGCGCCAGCCAATACCAGCAGTGGACCGCTGATGTACTCGACGGCTTCTTGTTGACGGGGATTGAGGCTTGCCACTGGTCGGCTTCTCCTGCGGTGGGGGTGGGCAATAATAGCAGTTTTTGCTCAACTGACCGTGTAATAGCCAAACACTAGGCTTGGTTAATGGCTGGATTTTCGCTATAACTGACTTCATAAAAGCGTTGTATATAACTAAATTTAAAAGAAACTTATTTTTTGGGGTGTTCTGAATCATTTGCGTGAGGGCCTGTGTAGTTGCCCTGTGCAAGCAAGACCCGAAGTAAATCATATAGATAGCAGTGGGTTGAGAGGGTGCTGACGCTGGGAGTCGGTACCAATTGATTCGGATATTGTCCTGATCCTTGGGGGATCGCTAGTTGAGCGCTGAGAGTCCAACGCAGCGAATTGTGCTACTTGATACCGATCACGGTGCCTTTGTGCGGCTGTGTCATCGGCTATCTGCCGTAAAAAGCAGTATTTTTATGCTTGAGCGACAGGAAAGTTGGCACGAGTTGCAGACGCAGATCAATCGCGGCGAGGTGCAGGCAGTCATTGCTCGCGCAGAAAATCTTGCGCTGTTGGCTGATTGTGGTGTGCCGGTGATTCATCTATCGACTGAGCCGGATTTCAACGGTGTTGGAAGCGCTCTCCACGATGTTCTTTGGGATCAGTCCAGTAGCAGTGAAGTCATCCGTTGTTTTCAGTATGCGATTGAGCGCCACAAGCTGCGCTCTGCCTTGGCGCACGCCGGTAATTTTGATGCGTTGACCGGAACCTGCAATCGGCAAATGTTTCAGGATCGGCTCAAGCAGGGCATGCGCCGCGCGCTGCGCACTAATCAGCCTCTCGCCGTGCTCTTTATCGACCTCGACAACTTCCGCCATGTGAACGACACCCTGGGCCACAGCGCTGGCGATACCATCATTTGTGAGGTGGTTACCCGTCTGCGCAGTGTGTTGCGCAATACCGACACCATCGGCCGTATGGGCAGCGATGAGTTTGCGCTGGTGATCGAGGATTACACCACTGCCAGTAATTTGCTGCAGGTCGCGCAAAAGGTGACTAACGAAATGGCTGAGCCTTTTACAGTCAATCGTGAGGGCCTATTGTTGGGCTGCAGTATTGGCATCGCGACTTACCCCGAAGGCGGACAAACAGTAGACAGTCTGTTATTGCACTCCAATTTGGCCATGTTGCAGGCGAAGGGGCAGCGTGGTTGCAACTTCCATTTTTACGATGAGCGCATCAACCTCCAAGCCAACAGCCTGATTGAGTTTGAGTCTTCTCTGCGCCAGGCTTTACGACGCAACGAGTTTGAGCTGCATTATCAGCCCCGTGTGGAATTGAGCACTGGCAACATCGTGGGGCTCGAGGGTTTGATCCGCTGGCGCCATCCGGAGCGCGGGCTGCTGGGGCCGAACGAGTTTATTCCACTGGCGGAAGATACCGGTTTGATTGTCCCGATGGGGTACTGGGTTATCGCCCGGGCCTGTCAGGACTTGGCGCGGCTGCAGAAGATGGGCACGCCGCCTGTGCATGTCGCAGTGAACATGTCGTTCCGTCAGTTTCAGGACAGCCGTTTGCTATCGACTGTCCAGCGCTTGCTTGAACGCACTGGTATCGACCCGCATTGGTTAGAGTTCGAGCTGACCGAAACGGCAGTAATGCAGCAGCCCGAACAGGTGCTGATGACCATGGACGGGATGACCGGACTGGGCGTGCGCTTCTCGCTGGATGATTTTGGCACCGGCTTCTCATCTTTTGTGCACCTGCACAGCTTGCCGATCAATCTGTTGAAGATTGACCGCAGCTTCGTCAAAGGCATTGCCGAACGCACGGCGGACCGGCAATTGGTCGGCGCCATGATTGATATGGGGCATAGCCTTGGGCTGGAGGTTGTCGCAGAGGGCGTAGAGCATCGCGAACAGTTGGAGGTTTTGCGGGGTCTGGGCTGTGAGCAGGTGCAAGGTTACTTCATCAGCCCGGCCTTGGCCTTTGATGAGCTGTGCTACTTCATGGATGCTTACAGCATGGGCCGCACCGAAGCCCAGAATGCCGACGACAAGGTGTCTTCGCTATTTAGCTGAGTTGTATCGGGGGGGAAGGTGAATAGCGAGGCGACTATCGACTTTGCTGGCGCCATGCTATTCAAAACCGACGCCGCCCCGCTGCGATTTAATATAGTGCACATCGCGTAGAGCGCCAGCTCCGTTTATCCGGAACTGTTACTAATGCAGGCCGAGCGCTTGAGCAGCGCCCCTGTTTAGCCACCGCCGGGTTGCCGATCCAGTTGCCGGTATTGCAACGCTTCTGCCAAGTGAGCACGCGCAATCTGCGCCACACCGGCCAAGTCGGCGATGCTGCGCGCTACCTTGAGTGTGCGGTGGCTGGCACGCCGCGACAGCCCCAGCCTTACACTGGCTTGCTCCAGCCAGCGGGCATCCTCAGTTACCAGTGCGCAAAAATCGCGCAAGCCATCCATACCCAGGTGGGCATTGAGACCTTGCTGCCGCTCGGCTTGACGTTGTCGTGCGCTCAATACCTGCGCCGCAGCTGTGGCGCTATTGGGCTCCGCCAAGGTGTGTTCGGCGCTGAGCGAAAACGGCTCGTTGTGCATCGCTAAATGCAGATCTATGCGATCCAGCAGCGGGCCAGACAACTTGCTGCGATAGCGTTGCACTTGTTCAGGTGTGCAGCGGCATCGCCCGCTGGGATCGCCTTGAAAGCCGCAGGGGCATGGGTTCATTGCGGCGATGAGTTGAAAGCGGGCAGGGAAGGTCAGTTGTTCACGGGCACGGGCTATGTGAATGCAGCCTGACTCCATTGGCTCACGCAGCATCTCCAGCACCTTGCGGTCGAACTCGGGCAGTTCATCAAGAAACAGTACGCCGTTGTGCGCCTGACTTATCTCGCCGGGACGCGGTTGGCTGCCGCCGCCAACCAATGCGGCAGCTGATGCACCATGATGGGGCGCGCGAAAAGGGCGCGTCGGCCAACAGGTCAGTGGCGTGCGATCACACACCGATTGAATGGCTGCTACTTCTAAGGCTTCCTGTTCCAGGAGAGGCGGTAGTATGCCAGGCAGACGGCTGGCGAGTAGGGTCTTGCCGGTGCCGGGTGGGCCAAATAGCAACAGGTTATGGCCGCCGCTCGCGGCAACAATAAGCGCCCGCTTGGCCTGTTGTTGGCCCTGCACCTCAGCCAGCTCGGCGACTTTAACGGGCGTGGGTGGGGGGGCCGGGCTCAGTGGCGGCAGCGGCTGCCCGTTGCGCAAATGCTCACAAAGGGCCAAAAGGTGATCTGCAGCAATCAGCTCTACGCCATTGACCAATGCTGCTTCGGCGGCATTGGCACGCGGCAGTATGAGTGTGCGCCCGGCGTCGCGGCAGGCTAAGGCAACGGGTAATACACCCTGTACCGGACGCAGCTCACCGGATAGCGCCAGCTCGCCAATGCATTCACAGTCCGCGAGCCGTTCAGGGGGTATTTGTCCGCTGGCCGCTAACAACCCCAATGCGATGGCAAGATCGAATCGGCCGCCTTCCTTGGGTAAATCGGCGGGTGCGAGATTAATAGTGATGCGCTTGAGGCTCGGAAAATCCAGCTGAGCATTCTGTAGAGCGCTGCGCACGCGATCTTTACTCTCGCGTACGGCCGTCTCGGGCAGGCCAACCAAGGTCAGGCTAGGCATGCCGTTGGCAAGATGCACTTCAACGCTAACCGGAGGAGCCTGGATGCCCAGGCGGGCGCGGCTGTGGACTATCGCCAGTGACATGATCACTCCTTGATCACTAAATCTGGTGCCTGATACAGCCGGGCTCAGGCGTAGGTAAGGTTATTTATCGGGGTGTTCGGAGCTCGAGTTTTCGAAGGCCGCGACGCGCGCCTCCAATGCCTCCAGACGCTCACGGGTACGCATGAGCACGACCTGTTGGGTCTCAAATTCATCGCGGCTGACCACGTCTAACTTGCTCAAAGCGCTTTGTAGCATGGCTTTGAGATGCTTTTCGACGTCGGGGGCTGGCAGCCCCTTTTCGCTCATTAGCAGCTTGCTTGCTTGGCTGCTGACGGCGTCTATTACAAGTTTATGCAGCATCCCGGATACCTGCGGCGATGATTAGTGTTGGTTGGGCATATGCCCTTGCTAGCACCGCAGTGTAGCACTGAGTGCAGGCAGACCGAAACGCGCTCCCTGATCGTGCGCCGAATGCGCGCGCGCCCTACAGGCGTGCACTACACTGGTGCAAGAGAGGGCGTGAAGGCTGGTTGTTTGTTGTACGATATTTTTCATATCATTGATTTTTAAGAAGAAAATAAAATTGGCAGGTTTTCTGCAATGTGTGCTGTAGCTGAAGGCGGTGTGCAGTCCTATTGCAGGGCGCAACACCAAATCGCAGCCAGAACAGTGTTGATCACATCAGGAGCATAACAATGAAGCGTTTGACCCTGGCTAAATCGGCCATCGCTCTGAGCGCCACGGACTTGCCATATGCCGAAACATATATGAGCTCGGATGAATGTGCCGGCTTTGCCGGTGATTCTGACTACTGCGGCAGCACTTTTGTATTGTCCGTTTCTAAAAGCCTCTAACTCGGCATAGACTTGTCCTGTCCCCCAGGGCAGTCCATTTCCACGGGAGTATCAAAATGAAACTAGTAACGGCGGTAATCAAGCCTTTCAAACTGGATGATGTGCGTGAAGCGCTATCCGAGATCGGTGTGCAGGGCATCACTGTGACTGAGGTCAAAGGTTTTGGCCGGCAGAAAGGTCATACCGAGCTATACCGCGGTGCGGAGTACGTTGTGGACTTCCTGCCTAAGGTAAAAATTGACGTAGCCATCGGCGACGACATGCTTGATCGCGTGATCGAATCCATCACTAAAGCGGCCAACACCGGCAAGATCGGCGATGGCAAAATCTTTGTGGTGAACCTCGAACAGGCTATCCGCATCCGTACCGGCGAAACCGACACCGACGCCATTTAAGGCACGCTCTTTCACCGAATGCAGTAAAAAAGCCTATATGGGGGGCTTGAAAAATGGAAGATATCGTACAACTCAAGTACGCACTTGATACGTTCTACTTTCTGATTTGCGGCGCGCTGGTTATGTGGATGGCGGCAGGTTTCGCCATGCTCGAAGCCGGCTTGGTCCGCGCCAAGAACACCACCGAAATCCTCACCAAGAACGTGGCCCTGTACGCTATTGCGTGCACCATGTACCTGTTGATTGGTTACCACATCATGTACTCCAGTCCGGAAGGCGGCATTTTCCCGAGCTTTGGCGTACTGATCGGGCCAGAAAACTCGGTTGAAGACGTACTCGCCGGCGGCGATGATGCACCTTACTATTCGGTTGCATCCGACTTCTTCTTCCAGGTGGTCTTCGTCGCTACAGCTATGTCGATCGTTTCGGGTGCGGTAGCCGAGCGCATGAAGCTGTTCGCATTCCTGATCTTCGCCGTCGTCATGACGGGTTTCATCTACCCAATCCAGGGCTTCTGGAAATGGGGCGGTGGCTTCCTGAACGCGGCTGGCTTCCTCGACTTCGCCGGTTCTGGTGTGGTCCACCTGACAGGTGCTACCGCTGCACTGGCTGGTGTACTGCTGCTGGGTGCTCGTAAAGGCAAGTACGGTCCTAATGGTCAGATCAGTGCCATCCCTGGTTCTAACCTGCCGATGGCTACCCTGGGTATGTTCATCCTTTGGTTGGGCTGGTTCGGCTTCAATGGCGGTTCGCAGTTGGTTATTTCCAACATTGCTGACGCCAACGCGGTTGCTCAGATCTTCCTGAACACTAACGCGGCGGCTGCCGGTGGTCTGATTGCAGGTCTGTTGGTTGCTCGTATCCTGTTTGGTAAGGCTGACCTGACCATGGCTCTGAACGGCGCGCTGGCTGGTTTGGTTGCCATTACAGCTGAGCCGCTGACTCCTGGTGGTCTGCAAGCTACTCTGATCGGTGCGGTAGGCGGTGTGATTGTCGTCTTCGCGGTACTGGGTCTGGACAAGCTGAAGATCGATGATCCGGTCGGCGCCATCTCCGTTCACGGTGTGGTCGGTATCTGGGGTCTGCTGGCTGTATGCCTGACCAACGGCGACGCTTCTCTGAAAGCGCAGCTGCTGGGCATCGTAGTTATCTTCCTCTGGGTATTCATCTCTAGCTTGATCGTATGGAGCATCATCAAACTGGTGATGGGCCTGCGCGTTAGCGAAGAAGAAGAGTACGAAGGCGTCGATATCTCCGAGTGCGGTATGGAAGCCTATCCGGAATTCACCAGCAGCAAGAAGTAAGCTGACTGGCAATACCGGAAACAACAAAGAGGGCGTCCATCGGGCGCCCTCTTTGTTTGTGTCTGTAGATCAGGATTGGCGGGGCAAGCGAACGCATGCCAGTAAGCCCCCCTGAGCGCTGGCCGCAAACCTCAGCGTGCCGTCATAGCGCGCGACGGTTTCTCTCACTATGGCTAAGCCAAGGCCATGACCGGGCACTTGCTGGTCCAGGCGAAGCCCGCGTGTGCCGAGCTGCTCGAGTTGTTCTTCCGCGACGCCAATACCATCATCCGCGACCTGGATTTCGAACGCCTGTGCATCCTGTTGCAAGCACACCAGGACCTGCGAGCGCGCCCACTTGCCGGCATTGTCGATCAGGTTGCCTAGTAACTCATTCAAATCCTGCTCCTCAATCGGCCACAGCTGGTACTCGTCTATTTGGATGTCGAGCTCAAAGCGTTTGTCGGCATACAAGCGTCCGAGCATCCAAAGCATGTCGCGCGCCTGCACTACGGGGTTGGCGTTCTTACCTGCTTGAGGTCCTGCGGCTTGGGCGCTTCGCATGGAGGTATCCAGCTGTAGATTGATTTCTGCCAGCTTGCTGGTTATCTGCGTGCGCATCGCGCCATCGATGGGTTGTTGGGTGTTACTCAGCATCTGGGTGATGGCTGCAATGGGGGTTTTAACGCTGTGTGAGAGGTTGGCATTGGTTTGCCGGGAGCGCTCGAGGCGCTGGTCCAGCGTATCGAGCAATTGGTTGAGCTGTTGCGTGAGTCGCTGAAACTCTGCTGGGACGGCTTCGTCGAGCCGTGATCGTCCGCCCTGGCGCAGCTGTTGCAACTGGTGGCGCAGCTGAGTGGTGGGGCGCAGAGACAAATGCACTGCTAGCCAGATCATGCCGATCAACAACAATAGCAGAGCGACGGCGACCAGGGCGGTCCAAAGGTGGAGTTCTTGTTCGCCGGCCTTGAGCACGCTGTAATCCTCAGCCACCACGATGATCAGCGGTTGGCCTTCTACCGAAGAGGTAGCGCGGTAGGCGAGGAAGTGACTGGGGGCCGACTGGCCTGGCAGCTGCGTACTCAAGGTCAGCAGGCCCGTTTCAGATTGGGTCAGCCAAGGTTGCAGTTGGGCGCTCCAGTCCGGGTGTGAGAATAGCTCGCGGCCAGCAAGGCTTACCGCATAAACGTGGTGGGACGCCGCGTTAAAGGAATCGTGTTGGAAGGCGATTTGATTGCCCTCGCCGGCAGGGGTGACGCGTAGATTCTGTTCGATAAAGGCGGCTTCCTGGTACAGGCGGTCTTTTACGAAGTCGCGGGTCATGCGCTCCAGTATTACCCCATGCAGAACCCAAGCGACGCCCATGAAGATGGCGGCGAACGGCAGCAGCCAGCACAGCAGCGTGGTGCGAATCGAGCGGCCCGGCTTACTCTTGGGCAGTAAAGACATAGCCTTGGCCTCGCTGGGTTTGAATTGCATTGCGGCCAATCAACAATCGCAGCCGGCGGATGTAGGCTTCTATGGTATTCAAACTGGGCTCGGCTTCGAGGTTGTAGAGCTGCTCCAGTAGCTCTTCCTTGGAGAACAGCCGGTTGGGGCGGCTCATGAAACAGCGTAGTAACCGGAATTCCGTGCCGGTCAGCCCGTGCCATTGGCCATCGGGGGTGCACACCCGCTGACGCTCTTCGTCGAGGCGATAACGGCCGGTCTCAATGGTGCTGGAGGTCCGCCCTTCGCTGCGTCTGATCAGTGCGTGCAACCGAGCCAGTAGCTCTTCCCAGTGGAACGGCTTTGCCAGGTAGTCATCGGCTCCGGCTTTTAATCCGTTGACCTTGTCCTGCCAGCTGTCGCGGGCAGTCAGCAGCAGCACCGGCATCTCACAGCCGGCCTGCCGCCATTGCTGCATGACCTCCAGCCCATTGCCATCGGGCAAGCCAATATCCACCACGGCTACACGATAGCTTTCCTGCAAGCCCAACTGCGCTGCCGTGCTGGCCGAGTCGCTGGCGTCTACCGCGAAGCCAGCTTGTTCCAGACTTTGGCGCAAGCTGCTTTGCAGCAAGGGATCATCTTCTACCAACAGCAGCCGCATGGGATGCCTCTTTTTTCAGGTGTGTTCAGTCAGGATTCAGTTTCGCGCTACATGCTGATCGCCTAGCACTGGCTGTGAGAGTGCATCGGCAACCAGGGTGGTTGTCAATTCAAACCGATTTTTTGTGAGTGCTCGGATTCGTGTGCATTCGCTTGTGAAGCAAAGGCGGGACGTTATGAAGAAGATTTTATTATCGGCTGGCGCAGGACTGTTGGCATTGGTTGTTGTTTCTGGCGTGGAGGCTTCTGCGGGCCATGATCAGCACACTGCTGCGGCGCCCATGGGGCAGGCGGGCAAGGCCTCTGAAGTGACGCGGACTATTGAGGTCAGCATGCACGATAACTACTTCGAACCGGAAAGCCTCAGCGTCAGCGACGGAGAAACGGTGCGGTTTGAGATTACCAATCAGGGCGGCTTGGTACACGAGTTCAATATTGGTACTGCGGCGATGCACGAAGGGCATCAGGCCGACATGCTGATGATGGTGCAGCACGGCGTGCTGAAAGGCGACAAGCTGGATCGCAGCATGATGGAGATGGATATGGGCAATGGTCAGACCATGAAGCATGACGATCCGAACAGTGTGCTGCTGGAACCCGGTGAACAGGGCGAGATCATCAGGACTTTCGCTAAAACGGCCAATCTGCAGTTTGCCTGCAATGTGCCAGGCCACTATCAAGCGGGCATGCAGGGTGAGATTAGCGTGCAGTGAGCAGATGGGGTGGATCAGTTGGTGCGACCAATACCTGAGGTGTAGATGCGGATGTATATGAATGCGATGCGGCAGATGCTGCTACTGGTGTTACTGGCGCCGATGATGGCGCTAGGTGGTGAATACGCGCTGACGGTTGATCGGGTGATGATCGATGTTGGCAGCTTCCAAAAACAGGGCATCGGTTACAACGGCGCCTCGCCGGGGCCAGTGTTGCGGTTTAAAGAGGGCGAAGACGTCGTCATCAAAGTAACCAATAACCTGGACGAGATGACCTCGATTCACTGGCACGGTCTGGTTCTGCCGTTTCAAATGGATGGCGTGCCGGGTATCAGCTATGCCGGTATTGCGCCGGGTGAAACTTTTGTTTATCGCTTTCCGATCAAGCAGTCCGGGACCTACTGGTTCCACAGTCACTCCGGATTTCAGGAGCCGGATGGTGCCTACGGCGCCATCGTCATCGAGCCGCAGGGGCGCGAACCTTATCGGTATGACCGCGACTACGTGGTGCAACTCACCGACAAGCATCCGCATTCGGGCGATCGCATCATGCGCAATTTGAAGATGATGCCTGATTATTACAATCGCCAGCAGCAGACTGTCGCCAGTTTTTGGGCCGACAGCAAGCGTGATGGTGTTGCCGCGACGCTGGATGACCGGCTGATGTGGGGGCAAATGCGCATGATGGCTGCTGATGTGGAAGATGTGCAGGGTTTTACCGGCCTGATAAACGGTAAAGGGCCGGAGCAGAACTGGACCGGGGTGTTCAATCCTGGTGAGCGAGTGCGGCTGCGGCTAATTAACTCATCCGCCATGACCTACTTCGATGTGCGGCTCCCGGGCTTGAAAATGACGGTGGTGCAAGCCGATGGCAATAACGTGCAGCCAGTGCAGGTTGATGAGTTGCGCATTGGCGTCGCGGAAACCTATGACGTCATAGTGCAGCCCAAGGACGACAAGGCTTACACCTTGTTTGCCGAGTCCATGGGGCGTTCCGGGTATGCGCGTGGCACCCTGGCGCCGAGAGCGGGAATGCAAGGCGCAATACCGGCGCTACGCCCGGCGCCACTGCTGACCATGGCTGATATGGGCATGGACCACGGCAACATGAGTGGCATGGACCACTCGAAGATGGATATGTCGGATATGCAGGGCATGGACCACTCGAAGATGGACATGTCGGATATGCAGGGCATGGACCACTCGAAGATGGATATGTCGGATATGCAGGGCATGGATCACTCGAAGATGGATATGTCGGATATGCAGGGCATGGATCACTCGAAGATGGATATGTCGAATATGCAGGGCATGGATCATTCGAAGATGGATATGGCTGGGATGGATCACTCCAAGATGGCGATGGGCGAAGCGGCGCTGCCTGCCGACCCTTTCTACGCCGCCGGCAGCGGCCTGATTCCCAGCGCCTACAACGATGGTAAGTTTCTGTCGTACGCAGACCTGCGGGCTCAAAAACCCTTATACGCCGACCGTGAACCCACCCGCGAAATCGAACTGCGCCTAACGGGCAATATGGAGCGCTATATCTGGTCGATCAACGGCGTGAAGGAGTCGGATGCTGAGCCCATACGGTTGCAGTACGGCGAGCGGGTGCGTTTTAAATTCGTCAACGAAACCATGATGACTCACCCCATGCATCTGCACGGCATGTGGTCGATTCTGGACGTGGGTGCGGATAAGTGGAACCCGGTCAAGCATGTGATCAGCGTGGCGCCGGGCACTACCGTATACATGGAGACCGAAGTGGATGCGCCGGGTAAATGGGCGTTTCACTGTCATCTGTCTTACCACGCGGCGGCGGGCATGTTCCGCACCGTGATTGTAGAAGGTGGACCGGCCACAGCAGCAGGAGGTGCGCAATGAGGAAAGTAATTTTTGCGCTGGCAACCGGCTTGCTGCCAGCCTTGCCCTTGCAGGCGATGGAAGCGCAAATGAAGCATTCGATGCACAGCGGCTATTTCTATGGCGTGCAGGTCGAGGAGTTGGAGTACCGCGCGGGTGATCGCGGCGAGGAGCTGGGTTACTGGAGTGCCGATGCCTTTTACGGCACCGATGATCTCAAGCTGCGCTGGATCACCGAAGGGGAGTATGACCTCCAGGAAGAGGTTTACGAGACGCTGGAAAATCAGCTGGCATTGCAGGTTCCGGTCTCCACCTTCTTTGATGCCAAAGCTGGGCTGCGCTTTGACACGCCTGACGGGCAGAATCGGCAGTACGCTTTTGTTGGGTTGGCTGGTCTGGCGCCCTATTGGTTTGAGTTAGACAGCAACCTGTATGTCAGCGATCGGGGCGATGTGTCTGTAGATCTGGATGCCGAATATGAAATCCTGCTGAGCAATCGTCTGATATTAACGCCCTCCGCTGAGCTCGACGCGGCCTTTTCGGATGACGAAGAGGTTGGTGTGGGGGCAGGGCTGAGCAGCATGGAGCTGGGCCTGCGCTTGAGCTACGACCTGATTGATCGCAGCGTGTCGCCTTACGTGGGCGTGGTCTACGAGCGCAGCTTCGGGCGCACTGCGGATTTTGCCGCTGAGCATGGGGAGGCTGATCAGGCTTGGTTTGCGGTGGTTGGCGTGCGCTTGATGTTCTAGCTGGCAGCGGAACAGGGCAGGGGCACAGCGGGTCGGAATAACCAAGGGGCGCTTCCACCGGCGTATTGATTGACCAGTGATGCTCCTGTTAGCCGTTCGGCTGATATCGGCAGCGGTAACTGCAGTTTTGGTAACTGACAAAGCGAGGTGAGGTTATGACGGATCAACAACGCGACGCGCAACTCTATCGCATGGTGATGAAAGACCATATCTGCCCCTTTGGGCTGAAATCCCGGGATCTGCTCAAGCGTGAAGGCTACCAGGTAGAAGATCACTGGCTGACAACCCGGGAAGAAACCGATGCTTTCAAGAGCAAGCACGATGTTGACACCACGCCGCAGACCTTTATCGATAACCAGCGCGTAGGTGGTTATGACGACTTGCGCCGCTACTTTGGCAAGTCGGTAAAGGACCCGGATGAAGTTACCTATCAGCCGGTTATTGCGGTTTTTGCCACGACTGCATTCATGGCGTTAGGGTTTGCTTGGGCGGCTTTTGACACCCTATTTACGGTGCGCGCCCTGGAGTGGTTTGTTGCCATTTCCATGTGTGTGCTGGCGATACTCAAGCTGCGTGACCTGGAAAGCTTCTCGAATATGTTTCTAGGGTACGACCTGTTGGCGAAACGCTGGGTGCGGTATGCCTATCTGTACCCGTTCGGTGAGGCGCTTGCCGGCATATTGATGATCGCCGGGGCGATCCTCTGGCTGGCCATCCCGCTGGCGATGATCATAGGTACCATTGGCGCTGTATCGGTGTTCAAAGCGGTTTATGTTGATAAGCGCGAACTTAAATGCGCCTGTGTAGGCGGCGACAGCAATGTGCCACTTGGTTTTATTTCGCTTACCGAAAACTTGATGATGGTCGGCATGGCCATCTGGATGTTAGTAAAAACCATCTGATAGGAGGAAGTATGTCTTACCGAATGTTTTTCAGCATGATAGCTACATCAACCATCGTGATGTTCGGTTTGATGTATCTCAATACTTACGCCGTGGAACACGCCACCTTCAGTCAGACGCGAGCCTGGATGGCCTTGCTGATGGGAGCGACCATGGGTGTGGTGATGATGGCGTTCATGTGGAAGATGTACGCGAACAAGCTACTGAATAGCGCGATCCTGGGCGTATCGGTGCTTGTTTTTGCGGGGTCTCTTTGGTTGGTGCGCAGCCAGCAGACGGTTGATGATGTGAGTTATATGAGCGCGATGATTCCACACCATTCCATTGCGATCATGACCAGCGAGCGTGCCCGCATTCGCGACCCGCGCGTGCGCGAGTTGGCCGACGGCATCATAAAAGCGCAAGTGCGGGAAATTGCTGAGATGAAGGCTTTGATAGCTGAGTTAAAAGCGCAACCGGTACCTGAAAATGCGCCAGTCTTGCCACCTTACCGGCAGACCGGCGAAGGGCATCTTTGATCTTCGCCGGATAGATAAAAGGCTAAATGGCCTTGCTGGTGTTACTCGCTCTTTAAATCCGCCAACATTGCCGTGGCCAGTGCCTCAGCAACCTTGATACCGTCTACTCCGGCCGAGAGAATGCCGCCGGCGTAGCCTGCGCCTTCACCTGCGGGGTATAGGCCACGCGTGTTAAGGCTTTGCAGCGAGAGGTTGTCGCGCTTGATACGCACCGGTGAAGAGGTACGGGTTTCGATCCCGGTGAGGACCGCATCGTGGCGGTCGAAGCCGCGAATCTGTTTGCCAAAAGCAGGCAAAGCCTCCCGAATGGCATCAATCGCGTAGGCAGGCAGCGCCTGCGCCAAATCGCCGAGCAGCACGCCGGGCTGGTACGAGGGCTGCACCGCGCCTAGGCTGCTTGATGCTTTACCGCGGATAAAATCGCCCACTAGCTGACCGGGTGCGCAGTAGTCACTGCCGCCGAGTTCATAGGCGCGAGATTCAAGCTGCTCTTGCAACTCCACACCCGCCAGAGGGCTGCCGGGGAAGTCCTGCTCCGGGTGGATGCCGACCACGATACCGGCGTTAGCATTACGCTCGTTGCGCGAGTATTGGCTCATGCCGTTGGTGACCACGCGGCCAGGCTCGGAGGTGGCCGCGACCACCATGCCGCCGGGGCACATGCAGAAGCTGTAAACCGCACGCCCGTTCTTGGCATGGTGCACCAATTTGTAATCCGCGGCGCCGAGCTCAGGGTGGCCGGCATATTTGCCCAGTCGCGCCTTGTCGATCAGCGATTGCGGGTGCTCGACACGAAAGCCCACGGCAAAGGGTTTGGCCTCGACATAGACGCCGCGCTCGTAAAGCTTGCGGAAGGTATCGCGCGCGCTGTGGCCCAGCGCCAGAACAACATAGCGGCTGCGCAGCTCTTCGCCGTCGGTCAATTTGACGCCTTCAATGCGTCCGTCGTCGATGAGGAAGTCTTCCACGCGGCTATCGAACCGGACCTCGCCGCCTAGCGCCCTGATCTCTTCGCGCATGCTGGCTACCACGCCGGTCAGGCGGAAGGTGCCAATATGCGGCTTGCTGACAAACATGATCTCCTCCGGTGCACCGGCGCGGACGAATTCATGCATGACCTTGCGGCCATAGAATTTGGGGTCTTTGATCTGGCTGTACAGTTTGCCGTCGGAGAACAGACCGGCACCGCCTTCACCAAACTGTACGTTAGATTCCGGCGACAACACTTTATTGCGCCACAAGGCCCATGTGTCTTTGGTGCGGCTGCGCACATCGCGGCCGCGCTCCAGCACGATTGGTTTGAAGCCCATTTGCGCCAGCGTCAGCGCGGCAAACAGGCCGCAAGGACCAAAGCCGATGATCAGGGGGCGTTCAGTCAGGTCGTCAGGCGCTTTGGCAACAGGGTAATAGCCGGTATCGGGGGCGGTGCGAACGTTACGGTCATCGGCAAAGCGTTCGAGCACCGAGGCTTCGTTATCCAGCGTGACGTCGATGATGTAAACGAAGGTGATTTCGCTGTTCTTCTTGCGCGCATCGTAGCTGCGCTTGAACACCGTGAAATCCAGCAGCTGGGCATCGGTTATTTTCAAGCGTCTAACGATGGCTGGGCGCAGGGCATCGGCGGGGTGATCGAGAGGTAGTTGCAGCTCGTTTATGCGAATCATGCTGGAGTCCTGGCCGGTGACTCCGGCAGAGGTGGATATCGAAGGATAAGTGCCGTGCTGCTTGGCAGCCGCAGGCAAGCACAGTTTACCTTCGGCGCATGACGCTGTCATGCGCGCGGATCGAGCGTTAGTGGCGCACTACTGGTAGTGCGCTGATTGGGGAAGTTTTGGATTAGTTGGTACGGCCTGGGTTTACCTGTGTGAAACTGCTATTTGATTCGCCGGTCGCATGGGTAGCTGGCGGGTTTATGTCGCTCAGGGTGTTAACTGCACGTAGCTTGTTGCATCAGATCGCCAAACAAATTGAATGCCGATGGTTATTCAGTTTGCTCACTCTCGGATTGCTCTGCTCGGCCTTCTGGTCAGGGCGTGCTACCGGACTCGATACAGGACGCTGAAATGTCTGCTGAACATAGTTGTTGTCATCATGAAAACGCCTCTGAACCCGTTAAAGATCCGGTTTGCGGTATGACCGTAGATCCCGATAAGACGGCGCATCACGCTGAACATGCTGACAAGACCTGGTACTTCTGCTCGGCCGGTTGCCGAGCGAAGTTTATCGCCAGTCCGCAGGATTACCTGGCGCCCAGCAAGGCTTCAACGCAAGCAGAGCAAGCGCCGCCGGGCGCTATCTACACCTGCCCTATGCATCCAGAGGTGCGCCAGTCCGGGCCGGGTGATTGCCCGATTTGCGGCATGGGCCTTGAGCCGGAAGAGGTCACGGCGGACGCTGGCCCCTCTGCCGAACTGACCGATATGACGCGTCGTTTTTGGATAGGTCTGGTATTTGCTCTGCCGGTTTTTTTGATGGAAATGGGCGGTCATCTATTCGGCATACATCAGCTCATGGCGCCTCAGTTATCGAATTGGGTACAGCTCGTTCTGGCAACGCCGGTCGTGCTCTGGGCCGGTTGGCCGTTTTTTGTGCGTGGCTGGCGCTCGCTGGTGTCGCGCAATCTCAATATGTTTACCCTGATTGCCATAGGCACCGGCGCCGCCTGGCTGTTCAGTGTGCTGGCGACGGTCATGCCGGATATTTTTCCGCAGGCGTTTCGTCAGGCCGATGGCGCAGTCTCGGTTTATTTTGAAGCCGCAGCGGTGGTCATTGTATTGGTGCTGCTGGGGCAAGTACTGGAGTTGCGCGCCCGGGAGAAAACCTCGGGTTCGATTCGGGCGCTGCTGGATTTATCGCCAGCAACGGCGCGTCGCCTCGACGAGCAGGGCAATGAAGAGGACGTAGCACTCGAACAGGTAGCCGTGGGTGACCGTTTGCGGGTCCGCCCCGGCGATAAGGTGCCGCTGGATGGCGAGATATTGGAAGGGCGCTCGAACGTAGACGAATCCATGGTGACTGGCGAGCCTTTAGCGGCGAGTCGCACTGTGGGTGATCAGGTCGTCGGTGGCAGCATCAACGGTCAAGGTTCGTTCGTGATGCGTGCCGACAAGATCGGCCGCGACACCATGCTCGCGCAGATCGTGCAGATGGTCTCCAGTGCGCAGCGCAGCCGCGCACCGATTCAGGGCCTGGCTGATCGGGTTGCCGGTTACTTTGTTCCGGCTGTGGTGCTGGTGGCGGTGGTGGCCTTTGTTGCCTGGTCGTTATGGGGGCCTGAGCCGCCTATGGCTTACGGTCTGATTGCGGCAGTCAGTGTGCTGATCATTGCGTGCCCTTGTGCCTTGGGCCTCGCCACGCCAATGTCGATTATGGTCGGCGTAGGCCGTGGTGCGCAAAACGGGGTGTTGATACGCGATGCCGAAGCGCTTGAGCGGTTGGAAAAAGTCGACACCGTGGTTATCGACAAAACCGGCACGCTTACTGAAGGCAAACCCAGCGTGGTGGCAACCCGCCCTGCAGAAGGCTTTGACGAAGCCCAGTTGCTCCAATTGGCGGCGTCGTTAGAGCGTGGCAGTGAGCATCCGTTGGCCAACGCCATAGTGGAAAAGGCCAAGTCGTTAGAGCTGCAGCTCAGCGAAGCGACCGATTTTGACTCACCTAACGGTAAAGGTGTGGTCGGCCAAGTCGACGGCCAGCAAGTCGCGCTTGGTAACCGCTTGTTGATGCAGCAACTGGAAGTCGATATTGCCGCCCATACCGAGGCTGCCGAGCAGCTACGGCATGACGGTGCCACGGTTATTTTTGCGGCGGTGGATGGGCGCATGGCTGGTCTGATTGCCATTGCAGATCCGGTCAAGGCCACCACGGCCGAGGCCATTAAGGCCTTGCAAGATGAAGGCATCGAAGTGGTGATGTTGACCGGAGACAACCACACCTCCGCACAGGCGGTCGCACGCAAACTGGGTATCGACCGAGTCGAAGCCGAGGTGCTGCCCGAGGATAAGGGCCGGGTGGTACAAGCGCTACGGGATCAGGGCAAGGTGGTGCTCATGGCCGGTGACGGCGTGAATGACGCGCCCGCGCTGGCCACCGCGGATGTAGGTATCGCCATGGGCACAGGCACGGACGTGGCGATTGAAAGCGCCGGTATCACCTTGCTGCGTGGCGACCTCATGGGCATAGTTGAAGCGCGCAAGCTCTCGCGCGCCACCATGCGCAACATTCGACAGAATCTGTTTTTCGCCTTCGTTTACAACGCGGTAGGTGTGCCCATCGCGGCAGGGATTTTATATCCCTTTATGGGGGTGTTGATGTCACCGATTATCGCCGCTGCGGCTATGTCTTTGTCGTCGGTCAGTGTGATCGGCAACGCCCTGCGGTTACGCACCAGTCGGCTGAAATGACGGCGCTTGGTCTAAGCTGTACGGGGTAGCGTGACATCACCGGTTACAGCTCTTACTGAACTTGCCTGCGTCACGGCGGCCAGAATCAGGCAGACAATATAAAGCGCAGCAGCAGGAGGCTTGATGAAGGCAGAAACTTATCGTGAGTTGATTGAATGGACGCAGCACCTGCATGGGCAGCTCGCTAGCCGCATGGAGGCGGGCGCTGCAGCGACCGAAACCACTGAGCGTATGCGGTGGCTGCTGGAATACCTGGCGGATCACGAACGATGCATGCAGCAGATGGTGGTGCGTTTCGAAGAGCAAGCCGATATCAATGTGCTAGACAGCTGGGTGTACGACCACTTCACCAACAACCCGCGCACCCGAGCGCTGGATGCCGGACAGAGCTTTGCGGGTATGAGCTACGAGGGCATCTGCGCTACGGTATTTGATTTGCATAACGACGCGCTGGACCTATATCGCTACCTGGAAGGGCGCGCCGAAACGGCTGCCGGCCGCGAGCTAATGCAGGATCTGCTGGCTATGGAGCAACACGAAACGCTGCGGCTTGCTGAACAGGCGCAGCGCGTGCAGGAGATGTGATCAGCGCCCCAGAGCGCGTGTTAATCTGCCCTCTTCTGACTTGGGAGCAGGGGGCAGTATGTGGTTACAAAAAAGCATTCGTCTTAAACCGCGTTCTCGCGGTTTTCATCTGATTGATCAAGAGATAATCAGCGCCTTGCCCGAGCTGCGTTCACTCAACGTAGGGCTGCTGCATCTCTGGCTGCAGCATACTTCCGCCTCGTTGACCGTGAATGAAAATGCCGACCCTTTGGTGCGTGAAGACTTTGAAGCCTTCTTTCGACGTGCCGTGCCAGACGATGCGCCTTACTTCAAACATACCTATGAAGGCCCGGATGATATGACCGCGCATATCAAGTCGAGTCTGTTGGGTGTGCAGCTGAGCATTCCGGTCAGTGCGGGCGACTTGGCGATGGGAACCTGGCAGGGAATCTATCTGGGCGAGCATCGCGTGCACGCGGGTAGCCGGCAGGTGCTGGCGACGTTGCAAGGGGAGTAGGCGCACCGCAATGGTGTGGCAAGCCCTTTTGTTGGGCACGAATGAGCCTTTCCGGGGGCGTACCAGGATTGGCGTGAATCGTGGGTTAAAAGTGCAAGATCATGATTTTACTGGTCTTTCATTTTTTAATGATTGGCTGGCATTAAGAATGCATTGGTAATCAGTGAAACGGGATGAGTCGTCATTGACTCATGACGCATCACACACTGGAGTGGTATCTAGGCGAACTAGGGTTCCGGCCTGCAATGCAGGTGACTGGTCCGAGAGTTTTCCGGTTCTCAAGGAATGAGAGCTACACGGCGGGATAAAAGCCCGGGAGATCGTCATGACGACGTCGCCCCGTGCCTTTTTTTCACTGTGTAGGAGTTGTACCCATGACCGCCACACGTTTCAGCTTTATCCGCAAGACCCTGGCAGGCGCCAGTCTGGCTGCCGCTGCCGTGCTGTCTCCCGTTGCTGCGCAAGCGGCCGACTCCATGACCATCGGCACTGTTGTTTGGGCCGGTTACGGTCCTTTCTATGTCGCCGATAAACTCGACCTGTATGACCAGTTTGGTCTCGACGTGGAATTGCAGTTCTTCAACGATCCTGCCTTGTTGCCCTCTGCTATGGCCGGTGGTGCTGTAGACGGCGCCATGTTGACCTACGATCAGGTCGTCGGCGCAGTGGCCAAGGGGCTCAAGCACCGCGTAGTGATGCCAATCGACTTCTCCAACGGCGGTGATGCCATTGTTGCCGACAAGTCGATAGCCTCTGTTGCCGACTTCAAGGGCAAGCAGGTGGGCTATAACCCGCTGTCTCCTTCCGATTTTCTGCTGGCATACGCGCTGCAGGTCAATGGCATGACTGAAAAGGATATCAAGGGCGTCAACATGACCCCTGAAGGCATCCCCAGTGCCATGGCGTCTGGCAGCCTGCCAGTTGGCGTCACCTACGAGCCCAATGTGTCACAGATCCTCGGTATGGCCGGTGGTGACAAATTCCACGTGGTCTATTCCTCAAAAGACGCGCCGGGTTTGATTACCGATGTGCTGGCCTTCGACGAGAAAATGATTGCTGCCGAACCCGAAGCCATCACCGCGATGATCAAGGGCTATCAAGCGGGCCTCGAGTATATGCAGGCGCATCCGCAAGAGTCGTCGGAAATCATCGGCAAGGTACTGGGTGTAAGCGGTGCCGAAGCTATCGAGCAGATGGAAGGCGTCTACAACATTCCGCTGGATGAGATGGGCAAGAACTTCATCGAGTCTGAGGAAACCACCTCTTTTTACGGTAGCGGCGCGGTGATTGCCGACCTGCTGGTCAAGAACAAGCAGATTCCGTCAGTACCGGATTTTGCCGACACCTTCGATGCCAGCTTTGTTAGCGACCTGACCGAGTAATCAACCGGGCAGGTGCTCGGCGCCTGCCCACTGCATTGTTTTCCGGGAGGAAGCATGTCTACATCCCAATCCAAGTCCAAGCCGCTTTACCGCTATGCCGATGGCCGGGTCTTGAACAGTCTGGCGATGGCCTACAGTCTGGGCGGTTACGCCGCAGGTATAGGCTTGTTACTGGCACCCCACTGGCTGGCCAACGTGGCCGGGCTGTTGTTGCTGGCGCACGCGATGATTATCGGCGCCTATCTGATTCATGAGTTTGCCCATGGCACCATCTTCAGCAAGCCGGCGCACAACGCGCGGGCGGGCGAAATTTTTAGCTGGATGACCGGCGGCTGTTATGCCGATTTCCAGGATCTGCGCCGCAAGCATATGCGCCATCATGTTGATCGCGCCGATGTCATCACCTTCGACAGCAAGGTCTTTCTCAATAGCCTGCCCGCCTGGGTACGCAAATTGGTGCTCGCACTGGAATGGACTTATGTGCCGGCAGTCGAACTGATCATGCATTTCTATGTGGTGCTGTTGCCCTTTATCAGTAGCAGCGAGAAACATCGTGCTCGGCGCGGCAAAGTACTCGGTGTTTTGTTGATACGCACGGCGCTGTTCGCATTGCTTGGCTGGTTGTCGTTCAGTGCGCTGGTTCTCTACTGCGTAGCCTGGATGATCATGGTCACGGTGCTGCGCTTCGCGGACGCTTATCAGCACACTTACGATGCCTTTGCTGTGCTCGAAGACGACGGCAAGATTCCCGCGGACAAACTGCGTGATCGCGCCTACGAGCAGACTAATACCTTCAGCAATGTAGTTTCGCTGCGCTGGCCTGCGCTGAACCTTCTGCTACTCAATTTTGCTTATCACAACGCGCATCACGAGAAGCCCGTCGCTCCTTGGTATCGGTTGCCGAAGATGCACGCAGAGTTATACGGCGATGGCTACCGGCAGGTGGTGCCTATGGATGAATTGTTGAGCAGCTTTCATCGTCATCGTGTGCGCCGTGTGCTGAGCGAGGACTACGGTGAGTTCGTCGATGGACCCAAGCGTGCTGAAAACTTTTATGGCGCAGTCGGCGTGTCCTTTTTGACGGCGGTATGACTATGCAAACGCTCGATTACCAAAATCGCACTGTGCTTATTAGTGGTGCCGCTAGCGGCATAGGGCGCGGCCTCGCCGAAGCATTTGCAGCGCAGGGCGCGCGACTGGAACTGCTGGATCGTAACGGCGACGCGCTGGCCGCTGTGGTCGACGTGCTGTCTGGCATAACCGAGGTACAGGGTTATGCGCTTGATCTGAACGATGACTTGGCCGTTAGCGAGTATGCGTTGGCGCTGGCTGATCGCTGCGAGCGGGTAGACGTGCTGATTAACAACGCTGGCATGGAGCAGCCGACGCCGCTGTTGGATGACCGCGCCGACGCCAATCGTCGTTGGCAGAGCCAGTTGGATAACAACGTGGTGTCGATGCTGCGTCTCACCCGCGCTCTGCTGCCGTTGCTTGGTGAGGGCAGCAGTGTGATCAACCAGTCGTCAATCTGGGGCTTGAGTGCGGTGGCTGGGTTCTCTGCCTATGTCGCTAGCAAGCATGCAGTAATAGGTCTGACCCGCTCGTTGGCATGGGAGCTGGGAGCGCAGCGAATCCGGGTGAACGCGGTGTGTCCGGGCTGGATCGCTACCGATGCGGCCATGGCGTCGTTACGCAGCATGGCGCAGGAGAGTGGTCGTACTGAGGAGGATGAGCTGCGGCATATTCTTTCGGCCCAGGCGATTCCCGAGCTGCTCACACCAGCTGATTTGGCCGGTACTTTCTTATTTCTCGGCTCCCCTGCCGCAGCTGCCATGACCGGGCAGGCGTTAGTAGTGAGCCGTGGTGAGGTGATGCATTGATGGACGTTCAAGATTTTAACGGCCAGCGGGTGCTGGTAACGGGCGCGGCGACCGGTATTGGTCGCGCTTGCGCGCTGATGCTGGCGTTGCGCGGTGCTGAGGTATGGATCAATCACCTCGGTCAGGGCGATGCCAGTGCGGCCCTGGTGGATGAAATCGTAACGGCCGGTGGGCGGGCGACGGCGATTGAAGCGGATGTCAGCGACCCGTACGCGGTAGCCGAAATGTTCGCGTGCATCACCGCCAGCGGTCCACTGGACGGTTTAGTGAATAACGCCGGGATCATTCAAGAGCAGCCCTTTTTGGATACCTCTGAGGAGGATTGGCGGCAGATCATGGCAGTAGACCTGGATGGCGTATACCGCTGCTGTCGTCACGCCTTGGAGGGCATGACTGTCGCCGGGCGCGGTGCGATCGTCAATATCAGCTCGGAATTGGGCCACTTGGGGCGTGAGAACTACGTGGCCTATTGCACCGCCAAGGCGGGCGTAATCGGCCTGACCAAATCGCTAGCGCGCGAGTTTGCGCCAGCTATTCGGGTCAACGGCGTAGCGCCGGGCCCGGTGGATACCGCGATGGTATCGCTGGAGCACATGAGCGAAGAGTGGATTGCCAAGGAGCTAGCCATACCGGCTGGGCGCCTTGGCCGTCCCGAGGAGATCGCGGCAGCGGTCTGCTTCCTGTTGTCGCCGTCAGCCAGTTTCTTTACCGGCCAGATGTTGGGTGCCAATGGCGGTGCCTGGATGGGTGGCTGATGTTACGTCCCGAATGGGTGCTGATTCTCGCCACCATCCTGTGGGGCACGAGTTGGGTACCTTTGCAGGCGTTTGCCGAGTTAGGCATCAGCGGCATGCCGATGGTTTTAGCCAGTTACGGGCTGATCGCCTTGTTTGCCTTGCCCTTGCTCTATTGGCAACGGCGAGCCTGGTGGCCGCAGCGCTGGGGCTTGTTGGGGATCATCCTGTTCGGCGGCTGGGCGAATGCGTCGCTGATTTCGTCGCTATCGCTGGCGGAGGATTTGGTGCGTGTGATGCTGCTGTTTTATCTGGCTCCCGTGTGGGGTGTTTTAGGCGGTTGGCTGCTGTTACGTGAGCGCATCACTGCACTGCGACTGCTGGCGCTGGGGTTGGCGCTGGTGGGTATTGGGCTGACGCTGGGAGTAGGGCGCGATACGTTCAGCCGCATGACCTCGATTGACTGGTTGGCTGTCAGCGCCGGTCTGGGTTTTGCCCTGAACAACCTGGCCACCCGCGCGGCGGACCGCGTGCCGATGGCCAGTAAAACGGTCGCGGCTTTTGTGGGTAGCGCTCTTTTTGCTGGTTTGGCCTGCGCTTTATACGGCGAATGGTGGCCAGCGCTGGGAGTGCAGACCTGGTTATGGATTGTGCTCTTCGCGGTTGGCTGGTTGTTGCTCGCAACGCTTGGCGCCCAGTACGGGGTTACCCACCTGCCAGCCAGTAAAGCTGCGGTGTTGGTGGTATTCGAATTGATTGCAGCGGTGCTCTCGGTGGCTTGGTTGAACGATGAGCCGATTGGTCTGCGTACGTGGGTCGGCGCGGGAATGGTCAGTTTGGCCGCCGTTATGGCCGGTTGGCCGGAACAAAACATTGAAAACGAATTAGCGAGGAGCTCGTCCTGATGACAAGTGTGTATATGGATCAAATCAGCTGGGTCGAATACCAACAGCGAGTGGAGCAGGGTGCGGTGGTGTTTCTGCCCTGTGGTGCGACTGAACAGCACGGCCCGCACTTGCCGCTAGGTACCGATGCGTTGCTGTCCACGGCCTTGAGCGCGGATGTAGCCGCGCAGGTGGGCGGCATTGTCGCCCCGGCGCTGGCTTACGGTTACAAGTCACAGCCCAAGTGTGGCGGCGGTCAACATTTCTGTGGCACTACCAGTCTCGATGGCGCCACGCTGATTGCGCTGGTGCAGGACGCCGTACGCGAGTTTGCCCGTCACGGTGTTAAGCGTTTGGTACTGGTGCTGGGGCATTACGAAAATACCTGGTTTGTCACCGAAGGCATCCAATTAGCGCAGCGTGAATTGGGTACGGGCTGTGAGCTTGAAGTTATGCGGCTTGAACACTGGGACTTCTGCAAGGAAGCGACGCTGGATGACATCTTCCCTGATGGGTTCCCTGGTTTTGCGCTGGAGCACGCGGCGGTCATCGAAACCTCGCTCATGCTGCATTACCTCCCGCACTTGGTCAGCCTGGACAAGATACCCAACGATCCGCCCGCTGACTTCCCACCCTATGACATGTACCCGACGCGCACCGAGTGGGTGCCGCCGTCCGGCGTGTTGTCTTCGGCGTTGGGCTCGACCGCCGAGAAGGGCGCGCGCATGGCGGATGACATCGTCAGTGGCATCGCGGCGGCGGTGCGGCACGAATTCAAATTGGAGGCCTGAGTATGCTCGCCACGCTGCAACCTGAGCGCACTGCATTACTGCTGATCGACATGCAACGCGACTTCTGCGCGCCGGGCGGTTATGCCGATCAGGCAGGGCTGGATATCCAGCAACTGCGCGCACCGATTGCTGTGCAGCAGGCGTTGCTGGCTGCGGCGCGAGCGAGCGAAATGTTGGTGGTGCATACCCGTGAAGGGCATCGCCCGGACCTATCTGACCTGCCGGCGTGGAAACGTTTGCGGGCCGAGCGGAGCGGCGCACCTATAGGTGCCCTTGGGCCATTGGGCCGCTTGTTGGTGCGCGGTGAGTACGGTCACGATCTGATTGATGAGCTGCAGCCAAAAACCGGCGAGCCAGTGATCGACAAGCCGGGTTACTGCGCCTTTGCGGCAACTGACCTTGAGCTGATCTTGCGTACCCGCGGCATCGATACCCTGATCATCACTGGGGTCACCACCGAAGTCTGCGTTAGCTCTACACTGCGCAGCGCGATTGATCGCGGCTTTAACTGTCTGACCGTGCGCGATGCCTGCGGCTCGGCCCACGTTGATCTGCACGAGGCTGCGCTGGCGATGATCGACGTCGAAGGTGGGGTGTTCGGTGAGTGTTGCGACAGCGCGGCGCTGCTCAAATACCTACAGGAGGCAGCATGACGCAGGTACAAAAACTCTGGCCATTGCTCACTGCGACCCACCATTACGACAAGTCGATCTCAACCCGCGGGCGTGGCCACGGCGTGCAGATAGAGGCGCCGATTTTGGCCTTTCTGATTGAGACCAAGCAGGGCAGGGTGCTGTTCGATGTGGGCTGTGATTACAACAAGCTTACCGATCCGACGCTGCGGGCGCAGTGGTACGACCCCGAAACATTCCCCATGGGGCCGCCAAAAATGAGCGAAGAGCAGCGTTTACAAGCTCACTTGGCGCGACTCGGTTTAACCACTGGCGATATCGATATGGTTTTTCTCAGTCACCGGCATTTTGACCATGCAGGCGGCCTTTGTGATCTCTGCGGTGCTGAAGTGCACGTACATGAAGACGAACTACAGGCTGCTCGCGAGCCAGCAGATGATGCTTATTTTGCTGACGACTTTGCCGGTAACGTGCGCTGGCGTCTGCAGCAGGATGAGTACGATCTGCTGCCAGGCCTGCGCGCGATCAACACCCCGGGCCACACCGCCGGGCACATGTCGCTGATGGTCGAGATGCCGCAGGGCGCGCCGGTGATTCTGGCTGGCGATGCCGCCGACTTACAGGAAAACCTGGACGATGAAATCGCGCCCGGGCTGTGCTGGCGCGACCGTGAAGACATGGCCGTGCAGAGCATCCGTAAGCTCAAGCAGGTTGCCAGTGAAACCGGCGCAGATATTTGGCCGAACCATGACATGGCCTTTTGGCGAACCCTTAAACGCTTTCCGGAGTACCACCAATGAGCCCCGTTCCTATTGGCTATCACGGTGTCTGGCAGCGCACGCTATTGCGTTTGGCCGATGGCACGGAAGACACCACTACGCAGGTGTACTGGTTACAGAGTGCGCACCTGCATGCTGATGTACGCATTCCCGACCCCAGGCCCAGCCTGCCGCTCGAACGCGTTCGGCAGGCTGGTTTCGCGGGCATCACCGAAGCCAGCGAACACCGCTGCCAGTGGCATCGCGCAATCGACTTTCATCCAGACAGCGGTGCCGATATTGGCAACATGCACTTTGTCAGCGCCGACGAGGTGCATGAAACCGCGCTCGATGGCAGTTACCTGGAAATCTGGAAACGCCTGCCTGACTCCATTGGCCCGGTTGAGGAGAGTTGGCTGCACAGTGCTGATGGCTCTGGTCGTCGTGCCTGTGTGCTGCGCGCCGGAGACTATTTCATGTTTGCTGCTGACCGCCCATTACGGCTGAACGGACGTCTCTCGTTGCAACATTATCTGCAGCACGAAAGCACTCGCGACGTGGAGTTACTTTTGGGGTGTGAGTTGACCTTCGGCCGTATTCAGGGCGGTGGCCAGCCCTGGCAGATTCTTTACAGCAGCTTGCCTGCCTCCAGCGGTGGCCTTTTCGCGGTGCCTGCTGACGCGCAAGTCTGGGATGAGTTACCAGTAGCCTGGCTTGGCATTTACCCGCCCGAAAACGGCTGGCGCCGGGCGCCTTTGCCCCGCCTGCAGGATTTGAATATGGAGATACTGGCATGAACGCACCCGCCCCATTACCCGAAACTCAGGCCGCCGCTCCGGTGCGCAAGCGCCGCTCTCGCTGGTGGGTAGTGCGCGGCACGCTGGCGCCGCGTACTGCCGGTTTGCTCACCGCCTTTGGTTTGATTGCGCCTTTCTTCATTTGGTGGCTTTACACCGCATTGGGGCTGAATGATCCGCTGTTTATGCCGGGCCCGATAGCGGTCGCGGAGCGCACCTGGAGCTGGTGGCTGGAAGACGGCCTATGGGGTGACGTCACTATCAGTGTTTACCGGGTCATGGCGGGCTTTCTGATTTCGGCATTGATTGCCCTGCCGCTTGGGTTGTATTTGGGCACCTATAAACCTGTGCAGGCCACACTGGAGCCGTTGATCGACTTTATTCGTTATATGCCGGCGGTGGCTTTCATTCCATTGGTCATGCTCTGGGTGGGCATTGGTGAAGGGTCGAAGATTCTCATCATCTTCATCGGTACTTTCTTCCAGATGGTGCTGATGGCCGCCGAGGATATCCGCCGAGTGCCCATGGCGCAGATTGAAGCGGCGCAGACCATGGGCGCTTCTCGTACTGAGATTATTCGCCTGGTGGTGCTGCCGTCAGCCCGCCCGGCGCTGCTCGATACCTTGCGCATTACCTGTGGCTGGGCCTGGACCTATCTGGTGGTTGCCGAGCTGGTGGCCTCCAACTCGGGGCTGGGGTACGCCATTCTGCGAGCTCAACGCTATATGCATACCGATAAGATTTTTGCCGGCATCTTGCTGATTGGCTTGATCGGCCTGCTGACCGACCAGGCATTCCGCTGGCTTGGCCGCCGGGCATTTCACTGGCAGAAGAGGTGAACCATGACTAACTCCTGTATCAGCATCCGCAATGTGGGCAAGCAGTTCGTGACCCGCGACCAAACCATCGAGGCGCTTCGCGACGTAAATCTTGAGGTGCAGCCCAACGAGTTCATCACCTTTGTAGGCGCCTCCGGCTGCGGCAAGTCGACGTTGCTGCGGATCCTCGCCGGACTTGAAACTCACAGCAGCGGTGAAATTCTGCTACATGACCAGCCGATAGATGGCCCCGGCGTCGACCGCGCCATGGTTTTCCAGCACTACAGCCTCTACCCCTGGCTGAACGTGAATCAGAACATTAAATTCTGCCGTCAGCTAAAGGTGATTTCCGACACCGTACACAGTCAGTCGGACGTCGAAACCGCCTCCGGTCGCGCCGATGCGTTGCTCAATCTGATGGGCCTTCGAGACTTCAGTGAGGCTTATCCCAGCCAGTTGTCCGGCGGCATGCAGCAGCGGGTGGCGATTGCTCGTGCGCTGATGCCACGCCCTGACTTTCTGTTAATGGATGAACCTTTTGGTGCGCTCGACGCGCAGACCCGTGAGGTCATGCATGACCTGATTCGGCATGTGCATCGCTTGGAAAAGAGCACCATTCTGTTCGTCACGCATGACGTGGAAGAGGCTATCTATCTAGGTAGCCGGATTGTTTTAATGGCGCCGCGTCCAGGCCGAATCGACAGTATCTATGACGTGCCACTACCGAAGGTTCGTCATCAGGATATGAAGCTGGAGCCCGACTTTATCGAGCTTAAGCGCCAAATTTTGGTGCGTATACGTGAAACCTCAGGGGTGCAGACCGATCTTGATCAGCTGGCCCGGTTGACCGAGGGCGCGGACCTCTAACATAGAGCTTCGCGTGAAAAAAAATCTTGCCGAGTACTAGCCAAATCACTCTAATGCGCTATATATAGCGTGTTTTCCCTTGGGAGGGTGTGGGGCATGAGTGATGATGATATGGACGATGATCTTGATGACGTGGAATCCGCCACGGATAACGATCAGCAGCATGACAGCGATGACGATTCCGATTCAGACGGTGAAGTGGTCACCAGTAAGCCGCGCAAGAAGAACGCGCCAGCAGAAGACTCGGACGGCGTATCTGTTGAGGCCAAGGAGCGTGAGCGCGATATGTTAGCGCGCCAGATGGAAGAGTTCCTGTCGCGCGGCGGTAAGGTGCAGGAAATTGACTCCAACGTGGTCTCGGACCCGCCGAAGAAGCCGGATAGTAAATACGGCAGTAGACCCATCTAACAGGCCGCTGTTAACGGCCTGCTGAATATGTTGTCCGCCACTGCCCAACTAGGGCAGTGGTAAGCGCTTCAGCGCGCGTACTTCACGTACCGATTTAACCACGGTGGGATTTCGCTCAGGCAGCGTATTTCACCGTGCGGGCGCGGTTGCTGTGGCCAAGCTTTGCCCTGGGGGTTGAACCACAGGGTATGCATGCCCACATCCAGCGCGCCCTGAATGTCGTCACCAGGATGATCGCCAATGTGCAGAGCTTGAGACGGCTCTACACCAGCAGACTCTAAAGCAGTCTGGAAGGGCGCGGCATCGGGCTTGCTCAGGCCGACTTCATCAGCAGACACGATGATCTTAAAGAACCGATCCAACCCCAGTCGTCGAACATCTGCGTTGCCGTTGGAAATACTTGCTAACTGGTACTGGCGTGAGAGTAGCTCTAGGACTACCTCCACATGCGGGAAGTACTCTAACTGGTGACGGGCATCGAGAAATATTTTGAAGCCCTGTTTGGCCAACTTACTTGCCTGCTTGTCGGAGTAGCCAGCCTTGCGTAGCCCCAGTTCCAACACGGCGATGCGCAATGGCGTGACGCGGTGGCGGAGCTCAGGCTGCGCAGCTAGCACTTCGTTGCGCAGGGCCATACGAGCCTCGAGGTCCAATTGCTGAGCAAACTTCGGGGCGTTCTTTTCCAGCCAGTGCAGCAGGGTCTGCTCGGCGGCAACCACGACTGATTCGGTTTCCCACAGGGTGTTGTCTAGATCAAAGGTGACGAGCTGAATCATTTGGTATCTGCTTTGCGTTTGGCGCGCGGGTGGGCTTTGTCGTAGACCTGCGCGAGATGTTGAAAATCCAGGTGAGTATAGATTTGCGTAGTGCTGATGTCGGCATGCCCGAGTAGCTCCTGCACAGCACGCAAATCGCCGGAAGACTCAAGCATGTGGCTGGCAAACGAATGCCTGAGCATGTGCGGATGCAGATGCTGGCCGATGCGTTCCACGCCACGTTGGCGTACGCGTAGCTGAATCGCTCGCGTGGTTAACCGCGTGCCGCGTTGGCTGACAAATACCGGTTGGGCGACGCCACTCTGCACCGGGCGCACTTTAAGCCAGGCCTGCAATGCGTTACGGGCCATGCGACCCACGGGCAGTAAACGGGTTTTATTGCCCTTGCCGAGCACGCGCACTTCGCCTTCTTGCAGGTCCAGGTCGGCGACATCCAGCCCAGCTAATTCCGATAGGCGCAGACCGGAGGAGTAGAACAGCTCCAACATCGCCTGATCACGTATTTGCAGCCAGTCCGGGTCGCCGTTGTCGTCGAGCAACTGGCTGGCCAGATCGGCATCCAGAGTCTTGGGCAGTTTTTTGCCGGCCTTGGGCGCGCGCAGGTCGAGCGCCGGATTACTCTGGCAGCGCCTTTCGCGCAACAGGTAACGGTAAAAACTGCGAATGGCGCTGAGCTGGCGTTGCAGGCTGCGCGGCGAGATGCCACGTTGATGTTGCTGGGCGATGTGGTGACGTAATTGGGCGTTGTTGAGTTGATCCCAGCTGCTCAATTGGCGCTCACGGTTGAACTGCAATAATTGCTGTAGGTCGTGAGCGTAGGCTTCCAGCGTGCGGGGCGATAATTGACGCTCGGTGCGCAGGTGACGCAGAAAGTCGTCTATATCCTTGTCTGCCGCCGGCGCAGCAGGGGCGCCGGCAGTCTCAGGCGTGGGCTTCATCAGCCATCGGGCGTTGGCGCAGTAAAATGCGCGCCAGGGCATCGGCTACATAGCCGAGGAACAAAGTGCCGGTGGCGCTGCGATACTGTTGCGCGTCCTTGCTACCCAGTGCCAGTACGCCGTGCAGGCCTTGATGGCTGATGGGCGCAAATGCAGTGGAGCCTACCTCTTCGCCGTCGTCGCCAAACAGAAAGCGCAGCTCGTCCGGGCGCAACGCACCGCTGACTGGCTTACCGTTATCGAGCAGATGCCCAATGGCGGCTTTTGCTTCAGTGTGGGTAACGCAATGGGCATTACTGTAGCGATCGGCTTCGGTGAACAGAATCAGGCAGACGAAGGGAATCTGAAAGTCGTTGCGCAGGCTGTCTTCCAGGCTGGCTACCACTTGATCGAGACTTTGAGCTTCGAGCATACCGAGGATCAGACGGCGGCTCTTGTCGAACAGCCGGTCATTCTCACGGGCGGTATCCATTAACTGGTTCAGGCGGTGACGCACATCAATGTTGCGCTCACGCAGCAGTTTGACCTGGCGCTCTACCAGCGATACTGCTTGGCCGCGCTGATGCGGAATGATCAGGTCGGCCAGCAATTGGTCATGCTCGGCGAAGAAGGCCGGGTGGCGCCGCAGGTACTCGGCTGCTTGCTCGGCGTCGATCTTTTCACTGCTCTGCGGCTTTTGCTCGCTCATACGCGTATCTGTCCCTCGTAGACCCGGGTCGCCGGGCCAGTCATCAGTACGGGTTGACCGGGGCCGGCCCATTCTATTTGCAAGTTGCCACCCGGCAATTGAATCTGTACCGGTGAGCGTAACAGACCCAGGCGGATGCCAGCGACCGCCGCGGCGCATGCCCCGGTGCCACAGGCTTGGGTTTCGCCAACGCCACGCTCAAATACCCGCAGCTTCGCGTGATCAGGATCGATCACTTGCATGAAACCCGCGTTAACCTTGCGCGGAAAGCGCGAGTGCGCCTCTATCTGCGCGCCCAAGCGTTCAAGCATGCCGTTATTGATGTCGTCCACCAGGGTCACGCAATGCGGATTGCCCATGGAGACGGCAGCGACCATCAGCTGCTCGCCAGCGACCTCGAAGGCATATTGCTCGGCTTCTTGCTCGGCGATAAAAGGCACGTCTGCCGGGGTGAAGCGCGGCGCCCCCATATCCACAGTTACCTGCCCGTCGCGGCGTACGTGCAGGGAGATAGGCCCGCCGGCAGTTTCCACGTTGATGACACTCTTGGCGGTCAGGCGTTTATCCTGAACAAAGCGGGCGAAGCAGCGCGCACCGTTGCCACATTGCTCTACTTCGCTGCCGTCGGCGTTATAAATGCGATAACGAAAGTCGGCGTCCGGACAGCCAGGCGGTTCGACCACCAGCAACTGGTCGAAGCCAATGCCCGTGTAGCGGTCGCTCCATTGGCGGATCTGCTTAGGTGACAGCTGCACGTGCTGGGTGACCAGGTCGATGACCATAAAGTCATTGCCCAGACCGTGCATCTTGGTGAATCGCAACAGCATGTCAGTCCTCAGGCAGCAGGCGTTCGCCGGCCAGCAGTTCGGCGACCGTTTCGCGGCGGCGCACCAGATGAGTCTGCTCGCCATCCACTAATACTTCAGCGGCGCGCGGACGGGTGTTGTAGTTGGAACTCATAACAAAGCCATAAGCCCCCGCAGAACGTACCGCGAGTAAATCTCCCTCGGCCAATGCCAGTTCTCGATCCTTGCCGAGGAAATCGCCCGTTTCGCACACCGGACCCACGATATCCCAGCTCAGCATGTCGGCGTCGCTGCGCGGTTTGACCGCGTCGATACCCATCCAGGCGCTGTATAGCGCAGGGCGGATGAGATCGTTCATGGCGCCGTCGATGATCGCAAAGTTTTTGTGCTCGGTCGGCTTGAGCAGGTTAACGCGGGTCAGCATCACGCCTGCGTTGGCAACAATCGAACGGCCCGGTTCAAACAGCAATGTTAGGTCGCGGTCAGCCAATGCTTCACGTACTTTGGCTAAATACGCGCCGGGAGTTGGCGGCGTTTCATCGCGGTAGGTCACGCCAAGGCCGCCACCGAGATCCAGATGACGGATATGAATGCCTTCAGTCGCCAAGCCATCGATCAATTGCAGCAAGCGCTGCAGCGCATCGATGAAAGGGGTGTCGTCGGTCAGCTGTGAACCAATATGGCAATCCACACCGCAGATGTCGATATGGCTCAACTCGGCAGCGCGGCGGTAGACTTCGGGCGCGCGGGCGATATCGATACCGAACTTGTTTTCTTTCAGACCGGTAGAGATATAAGGATGCGTCTTGGCGTCAACGTCGGGGTTTACCCGCAGCGAGATGGGCGCCTTGATATTCAACTCGGCAGCTACTTGCTGCAAGCGTTCTAGCTCGGCGGCAGATTCGACATTGAAGCAATGAATGCCAATCTCAAGCGCGCGGCGCATTTCGGCAGCGGTTTTACCCAGGCCAGAAAAGACGATGCGTGACGGCTCGCCGCCGGCGGCGAGCACGCGTTCCAGCTCGCCACCGGAAACGATGTCGAAACCGGCGCCCTTGCGAGCCAACAGATTCAGCACAGCTAGGTTTGAATTAGCCTTGACGGCAAAACAGACTAAATGGGGTACACCTTCCAGCGCCGAATCCCAAGCTTGATAGGCCTGTTCGATGGCGCTGCGCGAGTAAACGAAGCAAGGGGTGTCGTACTCGGCGGCAATCGCAGATAATGCGACTCCTTCGGCGTGCAGCTCGCCGTTGCGATAATCAAACGCGGTCATCTGTGCATCACTTCTCGGTCGGTTCCTGGATTAGTTCTTCCTGCGCCGGGGTCGGCGGCTGGCCTGAGGTGTCTTCTGGCAGATAAAGAGGGCCTTTCTGGCCGCAGCCAGCAAGCACCAGTAAGCCGAAGATGAGTGCGCTGATATGCTTCATAGTGGAATCCTTACAGGTAGAATATCTGGCAGTATACCCAGCCGCCCGGTTTGGTGCATCAGCCGCCGCTCAGTGGGCGTCGGGTTGCACTGTCTCGGCTCAGCGGCCAACAAACAAGAGAGAGCCCTATGCAGGATATGACCGAAGCGGAATTTCATCAGCAGGTAGATCGGGTACAGGACTTGATCGAGCATGCGGTTGACGGCTGCGATCTTGATCTGGATATGGAGCACATGGAAGGCTCGTTAGTATTGGTGCTGGCCGAAGGCACGCGTTTGGTCGTCGGTCGTCAGCCCGCCTCGCGCGAAATTTGGCTGGCGACACCGAATACCACGCTGCACTTTGGTTATCAGGGAGAGACGGGCTGGCAGCATGATGGAGGTGAAGGCTCGTTGGCAGAGAAGTTGTCGGATGTGCTGGAAGAGTTGACTGGCGACGAGGTGGAGCTTGAGCTGGATGAGAGCGCCGAGTGAGTGAGCGCGGCCATCAACCTTCGCCTTGCGTTCGCCAATGTTGTCTGGATGCCGACGAGTGTCTGGGATGTGGCCGCCTGATGAGTGAAATACTCGAATGGGCCAATGCCAATGATGCGCGTCAGCGAGCGATTATTGCTGTTGCAGGCGAGCGGCGGTTACAGCGCCAGCAGCGATTGCAGCGCCGCTAAGCTCATCGACGGCCCAGTGGTCCTCTGGGCGAAAACGGGCAACAAGTTGCACAACGCCTCCCGGCTTTGCCCACCCCAAGCCCCCTCAACCCCTTGCCGCTTCTAGGCTACAGCCAAGTGCGCAACAACTTGCACAGCAGTGCGCAGCTTCTTGCGCAACTTTACGTGAACTCCGTCACAAACGGCTTCTGGCGTGGTTTAGTGCTGCTGTTAATCGATTGATATTAAAGCACTTTCACATTATGGCACGGCACTTGTTTGTGAATAGGCCAACCGGGCAACGCCGGTAACCCTAATCACAGCAAGGAGAGCACCATGCCAACACCCGCGTATCTCAGCATCGAAGGCACCAAACAAGGCCTGATCACCGCCGGCACTTTCACCGAAGATTCCGTCGGCAATATCTTCCAGGAAGGTCACGAAGACCAGGTTCTGGTTCAGGGCTATAACCACCAAGTCATCATCCCGCGTGACCCGCAGTCCGGCCAACCGACTGGCCAGCGCGTCCACAAACCGCTGATGATCACCAAAGTATTCGACAAGTCCTCACCGCTGATCTTCAACGCCCTGACCTCCGGCGAGCGCCTGAGCAAGTGCCGTCTGGAGTGGTACCGCACCTCCGCTACCGGTACTCAAGAGCACTATTTCACCATCGAACTGCACGACGCCATCATCGTCGACGTGCAATCACAGATGCCGAATTGCCAAGACCCGAACATGTCGCATTTCACGCACCTGGAAGACGTCTACTTCACCTACCGCAAAATCGTTTGGACCCACGAAGTCTCAGGGACTTCCGGTTCTGATGACTGGCGCACACCCATCGCCGCCTGAGGTCTTTACAATGCCTCGCCATCGGCTGACATCGTCAGCCGATGGTTTTTTTGCGTTTTAAACGCCGCCTAGCGAAAGGAACAATGGATGTTCTCCCCAGCCAACGAAGCCGCCTTTACCCTGCACATCGACGGTGCCGACCACGACTTCAAGGTACTGGCCTTCACCGGAACCGAGACGCTCAATCAGCCGTTCGCCTTCGAACTGGAGCTGATCAGCGAACGCCCTGACATTGACCTCGCCTCGCTACTGCATCACACCGCCTATCTCGAGATGGGCCAAGGTGCCGGAATCCACGGCTTTATCGACCGCCTCGCCCAGGGCGAAGCCGGCAAACGCCTCACCCGCTACCACCTCTGCCTGCGCCCCCAGCTTAGCTATCTGGCGCACAGAACCAATCAACGCATCTTCCAGCACATCACGGTTCAAGCCATCATCAGCCGCCTGCTGGAAGAACACGGCATTCAGGGCGACGCCTACCGCTTTCAACTTAACGCCAGCTACCCTGAACGCGACTACTGCACCCAATACGACGAGACCGACCTGCACTTTATCCAGCGCCTGTGTGAAGAAGAAGGCATTCACTACCACTTTGAACACAGCCAAACAGGTCACATCATCGTCTTCGGCGACGACCAAACCACCTTCCCGCAGCTACAAAAAATTGGCTACAGCCAGGGCACCGGCCTGGTTGCCGATCAACCGGTGGTCAAACGCTTCGGCCTAAGAGTCGAAACCCGGCCCAGCCGCGTCACGCGCCGTGACTACGACTTTGAAAAGCCACGGCTGCTGATGGAAGCGGCTTACAAAGCCGAAAGCAATCCAGATCAGAACCAAGAAAACCAACAGCAACAAGCATCACAGCCTGACCTCGAAGACTACGACTACCCCGGTCACTTCACCGACCGCGAGCGCGGCAAGCAACTCAGCCAGATCAACCTCGAACGCCATCGCGCCGAACAGCAACTGGCCGATGGCCTGAGCGACCAGCCGCAACTGCGCAGCGGCCACTTTATGCCGCTCACCGGTCACCCGCGCGGCGACTGGAATGACCTCTGGCTACTCACCGAGATTCAGCACGAAGGCAAGCAGCCGCAAGTACTCGAAGAAGGCGTCACCAGCGATACCCAAGCTAGCGATGGCTTCACGCAAGGCTACCGCAACCACTTCAAGGCCACGCCCTGGCAGATCATCTGGCGCCCGCAACTCAACGACAAAAAGCCCAAAATACTGGGCAGCCAAAGCGCCGTGGTTACCGGCCCACAGGGCGAAGAGATTCACTGCGACCGGTACGGCCGTATCAAAGTGCAGTTCCACTGGGATCGCGAAGGCCAAGCCGACGACAAAACCAGCTGTTGGCTACGCGTCGCTTCCAGCTGGGCCGGCGACCGCTACGGCGGCGTTGCCATCCCACGCGTCGGCATGGAAGTGCTCATCACCTTCCTCGAAGCCGACCCGGATCAGCCGCTGGTTACCGGCTGTCTGTACCACAAAGAACACGAAGTCCCGTACGAACTGCCCGCGCATAAAACCCGCAGCGTGTTCAAAACCCTCAGCAGCCCCGGCGGCGGTGGTTACAACGAACTGCGCATTGAGGATAAGAAAGGCGAAGAACAGATCTACCTGCACGCACAGAAGGACTGGGACGAAAACATAGAAAACAACCAGACCGTGCGCGTCGGCAACGAACGTCATGACACCGTCGAAGCCAATAGCTACAGCGAGTTCAAAGCAGAAGAGCACCACACCACCCACAGCGACCGCAAAGCCGACATCAAAGCCAACGACCACGTCACAGTGGGCACCAGCCAGCACGTCAAACTCGGTGATAGCCAACTGGTAAAAGCGGGCAGCGAAATACACCTCTCCAGCGGCATGAAAGTGGTGCTCGAAGCCGGCATGGAAATCACCTTCAAAGTCGGCGGCAGCTTCGTAAAACTCGACCCCAGCGGCGTGACCTTGGTCGGGCCGAGTGTGAAGATTAACTCGGGCGGTAGTCCGGGCAAGGGCAGCGGGGCTGCGCCGACGTTGCCGGGGGCTGCGGCGGCTGTGGATGTAAGTGAGGCGGGAGCGTTACTTGTGCCGGCACAGCGGCAGGCCCTGCTGCGTGCAGCGCCGCGCTGTGAAATATGCGACCAGGCGCCGCAGATGCAGGTTGATGGCCAGGCGGCTTCCTGATGAGCAGATCAACAACCTATCTGCTATTTGATGGTGTGCTGCAAGCCAATCTGCTGCCATGGTTATATCAACAAGACGAAGCGCTGGATATTCTGCCTCTGTACATGGGTACTCGCTGGGCTGAGCTGAGCGATATCGGGCCTGTGCTGGTACAGCCAAGTTCTACCAGCGCGCTGCTTGCAGACTGCCAGCAGCGTGCCGAGTTGCGCACCTGCTGCTCGCTGCTAACAAGCACTCAGTCCAGCTACGCAATCATGGATCATCTGCAAAACTTCATTACTGTGACTGATACGTTGGGCAGCCATAGTCTGCTGCGCTTTGCTGATCCACTGGTCCTGCAATACTGGCTAGATAGCTATGATCAAATGACGCTAGGCCAGATATTGGGCCCCATAGATCAATGGAAAGTGGCAGTGCATCAGCCACGATGGGCTCAGACTGATGACGTCTCTTGGCAGCGCTTTAGCTCACCAGCAATCCGCCGGATCGAAGCTGCAAGCTCTCTCAATCACTTAGGGGAGCGTCAGGTAAACGCCCTAGACCACGCCTACGAGCAACGCTTTCATGGGCGACTGGACAGCTGGATCGAAGATGCCTATGCCGAATTCAGGGCCACCCGACTCGCAGTATGGGGTCGTTGGCTGGAAGATCAGTTGCGCGCCGCGCGCGAATGGGGCCTGACTACCGAGCGCAGTATCACTATATGGATTACTGGCTGCATACTTCTTGGCGATGACGTGTTCCACGCTAACAGTAGCCCTTACAGCGAATGGCTCGCCGCCAACCCCACTGCCAACAGCCACCATCCCGATAGCCGCATTCAGGCGTTTGATCAGGCCTGTCTGTCACGTCAGCAAAAGGACCTTGCATGACCGTTTCATCCAACCAGCCAGGCCTCGACCAAGCCCGTCGCAACCAGCTCTTTGAAGACAAGCCCGCCACAGGCAGCGCCCAATGCCCGCTCAAAGCCTTGGAAGTTGCCATTTTCCCGGTGCGTTATGCTGTAGACGAGTCGGCCCCCAAGGGCTCTTCGCAGGGGCCCAATCCTTTGCCAGCAGGTTTCGATGCGTCGCATCTGCCAGGGCTTGAGAGCCGCAGCTACACCTTGCGTCAGATACGCGATGGCTGGCTATATGTATGGGATGAAACCGACACCACGTTCCACGAGTACATTGTCCAAGGGCATTTGTTTACCCGGGTGGTCTGGCACGAAGCGGACCGAGGCAAGGACGATCGATCCACTGAGGGCGAAACACGACCTTACCTGCTCTACCCACGCCGCAGCACACTTCATATTGCGTATTCTCCAGTGCGATGGACCTGGCGCCTCTGTGAGCGGATGCGCAGCAGCCCCCGCCAGCAATCGAAGTGGATGCGCGAGCTTGATCTGACAAACTACTGCGCCACCTATCAGGCACCGCATGGCGCGGAGCTGCGCAGACTGGCAGAGTGTGTCGCCGACATCAGCCCTGAAGGGGTAGCGCCCGCGTTCACCAGTACCTTGATACCTACCGAAGGCGAGCCAACTGACGCAGAAGATAGCGCCATGCAGATCAAACCGGGTATCAGTGACGCGCTGGTACTGGGCGCCGTGCCGGATCAGGATACAGCGCTTTTTGTTGCGCTGGATGATCCGCTAGGAGTAATCAATGACCTGAACATGCAACTCAACGGTCGTCTCGCTGATATCGCCCTGTTTGAGGACGAGCATCACCAGCAGCTGCAAAGCGCCATGGCTGTGCACCAGGCCTGCGGTGTCAACCTGGACGAGGTTATGCCTGCCGCCATCAAGGATGATGTGCAGCAACGGCTGGCCTTTGCTGCCGACGCCCAGCGCTTCATGTTCAGCTATTCAAGAGTGCACCACCCGACCTCTGGAGACCTCGGAGCAGGTGCAGGTGCTCTTCATGACCACCAGGTCAACAGTGATACCATGCGCAATAGATGGCAGGTTCCGCCCGACCATCCGGCCTGGGATCGACTGTCAGAGGACTGGCAAGCGAAGGATACCTGGCGCCATGATGTGCGCTTTGATGAAGTCTGTGTTTTTCTCAATGAACGCGCCGATGACCTGAAGCGCATGCGCCAACATGTGCGCACTAGCGAGGCAGATCTCATATCTTGGCTTGATCAGCTCAACCCTGACGCTGATGAGCTGTTTTACGACACCTGCAACACCAAGCAAAGCATTGCACTACTGAGTTGGGCCGATGGCATCGCCCAAAGTTTGGGTGGCTGTGGCAGTGAGGAAGCGGATACCCCGGCTCAAGACAGCGGCATTTTACACCTGGCCAAGGTGGAATTTCAGGGGCAGGCCTGGTTGTACCGGCAAATGGCCGAACAAAATAGCCTGATTGGTCTGGCGCTGTTCAATTTCAATCACGAACTGGCGCAGGCCCTGGAGCTAATTGCCTTTAACTACAGCAGTACCGGCACTATAGATGGCCTGAGGCAACAGCCCGACAGCAGCGGACAGGTGAATACCGGCAGCAGTTTTTGGCTCACGACGCTAAAGGGTGTCAGCAGCGTCAAGGATCTGCTGAGCCTGGAGACAGTTCGTAGTAGTAATATTTATCAATCCCTTTCGGAAGTGGCGCGGTTAAGTTTTGACGCCCTGCGTGAGGCCGCCTCGGAGCAGGCGCGCGGGCAATGGAGTCGCCTGTCTTCACTCTTTCTCCCGGCGGTGGCGGGCCATCAGTCTGCGCAAAGTAGTGCAACCGCCGCTCGGGTGTTGAGCTTTACTATCACGCAAGTGTTGGTCACCACGGAAATCGCCGACGTTGCCGCTCTGCAACTTAATCAGGACTTTTCGCGCGAGCAGAACAAGTGGAGCCGAGAGCATCAGGCCATACTCAACCGTCAACGCGGCCTGCAAAGTGCGTTGAATCGGCCTGGTGGCTGGTATGACAAAAAATCGGCCCATACGCAGCTCGCCGAATTGAATCAGGAGCTGCTCGATCACAACAATAACAAGCCTCAGCATATGCGAGGTATCTTGCGCCAGCAGTTGAACCTAGAAAAGGTTAGCCCGCAGCACTTGGAAGCACTGATGTTTAGCGCGGGGCAGTCCGAGCTGATAGCCCAGCAGCATCTCAAGATCACCAACCCGGTAGCTCACGCGACGCGTGCCAAGGCATGGATCGACCTTAATCTGGGCGGCAGCCTGCCATTGGCGCTCGCGGGTCTCGGCCTGTGGAACCTGATGGTCACCACACACGCTGTGCATTACGATGGCCACCTGACGGGCACTGAAAAAAACCAACTACTCACCTCCCTGGCGTCCTCCGGCTCAATGCTGATGGCGTTGATGGTAATGCCGATGTGGGCACGGGTGGGGAATATGACGGGGATGATTCGAGGTAAAACATTTGAGCTGACTCAGGCTGGGGCACGAGTCTGGCTGAAAGAAGGCCAGCTCACCCATGCCAAACTCGCCCAACGTCTGATCGCCCGTACCGCCGGTATGGCCGCATTAAGCGTCATCGCCTCGGTCAGCGAGATCGTGCTGATCAACGAGCAAATGGAGAAGGCGACGAGTCCAGAGCAGGCAGGGGCGTTGCGAATCCAGCGATATGCTTTGTCTGCTATGGCCATTGGAGGGGTTCTGCAATTAAGTGGCAGCTTATCCGGGCTGCACTTCACCTTCGCCTGGGTCATGGGCGGTTGGATGGTCGGGTTCCTGGCTATCGCGGGTTTGGTTTATCTGGTCGCCAGCGTTGTGGTTAGCCTTTACCACCGCGAGGGCCTGCGGCTTTGGTTATACCAGTGCTACTGGGGTAAGGCTGCCACTGTCGCCGACACTGAGGCTGCGCATAAAAAGAGTCTCTGGCAATTGGCGCAAATCTGCCTAACCCCTGGCGTCACTGTGCGCGCCACCGGCAATCCTTATACGCCCATACTGAACGGTGCCTGGTTGCACTTCAGCCTGCCAGCCCAACTGGCGGGCCAGCACTGCGAAATCAAGGCCGTATTCGTGCGCAAGACCAGTGGCGTTATGGCGTCGCGCACACCCATTCCGCTGGACGCCGAAGCCCGTGAACGCTTGGCAGGTGGTTACTGGAGTGACTCGGTGGCGGCTGATCCACTAACGCACATGCCCCCGCTTGGCCAAAATGACCAATTGCCGGGAGACATCAGCTATCCTCCACAGGCCAGTCAACACCATTGGCGCACCTGGATACCGGTCAGCGGCGCCTCCTATGTCAAGCTGGAAATAACCTATGCGGACTTGCTGGAGCCCGATACCCAAGCACCTGCACGCTACACTTTCAGAGCCAGCCTGCGACCCGCGCCGAGAAATGCTGAGTTGATCAGCAATCCCTTGAGCGCTGAGCCCATTGACGGTGAGCTACTGTCGCGCTCAAGCGCACCAGCGCAACGCATTACCTTGTCTGTTCCGACCAGGGAGTCCTGAGATGTTTACAAGCAAACCCCTGAACCTGCCGCCGCAGCTGCAATGGCAGTATCAGGATGAGCCCGCGCTGGCCGAGTGGTCGCTGAAGGCACGGCCTTATAATACGGATATTGCAAATGGGTTGTGCGTTGCGGTTTTTCTGATAGCTCTGCCGCTGGCTATATGGCTAGGATTTGATTCTGCGGAAACACTTTTTTGGCAGCTATTTCTTACACTGTTTGGTGTGCTTTTATTTGGCTCGATGATTCTCAGCATGACCCACCAAAAAACCAAATTTGCCTACCGCCTGACGGCTTCCGGTCTGGAATTCTGTGAGTGGAAGGCTTTCCCTGAGTGGCTGCCCACTCTGCTGAAGTGGCTGGCCGTGATCACCGGGGTGGTGATGCTGATGCTGGTGATGGTGCATCCGGCGGCGCTGATCGGAGCGATAGCGGGTCCGGGGCTGATCGGCCTGATGTATCTGCGCATGGGTACGTCCAGCCAGTTTCGGAAGATGCATGAACAGTTTCATCAAGGTTTCCACCCTTGGAATGACTTCACCAAGATGATCGCATTCCGGCGACGCTCGATCATTGGATTGGATTTTACTTACTTCAATCCTCAAGCCGATGAGGGCAAGGGCCGTATGATCGATACGGATCGTCTTATCTACTGCCGCAAATCCCGCTACAACGAGCTGATCAGAATCATCCGTGCCCGGTTGCCGGATTCTACGCCCTATGAGGAAGCTTATATCCAGATATATGCCTGAGCGCGACGGTGGCCCTTCCTCGGCTGTATCCGGGCGCAAGACCAGTGGCGGTATGGCCTCGCGATCTCCCATTACGCTGTTTGCGGAGGCGCGTGATCGGGGGCCGGCAAATGCCCTTAGCGCACCTTGATGCCCGCCAGCGGCGCGTCTTATGTGGAGTTGGAACTAACCTGTCCGGACTTGTTGGAGCCCGATACCCAGGTACCTGCGCGTTACACCTTCAGAAAGCAAAATTTGGGTCAGGTCTTGCCTTTTGCCACTAACAGCTAATTTCTCTTCAACTGAGATTGCTGACTAATTCTCACTTCAAGGGGAGCCAAGGAATGGCCCGACCTTTACGACTGGAATTTGCTGGTGCCTTGTATCACATCACTGCTCGGGGTGACCGGCGTGAGCCGATATACGATGACGATACAGATCGTACGACGTTCCTGAGGTTGTTGGGTGATGTGTGCAACCAACACAACTTGCTTTGCCACGCCTATTGCCTGATGGGGAATCATTACCATTTATTGTTGGAAACGCTGGAGCGAAATCTCTCGCGCGGTATGCGGCAGTTGAATGGTGTTTATGCACAAAAGGGCAGCTGTCGACTCGGGCGAGTGGGGCATGTATTTCAGGGTCGCTATAAGGCGATTCTTGTTGAGAAGGATAGCTATCTGCTTGAATTGGCCAGATACATTGTGCTGAATCCGGTCAGGGCGCAAATGGCACGCACTGCCGTTGATTGGCCTTGGAGTAGCTATCGTGCAACAGCTGGGCTGCACCGAAAATAACGCAACTGGACCAATATATCCGGCACATTCGCCGCTGGCGGAGTGGCTAGCTACATGTTGTCCTCAGAAAGATTGCCTCAGAGGGGGGGGGTACCTGTTTTGGGTACGGTATCTAGACGAGCTTTAACTGGCGCTACTAAGATATTAGCGCTAGGTGCTAAATCTCCGCAGGGAGACCTTTAATACCTAGCCTTCAATATCGAAATAGTGGAAGCCAATTTTAGTTAGGCTAATTCAACGCCACGGCGCCAGACGCCGTCGGCGATTTTTTTATCGGGAGTTGCCGTGAAAGCTTGTTTTGTATTGCTTATCGTTGCCATGACTAGTGTGTCTGTGGCTTCTTTAGCATCTAGCGATATCGGTACCGCTGGCTCACTGGGGTCCTCGCTTGTCAACGCAGAGCAAGGGCTGGGGGAGAGTACTTCGTCTTCGCTTGCCTCAGCCAAGGTTGTTCTTCAGGCTCGCGAAGATGCTGCGCGTTTTGTAGGTACCGATGGAGCGGTCCGCGGCGTCAGCTTAGAAGCAGCGTTGGTTCATATCCGCGCCGAGCGTTCTGAGCTAGAGGCCACTGATATGCAGTTAGCAAAGGCTATTCTTGCATTGTGAACAGCTTCACGCATGACTTCAGCATGTTGGCACCCTGACTTTTGCTGTTTGTCAGAGCTGCGAGCAGAAGGCTGAATGTGAACCTGGTCTTTATTCTAATCGCACTGTGTTTGTGGACTGCTGCTTCCTCCGCGGCGTCAGCATTCAAACTTAAGTTGGACCATGCCGGGTTGACCGGCCCCCAGCAAGCGGCGAGTAGGCAGCTGCTGCATTCGGTGGAGGAAGTTTTGCCGCCGCGGTTGAAGCAGCACCTTGGGCAACACATTTCTTTGCGCTGGACAGAAAGCCTTCCCCATGAAGTCATGGGGAAGGCTTTCAACAAACAGATATTGCTCAACCGTCGTTGGCTCGATGCTGTGGTTAAAAATAGAGAAGCAACTCCCGCCGCTAGCCTTCAGTATCAGCGTCTCAAGCGTGAGCTGCAGAAGACACTGGTGCGTGAACTGGCGTATTTTTACGATCAAGGCAGTTTTCTTTCTGCCCATGACCGCAGATTAACGAGTCGGTGTGGCGCGCGTCGAAAAAGCATTGGTGCTGTCGGTTTGCCGGTGGAATGCCTTGGTCAAACGCAAAGGCGCTTTACCTTCAGTGATGATCCCCGGTTACTCGAACTCGCGGGTTGGCCTATGAGAATAGGAGGCCGTGGCGAGGCAGAGCTTCAGAACAATCAATATCTGCGCAGTCCGGATCCGCACGAAATAATTAGCCCAAACAAATTCGTTGCGGTGAACCTCGAGTATTTCTTGCTCGACCCGGAATACTCGTGTCGCCGACCCTCACTTTACGATTTTTTCGCCCGACATTTTGACTGGGCTCCAGCTAACCGGATTGCCTGCGCGTCAGAATATACCTTTGTTAACGCCGGCTTGAATCCTGAGAGGCCTGCACTGGGAAGTCTGAATGCCGCGCGCATTTATCAAGTGCATTACTTCCTCGCCGAACCCGGAGATGGATGGGCTAGTCGATGGGGGCACAGCATGCTGCGCGTGGTGATTTGCGCGCCGGGTAGAGAACTTGGCCCCGACTGCCTCCTTGATCTGGATCATCATTTGGTACTGTCTTTTCAGCCGGTCGTGGGTAATGCGCAGGTGTCTATTTGGGGTGGGCTGACCGGCGGCTATCCTGTGAGGCTCTTTTTGTTACCATTGCGAGATGTGGTAAAAAACTACACCAAGTTTCAACTAAGATCGCTCCAATCATTCCCGCTGATACTCAGTCGCGACGAACAGCTTGGGCTAATTCAACGTGCGATCGAGCTGCATTGGAGCTATGACGGCGCTTACTATTTTCTCGGCAACAACTGCGTAATGGAAACGCTTAAGCTGTTGCGGAGCGGAACGGATCGGCATGTGTTTCGTGAAATAGAAAGTGTCACTCCTTCGGGTTTGCTGAGCCTGCTGAAGGCAAATGGCTTAGTTGATGATTCTCTGCTGGCAGGGCTGCCGCAGGCCCAGCAATACGGTTATTTTTTTGAATCTTACCGTGAGCGCTACCGCCTAATGTTCAAGGTTGTGCGTGAGCGGCTTGGAGTACCGGAAAAAAAACTTGAAGACTGGTTAGATTTATCTGCCCAGCAGCGTCAGGCCTGGATCGATCTGGCTGATCAACGTTCAGCTGTGGCAATGCTTTTGCTAGAGCAGGCAGCATACCGCCGCGAGGCCGTTTTGGTATTGCATGACTTCAAGGAGGACCATGTGACTTCTGATGAGTCCAGTAAGGCTGAGCCAGGTTCGGCAGCTGGATTGAGGAGCCAGCTCCAGCACGACAGTATCTTTTTAGGTCGTCCTTCTGATCTGCTGGAAACGGGCTATGGATTACCGCAGACAAGCGAGCGTCAACAACTGGCAGAAACTAGTGCGTTAGGTCATCAGGGGTTGCTGGTGCTTGCTGCACAGTTGGATGAGCGCGCACTCGCCATGCTCGACCATGAAAGGCGCGTATCGCTTGAGACCTCAAAGCATAATGCCGCGCTTCTGGGCAAGCGGATACGAGAGTTACACTTGGAGGCGGGTGAACTGGTCCTTCCTTGAGATTAACGTAATGCTATTTTCAGCGGCCTAGTGGCGCCAAGTCATCACTGGGCGGTATTGGAGTCAAACTGCAACACTTTGGACTCTTAGGCCGTGGTTTTTTGTACACTGTTCTACCGCAAAGCCCCCATCGCCTCATTCAACGCCCCCTCCAACTGCTGCCTATACCGCAAATACTGTGCGGTCTGCATGCGCTCGCCGGGGTCGATGGCAGAGAGGTCCAGGTCGGTGATGTAGCAGGGGTAGGCTTCCTGGTTTTGGCGCTGGCCGAGGATATGTTTGGCTACTTCGGTATAGAGGCGCGGGCCGTACTCCAGCTCGGAGAATTCGCGGTGGTCGCAGAATATAGTGACGTTGAAACCTTTCTTTCCGGCGGGTTCGGCGATGGCTTGTACCGGGTAAAAGTCCGGATTCATGCCAGCCCGGGGTAGGGGTTTTGATTCAAGTCGTAACGGGTTGCCGTCCTGTGCGGGGAGCAAGGCGTATAGCTGTATTTCTCCTTCCCAAAGACTGTTCTCCAAGCTTTCTTTGACTTGCCTACGCAGGCGGATGCCTTGCAGAAAACGCAGCAACGGCAGCAGCATCGTCTGCTCGTCGCGATAGCTTTGCTGATGGGTCCAGAGTGCGCCACGTTCGTCTAACAAGCTGATGTTCGCTTGCCATTGGGGTTTTATGCGGTAAAAAAGCTGAATGCGTCCGGGCTGATCGTGTTGCAGGATCAGCGCCAAATCCTGGCCCTGCAGAGCGTAAGCGTCCAGAGCAAGCTTGCTGTGTCGCGGACGCGAGCGACCAAGGTGGCGGAGCAGGGCGTCGCGATCTTCGAGTTCCAGCATGCTGATCTGTTCGTCGCGCCATTCCAACACGCGGTAGCCGGTCTGCACCTGTACCAGAAAGCGCTCTGGCGGATTGGCCAGGAGGTGCCTTGCGGCCTCGCGGAACAGTCCTTCGACCCGCTCGGCGATGGAGCTAGACCGGTTGCGGCAGAAGCAGCACACCTGAAGCTCAGGCAGACGTTTGTGCTCACGGCCCTGATTGAGATAATCAGATAGCGCCTGCATACAGGCTTCTTCGCCCTCGTAATGGGTCACCAGCAATTCGTTCCAGCTGTTCAGCGAGACCTGATCAATGCTGAGAATCAGGTTGTCGCGCAGGCCGGAATAACCTAACGCGTCAGTATGGCTGCTGATCAAGTGCTGGTTCTTTTGGCTACTGCCGGGTAGCGGGTCGAGGCCTATATTCACAAGGAGCAGCACCTGACAAGGCTCGCTGGCCCGTGAGAGGGCTGTTTCGGTCAGCGCTGGCAGCGGTAGCGGAAACTGCTGTTGCAGACTGAGCACTAGATTACTCAACTCGAACTCGCTCAACGTGCTGTCACCGGGAAACAATGCGAAGCGTGTAGCAGAGTCAATCAACCCATTGCGGTGGCCCCAGGCTAAGAGCTCCATCAGTTGGCGTGAGCGCTTGAGTGGCGGGTGGTCGCTGAGTTCGCTAGACGAGAGGTTACCGTTATAGAGATTCCAGTGGGCTTCCCCGTTATCGGCGGATTGCGCCTGAGCCAGGGTCAGAAGGGGTTCGCTAAGATCAGGGCTTATGCCGGGGTTGATGAACTCGATCTTGCCGGCCTTGCGCTCGAAGGCGGCGTATAAGCGGCGACCGAGTAGCGAAAGGTCACGGTTGGTGACTTGGTTAATTACCCCTTGGCTGCGACCAAAATGGGAGAGCAATCGGTAGCTGTGAGTTAGCTCATTCACTAGTTTTCGGCGCTCGACGCTGACCTCGCGGATGCGCCATTCCTGACGGCTGTCCATCTGCTGCAGCTGGCGTGGCCCCCAGTGCCATTCGCGCACCAGCTTCTCCATCAGGTTACGCTTCCAATCGAGCAGACCGCTGCGTTTGCTTAACCGCACGTTGGCTTTGATGTACAGGCAGCGGCGCACCAACTCGAGCCGCTCCAGCTCATTGCGGCTCAGCAGATAACGTTCAATGCGGCGATAGAGCATGACGTAGGGGTCTAGCTCGTCGGCATCCAGCTGGCCGTTATAGACCGCTGCTTTAAAGTCGAGACTGAGGCAACGAACCTGTGGGTGCTCGCTGGAGTAGACCTCGGTGAGCAGCAACTTGAGTACCGATTTGTAGGGCGAGTCTATGCCTTTGTACAGCTGCCAGAGCCCTGCGCCAACAAACTCGCCAGCCGGTATGCCAGCAACGTGGCCAAGGTCCAGGCTCTCCTGCCCACGGATAAACCGCTTGCTGAGCAGGCGCTCGGTGTAGCTGTCGTAGTTCTGTTCTTCGTAAGCAGGCACCAGCCACCAAAGTGGATAGCGGCCGCCGAGTAGAATCGCAGTACGGTAGAACTCGTCGAGCAGCAGGTAGTGCTGTGTGCTGCCGCAGTCTTCCACGCTGAGGGCGTTGTCGCGGTCGCCGCGGCTGAAGCTCGTCGGATTAATTAAATGAAAATGGGCCTCGCAACCTTGGGTTGCAGCCCAGTCGGTGATGAGTTGGCATTTGCTAGCCAGCTCGGCGAGCGCATGCGGAGCAAGGTCGGACTGATGGCAGACCCATATATCCAGGTCACTTTGTTCGGATTGGGCAATGGTGCCGCCGCTACCCATTAAATAGAGCCCAAGAATCTGCGGGACGAACCCCGCAGGATGGCGTCGATATTGATAGCTTCGGGTCAGCGCTTGTGCGCTTTGCAGTGCGGTGGTTTCGGCTTCGTAATGGGTCAAACCGTGAGGTGTTTCGCGTGAGACGAAGCCGGGTAGCAGGTGATAATTGACGTCGAACAGCAATGGGATAAGTTGTAGAACATTATATTGCCGGGTCGGCAAAGCCTGCAGCACGCGGCGCAGGCGAGTCTGATTGAGGGCCATGAAGCGTTTGCGCAGCGTACTCAACGCTTTGCGGTCTATGCCTTCGTCAATCAGTGGGTGAATTTCGCCTGCCTGCGGCATCTCCGGCCTCGTTTACGCCGGGTCGGCGCGTAGAATGGTCAGCAGAGCCTGGCTGTGCTCAGCAGCATCCAGCCCGAGACTGGTCAGATACCCGCCATCGTGCTGAGTAACCAGCCCCTGTTTGAACAAGCGCTCAACGGCAGCCACTGTGGCAGTGTCAGCGTCGTGTTTATGGATTTTCAGACCCTCCAGCGTGTTGGCCAGATTGAATTGGCATAGCAGGTTAATTTCAGCGATTTCATCGGGTTTCAGCATCTGGGCATTACCTCTTGTTGGAGTAGCTTTCAGTCTAGCCAGCAAAGCCGAGATCAGCTTGTAACTCAGGGTGATCTCTTACCGCCTATTCATTGCCATGATGGCGCTGGATATTCTGCGTGAGCAGCGTTACAAGAGTGCAGCATTTCACACCCGCAGGACAATGGAGAAAAATAACATGATCAAACTTCATGGCTTTGCCGTCAGTAACTACTTCAATATGGCCAAGCTGGCCTTGCTTGAAAAGGGCGTCGATTTCGAGATGGTTAACGTGCATGGCAGCCAAGATGAGGCCTTTCTGGCTATCAGTCCGCGCGGCAAGGTGCCGGTCCTGGAAACGGAGCAGGGCTTTCTAAACGAAACCAACGTGATTCTGGAATACATCGAAGAAACTCAAGGTGGTAAGCCGCTGCTGCCTAGTGATCCTTACGAGCGTGGTTACGTGCGCGCGCTAGCCAAGGAAATTGAGCTGTACATCGAGCTGCCAGCACGCAGCTGCTACATGGAGGTTTTCTTTGGCGGTAAGGTTGAACAGGCCGTCAAAGACAAAGCCAAGGCTGACTTGCTGGGTGGTATCGCGACGCTCAAGCGTCACGCCAAGTTCTCGCCTTATGTTGCCGGCTGTGAAATGACCATAGCCGACATTATGTTCCTGTTTAGTATCGATTTGGCCAGCGCAGTCGCGGGCAAACTCTTTGCTATTGATCTTCTGGCTGAGCTGCCGGAAGCCAAGGCTTTGCTGGCCGAGTTGGCCAAAAACCCAAATGTGCAGAAAATCGAAGCAGACAAAAACGCCGAAATGGCCGCATTCATTGCGGCTGCCAAAGCGCGCAAGTAAACCACTGCACCTACGCTGAAGGCGTTACGCTGCTCTGGTGTGCCGCCTTCAGCTATTTTGCTCATGGACTCAGAGGCCGCTCTGGCCTATCTTCGGCGCTATATAGCCCCGATGAGGAATCCAGCCGTGAGCTTTCCCGATAACGACTTTCTACGCCAGCTACCCAAAGCTGAGTTGCACCTGCACCTTGAGGGGAGCTTGGAGCCTGAGCTGCTCTTTCAGTTAGCTGAGCGCAATGGCGTGCAACTGCCTTATGCCAGCGTGGAAGCCCTGCGTGAGGCTTATCAGTTCAATAACCTGCAGGACTTTCTCGATATTTACTATCAGGGCGCTGGCGTGCTGCAGACCGAGCAGGACTTCTATGACTTAACCTGGGCCTATCTTGAACGCTGCGCCGCCGATGGTGTGGTGCATGTTGAGCCGTTTTTTGATCCGCAAACCCATACCGAGCGCGGTATTTCTATCGAGACCCAGCTCAAGGGCATCAGCGGAGCGCTGGCGGCAGGTCAAGCGCAGTTGGGGATTAGCTCGCGGTTGATTTTGAGTTTTCTGCGTCATCTCAGCGAAGAGGATGCGATAGCGACGCTGCAGGAAGCATTGCCGCTACGTGAGCATTTTGTTGCCGTTGGTCTGGATAGCTCGGAGCACGGCAATCCACCGGAAGGCTTTGTGCGGGTGTATGAGATGGCGCGGGCCGAAGGGTTGAGATGCGTTGCCCATGCCGGTGAAGAGGGTCCAGCAGATTATATTTGGCAGGCGCTGGACCTGTTGCGCGTAGAGCGTATCGACCACGGCGTACGCTGCGTTGAAGACCCGGTATTGGTCGAGCGGCTCATCGCCGAACAGACCCCGCTGACGGTCTGCCCGTTATCCAACACCAAGCTCAAGGTGTTTGCCCAGATGCAGGACCACAATATTTTGCAGCTGCTAGACCAGGGCGTAAAGGTCACCATCAACTCGGATGACCCAGCTTATTTCGGCGGTTATCTGCTGACCAACTTCATAGCCGTGCGCGATGCGCTGGATATGACGCAGGAGCAGGCGGTTGCTCTGGCGCGCAACAGCATTACGGCGAGTATGTTGCCGGAGGGAGAACAGGCGGTCTGGTTGGCGAAGTTAGATAGCCAGTAGTTATCGAGAGATGAAACCAATATCTAACACGTGTTGGTGCTCAGTCGCTCGAGGCGGTTATCACACGGGCATGGCTGATTATCTGAGCAGTCGTCCTGCTTGCCTATAGCCTCTGCCGCTGTGTTGCTCGGGAACGAGCGGCTGGGTAGCGGTGTGGTTTTCGGGTTTTGTCGGTCGGCTCAAACTATAAAGCTAGCAACTGCACGGACCAACATCCCATCTGAGCGGACGAGTAGCGCAGAGTCATCGGGAGTAGAGCGAGGACTGTTTGAGGTGCGTAGCGCCGAGTTCCGCAGCGGCCCGGTGAATCGAGCAACGCAGTGAACCCGTAGGGCCGCGCAGCTGGGTGCCCGAGGGGGTTGTCAGGGGGAGATGGGCAAGCATCTCCCCCTGACTCGCCTAAAGGCGAAAAGCTGAATCAAACCAAAACAGCTCCCTCATCTCGTTAGGCAGACAGCGCAGTCGAAGGTGTGCCCCGAACCAAGCCTCAGTCCAGCATATCCTTAAACCGCTCATCCTTACGAAAGCTCAACTTCTTGTTGAAGCCCGGAATGCTGATATGCGACTCACTGATCTCAATGTCCTTATCGTCAATCATGCCCTGGCCAAAGTTATAGATGATATCCAACTGACCCAAGAGCGCACGCGCATCGTAGGCAGCGGCATTGGCGCGGGTCTGTTCGCGGCGGGCGCTGTAATCAGCAAAAGCGGCTTCACCGTAGCGCTTGACCAGCATGCGCTCGACGACGTTGGGAGCCAGCACAACCGCGCTGGCGTTGTTGCCGCCAAAACCCTTGGAGTTGATGAAGGCGACTTCCAATGGCTTGCTCTGGCGGTCGATATCCTTAGTACTGATTTGCAAGTGGGTCTGATGCACGTCCTCAGCGACCTCATCAATGGTCTTTATGCCCGGGATGATCTGATAGCGGAAGCTGCCGAGTGTTGCCATTAACTGGTCGGCGCTGGCACTGGCCAGCGAGTGGCCAACGTAGGATTTGGCCGCGGCGATCGGCCAGTTGTTGATATCAAAAGCACCGGCCACGCGATCGAGAATCTCTGACTCAGTGGTGCGGTTGGCGGGTGTGCTTGAGCCGTGCGCGTGTACAAAACTGCGTTGTTGTACGGCCTCTGACCCGACGATCTGGATAGCGCTGTACACGGCCTTGGCCATGGTCAGGTAGTTACCGGGGCCTGGGGCCGAGATGGACTTCTTGAAACCGTCGGCATTGATGAACACATCCGGCACGGCGCCGTGAATGTCGGCACCCAACTCGATTGCCAACGCATCATCCATCAACACGAAAAACTGGCCGGACTCGGCCAAGGTAAATCCGCAGTTGTGGCTGAACGGGCGGCTGGCGCGGCGGAAGTCGACGTCTTGCTGACCTCCCACCTGGCGGAGCCCTTCTTCGGTCGCCAGTGCACCCATGGCGCCGTAGCCCTCGATACACTCTTGAGTAATCGGCGCTTCGCCGTTACCCACTAACACCACACGGGCCCGCCCGCTGGTGATCATATCGCTGCCTTTTTGCAGGTTGTAAAGAAAACTGGCACAGGCGCCTGTGATGGCGCCTGTTGTACCCACGCTGCCGAGAATATAGGCGTTGATAAAGTCCGCTGGCATGCTATTGAGGCCTAGCGCCAGCTGTTTGGCGCTGACGCGACCGCCTTTGAGGCGTGACTGCATCAAGCCGCCAAAGCTGTTTTCGTCCAGTTGGCTCATGGCGCTACTGGCAAATACCGCGACTTCATCGGGTTCTACTGCATCGGCAATGGTCTGCCATTCGATACCGACCGAGCGCAACGCATCAGTGGCCGCAACGATGGTCAGTTGCAGGCCGCGTGGGTGAAAGCGCGAGGCATACAGCTCGCCGGGCTCCATGCCGCTGGGCAACTGACCGGCAGATTTGACGGGCAGCGAGCGATAGCTATCGACCTTGATGTCGCAGCCATCGTAAACGGTAACCATCACCTCAGTATCGTTCAGCGCTTCGACTGCCCAGTCGCTTGGTAGGGGCTCGGGCAGCTGCTTGTTCAGGGTGATGAAAGAGAAAGGCTTGCCGGCTTCGCCGGTGATGGTGAGGTTCTTTTGCCAGTGGGCGGCGTCTACGTCGAGATGACGCTTTTCTATGCGCCGTACCAAGGTGCCATCAAGTATCTGCTGGCCGAAGCGTTGTTCTATATCGGCTTGGCTGAGTACTTGGTCATCGGCGTCCAGATACTGTTCGTTTTCCACCCGTACCAGCTTCATCAGCACGGCGAGGCCAGTGAGAGTCTGCTGGCGCTCGGCGGCGGGCAGCGATTCGATCACCATGCGTCGAAAGCCATGATGGAATGAGCTTCGCCCGGCGGCGTTGTATCCGCCGAACCCGACAATGACAGGTAAACGCGACATCTTGCAGGCTCCTAACACGGTCCCCTCGGGGCAAGCCTTTAGGCTACCCGGCCCTGAACTGATTAGCTATGCGCTCAGGCTGGACTGATTACGTAATTGGGTTTGTTTGAACGTACAGGGTGACGAGGAATGTAACTCGTTGGTCACGTTTAGACCATATTGTTTGCGCAATCTTGCCAACTGGCTCTTCGGGCGAGAGGCTATTGCGTCGGCTGGGAGGCCAATAGTATGCGCTTGATGCTACCGTCGGCACTGCGCGCGCTAACCGTTTGGTCTAATTGATTGAGCAGTTGCGGGTCCGGGAAGCGGCGCGATAGGTACCAATACAGGCTGACTTGCGCGACGGGATCAGCGACCACACTGTGGGGTGGTAGTTGGAAAACTTGCTCGCGGATGGGCTCGGCAAAGTCGAGAAGGTAATCGGCGCGCCCATGTAGCAACATATTTAGCGCGGATTCATGGGTATTGGCTTCGAGCCGGCGAGTTGGAGGCTGATTCAGAGCGAGCAACGCATCGGTGTCGCCGAAACTGTAGGCGCTTACAGATATGACGTGTTTGCCGGCAAGATCGGTCAGCTTGTGAATAGTGGGTGTTTCTGGTTTGCGATAGAGGTTCAGTGCCAAGATAAATAGAGGCTCTTTACCCTGTAGGGCGATGCGCGAGAGTTGAGGGTTGCCGTCGGGCGCGATGGTTAGCATCGCCTGGCCGCTAATCAAGCGTTGGCCGGCACGAGCCGGCGGAAACTCGCGTATGACGTAGGGTTGCTTAATATCAGCTAATAGCAGCTCGATCAGTTCCACTGCCGGACCGCTTGGCAGCCCATCAGCATCGAGTTGCAGATAAGGCGGAAACTCAGCCACTACTATCTCGATAGGCGCTTCTTCAGCCTGGGCAGCGAAAGGTAATAGTAGGCTGAAAATCAGGCCGCAAAGACGGCCGAAAGCAAGCGGCATGAAGTGCTCCGGGGCAACGGCCGCTAAACCTAGGGGTTGGTGGCTCGCCAGTCAAGCCCGGCGCTGGCCTTTGCGACGAGCCGTATCAAACCGCCGAGGTTGGCTCAAAAATCACATAGACCTTGCGCGTCGGCAGTACGGCTTCCCAGGTGCCCGAAAATCCAGCGGGTATGACGAAACGGTCACCGGTGCGCACCGTGCGGCTGCCACCTTGATCGTCATGTAAAATAGACTCGCCAGCCAGAATCTCGCAGTACTCGTATTCACTGTAGCTAACCTTCCACTGCCCCGGCTCGCATTCCCAGACGCCAGCGGAGAACTGCTGGTCTGGGCTGCTGTAGTGGTTGCGTACGTTTTGCGCCGGGTCACCTTTTAGCACTTTGGCGGGGTCGGGGCGGTAGTGTTCTGCAGGGGTATCGGCGGTGGCGAAGTCGATGATGCTGTTGATGGTCATGAGCGTGATTCCAGAGCGGCAATGAAAAGCCCCGGCGCGATGGCCGGGGCGTGAGGCTTACTTCATGGTGGGCATGGCGAACTCGGCGTCCGCGCGAATACCGGTAGGCCAGCGCGAGGTGATTGCCTTGCGCTTGGTGTAAAAGCGCACGCCGTCGGGTCCATGCATGTGCAGCGGGCCAAACAGTGAGCGCTTCCAGCCGCCGAAACTGTGGAAGGCCATAGGCACTGGGATGGGCACATTGACGCCAACCATGCCGACTTGAATTTCGTTGCAGAACTGACGTGCGCAATCACCATCGCGGGTGAAGATGGCAGTGCCGTTGCCAAACTCGTGGGCGTTGATCAGCTTTACAGCGCTGGCGTAGTCAGGCACGCGTACCACGCAGAGTACGGGGCCAAAAATCTCTTCCTGATAGACCACCATGTCGGCGCTGACGTTGTCGAACAGGCAGCCACCGATGAAGTAGCCTTGCTCGTGGCCATCAACCACATGATCACGCCCGTCAACCACTAGCGTGGCGCCTTCAGCGACACCTTTGTCGACGTAACCTTTTACTTTGTCGCGGTGGGCCGCAGAAACCAGTGGGCCCATTTCCATGCCAGGTTCCATGCCGCTACCAATTTTCAATGCTTTGATTTTCGGCGTTAGGGCCGAGATCAACTTGTCACCGACGTCGCCTACCGCGACCGCGACAGAGATCGCCATGCAGCGCTCGCCGGCGCTGCCATAGGCTGCACCCATTAGTGCGTTGACCGTTTGATCCAAATCCGCATCGGGCATCACGACCATGTGGTTCTTGGCGCCGCCAAGGGCCTGTACGCGCTTGCCGTGGGCGCTACCGGTGGCGTAGATGTACTCGGCGATGGGCGTTGAACCAACGAAGCTGACCGCCTGAACGTCGGGGTGGGTCAGCAGCACGTCAACGGCTTCCTTGTCGCCGTTGACCACGTTGAACACCCCGTCCGGCAGCCCAGCTTCGGTCAGCAACTCAGCCAATCGCAGCGGCACGCTCGGGTCCTTCTCGGACGGTTTCATGATGAAGGTGTTGCCACAGGCAATAGCGACCGGGAACATCCACATAGGCACCATGGCCGGGAAGTTGAAAGGGGCAATGCCGGCAACCACGCCGAGCGCTTGATTCAAGGACCAGGCGTCTACACCGCCGCCAACCTGTTCGCTGTGCTCACCCTTGAGCAAGTGTGGAATGCCGCAGGCAAACTCGACCACTTCAATACCACGGGTCAGCTCGCCCTTGGCGTCATCGAATACCTTGCCGTGCTCGCGGGTGATCAGTTCCGCCAACTCGTCGGCATGGGCTTCCAGTAGCGCTTTGTATTTGAACAGCACGCGCGCGCGATTGAGCGGCGTGGTGGCGGCCCAGGCAGGGAAGGCTGCTTTGGCATGCGCAATGGCCTGCTCGACTTCGCTGGCACTGGCCAGCGAGACTTCGCCGCGCTGTTGGCCGGTAGCTGGGTCGAAGGTGGCTTGGGTGCGTGTGCTGGCAGCGCTGTGCTGGCCGTTAATGTAATGGGTCAGTTGCAGTGTCATTGAAAGTCACCAGAAGTCAGAAATGAATGCCCGGCCAGCGGCCGGGCGTTTTATAGAGGGTTAGGCGGTCTGTTTGATGACCTTGCTGACGATCTCGATCAGCTGGTCCAGATCCTGCTTTTCTGCTATCAGCGGCGGCGACATGGCCAGAATGTCGCCGGTGCAACGAATCATGGCGCCTTCCCAGAAGCAGCCGTCGAATACCTCGTAACCGCGTGCGCCTGGTGCGCCTTCGCGGCTGGATAAATGGATGGCGCCCACCAGCCCGGTATTGCGAATGTCGATCACATTGGGCAGATCTTTAAGGCTATGCAACAGCTCAGCCCAATAGCTTTCCAGATCGGCGGCGCGGGTCAGCAGGCCATCGCGCGCGTAGATATCCAGGGTAGCCAGTGCTGCAGCAGCGGCAACCGGGTGGCCGGAATAGGTGTAGCCATGGAAAAACTCAATGGCGCCGGCTGGGCCCTGCATAAAGGCATCGTGAATGGCATCACTGACAAATACGGCGCCCATGGGGATGGCACCGTTAGTCAGACCTTTGGCTGTGGTGATGATGTCCGGAGTGACGTCCCAGCGCTGCGCTGCGAAAGGCGCGCCAACGCGACCGTAACCGGTGATGACCTCGTCAAAAATCAGCAGGATGCCATGCTTGGCGGTGATCTCGCGCAGACGCTTGAGGTAACCCTCAGGCGGCAAAATTACGCCCGCTGAGCCAGACATAGGTTCAACGATTACCGCGGCTATGTTTTCTGCGCCGTGTAGGGTAACTAGAGCTTCCAGCGCATCTGCGCGCTCCATGCCGAACTGTGGCAGGCCCTTGGTGAAGGCGTTGCGTTCCAGGTCCAGCGTATGCGGCAGGTGATCGACACCCGGCAGCAGGGCGCCAAAAGCCTTGCGGTTATTAACCATGCCGCCGACGGAGATACCGCCGAATCCTACCCCGTGATAGCCAAGCTCACGGCCGATCAGGCGAGTGCGCGTGCCTTGGCCAATAGCGCGTTGGTAGGCGAGGGCTATTTTCAGTGCGGTATCCACCGACTCTGAGCCGGAGTTGGTGTAGAACACCCGGTTCAAGCCCGCCGGTGATAGCTCAATCAGTCGCTCGGCCAGCTGAAACGGCAGTGGATGGCCCATCTGAAACGTGGGTGCAAAATCCATCGTGCTGATTTGCTTGCTCACTGCCTCGGCAATCTCACGCCGACCGTGCCCCGCGTTGCAACACCAAAGGCCTGAAGTACCGTCCAGCACCTGACGACCTTCCACGTCGGTATAAAACATGCCTTGAGCACTGGCCAGCAGGCGCGGGCGCGACTTGAACTGACGGTTGGCGGTAAAAGGCATCCAGAATGGATCGAGGCTGAGATCCTGCTGGGCGGGCGTGGGTTGTTGCATGCTGTTCATGTGACCTTCCTGGCGGGTGCCGGTGGAGACGGTGGGTGCGGGCAGCCTTGGTGGCGATGTAAATGTGATCTTTGCGAAGTCTATGTCAAAAATAACAAACGAAAAAGGGGGTATTTGAAAGAATTTGACCGGTACTTGCGGGTGTGGGTGTCAAATATATTGAATTTTTTAAAATGCCTTATTACTGTGGCCGACATTGCCAGTTCATTCCGTCGGAAACCCCAATGCGGGTTTTCCCTAGAGAGGTTATCGCCATGTCTGCGTCTTTTAGCCGTCAGGATTGGGAGCAGCGTGCCGCTGCCCTGCAGATTCAAGGTCAGGCGTTTGTCGCCGGTCAATATCAGCACGCCGCCACTGGTGCGACCTTTGATTGCGTGTCGCCGATTGATGGCCGGGTTCTGGCGCAGGTCGCCAGTTGCGATCAAGTCGATGCCGAGCGGGCGGTGGCTAACGCGCGTGCGGTATTCGATAGCGGTGTCTGGTCACGTTCGGCGCCCGCGCAGCGTAAAAAGGTCATGCAGCGTTTTGCCGACCTGATCGAGCAGCATGGCGAAGAGCTGGCGCTGCTGGAAACCCTCGACATGGGTAAGCCGATTGGCGATTCGACCACCGTAGATATCCCCGGTGCGGCCAATTCGATCCGCTGGTCTGCTGAAGCCATCGACAAGATTTACGACGAAGTGGCGCCCACCGCGCACGATGAGCTGGGTTTGATCACCCGGGAACCTATTGGCGTGGTGGCGGCTATTGTGCCGTGGAATTTCCCGCTGTTGATGGCCAGTTGGAAGCTCGGCCCAGCGCTGGCCACTGGTAATTCGGTGATCCTCAAGCCTTCCGAAAAATCACCGCTGACCGCCATCCGTATCGCAGCGCTGGCGCTGGAAGCGGGCATGCCTGCTGGCGTGCTTAACGTGCTACCGGGTTACGGACATACCGTGGGCAAGGCGCTAGCGCTGCACATGGACGTCGATACCATCGTGTTTACTGGTTCCACGCGCGTCGCCAAGCAGTTGATGATTTATGCGGGCGAGTCGAACATGAAGCGTGTTTGGCTGGAGGCGGGTGGCAAGAGTCCAAACGTGGTGTTCGCTGATGCGCCAGACTTGGATGCCGCCGCTGAAGCGGCTGCCAGCGCTATCGCCTTCAATCAGGGTGAGGTCTGCACTGCCGGTTCACGTCTATTGGTAGAGGCGTCAATCAAGGATGCTTTTGTCGAGAAAGTCGCGGCAGCGCTCAAGGCAAGCTGGGCGCCGGGCCACCCGCTGGACCCCAACACCGCAGTCGGCGCATTGGTCGATACCACCCAAATTGAAACAGTGCTGCGCTACATCGAAGCGGGCCACGCGGACGGCGCCAAGTTGGTGCTCGGCGGCAAGCGGGTGATGGAAGAGACGGGCGGTCTTTTCGTGGAGCCCACCATCTTTGCCGATGTTAACAACAGCATGCGTATTGCCCGCGAAGAGATTTTCGGGCCGGTACTCTCGGTGATCAGCTTCACCGACTTCGACGAAGCCATGCGCATTGCTAACGACACCATTTATGGTCTGGCAGCGGCCGTTTGGACGGCAGACCTGTCCAAGGCACACCGTGCTGCCAAGGCGCTGCGCGCCGGCAGTGTGTGGGTCAACCAGTATGACGGGGGCGACATGACCGCACCCTTTGGCGGCTTCAAGCAATCGGGTAACGGCCGCGATAAGTCGCTGCATGCATTCGACAAATACACTGAACTGAAGTCGACCTGGATCAAGCTGTAAGAGCAGCGGCAAGCTCGGTGTTAAGGCGGTGCGCGTGACGGCACCGCCTCTATTTTGCATTCCGCGTTTCTCACGGATCTAACTATGAACTGGAAGGCCTACTGCATCGTCACCGCGGCGGTGGTTATCGTTGGGCTGGCGCTGGGGGTCACGCTGCCGCTGGTGTCGCTGCGCCTGCACGAGTGGGGCTACAGCACTTTTGCCATCGGCGTGATGGCCGGCATGCCCGCGGTGGGTATCGTGCTGGGCGCCAAGCTCACCGGGCGGCTGGCCGGACGATTGGGCTCGGAGAACTCCTTGCGGTTGGTCATGGCCTGCAGTGCTGTGTCAGTGGCACTGTTGGCCATTTGGCCGAGCTACCCGGTTTGGCTGTTGTTGCGTCTGGTGCTGGGTATTTCGCTCACCGTCACCTTTGTGATTGGCGAAAGCTGGATCAATCAATTGGTGGTAGACCGCCTGCGCGGCAGGCTGGTTGCGGTATACGGTAGCGCCTTCGCACTCAGCCAGCTATGTGGCCCGCTGCTATTAGGTTTTATCGGTACCGAAGGTGATCGAGGATTTTGGCTGGCGACGGCATTGCTGGTTGGCGGAGTCGGTCTGCTTTTCTGCGTGGCTGGCGCGCCGGTGGTGGATGCCGCAGCCGGTGCTGGGCGCGGCCTTCGTCAGTTTGTGCGCAGTATGCCGGCGATTGCTTGGGCCATGGTGCTATTCGCTGGCTTTGAAACCATGACGCTAACGCTGCTGCCGGTTTATCTGATTCGTGAAGGTTTTGCGCAGCAGCTGGCGCTGATCATGGTCAGCACTGTGGTGGTGGGCGACGCAATACTGCAGGTGCCGATCGGCTGGTTGGCCGACAAGTTCTCACGCACCGCGCTGTTCAAGCTCTGCGGTGTGATGCTGCTGCTCAGTAGCCTGGCTATGCCGATGGCGCTGCATACGGTGCTGATCTGGCCTGTGCTGGTGCTTTTTGGTTCGAGTGCTGGCGGTCTTTATACCCTGTCAGTGATCCTGGTCGGGCAGCGTTTTCGCGACGATGCATTGGTGCGCGCCAACGCCAATATCGCCATGCTCTGGGGGCTTGGCTGCCTCCTCGGCCCAGTCGCCACCGGCGCGGCCAGTCAATGGCTCAATACCCATGCGCTACCGATGATGATGGCGATTGCCGCGCTGGTGTTTGTGGTGCTCGCCTGGCGGCGTGGAGCTTTTGATGCGGTTGCGCTGGATCAGGCTGTGGTTGATCGGTAGAGCGCGACGTACCGCCGAGGCTTCGAGCGGCCGGCGAGGTGCCCCCCGCACCTGGGTGTACTGGGAGATTGTTAAGAAAGCATGCGCAAACATGCTTTCTTAGCTCGCCTGCAGACGATAATTGTACTCAAACTAGCCGTATTGGCATGTTCGACGCTGGCGGGCGAGTGCCGTTATGCGGAAGTTCGAAGATCACTCCCAGCTATACTGCAACCCAACCCCCACCAACCAATTCCGCTCCGGCGCCGGCTCGTAATAACGCGCACCCGCTCCGTTGACAATCAACGAACCGATGTACTGTTTATCGGCCAGATTATCAACGCGTGCGAAAGGCTCCAAAGCCCAGCTGCCCAGCTCCTGCCGATAACCCGCACGCCAGTTGAATACGGCGTAACCCGGTGCTTTGGATTGGTTGTCATCAGTGGCATAACGCTGGCTCAGGCTTTGCGCTTCCAGCGCGGTACTGAAGCCGTTGTCAGGCGCCCAAGCCAGCTCGGCATACAAACTGTGGCGTGGCACGCCGGGCAGAGAGTTGCCCGAGAAATCATTGCCGTTGCCGTCAGTGTACTGATCAAACTCAGCGTCTAGATAGGTGTAGGCAAGATAAGCGTTGAAGTCGTAAGCGAGACGCTGCTCGATAGCCAGTTCCAGGCCGCGCCGGCTTGATTGGCCTGCATTGGCGTAGGTTGAGCGTTCGGTAGCGACTTGCTCTACGCCTGTGACGATTTCGTCCTCGACGCGTGTGTAAAACACAGCCGCTTCGACGCGGGTATCGCCTTGGCGCAACTTGAAACCGACTTCGGCATTGCGCGACTCGCTAGGCTGTAGATCGAAGTTCAAACCGCTTCCGCTAGGGCGGTAGGCGAGTTCCTGGAAGGTCGGCGTTTCAAAGCCTTGTCCCGCGGCAGCATAAAGGGTGAGAGCCGGGCTCCATTGATAGCTAATGCCCAGCGCAGGTGTGGTCTGCTGATAATCGACGTTGCCGCTGTCGTCACTCCCATCGCTGAGGAAATCGTCTTCAGACTCAAACTCTACCCGGCTGTGTCTAAAACCAGCGGTTAGGCTCCATTGGTTGGTCAACGCCCAAGTGCTGATTAGGTAGGCCTCTTTGCTGTCGACCCGGTTGAACTCATCACGTTTAAGATCGCCCTTGTCGCCGTCGTTGTTGACGAAGCCCTTGCGACCCTCTCCTTGGTAGCCGTAAGTCAGACCTGCGGCCAGCTCTACTGGCAGGTTGAACAGTTCGGTCTGACGTTGCCAGCCCAGCTCACCGCCACCGAACTCGCGGTCAAGTTCGATTACACCGCCGCCCGCAAAAGGGTCGCCGCCGGTGAATGCCAGATACTGCTCTACATACCGCTCACCGCCGTAGACCATCACAGTCAGTTGATCGTCGTTGCTCAACCGGCGCTGATAATTCAGGCCAGCCTGATTGTGGCGTACTGTCTTGCGGGTGTTGTATTGCTCTGCGCGCGCTACCGCTTGTTCGCGGTCTTCATCCAGCGCTGAAGCAGAGAGCCCTAACGGATCCTGTGTCTCAGGTTGATCAAGACTATTAAGCAGCAGCGTCAGGCTGGATGCATCGTCGATATCCCAGCCCAAGCGTAGATTGGCCATATCGCGCTGCGCCTTGCTGTGATCCCGATATCCATCGGTTTCCAGTCGGGACACGTTCGCGTTGATGCTGAGATCGCCATGCTGGCCGCCGTACTTCAAGCGTGAACGCCAGAGATTGTCGCTACCTATCGCGCTGCGACTATCGAGTGTCGGGTGCAGCGGAGCGGCCTCGGTGAAGCCCTGGATAATGCCACCCGAGGCGTTGCCGTAAAGCGCGCTTAGGGGGCCGCGCAGCACATCGATGTATTGCATGCCGTCGAGGTCGAACAGAGATGGCTGACCCTGGCCGTCTGGCATAGTCAGTGGAATGCCGTCCTGAATCAGCCGCACACCACGCACGCCGAACTGGGCCCGCGCGCCGAAGCCGCGCGAGGATATTTGCACGTCCTGGGCATAGTTCTGGCGGTTCAGCGCCAATATGCCGGGGGAGCGCTGTAACGATTCAGAGAGATTGGCGCCCAGGTTAAATGGACTGATCTGGCTACTATCGATGTGGCTGTTGGCTGAAGGCAGAGTGTCATTGGCCTCTGCCGGATCAACGCCAAGAATGGTTTGCGTCGGCAGCTTTAAGTCGTGATCTGCGGCTAGCACTGGGGAGGTGATGAGAAGTAAAAGGGCTGCGGTGGCGGTAGGGCGGTTAGTCATATGACCTAGCTTGTTGTTATTGCTGTTGGCGGAGCGAAGCTATGAGGAATGCCAAAGCAGTCTAGCAGTCTGAAAGCGCAAGCTGTATAGCCAGTTGCCGGCTCTTTAGAAGTAACTCAGAGCCGACAAGGTATGCAGAATTCGTTGGAATTAGGCTAAGTAGAAACAAAAATTACTTTGAAGTAAAAATAAAAAGTGTGTAATAATCTGCTCCATTGCGTAGGTTTTTACTTTATTCCGCTGTTTTGTGGGCTTTTAGCGGGTTCAAATAAAGCTGATCTACTTACTACTGTAATATTTAGACTTTGTGTCAAAATGCCGCCTGTTTTATTGGCCTTGGCCGGGAGCTTTATGCACATGATGAACGACCTATATCTAGCACTGCGCCGTCTGCAGCGCGCCAGCGAAATTCACGCGAAGCGACTGGGCCGGCACAGTGGCCTGACACCGATTCAGCTGCTGATTCTGCATAGCATCAGGGCTATGGGTGAAGGCACTTTGGGCGACCTGGCCAAGCAGGTGAGTGTCTCTCAAGCGACCTTGAGTACCATCATTGATCGCCTTGAAAATCGTGATTTGCTGCAGCGCATTCGCAGCAAGAGTGACAAGCGTAAAGTTCATCTGGCACTCAGCGAGAAAGGTGTAGCGGTTATCCAGGCTGAGCCGGCACTGCTGCCATCGGCGTTTCTCGATCGCTTCGGTGATTTGGCGGACTGGGAGCAGTTGATGTTGTTAGCTAGCCTGCAGCGCGTAGCTGGTCTTTTGGAAGAAGGTCAGAGCGCGCCAGCCGAACTCTTTGAGGGCGAAACAGCCGCCTAATACGCCTCTAAGCGGCCTGCAACTCTGCAGGCCGGAAACCTCTAATCCCTTCTGTTTTCTTCACCACTGTTTTTCTCATCCGGGGTATTGCCTGATCGGGTTGCTGCGCATAGCATGTTTGAAATTTCAAACATCGATGTTTTAAATGCGTTACGCATGATCGATTTAAGCCCCTGATGAGGACTCGCTAGATGGAACTTCACTGCCCCGATCTTTTTCGCCAACAAGCCTTTGTTGATGGTCACTGGTGCGAGGCCGACAGCGGCGCGCGTACTGAAATCTTCAATCCGGCCAATGGCGAGCGCGTGGGCAGTGTGCCCAATATGGGAGCTGATGAAACCCGGCGCTCAATTATTGCAGCACAGCATGCGCAACAGGCTTGGCGTCAACGCACTGCCAAAGAGCGTGGCCAGGTATTGCGCAAGTGGTTCGATTTGATGCTGAAGCATCAGGAAGATTTGGCGCGCATCATGACTGCCGAGCAGGGCAAGCCGTTGGCGGAGGCGCGTGGTGAAGTTGTTTATGCCGCCTCTTTTCTGGAGTGGTTTGCTGAAGAGGCCAAGCGCGTATATGGCGATGTGATCCCTGGTCATCAGGCGGATAAGCGTATCTTGGTGCAGAAAGAGCCCGTTGGGGTGACGGCAGCTATTACCCCCTGGAATTTCCCTGCTGCGATGATCACCCGCAAAGCCGGCCCGGCCCTAGCTGCTGGCTGCGCCATGGTGCTTAAACCTGCCCCGCAAACGCCATTCTCTGCGCTGGCGCTGGCGTTCCTGGCTGAGCAGGCCGGCTTGCCTGCTGGGCTGTTCAGTGTGGTGACTGCTGACGTCGATGCGTCACGCGCGGTGGGTGGCGAGATGTGCAGCAATCCAATCATTCGCAAGCTATCGTTTACCGGCTCTACTGGCGTTGGCATCAAGCTGATGGAGCAATGCGCGCCCAGCCTGAAAAAACTGTCGCTGGAGCTCGGCGGCAACGCACCCTTTATCGTATTTGATGATGCCGATCTGGAAGCCGCTGTCGAAGGCGCAATGATCTCCAAGTATCGCAACGCGGGCCAAACCTGTGTCTGCGCCAACCGCATTTACGTGCAGGACTCAGTCTACGATGCCTTCGCAGCTAAATTGGCTGCAGCTGTTGAGCAGCTCAAAGTCGGCGACGGTACTGAGGTGGGTGTGACCACCGGGCCGCTGATTGATGGCAACGCGGTGGCTAAAGTGCAGCGTCATCTGGCGGATGCCACCGCAAAAGGCGCACAGGTGCTGGCTGGTGGTAAGCCACATGCTCTGGGAGGTAACTTTTTCGAGCCCACCATTTTGACCAACGTGGACAGCAGCATGCTGGTTGCTCGCGAGGAAACCTTCGGCCCGCTGGCGCCGCTATTCCGCTTCAACGATGAGGCCGATGTGGTGCGTCAGGCCAATGACACTGAGTTCGGTTTGGCGGCGTATTTTTATGCCCGTGACCTGAGCCGAGTGTTCCGTGTGGCCGAGCAGCTTGAGTACGGCATGGTCGGTATCAATACTGGTCTGATCTCTACGGAAGTCGCCCCCTTTGGTGGCATGAAGTCTTCGGGGTTGGGCCGTGAAGGCTCAAAGTACGGTATTGAAGAGTACGTCGAGATTAAATATCTATGCTTGGGCGGCATCTGAACCAGTCCCGGGTGTGATTTTCTGGGAGCACAGCTCCCTCCTTATAAGCGCGAGGCGGTTATGAGTAAGACGAATGAGTCCTTGATGCAACGGCGTCACGCGGCAGTAGCGCGTGGTGTCAGCCAGATTCACCCGTTGGTGGTACAGCGCGCCGAGAACGCGACTGTATGGGATGTGGAAGGACGGCAGTATATTGATTTTGCGGGAGGCATTGCCGTGCTGAACACCGGACACCGTCACCCGAAAATCATGGACGCCGTGAAGCGGCAAATGGAGCAGTTCACCCATACCTGTTTTCAGGTGTTGGCTTACGAGCCCTATATCGAGCTGTGCGAAAAGCTCAACGAGTTAGTGCCCGGTGACTTCGCTAAAAAGACGCTGCTGGTCACTACCGGCTCGGAAGCGCTCGAAAACGCAGTCAAAATTGCCCGTGCGGCGACGGGTCGTGCCGGGGTCATTGCCTTTACCGGCGCCTATCACGGCCGCACCATGATGACGCTGTCGATGACCGGTAAGGTCGCGCCCTATTCGGCGGGTATGGGATTGATGCCGGGTGGCGTATACCGCGCTCTGTTTCCCTGTGCGCTGCATGGCGTCGCCGATGATGACGCTATCGCCAGTATCGAACGTATCTTCAAGAACGACGCCCAGCCGCAGGATATTGCTGCCATTGTGATTGAGCCGGTGCAGGGTGAGGGCGGCTTTTATGTTGCTAGCCCTGCGTTCATGGGCAAGCTGCGTGAGCTGTGTGATCTGCACGGTATTCTGCTGGTGGCTGATGAGGTTCAGACGGGCGCCGGGCGCACGGGTAGCTTCTTCGCCATGGAGCAGATGGGTGTGGCAGCAGATCTGACGACCTTTGCCAAATCGATCGCGGGCGGCTTTCCGGTGGCGGGCGTGTGTGGTCGTGCGGAAGTGATGGATGCCATAGCACCGGGTGGTCTCGGCGGTACTTACGCTGGTAATCCGTTGGCCTGCGCCGCTGCGCTAGCCGTGCTTGAAATCTTCGAGGAAGAAAATCTGCTGGCGCGTAGCCGCACTTTGGGTGACTTGATTAGCGGTCGCTTGCGTGACGTGGCTGCCAATGACAAGCGTATCGGCGATGTACGCGGATTGGGTGCCATGGTGGCCTGCGAGCTGTTTACTGCAGAAGGTCATCCGCATGCAGAGCTGACCGCGCAGGTGGTCGCCATGGCCCGCGATAAAGGATTGATTCTGCTTTCCTGCGGACAGTACGGCAACGTGATTCGTATTCTGGTGCCGCTCACCGCTACCGATCTGGAAGTGCAGGCGGGCATGGATATTATTGCCGCCTGCTTTGCCGAGTTGTAACGGCTGCCGCGCGGCCAGCGGTCGGTCAGAAGGTAGACAGACCGCTGGCTTCCATAAAGCGATAGAGCCCATAACGCCAATAGCTGTGATCGGCGAACGCTGAATAAGGCAGGCTGTGGGTGCCGCCATCGTTGTTGCTCCACGCTCGCTTAAAGTCTGCGCGCATGTCAGCCATCTCAGGGTTGTTGGCCTGCGCAGTCAGGCGCACGCTGGTTTCCAGATTAAGGTCATGCAGGTTACGCCGGGTAAAGTTAGCTGACCCGCTAATCACCTCAGTTATCCCTTGGCTACGCTCTAGCCGAATCCATTTACGATGGCATTGTTCGCCGTTGGTTGCACACCAGCGCACCGCAACGCCCTGTTCGTTCAAGTCCCAGGCGGCTTGCCGATTGGGAATGCCATTCTTCTCGCGGCCAAAAGCGTCACGGTTAGAGTCAAGAATCGCGCGTACCTGCACGCCCCTTTGTTGGGCCGCGATCAGCGCCTCAACGACGGGCCGCGAAGCCAGGTAGAACATCTCCATATCCAACTGGTCGCCCGGCTCTGCCGAGGCCAGTAGCTCAAGCAGTGAACGCTCGATGGCGCCTTCGGTAAGCACCTGGATTTGCGGCATGCTGGGCTGAGTCTGCACGCTGGCAACGGTTGGCCAGTTCTTGGCCGCGTCGTAGCCTGAGAGTAGCGCGGCAGCTCGCTCGGTCTGCAGTAGGTCTAGTGCTGCCGCACCGCTGAATACGATAGCGCTGTTATGGTGGCGGCTGCTGGCGTCATGTGGATTCGCCGAGGTAACCAAGGCACGCCAGTTGTCGCCGTTGTCCACGATCAACGTCTTGCGATGATTTGCGCGAAAGTTGGCTAGATGCAAATAACTGCGCAGCGTCACCTTGCCCGGGCCAACCGGATTGGGCAGCCAGCCACCTTCAGTGTTGTTGCCCAAGTAGCTGCAACACAGTTGCCAGATGCCGGTCCAGGTTGGGTTGGACGCCGGCAAGCGATCGACATCGGTTAGCACCACCGCCACGCCCGCGGCGCGTAGCTGCTTGAGCTCGGGTGCGCGCATGCCGCCGTAAAGCGTGTTGAAAGGGTCGGTGATCATGACCACTGGCATGTTTGGATGCCTCTGTTTCGCTTCGATCAATGCCTGGGTCAGTTGCTCAGCAAGCGGACGGTAGCTGTCTGCTCCGGCAAAGCGGTTGAACAGAAACATGTCGACGACCACCAGTTTCTGCGCTTGGCCGATCAGGCGGAATGCTTCGTCGAAGATCTCCTGTTCGATCTGCTGCTTGCCCTCTGCATCAAGGTAAGCCTGATCGCGGAATATTTGCAGCTGGTCTGCCGAGCGCACCGGCCCAGTGACGGAAAGGCCATCAGGCATACTTTGGCAGGAGCTAAGTACAGCGCTGAAGACGGCGGCGAAAACCAATAAAGCAAGATAGCGGCGAGTGGCCGAGCGAGACCTAGACATAATGGGTGATCAGTAATGGCTACAAAGACAGTTAGCCTGCCGTTTGCGAGGGTGATAGGCAAGAGGCATCAGAGCCGGGCGCGCTACGCGCACCCGGAGCAAGGCTTATGCGACGGCTGGGCCTGCTGTGTCGCCCTTGGGGTTTGGGCCATAGGCGTTGGTTTGGGCCTCACCTTCGATGCACATGAAGATCAGATAAATGATTGAGCCAACAATTGGGACCAATGAAATCAGTATCCACCAACCACTGCGGCCGGTGTCATGAAAGCGGCGAACGGCTACTGCCAGTGACGGCAGCAACGTGCCCAGTATGTAGATAGTCGCAAATATTGGCATGCCGATTAGGGCGTCGATAACGCTCAACACAACCACGGCAAGAAAATTAAACAGCATGAAGAACCAATATTCGCTACGGCGAGCACGGCCTTGGAAAACGGCATATTGCTTAAGTACATCAAGGTACCAGTTCATGGGGGCTCTCTTTTTTGGATTATAGTTATTAGATTACAGAGTACGCCGGGCGCCTTGGGGAGAGTATTTAATGTCCCTGTGACGTCCTGTCTGCAATTCCTTTTTACATAAGGTATCGAGGCGCTCAATACCCGGCCCGATTATAGTTCGTTAGGCAGTCACCCGGTCAACCTGAGTGGGGTTTTCGCGTGCTAACCTGTGATCTGCTACTGCATATAAGGATGGGCATGCGCAAAGTGTTTGGCGTGGTAATCATTGCTCTGCTGTTTCTGCTGCTCAGTTTGGCAACGGCGCTTTGGTGGGCGCAGCGGGCGCTGACTGAGGCGGGTGTGCAGGATGTGCACTGGCAAGGATTGGGCTGGCAGCAGGGCGGCCTGCATCTGCAGCAGCTGTCCTTTGCGTTGCCTGCCGGACAAGTGGCGCTGGAGCAGTTACGACTGGTGCCGGGCTGGCGAGGCGGCCCGCGTATTCGCGTGCTGGCGCTGGAGCACGCACAGCTACGGTTTGATGCACGGGACTCGCGTGCTGAAACGGATGCACCGGGTATACAAGTTGCTAGCCTGACCGCGCCCGAGGTGTGGAACCGAGTAGTGAACTGGCTACCCGATCAGGTCAGCATCGCCGAGCTGGAAGCGCAGGTGCCATGCCATACCGGCACTTGCGAATTGAATGGCTCACTGCAGGCAAGTCGTGAGCCGGGCAATCTTGATGCCGGCGAGCCGGTACTGGCTAAGGTTGAGTTGCGCCTACAGGCCGGTGACGAGCAATTGCTATTGCAGCAGCAGGTTCAGGCTGAGAGTAAACAGCTGACATTGCAGGCTAGTCTGCTGGTTGATCAGCAGTTGGCAGCGCAGTTGCAGTCACGCTGGCAAGGCTTGACTCAGTGGCAAGGCAGTTTGAATGTGCCTGGCTGGCCGCAGACCTCTGGCCTTTATAAATATCTTGGCAACTGGATGGCGCTCGGTACCTTGCCGGTTAGCACGCTACCGCCCGGTGCTCAGTTGGCGCTCGATTGGGATTTGATTAGCTTGCAACCACCCGCTAGTTGGGTTGACTGGTTAGGTGGCAAAGTTGAGCTGAACGCTCAGTTGGCTTTGCCGCAACCGTGGCAAATTGAGCAGCTTGGCAGCGTTGGCGGCAACCTGCAGGTCCAACTGCGTGCTGACCAGGGGCGCTGGCAGGTACTGCAGGGAGAGGCGCAGCTTGCGTTGAACGAGCCGCAGCTTACCGTGCTTGAAGCGCTGCCGGGAAATCTGCAAGTCAAGCAATTGCAACTACAAGTGACTCCGGCGCCCAGCACTCAGCTGACGGCGGGCGAAGCCATACCCTTTCTGGGCAGCTTTTCGGTGCTGGGCGCCAATGGTCTGGCCGGAACGCTAAAGGGTGACATGGCGCTATTGTTGCCGCAGGTGCAAGAGCGGAATTGGCGACTACAGTTTTTAGACACTCAACTTGAATTACAGCTCGCCTCTTGGCGCGAGCAAGATGTGCAGTTACGTGATCTGCGTGTGATAACGCCTATCACTGGGGAGCTGGACGGGCTCGGAGCCGAATTGCAAGGCGGCTCCGCTGGGCAAGTAAACTGGTCACAGCTGCAGCTCAGCGCAGCTGATCTGACGTTGAATAAGGCGAGCCTGAAACTAACCAAACTTAGCTATCAGCAGCGCTGGCAGGAGCCGGGCAGCCTACGTGCAGGCAGTCAACTGAGCGGCAATGTTGCGCGGTTGGAACAGCCGCAATTGAAACCATTACGCTGGGATGTCGATGGCCGTTGGAGCTATGCCGACAGCGCTCTGCAATGGCAGGGAAAACTGAGCAATGCTGCCGGATTAGCGCTGGATACCGACTTTAACCTGCCTCCACAGCAGCCTTGGCGGTCGAAAATCACTCTTCAACCGTTGTTCTTCCGTGCTGGCAACCCCTTGGCTGATAGTGTGGTTGCGTGGCCGGTGCTGCTGAGTCTGTCCAGTGGGCAGTTGAGCGGGCAACTTCAGGCCAGTGGTGGCAGTGCGCCGCTCAGCTTGCAGGGTAACTTCAACGTGTCGGGTGGCAAGGGCATTTATGATCGCAGTGCATTTAGTGGGCTGGTCGCACCAGTAACGCTAAAACTGCAGGGGAATAACCTGTTGCTGGGTAGCACAGCGCTGCAGCTGGAAAGCTTTAACCCAGGGTTGGAAATGGGGCCTCTGCGCGCCGCTGCCAGTTATCGCGCAACAACGGATGACCTCATGCGCGGGCGTTTGCAGCTGGATCAAGCGCAAATGCAGATGCTGGGCGGACAAGTCACCGCTGAACCTGCGCAGCTTGACTTGTCAGCGAACGAGCAGCGGCTGGTGCTGAACATCAGTGGGCTGGAACTGGACACCCTGTTCGCAGTCTACCCAACAGAGGGTTTGAGTGGACGCGGTACTTTGGATGGACGTCTGCCTGTTGTGCTTCGCGATGGTGAACTGATGGTCGATGCCGGTGCAGTGGCCGCGCGAGAGCCTGGTGGTGTGCTGCGTTACCAGTCAGACAAGTTGCAGCGGCTGGCGCAAAGCAACGCAGGCATGCGCGAGCTGGCCGGGGCGCTGGATAACTTTCACTATACTGTGCTCAGCAGCCAAGTGAATTACGCAGAAGACGGTAACCTGCAGCTGGGCTTGCGTCTGCAGGGCAGTAACCCGAATTTTCAACAGGGGCGACAGGTAAACCTCAACGTGAACCTGGAAGAGAATATCCCGGCCCTGCTGACCAGTCTGCAATTGAGCAGCCAGGTCAGCGATATCATTCAGCAACGGGTACAGGAGCGCTTGCTTAAGCAGCGCCTGCAGCCCAACAAGGAGTAGCTATGCACTGGCGAGGGCTGTTGATTGGAGCAACAAGTATGTTGCTGGTTGCCTGTGCCGGCCCAACGGTGCGCTTGGCGGCGCCCAGCGAGCCGATCAATATCAACCTGAATGTGAAGATCGAGCATGAGATCTACATCAAGGTAGATAAGCAATTGGATGAAATTTTCGACGAATCCAGCGGGCTGTTTTAAGCGCGCGGTGCAACAAGGATAATTGCAATGGGCAAGAAGACGCTTTTCACGTTATGCATGTTGATGCTGCTGGGTACCGGCACCGCTTGGGCTTTGAGTTTGAATGAAGCGATGAGCGCGCTACCGACAGCGAAGGAAGCTGGCCAATTGGGCGAGCAGCCCAGTGGCTACCTTGGTGTGGTCAAAGCCGGCGGCAACGCTACTGATGTAGCGCAGCAAATCAACGCCGCGCGCAAGGAAGAGTATCAGCGCGTCGCCAAAAGCAACGGTATTGCACTTAAAGATGTAGAGGCCATCGCTGGCCAAAAGGCCATCGACCGGACACCGGCAGGGCAATACATTCAGATCAATGGGAGCTGGGTGCGGAAGTAGCAGGCAACCATTCGATGGCGCCGTACCAGCCGGTTATCGGTTGGCCGGCGTTGTCGCAATCAGTCATTAGCGCAACGCCGTCGATCTGTTGTAGGTCTTCGCCGTGTAACTGTTTGAAATCTTCCCGCACATTGCGTTGCTCTCTGACTAACTCGCCGGGCTGGTCGGGTGCGCCGCTCCGCACTGCCAGCATTTGCGCGTTGCCCGTAAAAGCATTGGGCCAATGGCTGCCTGCGGGCTGGCTACTTGACCACACGTAATTCACTGCCAGTGTGCGCCAAGGAAATAGCCCGCCATCCTTGACCACATAAACGCGTGCTGGGTAATCGTCGCCGGTTTTGCTGGTTTCATCCAAGCCTGAATACACTCCGCTCACCGCCCAAGACCAGCTCAGAATAGGGGTTTCGCGTAGGTCGATCGGTTGTTCTATGTACAGCGCGCTGGCTTCGCCGTTGCGGCATTCTGCTTGCAGCCTAACGCCGGCTGGGCTGCGTTCAAGCTGGTACTGGGTAGGTTCAGCAAAGCGCTTTACCTGCCATTCGAGCATCTCGCTGGGAGTGTAATGGGGCGCGGCATGGCCGCTCATTGGCAACAGCAAGGCGACGCAGGCCAAGCCAAGCTTGGTTTGGTTAATCATTGCCGGGCGCCTGTTCTGACTTCTGCTGATCTGCCTTGGCTTTTTGCTCAGCCTTATAGCGCTCCCAATCTTCCCAGTCATGGGGTGTGCCGGCATGCGGGCGGCTGGGGTGCAGGGCGCGCTCCAGCGCCTGTCCGTGCAGACTTGTGTCCTTGTCTTCTTCCTGATCAAGGCCATGTTTTTTGAGAAATTCGTCGGCGCGCATAACGGCCTCCTGACTCGGGGTTTTAAGTTCTCAGTATGGCAGCTGTTAAGGCCCTCAGGTCAAATGGACTATTTAGCGCTTATTCTGGCTAGCAATACGCAGTTGTTCGTTGGGTGCGAAGCGCTCTTGTAGCAACGCGTCAATGGCGGCTTGTTTGTCCTGCGGAGCGACCCCAGGCTGTTGCAAGATGCTCTCGCGCTCACGGCTGAACTCGCTGACGCGTTGCTGCCAATCGGCGCGTTGCTGGTCTAGCGCTTCCAGTCGTGCGGTCGCTTCGGGGCCAACCAGGTTGAGCCTTAGGTCGCGGATCTGCTCGGGGGCAGCATTTTGCTCATTCAGGGCCTGGGTTTCGCGGCGCAGATCTTGATGGAGTTGCGGCACCAACAAACCCTGCATTTCTGCGGGGAGGTTTTCCCGTAAAGCTTCTATATCCGCAGCGCGCTGTGCCGGATCAAGATCAGGGTTGCGGTTGATTGCCAGGCGCTCAAGGGTGAAGCGGTTATAGACCTCTTCACCAGCAAAAAAAGCTTGATGCACCTGCGCACTGAACAGGCTGGCGCGTAGGCGCTGCACGGCTTCTTCTCGTGCCCATAGGGCGTCCAGGTCATCCAGTACCGGGAAGTCTTGCTCCAGCTTGGCGACCGCCTGAAGGTAACTCAAATAATGCTCGAAAATGGCCAATGCCTGGCCACGTGCAGGCTCATCCAGTTTGCTGGTTAGTTGCTGGCGTATGCGTGTTTGGGTTTGTTCTGGCGTTTCTTCGCCATTGGCGCTGAGGTAATAGTCAAACAAATTGCGCAGCTGATCAGTGATCAACAGGTTGCCATCAGCATCGACCTGCAGTTGACCATCGACCTCGGTGCCACGCAGCGATTCTGGCATCGCCATAGGGGCGGTATTGCCGTTGCTTCGTTGTAAGTTTGCCGGCAGCGTCGCAGTGACTGATGTGGCGGAGTTCGTCGCCATCCTGCCTGGTGCATCGACGTCATCGGGTGGGTTGGGTAATAGTTGCCAGCCCAGCAGCAAGGCGCCTGCAAGCAAGGGCAAATAAACAAGAAATTTCATAGGCGAGCTCTGACTAGAGTAGAAGGGTTGCCGCGCGGCCGCCTAAACAGTGCGGCCGCGCGGAGTGCCTTACAGGCCGGCGTTCTTCAGGCGGTTGGCCTGTTGGCGGTATACGGTGACGGGATCGGTCTCGAACAGGCTGGTGAGGCCGAGGAACTGGTTGACCTCATCCAGGTGGTTCATTCGATAGTTGTCACGAATGACCATGCCCATATGGGAACTGCAGCGACCTACCAAGCCATCGTTGGGCTGGCCATTGAAGGTCAATGAGCCGGCACCGGTGATTAGATCGGAAACATCCAGCGGGTTAGTCAGCGGGCTAGTGCCTCCCCAAGAGTAATAACGCACGCCATTGACCTTATAGGCCCCCTCGCCGCAGGCGCTGGTTGGAATGCCTTCCGGGAAGCGCGCATTGAAGGCTGCCGCGCCAGTCGAATTCAGTGATTCCAGCGAGCCGAGTGCGTTTTGCGGCGTCATGGAGCTGCTGCCGGAAACCAGGTTGATAAAGGCACCTAAGGCGTTGACCAGCCCGGCGACAACGGCTTCACCGGCTGAACCCTCGGGGATCTCACGAAGGAAGTCGGCGGTAGCGGAACCTTTGTGCGGCGCACCGACGCTGGTGACGGAAGCTACCAGGTCAGGTCGGACCGAGGCGACGTAACGCGCGGTAGGGCCACCATGGCTGTGGCCGACTAGATTGACCTTCTGTTTGCCGCTGATCGCGACAATTTCTTCAACTTGTTCAAGCAATTGCTCGCCGCGTGCTTCGGAGGTATCGAGTTGGCTGACTTCGGTGGTGTAGACGGTGGCGCCGTCTTTGCGTAACGCGGCGGGAATGCCATACCAGTAATCGATTCCAAGCAAGCTATCGAAACCGAGCATGCCGTGGGCTAATACGATGGGATATTTGGTCTTGGTGTATTGCGAAGAGCTGAACCAGAAAGCCTGGGCTTGAGTGCTAACGCCCAGTGCGGCGATAAGGCCGCAGGCAACGCTCAGTCGGGTCTTGTTCGACATGACGAAACTCCTTGTGCTTGTTTTTGTTTGTATCGTCTTGAGACATTCAGGTCTTTGCCTGAGGTGACTGAGAATAGTCAGCAGCTAGGGGCTTATGAAGCTGTTGCCGCGGACTTTGTGACGCAGTTACATTCAATCAATTGTGACTGGTTGGTCATTGGCTCTGGATCGCGATCATTCACCTAAAAAATCAGATGAACTGCAATTCATTCTTTGCTGAGGCGGGCATGATTGTAGTGTTTTGGTTGCCGGGAAAGCCTGCTTTCCCGGCCAATTCAGCGGTTACTCGTTTTCTTCAAGATAACTGGCTTTTATTGCGCGCCACTCCTCAGACTCGGTAATCCGCAGGACTTCCTCGCTTAGCGGTTCACGTAATTTGCTGCCGGCGGGCAACGCCAGTGCATAAAGTTGCTGCTCGAAAACGGCGGGCACCAAGTCCAGTCGCTTGTCACCAAGCTGTTGGTTGCGGAACTGCATGAGCGGCCGGTCATATACCACGGCGTCGGTCCTGCCATCGATGACTGACTGCATTGCTTCGGTCAGGCTGGGATACTCGCGGCGTATCACATGGTTGTCTTCCAGATAGCGAGCACTGGCAGTGTTGGCGATGGTGGCGACAGTACTGCCGGGCAGGTCCTGTGGGCCGCCAATCTGGTACTGCAAATTACTGACTGTGAGCGAGGTGGTAATGGCGGCCGTGAAACTGGCGACCATGATCAAGCCGGCAAACATCCACACTAGCGCGACCAGTCGGCCAGCTAGTGTGACAGGCGCTTTGTCGCCGTAGCCTACGGTGGTCATGGTCACCGCCGCCCACCAGAAGCTGGCGCCTATTCCTTCGCTGGCTTTGCCACCAAACTGCTCAGGGTTGGCACGGCGTTCACAGACCCACAGCAGAACGCCAACGGCGAACAGCAGCAACCCCAGCGCGACAATCACGCTAAGAAACTCCCAGCTAAACAGCGCTTTCAGGCTCTGCAATATACCGTGCTTGGGCGTTCGCGGTACGCCGATGGAGAGTCCGGTTTGATAAAAAGGGTGGCTGAAGTCAAAAGCCGCTTCGCGGTCAGCGGTCATGGTCAGTGCGCCCACGGCGACATCTATTTTGCCGCTCTCTACCTGGCTGAGTAGGTCGGAAAATGACAATGGAACCCACTCATAGTCGAGCTGCTGTTCGCGCGCTACGGCGCGCCAGAGGTCGATGCTAATGCCTTCCCATTCGCCCTGTTCGGTTTGAATAACAAAGGGCGGCACTTCGGTAATGCCGACCTGCAAGGTTTTCGCCTGACTGAGGCTGACGCCGCAGCCCAGCAATAAAAAAACGCACAGCTGAAGAAGACGTAAAGACATGGGTAGCTCCCTATTATTTGTAACTAGCTTAACAAAGCTGGCTGGGGCTGACAGGTTGCATACGCGGGTTGCCGAGCCGGCGACGCATTTGTTGAGGCAATCTGGTACTCTCCGGTCTGGCCGCTGCACAGGAGGCCCTGCACGCAGGGAAGGCTATGTTGACTGGATATTTGACGAGTTACGCATTTTGGTTGCTGCTGGGTTTAGCCCTGCTGCTGTCAGAGTTTTTCATTCCCGCCATGGTTGCGGTGTTCTTCGGTATTGGTGCGCTGGCAGTGGGTCTGCTGACTCTATTTGGCGTGATCGATAGCTTGCCCTATCAGTTGGTCTTGTTTGCGTTGATCAGTGTCGTGGCGCTCTGGTATTTGCGGCGGCACTTTTATCGCTGGTTACGCGGCAACGAGGCTGATCTAGCTGCACGTGACCAGGACGATGCCGGGCTGCTGGGCGCCAGAGTGGCAGTACTCACCGATTTCATCGATGGAATCGGGGATATACAGCTTAACGGCGCTAAGTGGGATGCAGAATCGAACGAACCACTCAAAGCCGGAGACACGGCATGGGTACTGAGTCACAGCGGGATTGTATTGCAGGTCAGCGCACAACGACCTGAAAAGCCTTAAATTACCTCACGGAGCTTCAAGCATGGAAATTGCCACTATTCTCTCCCTCGCGTTTCTTGTCCTGGTCATCGTTGCTTTGGCCAAGACGGCGCGCATCGTACCGCAGCGTTCGGCTTTTATCGTCGAGCGACTGGGTAAGTACGCTAAAACCCTGGAAGCGGGTTTTCACCTGCTGATTCCTTTTGTAGATCGTGTGTCTTACAAACACACCTTGAAAGAAGAAGCGATCGACGTACCCAGCCAAGCCTGTGTGACCCGCGACAACATCCAAGTGGTAGTTGATGGCGTGCTCTACCTGCAGGTAGTTGATCCCAAGCTGGCCAGTTACGGCATCAACGATTACCGCTATGCATCCATGCAGCTGGCGCAGACCACCCTGCGTTCGGTGGTGGGTAAGATCGATCTGGACAAGACCTTTGAAGAGCGTGAAACCATTAACGTGCAAGTCGTGAAAGCACTTGATGAAGCTGCTCAGCCGTGGGGCGTGAAAGTGCTGCGTTACGAGATCGCCGACATCGAACTGCCAGCGACCATTCTCGATGCACTGGAAAAACAAATGCGTGCCGAGCGGGAACGTCGTGCGGTCGTAGCCCAGTCTGAAGGTGAGCGTGAGGCCAAAATCAACGTGTCTGAAGGCCAGAAGCAGGAAACGATTAACCTGTCTGAAGCTGATAAGTTACGCCAAATCAATGAAGCCGAAGGTAAGGCTCGCGAGATCGAGCTGATTGCAACTGCAACAGCGGAAGGTCTGCGCCGCGTAGCCGAGGCGATCAACACCGAAGGCGGCCAGGCAGCAGTGTCGCTGCGGGTTGCTGAGCAGTACGTGAAAGAGTTTGGCAAGTTGGCAAAGACCAACAACACCATGATTCTGCCAGCGGAGCTGAGCAACATCGGCTCGGCAGTGGCGGCTATCACCAAGACACTGGAATCAGTGAAGCAGTAAGCTACACGCTGCAAATCAGTAAAACGGCTCCCTCGGGAGCCGTTTTACGTTGCAGGTTATCAGCTCGCAGGAGCTTCGGTCCGTCGCTCGGCGCGCCGCTCTTTCCACCCTTCCAGCAACGACAGCAGCGCCGGCACCACCATAAGCACCAGTAAGGTAGAGAAGCCCAGGCCGAACGCTATGGAGGTGGCCATCGGGATCAAGAACTGTGCCTGCAGTGACGTCTCAAACAACAATGGTAGCAGGCCGCCGATGGTCGTCAGCGAGGTCAGCAGTACGGCGCGCAAACGCTGTACCACAGCTTCGTTCAACGCTTCATTAACCGCCAACCCGAGAAGCCGTTGATCCTGGTAAAAGCTGACCAGAATGATGGAGTTGTTGACTACGATGCCCGACAGCCCGAACAGACCAAACAGCGATAGTATGGTCAGGTTGAGCCCCATCACCCAATGGCCCAAGACGGCTCCGACCAAGGCCAGCGGGATCACCGACATCACGATCAGTGGAGTGCTCCACGAGGAGAACACCCAGACCAGTACCGTATACATCAACAGCAGGCCTATTATTAAACCGGTACGCATATCGGCCAGGGTTTCCTGTTGGTCGACCGAGCGCCCTTCGAAGCTGTAGCGCACGTTGTACTGGCTGGCCAGCTCCGGCAGCTCGCGGGCGATACTCGCCAGCACCTGTCCTGCCGTGGTCTGGCTGGCGTCAATATCAGCCGTCACATCGGTTGCCAGCATGCCATCGGCGTGGCGCAATGACTGAAAGCCCTGGTTGTTGCCAAACTGGACCACTTGCCCAAGAGGGACGAAGCGCCCGTCGTCGAGCCGAATACTCAGTTCACTCAGGCTGGCCAGGCTTTCTCGCTCAATGCGTGGCAGCTGCACGCGCACCTCAACCTCGTCCTGATCTTCCTGATAAATCTGCGCGAGACGACCGTCGTAGGCGGCGCGTAGCTGGCGGCCGACACTCTGGATGCTCAGACCCAAGGATTGACCATAGGGCGTAAGGCTATAGACCAACTGCTCGCGGCCCCATGACATATCATCTTCGGTACTGAGGACGCCCTCGATTGAACCAATCATCACCGACAATGCTTCTGCCGCGGACTTGAGCTGTTGAGGGTCGCTCCCCGTCAGGCGAACATCAACATCTTTGCCGGGCGGGCCGCCCACCTGCTCGGTGATGTTTAGCTGGTCAATGCCGGGAACCAGCTGGATGCGTTTACGCCAGGCGCGAATAAAGGCCTTGTTGCGCACGTCGCGGTGATCGGGTGAGACCATTTCAATCAGTACCGCGCCCAGGTTATCGCCCTGCCGGCTGCCGGCGTTCTCACTGATCACCTGCCCTTCGCGGGTAACGGCGGTGAGAATCAGGTCGCCACCTAGGTCGGCTTCGGTATCGGCTAGCGTCTGCTCTAAGTGGCGCATGAACCTGATCATGGTGTCGCGTGGCGTCCCGGCGACGAAGCTGACGTTGGCCTGCAGCATCTGGGGTTCTGGCGTAGGGAAGAAGCTGAAGCCGATACGGCCGCTGCTCATCAATCCCATGGTGACAATCACGGTGACCAAGGCGCAGGCCAGGGTGGCACCGCGATAGCGTAGCGCCAAACTGGAAACGCGGCGAAAGCGGCCGTCGCGAAAGTGATTGAAAGCCTGGTCGAAGCGCTGGCGTACGGCATCTACTTGGCCCATCATTTTCGACGCCCGGGAGGTGCTGGGGGCTTTCTTAATGGTGGGTCTGAAGGCTGAGCGCAGGTGATGCGGCAGCACCACAAAACACTCCAGCAAGGAGGCGATCAGTACGCAGATCATGACGATAGGAATATCGCCAAGAATATTGCCGAAAATACCTCCCACCATTAGCAATGGCATAAAAGCGGCGATGGTGGTCAGTGAGGAGGCGACGACAGGCCAGAACATGCGCTTGGCTGCACCCTCAGAGGCGCGTTGCGGCTGCTCACCACCGCGGAAGTGCGCGTCGGCGTCTTCGCCCACCACAATTGCATCATCGACGATCACCCCAAGGGCCATGATCAGCGCGAACAACGAGATCATGTTGATCGAGCCACCAATGACCCAGAACACTGCCATGGCGGCGAGGAAAGCGGTCGGAATGCCGACCGCAACCCAGAGCGCAACACGCGCCGGCAGGAACAGGTAAAGCAGCACCATGACCAGCACCAGTCCGCTCAGGCCGTTGTTGACCAGCAGGCTGATACGGTCGTTGATCAGCTGCCATGACTGGTCGTAAACATGGATCTTTAACTCGGGCGGCAAGCTGGGTTGCACGCGCTCTAACCAAGTGTTGAGCGCTTGAGCCGCTTCCAACGAGTCGCCGTCTTCGGCGCGCTGCAACGCCAGCTCCACTGCTGGCTGGCCCTTGTAACGCAATAGCACTTGATTACGGCGCGGCTCCTGGCGAATCTCCGCGATGTCGCCCAGGCGTAAATGGCTTGTGCCGTTGGGCTGTAGCGGGATATTGGCAAACTCTTCAGCGTCGCGGCGCTGCTCTATGGCGCGCAGCTCACGCGCGGAATCCTGCTCGCCGGCCTGGCCAGCTGGCAAATCACGGGACTCAGCATTAACCCTGTCAGCGATTTGATCCAGCGAGAGCCCTAGCTGCTGCAGCGTGGTATTGGGGATTTCAATGCTGATTTGCTGCTCGGGCAAACCGGCAATCTCAATACGATCAATGCCGTTGGTGAGGAGGTCATCCTCCAACCGGTTAGCAATGATACGCAATTCATGCGGTGCGTAGGGCCCATAGAGCAAGAGTTTGGCGATCGGGTCGTAGCGCGCGATTCTGACTACTTCGGGCTTTTCCGCGTCAGCGGGCAAATTACGAAACTCATCTACTTGCTGGCGCGCGTCGTCCAGCGCAATGACCGGGTCGGTGCCTTCGCGGAACTCGAGGGTAATGCTGGATACCCCCTGAGCGGAAGTTGAAGTCATGTTTTTCAGGTTCTGGATGCTGCGTAGACGTTGCTCCAGTGGAATGGTGATGGCCTGCTCAATGTCTTCAGCGGCCGCGCCGTTCCAGATCACCCGAACAGTTACGAAGTCGAGCGCGAAGGTGGGGAAGAACTGTATGTTCATCCGGCTCAGGCCTAGCGCACCGCCCATCAACATGACCAGCATCAGCAGGTTGGCAGCGACCTTGTGACGAACAAAAAAGGCCAGTGGGCTGTTGTCGCTCATGGACGTGGTCCGGTCGCGTCATCGTTGCTGGGAGCCGCTGCGCCGGTTTCGACTTTCAAGCCCTGCACGGCATTGGGTAGGTGAGTGATGACGATTTCCATGTTGGCTTGCAGCTGCGAGGAGCGCACCAGGACGCGTCGGTCGCCTTGCTCGGTAAGGATTTCACCAACGCGCTGCACCTCAATTCGTTGCAGGCGGCCATCGAGCACCTGATACAAAGTGTCGTTGCCGTAGAGCGCGCTGTAAGGCAGGGCCACGCTATCGCTGCGTACTGGTCGCGCAACGCTGATTGCCAGCAGGTTGCCCAACCGCAGCCCCGGCTGTGGCTGATCAATGCTGAAGAGTGCTTCGACGCCACGCGCATCGGCCTGACCGGCGATACGTTTTAGGGTCATGCTGATCGGCGGTTCGATGTCGAGACTATGTGCTTGCAGCTGGCTGCCGCTCTGCAACGCCTGAGTAAAGCTCTGGCTGTGCACCTGCGGGACTACCGCCCGCAGCTCCATGCCTTGTAGTGGATAGAATTCAAGCAAGGCAGCGTTGGCATTCACCTGATCGCCTACCGCCGCCTGCACATTGCCCACTACGCCATCAAAGGGGGCCAGGAAGCGACTGCGTTCGGCATCGCGTTGGGTGCTGTCGAAGGTGGCCTGAGCACGCGCAACTCGCGCCTCTACTGCTTGCAGGCGGGACGGATAACTGTTGATGCTGCGTTGACGGTTGGCCACTGTCAGCGCGGAGCGATCAAGCGCGTCTTTGCTGTTTTCCAGCTCTGCCGAGGGCAGCACGCCGCGGGTAATCAGTTGCTCGGTACGCTCAAGATTTTTTTGTGCGTTGGCTTGAATGCGGCGCTCCAGCGTAAGCGCCTGGAGGTCATTCTGGTGGGCTACCTTTTCGCTCTGCAGCTGCGCCTTGGCGTCTTCCAGGTCAGCCCTTGCCTGATCGACGCGAGGTTTGATGTCGGCTTCGTCCAAGGCCATCAGAAGTTGGCCTTGTTTTATCTGTTCGCCATCCTGTGCTGGTAGCTCGGCCACACGCCCAGCCATAGGGGCTACCACGGTAAACAGCAGGGGCGATTCAAGCACGCCATAAAGGGTTAGGCGCGGGGCAAAAGCATCGGGCTGAATAACTTCCGTAGCCACCCGCCAGCTGCGCTCCAGTGAGTTAACAGCGGCGGGTTCATCGCGGGTTAGGCGTAGCAAGATGAAAATGACGATCCCGACAGCAACAATCAGGATCGGTACAAGGCGTTTACGCATGGAAATTCCGAATCGGGCGGCTGTTATTTTGACTGCTCTGTATAGCGTGTTGCCCCGGTATCGGGCAAGTGCTCTGCGTGCCCTTCGTGAAGTCTTGCCCCGGTTGTGCTGACGACGGGCAGATGTGACACCTATGGAGTGACATATCTGCAATGGATATGAGTTCTCCAAATCGGTTGGTGGGTCTACCGTAGGCCAAAATAAAACTGCCCAATGCCGTGCGTCGGTGTGAGGGCCGAACCCCCCATTTGGAGGCAATGTCTGTGGCTACCGCACCTCGCTGGATACCGTCTTACCCTGAAAGCGCTCGCTGGGATCTGCCCTTTGATCCGCAACCTATCCCCTCATTGCTTGATGCCGCTGTGGCTGAGTTCCCCGACAACTCAGCAATCGACTTTTTCGGCAACAAGATGAGTTACCGTGAGCTGAGCCACAAGGTAGCGCAGGCCGCACGCGGCTTTCAGCAGCTGGGCGTGAAGCCTGGCGTGCACGTGGGGCTTTATCTGCCCAATTGCCCGCACTACTTCATTAGCTTTTTAGGCGTGTTGCGCGCCGGTGGCACGGTGGTCAACTACTCTCCGCTCGACGCCGAGCGCACGCTGGCGCACAAAATTGAAGACAGTGAGACCGATATCATGGTCACCCTAGGTCTTCAGGCGTTCTATCCACGCATGGCAACCTTGATGGAATCGACGCGTCTGCGCCATCTTGTGGTGGGCGAACTGACCGAGTTTTGCACCACTTTTACCTCTGAACAACGCGATTTGCTGGGGCCTCAAGCGGCGCCGCAATTGGATGCCGATTGCAGCAACTTTGCGCAATTGTTGGACAACCAGGGAGATTATCAGCCTTACCCTATCGAAGATCCGAACAACTGCCTGGCAGTGCTGCAGTACACCGGCGGCACCACGGGTGTACCCAAGGGCGCCATGCTGACCCACGGCAACATAACCGCGTCCTGTGCTCAGCTGCGCGAGGTGTTGAGCGCTGCCGTCGAGCCGGGGCAGGAGCGCGTGCTGGCGGTGTTGCCGCCGTTTCATATTTACGCGCTGATGGTCAACATGATTTTTGGCCTGCGCGCCGCGGCTGAACTCTATCTGCACCCGCGGTTTGATGTGATGACGGTACTCAAGGAAATCAGCGAGAGCCGCATTACCACCTTCCCCGGCGTGCCGACCATGTTCATTGGCCTGCTCAGTCACCCGAGTACGGGGGATTACGACCTGTCGTCACTGAAAATGTCTAACTCCGGTGGTGCGCCCTTGCCGGTTGAGGTGCAACAGCAGTATTTCAACCGTTCCGGCTGTACCCTGCGTGAAGGCTGGGGTATGACCGAAACGACTACCACCGGCACCTTTACACCCAGGGACACCACTCCGCGCCCCGGCTCCTGCGGCATCCCGGTACCCGGCTCGTACATCCGCATTCTTCCGCTCGATGGTGGCGAAACCGAATTGCCGGTGGGTGAGAAAGGCGAAGTATGCATCAAGGGGCCGAATATCACCGCCGGCTACTGGCGCCGTCCGGATGCCACCGCGGAGGCTATGACCAGCGAAGGCTTCCTGCGCACTGGTGACATTGGCTATATGGACGCCGATGGTTTTGTTTATATCGTCGATCGCACCAAAGATATGATTTTGTGCAGCGGCTACAACGTTTATCCGCGCACTATTGAAGAAGCGATATATGAGTTTCCGGGCGTAGAGGAAGTATCTGTAATCGGTGTGGCCGATGCCTATCGTGGGCAGGCCCCTAAAGCCTTCATTAAGCTCAAGGTCGGCGCTGAAGTCTTCACCTTTGAGACGCTGCAGGAGTTTCTTTCCAGTCGCCTCGGCAAGCATGAGCGGTTGCAGAGTATGGACATTCGCCCGGAGCTACCCAAAACGCCAGTGGGTAAGCTCTCGAAGAAAGAGCTCTATGAAGAAGAAAAGCAACGGCAGGCGAGCGCTGCCAGCGCCTAAATAAAAACGGGTGGCCTTGGCCGCCCGTTTTTACGTCTAGCTGAATTCTTTTGTAAAACCTGTGTGGCGGGGCCTCTATTACCCTGCGGCGCTTTCACTGATAATGGCGCCTTCATTTCTCCACGGTGGGTAACGGACGATGTTGTTGGCAATCGCGGCAGTGATAGCGGGTTTGGTTCTGTTGGTCTGGAGTGCAGACCGCTTTGTAGACGGCGCATCGGCAACCGCCAATCACGCCGGCATGCCGCCGTTGCTGATCGGTATGCTGATCATTGGCTTTGGTACCTCGGCACCGGAGATGGTGGTTTCAGCGCTCGCCGCAGGCCAGGGTAATCCGGGCTTGGCACTGGGTAACGCGTTCGGCTCTAACATTACCAACATTGCCTTGATCATTGGTTTGGTCGCGGTCATCAGCCCGATCAAGGTGCACTCACAGGTTATCCGCAAAGAGCTACCGATCTTGCTCGCCATTACGCTGTTGGTGGGTTATCAGTTGATTGATGGGCAGCTGTCGCGCATGGACGCCTGGGTGCTTCTAGGGGTGTTCTTCCTGATCATGGGTTGGTCCATCGTGCAAGGTATGCGCGGTCGTGGCGATAGTTTGGCAGAGGATTTTGAGGGCGAAGTAGCCAACAACGCGATGCCGTTGAACAAAGCGATCTTTTGGCTGCTGTTGGGTCTGGTGCTACTGATTGTCAGTTCGCGCATCTTGGTTTGGGGGGCAGTCTACATCGCGGAAAGCATGGGCGTTAGTGACCTGATCATCGGCCTGACCGTGGTAGCAGTTGGCACCTCACTACCGGAGCTGGCCTCGTCGCTAGCGGCGATTCGCCGTAACGAGCATGATCTGGCGTTGGGTAACGTGATTGGCTCCGGGCTGTTTAACACCCTGGCGGTTGTCGGTATTGCTGCCGGTATCTCACCGCTTGCGGTGGATCCTGTGGTGTTGCAGCGCGACTGGGTAGTGATGTTCGCTTTAACGCTGGCGCTGCTTGCCATGGGCATTGGCCGTCGTGGCCGAGAGGGTCAGGTTAGCCGTCCGGAGGGGATGCTGCTGATGCTCGCCTATTTTGGATATACCGGTTATCTGGTTTACTCAATTCTGGGTTAATAGTGCTCGCCATCCGGTCGCCGCAGACTGTGAGCGACCAGGTGGCAGGTGTATGATGTTTTTTTCCGCAGCCGAGATAGCCGCTTTCCCTATGACTGAAGCGAATACCGCCACGCCGCAACACAAACCGCGCCCGATGATTGACCTGCTGGTCAGCATCTTGCTTCCCTCCATCATTCTCATGAAGTTCAGTGGTGAAGCCGATTTAGGTGCCACTAAGGCGCTGATTGTCGCGTTGGCACTGCCGTTGGGGTGGGGCCTGTTCGAGCTGGTTCAGTACCGTAAATTTAACTTTATTGCCTTGCTTGGCGTGGTCAGCGTGTTGCTTACCGGCGGCATTGGCTTGCTCAAGCTTGACCCACAATGGTTGGCGATAAAAGAGGCGGCGGTCCCAGGCGCCATTGGTATCGCTGTGCTCGTATCCACACGAACGCGTTATCCATTGATTCGCACTTTGTTGTACAACGAAAAGGTTATCAACGTGGCGCGGGTGCACGAAAGGCTGGAAGATCGTGGGCAAGTAGAGGTGTTTAATCAGCGCCTGCTGCGCGCGACCTACTTTCTGGCCGGGACATTTTTCTTCTCCTCGGTGATGAACTACATCGTCGCTAAGTGGATTGTGGTTAGCCCCGCCGGTACTGAAGCCTTCAACGAAGAGTTGGGGCAAATGACGCTGGTCAGCTACCCAATGATCGCCATTCCTTCAATGATCATGATGATGGCAATCTTGTTTTACCTCTGGCGCACCATCCACGGCCTGACGGGGTTGAAGATGGAAGAGATTATGGCGCAACAGCCCAAGGGCTGATATTCGCTGAGAAGTTACAGTTTTGACGTATAAAAAGCCCGGCACATGGCCGGGCTTTTTTATGGCTGCTGCCTGCGAGTTACAGCGCTTCTAGCGCTTTACGCAGGGTTAGCACAGTACGGTCGATGTTGTGCAGCTTGTCTAGGCCGAACAGACCGATGCGGAAGGTTTTGAAGCCTTCTGGCTCATCGCACATCAGCGGCACGCCAGCGGCGGTTTGCAGGCCGAGCTGGCCGAACGCCTTGCCGTTTTGCAGGCCATCATCGGTGGTGTAACTCACCACCACGCCGGGTGCGCCAAAGCCCTCGGCGGCAACACTCTTGAAGCCTTTCTCGCGCATCATTTCGCGTACTGCGCGCCCCAGTTCCAGCTGTTCCTGTTTGACCTTCTCGAAGCCGTAATCACGGGTTTCCAGCATGGTGTCGCGGAACGCCTTGAGCGCGTCGGTTGGCAGGGTGGCGTGGTAGGCGTGGCCACCGTTTTCGTAGGCCTGCATGATCTGGCGCCACTTCTTCAGGTCGGCGGCAAAGCTGCTGCTGGTAGTCGTTTCCAGCACGGCTTCGGCACGTTCGCTAAACAACACCAGCGCGCTGCACGGTGAGGCGCTCCAACCTTTTTGCGGTGCGCTGATCAGTACGTCGATGCCACACGCTTGCATATCGACCCAGACGGTACCGGAGGCGATGCAATCGAGTACGAACAAACCACCTACTTCGTGAACAGCATCGGCTACGGCGCGCAGATAATCGTCGGGCAAGATAATGCCAGCTGCGGTCTCTACGTGGGGAGCGAAGACCAGGTCCGGCTTGTTGGCGCGGATTTCGGCGATCACATCTTCAATGGCGGCGGGGGCAAACTCGGGTTGAGTGCTGGCGTCGGACTTGCTCGCCTTGAGCACCGTTTCGCTGGCCGGGATGCGACCCATTTCGAAAATCTGACTCCAACGGTAGCTGAACCAGCCGTTGCGGATAACCAGGCACTTTTTGTCCTGCGCAAACTGCCGTGCCACAGCTTCCATGCCGAAGGTGCCACCGCCGGGAACGACGGCAACGGCATTGGCGTTGTAGACGTCTTTGAGCGTGGTGGAAACGTCGCGCATCACTTGTTGGAACGTCTGTGACATGTGGTTCAGTGAGCGGTCGGTAAAGACCACAGAGTATTCGAGCAAGCCTTCGGGATCGATGGCAGGGACCAGTTTGGACACGGGGGCTCTCCAGATAGGGCAAAAAAACGCCGGCCTGAGCCGGCGTTGGCGATGCCCTATCCTAACCCGATTTACGGCGTGGCGCAGCGCTGGAGTGGCGCTGGTTGGCTATTTGTCGCGGGTCAGGTGAAAGAAAAAATCCAGTGGCTTGCCCTTGATATCGCCGAGACCTATGACAACGTCATCACTAACCTTGCGGAAGTAATCGATGATCGGTTGCTGGTCGTAGATCAAAGCCGCAGAAACTTGATCGGCAAAGACCATCTCGCGGATCTGCGCACGGCCCAATTTGTCGTAGTTTTGCAGTGTGCCGTCCGGGCCTGGGTAGAGGATGGGCTCTACGTCGTTGACGCTGTTGAAGCGTTTTCCATACCAGTTCAGCGGGTCGGGCTCCGCGCCGCCGTCAAATTTACCGCCGTGCCAGGTGCCCAGCATGAAGTCGAGATCAACCGGTTCAAGTTGCTTGAACAGCGGCATGAGAGCCTCCGCCGAATAAGCATCACCGCTTTCGATCATTTGCATAAGTTTGTTTTCTACTTCGCCGGCCATAACGCCTCCGCTAAGCGCTGCGGCTAAGCCCAGCGCGCTGATGGATTTTGCTGCCTTGTTCATATACCTGCCTATTGTTATTTGGGTGGGCAGCAAGGATCCGATCAGCCGGTACACATACTCCAGCAAGCGTTAAAAGCGGCGTCTATGTCGCTCTGCTGCAGGGTCAGGTGACCGTCACGTTCGGCTCTGATCAGATTCACGAAGGCACCCCATACCATGCTCATTAGCACTTCGGGGCGCACATCGCTGCGAAACAGCCCCTCTTGCTGAAGTTGCCGGTAGCGCTCGACGATCGGCTTGAGGATTTTTTTCTCCAGTGCTTTGCTTTCATCGTCGAGGTAAGGCCGGTGATCCTGCAGTTCCATGAACATATAAGCATCGGGGTCGCTGCGGCTGAAATCAGCCATGCGCTGCCAGACGATGGCAAACAGGCTTTTGGCCGGTAGCGACAGATCCAGCTCGCGATATAGCCGCGTGCTGGTTGTTCGTTTCTGTTCACGAAACAGCTCGTTGACCAGAGCTTCCTTGCTGCTGAAGTAGCGATAGATGGTGCCAGTACCTACCTGTGCCTGTTCGGCCAGGGCGGGCATGGGCACGCCGTTCACACCGCCTTTTGCAAAAACTTTCAAGGCTGCGTCCAGGATGGCCTGGCGTTTATCCTTGATGCGTGGGCGGGCTGCTTGCTCGGGGGTTGAATGAGTATTCATTCGCGCATTCTAACCACTATCGCCAATTTGTACAGCGCATCACCCGGCCGTTAAGGGCAGTGGTGGGTTGCTGATTTACTTATGGATGAATGTTCATTCAATACGTGCAGGGTAAAGATCTTCCAGATAAATGCCAACTGTTTTTTCTAATCAGAGAGGGCGGCGAAGTAGTTTCGGTGAATGGCTAGCGGGAATCAGAGTCAGGCGTTGGATTGCAATTAGAGGAGTAGCGCGAGGGACTGCATTCGCCGGGGCGAAGCCGCCCCGGCGAACATTCCAGTACTGCTGTCAGTATATTTAGTTACGACGGCTATCGATCACCGATTGCCAACTAACACTCTCATCGTCTTCCGGTGGTTTGCCACGGCGCTTGTCTGCGCTGCGTGCGATAAACCAGGCGATCAGAGTGAAGATCGATACCGCCAGTAGGATGACGCTGGCAATGGCATTGATCTCGGGCTTAACGCCCAACCGCACTGAGGAAAACACTTCCATAGGCAGCGTGGTTGACCCAGGGCCAGAAACGAAACTGGCGAGTACCAGGTCATCCAGCGACAACGTGAATGACAGCAACCAGCCCGCTGCAATAGACGGTGCAATCATTGGCACGGTGATCAGCAGGAAGGTTTTCCAGGGCCGAGCACCGAGATCCATAGCGGCCTCTTCGATGGATTGATCCAGCTCGCTCAGACGGCCACTGACCACCACTGCCACGTAGGATGTGCAGAAGGTTACATGAGCGATCCAGATGGTCACCATGCCACGCTCAGCCGGCCAGCCGATCATCTGCGCCATGGCTACAAACAGCAGCAGCAAAGACAGACCTGTGATCACCTCGGGCATGACCAAAGGCGCGGTCACTAGTCCAGAGAACATGGTGCGGCCACGGAAGCGTTTGATGCGGGTCATCACAAAGGCAGCGAGGGTGCCCAGGCAAACCGCAGCACAGGCCGTGAAGAAGGCGATTTGCAGGCTGCGTTTGACCGCATTCATTAGCTGGGTGTTGTCCAGCAAGCCGGCATACCAGTGCAGCGACCAGCCGCCCCACACGGTGACCAGACGCGAGGCGTTGAACGAGTAGATCACCAGAATGATCATCGGTATGTAGATGAAGGCCAGCCCTAACCAGAGCATGACGGTGGAGAAACCGGGGCGCTTGCTCATGCTTTTTTCTCCATTTCCTTGGCCTGGTTATAGTGGAACAGGATCAAAGGCACGATCAGGATCACCAGCATTACTATTGCCAGCGCGGAGGCCACAGGCCAGTCGCGGTTATTGAAGAACTCCTGCCACAACACTTTGCCGATCATCAGCGTTTCCGGGCCGCCTAACAACTCTGGAATGACAAACTCACCTACCACCGGAATGAAAACCAGCATAGAGCCAGCGATGATCCCGCTTTTTGATAGAGGAATGGTAATGCTCCAGAATGCTCTGACTTTTCCAGCACCCAGGTCCATAGCCGCTTCCAGCAGGCTGTTGTCATGCTTCACTAGGTTGGCGTACAACGGCAAAATCATGAACGGCAGGTAGGCATAAACCACGCCTATGTAGACCGCAATATTGGTGTTGAGGATTTGCAGCGGTTCGTTAATCACACCGATGTATAACAAAGCGGTGTTGAGCAGGCCGTTGTTGCTGAGAATACCCATCCAGGCATACACGCGGATCAGAATCGCAGTCCAGGTGGGCATCATTACCAGTAGCAGATAAACCAGTTGTTTTTCCTTCGGCGCGCGGGCGATGGCGTAGGCCATTGGGTACCCAACTAACAAACAGATTACGGTCGAAAAGAAGGCAATCTGCAGTGAGCCAAGATAGGCCGCCAGATAGAGGCCGTCCTGCGAGAGGAAAATGTAGTTGCCGAAATTAAGCACCACATTGAGCGTCTGCTCAACGTACTGAAAAATTGGGTCGTACGGTGGGATAGCAATCGCTGCCTGCGAAAAACTGATCTTCAGGACGATAGCGAAAGGCAGCAGGAAAAATAGCAGCAGCCAGAGATAAGGGACGCTGATGACCCACAGGCGTCCGCTCGGCAGTAGGCGTGAGAGCGATGGGGTTTTCATGAGTGCAATATCACCCCGCTGTCATCCTCCCAGCTGATATAGACCTCGTCTTCCCAGGTCGGGCGCGGCAGACGACGCTCGGAGTTGGCCATGAAGGCCTGCACTATCAGGCCGCTGTCGAGTTTGATGTAATACACAGAGTGGCCGCCAAGGTAGGCTATATCGTGTACTTCGCCGTGCGACCAGTTGTACTCGGTATCGGGTTTTTCAGTGGAGACCCAGACTTTCTCAGGGCGCAGGGCGTAGATTATTTTCTTGTCTTGAGCGCGGGTTGAAATTCCGTGGCCAACGTAAATGGGATGATCGAGCACCGGGCATTGAATGATCGCGTGGTCTTCCACGTCGACGGATATTTCACCTTCAAAAATGTTCACGCTACCGATGAACTCTGCCACGTGACGGCTCAGCGGGCTTTCATAAATGTCCATGGGGGTGCCAACTTGCGCGATCCAGCCTTGATGCATGATGGCGATGCGCTGGGCCATGGTCATGGCCTCTTCCTGATCGTGGGTCACCATGATGCAGGTTACGCCGACACGCTCGATGATCTCGACTAGCTCCAATTGCATCTGTGAGCGCAGTTTTTTGTCCAGCGCGCCCATGGGCTCATCCAGCAGCAACACCTTGGGACGCTTGGCCAGCGAGCGGGCGAGAGCAACGCGCTGACGTTGGCCACCAGATAGTTGATCAGGCTTGCGGCGTGCATATTCGCTCATGTGTACCAGCTTGAGCATTTCTTGTACGCGATCATTGACCTCGGCTTTGCTCATCTTGTCCTGCTTGAGGCCGAAGGCGATGTTTTGCTCTACCGTCATGTGCGGGAACAGCGCGTAGGACTGGAACATCATGTTGATCGGGCGTTCGTAGGGCGGCAGGTCGGTGATGTCCTGACCGTCGAGTAGTACGCGGCCCTCGGTCGGTCGCTCAAAGCCAGCGAGAATCCGTAACAGCGTGGACTTACCCGAGCCTGAGCCACCCAACAGCGCGAAAATCTCGCCTCTGTTGATGGTCAGGCTAACGTCATCAACTGCCAATGACTCATCAAAGCGCTTGCTGATGCGCTCGATCTTTACGTACTCATCGGGTTCTGCCTTGGCCATGGCCTGTTTCATGGCCCCTGCTGCACCAACCATAATGTTCTCCGGGTATCTTTCCACCTGCTTCTACGCTGTCTGCAGCGCAGAATGCACTTGTTTTTGTCACTGCGATTTGTACGTTGCAGTGAGATTGAATTATTTGTTGTATCCAATAAGGGCTGCCCATGGGCAGCCCTTATTCAGTTTGCTCTCAGCGACCTGATTTGATGCGGCTCCATGACCGCGTCATCAGACGCTGGCCGGCCATTGAGCGCGGCACGTTGACGTACAGGCGGCTCATAATTTCGTCAGACGGGTAGATGGCAGGGTCAGTGCGGATATCCGGATCTACCAGTTCATCTGAGGCCTTGTTTGGGTTGGCGTAGGCAACGTAGTCGGTGATCGGTGCGATCACGTCCGGACGCAGCACGTAGTTGATGAAGGCAAGCGCGTTTTCGGGATTGGAGGAATCCTTCGGAATCGCCAGCATGTCAAACCACAGGGTCGCGCCTTCCTTTGGAATGATGTACTTGATGTCGATACCGTTCTCGGCTTCTTCAGCGCGTGCCGCAGCCTGGAAAATGTCGCCGGAGAAGCCAGCGGCTACGCAGATGTCGCCGTTGGCCAGATCAGAGATATAGCGCGAAGAGTGGAAGTAGGTGATGTCTTTGCGCACACCCAGCAGCAGTTCTTCGGCTTTTTTCAGGTCGTCGGCGCTGGTGCTATTCGGGTCCAGGCCCAAGTAGGCTAGAGCATTGGGCAGCATTTCATCGGCCGAGTCGAGCATGCTGATACCGCAGCTAGACAGCTTGCTGGTGTACTTAGGGTCAAAAATCAGCGCCCAGGAGTCCAGCGGCATATCTTCACCCAGCGCGGCTTTAACCTTCTCGACGTTGTAGCCGATGCCGTTGGTGCCCCACAAATAAGGGATCGAATGCTTGCTGCCCGGATCGATGCTTTCCATCTGCTTCATCAGCTCGGGGTTCAGGTTGCTCATGTTGGGCAACTTGCTGTGATCCAGCTCCAGATAAACGCCGGCCTTGATCTGTTTGGTCAGAAAGTTGTTGGACGGTACGACCAAATCGAAGCCGGAACGCCCGGTCAGCAGTTTGGCGTCGAGTACGTCATTGGAGTCGTAGACGTCGTAAGTCACTTGAATGCCGGTTTCTTTCTCGAAATTGGCAATAGTGTCTTCGGCAATATAGTCCGACCAGTTATAGATATTCAGCTTGCCGTCAGCTTGGGCGGCACCCACGCCACCTAGCAAGGCAGCGGTGGTCATGGCCAGCAATGTTTTTTTCATGGGACGCTTCATGGTCTCTCCTATTCAGACTCCAGCAGCTTGCCTGGTCTGATTTTTTGGGTTTGGCCGGGGTCGTTACCGCCGGCCGGATTTAGGCAATTATTGACCTGACTTGATACGGGTCCAGGTTCGAGTGCGTACACGCTCGATGTTCTGCGGTAGTTCGGCCAGGGTAAATAGCTTGTCCAGCGTCTCGTCGCTCGGGTATACGCCTGGGTCACTCAGCACGCTGTCATCCACCATAGGCTTGGAGGCCTTGTTACCGTTGGCATAGGCCACGTAGTTGGATATTTCGGCGATAACTTCCGGGCGCAGAATATAATTCAAAAATGTGTAGGCGTTATCGACATTTTTTGCATCTTTTGGCATGGCCATCATGTCAAACCACATGGCGGCGCCTTCCTTCGGAATGACATACTTCACCTCATGACCATTGCCGGCCTCTTCCGCCCGTGCGGCCGCCTGCAGAATGTCACCGGACCAGCCCACTGCCACACAGATATCGCCGTTGGCCAGATCGGTGATGAACTTGGAGGAGTGGAAATAGGTGATGTACGGGCGCACCGACATCAACAGTTCCTGTGCCTTTTTATAGTCGTCGGGATTGGTGCTGTTCGGGTCCAGTCCCAGGTAGAAGAGCGCGGAGGGAATGATTTCCGCCGGCGCATCCAGAATGGCTACGCCGCATGAGGCCAGCTTTTCCATGTTCTCGGGCTTGAAAACCAGATCCCAAGAGTTGATCGCTGCGTCATCACCCAGTACGGCTTTGACCTTGGCTTCGTTGTAGCCGATGCCAGTCGTGCCCCAAAGGTAAGGGAAAGCGTATTGGTTGCCGGGGTCGTTGGTCTGCAATGCCTTGAGCAGTGTCGGGTCCAGGTTTTCCCAATTAGGCAGCTTGCTGCGATCCAGCGGCGAAAAAGCACCTGCCTTGATCTGCTTGCCAAGGAACTGGTTGGACGGCACCACGATGTCGAATCCGGAGCTACCCGACAACAGCTTGGCCTCCAGCACTTCGTTGCTGTCGAATACGTCGTAGACCACGCGAATACCGGTTTCTTTCTGGAAGTTATCCAGCGTGTCTTCGGCGATATAGTCCGACCAGTTGTAGACGTTGACTACGCCCTCTGCCTGAGCCGCGACGCTTATGGATACAGCGGTAGCGGTTGCAAGCAGTGTCTTGCCCAGATGTTTCATCATCTTTCAGCTCTCCATCCATTTTTTTGGAAATGCAGTATCGGGTAGCCTAAGCGCCCCTGGGTAAAACGTCCCTTGGCAAGCATAGTCAGTGGTGCAGGAGGGCGCTTATACGCCCAGTTGCTCCGCGGTCTGGTCCAGTACGGTCCAGATCTTGCCGACCATTTCGTCGATCTCTGTCTTGCTGATGACCAGCGGTGGCGACATGATCATGGTGTCTCCTACCGCACGCATAACCAGGCCATTGCTGACACAGAAGTCGCGACACAAAGAGCCCGTGGTGCCCTTGTCCGGGAAACGCTCACGGGTCGCTTTGTCTTTTACCAACTCGATTGCGCCTAGCAATCCGACACCGCGCACTTCGCCGACCAGACGGTGCTCCGCCAGTTCGGCAATTTTCTTTTGCAAATACGGTGCCGCTTCTTGTTTCACGTAATCGGTCAGCTTCTCTTCACGCATAATGCGCAGGTTTTCCAGGCCGACTGCGGCAGCGACCGGATGACCCGAGTAGGTATAGCCGTGGAAGAACTCGCCGCCATGCTCAACCAGTGTCTCGGTTACGCGGTCACTGACGATCACGCCACCCATGGGCAAGTAACCTGAGGTCATACCTTTGGCAATCGGCATAAAGTCGGGCTTTAGATCATAGTGTTGGCTGCCGAACCATTCGCCGGTACGGCCAAAGCCGCAGATGACCTCATCGATCACTAGCAGAATGTCGTACTTGGCCAAAATGCGCTTGATTTCGGGCCAGTAGGTATCCGGCGGAACGATCACCCCGCCGGCGCCTTGAATAGGCTCGGCGATAAAGGCGGCGACCTTGTCCTCGCCTAACTCCTGAATCTTGGCTTCCAGCTGCTGAGCGGCCCATACGCCAAACTCGTCGGGGCTCATGTCGCCGCCCTCGCCGTACCAATAAGGCTGCGCGATATGCACGATGCCGGGGATCGGTAGATCGCCCTGCTCATGCATGACCGACATGCCGCCCAGGCTGGCGCCAGCGACGGTGGAGCCGTGGTAGCCGTTGATGCGGCTGATGATGGTCTTCTTGCCACTCTTGCCTTTCAGATCCCAGTAACGACGCACCATACGCAGCACGGTATCGTTGGACTCTGAGCCTGAACCAGTGAAGAACACGTGGTTCATGTGCTCCGGCGCAATGTCGGCAATCGCCTTGGCCAACTGTACTGCTGGCGGATTCGCGCACTGGAAGAAACTGTTGTAGTAGGGCAGCTGCAGCATCTGTTTATAGGCTGCCTCCGCTAACTCCTTGCGACCGTAGCCAATATTGACGCACCACAGGCCAGCCATGCCATCGAGTACCTTGTTGCCTTCGCTGTCCCACAGGTAAACGCCTTCGGCGCGCTCAATGATGCGTGCACCGCGCTCGCCCAGCTCCTTGTGGTCGGTGAACGGATGCAGATAATGCGCCGCATCCATGGCTTGCAGCTCGGCGGTGTTTAGTTTGCTTTGACTGGTCATTCGGTACTCCTGATCTCCGAACTCCCGAGCGGTCGAGGCGGCTCGGGAGGTTATGCCATTGTGTGGGGTTACACGCTCAGCAGCAGGAACTCACGTTCCCAGGAGCTGATTACTCGCTTGTAGTTTTCGTGCTCGGCGCGTTTGACGGCTACGTAGCCGCGGCAGAACTTGCTGCCTAATATCGCCTCTACGTCCTTGCACTGTTCCATACGCTCCAACGCCGCCTCAAGGGTAAAGGGCAGGCGTAGGTTGCGTCGTTCATAGGCACGGCCCTTGACCGGTGCTGAGGGCGACATCTTGCCGACCATGCCGAGATAGCCACACAGCAAGCTGGCGGCAATCGCGATATACGGGTTGGCATCGGCACCCGGTAGACGGTTTTCCACGCGGCGGTTCTGCGGGGTTGAATCTGGCACGCGCAGACCTGCGGTGCGGTTTTCTTCGCCCCACTCCACGTTCACCGGCGCCGAGGTATCAGGCAGGAAGCGGCGGAAAGAATTCACGTTGGGAGCGAATAGCGGCAGGATCTCGGGGATATAGCGTTGCAAACCGCCGATGTGATGCAAGAACAACTCACTCATGCTGCCGTCTTCGTTTGAGAAGACATTTTCGCCGGTCTTGCGATCAACGATGCTCTGGTGCAGGTGCATCGCACTGCCCGGCTCATTGGTAATCGGCTTGGCCATAAAGGTAGCGGTGATGTCGTGCTTGAGCGCGGCCTCGCGCATGGTGCGTTTGAACACCAGAATTTGATCTGCCAGGTGCAATGGGTCGCCGTGACGGAAGTTGATCTCCATCTGAGCGGTGCCTTCTTCATGGATCAGTGTATCCAGATCCAGGCCTTGGGCCTCGCACCAGTCGTACATATCCTCGAACAGCGGGTCGAATTCGTTCGCTGCATCAATAGAAAATGATTGCCGTCCGGTTTCCTGACGTCCGGAGCGACCTATCGGTGCCTGTAACGGCAGGTCAGGGTCTTCATTGCGCTTGGTCAGGTAGAACTCCATCTCAGGCGCAACGATCGGCTGCCAACCCTTCTCTTCATATAGCTTGAGTACTGTTTTGAGCACGTTGCGCGGCGACATTTCAATCGGGGTGCCGGTCTTGTCGAAGCACTCATGAATGATCTGCGCGGTTGGCTCCAACGCCCACGGGACTAGATAAATGGCGTTTTCATCCGGCTTGCAGATCATGTCGATATCCGCCGGGTCGAGCAGGTCGTAATAGATCTCGTCTTCGACATAGTCGCCGGTCACCGATTGCAGCAAGATGCTTTCGGGCAGGCGCATGCCTTTTTCTGAGATGAACTTCATCGTCGGAGCTATCTTGCCGCGGGCAATGCCGGTCAGGTCGCTGACCATGCACTCAACCTCGGTAATTTTGTGTTCTTTCAACCACGCTTCAATCTTGTTCATAACAGCCTCAGGAGTGCCGCGACGCACGGGCTCTACAGGCGTCACCAAACGCCTGAAAAATCGACAGATAGAAGGTGTTGTCCTTTACCTGCCATTCTGGATGCCACTGTACGCCAAGGGCGAAATTGGATGCATGACTGACCGAGAAGGCCTCGATCAGTCCATCAGGCGCTTTGGCTTCAGGCTGCAGCCCCGGCCCTAACTGATCTACGCCCTGCGTATGCAGAGAGTTGACCTGAGCCGAGCTACAGCCTGATATATCGTAGAGCAATCCTCCCGGTTCCACCTGAACCTCGTGGGATAAACCATACTGAATGGCGACCGGTTGGTCTTTTGGCTCGCGGTGTTCAATATATCCACCGACTTCATACAGCCGTTGATGCAGGCTGCCGCCAAAGGCTACGTTCATTTCTTGAAAGCCGCGACAAATGCCCAACACGGGCACACCCAGCGCAATCGCTGCTTTGATCAGCGGCAGCGTAGTGGCGTCGCGCTTGGGGTCATGTTTGGTGCCCTCGGCGCTGGCGGGGCCGTTGTAATGGTGCGGCTCGACATTGGAGGGGGAGCCCGTGAACATAATGCCATCCAATAGCTCCAGCAATTGCTCTGTATCCAGCGCGCTACCCAGCGCCGGTATCAGTAGCGGCAATCCCTTGGCACCCTCTACTACGCCGAGGATGTATTTTTCGCCCACAACATGGAAAGGATGCAGGCCGACTTGCTCAGTACAGCAGGGAATACCTATTAAAGGTTTGCGTTTGATGGACATAGATGGAGGGTCCGAAGGCTGTGGTGAATAACTTACGCGAAGCCATTGTTGTTCGATTTTTTATACAATAGCAATAAAAAATAATTAACACAAAACGCCAAAATCGCGGATCGAATCGCGTTGAGATGGACGCTAAAAATGGCTCTGACGGCCTTAATTGGTGCAGTGCGCACCTATAGTGTGCGGATGCTACTCTATTGACTCCATGAAGCCTTTCGGATTAACTCTGCATTTACGACTTTCGTGATTGATATATTTTACAAATAACAGGTGACAACCCATGCAAGCCCAACCCGGAGCGGGTGCTGCGGCAGCCATTCAGCCCGCTAGCGTCCAGGAAGCGGAGGCCTTTCTGGCCGAGCATCCGGAAATACATTTTATTGACCTGCTGATTGCCGATATGAACGGCATCGTGCGTGGCAAGCGAATCGACCGATCCGCACTATCCAAAGCCTTTGAAAAAGGTATCGCACTACCAGCCTCTGTCTTCGCCCTGAACATTCAAGGTACAACAGTAGAAGAAACCGGTCTGGGGCTGGAAATCGGCGATGCCGACCGGATCTGCCTGCCGATCCCGGGCACGCTTAATATAGAGCCCTGGCAGAAGCGGCCAACGGGTCAGTTGTTGATGACCATGTATGAGTTTGACCGCAAGACTCCTTTCTTCGCTGACCCCCGTTATGTTCTGCAACGTATCGTTGAACGCTTCAAGGACCTCAAGCTGACCCCGGTTTCTGCTTTTGAGCTGGAGTTCTACCTGATTGACCAGGAGAACCTTACCGGCCGTCCGCAGCCTCCGCGCTCACCTATGTCTGGCAAGCGCCCGAACTCGGTTCAGGTCTACTCGATGGATGATCTGGATGAGTACGCTGAGTTTCTTGAGGACGTCATCGAAGCTGCCCACGAACAGGGCATCCCCGCTGACGCCATCGTAGCAGAATCGGCGCCGGGCCAGTTTGAGGTCAACCTGCATCACGTGGATGACCCGGTGGTTGCCTGCGATTACAACGTACTGCTCAAGCGTGTAATCAAGAACGTCGCCTATGACCATGAAATGGACACCACCTTCATGGCCAAGCCTTATTACGATCAGGCAGGCAACGGCATGCATGTGCACATCAGTTTGCTTGACGAACTGGGCGCTAATATTTTTGCTTCCAATGCGGATGGCAGCCTGAGCGACAACCTGCGCTGGGCGGTGGGTGGTCTGCTGAAGACATTACCCGAATATATGGCGTTTCTCTGTCCGAACGTGAACTCTTATCGACGCTTTAGTCCCAGCTTCTTTGTGCCTTGCGCCCCGACCTGGGGTGTCGATAACCGGACCGTTGCCGTGCGCGTGCCGGGCGGCGACCCGGACGCGATGCGTATCGAGCACCGCCTGGCTGGCGCGGATGCAAACCCTTACCTGTTGATGGCTGCACTGTTATCGGCGATTCACTACGGCATCAGCAACAAGGTCGAGCCGCCGCCAATGACCGAGGGCAATGCCTACGACCAGCATGAGGCCTCACTGCCGACCAACCTGCGTGACGCTCTGCGCGCGTTGGAAACCTCGGAAGTGATGAAGGAGTACATCGGCGAAGAGTACCTCGACGTATTTGTGCTCTGTAAAGAAAGCGAGATGGAAGAGTTTGAGAAGACCATCTCCGACCTGGAATACATGTGGTATTTGCATACGGTCTAACCCACCGGCGCTACAGCTCAAGACAATCCCGCCGTTTGGCGGGATTTGTTTGTGTGCAGGAGTAAAAGTATGTCGATGAATGATTCCTGGTATCGCGCCAGCATGGGCACGGCTGCACAGCGAGACTCGCTGCGCGGTGAGTTAAAGGCAGACGTATGCGTGGTGGGTGCGGGTTTTACGGGTTTATCTGCGGCGCTGGAGCTGGCGGAGGCCGGCTTGCGAGTGATAGTGCTGGAAGCTGAGCAGGTTGGTTGGGGTTGTTCAGGCCGTAATGGTGGACAAATCAATCCGGGTTTAGCGTGTGATCACGGCCGGATGGTCGCCGAGTTGGGCGTAGAGGACGCACGCAAGGTCTGGCAGCTGACGCTGGACGGTGTCGGGCTGCTGCGCAATCGTGTTGCGCGCCACAACATCGATTGTGACCTGAAGGCAGGCATCCTGCTGGTAGCCAATAAGCCGCGGCACGTTCCTGAGTTGCAGGCCTGGCAACAGGAGCTGGAGTCGCTTGGCTATGACCAGTTGGCTTTCCATGGGCGGAATTCTTTGCAGGCATTACTGCAGTCCGATTATCAGGCTGGCGTAATGGACATGGGTGGCGGCGACCTGCACCCGTTGAAATATGCGCACGGGTTAGCGCTAGCCGCTGAGGCTGCCGGGGCGCAGATATTTGAGAGTTCTGCCGTGCTGGATTATTCCGAACTGAGCCGTGCCGAGTCGGGCACAGGAATTGAGGTTCGCACGGCTAATGGCAAGGTCCGCGCTCAGCATTTGTTGCTGGCGGGCAACGCTTATCTTGGCAAGCTGCTGCCTTGGCACCGTAAACGCTTTATGCCGATTGGTAGCTATATAGGCGCAACCCGGCCGCTGGGAGAGTTGGCTACGCAACTGATTCCCTCGCGTGCCGCAGTCTGCGATATGAATACCTTGATCGACTATTACCGCCTCAGTGCCGATAACCGCTTGCTGTTTGGCGGTCGCGCGAGCGCACGTGATGCGCAGCCGGATGCCTTGCGTGCGACCATGCGTCAACGGATGGCGCGGGTGTTTCCTGCGTTGGCTGAGGAGGACTTTGAGTATCTCTGGGGTGGGCAAGTAGCGATGACGCTGAACAAGGCGCCGGTGTTTGGCCGCTTGGGGCAACGTACGCTTTACGCGCAGGGTTACTCAGGACAAGGCGTGGCGTTGGCGGGCATGGCTGGCAAGTTGATGGCGCAAACCGTGCTCGGCGATGCCGCTGGTTTTGACCTGCTGGCGCGCACGCGGCATTGGCCGGTGCCACCGGGAGCGCCGCTGCAAACCGCCATCCGAGCGCTGGCACTGCTATGGTATCGTCTGCAGGATAGCCGTTGAACGAGATTAACATGAGCCGACCTACCCCTAAGCACCGAGCCAGCAGTCAGGAGCGCATAGCGCGCATCCTGCAAGCGACGCGCCTATTGCTCGATCAACAGGGGCTGGCCGATCTGTCCATCTATGCGATTGCCGAGCAAGCCGAGATTCCACCGTCCTCGGTCTATCATTTTTTTCCGCAGACCGGTGATGTGCTAAGTGCCTTGGCGCAGCAAGTTTTTGCTGAGCTCGACGCAGTGCTGCAGTTGCCGGTGGCACCCCCGCCGGTTAGCTGGATGGCTTTGGTGGTGGAGTTGGAGCAGCGTTTTCAGGATTATTATCAGAGCAATGCGGCTGCCCGCGAGTTACTGCTGGGCGCGCATGAGCTGAGTGCCGTACGCCAGGCTGATCGGTTGCATGATCGCCAGCTGGGGCTGCGCTTTCGTGGCTGCCTGGAGGCATTTTTCCAGTTGCCGCCGCTGCCCCAGGAAGTGGATATATTTACGCTGGCCATGCAGGCGGCAGATAAGTTGTTGGCTGTTGATTATCAGCAACATGGCCAGCTAACCCCGGTTCTGTGCCGCGAGGCTACGCGCATGATGACTGCTTACCTTGGCCTCTATTTACCCCCATTATTGACACCGGCTGACAAGGAGTTGGTATGAGCTTGTTCAAACGTTTCGCCGAATGGCGGGAAGATCGTCAGTTGGCGGAGCTGGATATCAGTCCTGAGCTTTGGCAGCAGGCTCTGGGCGACTGGTCTGTGTATCAAGGCCTTGGCGATGCTAAACGCACTAAACTGCAGGATATGGCGCTGCGATTATTGCTGCGCAAGAATCTGCACGCGGCGGGTGATGCTGAGGCCAGTGACGAGCTGTGTTTGCGGATTGCGGGCATGGCGGTAGTGCCAGTGCTTGAACTGGGGCTGGATTGGTATGACCGCTGGAAAACGCTGATTCTATACGATGGCCCTTTTCATGCGGAGCACAGCTGGCAAGACGAGGCCGGCGTGGTGCATGAGGGTGGTCGTAACCTGAGTGGTGAGGCCTGGTTACGTGGCCCCGTGGTGCTATCGCTCGCGGATGTGCAGTTATCCGGTCAACGCGATGGTTATAACGTGGTCATCCACGAGTTGGCGCACACGCTGGATATGCGGCACGACGGCGCCAATGGTGCTCCGCCGCTACATCACGGCATGAGCCCCGCTGACTGGAAGCGCGACATGAGTGCCGCTTGGGATGACCTGGGGCGTCGTGCCGCCGCTGGTGAGAAACTGCCTATCGACGCCTATGCACTCGAGGCACCGGCTGAGTTCTTTGCGGTACTGTCCGAGACCTTCTTCGAGCGCCCGGCCATGCTGCAGCACACCTGGCCAGAGGTGTATCAGCATTTGGCCGATTTTTATCGGCAGAATCCGCTCACTTCGGACGGTTGAGACTCTCCGCCGACTGATGGTAGTTAATGTTTAAAAAATCAGGCCGTTATCGATGGGCTTGTTGTCGATTAAATTCGACACTTTGTCGGATTAACTGTTTTTATCTGTTATTCATTCGTTGATTTGCCGATATTTATCGAATATAAAGTCGAAAGTTACTTACCTGTCAGGAGTGAATCATGGCCCGTACCGTCACCGTAGCTGCAACTCAGATGAGCTGTTCGTGGGATCGTGAAGCCAATATCGCACAGGCCGAAAAGCTGGTGCGCGAAGCGGCGGGGCAGGGCGCCCAGATCATCCTGATTCAAGAGCTGTTTGAGACGCCCTATTTCTGTCAGAAGCCGAACGCCGATTACTTGCAGTTGGCTACCCCTGTTGATGACAATCCGGCCATCATCCATTTCAAGGCGTTGGCCAAAGAACTGAGCGTGGTGTTGCCGATCAGTTTCTTCGAATTGGCTGGCCGTGCGCGCTACAACAGCATCGTCATCATTGATGCTGATGGCAGTAATTTGGGCGTATACCGCAAGAGCCATATCCCGGATGGCCCCGGCTATCACGAGAAGTATTACTTCAACCCGGGTGATACCGGTTTCAAGGTGTGGCAGACCCGTTACGCGAAAATCGGCGTTGGTATCTGCTGGGATCAATGGTTCCCTGAATGCGCCCGCAGCATGGCGCTGATGGGCGCCGAAGTGTTGTTTTATCCAACGGCGATCGGCAGCGAGCCGCATGATCCCGGTATCAGCTCGCGTGATCATTGGCAGCGTGTTCAGCAGGGCCACGCCGGCGCCAACCTGATGCCGCTGGTGGCCAGCAACCGCATTGGCAAGGAAGAGCAGGGCGACTACGACATCACTTTCTACGGGTCGTCTTTCATTGCCAACCAGTTCGGTGAAAAAGTGCAGGAACTGAATGAGACGGAAACCGGTGTACTGATACAAGAGTTCGACCTCGACGCGCTTGAACATATCCGCAGCGCTTGGGGGGTATTCCGCGACCGACGCCCGAACCTTTACGGTCCGATCAAAACATTGGATGGCTCACAGGAATCCTGATTACCCATGTATACGCTGCACAGCACACCGCGACAGGATAGTTACTTCATGCCCGCCGAATGGGCGCCTCACAGCCAGACCTGGATGGTTTGGCCCGAGCGCCCGGATAACTGGCGCGATCAGGCGGTGCCTGCACAGGCCGCTTTCGCTGAAGTGGCCAAGGCGATTGCCAGCTTTGAGCCAGTGACTGTCTGTGCCAGCGCAGGGCAGTATGCAAATGCCGCTGCCATACTCGACCATCCCGGTATTCGCGTGATTGAGTTGAGCAGCAACGATGGTTGGGTACGCGACACTGGGCCCAGCTTTGTAATTAATGGTCAGGGCAGCCTGCGCGGCGTCGATTGGACGTTCAATGCGTGGGGCGGTGACAACGGTGGGCTTTATGCCGACTGGGCGCTGGACGACCAAGTGGCAGACAAAATTCTTGCCATGGAACGATGCCCGCGTTATCGCACCGAAGGCTTCGTACTGGAAGGTGGCTCATTCCATGTGGATGGCGAAGGTACACTGCTGACCACGGAAGAGTGTTTGCTCAACGCCAACCGCAATCCGCACCTGCAACGCGAAGAAATTGAACTGATGCTGGCGGACCACTTGGGCATCAGCAAAGTGATCTGGCTGCCCTCCGGGCTGTATAACGACGAAACTGACGGTCACGTAGACAACTTTTGCTGTTTTGTGCGTCCCGGCGAGGTGTTGTTGGCCTGGACCGATGACGAGCACAGCCCTAACTATGCACGCTGTCAGGCTGCGGCTCAGGTGCTGGAGAGTCAGCGCGACGCCCAGGGCCGTGAACTCCTGGTCCACCGCATTCCTATTCCCGGGCCGTTGTTTGCTACTGCAGAAGAATGCGCAGGTGTGGCGGTTGTAGCGGGCAGCCAGCCGCGTGATCCTTCAATTCAGTTGGCGGGATCTTACGTCAACTTCCTGATCGTCAATGACGGTGTGGTTGCCCCCGCTTTCGATGATCCGCAGGACGCAGTAGCGCTGGAAATTCTGCAGCGTGTTTTCCCTGAACGCCGAGTAGTTACCGTGCCAGGTCGAGAAATTTTGCTAGGCGGCGGCAATATTCACTGTATTACTCAGCAGCAGCCGCTGGCAGGTTGAAGCCGGGTGAGATCTGTCGGGCGCTTTTTGGCGTTTGGGTGGGCCAGAGCTGGGCGTAATGCCACTAAATCAGCAGTGTGAATACTGTTGGAAGTGCTTGGTCGTTGTACGCGTGTTTTGTATCAGCCATCGCGTCTGATGTGTGCTCTTGCGCCAGTAAATTTGCGAGCAATCAATAGCTTCAAAAAATATAAATGACTAGCATGGGGGTTTCGTAAATAAAGTATCACTTGTGAGTCTTTTTGTTCGGTTGTTCGGTTGATCGGGCTTGATTGGGCGGCTAGGGTTTTCCTGCAGGCCAAGACTGCACCCTCTCAACAAGTACAACAAAGAGATACCGCGATGACTAAATCCAATCCTAGGCGTATGCCCTCAATCCCTACGCTGGTTTTCCCCCTTACCGCACTCGCGTTGGCTATTTCTCTCACTGGCTGTTTTAGCGACGGTGGCGGTGATGATGACTCCGATGCGGGCGCAAGCGCCTCCACAGGCGTCTTCATGGACAGCCCCGTTGGCGGGTTGCATTACCAGAGCAGTAGCCACAACGGCACCACCAGCAGTGCTGGCGAATTTCAGTATAACGCTGGTGAAAGCCTTACCTTCAGCATCGGTGACCTGGAGCTGGGCTCCGCTTCAGGCGCTGCGATCATCACCCCGCTTGATCTGGTCGAAGATGCCACAGATGTCAGCAATAACCGGGTCAATAATCTTGCTGTGCTGCTGCAAACGCTCGATCAGGATGCTGTGCTGAATAACGGCATTCTGATCACCGAAGAGGTCGCCGCGATTGTTGCTAACCACGTCGATAGCTTGGATCTGGATCAGCCTTCGGCGACCTTTCCCGCGTCTTTGGCCGCGCTCCTGACCGAGCTGAACGAGGCCGAACCGGCCGTATTTACCGATACCGATCCGCGCCCACGTAGCGCAGTTAGCGCAGTTAGCGCCGCGGCGGCGCGGGAGCATATGGCTCGCTCGCTGGCACCCAGTAAAGTGGTTGAAACCGAGTACGGCCAGCTCTCAGGCTTCCAGCATGCCGACGGCACCTGGGCCTGGTATGGCATCCCGTACGCCAAACCACCACTGGATGCGCTGCGCTGGAAGCCGCCGGTAGAACCAGAAGCCTGGGAGGGTGTGCGGTACGCCACCGCGTGGGCTAACCAGTCCGCGCAGACTCCGGCATACCAGTCGTTTGGTGAAGGTGGCATGAGCGAAGATAGTCTCTATCTCAACGTAACCGTACCCGATGGCTATGCCGGTGAGGAGCTGCCAGTGATGGTCTGGTTCCATGGTGGCGGGTTTGCCATTCTCACCGGCAATACCAAGGCGTTCAACAATACCTCGCTGCCGAAAGAAGGCGTGATTGTGGTTACGGTCAATCACCGTCTTGGGCCGTTTGGCTACATGGCGCACCCTGCGTTGACAGCGGAGTCGAGTAACACGAGTTCCGGCAACTACGGTCAGCTCGATCTGGTTGCGGCGTTGAAGTGGGTGAAAAACAATATTGCGGCCTTTGGCGGTGATCCGGACAACGTCACCATCTTTGGCGAATCCGGCGGCGGTAAAGTGCTCTCGTTGATCAACTCGCCCTTGGCCAAGGGCTTGTTTCACAAGGCCATAGTACAAAGCGGCATGGCTGGACCGGCTGATGTGCTGATGCCCGTGGAGAACCCCCTGGCTGCTGAGGAGCAAGATGGTGTTGCTGTGGCGGAAAAGCTCGGGGTTCAATCCGCCTCAGATGTGGCTGCTGCAATGCGCTCGGTTCCGTGGGTGGATTTGGTGAACGCGGCCAACGCGAGCGGGCGAGTATTCTCCCCGAATGTTGATGGCTACTACATGACCGACGGTATCCGTAACAGCTTTGAAGCGGGTACTCACAACGATGTGCCTGTCATGGCTGGAGCCAACGAGGGTGATACCCCCGGTCTGATTGAAGGCTTTAAGTGGTATATGCCGTGGATGGCCGATTACAACGACGCAGATGTTTATGCGTACGTGTTTGATCATCTGCCGGACAACTGGGCTGAAAAAGGCTCGCTGGCCTATCACGGCTCGGAGCTTGTCTATGTGTTTGACTACCCCGGTAGCTTCGTGTCGCACTACCTGCTCGGCCTGACCGGCATCAAGGAAGTGGGCAGTGACGTACCGACCCCCGCGGGCTTTCTCGCCAATCACCCGGGCTGGAAAGCCAACGACGTGTACGTGACCGAAACCATGCGTGATATGTGGGCTAACTTCGCACGTACCGGCAATCCGTCTACCTCAACTATTGACTGGGATGCTTACACCTCGCAGAACGATAGTTACCTGCGCATCACCGAGGAACCGAAAATGCAGAGTGGCGTGGATAGCGCCTTTCCTGCACCTGCTGCCAAGTAAGCCCATAAGACGTATTGTTTTTGCTTTAACGAACGCGCCCAACCAGTCCTGGTTCGGCGCGTTTTTTATCTGGGCGTCCGTCGTGTAGGAAAAGTCGGAAGCAGCGCACATACCCGAAACGGGTACTGGAGGCGCTGTCCGTTGGTAGGGCATAATCTGGGTACCACACGCGTAGTTAAGGTGCTCATGCTGCACCGGCTCAGGATGTTTCAACTTCCAGAAGGATTTTGCATGCGGTCTTCTTTTGCTTTTATCACACCTTTTTCCCGTTCTGCTCTCGCCCTTGGTCTCACCGTTGCTCTGTCTGGTTGCGTTGGCATGCAGCCTGCTAGTGACCTGGTGAGCAACGATGGCAAGCGTTTGCAGGGCGAAATAACCAGCTCCAGCCCGGTCAATATCAACGATGGCTCGCATTACCAGGTATTTGAGTTGAATCTGAACCAAGGCGACTTGATTCGAGTGCGCCAGAGTGGCGCGCTGGAAGACGCTACTTTGACCCTTACGGATGAGCGTGGTCAGTTGGTCAGCGGTCCTAGCCAGGGTGTCTTGCACCTCGCGCCAGAGACCAGTGGGCGTTATCGGCTCGGCGTGAGTGGTAGTGCCGGAACCGGTTACGGTCCTTTTGAACTTGAGCTCGACAAGATCACTGTGCAGAACAGCGGTGTATTGGCGTTAGACGATGCCATCTATGGGTTGCTGAGCCGCACGCAAAGCTCCAACAGTTACCAGCTGAGTGTCAGTGAGCCGGGTCTGTACCAGATCAGCATGGCCTCTGAGGAGCTGGATACTGTGCTCAAGCTCAGTGGCGGCGGACTGAGCCTGGAAAACGATGACTCTGGCCAGTCCACCGACTCGCTATTGGTTGCGCAGTTACAGCCTGGTGAGTATCAGGTCACGGCTACTGCACTGGATCAGCCGGCCGAGGGCACCTACGACTTGCAGGTGAGCCGCCGGGCCATGCCGCAAGGTGTTGAGCTGACCGACAGTGGCGAGCTCAGTATTGGCCAAACCATCACTGGTCTGGCGGATAGCAGCCCCAGGCAATATCAGTTGGTAGTGCCCGAGCGCGCGCTTTTGCGGGTACGCATGAGCTCCAGCGAGGTAGACAGCTACCTTACTCTGCAGGGGCCTGGCGTGGATACCGAGGATGACGATAGCGCTGGTGAGAATCTGGATGCCCTGATCACCGCGCTAGTGCAGCCTGGCACCTACCGGGTATCAGCTACGACGGCAGACGGTAGCGCCGGGTTGTTCACTTTGACCAGCTCACTACAGCCGGTCAGTAGTAACAGCAACCGCGTGCGCCCGGGAGAGGTCGTCGCCGGTCGCATAAGCAGTGAGCAAGGCAGTCAGACTACGTTGGTGATCAGCGAGCCCGGTTTCTACCACGTCGATTTGATTTCATCTGACTTTGACGCCTTTCTGAGCCTTGAAGGTGGCGGTTTGGATGTGGAAGATGACGATAGCGCTGGCGGTACTAACGCACGTATCGGGCGTTATCTGGATAGCGGTAGTTATCGTCTGACCAGCAAAGACTACGATGGCGGCAGCACGGGTAATTACGTGCTCTCTGTTGAGTTGTCTGACGAAGGCTAAGCTAGCGCACTGTCTAATAAAAAACCCGCCGGACAGCTAGTGTTCGGCGGGTTTTTTATTGTCTACAGGCTTGTTGGTAGCTGCTCTGCCGCGTAGCAAACTCAGCAGTCGAGGAGCTTTCGGCCACGCTGTACCGCCGCCAAGACCTGCGCGGGAGCAGTACCGCCAATGTGATCGCGGGCGTTTACCGAGCCTTCCAGCGTCAGCACTTCAAACACATCCTGTTCGATCTGATCGCTGAATTGGCGCAGCTCATCCAGGCTCATTTCGGCCAGGTCTTTCTTGTTATCTACGCCGTACTTCACCGCGTGGCCAACAATTTCGTGGCAGTCACGGAACGGCAGGCCCTTGCGAACCAGATAGTCAGCCAGGTCGGTCGCAGTAGAGAAACCACGCAGTGCTGCTTCACGCATCACATCCACGCGCGGTTGGATGGCGGGGATCATGTCAGCGAAAGCTCTCAGACAGTCGCGCAGAGTATCGACTGCATCGAACAGCGGCTCTTTGTCTTCCTGATTGTCTTTGTTGTAGGCCAGCGGCTGGCTTTTCATCAGCGTTAGCAAGCCCATCAGGTGGCCGTAAACACGGCCCGACTTGCCGCGCACCAGTTCAGGTACGTCGGGGTTCTTCTTCTGCGGCATGATCGACGAGCCGGTACAGAAGCGGTCGGGCAGCTCGATGAAGTTGAACTGGGCACTGGTCCACAGCACTAGCTCTTCAGAAAAACGCGACAGGTGCATCATCGATAATGCCGCAGCAGCGCAGAATTCGATGGCGAAATCACGATCAGAAACGCCGTCCAACGAATTGCCGGAAATAGAATCAAACCCCAGTAACTCACAAGTGATGCTGCGGTCGATCGGGTAAGTTGTGCCCGCCAGCGCGGCGCTGCCGAGTGGCATGCGGTTGACTCGCTTGCGGCAATCGAGCAGGCGTTCGCGATCGCGTTGTAGCATCTCGAACCAAGCCAGTAGGTGATGACCAAAAGTCACTGGCTGCGCGGTCTGCAGGTGCGTAAAGCCGGGCATGATCACTGCGTTGTGGCTTTCCGCCTGACCCAGCAGGCCGCTTTGCAAACGCTGAAGCTCGACCAGAATGACGTCGATTTCTTCACGCAGCCATAGGCGGATATCGGTGGCGACTTGATCGTTACGTGAACGCCCGGTGTGCAGTTTTTTGCCGGTCACGCCGATGCGAGCAGTTAAGCGTGCCTCAATATTCATGTGCACGTCTTCCAGCTCGACGCTCCAGGCGAACTCGCCGGCCTCAATCTCGAGCTGTATGGCGTGCAAGCCTTCGATGATGGTATCGCGCTCCGCATCACTCAGTACGCCAACCTTGGCGAGCATGGTGGCGTGGGCGATGGAGCCCTGAATATCATGTTTGTAAAGACGCTTGTCGAAGTCCACCGAGGCGGTGAAACGGGCGACGAAGGCATCAACCGGTTCGCTGAACCGGCCACCCCAGGATTGATTGGTTGTCTGGTCTTGGCTCATGTGTCGGACTGTTCCGCTGCGAGTAAAAGCCGATAGCATACCATTTCACGCTTGCGCGATGGCGCCCGGCTGGCGGACACTTGTGCAATGAAGAATGGATTCTGGTCGTTGCTTAAACATCCCTACGCTGGTGAGGATTTTTTCCTCCCCGACCTGTGCTCGTCTGTTGCTGTATTTACCCTGGTGGTATTGGCGCAATTAGTGGTGCTGGTTTGGGTGTTAGCGCAACCGGCGGCAGAAGGGTTCAACTGGCTTGGGCTGGCAATGGCTTCGTTGTTTGTGCAGTGGGTTGTACTGCTCTCTGCGGCTTTACTGTGTCGCCTGCGCAGCTGGATGCAGCGCCGTCCCCTAGGGCTGGCAATCGCCGCCTGCTTCGCGGTTGTGGTTGGGCTGACGCTGGGCTTTACCGTGATCGGCGACTGGATTGTTTATCGTGGCATGACCGGCGCGTTGCATTGGCAAAGCGAGCAGTTACTGCGACATGGCGTCATCGCGCTAATCATGACCAGCCTGCTGCTGCGTTATTTCTATCTGCAGCAGCAATGGCAGCGACAGAATCAAGCGGAGTTGCGCGCGCGTCTGCAGGCATTACAGTCGCGTATCCGTCCGCACTTTTTATTCAACAGTCTCAACAGTATCGTCAGCCTGATTGCTTCCGATCCGGTTAAAGCTGAGCAATCGGTATTGGATCTGTCCGATCTTTTTCGCGCCAACTTGGGCAGTGCCGAAAGTCTGGCAACCTGGGCTGAAGAGCGGCGCCTATGCGAGGGCTATTTGCGCATAGAGCAGTATCGTCTTGGCGAGCGCATGCGCGTCAGCTGGCAGGTAAAAGGCTTGCCCGATAGCACGCCCATGCCGCTGTTGACGCTGCAGCCACTGCTGGAAAATGCCATTTTGCATGGTCTGCAACCGCGTCTTGACGGTGGTGAAATTGTTATTACCGCGCACTATTCGAACCAGTTGGTTGAACTTATGGTGCGCAATACCTGTCCTGATCAGATGGACAACCATCAAGGTGCGCGCATGGCGATGGAAAATACGCGCGCGCGGTTACAGGCCCTGTTTGGTGAGGAGTCGCGTGTGGAGCTCTGGCGTGAAGACGCATGCTTCTTCAGCAGGCTGGTCTATCCTTGTAGGCAAACGTCCTAACTACAGCAGAGAAGTCATTGAAGTATGAAAGTACTGATCGCTGACGATGAACCCCTTGCACGAGAGCGCCTGGCTCGACTGGTCTCTGCGTTGCCCGGTTACAAGGCGCTACCGGATATGGCCAGCAACGGCCATGAAGCACTGCGTCTGGTAGAAGAGTTACGACCTGATATTGTCCTGTTGGATATTCGCATGCCGGGCCTGGATGGCCTGCAAACGGCGGCGAAGCTGTGTGAAAGCAGCGACGCGCCGGCCGTGGTTTTCTGTACCGCGCATGGCGAATATGCATTGGATGCCTTCGCTGTGAGCGCAGTGGGCTATTTACTTAAGCCGGTGCGCAGCGAGGATTTGGCTAGTGCTCTGGCCAAAGCGCAGCGTCCCAATCGCATGCAGTTAGCGAGCCTCGGTAAGGCTGGAAACCAGGCTGACACCGGTCAGGCGCGCAGCCATATCAGTGCGCGAACCCGAAAAGGTATCGAGCTGATCCCGATTGAAGATGTGCTTTATTTCATTGCCGACCATAAATACGTGACCCTGCGCCACGTTGGTGGCGAAGTCCTGTTGGACGAACCGCTGAAGTCGCTGGAAGATGAGTTTGGCGACGAATTTGTGCGTATTCATCGCAACGCACTGGTGGCGCGTCACCGCATCGAGTGCCTGCAGCGCACCGCCATGGGCCATTTTGAGCTGTGTCTCAAGGACCTTGAGGGCGAAACCTTGACCGTGAGTCGCCGCCACGTGCCGGGGGTGCGCCGTTTGATGGATCGCCTGTGAGGCGAGTGCGACGCCCGCTCGCATGGATGCCCGCAAAGGCATCGCGTATCATGCAGGTTGGTTTTGAATGAGAATCCCATGACTCGACATCTGCGAATTGCCACCCGCAAGAGCGCTTTGGCCCTGTGGCAGGCCGAATACGTTAAGGCGCGCCTGGAACAACTCGACCCCTCAGTACACGTTAGCCTGGTGCCCATGGTTAGCCGTGGTGACCAGTTACTTGACTCGCCGCTGGCCAAAATTGGCGGCAAGGGGCTGTTCGTCAAAGAACTGGAGACCGCGATCCTCAACGATGAGGCCGACTTGGCGGTGCATTCGATGAAAGACGTGCCCATGCAGTTTCCCGAGGGGCTGGGTCTTTATGCCATTTGCGAGCGTGAAGATCCGCGTGATGCGTTTGTCTCCAACCACCATGACAAAGTCGATAGCATGCCGCCGGGTAGTGTGGTCGGCACCTCGAGTTTGCGCCGCCAGGCACAGCTGATGTCACGCCGACCTGACCTGCACGTGCGCTTCCTACGCGGCAATGTGAATACCCGTTTAGCCAAACTGGACGCCGGAGACTACGACGCCATTATTCTTGCCGCCGCCGGCTTGCTGCGGCTGGGCTTTGATAAACGTATTCGCTATGCGATGCCGCCAGAAGAGAGTCTGCCGGCAGGTGGGCAGGGCGCGGTGGGTATTGAGTGCCGCAACAGTGACACCGAGCTGCACGCGCTGCTGGTGCAGATGAATGATGAGGATAGCGCCCTGCGTGTGCGGGCCGAGCGTGCACTGAATACGCATTTGAACGGCGGTTGTCAGGTGCCGATCGCCTGTTATGCCGAGCGCGCCAACGGCGAGCTGTGGTTGCGTGGCTTGGTCGGTGATCCCGACGGCAAGTGCATGCTGCGCGCAGAGGCGCGTGGCGCGGAATCTGACCCGGAAGCTTTGGGGGTTTCGGTTGCTGAAGATCTGCTGCGCCAGGGTGCTCAAGCCATTCTTGATGCTGTATATGAAGGTGAGCCGCCGCGGTGAGCAACGCGCTACTGCTCACGCGTCAGCCAGCCGATAATCAACGTTTGGCGCGGCAGCTGGAGGCTTTGGGTATTGGCTGTGAAAGCCTGCCGCTGCTGGAGCTTGTGCCTGTTGATGAGACAGGAGCGCAGCGTAGGTTGATGCTGGAGCTGGATCGTTATCAGGCGGTCATTGTGGTCAGCCGGTTGGCCGCTAAGCTTGGCCTGGACCGGCTGGATCAATACTGGCCGCAAACGCCAGTGGGTATCGATTGGCTGGCAGTGGGACCCGGTAGTGCCGAGCCGTTGCAGAATATTGGCTTGCCGGTTCAGCTCCCGGTTGATGGGCAAGACAGTGAAGCACTGCTGCGTTTGCCGTTGTGGCAGTCGCATTTCGCGCGGGCTGATCTCAAAGTTTTGATCTGGCGCGGCTTGGGTGGTCGCGAGCATCTCGCGGATCAAATTCGCGCGGCCGGTGGCCAGGTCGACTATCTTGAGCTTTATGAGCGACGGTCGCCGGCGGGCTTGCCCGTTGCGCTGACGGCGGTGGCGGCACGCGGGGTAAAGGGTATTGTAGTGCTCAGCAGCCAGGCGCTGGAGTACTGGCATGCGGCTGCTGGCATTGACTGGCAACGCCAGCGCGATTGGCGCTGCTGGGTGCCGAGCGCACGGGTTGCGGCGCAAGCCGCAGACCTTGGTTGTCACGATGTAGTAATCTGCGAGGGTGCGGATGATGCAGCCATTATCGAGGCTGTGCGGGCGCACCCGCTGAAGGACTAAAGGGGATAGGCGTGGAACCAACAGAACCGAACAAGAACACGGACAGCGCAGTAGCGCCGAGTGCGACCGAACAGTCGCCGAATACTGCTATTCCGGGTGACAAAGCAAAGCCGCAAGCAGCGGCCACCAAACCAAGTGCCAAGCCGGATTCTTCAAATAAACCAGGCAAACCGCCGAAGCCGGGTGCCACCGCGCGCCAAAAAAGTGCCGGCGGTGGTCGCTGGTTGGTTTGGCTGGCTCTATTAATCGCTCTGCTGGCGCTGGGTTTCAGTCTTTGGCAATGGCAGCAGCGGCAGGTGCAACAAGATCAACAGCAAGCACAATTGCGGGTGTTGCTCGAGCAGATGCAGGCTGGCGGTGAGCAGCGCCAACAGCAGCTCAATGGCCGCCTGGAAGGCGTGCCGCAGGGTAACGACTGGCAAGCGATGCAACGCTTAGTGGCGGAGATGCAGCGTAGCCAACAAGCGGTTGGCGAGCGCCTGGATATTCTCCAGGGCGACGGCCGTGAAGACTGGAAGCTGGCCGAGGCGCAGTATCTGTTGCGTCTGGCATCACTGCGTTTATTGGCGGTGCAGGATGTTAGTGCGGCGCGCGAACTGCTGAGCACGGTTGACGGTATCCTCAAGTCCATGCCGGACAGTGGCCTGTATGGCGTGCGTGAACAACTGGCGCAATTTAAGACAGAGCTGGATGGTCTGCCGGAACTGGATCGGCCCGGTGTTTTTTTGCGGCTTGCTGCGCTGCATGATCAGGTCAAGCGTCTAGTGCTGCTGCCCGTGCCCGAGTTCGATCCCGATGAAGTGACGACCGAAGAAGAGTATGCCGATCGTTTGCAACGCCGCGACCGCTGGGATCGGGTTTTGATGCGCCTTGAGCGTTATGTGCGCGTCGATTTTCAGCGTGGCAAAGTCATTACACCACTGCTGGATGAAGCTGAAATGCAGCGGGTACAACGCACATTGCAGCTGACTATGGAGCAGGCCCAGTGGGCCGCGTTGCGCGGTGAAGAGCAGGTATATCAGGCTAGCCTGACGCAGGCTGAAAAAATCCTAGCGCAGTATTTCGAGCTGGAAAACCCGCAAGTGGAGGGCATGCAGAAACAACTGCAGGCGCTGCACGACGAAGCGGTCAGCTTGAATCCACCGGATCTAGCGCCGCTGCAACAGAGTTTAGCTACGTATATTCAGAATCGACGCTCCGCCTCTGCAGCCAAGCAACCGGAGGCCGACGATGAGTAAAAGCTATATCGCGATTCTCGCCGTGTTGTTGGTGGCGGCGCTGTTGGGTATGGCAGTGGCGGAAGACCCGGGTTACATATTAATTGCCTGGCGCAACTTCTCGATTGAGACCAGTGTCTGGGTCGGGGTTGGCTTGCTGCTGGCGTTTTGGTTGTTGTTGCTGTTGGTACGAGCGCTGGTGCGGGTGCTAAACGCTTCGGGTCGCAGGATCAATCCTTGGTCACGCCGCAATCTGCAGCAGCGTGCAAATGTGGTGGCCACCCGTGGTCTGCTGGAATTTGCCGAAGGACATTGGAAGTCGGCTTTACGGCTGCTGAAAAAATCAGCGCCGCATGCTGAGTTACCGCTGATCAACTATCTGGCCGCTGCCAGAGCTGCGAACGAACTGGAAGACTACAGCGAGTGCGACAACCTGCTGCGTGAGGCCTATGAAACCACGCCCAAGGCGGATGTGGCCATTGCTGTTACCCAAGCGCAGCTGCAGATCGGTCGTGGTCAGCTTGAGCAAGCCTTGGCGACTCTCACGCGGTTGCGCAAAGAGCATCCCAAGCATCTGTATGCACTTAAGTTGATGAGTCAGGTATATCTGCGGCTTGAGGATTGGTCCAGCCTGCTGGCTCTGTTGCCGGAGCTGCGTAAGCAGCAAGTGCTTCACCCAGCAGAGCAGGATGCCTTGGAGTACCAAGTACACAACGCTCTCCTGCTGCAAGCAGGTCAACGCACTGCGCCAGCGGATGTAGATCCGGCCAGCTTGGTGATCGCCGCGTGGGAAAACATGCCCAAGCGCATGCGCGACGACCCGCTGGTGGTTGAGGTTTACTGCCTGCAGCTGCGCGCTAAAGGTCGTGAGATCTTGGCCGAGGAGGCTTTGCGTAATGTGCTGCAAGCCAACTACAACGACCGTCTGGTGCATTTGTACGGTTTGGTGCAGGGTCGTGATCCGGCGCGCCAGCTAGCGACGGCAGAGCAGTGGCTACAGGCTCATCCGAACAATGCCACTCTGCTCTTGGCAGCAGGTCGGTTGGCGCAGCGCAACAGCCTCTGGGGTAAGGCCAGAGACTACCTAGAAGCCAGCTTCTCCAGTAAGCGCGACATTCAGACCTGTGCTGAGTTGGCTCGGTTGCTGGATCGCATGGGCGATCAGCAGGCCTCGCGCGCGGTCCTTAACGATGGCTTTGATTTGATGGAAGAAAGCCTGCCGAGCCTGCCACTGCCCAGTCGGTGATTAACCAATGACTGGGTCACGCGGCGCGTAAGCGAAGGTGTCGGCATGCATCTGCTCGGCAGGCATGCCGGCTGCCACCAAAGCGTCCAGCGTGGCGTAGACCATGGGTGGTGAGCCGCTGACAAAAAAACGGTAGTCCGCCAGGTCGGTAAGGTCTTCACAGACAGCTTGGTGTAGTAATCCCTCGCGTCCTTGCCATTCGGCCTCATCGCTGACTACCTGATGCAGGTACAGGTTAGGCTGCGCCTGCCAATGTGCCCAATGCGGTGCCTTATAAAAATCGTCGCTGTGGCGCACGCCCCAATACAAGTGTATCGGCTGGCTGAAGCCCTGCGCCAGGCAGGACTCAATCAAGCTTTGCATCTGCGCCAGCCCGGTACCTGCGGCAATCAGCACCAAGGGTTGTTGCGGTAGTTCACGGGCGCAAGCGTCCCCAAAAGGAATTTGAACTCGCGCTATGCGGTGCTTGTGAAGGTAGTCGATTACCGCTTGGGTGATGGGATCGCGTGTCAAAATGTGAAGCTCGAGCGTGCGGCCTTCTTGCGGTGCTGAAGCGATGGAAAATGCTGCAGGATCAGCGCCTTCACGCTCCAGAAGTAGGTATTGACCGGGGTGGTAGCGTAGCGTTTTTCCCGCCGGTAGTCGCAGGCGAACACGCCAAACATCGCCGCCGATATCGCTGCATTCAATGACCTGGCAGGCTAACTCGCGCACCGGCAGTTCGCCGGGAGCGAGAATGCCTTCCCACTGCAGCTCGCAATCGGTCAGGGGCTCAGCAACGCAGGTGTAGATGTCACCACTCTCCGTTTGCGTACCGTCAGCCAGGCTGACGCTTCCGCTCAGCAAAGTAGCGTCACAGACATGGCAGTTGCCATTACGGCAGCTGTGCGGGGCATCAAAGCCTAGACGGCGGGCGGCATCCAGAATGCGCTCGCCGGGTTGCGTATCCAGCGTCAAACCGGAAGGTTTTAGCGTAACTATCATTAAAGCCTCAGCAAATTATCAGCAACGCTCATCAATCGATACCCAGCTCTGCCCAAAGCGCGTCTATACGCTGTTTGACGGCCTCGTCTTGGTGGATGGCGGTGCCCCACTCTCGGGTTGTTTCCCCTGGCCATTTATTGGTGGCATCCAAACCCATCTTGCTGCCGAGGCCGGACACGGGGGAGGCGAAGTCCAGGTAGTCGATAGGGGTGTTATCGATCATCACGGTGTCGCGTTTGGGATCCATGCGTGTGGTGATGGCCCAGATGATGTCGTTCCAGTCGCGGATATTAATATCGTCATCCACCACTATCACGAATTTGGTATACATGAACTGGCGTAAAAAGCTCCAGACTCCAAGCATCACGCGTTTGGCGTGACCCGGATACTGTTTTTTAATCGACACCACTGCCATGCGATAAGAGCAGCCTTCCGGCGGCAGATAAAAGTCGGTAATTTCACTGAATTGTTTTTGCAGTAACGGCACAAAAACCTCATTCAGCGCGACGCCCAGCACCGCAGGTTCATCCGGCGGCCGGCCGGTGTAGGTGCTGTGATAGATAGGTTTTTCGCGTTGAGTGATGCGCTCGATGGTGAAGACCGGAAAGCTGTCCACCTCGTTGTAATAACCGGTATGGTCGCCAAAAGGGCCTTCAGCTGCCATTTCGCCCGGATGTATAACGCCCTCCAGCACGATTTCAGCGCTGGCAGGTACTTGCAAATCGCTGCCGCGGCACTTGACCAGCTCGGTACGCTGGCCGCGCAGCAAGCCCGCGAAGGCGTATTCCGAAAGGCTATCGGGTACCGGGGTCACGGCGCCGAGAATCGTGGCCGGATCGGCGCCTAGTGCGACGGCAATGGGGAAAGGTTCGCCAGGATGTTTCTCCTGCCACTCCTTAAAGTCCAGTGCGCCGCCACGGTGGCTAAGCCAGCGCATGATCACTTTGTTGCGGCCAATCACTTGCTGCCGGTAGATACCTAGATTTTGGCGCTCCTTGTACGGTCCTTTGGTGATCACCAGCCCCCAGGTAATCAGTGGGCCAGCATCACCGGGCCAGCAAGTCTGTACCGGTATGCGGCTGAGATCGACATCTTCGCCCTCGAAAATGGTGGCTTGGCAAGGCGCGTCCCGTACCACTTTAGGTGCCATGTTGATGATTTTTTTGAAGATCGGCAGCTTGGACCAGGCGTCTTTCAAGCCCTTCGGCGGATCAGGCTCTTTCAGAAAAGCCAGTAGCTTACCGATCTCTCGCAACTCGCTGACGCTTTCCGCACCCATGCCCATGGCGACCCGTTCGGGCGTGCCAAACAAGTTGCCGAGTACCGGCATGTCATAACCTGTAGGGTTCTCGAAAAGCAGTGCGGGGCCGCCCTTGCGTAGCGTGCGGTCGCAAATTTCGGTCATTTCCAAAATGGGCGAGACAGGGGTTTGAATGCGCTTGAGTTCGCCGCGCTGTTCCAGTCCCTTGATGAAGTCGCGTAAATCGGAGTATTGCATTTCAGCTTCAAGCCTCAAGCGGCAGGCTGCAGGCAGTAAGAAGCATGCTGCGGCCTGGGGTGTCTGGTCAGAAGCACATTATGCCGACAAAGACGCCTGTCGGGTGGCGTAGATTGCAAAAAGCTGCAAGTCGCCTGGGGCGAGCTTGCAGCTTGAGGCTTGTCGCTTGCAGCTTAGTTCTTGCTGCGCTTCATTGACTGGAAGAATTCGTCGTTGGTCTTGCTGTCCTTCAGACGATCCAAAAGGAATTCGATAGCGGCAACTTCGTCCATTGAGTGCAGAATTTTGCGCAAAATCCACATGCGCTGCAATTCTTCCTCGCTGGTCAGCAACTCTTCGCGGCGCGTGCCGGAACGGTTGATGTTGATCGCTGGGAAGGTACGTCTTTCGGCAATCTTTCGATCCAGGTGGATCTCCATGTTGCCGGTACCTTTGAATTCTTCGTAGATTACTTCGTCCATCTTCGAACCGGTATCTACCAGCGCGGTCGCGATGATGGTCAAGCTGCCGCCTTCTTCGATGTTACGCGCGGCGCCGAAGAAACGCTTTGGCTTTTCCAGGGCGTGGGCGTCGACACCACCGGTCAATACCTTGCCGGAGCTCGGGATAACGGTGTTGTAGGCACGCGCCAAACGCGTAATGGAATCGAGCAGGATGATCACGTCTTTCTTGTGCTCAACCAGACGCTTGGCCTTCTCGATCACCATTTCAGCGACCTGAACGTGGCGGCTAGGCGGCTCGTCGAAGGTGGAAGCAACCACTTCACCGCGTACGGTGCGCTGCATCTCTGTCACTTCTTCCGGACGCTCGTCGATCAGCAGTACGATCAAGTGACACTCGGGATTGTTGCGAGCGATGTTGGAAGCGATGTTTTGCAACATCAGGGTCTTACCCGCTTTTGGCGGAGCTACCAAGAGGCCGCGTTGACCTTTGCCGATAGGCGCGCATAGATCGATGATGCGGCCCATTAGGTCTTCAGTGGAGCCGTTGCCAGCTTCCATCACCAGACGATCATCCGGGAACAGCGGTGTCAGGTTCTCGAAGAGAATCTTGTTCTTGGTGTTTTCAGGGCGATCGAAGTTGATCGAGTCGACCTTCAACAGCGCAAAGTAGCGCTCACCATCTTTAGGTGGGCGGATTTTGCCGGCAATGGTATCGCCGGTGCGCAAGTTGAAACGGCGGATCTGGCTAGGCGAGACGTAGATATCGTCAGGACCAGCGAGATAAGAAGAGTCAGCTGAGCGGAGAAAACCAAAACCGTCCTGCAGGATTTCCAGGACACCATCGCCATGGATATCTTCGCCACTTTTCGCGTGTTTTTTCAGAATGGCAAAAATCACATCCTGTTTACGCGAGCGACCCATATTTTCCAGGGTCATCTGGTTGGCGATTTCAAGCAGTTCGGTAATAGGTTTTTGTTTGAGTTCGGTCAGGTTCATAGGGTCGTTGAGCAATAGTAGTGTCGGCAGGATAGGGTTGGGTTTCGGCCGCCATATAGGAATGGGGCGATGAGCTGGCTGCAGTAAATATTAGCCACTGTCGCAGGGGGCGACCAGGAGTTGGAAAGCAAATCTAGCACCGCTGAGTCGCTGAGTCTAGGTTTTGGCAGAAAAAGTGAGCCCCGGCTCACAGTAGCCGGGGCAGCAGCATCAGATGTTGCTGTCGAGGAACGCCGCTAACTGCGACTTAGACAGGGCGCCGACCTTGGTCGCTTCAACATTGCCGTCCTTGAACAACATCAAAGTAGGGATGCCGCGTACGCCATATTTAGGTGGCGTGTCGGTATTCTCGTCGATGTTCAGCTTGCAGATTTTCAACTTGCCGTTGTAGTCCTTGGAAATTTCGTCCAGAACCGGGGCAATCATTTTGCAGGGACCGCACCATTCAGCCCAGTAATCAACCAGAACGGGGGTGTCGGACTTGAGCACTTCTTCTTCGAAGCTGCTGTCTGTGACATGCACAATCAAATCGCTCATGCGTTTCTCCAAGGGTTTCAAATACGGAATCGCAACATCATAGCACCACCCAACAGCGAAGCGGAAGCAGGTGGACTGTAGGTCAAAGCGCGCAAGTGCAGCAGACAACTGTCACCTTTCGGGTGCTAGAATCGAGGGATAATCGAATGAAGGGACGACTGCATGGCTGACTCACAACAGAACGACCTCTCGCTAGTGGCGGCGATTGACCTGGGTTCCAACAGCTTTCACATGGTGCTGGCGCGGGTTGATCAGGGTGAGATACGTATTCTGGAGCGCTTGGGCGAGAAGGTGCAGTTGGCCGCAGGGCTGGACGAGAATCGCATGCTCAGCGACGAGGCTATGCAGCGCGGGCTTGACTGCTTGCGCCGCTTTGCTCAGTTGATCAACGGCCTGCCGCAGGGCGCCGTCCGCGTTGTCGGTACTAACGCGCTGCGCGAGGCGCGCAATCGAGGTCAGTTTATCCGTCAGGTACAGCAGATTCTTGGCCACCGTACGGAGGTGGTTTCCGGCCGTGAAGAAGCCCGTCTGATTTATCTCGGCGTGGCGCACACGCTGGCTGACGACAGCGGCCGTCGGTTAGTGGCTGACATCGGCGGCGGCAGTACTGAATTCATTGTTGGTGAGCGCTTTGAGTCTCTGCTGCGTGAGAGTCTGAGTGTTGGCTGTGTGTCTTTCAGTCGTAAGTTTTTTACCGACGGCAAGATAACGGCAGCGCGCTATAGCCAGGCTTATACCGCCGCGCGGCTGGAATTGATGAATATCGAAAAGGCCATCCACCGGCTGGGCTGGACTGAAGCTGTGGGTGCGTCGGGGACGATTCGCGCTATCGGGCAATGCATTCAGGCTGCCGGCAAGGGGCAGGGGGAGGTGAGCCGCGAAGGTTTGCAATGGCTCAAGCGTAAGGTGTTGAAGGCGACGCATGTCGACAAGCTGGATATTCAAGGCCTGAAAGCAGACCGCCAACCCATCTTGCCGGCTGGTCTGGCCATTTTGGAAGCGATGTTTGATGCCCTGGGTATCGAAAACATGGCGCACTCCGAAGGCGCCATGCGTGAGGGCGTGCTCTATGACCTGCTAGGCCGTCAACAACACGAGGATGTGCGTGAGCGCACTCTCAGCGCCTTGATGGAGCGCTATCATGTGGATTCGGAGCAGGCGGCGCGGGTCGAGGCTAAGGCGCAACGTTTGATGCGCAAGGTCGAAGGGCAGTGGCACCTGTCCATCAGTAAACAAGTGGACCTGTTGACCTGGGCAGCGCGAGTGCACGAGGTAGGCCTGGACATTGCTCATCACCAGTTCCATAAGCACGGTGCTTATTTGATTGAACACTCAGACTTGCCTGGCTTTTCCCGCCAAGACCAGCAAGCGCTGGCGCTACTGGTGCGCGGGCATAGACGCAACCTGCCGAATGCTGAACGGCTGGGTGAGTTTGGCGAGGAGGCGGGCACTTTATTGCGGCTTTGTATGATTCTTCGACTGGCGATTCTCTATCACCACATTCGAGGCAATCAGGATATGCCGGAGCTGGCAGTAGAAGCAGGGCAGGATTACCTGATTCTGTATTTTCCTGACGGCTGGCTTGAAGCCAACCCGCTGACGCAGGCTGACTTCGATCAAGAAGCCCTGTACTGGGCCAAGGCCGATTACAGGTTGACGGTACGCTGAGGCGAGTTAGCCAGCTTTTCCAGCAGCGTATTTTGTGCGCTGCGGGCAATCTGGTTACCGCTTGGTGAGCTGAGTACGTAAGAGCCATCGCTCTGCAATATCCAGCTACGCGTATTGTCAGTCAGAAATACCTGCAACTCCTGTTTCGCACGCGTCACCAGTTTTTTGCCTTCCAGTGGGAAGCAAGTCTCCACGCGTTTATCGAGGTTACGTTCCATTAGGTCGGCACTGGACATCCATACCTGATCCTGGCCGTCGTTGAGGAAGTAATACACGCGGCTGTGTTCCAGGAAGCGACCTATGATTGAACGCACCGTTATGTTGTGCGACACGCCGGGAATGCCGGGCCGCAGGCAGCACATGCCGCGAATAATCAGGTCCACTTTGACGCCGGATTGCGAAGCCTTGTACAGCGCCTTGATGATCTTGGCGTCGGTCAGCGAGTTGGCCTTGGCAATAATGTGCGCGGGCTTGCCAGCAAGCGCGTTTAGAGTCTCGCGATTGATCAGTTCTAGCATGCGCTTTTTCAGCGTGAAAGGTGCTTGCAGCAGCTTTTTCATGCGCTGGGTCTTACCCATGCCGATCAATTGGTTGAACAGCTTGTGCACGTCTTCGGTGAGCGCCAGGTCCGAGGTAAGAATGCTGTAGTCGGTATACAGACGGGCGTTGCCGGCGTGGTAGTTGCCGGTGCCCATGTGCACGTAGCGTTTCAAGGTCTGTTCTTCGCGGCGCAGAATTAGCATCATCTTGGCGTGTGTCTTGAAGCCAACTACGCCGTAGATCACCACGGCACCGGCCTGCTGTAGGCGGCTGGCCAACTGCAGGTTGGATTCCTCATCAAAGCGCGCCCGCAGCTCGATCACTACTGTAACTTCCTTGCCGTTACGCGCAGCCTCTACCAGTGCATTGACGATCTCGGAGTTGGCGCCGGTGCGATACAGCGTCTGTTTGATCGCCAGCACATTCGGGTCTTGCGCGGCCTGACGCAAGAGGTCGACCACCGGGCTGAAAGATTCGTACGGATGTTGCAGCAAAATATCCTGTTTGCCGATGGCCTGGAACAGGTTGTCGGCACTGGACAGCAGCTTGGGTATACCTGGGCTGAAAGTGGGGAATTGCAGCTCAGGATGGTTTTCCAGTCCGGTGATGGAAAATAAGCGAGTCAGGTTGACCGGGCCGTTTACCTCATACAGCTCAGCTTCACTCAGGCCGAACTGGCGTAGCAGGAAGTCGGTCAATGGTTTCGGGCAATTGTCCGCTACTTCGAGACGCACGGCGTCGCCGTAGCGGCGTGAAAGCAGCTCGCCACGTAAGGCGCGAGCCAAGTCATCGACCTCGTCCGGGTCAACAATTAAATCGGCGTTGCGGGTCAGACGAAACTGGTAGCAACCCAGTACTTTCATGCCGGGGAATAGGTCGTCGGCATGTGCGTGAATCATTGATGACAAAAATACAAAGTTGTCGCCACCGTCGCATAGTTCGTCTGGTAAGCGGATCAAGCGGGGCAGTGAGCGCGGTGCCGGAATGATTGCTAGTCCCGAGTCGCGGCCGAAAGCGTCGATGCCTTCCAACTGCACGATGAAATTGAGGCTCTTGTTCACCAGCAGCGGGAACGGGTGCGTCGGGTCCAGCCCGATAGGGCTGATGACCGGGGCTACTTGCTGGCGGAAGAAACGGCGAATCCACAGGGTCTGTTTGTGCGTCCACTGATGACGGCGCACGAAGCGGATACCTTTCTCGCTCAACGCGGGTAGTAGGATGTCGTTCAGAATGCTGTATTGGCGGCTGACGTGATGGTGAGCAATTTCGCTGATTTTGCCCAGGACCTGCTGCGGTTGCAGGCCATCCGGGCCGGTTTGCTCGCGAGCGAAGGTAATTTGCTTTTTCAAGCCGGCCACGCGGATCTCGAAAAACTCATCAAGGTTGCTGGAGAAAATCAGCAGGAACTTGAGGCGTTCAAGCAGTGGATAGGATTCATCCAATGCTTGCTCCAGCACGCGGATGTTGAATTGCAGCTGCGACAACTCCCGGTGGATATACAGCTCCGGTGCGTTGGTGTCAGCCAGCGGCGTAGCTTCCACTGGCTTCTCGCTGACGGCTGCCGGACGCGGCAGCAGCTCGACTTTGGGTGCTATCTCGACGTTGCTGGTTGTCGCTTCGGGCTGGCTGTTGTCGCGGCTGCTGTTGAGCTCTGGCATGGGGGCCTCGTTCAGTTTGGTTGTCGCTCGCGCAATTGGCGCGCAGCGGTTTTGGCGAAGTAGGTGAGAATGCCGTCGGCGCCGGCACGTTTGAAGGCAATGAGGGATTCGAGAATGACCGCTTCGCTGAGCCAGCCATTGTTAATGGCAGCGCAGTGCATAGCGTATTCGCCGCTCACCTGATAGACGAAAGTGGGGACCTTAAAGCTTTCTTTAACGCGATGGACTATGTCCAGATAGGGCATGCCGGGTTTGACCATCACCATATCTGCGCCCTCAGCGAGGTCCGCCGCGATTTCCTGCAGCGCTTCGTTGCCGTTGGCCGGGTCCATCTGGTACGTGGATTTGTTGCTTTTGCCGAGGTTGCCAGCAGAGCCGACGGCATCGCGGAACGGACCGTAATAAGCGCTGGCGTACTTGGCAGAGTAGGCCATGATGCGGGTATGAATATGCCCTGCGTCTTCTAGCGCCTGGCGCATAGCGCCAACTCGGCCGTCCATCATGTCTGAGGGCGCAACAATATCGGCGCCGGCGGCGGCATGCGACAGGGTCTGTTTGACCAGAATCTCGACTGTGATGTCATTCATCACATAGCCTTGATCGTCGATGATGCCGTCTTGTCCGTGAGTAGTAAAAGGATCGAGGGCAACGTCGGTGATTATGCCTAGCTCGGGGAAGCGCGCCTTCAGAGCGCGGGTGGCGCGTTGAGCCAGGCCTTCGGGATTGTAGGCTTCAGCGGCGTCCAGTGACTTTTTATCCAGCGGTGTAACCGGAAATAGAGCGATCGCTGGAATCCCTAGTTCCACCAGTTCGGCTGCCTCTTCGAGCAACAGATCGATGGACAGCCGCTCGATGCCGGGCATGGAGGCGATGGCTTCGCGTTGCCCCTCACCTTCCAGCACGAAAACCGGATAGATTAAGTCATCGGTGGTCAGGGTATTCTCGCGCATCAGGCGACGTGAAAAGTCATCACGGCGCATACGGCGGGGACGGCTCAAGGGGTACGGGCGTGGAACAAAAGACTGGCTCACAAAAACTCCATTAGTGCGGTGGAATACGATCCACTATGCACCTATCTGGTTGACGTTTATACGTCCAGATTATGACGGAATTGTGACAATAGGCGTAATGCCATTTGGTCTTCGAGGTCTGCTCCAGGTGCTGGTGCGAGCTCGACGCGATTGCGGCCCAGTGCTTTAGCGCGGTACAGCGCAGCGTCTGCAGCGCCTAACAGGGTGTTGAAGTCGTAGCCGTGATGCTCTGAGCAAGCAACGCCCAAGCTAGCACTCAGCCAAACGGGTTTGGCGTCCTGCTCCCAAGGGTGGCTGCAAAGTCCCTGACGGATTCGTTCCGCCACCTGCGCCGCACGTTCGGTATCCAGACCGGGCAGAAGCAGGGTGAATTCCTCACCACCAAAGCGCCCCAATAGATCATCACTGCGTAAATATTGAGCAATGCTTGCTACCAGATGGCAGAGCACGGCGTCACCGGTTTGGTGGCCAAATTCATCATTGATGCGTTTGAAGTGATCGGCATCGACCATGATCAGCGTGATCGGCTGATCGCGCTGCTGCATCAGTTGCAATAGTACCTTGGCCTGTTCCTGCAGGCTGCGGCGGTTCAGCGTATTAGTCAGCGCATCGCGTTCGGATAGCCGATGCAGAGCTTCGGCGGTGCGGTAGTGGGTCATCAGGATGAAGCCGCTGGCCATGCCTATCTGCGCCACCATGGCGCCGAGTAGCGTGAGGCTTTGCAGTGGGCCGTTGAGCAGCGGGAAGTCGCCTTGCCAGCCAAATAGCGCTGCGAGGGGGCGGGCGATCAGGCAAAAACCGTATAGCAGCGCAATGCCGCCACTGAACCAGTAGGCGGTTCGTAGCGGCTGGGCAGCGCGGATCAACAACTCCTTGGCACACATCAAGCACAGGCCGCCGAGCGTTGCCGAGCTTATGGCATAGCGAATATCCAGCCGATCAACTTGAAAGCGGAAAAGCCAAAGCAGCAACATGACCGTTGCGGCAGCCAGAATGGGTCCCCACTGTGGCTGACTGCGGCCTTTGAATGCCCGCACACCAAGCCAGATGACGCCGAGTCCGAGGGTCATTAAACCGTTTGCGAGGATGATTGAGAGGCTGTGATGCAAATGTTGTTGATTGACGTTGAGTAACAGTCCGAGCATGAGTGCGCAGTTGCCCAGCGCCCAATGCCGCAAGCCTTGTTCGGTGCCGGCATGCCAAGCTGCAAGTGCAAGTAGCAGCGTCATGCTGAGTGTTACCAGCGTCAAGGTAACGGTTAGGGTAGTCAGATCGAGGGAGGCGAGCATGTGCAGAGATCGTCCTTGCGCGGCGATGTTGCTGCCGGCGCATTGCGTGGTCATCCATGGGGTGGCGAGGTCCGATCTGCCATCTATGGCAAACCGCGTTACCCGTGGAGGATCATCAGGGTAGCTATCTCAGGTTGTTGTAACGGTAAACCAAGCGCCCGTGACTGCAAAGAGTGCTGGCGGAGTGATGGCCAAAGTTGTGGAAGAGTTTGCACAAATTGATGTAAATCTTGCAGTTGCATTGCCGTAATCTTGGGTGTGACAATAATTCTTATACATAAGCTGTACGTTGATAGCTTGTGTTGTGCTAATGTTCGCGGCGCCAAACGGGATGGAAAGTCTGTGGCAAAATGCGGTGAGCATTCTACTTTCTGGATTTGACCTATGACTGTCTGGCCGCGCCGTTTCTTGACTCTGTTGTTGCTACTGGTTTGGCTGGGCGGACTGGTGTGGGCTTTTTGGTGGTTTGAAGCGCGCTATATTAAGTCGTTTGAGCGGCCGGTGTTTTTTCAAGGTGAGGCCGTGAAGCCACCTTTCGCGCCGGGGCATGTACAAGTTTTGCATGTTTGGCAAGCGGGCTGTCCTTGCAGCGCAGGGCATGAAGATTATGTCGACGAAATGACCCAACGCTTTGCTGCGCAGGGCGTACAGTTCGCGCGTTCCGGTCAGGCTACCGTTGAGGGTCTGACCGATGGCCTCAAGGCGCTGCCTTATTGGCCGATACCCGAGTTATGGGCCGACTGGCCTGGCGCCCCGTCTATCGCCATTTGGGATGCCGAAGGAAATCTGGCCTATGTAGGCCCCTACAGTGACGGAGCGCACTGTACAACCGACAGCAGTTTTGTCGAGCCAGTGGTGCAAGCCCTGCTAGCAGGACGCAAGGTAGCAATCACTCGCCAGGATGCGGTGGCTTGTTTGTGTGATCTTGATCCTGGTGAGGGGTCTATCGATGAATCCAACAGTACCCCAGTCTCTGAGCCTTGATGCCCATTACCTGCAAGCTGACCGTGTCATGCTGGGTGTGCTCTGGCTATGTATGCTCGCGTCCTTGGCCTTGGCCTCTTGGTATGGTACCTGGGCTCAGACGCTAGTCGTCGGTGGCGGCACTTTATTGGCCATGCATGGCTTGCATGCGCTAGGCAAGGGCGGCCGGCTCTTTCGCTGTGCGATGGGCGCTGCTTTTATGGTGATGGCCGCACTGCATATCAATCAAAGCCACGGCACGTTGGAAATGCATTTTTCCATTTTCGTACTGTTGGCTTTTCTTATTTATTACCGAGACTGGCTGCCAATTCTGGTGGCGACGCTGGTCATTGCGATTCACCATTTCATGTTTTTCTATCTGCAATCACAGCAGCAGGGCGTTTGGCTGGCGCAAGGGGTGACCTTTGGCCTGGTATTTGTGCACGCAGGCTATGTGGTGGTGGAGGCAGCGGTGCTGATTTATTTGGCGCAACTGGGCTATCGCGATGCGCTGGAGGGTGAGGCCATGGGCCGCGCAACGGCGATGATGATGGCCGAGGGGGAGCGAGTAGACCTGACTTATCGGGTACCGATGCGCACTCCCATGGTTGACTCATTCAATCGATTTGTCGACGGGCTGGATCTGATGGTGGCGGATGTAGGCGATAGCCTGCAGCGCTTGAGCGATGTGGGTCAGGCGGTTACCGGGAAATCTGACGTGGTTCGTCAAAGTGCCGAGCGCCAGCAAGATGAAACCCAATACATGGTCCAAGCGATGCAGGAGCTTAGTCATGCAACTGCCGACGTTGCACGCAACGCCGCAGATGCGGCGAAAGCCTCTGAAGATGCCGATGGCCATGCCCAGCAGGGGCATAGGGCAATGCTGGACATCCGTCAGGAAGTGGGTTCTCTGGAAGAAAATATTCGTCTTACCAGCACTGCAGTTAATGGCGCCGCGCAATTGGCGATCGATATTGACCAAGTGGTCGATGTCATTAAAGGCGTGGCCGAGCAGACCAATTTGCTGGCATTGAATGCGGCCATCGAAGCAGCGCGTGCGGGAGAGCAGGGCCGTGGCTTTGCTGTAGTGGCCGATGAGGTGCGTAACCTGTCGCAGCGTACGGCGCATTCGACTGCCGAAATCCAGGACTTTATGTCGCGTTTGCAGCACGCCTCAGAAGAGGCGCGCGGCGCCATGCAGCGCAGTCAGGCGTCGGTTGATCGGTGTCTTTCGGTTACCGAACAGAGTGCACAAATTCTTTCCGGCATAGTTGCCGAGATTGCCAATATCGCCAGTCTCAATAGCACCATCGCGGCAGCTACCCATGAGCAGGCAACCGTTGGTGATGATGTGGCCAAGCATCTACAGGGTATTGGCGACATCGCCATTGCCAACGCGGATCAGGCGGTCGAATTGGCGGGCCTGGCGAGTGAGTTGGAGGCCGTTCGTGGGCAATTGAACGGCGAGGTTAGCCGGTTTATTACCAAGCGCGGCTAGCTCCCGCGCGTCAGCAGTCGATCAAGAGCATTGGCAAACGCCTGTTTGTCTTTGTCGCTGTAGGGGGCAGGACCGCCGCGGCCGGCCAAGCCAGCGCCGCGCAGCTCATCCATCAGGTTGCGCATGGCTAGGCGGTCGCCGATGCTGGCTTTGTCATAGATTTGGCCGCGTGGGTTTATCGCGGTCACATGGCGGTCGACCAGGCCCGCTGCCAGGGGAATATCGGCGGTAATTACCAAGTCGCCGGGGCGTGATTGCTCGATGATGTAATGGTCGGCGGCATCCGCTCCGGCGGAGACGATGACCTGGCGTATGCCAGGCCCGGGCGGCAATTGTTGAGCGCTATTGGCGACTAATACCAATTCGATTTGCTTACGACGTGCAGCCTTAACCGCCACATCGCGTACCGGTCTGGGGCAGGCGTCGGCGTCAATCCAGAGAATCATACTGAACTCCGCTGTGCGCTCATTCGTCCTGCAACTCAGACTGCAGGCTATCCAGTTCTTCGTGGGCTAGCAGCCACGACTCTTCCAGCTCGTCGATGCGTTGTTGGCAGCTCGCTTGTCGGGCCAGCAATTGCTTGAGGTTATCCTTGTTGTTGGCCTCGTAAACGCTGGGATCACCGAGTTCTGCTTCTACTCCTGCATGTTCTTGATTGGCGCTGGCCAGTTGCTGCTCCAATTTATCTGCCGCCTTTTTCAGCGGTGCCAAGCGCTGTCGCAGCTCCGCCGCGGCGCGGCGTTGAGCTTTGGCATCCACTTTGGGAGCGTTGCTGGTTTCTGGCTGCGCTGCAGCCGCCTGCTGTTGTCGGAACTGGGCTAGCCAACGGGTATAACTGTCCAGATCATCGTTGTAATTGATTACTTTGCCGTCGGCAACCAGCCAAAGCTCATCGGTGGTGTCGCGAATTAGCGCGCGGTCGTGCGATACCAGCAACATGGCGCCTTCAAAGGCCTGCAAGGCGATGGTCAAGGCGTGGCGCATTTCCATGTCAAGGTGGTTGGTTGGCTCGTCCAACAGCAACAGGTTGGGTTTTTGCCAGGCAATGAGCGCTAACGCCAAGCGAGCTTTCTCGCCACCAGAGAAATGCTCAACCGCTTGATCTATGCGATCCCCTTGAAAGGCAAAGCCGCCGAGGAAGTTGCGCAACGTTTGCTCGCGCTCGTCCGGCGCCAGCCGCGCCAGATGCAGCAGAGGGCTGGCCGCGGCGTCGAGGCTGTCGAGCTGATGCTGGGCAAAGTAACCAATGGACAGGTGCTCGCCGGTTTTTAGCTCGCCGGCAATCAACGGCAGATCACCGGTGAGAGACTTGATCAGCGTCGACTTGCCCGCGCCATTCGGGCCGAGCAAGCCGATACGTGCCCCTGGGGCGAGCTGCAGTTTAACGTTCGCGAGTATGCCGTTGCCTTCATAGCCTAGCTGGGCTTTGTCCAGATCCAGCAGCGGGGTAGACTGATTGGTTTCCTCACGGAAGCTGAAAGAAAACGGCGAGTCGATGTGTGCAGGCCCCAATTCTTCCATGCGCTCAAGCGCTTTCAGGCGACTTTGCGCCTGCTTGGCCTTGGTGGCCTGCGCGCGAAAGCGGGCGATGTAGCGTTGCATGTGCTCGCGCTGTGCCTGCTGCTTCTCAAAAGCCGACTGCTGCTGTGCCAAACGCTCGGCGCGAGTACGCTCAAACTGGCTGTAAGCGCCGCGATAGAGGTTTAGCTTCTGGCCTTCAACATGCACGATATGCTCGACTACCGCATCGAGAAAATCACGGTCGTGGGAGATCAACAGCAGGGTGCCGGGGTACCCGCGCAGCCAATCTTCCAGCCAAAGAATGGCGTCCAGATCCAAGTGGTTGGTAGGCTCATCAAGCAATAGCAGATCTGATGGTCGCATCAACGCTTGGGCCAAATTGAGACGCATGCGCCAACCGCCTGAAAAGTCGCCCACTGGGCGATCGCATTGCTCGCTGGTAAAACCGAGGCCGGCCAATAGCGTGCGTGCGCGGCTGTCTGCGGTAAAGCCATCGTGACTTTCCAGCTCGCCATAGATGATGCCAAGTTGTTCAGCGGCCTGTTGCGCCTCTGCTTGCTGCAGGCGGTGCTGAATGTCGCGCAGGCGCAAGTCGCCGTCGAGTACGTAATCGACCGCTAGCCGGTCCAGGTTCTCGATCTCTTGGTGCATGTGGGCAATGCGCCAGTCTGCAGGCAAGCTGCAGGTGCCGGAGTCCGGCTCCAGCTCACTGCGCAGGAGTGCGAACAAGCTTGATTTGCCGGCGCCATTGGTGCCCAGCAAGCCGACCTTCTGGCCGGAATGCAGGGTAAGATTGGCATTGTCGAGCAGCCGCAGGGGGCCGCGTTGTAACGTAAGCGATTCGATAGTGATCATGCGGCGGAGTATATCAGCGCGCCATGCTGCTGTGAGCAGCGGGAGAGATGAATGAGTGAAGATCGTAACGGCTTGACTGAGTGGGCGCTGGATTGTTATCGCCAGCCCGGCGTAATGCCGAGCCTGCTGGCCCTGCAAGATGAGTTTGAGTTGGACGTTTTGCTATTGCTGACGACCGGCTGGCTTTGGTCGTGCGGGCGTAGTTTGCCATCGGGGCAGCTGCCTCGCTTGGTGGCGCAGCAGTTGCCTTGGCAGCAGCAGATAGTTGCACCTTTGCGCCTGGTGCGCCGCAATCTAAAGCCGGATGTTGAAGCCCAAACGCTATACCAACAGGTTAAAGCGGTTGAGTTGGACGCTGAGTTATTGCAGTTGGGGCGTTTGCAGAAATACGCAGAGGATCTATCTGCGTCGCAGGCGGTGGCACTGCTGGATCAACTGTGGGCGTTGTCTGTGGCGCAGAGAGGCATCGAGGCGGATACGCGGCTGCAGAGCCTGCTAGAGCAGTATGCAGCCGCGATTACTTGTTTTAGTTCGCCGGCGGTGTAGTGGTTTTCGGCTTGCGCGCGCGCGTGGGTTTTGTATTGTTGCGTGGCGTCGCGGGGCGACGGGCGCGCGGTTTGGCCGCTGGTGCGGGGCTGTCGCGTTTCTCCAGCGCTTGGCCTACTTGGTTATCAATGCGCTCAAGACCCTTGGCTAGCCGTAGTGTCTGGCGCACATCGCTGCTTAACTGCTTGATGTAGCTTGCTGCCTTCTGGCGGGCTTCATGCAGTTCGACCTTGGCGGCCTCCAGCTCGTCCAACTTCTTACGTGTTTTGTTAGCGGGCTTGTCAGGTTGCTCGGTCTCACGGGCAGCCAGTTTTTGCTGAGTCTGGCTGAGCTTGAGCTCAAGCTTTTCCTGCTGGCGCTGCAGCTTGTCCATTACTTTTTGTGCATCCTGCTCGGCCTGGTTGCAGGCACTGGCGAGATGCTCATTCAGTGTTCTGGTCAGGGTCTGCAGCAGGTGCAGAGGATTGGATACTTTGTCGCCGGCTTTGGGAGCCTTGGTGCTGTTGTCGGTGCTGGTCACTGGCGTTTCCTGTGGCTCAGACGGTGCTGAGCATGTCCTTGTGAGCGGTGTGCAGTACTTCGATCAGGCAATCTTCCAGCTCAAAGCGCTCATGCAGCAGGCCGCCAAGGTGCTGTAGGCGAGTTTGCATGGTGTCTTCTTCGACGCCGCAATCCGGCTGGCCGTAGGTATCGTTGAACGTAACTGCCTCACGGGTAATGGTTTCGATGCGCGGGTAAACCTGGTGGGCGAGGTCAATGCCCCGCTGGTCCTTAAAGTCTTCCGCTTCACGCATCAGCTGCTCGTAGATTTCAAAGTGCCCAGCCGAAAGATAGTCGACCAAGGCATCGCAGAACGCAGCGAGTTCGTTGTCTGGGGCGCTGGTTGGCGCCTGGCGCTTGCGCAGCTGGGTGTGAGTGACTACTAGCTGCTTGCGCTCGGCAAGCCAGCGGTCTATTAGCTGGTGAACGCCGCCCCAGCGCTCCTGAGAGTTTGTGCAACTGTCCAGCATCTTCCACCTCGTCGTACTTGTGCCGGCGCACCGGCTATGTGGGTGTATCGGGTGTCTCTGTCGCAACAGAATAGGCCACTCGATGGCTGTGCTTCAAGGTTTATAAAAGCTGAGTGTAATGCTGCCGAGATTAATTCCCCATTTGCTCATGACCGCGCGGTTGAGCATGACGTTTTCGTCGATCAGGTACATACGGTCGTCGAGGTCAACCAGCCAAGTGCGGCCGTCTACTGGCAGGCGCAGCGTGTAGCGCCAATGGAAGGCGTTACCGGCGAGCATGCCAACGGCAGTGCCTTCAACATCATCAGCGGTGCCTTGCCAGCTGCCATCTGGCTGAAGGGTTAACGTCCAGACGCGACGTTCGGTGCTACCGTCGGAATAGGTGAAACGCTCGTCCAGTGTGCCGGTGTCGCCTTTCCATGTGCCGGTCATCTTGACGTGAAAGCGCTTTATGACGTCGCCGCTGCGATCCTGGAACATACCCCAGGCTTCGAGGTCGCCGTTAAGGTAATCCTGCAGCGACAGTTTTGGCGTCTGCTGGGCGTATTGCTCAACGTCCGGGCTAGCACAACTGGCCAATGTGAAGCATAACAACAGGATTAATAGCTTGTTCACGGGCTGCTCCTCTGGGAGTCAATCGATTCGGCGGACAACTTGCATTAAGCCAAATACGCCAAAACAAACGAATGCGATTAGCGTGCCTTCGGCGATGCTCAGACCGAGGAATGTCCAGGTCACTTCAGCACAGTCGGCGGTGCCGCTGAACACCAAGCTGAGGGTCTCCTCAAAGGGCAGTTCTTTCAGCATGTAATCCAACGGCAGCATGCACGTTGGCAGTTCATCGGCGGGCAGGTGCTGCAGCCAGACCTGGCGTGCGGCAGTGGCACCGCCAAACAGGCTGAGGGCCAAAGTAAGTGCCCCGTATATGCGGGCTCCAGTACGTTTGCCGTTGCGGGGCTTGGGGTTGTGCAGCACTGCGGCAAGGCATAATAGCCCGATCAGGATGACCGCCACGCGCTGGATTATGCACAGCGGGCAAGGCTCAAGGCCGACCACGTGCTCCAGATACAAGGCAGTGCCCATTAGAAGCACACAGACAATGAAGGCAAGTAGATAAAGGGGGCGTGAGGCAGGCAGGGTCATGCGATATTCCGTCTTCTGCAAAATTGCGGTTGCCTACCTTAGAGCATGCGCTGTATGGCGCACAAGGCAAAAGTCGGTTTCTGTGAGTTGGTTTTTGCAGGCGATGGCGAGCGGGGATAAAAGGTGTGGCGCGCCCCGCGCTGGCGTAGGGCAGCACCACTCCCAGTCGATCAGGCGGTACCGGCGGCTTCTTCGGTGCGGCGCTGCTCTGCTTGAGCGTAAAGCGCGTCGAAGTTGACCGGTGACAGCATCAGCGGAGGGAAGCTGCCACGCAGAACCAAATTGTCGATAGCCTCACGTGCGTAAGGGAACAGAATGTTAGGGCAGAACGCACCCAGCGTGTGACGCAGTGCTGCTTCATCCAGGCCATTGATAGCGAAGATACCAGCCTGCTGCACTTCGGCGATGAAGGTGGTTTCATTTTCGCCGTTGGTTACAGTTGCATTCAGGGTCAGCACGACTTCGTACATGCCTTCCTGCAGCTGGGTGTTACGGGTATTCAGATCGAGATTGACCTGCGGGTTCCACTGGGTCTGGAATACGCTTGGCGCCTTGGGTGACTCGAAAGAGATATCCTTGACGTAGATGCGCTGCAGGCTGAACTGCGGCTGGCTGGCTGCGCCGTTGGCGGCTTGATTATTCTGGTTTTCGTCGGCCATGCTCGGTCCCTATTTAAAATGCTCGTTAGTGTGGTTTAAAGCGTTGTATACATCTGGCTGATTACCCTGCCAGCAGGCCGTTCAGTTGTCCAGCACGCTCGCAGGCAAACAGCTCGTCGCAGCCACCGATATAGGTGTCGCCGATCCAGATTTGCGGGACCGACGTGCGACCACCGGCCAGGCGGGTCATTTCAGAGCGGATAGCCGGTCTTCCGTCGACGCTGATCTCTTTGTAATCCGCGCGCTTTTTGTCGAGCAGCTGCTTGGCACGAATACAGAACGGGCAATAATTGCTGCTGTAGATAACGACTTTGGCCATGTTATTTCACCAGCGGAAGGTTGTCCGCGCGCCAGCTGCCAATGCCACCAGACAGGCGGGCTACATTCTCGTGCCCGGCTGCTTTGAGTTGCTTGGCGCAACCCCCGGCGTGTTGGCCTGCAGCGCAAACCAAAAGCAAGGGCTTGCCTTTGTGCTTATCCAATTCGCTGAGACGAGTGGTGAGGCTGTCGAACGGAATGTTAAGTGCGTCGACGATATGCCCAGTCGCAAAGTCTTTCTTTGAGCGCAAATCCACCACTACGGCGTTTTCGCGGTTGATCATGGTAGTCGCTTGCTGAGTGCTAACAGCCGTGCCGGATTTGCGCCCTTCGGTGAACAGTAGCAAGCCAAGTACCACAAGGAATGCGGTGGTCAGCAGATAATGGGCGCTGATGAATTCAATCAAGTGTTGGAGAAACTGCATTGGAGATGCTTCCGAAATCGATAAAGGGGGCGAGTATACACCAAGGCTGGCCTCTAGGAGCGAGCGCTGGTCCGGCGGAAATAAAAACGGTTGCGGCGTGCCGCTAAGCCTCCGTTTGGCTGAGGCGGAGCCGAGCATGACAGCTGGGGGCTCGCCAAGTAAACTGTGGCTCTGATTTTGTCGCCTGGCGCAGCCCTGGTTGGCTGTGGTCCTCTTCGCCCAATTCAACCTGTGAGTTAATTCAGTATGACAGTAGCCCCAAAGCCCGTAGTGCTCATGATTCTCGATGGTTTCGGTCACAGCGAATCACCGGAATCCAATGCCATCATGGCGGCCAATACCCCGGTTTGGGACAAGCTGTGGGCTAACGCTCCGCACACACTGGTGTCAGGCTCGGGTATGGACGTGGGGCTGCCGGATGGGCAAATGGGCAATTCCGAAGTTGGCCACATGAACCTCGGCGCCGGGCGCGTGGTGTATCAAGATTTCACCCGCGTTACCAAGGCGATCACTGATGGTGACTTCTTTACTAATAAAACTATCTGCGCCGCGGTGGATAGCGCGGTGAGTGCCGGGCGCGCAGTGCACATCATGGGTTTGTTATCGCCGGGCGGAGTGCATAGCCATGAAGCGCATTTGGCGGCCATGGTCGAGCTGGCGGCCAAGCGCGGTGCTCAACACATATATGTACACGGTTTTTTGGATGGGCGTGATACGCCGCCAAGAAGTGCTGCGCCGTCACTGCAATTTATGGAAGACACCTACGCTCGCTTGGGTAAAGGTCGCACGGCCAGCCTGATTGGTCGTTACTTTGCGATGGACCGCGATAACCGCTGGGACCGAGTTGAAGCCGCTTACCGTTTGATCAGCGAGGGGCAGGGCGAGTTCTCTGCGCCGACCGCCGCTGACGCGCTGAATGCAGCCTACGAGCGCGGTGAAAACGACGAATTTGTTAAAGCGACGAGTATTGGCGAGGCTGTGCGGGTTGAAGATGGCGATGCGGTGGTGTTCATGAACTTCCGTGCCGATCGTGCCCGTGAGCTAAGCCGCGCTTTTGTTGAGCCGGGCTTCAACGGCTTTGCGCGCTCGCGCGAACTTAACATGGCTGGTTTCGTCATGTTAACGCGCTACGCTGCCACTATACCTGCGCCCTTCGCCTATGCGCCGGAATCACTCAATAACGTGCTGGGTGAGTATCTAGCGAAGCAGGGTAAGACCCAGCTGCGCATCGCTGAAACTGAGAAATACGCCCACGTAACTTTTTTCTTCTCTGGCGGACGCGAGGAGCCGTTTGAAGGTGAGGAGCGCATTTTGATTCCTTCGCCACAGGTGGCTACTTATGACCTGCAGCCAGAAATGAGTGCCCCTGAAGTGACCGATCGTATTGTCGAGGCGATTGAGCAGCAGCGTTATGACGTAATTATTGTTAACTACGCGAATGGCGATATGGTCGGCCATACTGGCGTGTTCGACGCCGCCGTTGCAGCGGTAGAGTGTCTGGATGAGTGCATCGGCCGTATTGCCGCGGCGCTAGATAACGTCGGTGGCGAGGCGCTGATTACCGCCGATCACGGCAACGTCGAGCAGATGGCAGACGACTCAACCGGCCAGGCGCACACTGCGCACACCTGCGAGCCGGTGCCTTTTGTTTACGTAGGCCCACGTGCTGTAGAGCTGCGTGATGGCGGGATACTGTCCGATGTGGCGCCAACGGTACTGACACTGCTGGGTTTGCCTCAGCCAGAAGAAATGACCGGCCGCTCGATTGTGACGCGGCTCTGAAGCTTGTTTATCTTGAATGGAGGGCAGGGCCAATGGAGTGGCTGTTGACACGAGTGCGGTTAATGGGCCGACCTTTGGCTGCTGCTGTGTTCAGCGCTCTGCTGCTCTGCGTAGCGCTGCCGGCTCACGCGCAGCAGACTGATTCGCGTGCGGCACGAGCTGATTTGGAGAAAACCCAAGCGGATATTCAGCGCCTCAAAGATATGCTCAAGGGTCTGGAAACAGAAGTTTCAGGGCTAGAGTCAGAGCTCAAGGAAAGTGAGACTGATATCGGGCGCTTGAAGCGCGAAAGCTCCGAACTTGAGCAGCAGATCCGCGACGGTGAAACTCGCCTGCTTGATCTGCGTGATCAAGCCAAAGCACTTCAGGCCTCATTGGCAGCGCAGCAGGAACAGATAGCGCAGCAAGTGCGGGCAGCTTATATGGCCGGCCAGCAGGGCTATCTCAAGGTGCTGTTGAATCAGGACGATCCGGCTCGCATGGCTCGGATGATGCGCTATTACGAGTACGTGGGGCAGGCGCGCGTTGAAGAAATCAATCGTTTCAACGATACCCTCAAGCAGATTCAGCTCGCCAGTGCTGAGATAGTACGCGAGCAGGCGGCATTGCAGAGCGCACGGGAAGATTTGGCGGTGCGCGAAGTGGCAGTTAAAGCCCAGCAGCAAAAACGTACTCAACTACTGGCGTCGCTGCAGGGGCGTAGTCGCTCGCAGGCCGAAAAGCTCTCTGCGCGCGAAGCCGAGCGGGCGGCTTTGAACAAGCTGATCAAAAAGCTGGATGAAGCTATTACTAGCCTTGCCATGCCATCCCCGCCGCCAGCATCAACGGCGAACCAAGGTGTAATACAGACTCCGGGCCAGCCGACAGCGGGCAATCTGGCCTTCGCACAGGCACGCGGAAAAATGCCGCTGCCGGTTCGCGGACGCATTGCTTCACGCTATGGCAGCCAGCGTGGCGGCGACTCCCGTTTAAAGTGGGATGGTTTGCTGATTGCCGCGCCGGTAGGCACCCAGGTCAATGCGATTCATGGCGGCCGTGTCGTCTTCGCCGATTGGCTGCGGGGCTCAGGCCTGCTACTGATTCTGGACCACGGCAACGGCTATCTGAGTCTTTATGGACATAATCAGACGCTGCTGCGCGACGTGGGCGCAATGGTGCAGCCAGGTGAGCCGATCTCCACCGTCGGTAATAGTGGTGGTATATCCGAACCATCGCTGTATTTCGCCATTCGCCACAAGGGTCAGGCGCTCGATCCATTGGCGTGGTGTATGCTGTCGGGATGATGCCATGCGTGGTTTTGGCTGCGTTGCAGCCGAGTCGCCGTCCGCTTTTCTTGCGTTGGGAGAGTTACATGATTGCAGTGCGTAGTCTGTTAGTTGCCGGCTTGAGCCTGAGTCTCAGTCTGGCCCCTGTGTATGCGCAAGAGGCACCACAGGAGGCTGCCGCACCCCTGCCGTTGAATGATCTGCGTACCTTTGCCGAGGTGTTCGAGCGTATTCGCACTGCTTACGTCGAGCCGGTTGATGACGCCACGCTGCTGGAGAACGCGATCCGCGGGATGCTCGAAGGGCTGGACCCGCACTCGGCTTACATGGGGCCGGAGGAATTTGCCGGACTGCAAGATACGACGCAAGGCCATTTCGGTGGCTTGGGCATCGAAGTGGGGCAGGAGGATGGCTTTCTCAAGGTAGTGTCGCCGATTGATGATACTCCCGCCGCAGAAGCCGGGATCGAGGCGGGCGACCTCATCGTCAAGATCGACGATCAGCCGGTTAAAGGTATGAGCCTGATGGATGCCGTCGACAAAATGCGCGGCGATCCAGGCACTAGTATTCGTCTAACCTTGGTGCGCAATAATGGCCGCCCGTTCGAGGTGACGCTGAAACGCGCGATCATTAAGGTCAAGAGCGTAAAGTCCGAGCTACTTGAGCCCGGATACGCTTACCTGCGGGTAACCCAGTTTCAAATCAATACCGGTGACGAAGTGCGCACCAGCCTGAACCGCTTAAAGGCAGATGGTGAGCTCAAAGGCTTGGTGTTGGATCTGCGTAATAATCCCGGCGGCGTGCTGCAGTCTGCTGTTGAAGTGGTCGATGCCTTCGTCGATAAAGGCTTGATCGTCTATACCAAAGGTCGCATGAGTAACTCAGAGATGCGCTTCAGCGCAACCAGCAACAATCCCTCTGGCGATGTTCCGCTGGTGGTGCTGATCAATGGCGGCTCGGCTTCTGCGTCAGAGATTGTCGCCGGCGCGCTGCAGGATCTGGGGCGTGGGGTGATCATGGGTACTGACAGCTTTGGCAAGGGCTCGGTACAGACAGTGCTGCCGCTGAACAACGACAGTGGCCTCAAGCTCACTACTGCACTTTATTACACGCCCAAGGGGCGCTCGATTCAGGCGCAGGGCATAGTGCCGGATATTCGCGTTGAGCGTGCGCACCTGACGTTGGATGAAGGCGAGATCAGCTATCGCGAGGCCGATCTGGCTGGCCACTTGAACAATGCTAGTGGTAATGAGCGGCCCACGTCATCGACTAGCCATGGCGACAGCCCACTGGCCGATGACTACCAGTTGAGCCAGGCGGTCAGCTTGTTGAAAGGTTTGAATATCGCCCGCGATCGCGTGCAGTAAGTTCTGCGGGTGACGGTGTTGGTTAAGGTGGCTGCGCGTATTCGCGCGCGCGGCCTGGGCCTGGGCGTGGGCTTTGCGGGTGTCTTGCTGAGCGCTATGTTATTGGTTGGTTGTTCTGAAGAAGAGCCACCCGAGGCTGAGGCGCCGACTGAGGTGCAAACCGATACAGGGGCGATGGGAGAGGTTTTGCCGTCGCTGCCTGTAACGCTGGAGTGCCCGGTCCCAGTAGCTGATCCGCTTGTAATTGAAGACATTGTGCTCGAACCTGCCGAGCAAGCGCTTGCTGAAGCGCCCGCGCCTGCCGCTCAAATACCTAAACTCAGCATCATCATTGATGACATAGGTCACAACCGTGCAGCGGGTGAGCGGGTGATCGCCCTGCCGGGGCCGGTTGCTTTGGCTATTATGCCTTTTACTCGTAATGCGCAGGCGCTGGCGCAGCTGGCCGCTGCGGCTGGCAAACCGGTCATGCTGCATCTGCCGATGGAAAATATGGCTGGACTGGCGATCGGTGAGGGCGGCTTAAACACACAAATGGAGCGCGCGGGTTTTGATGCGCAGTTGCAAGCCAGCTTAAATGCTTTCAGTCCGATTCAGGGCGTCAACAATCACATGGGCAGTAAGCTAACCGCAGATCGCGAGCGCATGGATTGGCTGATGGCGCGACTGGGTGAGCGCAAACTGTTTTTTGTCGACAGCCGCACCACTAAAGACACTCAGGCTGCCTTCGCTGCGCAGGCAAAGGGTGTGGCGAGCGTATCGCGTGATATCTTTCTGGATAACCAGCGCAATGATATTGACCTGGAACGCGAGTTCAAACTGGTTCTGGCGCGAGCCCGCAAGCAGGGTTCAGCGGTGCTGATAGGCCATCCCTATCCGGAAACCCTGCGCTTTCTTGAGCGGCGTTTGCCCGAGTTGGAAGCAAAAGAAGGGGTGCGGCTGGTCAGCGTGCAGACGCTGCTGTCTCGCGCGCAATAAGCTAAAGCGCCTGTTTATAGGCGCATCTCAATACCGCGCTCGGCCATATAAGCTTTGGCTTCGGCGATGGTGAACTCAGCAAAGTGGAAGATGCTGGCGGCCAGCACTGCGTCAGCGCCGCCTTGGGTTACACCGTCAGCTAGATGCTGCAGGTTACCAACGCCGCCGGAAGCAATCACGGGGATGTGCAGCGCGTCGCTGATGGCGCGAGTAACGCCCAGATCGTAGCCGCTCTTTACGCCGTCCTGATCCATGCTGGTCAGCAGAATCTCACCGGCGCCCAGTTGTTCCATCTTGCGTGACCATTCAACGGCGTCCAGCCCGGTAGGCTTGCGACCACCATGGGTAAAAATCTCCCAGCGGCCCGGTTCGCCCGGCGCAGAAACACGCTTGGCATCAATGGCGACCACGATGCACTGCGAGCCAAAGCGATCCGCCGCTTCACCGACGAACTCGGGGTTGAATACCGCTGCGGTATTAATCGAGACTTTGTCTGCGCCGGCGTTCAATAGGTTGCGTATGTCCTGCACGGTCCGCACGCCGCCGCCTACTGTTAGCGGGATGAACACCTGGCTGGCCATACGCTCGACCGTGTGCAGCGTGGTATCGCGTTCCTGATGGCTGGCGGTAATGTCGAGAAAGGTGATTTCGTCTGCGCCCTGCTCGTTGTAGCGGCGAGCGATTTCCACCGGGTCACCGGCATCGCGAATGCTTTCAAACTTAACGCCCTTCACCACGCGACCGTTGTCTACGTCCAGGCAGGGGATGATGCGTTTTGCCAGTGCCATGTCAGAAGCTCCAGAACGAGGTGGAAAGGCGATTAGCGTGCCGCATGCTCATCGCACAGGGCTTGGGCGACGGCAACATCCAGCGTGCCTTCATAAATGGCACGGCCGGTGATGGCGCCGATAATGCCAGGCGTGGTGGTATCCAGCAGCGTCTGGATATCGCCCAGGTTATGGATGCCGCCGGAGGCGATCACTGGAATCGATGTGGCATTGGCCAGTGCGGCAGTGGCTTCGACGTTGCAGCCCTGCATCATGCCGTCTTTGGCGATATCGGTGTAGACGATGGCTGAAACGCCGTCGGCTTCGAATCGTCTAGCCAGATCGATCACTTGAATATCGCTTACCTCGGCCCAGCCGTCGGTAGCGACAAAGCCGTCTTTAGCGTCGAGGCCAACAATAACTTTGCCCGGGAAGGCGCGGCAGGCTTCAGCGACAAAAGCCGGCTCCTTGACTGCTTTGGTGCCGATGATCACATAGCTTACGCCGGCCTTGATGTACTCCTCGATGGTTTCCAACGAGCGAATGCCGCCGCCAATCTGGATTGGCAGGTTAGGGTAGCGCTTAGCAATCGCGGTGACTGCGGCGCCATTGACCGGCTTGCCCTCGAAGGCGCCATTCAGATCGACCAGGTGCAAGCGGCGGCAGCCGGCTTCTACCCATTTGGCAGCCATGGCGACGGGGTCATCGGAGAAGACGGTTGCGTCGTCCATCAAGCCTTGGCGCAGGCGCACGCAGGCACCGTCTTTGAGGTCGATAGCGGGAATGATGAGCATAAATTTTCCTATGGAAAAAGAGCGTCAAGCGGATAGCTTGGCGCTCTGATCGTTACCAGCGTCCATCCCAGGCAAGAAAGTTCTGCAGTAGCTGCAGGCCATTGGTGTGGCTTTTCTCTGGGTGGAATTGGGTGGCGAATACATTGTCTTGTGCCAAGGCGGCGGCGAAATCAACGCCGTAATGGCAGCGGCCGGCCAGTTGGCCTGCTTTACCTGGGGCGGCGTAGTAGCTGTGCACGAAGTAAAAACGCGCATCCTGCTCGATGCGATGCCAGAGCGGGTGGTCTATGGTCTGCTGTACCTGGTTCCAGCCCATGTGCGGCACCTTGAGGCGCACGTTACCGTCATACAGCTCTTCACCAAAAAACTTCACCTGACCGGGAAACAGGCCAAGGCTATCCACGCCGCCATTCTCTTCGCTGTGTTCCAGCAGCATCTGCATGCCGACGCAAATACCCAGCAGGGGCTTTTCTTTGGCGACTTGCTGCACCACTTGGTCCAGGCCGAGTTGACGCAGTTCGCTGACGCAATCGCGAATCGCACCTACACCGGGGAGCACCACGCGGTCTGCGTTAAGAATCGCCTGCGGATCGCTGGTCACTTCTACCTGCAGCGCACCCACATGCTCCAGCGCCTTGGCGACGGAGTGTAAGTTGCCCATGCCATAGTCGATGACGGCTACATGACTCGACATCGGTTACAGGCAGCCCTTGGTGGAGGGCATAATGCCGCTCATGCGATCATCATGCTCAATGGCCATGCGCAGTGCGCGCCCAAAGGCCTTGAACACGGTTTCAATCTGGTGATGCGTATTCACGCCGCGCAGATTGTCGATGTGCAGAGTGACCTGGGCGTGATTGACGAAGCCCTGGAAAAACTCCATGAACAGGTCTACGTCGAAGCCGCCGACGCTGGAACGGGTGAAAGGCACGTGCATCTGTAAGCCAGGGCGCCCGGAAAAGTCGATCACCACGCGTGACAAGGCTTCATCTAGCGGCACATAGGCGTGCCCGTAGCGACGGATGCCTTTTTTGTCGCCGAGAGCCTTGGCAAAGGCTTGACCCAATGTGATACCCACGTCTTCAACGGTGTGGTGGTCGTCAATGTGCAGGTCGCCACGGGCCTTGATGGTCATGTCGATCAGGCCGTGTCGGGCAATCTGATCCAACATGTGTTCAAGGAAGGGAACGCCAATATCAAAGTCTGCTTCGCCGGTACCGTCGAGGTTGATGGCTACATTGATTTTGGTTTCCAAAGTGTCGCGCGCGACGCTGGCCTTGCGCTCCGCCATGGTAAATCTCCGCTGAAGTTGTCGGTTGAGGGCGGACATTATACGTGCCTGTGGCCCGGTTGGGCTACAGCGGCCTTATTGCGCTTGTTGATCGGGTTGATAGTGCGCCCGCAACTGGCCTGGCGAGCTGTCATTACTGGCAGGGCATCGGCAGAATGTGGAGCGGGATTCGATGGTGCGCTTAGGGACGGAGATTATGGCGACGGACTTTGATCTGGTGGTGATCGGTGCCGGCGTGGTCGGTTTGGCGATAGCGCAGCGCGCAGCGCGCTCTGGCCGCAGCGTGCTGGTCTTGGAGCAGGAAGACTGGATTGGTCAGCACAGCTCGAGTCGCAACAGCGAGGTAATTCACGCCGGTATTTACTACTCGCCGGGCTCGCTCAAGGCGCGATTATGCGTTGAGGGGCGTGACCGTCTATATGCCTGGTGCGAAAAGTACGGTGTGCCGCATAGGCGGATTGGTAAGTTGCTGGTCGCGGTGGAAGCCGCAGAAATCCCCGCATTGCAACAGTTACAGGCTAGCGCCACGGCAAATGGGGTTGCGCTGGAGTGGCTGGACGCAGCGCAAGTGCACGAACTGGAACCAGGGGTGCGCGCGGTGGCGGGTTTGTTATCTGCGCAGACAGGTATTGTCGATAGCCATGTCTTGATGCAGTCCTTTGAGGCGGCGTTGCAGTTAGCTGGTGGCGCTGTTGTCTGCCGCAGTCAGGTGCAGCGCATTGCACCGCAAGAATCGCATCTGCGCCTGGAAGGCGTAAGTAACGCAGAGCCATTCGTGTTAACGGCTGGGCAGGTGATCAATGCTGCGGGGATTTTTGCTACACAGGTACAGCAAACAGTAGTGGGGGCAAAGCAGATTTTGGCAACCCATTGGTGTCAGGGTCGTTATTTTTCCTATGCCGGGTCGTCGCCCTTCCGGCATCTGGTTTACCCTATGCCTGAGGTCGATACTGCTGGTTTGGGCGTGCATGCGACGCTGGATATGGATGGTCAACTGCGCTTCGGCCCCGATGTGCGCTACATCGATAAGCTTGATTACCGTGTGGATGCCACTCTGAAACAGTCATTCGCCAATGCGGTGCAGCGCTATTGGCCAGGTTGTGACCCGCAACGACTACAAGCGGCCTATGCTGGTGTTCGGGCTAAGCTGAGCCGGGCGGGGGAACCGGCCATGGATTTCGTCCTCCAAGATCAGACAATACATGGTGTGGCCGGCTTGATTAGCCTGTTCGGTATAGAGTCGCCGGGGCTTACTGCCAGCTTGGCGATAGCTGAACAAGTTCAGCAGTTGCTGGATGCGGGCTGAAACCAAAGCGGACGTTAATATTGCATTATTCCGCGAGAGCGATTTCGTTGAAACCAAAAGGAGAAGTGATGAAAGCCTTTGCCAAGGTACTAGGGTTGGTGGTGTGCGGCATTGTGGTGCTGGCTATCGGCGTGCTGTTTTTTCTTACTCGGATGTTCGATCCGAATGACTATAAAGAAGACATTCAGCAGGCGGCTCGTGAGCAAGCCAATATTGAGCTGACCCTGGACGGTGACATCGGCTGGTCGCTATTTCCCTGGCTGGGGATTGAATTAAAAGATGTTGGCGTTGCGCCAACTGAAGAGCCTGATCTGCCGCTCGCACAAGTTGGCTCGCTGGGTTTAGGCGTTAAAGTACTGCCGCTACTGCGCCGCCAGCTGCGTATGAGTGATGTGATTCTGGATGACGTGCATCTACAGTTGGTCAAGGGCGACGATGGCGCTGGCAACTGGGCCAATATCGGCCCGCAGAAAACGGCTGCCGACAAAGACTCCGGCGATGAAGCCAAGCCAGCGCCTTCCACCAAAGACAAGCAAATGGATTTTGCCGTTGAAAGCGTGCAGATCACTAACGCCAGTGTGCGTTATGAAGATCGTCAGAGCGGCCAGGTGCTTACGCTGGATCAAGCCAACCTGACCACCGGTGCCCTGATTGAAGGGGAGCCCTTTGATGTGAGCTTTCTCGGTATGCTGACCACCGACAAGCCCGCCCTGCGGGTGCGGCTGGATCTCAAAACCGTTGCCCAGTTTGATCTGGGCCTCAAGCGCTATCAATTTGATGGGCTGGACATGAAGGTCGATGCCAGCGGCGAGCCGTTCTCAGGGCGCGCAGTCAATCTGCAGCTGCAGGGCGACGGTCTGTTGGACCTGACCGCGCAAGTCGCGGAGCTGAACCAGCTGCGTATGTCCTTGGGCGATATGAAAGCCACGGGTACCTTGAAGGCTACGGCGCTGGATGCAGAGCCCAAATTTACCGGACAGTTGAATGTAGCTGACTTTGATGCGCGCGATTTGTTGCGTGATCTGGGTCAGGCGCTGCCGGAAATGGCCGATCCTGGTGGGTTGTCGCAGGTGTCGTTTTCAACCACCTTGGCTGGCTCTGCTTCCAGCCTGATGCTGAACGATCTCAATCTGGTAGTTGATGGTGCAACCTTGAAAGGGCAGTTGGGGTTGGCGGACTTTGAGCGCCAAGCGTTGCGCTTCAAGCTGGCTGGCGACAGTTTTAATTTGGACAACTACTTGCCCCCGGTCGACGAGAAAGATGGCACCGCACCGCAGCAGACGGGTGGCAGCAAATCAACAGCAGCACCGCAAGAGTGGAGCGATGAGTCCGTGCTGCCGCTGGAACGCTTAGCCACGCTTGATGTGGATGGCAGTCTGGAGTTGCAACAGGTAACGCTGACGGGTCAGGACATTAAAGCTTTCAAGGCGGTGGTCAGTGCGCGCGACGGACGCATTCAGCTCAAGCAGCTGGACGGCGGCGTGTTCTCTGGCACCTTTACCAGCAAGGGCGAGATCGATACCCGGCAGACACCAGTCAAAGTGACTCTGAGCAGCCAAATCAAAGGCATCGATTCGCTAGTCGCGCAGCAAGCTTACGACGTGTCGGCTCAGGTGCGGGGCGACCTGGATCTGACTATGGATCTGAGTATGCGTGGTAACAGCATGCGCCGTTGGATGAATACCCTCGACGGTAACGCCAAATTCCAGGTCGAAGACGGTGCGCTGTTGGGCGTTAACCTGGAGCAGCAGTTGTGCCGCGCTATCGCGTTGGCCAATCGCAAATCGCTAAGCGGAGAGCACGGTAGCGAAGACACGCCATTCGAGCAGCTCAATGGCAGTTTCACCATCAGTAATGGCCAGATCAGTAATCGTGACTTGGTGGCTGATTTGCCGGGCATCGCAGCCAAGGGTAGCGGTGAAGTCAACTTGCCGGAGCAGCGGCTGGATTACCGTATCGGCTTGCTGCTGGAAGGCGACAAGAGCGATATGCCGGATGAGGCATGCCAGGTCAACGAGCGTTACGTGGGCGTCGAGTGGCCGGTGCGTTGTCAGGGTTACTTGCATAATGCGGCGAGTAGCTGTGGTGTGGATACCGAAGGCGTCACCAAGGTGGCTGGGCAGCTGCTCGGCAACGAAGCCAAGCGCAAATTGGAAGAGCGTATCGACGAGAAACTGGGCGACAAGGCACCTGAGTTGCGTGATGCGCTTAAGGGGTTGTTTTCCAATTGAATTCGGATGAATTTGCCCAGCGTGTGCTGGGCTGGTATGACCTGCACGGGCGTAAGGATTTGCCTTGGCAGCAGGGTATAACGCCCTACCGCGTATGGGTATCCGAAATCATGTTGCAGCAGACGCAAGTTGCCACGGTAATACCCTACTTCGAGCGTTTTATGGAGGCTTTGCCGGACGTGCAAGCCTTGGCCGCAGCCAGTGACGACGAGGTTTTACACCTTTGGACGGGGCTGGGCTATTACAGTCGGGCGCGTAACCTGCATAAGGCTGCCAAACACGTTGTGGCCGAACACGCGGGCGAATTTCCGCGCAGTATTGAGGGCTTGATGGCGTTGCCGGGCATCGGTCGCTCGACTGCCGGTGCGGTTGCCTCGCTGAGTATGGGGATCTGGGCGCCTATTCTGGATGGCAATGTAAAGCGGGTATTGGCACGCTTTGGCGCGGTTGAGGGGTGGCCAGGCGAGAAGAAAGTGCATGACCGCTTGTGGCGCATGGCTGAGCGTTACACGCCCCAAAACAGGGTGCAGCACTACACTCAGGCGATGATGGATTTGGGGGCTACGCTTTGTACGCGCAGTAAGCCGTCCTGTCTGCTGTGCCCGGTCAAGGATGGGTGCGAGGGTCGCCTGCTGGGTGAGCCGACCAGATTCCCAACTTCCAAGCCGCGCAAGGTAGTGCCGGTGCGCCAATGCGTGATGCCCTTGCTGATGAACGAGGAGGGCGAGGTCTGGCTGCAGCGCAGGCCACCCAGCGGGCTTTGGGGTGGGCTTTGGTGCCCGCCGCAGCTGGAAAGCGAAGCCGAGCTTGAAAGTTGGCTGTTGAGCCAGGCGCTACGCATTGAAAGCCGCGAGCCATTGCCGGCTCTGCGGCACACTTTCAGTCACTTTCATCTGGATATTCAGCCGCTCTTGCTGCGAGTCGCTGCGGGTACCGGCGTGGCCGAAGAAGGCCAGGTCTGGTATAACCTGCGCCAACCTGGCCGCATTGGTCTGGCGGCGCCGGTTAAAAAGCTGCTGAAGTTGATTGAGGCTTACGTTCCAACCCCTGCTTGAAGGAGTCCGCGATGACACGCATGGTGATGTGCCGCAAATATAAAGAAGAGCTGCCCGGCCTCGATCGGCCACCCTATCCCGGCCCCAAGGGCGAGGCGATTTTTCAGGATGTGTCCAAGCGGGCCTGGGATGATTGGCAGGCGCACCAGACGATGCTGATTAATGAGCGTCGCCTGAACATGATGGACCCCGAGGATCGACGCTTTATCCAGGCTGAAATGGATAAGTTTTTGGCGGGTGAGGATTATGCTCAAGCCGAGGGATACGTACCCCCGAGCGCATGATGTTTGGGTAAGCGGCTGATAAGTAGAAAATATTTTTCGACAGGCGCTTGACACAAAAAGGCTTAAACCGTTTAATAGCGGCCCTTGATGCCCAGATAGCTCAGTCGGTAGAGCAGAGGATTGAAAATCCTCGTGTCGGCGGTTCGATTCCGTCTCTGGGCACCACTTATTTCGAAAGCCCGCTGGCAACCCCAGCGGGCTTTTTTGTTTCTGGTGGTTGCAAGCTGTCTAGCCCGGCCGTTGGCAAGAGTCTTGCCTGTAATTACAGCGCCGTGACCGAAACAGGGTTCTTGGTCATGCAGTTCAGCTGTGCTAGTTTTGCCAGAATATGACGACCGGACGTCTGCAGAAGGATCTGTGTCCCGGCTGCCGCATCACAAATGTGGTGGTAATACACCTGACGGCTAAACGCCTAGTGGATAACGATACGTGACTTCGCCCGCTCTAGAAGTGCGCAACCTGCACAAACGGTACGGCGACCTTGAAGTACTCAAGGGCGTTGACCTGGTCGCCAACGATGGCGACGTCATCTCCATTCTCGGCTCTTCCGGGTCCGGCAAGAGCACGCTACTGCGTTGCATCAACTTGCTGGAAAATCCGCATCAAGGCCAGATTTTGGTTGCTGGCGAAGAGCTCAAGCTCAAGCCCGGTCGCCACGGCGAGTTGGTTGCTGCCGACAATAAACAAATTAATCGTTTGCGTGCACGGGTAGGTTTTGTTTTTCAGAACTTCAACCTGTGGCCGCACATGAGCATTATCGACAACATCATCGAAGCTCCGCGCCGTGTGCTGGGCCAATCCAAAGCGGAAGCTGTTGAGTCGGCAGAAGCTTTTTTGGAAAAGGTGGGTATTGCCGACAAGCGCCACGCCTTTCCTGCCCAGCTCTCTGGCGGTCAGCAGCAGCGTGCTGCCATTGCTCGCACGTTGGCCATGCAGCCACGGGTGATTTTGTTTGATGAGCCCACCTCGGCGCTGGACCCTGAAATGGTCCACGAGGTATTGACGGTGATTCGAGCGCTGGCAGATGAAGGGCGTACTATGCTGTTGGTAACCCATGAAATGGGCTTTGCTCGGCAAGTGTCCAGCCAAGTCGTGTTTCTGCATCAGGGGATGGTCGAAGAAATTGGTACCCCGGAAAAAGTGTTCGATAACCCCGGTTCCGAACGCTGCCGACAGTTCATGTCAAGCCATAAATAGGAGTAGGTCCATGAAACAGTACAAGAAGGTTTTGCTGGCAACTGCCACGGCGTTGTTTATGAGTGCTCCGGCTTTCGCCGAAACGCTGCGCATCGGTACCGAAGGTGCTTACCCTCCTTTCAACCTGATAGACAGCAGCGGTGAAGTTGTGGGTTTTGACCTCGATATCGCCCATGCACTGTGCGAAGAAATGAAAGTCGATTGCACTGTTGTGACGTCTGACTGGGATGGCATCATCCCCGCGCTGAACAACAACAAGTTCGACTTCCTGGTCGCTTCCATGTCGATTACCGACGAGCGCAAGCAGGCGGTGGATTTCACTAACCCCTACTACACCAACAAGCTGCAGTTTGTAGCGCCGAAGAAATCTGACTTCAAGACCGACGAAGCAAGCCTCAAAGGCAAGACTATCGGCGCTCAGCGAGCCACCATCGCTGGTCAGTGGTTGGAAGATAATATGGCTGACGTCATTGAAATCCGCCTGTATGACACTCAGGAGAACGCTTACCTCGACATGAACTCCGGTCGTATTGATGGCGTTCTGGCAGATAATTTCGTGCAATACGAGTGGCTGCAGAGCGACGCGGGCGCCAACTTTGAGTTTAAGGGTGAGCCGGTGTTTGATAATGATCAGATCGGTATCGCCGTGCGCAAAGATGACCCGTTGCGTGAGCGCTTGAATACTGCGCTGCAAGCCATTATCGACAATGGTAGCTACGAGAACATCAACGCCAAGTACTTCCCTTTCAGCATTTACTGATGACCAGCCGGGCTCTGCGGAGCCCGGCCTGGAACTATGCCCATGCCTGATTTACAAGGTTTCGGTCCAGCCCTGCTCGAAGGGACCTGGATGACTATTCGTTTGTCCCTTGCCGCGGTATCTGTAGGCCTGGTATTTGGCCTGCTCGGCGCCTCAGCCAAGGTTTCCAATAATGTTTTCGCGCGCGGTCTGGGTGGTTTCTACACCTCGGTTGTTCGCGGTATTCCGGAAACCGTCTGGGTGCTGATGATTTACTTCGGTACGGTATCGGCGTTTAACGCGCTGGGTGCCTATTTTGGTTATCCACGCTTTTCGCTTACCCCTTTCGTCGCCGGTACTCTGGCATTGGCGTTGTGTTTCGGTGCCTACGCAACCGAGGTGTTTCGCGGTGCTCTGCTGGCGATTCCAACCGGTCAAAAAGAGGCTGGGCTGGCGCTCGGGTTATCCAATTGGCGCATTTTTTATCGCATCACCTTGCCGCAGCTTTGGCGTGTGGCGCTGCCGGGTCTCGGTAATTTGTATCTGATATTGCTCAAGGATACCGCGCTGGTGTCACTGATCACGCTTGATGAAATCATGCGCAAGGCGCAGTCCGCCGCCAATGCAACCAAGGAGCCCTTTACCTTCTATTTGCTGGCCGCCGGGATTTACCTGTTTTTGACTATCTTTATCATGGGCGCGCTGCACTGGTTTGAAAATCGCGCCAATCGTGGCTTTGTAAGGACGGAGCTATGATTTTGGCTGAGAAGTGGGAGCTGATTGAGCGCTTTCTGCCGCAGTTGTGGGATGGCACCCTGGTTACCCTGCAGTTAGTTGGGCTAGCAGTACTGATCGGGCTATTCGTGGCCATCCCGCTGGGACTGGCACGTGCGTCACGGCACTGGTATATCCGGGCTTTGCCCTACAGCTATATCTTCTTCTTTCGCGGCACGCCGCTGCTGCTGCAGTTGTTTCTGGTGTATTACGGTATTTCGCAGTTTCAGGCGGTACGCGACAGTTTCCTCTGGCCTTATCTGCGTGAGCCATTCTGGTGTGCGTTAATCACTATGACCATGCACACAGCGGCTTATATTGCCGAGATTCTGCGTGGCGCGATTCAAGCGGTTCCGCCGGGTGAAGTGGAAGCGGCGCGTGCGCTCGGTATGTCCAAACGTCAGGCATTGCAGCACATTATCTTGCCTCGGGCGATTCGTATCGGTTTGCCGGCCTACGGCAATGAAGTGATTCTGATGCTCAAGGCCAGTGCAGTGGTCTACACCGTGACCATGATGGATATCATGGGTGTGATCCGCACCATCAACTCGCGTACTTACGAGTATGAGTTGTTCTTTATGGTGGCGGGTGTCATGTATCTGATCATCACGCTGGTGTTCACGCAGCTATTCCGTCTTGTTGAACGCTGGCTCAAGGTTGATGCCAGTCGGCAATCGCGCTGAGTGACGCCTGCGTGAGCTTCGCGCAACGTTTTGCCGAACTCGATCACTGGCTGCATCACCACCAGTCACTCTGGCGCCCCAAGCCTTTTACCCAGCTGACACTGGCGTGGGAGGCCGACTGGCCAGAACTGGCGAGTTGGTTGCGACGGCGCACATTGGCAGAGGCCGAGACAGCACATCACCAGCCGCAGCTACTGGCCGCCCCAGCACCTTTTGCTCAACTAGCGGCGGAGTCGCAGCACTTCAGCCAACTGCCACGCTGGCAGACCGACTCTGCTGAGCAATTTCCCGAACCCTTGTATCGCCACATCCCTGGCCGCAAATGGCAGCAGGTCACTGCATTTGCTAGCGTCTCGATTGCGCGTCTTGAACAGCCGGCCACGCACTGGGTGGATTGGTGTGCCGGCAAAGGCCACTTGGGCCGTCTGTTGGCGTGGCAGGGTGGGCAGCCACTGACGTGCTTGGAGCATAACCCCGCACTTAACCTGTCTGGTGCCGCGTTGAGTGATGCGCTAGCCATTGATGCGCGCCATTTAACAGCGGATGTGCTGGCTCAGAGCAACGCGTTGCACCTCAATAGCCGCGACAGTCTGGTGGCGCTGCACGCCTGCGGCCAGTTGCACATCAGCTTGTTGCAGCACGCGGTCACCAGCGGCTGCCTTCAGCTGGCTCTATCGCCTTGCTGTTATAACCGAATTGACTCAGAGCATTATCAGCCGCTTTCTGAGGCGGGCCACAAGGCGACGTTGCAGCTGAGCAAAGACGATCTAGCATTGCCGCTGCAAGAGACGGTAACGGCCGGGCGCAGAGAGCGAGAGCAACGTGATCGCTCAATGGCTTGGCGCTTGGGGTTTGATCTTTGACAGCGCGAAGAACTAGGGGCGGATGAGTACTTATCGACCCCATCGAAATCACTAGGCGGTAAAGCACAAGGCTTCACCGAATTCTGTCGCAGCTTAGCCGCGCATCACCAGCTGCAGCTGATTGACCCCGCGAGCTGGTCGCAATTGGAAGGCCGATCCTGGCAACGACTGGCGCAAGTGCGCAACCTTGAATTACTACGCGGTCTTTTTCGTCGGCCGCTGGAAATCTGGTTGCTGCTTGATCGAGCGCTCTATCTGCAAGAGGCCGGTTATCAAGTCCAGCTTGGCGAATTCTGCGCTACAAGCCTTACACCACGCAATTTGCTGCTCTTGGCGGAAAAGTAGACCCCCAAGTCATCACCAGACTATAAACGGGTAGTGCACAGACTTATCCACAGAATAGGTGTTATTTAACTTATCCACGTCCTCTGTGCATAACTATGTTGATGACACGGTGGTAACTCGGTGAGAGCCAATGTTGACGCGGCCTTGCACGCTTCGTATGAAAATTGATCACAGTTGATAAGTGCGGAAAAACAACAGGTTAAGAGCGCTTCGTCAAGTGATTAAAGAAAAGTCATGCACAAGTGATAGGTCGGCACTTAAACAAAAAAATCTGCACATAAATGCAAACTCATGCGCTGCATGCCTTTACACACAAATTTAGCGATATATAATGCACCCCGCGCCGGTATAGCTCAGCTGGTAGAGCAACTGACTTGTAATCAGTAGGTCCCGAGTTCGACTCTTGGTGCCGGCACCATAGAATTAACGCAAAAGGCTCATCTTCGGATGGGCCTTTTGCGTTTCCGGGCTCTGCTTTCTGTTTGAGCTCAGCTAATTCAGTTGTCTAGCACGCACTGCGTCACAACCCGCCAGCAAAAACATTGCTCGATTCTTCGAGCGTTCATAGCATCCAAGCTTCACAGGAGTAACAACCCGCCAAAGGAGCTTGGCATGTCAGGTAAACCCGCAGCCCGTCAGGGCGATCCCACGCAGTGTCCAAAGAAAGGCCACGGCAGCAACGCCATCGTTACCGGCTCGACCGATGTGCTGTTTGATGGAATGCCGGCCGCTCGGCAGGGCGACGCTACCGCTTGTGGCAGTGCTTTAGTCGGTGCTGTTATTCCCAATGTATTGATCAACGGTCGCCCGGCCGCGGTGATGGGAAGCGTCGGCAGTCACGGCGACGTGGTGATCGGAGGCTCCGGTTCTGTGACGATTGGAGGTGCTGTGGTGGCTGCCGGTGTTGGAGTCGGTGCTAGTGCTTTGTTCGCGCCGGGCGGGCCGATATCGCCTCAGCAGCTTCGCCAGAGCGTTGCCGGCGATGGCGTACCCTTTTCTATAGAAGAAGAGGAGGAAGAAGACGAGCAGGAGCTGCCGGTGAAGCAGCGCATCACGCTGCGAATCGGCATGTTCTTCGACGGCACCCTGAACAATATGAATAACGCGGCTTTCACTGCTGAGTGCAGGCGCCAGGATTTGAATCTTTTTGATGAGCAGGCACTGGAAAGGGTCCGTAAATTCTGTGAAGAGAATGGGTACTCTGAGTTCACTGCGGATGGCCGCTACGACGGTACACCTGATACCAGCTTTGGCAATGAGGCGAGCAATGTGGCCTTGCTTTACGAGCTTTACATCGATCAGGCTGAAGCTTTCATCGGCGAAAGTGATAGTGAGGCCAGTATCGCTGTTTATGTCGATGGTATTGGAACTCTGAGTGGTGGCGAGGACTCGCTTTCAGGTTACGCTTTTGGGCAAGGGGATACGGGTGTTGTAGAGCGTGTAAAGCAAAGCCCGGCGCTGATTCTGGGTAAATTGCGGCGATTCCTGAATGCCAACCAGAGCGTGCTCATCGAAAAGCTTGAGTTTGATGTTTTTGGCTTTAGTCGGGGTGCTGCAGCGGCCAGGCATTTTGCTAATGAGGTGCATGCGCAGGCTAGCGTGGTGCGAACAGCACTGCTTTCCCAAGCGGCTCCGGCGTTCACTCCCGAATTTGAATGGTCCGCGCACGTCGGCATTAACTTTATTGGGTTATTCGATACGGTTGCAGCTATCGGAGATCCTGCGAGTGGCCACTTTAGTGTGGGTGACGAAAAAAATCCGGGAGTCAATCTCCACTTGGCGCGCGATTGCGCCAGGAAGGTGGTCCATCTCACAGCGGCTGATGAGCATAGGCACAACTTCAGCCTTAATCGGGTCAATAGTGAATATCACGAGGAATTAGTGTTGCCGGGTGTGCATTCCAATTTGGGTGGGGGGTATCCTGCGGTAACTAGGGAGATATTGTTGCTTAGCAGGCCACGGCTCGTGCGAGGTGATTACTACTCTTTGGAGGAGATTGATCGGCGCAAACTTGAACGTTCGAGGGCTTGGCAGCTGCGTGACCTGGAAGAGGCGGATTTTCGCATCAAAGGCTTACCAGGCAACGGGCGATTTATTAAGGATGAGGTCATGGTAACACCGCAAAGCCAAAAAGAAACAGGGTTAGGTGGCTTTGGAGATGCCCTGCTACTGCTCAGCTTGGACAGGCTAGTGCTAGGCGATCTGTCGAAAGTTTCGTTGAGGGTTATGCATGCAAAGGCCTTGGTGGGCGGCGCTCCATTTGACTTGTTGAGTCAACACGACCGCCGTTTTGCTATTCCTGTTGATTTAGCTCCCATTGCGAACAAAATAATAGCTGCGGCTGCCGACAGGAAAAGCTGCGTCTTGAGCGATATCGAAAAGCGATATCTGCATGGTCGATACATACACGCTTCCGCGAATTGGAACGCTACGCAAGGTTTTTTTGTTAATAAGCCGCGTGCAGATAACGAGCGAGCAATATATGAAAGTGAATAAAATTGGACTGTTCATCAGTACTAAGCTGATTCTGGCGCTGTTGATGCTGGTGTCGCTCAACGCTTGCTCCTCCGCAGTTAAGCTCCACTCCTCAGCTGCCCTTGAGCTACCCTACCGTACCTGGGAAGTTGGTCTGATTGCCCCTAATTATATGGAGGTTTGGGTGGAGGCTGTGGATGTCTTGGATCGGCGAGGGCTTGCCTATAAACATGTGCATGGCGGAACCTCTTCCATTACAAATCCTCCGGGCGATCAAGGAACCCCTGCAGGCTGGCCTAAGCGCCCTGGCGCAGGAAAATCCCGGCCCATGACCGGAATAGATCTTCCCGACCATGTTTTTGTACGTTGGCAGTCTTTGGCCGAACCGCAAACCTATAATGTGCGTATCGATATTCCCGAATGGGCGCGTACTGAGATGCTCACCCCTCGCGAGGCCTATTGTCGTTTTGATGGGAAAAACATCCAGGATTACCGGAAGGTGGTGACAGTTGGCTTGGCTCCGGGTGGAATTGCCAAAGCCTGGCTGAATGGCGATTGCTCTGAGCCGATGGAGATCGGCCGTTTTGAAGGCGTGATCGATCCAAATGGTCCATACGAAGGCAAGTCGGGAGGCAATTACTACCGCCCGCCCAGTGAGCACGCTCAGCACTATCTCGACACCCACGAAATCCCCTTTGATAGCTGGTAATGGTTGAGATGTTGATGGCCCGTACGCTCCATGCTGTAATTTTGATGCTGGTGATGTTAGGACTAACGGCCTGCAGTGGCGCAAGCAAATCGCAACGTCCTTCAGCTCCAGAGCTACCCTACCGCACCTGGGAAATTGGCCTTGGCGCACCCAATTATATGGAGGTTTGGGTCGAATCAGTAGACGTGGTTGATGTGCGTGGTTTTAGCTTTAAGCGAGTGCATGGGGGCACTTCGTCTATACAGAACCCACCGGATAATAAAGGAGATGCTACTGGCTGGCCTGCCCGTCCTGGTATAGGTGCGTCGCGTCCGATGACTGGAATTGATTTGCCAAAGGAGATATTTGTCCGCTGGCAGTCACTGGCCGAGCCGCAGACCTACGATGCGCGTATTGATATTCCTGCATGGGCTCGCGAAGAAATGGTTACTGGTCACGCTGCTGTCTGCAGCTTAGATGGTAAGCATAAAACTGCTTATCGATACGCGATCGCGGTGGGCTTGGCTCCGGGCGGGATTGTAAAGGCTTGGTTGACAGGTGCCTGTCTTGACCCAATCGAAATCGGTCGCTTTGAGGGCACAATCAATCCTGATGGCCCGAGTGGCGGTCAAACCGGTGGCCGTTATGCGCTGCCGCTGGATCCCGCCGCTCAGAAATACCTTGAAACCCACGAAATCCCCTTTGATAGCTGGTAGTGACTGAAATGCTGAAGGCCCGTTCGTTCCATGCTGTGATGTTGCTGCTGGTAATGTTGGCGCTGGCCGCCTGCGTTGGTTCAGGTAAATCGCAAGGCTTTTCAGCCCCAAAGCTACCTTATCGCACGTGGGAAATTGGGCTGATTACCCCAAACTATATGGAGGTGTGGGTAGAAAGCGTAGATGTGGTGGATCAGCGCGGCTTTGCCTATGAGCGGGTGCATGGTGGTACGTCATCTATACAAAATCCACCGGGCAATCGAGGAAATCCCTCGGGTTGGCCTAAACGTCCGGGCGCAGGCAAGTCCCGGCCCATGGAGGGGATAGATCTGCCCGAGCATATATTTGTTCGTTGGCAATCACTGGCCGAGCCGCAAACTTACAACGCTCGGGTTGATGTTCCCGATTGGGTACGACACGAGATGATCATTCCTCGAGACGCCTATTGCCGATTTGATGGGAAGAATATTCAGGATTATCGGAAGGTGATTACCCTCGGATTGGCTCCGGGCGGTATCGTGAAGGCTTGGTTGAATGGGGACTGTTCTGATCCAATGGAAATTGGTCGCTTCGAAGGTTCAATTGTCCCAGAGGGTCCCAGTGGGGGGCAGACTGATGGACGCTACGCCCTGCCATTGGCCCCCGAAGCGCAGGAGTATCTCAAAAGCCACGCAATCCCCTACGACAGCTGGTAGCCCTGCGGTTCACCCAACCACCAGCGGGCTTGCAAGTCCGCTGGCAAGCCGGCTTGTAGTCTCGATCTTCTGAATCAATAACATACGAATATTCATCATTTCTTCGCCGAGCTGTCACCTTGCATCCTTAATCTCGCGTTTTCTGTGTCTGGCTGCCGCCGGGCTCGCTAAACCTGTGATAACAAGGATGGCCTGATGACCAATTGGAAAGTGCTTTCTGTGTTGCTGTTCAGCAGCGCACTGCTTACCGCCTGTAACTCTGATAGTGATAACGAGGACGAAGAGGCAGTAGTGACGCCGGAACAGGAGCTGGCTGAGCGTTTGGCGGCTTTTCCGGAGGAGGGCGTTGAGTTGCCCTTTACCGTGCTGCGTGACGACCTGATCGACGGCAAAACGATGGCGACCTTTGATGTGCGCAATGGCGGTTATGGTTCGGCGATGACGGCTCATCCGAGCAATGTGGATGAGTTTTACGCGATGACCGATCGAGGCCCGAATGCAGACTTCGTCGGCGGCGCCTACGGGGCGGGTAAATCGTTTCCAGTAGCGGATTACACACCGCGAATTGGTCATTTTCGTTTGAGCGAGGCGGGTGGCGTTGAGCTGCTGGACACAATCCTGTTCAAGCGTCCTGACGGCACATTGATCACGGGTTTGCCGAATACGTCCGCGCTGGGTGGCACCGGTGAAACACCCTACAACCCGGATGGTAGTCCGGTGCTGGAAAATCAGTCGCAGCCTTATGATGCGATAAGCAACCCGATCAAGCTGGATGATTACGGCCTGGATGGTGAAGGCTTGGTTGCGCTGCGCGATGGTAGTTTTTGGGTCAGTGATGAGTACGGCCCGCACATCGTGCATTTTGACGCTGACGGCAAAGAAATTGATCGCATTAATCCCTTCTCGGCCGATGCCCGCACGCGCTTCAATTTGCCGGCGGAGTTTGCTTATCGCCGTGCCAATCGCGGTATGGAAGGTTTGGCTATTACGCCGGATGAGAAGACTCTGGTGGGCTTGATGCAGTCGACTATGGACCTGCCGACCAAGGCGGTTCGCGCGCTCACCATCACGCGCATTGTGACGTTGGATCTGGCGACGGGTGAGATCGGCCAGTATCTGTATCAGCAAGAAAAAGCGGCTAATTCCAACTCGGAAATGGTCGGGCTGAGCACGAACGATTTTCTGGTGTTGGAGCGCGATGGCAGCTTCCTGTATGGCGGGCCGGACGGCGCTGCAGGCGTAACGCCGGATGCGCAGAAGCAGGTGTATCGGATTGATCTGTCGACGGGTACCAATCTGGAAACCGTAGCGCTGCAGGCTGGCATGCTGCAGGACTCCGACCTGGGTCTGACCATCAATGGCAAAACCTTGGAGGAGGTAGTGCTGGATGGTGGTTGGGCGGCGCTGGCGGCGGTGGGTATCTATCCGGTAGATAAGACGTTGGTGCTGGATATGGTGGTCGAAACAAATTATCCGCACGACAAGATGGAAGGTTTGTGGCATATCGATGATCAGCACTTGGGTGTGTTGAACGACGACGATTTTGCGACGTGGTCTACGGGCGGAGAGCTAGAGCAGAAAATGCTGGATGCTGGCACTATCGATGCTGGCCGATTGTTTGTCCGTGAAGTGGATTTGTCGGTAGATTGAGGCTGCGATTCTTTACCGTAATAGCAGACAGGCACCCACACGGGTGCCTGTCTGCTTTTACGACACCGGCTCTGCCGTTGTTGTGTCCGTCTTGGTTATTTCAGTATTGGTTGCACCTGAACGCACAAACGCCACCACACGATCGAGTGCCTGATCGGACGCCTTCAGCAGGCCGGTATGTGCCTGAAATACATGCCACAGCTCCTCATAACGCTCCAAGCGCACTTGCACTCCTTGCTCCCGCGCCTGCTCGGCTAGACGCAAGCTGTCATTCAGCAGCAGCTCGTCTTCGCCAACCTGCAGTAGTAAGCGGGGCAAGATCGAAAGTTCACCGTTGAGAGGTGAGACGGCCGAATCGGCGCGGTCTTGTCCGGGCTGGCAGTAAGCGTCGCGAGCCAGGTCCATCCAGTCTGGGTGTATCAGTGGGTCTCCGGCGGGTGGGTTGTGCAGTTGCTCACCGGTGAAGTCAGTTACGGGTGAAAAACATACCAAAGACTCCGGCATGGGCAGCCCCAGCGCATGCAGCCTTTGCGCGGTCACCAGTACCAGATTGCCGCCAGCGGAATCTCCGGCGAGGGTAATCTGCTCGGGGCGGTAGCCGCGGGTTAACAGCGCTTGGTATGCGGCGACGCAGTCATCACGCGCGGCCGGGTTCGGGTAGGTCGGCGCCAGTCGATAATCCAGCGCGCAAAGATCCCATTGACCGCGGCTAACCAGGGCGGAGCACAGGCTGCGGTGGGTGGCGGGCGAGCCTAGGATAAAGGCGCCGCCATGCAGGTAGAGCATCACTCGGCCATCGCCGCCAGCAGCGGGGCGGTGCCATTCGCACGGCCGATTGGCAATCGTCTCGCGGCGCCGGCTAACGCCGCGCGCCAGTGGCATGGCGCAGGTCAATGCAGATAACACCACACGCTGAACGGCAATCGGCACCGGTGGACGAATAAAGCCGCGAAAAAAGATCCGCAGTACATTGCGCAGGAATTTGCGTAAGCCGGGCTGCTCTGGGTGTTTGAAGCTTTGATCAACGTACGCAGTCATAATCGGTCAACCTTGGTTTACGGGTCAGATGGCGATAGGCAAAGGTGAAGCCGGGCCAGTTAACGGTTTGTTTGCCTTCGGCGGTGAGGTACCAGCTGCTGCAGCCCTGGGCCCAAACAGTGCGTTTGGCGGTGTGTTGAATGCCTTGGTTGTAGCTCGACTGCGCTTCTGCTCTTACGTTGAGGTAGCGTAAACGCCTGCGCTGCAGGGTTTGTACGCACTGCACTATGTAGCTGAACTGGCTTTCGAGCATATAGATGATCGAGTTGTGGCCCAAGTTGGTGTTGGGGCCGTACAACATGAAGAGGTTGGGGAAGCCGCTGATGCAAATGCCTTTGTACGCCTCTGCTCCACTTTGCCAAGCATGATTCAAGTCCTGGCCCTGCAGGCCGGTGATCTGCATCGGCGAGAGAAACTCGGTAGCGGCAAAGCCAGTACCGTAGATCAATACGTCTGCGGGATGCAGCTGCCCATCGCGAGTTTGCACACCTTCCGGTACCACGCGTTCGATAGCCTCGGTTATCAGTTCCACTTTTTCGTCGGCTAATGCGGGGTAGTAGTTGTTGCTGATGAGAATACGTTTACAGCCCATGGGGTAGTCGGGCGTCAACGCGGCGCGCTTCTGCGGATCGGTGATCTGCTTGCGCATGTGGTTGAGTGCGACTTTTTCAGTCTGCTTCACGAGCTTCGGAAAGTAGACGAAGCCGAGAGCGCGCACCTCGTGGGTGCAATATTGCCAGACGCGATCGAGCTGGTGCAGCCAACCGAAGCGGGCGAGCCGAGCGCGTTTATTGTCGTCGTATTGGCGGTCATCCTTGGGGATCACATAGGGCGCGCTGCGTTGAAACAGCGCGAGACTCGCCACCTGCGGCACTATTTGCGGCACGAACTGAATAGCCGAGGCGCCGGTGCCGATGACTGCTACGTGTTTACCGCTTAAGTCGACATCATGCTGCCAGCGGGCGGAGTGGAAGGCGGGGCCGCTGAAGTCTTCAAGCCCTTCCAGCTGTGGCATCAGCGGTCGGTTCAGTTGGCCGCAAGCGGTGATCAGCGCGCGGCAACGCAACTCGTCGCCCGTTGCGCTGTTCAGGCGCCAAAGTCCCTCTTGTTCATCGAACTGAGCGCTGATGATCTCGCAACCCAAACGCAGGCGTGAACGCAGGTTGTACTTGTTCACACAGTGTTTTATGTAAGCGTGAATATCTGGCTGGCGCGCGTATTTGTGGGGCCAGTCGGTGCGGGGTTCGAAAGAGTAGGAATACAAATGGGAGGGCACGTCGCAGCCAGAGCCCGGGTAATGGTTGTCACGCCAGGTGCCGCCGACTTCGTCGGCTTTCTCCAGAATCAGAAAATCGCTGATGCCAGCCTGATCCAGCTGGATTGCCATGCCGGTGCCGCCGAAACCGCTGCCGATGATGATGGCGCTGAGTACAGGGCTGCTGGAGTTGTTGTTTTTGTGCATTGTTTTCTCCTATTGCTGAACAACATTTTAGCGCTTGCTAGGCGGTCGGTTTATGGCATAGTCGGTCAAATAGTTGTGATTTTCGGACAAACGCTATGCATTCATCTTTGTGGCCCGCACACCGGCGTATTACCAGCGTGCAATTATTAGCGCAGCTCGGCACAGATAAAGGCCTGTCGCTGGATCAATGTTTGAGTGCTACCGGGTTGAGCGTATTGGCGCTGGCCGATCCCCAGCAGGAGATTCTTGCCAGCCAAGAGCTGCAGGTGATCGCTAATTTGCTGCAAGCCTTGCCTCAGCAGACTACGCTGGCGCTGGAAGCGGGGCAGCGCTATCAGTTGGCGCATTACGGGATATGGGGCTACGCCTTGCTCAGCAGCAGTAGCCTGCGCGAGGCGCTGGAACTCGGCTTGCGTTACCTCGACCTGACCTTTGCTTTTAGCCGTATTGAGCTGCGCACTGACGGCGAGCGTGCCTTCCTTGAGCTGGATGCCCTGGCGGTACCCGAGGCAGTGCGTGACTTTGTGTTGCTACGTGACTGCGCTGCGATTGCCTTGATCCAGCAAGAGCTCACCGGGCAGCCATCACCTTTTACCGCGGTCGAGCTGTGCTTGCCACGCCCTGGGGCTGATGAGTTAAAACACTATCGGCAGACATTGGGTTGCGAGCCCCGATTTGGCGGGCCACATAATCGGATTGAGCTCAGTTCGCGGCTGCTCGATTTGCCGCTGGCAGGTGGCAATGCGGCGACGGCGCAACTGTGTGAGGCGCAGTGCCGACAATTATTGCAGCGCCATCGAGCTCGCGCAGGGCTGGCCGCGAAGGTGCGCGAGTTATTGCTCAGCCAACCAGGCCGGTTGCTAGGCATGCCTCAGTTGGCGGAGCGCTTGCACATGAGTGAGCGCACCTTGCGACGACGACTGGCGGCTGAGCAGATCAGCTTTCGTCAGTTGTTGGATGAAAGCCGTCAGGCCCTGGCTGAAGAGTTACTGGCCGTTGAGGGGCTGCCCTTGGAAACGGTGGCCCAGCGTCTGGGGTATGGCGAGCTGTCCAATTTTATCCATGCTTTCAAGCGCTGGAAGGGCATGCCGCCGCGCCGTTACCGACAACAGCGTGACGCTGGCTGAGCCGCTTGCGCGTGGTGCGCTATCAATCATGTTAATGGGTACTCATTCCGCCGACCAAAGGCGGCCCACCCGCATCGCTGCGCGGAGTATCTTGGTCGCCTGCTGTGTTCTGTTACCTATCCAATAACAAGGAGAATACCTGTGGCCGATCTTGATGCCTTCCGTCAACAAACTCGCGCATGGCTGGATGAAAACTGCCCGCCAAGCATGCGTAAGCCCATCACTAAGGAAAGTGACCAGTGCTGGGGTGGTCGCAACTTCACGTTTGAAAGTAACGACCAAAAGCTCTGGCTTGACCGTATGGCCGCTAAGGGCTGGACCGCGCCTGACTGGCCATCTGAGTACGGCGGTGGTGGCCTCTCGCAAGAGGAGCACAAGGTGCTGCGTGAGGAGCTGGCGCGCATCAGTGCACGGCCCGCGCTGTCCAGCTTTGGTGTGTGGATGATTGGTCCGGCGATTCTCAAATTTGGCTCTGAAGAGCTTAAACGCCAGCATTTGCCGGCGATTGTGCGTGGCGAAATTCGCTGGTGTCAGGGCTACAGCGAGCCGGGTGCGGGTTCTGACCTGGCCGGCCTGCAGACTCGTGCAGTGGACGAGGGCGATCATTTCATCGTCAACGGCCAAAAAATCTGGACCTCCTATGCCGACAAGGCTGACTGGATGTTCTGTCTGGTGCGTACCAATCCTGATGCCAAGAAGCAGCTGGGCATCACTTTGGTGCTGTTTGACATGGCTACGCCTGGCGTCAGCACCAAACCCATCAAGTTGATCTCCGGTAACTCGCCATTCTGCGAAAGTTTTCTGGATGATGTGCGGGTTGAGAAGAGTCAGGTGGTTGGCGAAATCAACGCAGGCTGGACTATTGCCAAGTACCTGCTGACCCATGAACGCGAAATGATTGGCGGTATGGGTCGCACGGCTTCCGGCCAAAAGACTTTGTCGCAGGTCGCTGTGGAATGCATAGGCCTGGATGGCGGTAAGTTGGCTGATGACATGCTGCGCGGTGAAATCGTGCGCTGGGATCTGGACGCGGCAGCTTTTGCGCTGACTGCTGAGCGAGTACTGGATGAAGCTAAGTCGGGGCAAGGTGTCGGCGCGGCGTCAGCCATGCTCAAGTATTACGGGACTGAGTTGAATAAGCGTCGGCAGGAACTGCTGGTAGCACTGCATGGCAGTGACGGGCTGGTCTGGGAAGGAGAAGCGCACCGCGAGGGCGCGATTCCGCGTAATTGGCTGCGCTCCAAGGGCAACTCCATTGAGGGTGGCACTACCGAGGTTCAGCTGAACGTCATCTCCCGCAATATTCTTGGGCTCCAGTAACCGGTTAGAGGAACACGTCATGTCAGCATTGGTATTAAACGAAGAACAACAGATGCTCAAGGATGCGGCCAAGCGCTTCATGGTTGAGAGCGCACCGGTTAGTCAGTTACGAGCCCTGCGCGACAACAACGATGAAACCGGCTTCTCCCGTGAGTTGTGGCAGAGCATGGTTGAAATGGGCTTTGTCGGCACCCTGGTGCCCGAGCAATTGGGTGGCTCGCAGTTTGGTTACGTGGGCATGGGGCAGATCTCAGAGCAAGCGGGCCGAAACCTCAGCGCGTCACCCTTGATCTCGACGGCGGTAGGCGGCGTTGCGGCGCTGCTGTTGGCGGGCTCCAGCGAGCAGCAACAGGCTTTGCTGCCCAAAGTAGCTGCCGGTGAGTTGTTGCTGGCGCTGGCGGTAGATGAGACGCCACGGCATAACCCAGTGCAGGTCAGCACTCGCTTGGAAGCGCAAGGCGACGGCTTTGTACTCAACGGACGCAAGCAGTTTGTGGTTGATGGTCACGTTGCTGACAAGTTGATCGTGTCTGCGCGTAGCAGCGGGGCTGATAGCGAGCGCGAGGGTATTACGTTATTGCTGGTTGATCGTACCGCTGCGGGTGTTCGTGTTGAGCGCACCAGCATGGCGGATAGTCGCAATGCGGCAGTGGTCACCTTTGATGACGTTAAAGTGGCCGCGACTGATTTGCTGGGTGAAGCAGGCAAGGGTTTTGCTGCACTGGAACTGACATTGGATGTGGTCAATGCGCAGTTGGCCGCCGAGTTGTTGGGCCTCTCACTGGAGTCCTTTGAACGCACGGTGGCTTATCTGCTGGAGCGTAAGCAGTTTGGCGTCACACTGAGCACCTTCCAGGGGCTGCAACACCGTTGCGCGCACCTGTTTAGTGAGCTGGAACTGGTCAAGTCGGCGGTACTGAAAGCCCTGATGGCGCTGGATGCCGGCGCTGATGACGCGTCCATGCAGGTCAGCCTGGCCAAAGCCAAGGCCTCTGAAGTGGCTGAGTTGGCCACCAATGAAGCGTTGCAAATGCACGGTGGGATGGGCATGACCGACGAGTTCGATATTGGTCTGTTCATGAAGCGCGCGCGCTGCGTGCAGGCGCTTTTTGGTGACTTCCGTTACCACGCCAACCGCTTCGCCTCCCTCAAGGGTTACTAACCCGATTCCGGCAGACGCGCAGGCTGCCGGTTTCGACCGAATACAAGCCTCCCTTCCGCTTCACGGGTAGCATCGAACGAGTGGATATTTCCCTGAAGTAGATGCCAGCGGCGACACTGTTGATCTAGTGTCGCCGCTCTCGTGAAGAAAAATCCCGCACCGTTTGGCGCTGCGGGATTTTTTAATATTGGTCATACCAATTGTTAAGTTTGTACGCCGCCATGTGAGCCGGTCATCCTGCTGTTTACCAATTGCTACGAAGGCAGGGCTAGGCACCCCGCGTCTGACTGTTTAATCTTGTTGGCACTGTTTGCTTGAAGGGCACGAACATGCTGTTACGCGGAATGACCTGGCTGATATTTTTTCAGCTGCTGGGGACGGGGCTGAATGTCCTATTGTTACCGATTCTGCCTGGGCCGATTATCGGCATGGTGCTGATGGTGATTTATCTTTGCCTGCGCGGCGAGGTCAGTGAGTCCATTAGCCTGGCCGCGGGGGGATTATTGAAATATCTGCCACTGATTCTGGTGCCGCCAGCGGTTGGAATCATGGCCTATGGTGCGGAGATCGCCGCTGATGCCACCGCAATTCTGCTTACGCTGGCGATTTCCTTGGCTCTGAGTTTGCCTTTTTGCGGTTGGCTAATGCAGCGCATGATCATGCGTCAGCAACGTGAGGATAAATCCTGATGGGCAATCTGCAGCAGGCGTGGATAGCCGTTCTCAATCATCCGCTATTCTGGGTAGGCATGACGCTGGCGGCTTATCAGTTGGGCCTCGCGCTGTACGAGAAGACGCGCATGGCGGTGTTTCACCCGGTCTTGGTGTCAACGCCGGTGCTGGCGCTACTGATATGGCTTGCAGGTAAGGACTATCCGCATTACCGCGAGGCTGTCTCCCCGCTGTTGGTATTGCTGGGCCCGGCAACCGTGGCCTTGGCCATACCCTTGTATCTGAACCTGCGACGGATCCGCACTTTCTTCTGGCCCGTGGTTATTTGTCTGTTGGTTGGCGGCACCTTTGCTACGCTGATGGCAGTGCTGTTGGCGTGGCTGTTGGGCGCCGAACCTATGATCATGATGACCCTGGCGCCCAAGTCGGTCACCTCGCCGATTGCCATGTTGGTGGCCGAGCAGATCGGCGGTGTTGCGGCCTTGGCGGCGGTATTTGTCATGTTTACCGGGGTGTTGGGGGCAATCTTCGGACCCTGGTTGCTGCGTATTGCCGGCGTTGACCATCCTGCTGCCTGGGGTATGGCAATGGGCATGACGGCTCACGCCGTCGGCACTTCCAGAGCGTTGGAAGAGGGCGAGGAGGCTGGCGCGTTTGCGGCCCTCTCGATGAGCTTGATGGGTATGGCGACTGCACTTCTGCTGCCGCTGGCGGTGTCTTTGTGGGTTATGCTTTAGCCGCGACTCGTTTTTTTGCTAGCAAATCTGTGTGGTGCCACGGGTTTAGCCTTGTCTTGATGCGGCCTGCGGCAATTCGTCTGGTCCCGGTTTATGCAAGACTGGGGCACACTGCGTTGTGGAACAATCCTAATGGTAGCGGGGTCTCACTCCCGGACCCTATTGCTGACTGCAGGTGGCATACCCACAACCTGCATCAACTTTTTCTCTTAAGGAGTAGCGCGCATGGAATTGGATCCCCTCCTGCTGTCACGTTTGCAGTTTGCATTTGTGGTGTCGTTTCACGCGATCTTTCCAGTTTTCAGTATTGGCCTGGCTTCTTTTATTGCCTTTCTGGAAGCGCTTTCCTTCAAAACCGGTAACCCCGTTTGGGAGCGCCTGTCCAAATTTTGGGTACAGGTGTTTGCCGTCGTCTTTGGCATGGGTGTCGTCTCGGGCATCGTCATGTCCTTCCAGTTCGGTACTAACTGGAGTAACTATTCCTACGCGGCAGCCAACTTCCTGGGACCGATGCTCAGTTATGAAGTGATCACCGCGTTCTTCCTTGAAGCGGCATTTCTGGGTGTTCTGTTGTTCGGGCGTAACCGGGTGCCCAAGGGACTGCACCTCTTCGCCGCCTGCATGGTGGCGCTGGGCACGCTGATTTCAACCTTCTGGATTCTTGCCGCCAATAGCTGGATGCATACGCCAGCGGGCGTAGAATTGCGAGATGGCGTGTTCTTTGTGACCTCCTGGAGTGAGGCCATCTTTAATCCGTCCTTCCCCTATCGTTTGGCGCACATGGTGCTTGCCTCGTTCCTGACAGGCTCTTTCGTGGTCTCGGGGGTGAGTGCCTGGTATTTACTGCGCGGGCGTGAGGTGGAGGTAAATCGCAAGGCGCTATCCATGTGCCTGTGGCTGATTTTGATTCTCGCCCCCACCCAAGCGGTGGTGGGCGACTTCCACGGACTTAACACCCTGGAGCATCAACCCGCCAAGGTTGCCGCGATGGAAGCTAACTGGGAAACCTCATCGGGCGTACCTTTGTTGCTGTTCGCATGGCCAGATAAGGAGAGCCAAAGCAATCTCATCGAGATTGGTATCCCCAAGTTGGCAAGTCTGATCCTGACCCATGATATTGACGGCGTAGTGCCAGGACTCAAGGACTTCCCGGTTGCTGAACAGCCGGAAGTGCCGTGGGTTTTCTGGGGGTTCCGCGTGATGGTCGGGCTGGGTCTGCTGATGATCGCAACCGCCTTTATGGGCTTGTTGCTGCGCTACAAACAGCGCTACTGGCAGACACCCTGGTTTTTGCAGGGGCTGCGGCTGATGAGCATTACGCCCTTTATCGCCGTATTGGCGGGCTGGGTGGTCACTGAAACCGGACGGGCTCCTTGGCTGGTGTACGGGATGATGACCCACGCCGAAGGCGTTACACCCTCGCTAACGGGTGGCATGGCGCTGTTTACTTTGTTGGGTTACATCACAGTCTACGCGGCGATTTTCAGCGCAGGTTTGTACTACCTGATGCGCGTATTGCAAGACGGCCTTGAGATTGATGAATCCCACATTGATGCAGATGATGAAATGCATCGGCCGTCTCGTCCCCTGTCGGGCAGTGACGTGACATTCGAACATAAGGGAGCCTGAGCATGGAATCGGAAATCTTTGACCTATCGATGATCTGGGCGATGATCATTGCCTTCGCGGTGATCATGTATGTGCTGATGGACGGCTTCGATTTGGGCGTGGGTATGCTATTCCCTTTCGCGCCGGATGAAGATGCGCGCGATGTGATGATGAACTCGGTGGCGCCGGTCTGGGATGGTAATGAAACCTGGCTGGTGCTGGGTGGCGCGGGCCTGCTCGGGGCGTTTCCGCTGGTCTATTCAATCTTGCTGCCGGCGTTGTATATCGGCGTATTTTTGATGCTCGCGGGTTTGATCTTTCGCGGCGTGGCCTTCGAATTTCGCTTCAAGGCAAAAACCTCACGCTACCTGTGGAACTGGGCCTTTGCCGGCGGCTCCTACCTGGCGGCTTTTGCGCAAGGTGTGGTGGTGGGTACCTATATTCAAGGTTATAAAACCGAAGGTTTGGTTTACGCTGGCGGTGCCTTCGATTGGCTCACGCCGTTCACGGTGATGACCGGTGTAGGCTTGATGGCCGGTTATGCGCTGCTCGGCAGCACCTGGCTGATAATGAAAACCGAGGGCTATATTCAGCAGTGGGCCTATCGGATCGCGCCGTGGTTGCTGGCCGCTGTGCTGGGTGTTTTCGGTATCATCAGCATCTGGACGCCGTCGGTTGATCCAAGTGCCTATGAGCGCTGGTTCTCGATGGTGCGCTGGATCTGGATCTTCCCGGTATTGGCACTGTTTTTTGCCTACCAGATCTGGAGCGGGTTGCGTAAGCGCAAGGAAGTCGTGCCCTTCCTTGCGACCATGGCGATGTTCTTTTCCACCTACTTTGCACTGCTGTGGACGCGCTGGCCCTACGTCATTCCGCCTAACTTCACTTTGTGGGATGCGGCTTCTGCGCCGGGCTCTCAGCTGTTTCTGCTGCTTGGGATGTTGTTCGTGATCCCGATTATTCTCGCCTATACGGCTTGGACCTATTGGATCTTCCGCGGCAAGGTCCGCGTGGGTGAAGGCTATCACTGAGTCCGGTCGCCGCAGCCGTCATTGGCTGCGGCAGCAGGGGCTGGCAGTTCGGCCCTGGCTGTATGCTGCGGTAGTGGCGGGGCTGTTGCAGACACTGGCGATCATTGCGCAGATGGGCCTGACCGCTTGGTTGGTGCATGCCGTGCTGATCGCAAAAGCCCCTTATTCCTCTTTGCTGTGGCCAGGTGTGGGTCTGGGCTTGGCTGTTGTGCTGCGCGCTCTTGCGCAAGCTGCGCAAGAGCGTTGTGGCCAGCATGCCAGTGTGAGGGTGCGCCAAACGGCACGCGAGCAATTGGCTGCCGACTGGGCTGATCTTGGACCGATCCGTTTGGCGGATCGCTCCAGCGCGGCTTTGACTAATCAGTGGGTCGAGCAGGTGGAAGCGCTGGATGGTTATTACGCGCGTTATTTGCCGCAACAATGGTTAGCCCTCTTATCCCCCTTGTTAATTCTGCTGCTCGTATTCTGGCTCGACTGGCTGGCGGCATTGTTTCTGTTACTTGCCGCACCGCTGATACCTTTGTTTATGGCGCTGATCGGCATGAGCGCAGAAAAGGTCAGCCAGCAGCACGTGTTGGAAGCAGGGCGTCTGGCCGGGCATTTTCTTGATCGGGTGCGCAGCCTGACCAGCCTGCAACTGTTTGGCCAAGTCGGTGCTGCGACGCAATCGGTGCAAGATGCCGCCGAGCGTTACCGCTCGGTCACCATGCGCACCTTACGCATCGCTTTTCTTTCCTCTGCGGTGTTGGAGTTCTTCGCCTCTGTGGCGATCGCGGTGGTTGCGATGTATATCGGTTTTGGTTTGCTTGGCTACATTCAATACGGCCCTGCGGCCCAGTTAACGCTATTTTCCGGCCTACTGATTCTGTTGCTGGCGCCTGAGTTTTTTCAACCGCTACGCAGCCTGGCGCAGTCCTATCATGACCGGGCTGCAGCACTGGCAGCGGCTGAGGGTATGGCTGCGTTGCAGGATGAAGCGGCGAATATTGATTCTCAGAGTGAGTCTGCAAAACAGGGCGCCGATGGTATCTGCATTCGCCAGTTGAGCTTGTCTTATCCGGGCCGTGGAGCGGTACTGGCCGATATCTCTTTGCAGGTTTCAGCCGGGCAAGTAGTTGCGCTCACAGGGCCTTCCGGCTCAGGCAAATCCAGCTTGCTGCACTGTATTGCCGGTTTCGTTAAACCAGACAGCGGCAGCCTCACAATATTGGGTCATCTACCGGGTGAGCAACCGCTTGCCTGGCTGGGCCAACGGCCCTTTTTGATTCAGGGAAGCTGGGCGGAGAATCTGCGTCTCAACGCTCCGCAGGCTAGCACTGAGGAGATGTCGCGCGCGATTGAGGCTGTGGGTCTTGGTGCGCTGCTCGGGGCTCAGCTTAATGGTTTAGATACGGTTTTGGGCGAAGGTGGTCGTGGGTTGTCCGGTGGCCAAGCACAGCGGTTAGCGCTAGCAAGGGTATGGTTGTCGACAGCTGATGTGGTGTTGCTGGATGAACCTACTGCCAGCCTGGATGAGCAGAGCGAAGCTGAAGTAATAACCGCGCTGCGCGGACTGGCGGCTAGCGGCAAAACGCTGATCATCGCCACCCACCATCCAGCGCTGATGGCGTTGGCTGATCGCCGTTATGTTCTGAACAGTGGGAGGCTCACAGATGCATGAGCTAAAGCCTTGGCTGGCGCTCATCATGCAGCGCCGTTCGCGCCTGGTAGTCGGTGCGTTGCTGCTGGCATTAACCCTGTTCAGTGCCATAGGTCTGTTAGCGCTGTCTGGTTGGTTTATTACCGCCACGGGCGTTACCGCGCTGCTCTGGGCCGCAGGCCAGCGAGTGATGTTTGATGTGTATATGCCGGGTGGCGGTATCCGGTTTTTCGCTCTCACGCGCACGGTCGCGCGCTACTCCGAGCGGGTCTACAACCACAACACGGTGTTGAGCTTACTGGCCGATTTGCGCGGTCGGCATTTCGCGGCTTTGGCGCTGCTGGATGGTGCCACCTTGAGTCGCCTGCGCGCAGCGCAATGGCTCAATCGTCTGACCGCCGATATAGATACCCTGGATACCCTTTACTTACGCCTGCTCGCGCCGCCGGTAGTGGCGTTGCTGGGTATCACGCTAGTGTGTGGCTTGATCGCGGTTTTCCATCTTTCTCTAGCGTTGTTGCTCGGCGCCGTGCTGCTGGGGCTGCTGCTGTTTCTGACCTTGGGCATGGCATTGTTTGGGCTGCATTACAGCGCCCGGCGAGTGGAGCAGCTTGATTACCTGCGGGTTCAGGCTGTTGAGCAATTGCAGGGGCTGGCTGAGTTGACGGCTGCCGGCACTCTGGGCCTGCATCGCCAGCGGCTGCTGGCCAGTAGTCAGCAAATATTGGATGAACAACTGATTCTGCAAGGGCGTATTGCTCTTGGGCAGGGTCTGGCAACGTTGGGCGTGATGGCCACCGTTTTGTTAGGTTTGTTTGGTGCAATGCAAGCCTATGCAGCAGGACTGCTGTCGGGTCCGATCATGGTGATGATTCCGCTGGCGTTGATGGCATTGAGCGAAGGTTTTGCTGGCTTGCCCGCGGCCTTCGCACAATTCGGCGGCACTCGAGCTGCCGCGGCGCGACTGAATCAGCAGACTAGCATGAGTAGCCGCTTGGTCGATCCGGCCCAGCCCTTACCTATGCCCACCGACGTTACGTTGCAATGGCACGATATTGGAGTGCGTCACGCCGGGATACAGGGTTTTAACTTAACGCTGGCAAGAAACGAGCGCCTGGCGATTATCGGCCCCTCCGGCTCGGGTAAGTCGACCTTGGCCGCGCTGGCCGCGCGTTTGCTTGACCCTGACTCAGGGCAGCTGCTGGTTAGTGGTACGCCGTTGCTTGAGCTGCCGCTTCAGGAATGGCGCACCCAGCTTGGCTACCTAACTCAGCAGACTGAGTTATTGCATGACAGCGTCGCTGCTAATTTGCTGTTGGGTAACCCTGGCGCGAGTAATGAACAACTCTGGGCAGTGCTGGAGATGGTAGATCTGGCCGACCTAGTTGATGGATTGCCGACCGGACTGAATACCTGGGTGGGCGAATCGGGCAAACAATTCTCGGGTGGTGAAGGGCGGCGTTTGGTACTGGCAAGAGTGCTGCTTAAAAACGCACCTCTGGTAATTCTGGACGAGCCATTCAGCGGCCTGGACGCTGCCACCCGAGAGCGGGTGAGCGCACGATTAGAGCCTTGGCTGGCGGACCGCACGGCGTTGTTACTGGGGCATGATGCGGCTTTATTGCCCAAGGTTGACCGTGTTGTCGCCTTGAGCGCGCTGTAACCTTTTCTGCGCCGCGTTGCGCGAACAGAAAAGATTACAGCAGCACTCATCGATAACCGTTACCAAGTATCCACAAATGGCCGAGTGCCCTTGCGACGTGACTCCGCGGGCGCTGCATTCAGGCCGCGCAGTAACCAGTCGCGGGTTTCCAGTGGGTCGATGACAGCGTCGATTTCCAGGAAGCTGGCCATGCTGATGCCTTTGCCGCGTGCGTAAAGCTCGGCGACCATTTTATCGAAAAACGCCTGCTGCTCAGCCGGGTCTTCCAAGGCAGCCAGCTCCTTGGCGTAGCCCAGTCGCACTGCTCCTTCCAGCCCCATGGCACCAAACTCGCTGCTTGGCCAGCCGATGGTAAACAGCGGCGCGTGGAAGCTGCCAGCGGCCATCGCCTGCGCGCCCAAACCGTAACCTTTGCGCAGTACCACGGTGAAGAAGGGAATGCTTAGGCTGGCGGCGGTGACGAACATGCGCGAGACATGCCGCACTGTGGCCTGCTGCTCTGCATCTGGGCCGACCATAAAGCCAGGTGTGTCGCAGAGCGAAACCATCGGCAGACCGTGCGCTTGGCATAGCTGCATAAAGCGCGCGGCCTTGTCGCCGGATACGGCATCAATGGCGCCGCCAAGATGCATCGGGTTATTGGCGATCAGGCCGAATGGCTTACCTTCGATTCGGATCAGCGCGGTGATCAGGCCCGGCGCAAACTGTCGGCGTAATTCCAGCACTGAATCCGCATCGGCCAGTTTCTCAATGACTTGGCGAATGTCGTATACGCGCAACCGGTTTTCCGGGATCAGGTGACGCAGCTCGCGTTGGTCCGCGCACTGCCACTCACGTGTCTCACCCTGGAAGTAGGATAGGTACTGCTTGGCCACGCGAGTGGCGGCTGCCTCATCCGGTACCACGACATCCACTACGCCGTTCGGACCCTGCATGCTCACCGGGCCAACCTGCTCCGGAGTGAAGTGGCCTAAACCGCCACCCTCAATCATCGCCGGCCCTGCCATACCTATGGTGGCGTTTTCCGTGGCAATGATCACGTCGCAGCAGCCGAGCAATGCGGCGTTACCGGCAAAGCAGCGCCCGGAGACGACACCCACGGTTGGCACCATGCCGCTCAAACGCGCCATACGCATGAAGGTGGTGCAATCGAGCCCGGCCACACCGACCTTGTCGATATCACCCGGACGACCGCCGCCGCCTTCAGTGAAGAACACCAACGGCAGTTGCCATTGTTCGGCCAACTCCAGCATGCGATCGGTTTTTTTGTGATTGGTCACGCCCTGAGTTCCGGCGAATACCGTGTAATCGTAGGACAGCGCCATGCAGCGCGCCGCTTCCGCGCCAAACTGCTCGGCGTTGATTGTACCGATGCCGGTGATTAGTCCATCCGCCGGGCTCATCTCCAGAAGTTCTGCGTGACTACGGCGCATGCGCTGCGCGGCGAGGGCGAACCCCCCGTATTCCATAAAACTGCCGTCGTCGAGCAGATCAGCAAGGTTTTCACGGGCGGTGCGTTGGCCGGTCTTGCGGCGTTTGGCGACCGCTTTCGGACGGCGCTCGTCGGTTAGATCGGCCTGGCGCTCCAGCACTTCGCGCAAGTCGGCACGAATGTGTTCCAGGTCGACAGCTTCTTCGCTCAACTCTTGGCCGGCGGTGACCTCGGCCGGTTCGAGATAGAGTAGAGCACTACCTTCAAACAGGCTGGAGCCGGGTTCAACCGCCAGTGCTCGCACTATGCCGCTCTGCGCCGCTTTCACCACGAACTCCATTTTCATGGCTTCCAGTACCGCGACTTGCTGACCTACGGCAATGGCATCGCCGACTTGTACGTCCAGGCTAACCAGTACACCTTGCACCGGCGATTTAAGCGGTTCGGTGCCGGCGGGAGCGATAACACCGTCTTGCTGCTCTGTTGCGGCGGTTTTGCCAGCGCTGAAGTAGCGATGCGGATGTTCGCTGGTTTGTGATGCGGTGAGTGTTGCGGCATTGGCTTCAATAAAGCCGGTAAAAACGTCATTGCTTTGCACAGCTGCGTTTTGCAGTAAGTTCTGCAGAAACTGTAGGTTGCTGCTGACGCCTTCTAGGCGGAACTCGCAAAGCGCTCGATAGGCGCGGCGCAATACACCGGCGTAGTCGTCATTGGCCTGCACAATCAATTTGGCTATCAGCGAGTCAAAGCGCGGGCTGGTGGTGTAACCACTATAACCGTAGCCGTCCACGCGAATGCCTGCACCACTGGGCGGCTCGTAGGCGCTAAGCGTGCCGCCAGCCGGGCGGGCGCTGCCGTCGTTGCTCATGCTTTCCAGGTTGACGCGCAGCTGCACGGCGAAGCCTTTGGCCTCAGGGATTTGCTTTTGCTCCAGACCGAGTTCGACCAGGCTGGCGCCTGCTGCAAGACGAATCTGTGTTTGCGCCAAATCTACCCCGGTAACCGCCTCGGTGACCGTGTGCTCTACTTGAATTCGTGGGTTGGCTTCCATAAATACGAAGTCGCCCGCGTCTTCATCCAACAAAAACTCGACGGTACACAAGCCACGGTAGTTGACGGCTTGAGTCAGGGTTCTGGCTGCTTGCAGGAGCTGCTCGCGTACTGCCGGGTCCAGCGTTGGCGCGGGTGCGATTTCCAGCAGCTTTTGGTTGCGGCGTTGTAACGTGCAGTCGCGCTCCCATAGATGCGACACCTGCGTGCCGTCGCCAATGATCTGTACTTCAATATGCCGTGCGCGGGTGATCAGTCGTTCTATATAGAGCGCGTCGTTGCCAAAGGCGCTTTTCGCCTCAGAACTGCAACGCACGAAAGCTTCATCCAGCTCCTCCAAACTGTGTACCGCGCGCATGCCGCGGCCGCCACCCCCCGCTAGTGCCTTGAGCATGACGGCAGTGCCGGCGCCCAGCGATTGCATAAAAGCGCGCGCCTGCTCCAGCGAAGTCGGCTCGTTGGTTCCCTGCACCAGAGGTATGCCTTGCTGCAGTGCTAGGCGTCGTGCGCTGGCCTTGTCGCCGAAAGTCTCAAGTACCTCGGGAGCTGGGCCAATGAAGGCGATTCCGGCCGCCAGACAGCGGCGTGCAAAGTCGGCGTTCTCGCTGAGAAAGCCATAGCCCGGATGGATGGCATCGCATCCCTGCGCTTTTGCGACTGCAATTAACTGCTCGCTGTCCAGGTAAGCGGCGGCGCCTTGCCCGGTAAGTGCGATGGCAGTGTCGGCGCGACGCACGTGCAGTGACTCGGCATCGTCTTCGGCGTAGACCGCGACGCTGTGGATATCCATTTCAGCCAGGGCGCGGGCGAGGCGAATGGCGATTTCGCCGCGGTTGGCGATCAGTACGCTATTGAATGACATGCTTAGTTGATCCAATCCTGTAATTCCTGTTTTTTTACTTTGCCGGTCGCTGTCATGGGCAGCGATTCGACCAAGCGAATTTCCGGCACCTTAAAAATGGCCATCGCAGTTTTACACCACGCGTGCAGCGACTCGGCACTGGCGCTGCTACCTGGTTTACAGATGATAAAAGCGATCGGCATTTGGCCGCGTTGTTCGTCTGGTCGGCCGACGACTGCTGAAGCAAGAATGTCGGGGTGTTGGCCGAGCATGGCTTCCAGCTCGCTGGGGAATACGCTCATGCCGTTGACCTTGAGCATTTCCTTGCGCCGTCCAAGATAGCGGATGAAGCCCTGTTCGGTAATCACGCCGCTGTCGCCGGTGTGCAGCCAGCCATCGCGCAGTGCCTCGGCGCTGGCCTCGGGCTTGTTCCAGTACCCTTTCAGCAGCGAGGGGGTGCGCACGCAAAGCTCGCCTTCACTGCCCAGTGGCAGCAGTTCGCCGCTGGCGAAGTCACAGACTTTAAACTCAGTGCCGGGAACGGGTAAACCAACGAAAGTGGGGGCGGATTTAAGGTCGAAGTTATCTTTCTGCAAGCCAGCGGTGAAGGTGTCGCACGTGTGGGTCTCGGTCATGCCAAAGCTGCTTTCGAACAGTGTGCAACCGGTCAGAGCGAGCCAGCGTGAGCGATATTCGGGCGTGAGCTTCTTGATAAAAGACACACAGCTGGTGGTTTCCAACGAGCTGAAGTCAAACTTGCTAACTTGCGGATGATCAAGCACCTCTGATGCGCTGTCGACCAGCAACCCAGTCTGATTGACTTTGTAATGCTGCACTGCGCTCATAAAGGTGAGCGCATCCCAGCGCGCCAGCAGCACCAAGGTTGTGCCGGCAAAAATCGGAAATAGCAGCCCTGCGTTTTCCCCGGCGATCCAGAATTCTGGCATGAAATTGAGGCTGATACGCTCAGAGTCCAGGCCCAACGCCGTCGGCAGGAAGCTGGCGCAGGTGTAGAGCATATCGCCGTGGGTGTGGATGCAGCCCTTGGGCAGCCCAGTGGTACCGCCTGTGTAGTTCAGCGCTGCGATGTCATCGAGCTGTAGGGCGGGAAGGTTGGTTGCCGGTGCGATATTTTGCAGGGCAGGCAGCAGGTCGATACTGTCGGTGATTGGCAGCTTGGGCGCTTGCAGCAGATCGGGTACTGGGATTGGGGGCGCCGCAGGGCATAGTTCGGACAGGCTGGTGCTGATGATCAGCTGGAGATCGGTTTCTGCTCGCACTTCGCGTACCACCGGGAGCAACTGGTCAAAGCAGACAATGGCGTTGGCGCCGCTGTCGTTGAGCTGATAGCTCAGCTCCATCCCTTTAGCCATGGGGCTAACCGGGGCGTGAATAGCGCCAGCTTTCAGAATGCCATAGAAGGCGATGTGTAGCTGCGGGCAGTTAGGCATGAATACCGCGACTCGATCGCCAGGCTTGATGCCCTGCTGGTACAGCAGCGCGGCAAATCGGTCGCTTAAATCGTCTAATTCGGCATAGCTGAGTTGATGGCCGTAAAAGTGAATGGCAGTTTTGTCCGGGCAGGATTGAGCCCAGTGCTGCAGATAGCGAGTCAACGGTTTTTCACCCAAGGGGTATACCGTTTCGGAGGGTGCGCCTTTGGGCCATGCGGCCTTTTGTAAAGTACGCAAGGTCGCCAAGTAATCTGATTCCTGCATCTGCCAGCCCTCGTTGTTGATTTTGTGTGGTGCAGCTTAGGCCGTTCACGCAAAGGGATGAAGAGAAGCTTATTCATCTATAATTATGAATCAAGCTCATACATCGCCAAGAGCGGCGTAGATATTGTGCTCTATCCTGTGTCTAGGGCTTTCTGCTATGAATGAAATGAATGGTTTGTCATCGGTTGCCCGCATGGACCTGAATTTATTCAGAGTCTTTGAAGTGGTGTTTCGCGAACGCAGCCTCACGCGCTCTGCGGCGGTGCTGCATGTCAGCCAGTCGGCGGTTAGCCACTCGCTTGCGCGCTTGCGTGAGCATTTCGCTGATCCGTTGTTCGTGCGCGAGGGGCGCGGTGTGACGCCGACCGCCCTAGCGCAGCGGCTTGCTCCGGTGATCAGCGATAGTTTGGCGCGCTTGCAGCGCAGCCTGGAAGGGCTACAGGATTTTGATCCGCTGCAGGACGAGCGTACTTTTACCTTGAGTTTGCCGGAGCAATTGGAGTTGGTGTTGCTGCCGCCCTTGCTCGCTCGCCTGCGTCACTGTGCGCCTAACTGTAAGGTGCGGACAGCGGGCGTGCGCTGGTCCGAGTTAAAGCTTGAGCTGGCGGCGGGCCGCATTGACCTTGCGGTGCAGATAGCACGTCCGGTTGACGCCAATCTGCGCCAGATGCAACTGCTGACAGAGCCGCTCTGTGTGGTGGCGGGGCCAGACTTTGTGGGTGAGCTTACGACCGAGCGTTATCTGGCCGCGGAGCATATTGCGGTAGCGTCATGGCGCCGCGGCTTGTCTTACGAGGATCTGGCGTTAGGGCATATGGGCTTGATGCGGCGGGTGATGCAGCAGTGTCAGAACTATCAAGCGGCGAGTCTGGTGGTCGCGCAGAGCGACTTATTGCTGACCATGTCCAGGCGGCATGCTGAGCTGGTTAACGCTTCTCTGGATAACCGCCTACTTGAGATGCCGCTACCGTTGCCCTCTATCGGCCTCAACCTTTATTGGCATGAGGCCGCAGAGCATGACCCGGTGAACCGTTGGTTGCGTCAGCAGTTACTGGCGCTGGCTCAGAACAGCTCCAGTGGTGTAACGGCGCCGTCGCTATCGTAACCGCCCAGCTCCAGCTCGCTGTACGGAGGTGGGGCATCTTCCTGTTTGAATATTTCCATAATGCCGTTACTACCCGGTGGTGCGCTGCGGCCAGTCTCCGAGTCAATCCGCGCGGTCAACATCCCTTCGGGCTTACGTGGCTCTACATCAGGTGCGCCTTCCAGAGCTGGCCCCATGAGACTCATCCAAATCGGCAGGGCAGCGGTGCCACCGAACTCGCGTCGACCCAGTGTGCTGGGCTGATCGAATCCGACCCATGCGGTAGCAACCAGATCAGGATTGAAACCGGAAAACCAGGCGTCCTTCTGGTCGTTGGTCGTACCCGTTTTGCCGGCTAGGTCTTTGCGCTGTAATGATCTGGCGCGCACCGCTGTGCCGCGTCGAATCACATCTCGCAACATACTATTGAGCTGATAAATAGTGCGTGGGTCGACCACACGCTCGGCTTTCTCTACCTGCGGCAGAATGCCTTCTGGTTGGCGCAGGTAGTAGGCGTCCAGGCGAGCCTGTTCCTGCTCCATTTGGGCAGGCGTTACGGCTGGCCGGGAATAGTCGACCAGTTGGGCGTAGCGGTTCTCGATACGGTCGATCAAATAGGGTTTAACCGCGTAGCCGCCGTTGGCAAAGGTGGTGTATCCCTGAGCAACCTGCAAAGGCGTCATTTCGGATGTGCCCAAGGCTGCGGATAGATGGCGTGGCAAGTCCGAACGAGCAAAGCCGAAGCGCTCGATGTAGGTCATGGCATGATCTACGCCCAGATCCTGCAGCAGGCGTATAGACACCAGGTTGCGGGAGCGATACAAGGCTTCGCGCAAGCGGATTGGGCCGAGAAAATCGCCACCCGAATTCTGTGGTCGCCAAATTGAGTCCATGTAGTCGTCAACAAACACCAGCGGCGCGTCGTTGACCAGACTGGCGGGCGTATAGCCATTGTCGAGTGCCGCGCAGTAAAGGAAAGGTTTGAAGCTAGAGCCAGGTTGGCGCCTCGCCTGGGTTGCCCGGTTGTAGTTGCTTTCCACAAAGGAGAAGCCGCCGATGAGTGCCTTGATACTGCCGTCTTGAGGGCCAAGCACCACTAGCGCGCTTTGTGCTTTGGGTAATTGCGAAAGTCGATACTGGTTTTCACCCTCGACTTGACTTACGCGAATAATGTCGCCGGGCTTGAGCACGTCAGCCGGTTTTCCGGGGCGCGGGCCCATGCTGTTGGCGCTGAGATAGGGGCGAGCCCATTTCATGTTCTCCCAGCTGATGACGCCGTGCGGGTCACGGCGGAAACTCACCTCCACGCGGTCGGGATGTACTGCGGTGACCAATGCCGGTTCTAGGCCGCCGAGGCTCTGATATTTCTTCAGAAAGCTGGCGCCCTGTTCTAGAGTAATATCCGGGTTGCGTGCCTCCGGACCGCGAAATCCATGGCGCTGATCATACTCTTCCAGACCGTTGCGCAGCGCCTGGTTAGCCAGTTCCTGCATGTTGCTGCTAACGGTGGTGTAGACGTTAAAACCTTGGGTGTAGGCCTTGTCGCCATAACGGTCGACCATTTCCAGGCGCGCCATTTCAGCAATATAAGGCGCCTCCATCTCAGGATTGGCGCCGTGATTGCGGGCAGTGATGGGCGTGGCTATCGCTTCGTCGTAGTTGGTCTGGTCGATATAACCGAGCATCAGCATGCGCTGCAAAATCCAGTTGCGGCGCAGCTTGGTCCGCTCGGGATTGGCGATGGGGTTATAGCGCGAGGGTGCTTTGGGCAGTCCTGCAATCATGGCCAGATCGGCCAGAGGTAGCTCGCTGATCGACTTGCCGTAGTAAACTTGAGCGGCCGCCTCAATGCCGTAGGCGCGGTTGCCGAGGTAGATTTTGTTGACGTAAAGCTCGAAAATTTCCTGCTTGCTTAAGTTGCGTTCGATCTGCAGCGCCAACAATATTTCGTTTAATTTTCGCGAGAACACCCGGTTGCTGGACAGAAAATAGTTTTTTGCCACTTGCATGGTGATGGTGCTGCCCCCGGTTTGAATGTGCCCGGTCTGTACTAGCTCTGCTACCGCACGCAAGAGGCCAGCAGGATCAACGCCATGGTGATGCAAAAAGTTGTCGTCTTCCGCTGCCAGCAGTGCATGTACGAAAGTGGCGGGCACCTCATCGTAGGTAATGGGGAATCGACGCATTTCACCAAACTCTGCAATCAGCTTGTTATCTGTGCTATATATCCGCAACGGTGTTTGCAATTCCACATCACGCAGGGTTTCAACATCTGGTAAAGCAGGGCTAAGATAGAGTGCGACCCCACTCAGCACCAGAACCGGGGTGCAAGCCAGGGCTAAAAGAGACCAGAATAGAAATTTTAATAAACGCATAAGGGATGCGGAATTCCCTGAATAATTAGAAAGTTAGCAGTATTGCTGCCCTTGAAGGGTGTAGCAGTCTGCATTATAAGCGTATTTTTTTTGATTTAGCTATTTGCGCTTGTACAGGGACTGTTATTTAATGTAGGAAAACATAAACCGTCCGTAAGTGTCGGATGCTGATAGGAAATTGGCTGTGCTAGGGCTCCTCAAGAAAAAAGCGAATACGCTACTGGGTATCGATATCAGCTCCACCACTGTGAAGCTGCTAGAGCTCAGTCGCTCCGGTAACCGCTATAAGGTCGAAGCTTATGCGGTTGAACCTTTGCCACCCGGTGCGGTGGTGGAGAAAAATATCGTCGAGCTCGAGGGTGTCGGCCAGGCTTTGGAAAAAGTCTTGGCGCGCTCGCGAACGCCGCTAAAACAAGCCGCTGTTGCGGTAGCGGGATCGGCCGTGATCACCAAAACCATTGAGATGGATGCCGGTTTGGATCCAGACGAAATGGAAGAGCAGATTAAGCTCGAAGCTGATCAATATATTCCCTACCCGCTTGATGAAGTTGCCATCGACTTCGAAGTTCAAGGTGTCTCCCCCCGTAACGCAGAGCGAGAAGAGGTTCTTCTGGCCGCTTGTCGTCGTGAAAACGTCGATATCCGCGAAGCTGCGTTAGCGCTCGCGGGGCTCACGGCCAAGGTTGTCGAGGTCGAGGCCTATGCTATGGAGCGGGCGTGCGACTTGGTGATTCACCAGCTTGACGGCGGTGATGAGGCGCTTACCATCGCGGTGATTGATATCGGCGCGACTATGATGACGCTCAGCGTTCTCAGCCAGGGCCGTATTATCTACACCCGTGAGCAGCTCTTCGGTGGCAAGCAGTTAACCGACGAGATTCAGCGCCGTTACGGCCTTTCTCAAGAAGAAGCTGGCCTCGCGAAGAAGCAAGGCGGCTTGCCAGACGACTTTGAAAGTGAAGTGCTCAGTCCATTCAAAGACGCGGTGGTGCAGCAGGTTTCTCGTTCGCTGCAGTTCTTCTTCGCTGGTGGGCAGTACAACGATGTGGACTACATCCTCCTGGCAGGTGGTACAGCCTCTATTCCAGGCCTGGATCAACTGGTCCAACAGAAGATCGGTACTACCACCTTGGTTGCCAACCCTTTCGCAAACATGACCCTGTCGAACAAGGTTGATGCAGTGGCGCTTAGTAATGACGCACCTGCATTGATGATTGCGTGTGGTCTGGCAATGAGGAGTTTTGACTAATGGCTCGCATTAACCTGTTGCCTTGGCGCGAGCAGCTAAGGGAAGAACGGAAAAAGGAATTTTTAACCATTCTGGCACTGGTTGTGGTTTTTGCTGGCGCTTTGGTTTTTTTAGGTGATCGTCACCTGAATGGCAAGATTGAGCATCAAAACGCCCGCAATACTTTCCTGCAGAAAGAAATCACACTGTTGGAAGCGCGCATTAGCGAAATTGAGCAGTTGCAAGCGCGCCGCACTCAATTGCTCGACCGTATGAAAATCATCCAAGATCTTCAGGGTAATCGTCCGATCATAGTCCGGGTGTTTGACGAGATGACACGGACCTTGCCTGACGGGGTTTACTTTACTTCGGTTTCCATGAGCGGCTCATCTGTCAGTATCAAAGGCGGGGCAGAGTCTAATAGCCGGGTTTCCAAGCTTATGCGGCAAATGGATGCATCCGATTGGCTGGTTTCACCTAATCTGACTGCCGTACGCGCGATCACTTCTGGCGCGCTTGATCAGGCCAACGTGTTTGAGTTGACAGTGAAGCAGACCGAGCCGCGTGCCAGCGCCGCCGCTGAGGGAGAGCAGCAGCCATGAGTTTTTCTCAATCTATGGATAGTTTGAAGAAGATCGACCTCAGTGATCTGGATTTCAACAATATTGGTTCTTGGCCTGGCGCTTTAAAGGTCATCGTCTGTGTTCTGGTATTTGTGGTGCTCTTGGTGTTGGGTTACCACTTCCACCTTAAAGATTTGCAAGTGAGCTTGGAGCGTGTTGAGGCAACAGAGGTTGCGCTACGCAAAGAGTTTGAGGATAAGTCTTTCCGCGCAGCCAATCTTGAAGCTTACAAAGAGCAGCTAGCCGAAATCGAAGAGCGTTTCAGTGGTTTGTTGAAGCAATTGCCCAAGGATAGCGAAGTGCCTGGCTTGCTTGAAGATATCACTCAGATGGGCCTCAATAGCGGCCTTGAGTTCGAGTCGATCACGCTAAAGCCGGAAGTCGCCAAGCAGTTTTATGTTGAGCTGCCCATCAATATTGTGGTTCGAGGTAGTTACCACGACCTCGCTACTTTTGTCAGTAGTGTCGCCGGTTTGCCTCGCATTGTGACTCTTAATGATTTCGTTATTGAGCCAGTGAACGTGGCCAGTCCAGATTTGCTGACAATGAATATTGTGGCCAAGACCTATCGCTATAACGATGCAGGCGATACGAGCGATGCGGGAGGACAGCAATAATGATTAGCAAAAACATAACCTGTTTATCCCTTCTCGCTGTATTCGGTTTGGCGGGTTGCGGTAATAATGAGTTCGCTGATCTGCAGCGCTTTATGGATGAGACGCGTGCCAGGCCAGCTGGAAAAATCGAGGCCTTGCCGCGCTTTGAGCCCTATGAGGCATTTACTTATAGTGCTGCGTCATTGAGAAGCCCTTTCCAGCCACCCATCCGTATAGACCTGACTCAACGTCAGCGCGGCTCACAAGACATCAAGCCCGACGAGAACCGCGTTAAACAATTCCTCGAAGGCTTCAATATTGAAAGCTTCGAAATGGTCGGCACTTTGAGCAACAACAACGGCATGCAAGCCCTGGTTCAGGGTGCGGGTAGCGTGCACCGAGTCCAAGTTGGTGACTATCTGGGGCGAAACTACGGCCGTATAACGGGGATACAGGAAAACCGTTTGGACGTAATCGAAATCGTGCCGGATGGTGAAGGGGGTTGGTTAGAGCGACCGCGGACTCTCAGCTTGCCTGAGCGCGGATAGGTCAACCAGGGAGAGATAATCATGAACTGCAAACAGTCACGCGTGGAACGCAATCAAATGCCTCTAACCAAAAAAATATCGCTGGCAGCCTTAGTGGCGCTACTGAGCCCGTTGGCTATGGCCGCCGATTTACAAAAAATGGACGTTGCCTCTCTGCCGGGCGATCGGGTAGAGCTCAAGTTGACGTTTGATGAGCCGGTTAGTGGGTCACCTAAGGGTTACACCATTGACGAGCCAGCCCGCATAGCGTTGGATTTACCCGGTGTGCAGAACAAACTGGGTGAGCGTAATCGTGAGCTAGGTTTGGGTAACGCTCGCAGCGTTACAGTGGTCGAGGCGAATGATCGCACCCGCTTGATCATCAACCTTTCCAACTTGGCTCCTTACACCACTCGCGCAGAAGGTAATAACCTTTTCGTACTGGTTGGTGGTTCCGCCCCTGTTGCCTCGGCGGCCTCAGCCCCTGTTGCTACGCCTGCGGCGAATAACAGCAATTGGCGCGCAGAGTCAGAACCTGCAGTTTCCAGTGCTGTTTCTTCAGGGCGCGCCATCAGTAGTCTTGATTTTCAGCGTGGTAGTGAAGGTGAAGGCAACGTAATCATTGATCTGACGGATCCGACAATTCGTGTTGACGTTGAGGAGCAGGGTGGAAGGGTAAAGCTGAACTTCCCTAATACTCGTTTGCCTGACGAGCTGCGCGTTCAGCTGGATGTGAAAGATTTTGCTACGCCAGTGAGCTTCATTAACGCGTCTAGCAATGGTAATAACGCCAGTATTGTGATTGAGCCTACCGGTCAGTACGAGCACTTGGTCTATCAAACAGATAATCGTTTGACCGTTAGCTTTAAGCCGCTCAGTCGCGCCGAAGTAGAACAGCGCCGCGCTGATTCTTTTACTTATTCCGGTGAAAAGCTGTCGCTGAACTTTCAAGATATTGAAGTTCGTTCGGTGTTACAGCTAATTGCAGACTTTACGGATTTGAATCTGGTTGCCAGTGATACTGTCGAAGGCAGTATCACCTTGCGCCTGCAAAACGTTCCATGGGATCAAGCATTGGACTTGGTATTGAAAACCAAGGGGCTGGACAAGCGTCAGGTCGGCAACGTGTTGCTGGTAGCGCCGGCTGACGAGATTGCAGCACGTGAACGCCAGGAGCTGGAGTCGCAGAAGCAAATTTCGGAGCTGGCGCCGCTGCGCCGCGAGCTGATTCAGGTCAACTATGCCAACGCTGCTGATATCGCACAGCTGTTTGCTTCTGTGACCTCCGCCGATGCTGACAGCCAGCGCGGCTCTCTCACTGTGGACGAGCGAACCAACAGCATCATTGCGTTGGAGACTCAGGACAAGCTGGACGAGCTGCGTCGGATTGTTACTCAGCTGGATATACCCGTACGCCAAGTATTGATTGAAGCACGCATCGTTGAGGCGAGCGTTGGCTTTGACAAGGCGTTGGGCGTTAACTGGAGTGGTGATCTGTCGCTGGGTAACAAATGGCGCGCCTACGGCGACGACGGTTTGTCTCCGACAGTTAGCACTCCGTTCGTTGATATGGGTGTGATTGGCGCTACTTCTGGTATTGGCATCGGCTTTATGACTGATAACACTATCCTTGATCTGCAGCTATCCGCGATGGAAAGTACCGGCAATGGCGAGGTCATCTCTCAGCCGAAAGTCGTTACGTCTGACAAAGAAACAGCCAAGATCCTGAAAGGTTCTGAAATTCCCTATCAACAAGCTAGCTCCAGCGGTGCCACTACTACATCCTTTGCGGAAGCGGTGTTGTCGTTGGAAGTCACCCCTCAGATTACGCCGGATAATCAGGTTATCATGGAGGTGATCGTTACTAAGGATGAACCTGACTTCACTAACCAGGTGAACGGTGTGCCGACGATTCGTAAGAATGAGGTCGACGCCAAAATCCTCGTGGCTGATGGTGAAACCATTGTGATTGGTGGTGTTTTCAGCAGCGATACACAGACTGCTCAAGAAAAAGTGCCATTTTTGGGTGACTTGCCGGTGCTTGGTCAGGCGTTCCGTCGCGATGTGACGTCCGAAACTAAAAGCGAACTGCTGATCTTCCTGACGCCTCGCATCATTAACAATGGCGCTATTACTCTTGCTAGATAACGCGCTTGAGTAACGTTTTCCTGGTAGGCCCGATGGGAGCTGGTAAGAGCACCATCGGGCGTCTTCTTGCCAAAGAGCTACGTCACCCCTTCAAAGACTCTGATCGTGAGATCGAAGTGCGGACAGGCGCGGATATCCCTTGGATATTCGATGTAGAAGGCGAGGAAGGCTTTCGAGAGCGTGAAGAGGCCATGATCGCGGAGTTGGTGCAGGAAGATGGGATCGTCCTGGCGACCGGTGGTGGTGTAGTAATGCGTGATGCAAATCGCGCAGCTTTAGCTGAAAACGGCTTGGTGGTTTATCTGCGTACTAGCGTAGAGCAGCAGCTGCAGCGCACGTCAAAGGATCGTCAGCGACCATTATTGCAAACCAGTGACCCGGAAAATGTGTTGCGGGAGTTGATGGCGAAGCGCGACCCGCTGTATATGGAAATAGCTGATTTGGTGATAGAGACCGATCAGCGAGGACCGAAAACTGTTGTTAACACCATTGTTACCAAACTGCTTGAAAGCTAGCTTTGCTTGGCGCCAATAATGCCATCAGTCGTGTTTTTTTATGCTTCAACCCGCCGCTATTGCCCTCCCGATTGACTACCTTTTCGCTCTAAAGCCGTTCAGGCGCGGCTGACGGCTTTTGCTTGGGCGGCATATCCGCGTAGAGCCGGTATGTTGTATGCTTTGCGGATGTTAGAGGGAGAAGCTGGATGCAGTGTTTGAACGTTGATCTTGGTGACCGTAGTTATCCTATTTATATCGGCTCTGGGCTTTTTGATAGCTCCGATCTGCTGGTCTCGCACATGAAAGGGAGGCAGGTTTGTATTGTCACCGACGATACAGTTGCGCCGCTCTATCTCGGCAATCTAGAGCGCGTCTTGCAGGGCTTTAAGGTTACCAAGGTGATCTTGCCTACTGGTGAGGCGTTCAAGAACTGGGCTACGTTGCAACAGATTTTTGATGCGTTGCTAAATGACCGACATGACCGCAGAACGACCTTGATAGCGCTAGGCGGCGGGGTTATTGGCGATATGACTGGATTCGCTGCGGCGTGCTATCAGCGGGGAGTCGATTTTATCCAGATTCCTACTACCCTGCTGTCTCAAGTCGACTCGTCTGTTGGCGGCAAGACCGGCATCAATCATCCCGCCGGCAAAAACATGATAGGCGCGTTCTATCAGCCGCAGGCTGTGCTAATTGATACTGATAGTTTAAAAACATTGCCGGAGCGGGAGATTAGCGCTGGGCTAGCAGAAATTATCAAATACGGTTTTATTCGTGACGCCCAATTTCTTGCCTGGCTGGAAAGTAATATGCCTGCCTTGCGCGCTCTAGACTCCCAACTGATTACTGAAGCGATTCAACGTTCTTGTGCAATTAAGGCAGAGGTTGTTGCTGCAGACGAGCGTGAGGGCGGCGTCCGGGCTATCCTGAATCTAGGTCACACCTTTGGCCATGCGATTGAAACGCATCAAGGTTATGGAAATTGGTTGCACGGCGAAGCGGTGGGTGCTGGCATGGTGATGGCGTTGGACTTGTCGGCACGTATGGGCTGGATAAGCTCTGAAGACTTGGCTCGCGGCACTAGTGTTGTCGCTTCTGCCGGCTTGCCAGTAATGCCGCCCGAGAATATGTCGCAAACTGATTTTCGGCGCTTGATGGCGGTAGACAAAAAGGTTTTGGATGGGCAGTTGCGCTTGGTATTACTCAGAGCTTTGGGTGATGCCACGGTGACCACGGATTTTGACGCCGACGCGCTGTCGGGCTGCTTGGCGATGTCGCCAGCATGACGCAATACAAGGAAGAGGCCTTTACCTCGATGAGCGAAATCGACCGTTTGTTGGATTACTACCAGTTCACCCATGACCCCTTTGCACCGCGTACGCCGGGATTCAGGTTTTTTACTCCCAAGCGCAAGCCTGTATTGGCGGAGCTGCACCATTTAGCGCGCTACAGTAGCCAGCTTTTGGTGGTGACTGGCCCGGAAGGGAGCGGCAAGACACTTCTGCGGCAGGCTTTGGTAGCCAGCAGTAACAAGGAAAGCGTGCAGTGCATTGTGTTATCAGCACGCGAATTTTCTAATGAGGAAGCACTGCTTGGTTATATCTGCCAGGCAGCCAACGCGGATGGGCGTGACGTAGGGAGCCTGCTGCAAAAGGCCCAGGACAGTGAGGCTGTTGGCATCCAGTTATACTTGGTTGTTGATGATGCCGAAGAGTTGGAGTCTTCAGCTTTGGGTATGCTGGCCGAGATTGCCGAAGCAGGCCAAAGTGCCCCTCGCGTTTTTCTGTTTGCTGACGAAGTGCAAATTGCCTCTGCTTTGCAGTCTTTGCAGACTTCTCCGGAAGACGGTGCCGTGCATATGGCTGCTCTGCAGCCATTGGATCTAGCAGAAACGCGCGACTATCTCGGTCAGCGTCTTGAGGGTGCAGGGCAGGGCATTGAGCTGCTGGCGGACGAACAAGTCGCTGCTATTCATACCCGCTCGCAAGGCTGGCCCGGCGGCATCAATAATGCGGCAAGGAAGGTTATGTTTGAGGCGATGGAGCAGGCGCCTATTGCTGCTGCCGCGCGAGTTGGGCGCGGCGGTTTGCCGCTTCGTACTTTGGTGGCGGTAGCGTTGGTTGCGCTGGGGGTTGGCTTTGCTTGGTATATGGGAGATCAGCCCAAAGAGCCGGAAACCACAGTGTTGGCTTTGCCTGACCCGATCCCTGAAGTGCGCTTGAGTGGCGAGGCAGCAGTTGAGCCTAGTGCTCCACCGACGGCCCCTTTACCTGCTGGTGCTGAGCCTATCGCGCCCTCAGTGCCCTCCCCAGCATCGCCGTCAATTCCGGTATCTCCGGATGCTACATCTGACATCAGCGTTGCTGAGCCTGTGCCGGAGCAGGTGGAGTCCTCCGCGGTTGAGGTGGAGGCAGTTTCACAAGCTCCTTCTGTTGAAGTGAAGCCCGCGCCGCCGGTTGTTACACCTAAGCCACAACCGGCGGAAGCAGCGTCTGCGCAGCCCCCAATAGCGTCGCCTGCGGCGACACCCAAACCCGCGGAGGCGATTGGCAGTATTCGCAAAACGGAATGGTATCGTCAACAATCGGCCAGCCGTTACGCCGTCCAGCTGCTGGGCACACGCTCAGAGCAGGCAGCAACCGCCTTTGTGAAAACGCATGCACAACTAGGTGATATTGGCTACTTCGAGACAATGCATCAGGGCGCGCCCTGGTTTGTGGTAACTCAGGGTAGCTATGGCGGACGCCAGGCGGCCCAGGCAGGGGTGGCCAATTTGCCGCAAACGTTACGCGACAGCAAGCCGTGGCCGCGTAGTTTTGGCGATATCCAGAAGTCTTTACGTTGATTGCGGCCACCGGTGGAGGTCCGCTCCACCGGTGGCTCTAGTGTGCTAAAAAGGCATGGTTGCAGGTTTGAATTAGCGCTATAGTGAAACGCAAAGTTTCCTATTTACGACATTTGAATATGCTTATGCGGCATGGCTGTCTCAAAAAAAATTGTGGCCGTATAGGCTGCTGTGTACAATTACCCCCCTTTTGTCCGGCGCCTAGCCAGATCAATTCTTGTTTGATCCTTGTAAGCGCTTGAATTCAATAGCTTTTTGAGAGTGTGCCTATGAAAGCAGGTTTATACCAGCCTGATCAGTTCAAGGATAACTGTGGCTTTGGCTTGATTGCCCACATGGAAGGTCAGCCCAGTCATCACTTGCTCCAGACGGCTATTGAGGCCCTGACATGCATGACTCACCGTGGCGGTATCAACGCCGACGGTAAGACCGGTGACGGTTGTGGGCTGCTTATCCAGAAGCCTGATCGCTTTTTGCGCTCAGTCGCGCAGGAGCAGTTGTCTGTCGAGCTTCCCGAACAGTATGCCGTTGGCATGGTCTTCATGGGCGCGGATGCAGCCTCAACTAGCGCTGCCAAACAAGCGTTCGCTGATGCTCTGGCAGACCAGGGGCTAACGAGCCTTGGCTGGCGCGAAGTGCCGGTGGATGAAACTGTGCTCGGCCCACTAGCGTTAAGTAGCATGCCGCGTATTGAACAGGTGTTTGTGACCGGCGAAGGGCTGGACGAGCAGCAGTTCGGCGTCAAGCTGTTCTATGTGCGCCGCAAGGCAGAAATTGCCATGCAAGCCGACAGCAACTTCTATGTTTGCAGCCTGTCGCACAAGGTCATTTCCTATAAAGGTTTGATGATGCCGGCGGACCTGGATAAGTTCTATCCGGATCTCGGCGACGACCGCATGGAAACCGCGATCAGCGTGTTCCACCAGCGCTTCTCTACCAATACACTGCCCAAGTGGCCATTGGCTCAGCCGTTCCGCCTGGTCGCGCACAACGGTGAAATCAACACCATCACCGCTAACCGTAATTGGGCGCACGCTCGGCGTAACAAATTCACCAATGATCTAATGCCTGACCTCGATAGTCTGGCGCCATTGGTCAACACCACAGGTTCCGACTCTTCCAGCATGGACAATATGCTGGAGTTGTTGATTACCGGCGGCATGGATTTGTTCCGAGCCATTCGCATGGTCGTGCCGCCAGCCTGGCAGAACGTTGAAACCATGGATGCCGATCTACGGGCATTCTATGAGTACAACTCCATGCATATGGAAGCCTGGGACGGCCCAGCGGGTATCGTATTGACTGAAGGTCGTTATGCGGTTTGCCTGCTTGATCGTAACGGTCTGCGTCCTGCGCGTTATGTGGTCACCAAGAACGGTTACATCACCCTGGCCTCGGAAATCGGCGTGTGGAATTACCAGCCCGAAGACGTGATCAGCAAGGGCCGTGTGGGTCCTGGTCAGATTCTGGCGGTTGATACTCAAACGGGTGAAGTGCTGCATACCGATGATGTTGCAGACCGACTCAAGTCACGTCATCCCTACCGCAAATGGTTGAAGGAAAACGCGCTGCGTATCCAGGCCAAGCTGGATGATCGCGACCACGGATCGGACTTCCTCTCTACCGAGCGTCTTAAGCAGTATATGAAGATGTTCCAGGTCACCTTTGAAGAGCGTGATCAGGTGCTGCGTCCGTTAGCCGAGAACGGTCAGGAAGCCGTCGGTTCGATGGGTGACGACACGCCGATGGCAGTGCTTTCGAGTCGCGTGCGTTCGGTCTACGATTATTTTCGTCAGCAGTTCGCTCAGGTAACCAACCCGCCGATCGATCCGTTGCGTGAAGCTATCGTCATGTCACTTGAGACGTGCCTCGGTGCTGAGCGTAATGTGTTCGAAGAAACTGCCGACCACGCCAACCGAGCTATCCTCAGCTCCCCGGTAATCTCTCCGGCGAAGTGGCGTACCTTAATGCATCTGGATCGCCCAGGCTTCGCGGTGCATACCATCGACCTAAACGTGGATGAGTCTATTCCGCTCGGCGATGCGGTGCGCGATATTGCTAAACAGGCAGAAGCCGCAGTACGTGAAGGCAAGTCGCTGATCGTACTGAGTGATCGCAACATAGAAGCAGGTAAGTTGCCGGTTCACGCGGCGCTGGCGGTGGGCGCAGTACACCACCATCTGTCCGCTGTAGGCGTTCGTTCTGAATGTAATATCCTGGTCGAGACCGCCACCACGCGCGATCCTCACCATTACGCCGTATTGATGGGCTTTGGCGCCACCGCTATCTATCCTTATTTGGCTTACGAAGTGCTCGGCGATCTGCTGCGCACCGGTGAAGTTATTGGTGACCTCTACGAAGTCTTCAAGAGCTACCGTAAAGGCATCTCCAAGGGGTTGTTGAAGATCCTGTCGAAGATGGGCATCTCCACGATTGCTTCCTACCGTGGTGCGCAGCTTTTCGAAGCAGTCGGTCTAGCTGATGAAATCGTTGATGTCTGCTTCAAAGGCGTCGCAAGCCGTATTCAGGGCGCGCGTTTTTGTGATCTGCAGGACGAACAGTTGTTGCTGGCTAAAGAAGCGTGGAATCCACGTAAGTCGATCCAGCAGGGCGGTTTGCTGAAGTTCGTGTTTGGTGGCGAATACCATGCCTACAACCCTGATGTGGTTCGCGCGCTTCAGGATGCTGTGCAGGGCGACAGCTACGACAAGTATCTGGAATATGCAGCGCTGGTGAATAATCGCCCGGTTGCCTCGTTGCGCGACCTTCTGAAGGTTCGTGACGACCAGACGGCTATTACTTTGGATCAGGTTGAGCCGCTCGAGCAGATATTCAAGCGCTTTGACTCTGCGGGTATCTCGTTGGGTGCATTGTCGCCTGAAGCGCATGAGGCCATTGCCGAGGCAATGAACCGGTTGGGCGCGCGCTCCAATTCCGGTGAGGGCGGTGAAGACCCCGCTCGTTACGGTACTGAGCGGACATCCAAGATCAAGCAGATCGCGTCCGGTCGCTTTGGTGTGACGCCCGAGTATCTGGTCAATGCCGATGTGCTGCAGATCAAGGTTGCACAGGGTGCCAAGCCCGGCGAAGGTGGTCAGTTGCCGGGTGGTAAGGTCAATGAGCTGATTGCTCGCCTGCGTTACGCCGTGCCCGGTGTCACGCTGATTTCGCCACCGCCGCACCACGATATTTATTCGATTGAAGATTTGTCGCAGCTAATTTTTGACCTCAAGCAGGTTAACCCTGCTGCCTTGGTCTCGGTCAAGCTGGTATCCGAGCCCGGCGTGGGCACCATTGCTGCGGGTGTGGCCAAGGCCTACGCAGACTTGATCACCATTTCCGGTTACGACGGCGGCACCGGCGCTTCGCCGCTGACGTCTATCCGTTACGCGGGCTCTCCTTGGGAGCTGGGTCTGTCCGAAGCGCATCAAACGCTGCGTGGTAACGATCTGCGCGGCAAAGTGCGGGTGCAGACTGACGGTGGTTTAAAAACCGGCCTGGATGTCATCAAGGCGGCTATTCTAGGCGCCGAGAGCTTTGGTTTCGGCACTGGGCCGATGATCGCCTTGGGTTGTAAATATCTGCGTATTTGTCACTTGAACAACTGCGCAACCGGCGTGGCAACGCAAAACGAACACCTGCGCGATAACCACTACATTGGTACGGTCGAGATGGTGATGAATTATTTCACCTACGTCGCGACTGAAACCCGTGAGTGGCTGGCCAAGCTGGGCGTAAGCACTCTGGAAGAGCTGATCGGGCGTACCGATTTGCTGGAAATTCTCCCTGGCAGCACCAGTAAGCAGCAGAATCTCGATCTCGAGCCCCTGCTGTTCAGCAAAGACGTTCCTGCTGACAAGCCGCAGTTCTGCATGCAGCCGCGCAATCCGCCATTCGATAAAGGCGAAACCGCCGAGAAAATGGTTAAGTTGGTGCGGGCCAGCATTGACGGTCGCACCGGCGGTGAGTTCGAGATGAAGCTGACCAACTGTGATCGCTCCATCGGTGCGCGGGTGTCGGGCGAAATTGCCAAGGTACACGGCAACCAAGGCATGGTCAGCGCCCCTGTTACCTTCCGCTTTAAAGGGACTGCGGGTCAGAGCTTCGGCGTGTGGAACGCCGGCGGTTTGCACATGTACCTGGAAGGTGACGCCAACGACTACGTGGGCAAAGGGATGACCGCCGGTAAGCTGGTCATTGTGCCGCCGAAAGGTAGCCCATTCCGCTCGGAGCAAACGTCTATCATCGGCAACACCTGCCTGTACGGTTCCACCGGTGGCAAGCTGTTTGCCGCTGGTATCGCTGGCGAGCGTTTTGCGGTGCGCAACTCCGGTTGCCATGCGGTAATTGAAGGCGCTGGTGACCACTGTTGCGAGTACATGACCGGCGGTATGGTCTGTGTGCTGGGTAGCACGGGCCACAACTTTGGCGCGGGCATGACCGGTGGTTTTGCTTATGTTCTGGATCGTGACAACAGCTTCTTTGACAAGCTGAACCACGAGCTGGTGGAGCTACACCGGATCAGCAGTGAGTCGATGGAAGTCTATCGCAGTCACCTGACTCAGGTGTTGACCGAGTATGTCGCAGAGACTGACAGTGCCTGGGGTTTTGAGGTTCTCGATAATCTGGACGACTACATCCGCCGCTTCTGGCTGGTCAAACCCAAAGCTGCCAGCTTGCGTGCGTTGCTGACAAGTACCAGAGCCAACCCGCAGTAAAAGCGGGGATACCAGCGACCGGGCAGGATTAGCCGCCCGGTTAGCGATAGAGATTCGGCAGCGCCACTGGTAATAGTGACGCTGCACTGATGAGGTGTAGACATGGCAGACCGTTTGAATAACGACTTCCAATTCATTGACGTAGGTCGTGAAGACCCGAAGAAGCGAGCGCTGCGCACGCGCAAAACGCAGTTCGTAGAAATTCACGAGCAGTTCAAGCCGGAAGAGGCGTCCGACCAATCACATCGCTGCCTGGAGTGCGGTAATCCCTATTGTGAGTGGAAGTGCCCTGTGCACAACTTCATTCCCAACTGGCTGAAGCTGGTATCTGAAGGCAACATTCTGGAGGCGGCCGAGCTGTCGCACCAGACCAATACCTTGCCGGAAGTCTGTGGCCGTGTTTGTCCACAGGATCGGCTGTGTGAAGGCGCCTGTACTTTGAACGACGGTTTTGGTGCTGTGACTATCGGCAACGTCGAGAAGTACATCACCGACACCGCGTTTGCCATGGGTTGGCGTCCTGATCTGTCGGCTGTTGTGCCGACCGGTAAGCGTGTTGCCATTATTGGTGCCGGTCCAGCGGGCCTTGGTTGTGCAGACGTGCTGGCACGTGCAGGCGTTAGCCCGGTTGTGTTTGATCGTTACCCTGAAATCGGTGGCCTGCTGACCTTTGGCATCCCCGAGTTCAAGCTTGAAAAAACGGTAATGTCCCGTCGTCGCGAGATCTTCGAGGGCATGGGTATCGAGTTTCGTTTGAACACCGAGATCGGCAAGGACGTCAGCATTGACGAACTGCTGGCAGAGTACGATGCGGTATTCATGGGCATGGGCACCTACACCTATATGAAGGGTGGCTTCCCCGGTGAGGACTTACCTGGCGTCTATGATGCGTTGGACTACCTGGTTGCCAACGTCAATCGCAACTTGGGGTTTGAGAAAGCGCCAGAAGATTTTATCGGCTTGAAAGGCAAGAAGGTTGTTGTGCTCGGTGGTGGAGATACCGCCATGGACTGCAACCGCACCTCAATCCGTCAAGGCGCCTCCTCGGTTGCCTGCGCTTATCGTCGCGACGAAGCCAACATGCCTGGCTCGCGCAAGGAAGTGAAGAACGCCAAAGACGAAGGCGTTAAGTTCATGTTTAACCGTCAGCCAATTGCGATTGTCGGTGAAGATCGGGTTGAGGGTGTGAAGGTCGTAGAGACGCGCCTGGGTGAGCCCGATGCACGTGGACGTCGCAGCCCCGAGCCGATTCCCGGTTCTGAAGAGGTGCTGCCAGCGGACGCGGTTATCATTGCCTTTGGCTTCCGCCCAAGCCCGGCTGATTGGTTTTCCGATAAGGAAGTGGGTATCGACAGTCAGGGTCGTGTTGTTGCGCCGGAGGAAGGTCAGTACAAGTTCCAGACCACTAACCCGAAGATTTTCGCCGGTGGTGACATGGTGCGCGGTTCTGATTTGGTGGTAACGGCAATCTGGGAAGGTCGCCAGGCTGCTGAAGGTATTATTGAGTACCTCGAGCTGTAATTCAGTCGTACTCAAATGCTATATCACAAGGGCGCCTGCGGGCGCCCTTGTTGTTTCTGGGAACCTGTTGGACTTAACCGCCCGTAGGGAGGAAAAGTCCGATTGGAGTCGTTTTTAGTGATCTTTTGAGCGAATAGTCATTCTATTAAACGAAAAAGAGCGCAGAACATGACCCCATATGGTTGTTCCGAAGCAGGGTAGTGTGAAGTCCGACAGGCTCCTAGGCTCCTGACCTTTGTCGGCAATCCCGGTACAATGCCAGCTGACTTTGTAACTGGATAATCTCCCCATGACTGAACTCAAGAATGATCGCTTCCTTCGCGCCCTGCAGCGCCAACCAGTCGACGTTACGCCGGTATGGATGATGCGCCAGGCCGGGCGTTACTTGCCTGAGTACCGCGCGGCGCGGGCAAGAGCGGGTGACTTCATGGGCTTGTGCACCAACCCGGAGATGGCCTGTGAAGTTACTTTGCAGCCATTGGAGCGCTACCCGCTGGATGCTGCCATTTTATTCTCCGACATCCTGACCATTCCGGATGCCATGGGGCAGGGGCTGTATTTTGAGGCTGGTGAAGGACCGCGCTTTCGTAAAGTGATCAACACCGCAGCCGATATTGAGGCGCTGCCAATACCTGATCCAGAGAAGGATCTTGGTTACGTCATGGGCGCGGTGCGCACTATCCGCCGCGAGCTTAATGGTCGAGTGCCGCTGATTGGTTTTTCTGGCAGCCCCTGGACACTCGCGACCTATATGGTCGAGGGCGGCTCATCCAAGGATTTCCGCAAGACCAAAGCGATGCTCTACGATCAGCCCGAAGCGATGCATCTATTGCTCGATAAGCTGGCTGATTCTGTTATTAGTTACCTGAACGGTCAGATCTTGGCCGGCGCACAGGCGGTGCAGATTTTCGATACCTGGGGCGGTAACCTGTCGGCCGACGCCTATCAGAAGTTCTCGCTGGCTTATATGCGCAAGATAGTGGCAGGTCTGATCCGCGAGAATGATGGTCGTAAAGTGCCGGTGATCCTTTTCACCAAAAACGGCGGTTTGTGGCTGGAGAGCATTGTCGAAACCGGCGCTGACGCGCTAGGGTTGGATTGGACCATGGACATCGGCGTGGCGCGCTCACGAGTCGGCGCCAAGGTGGCATTGCAAGGCAACATGGATCCAACCGTGTTGTACGCCAAGCCCGCGGCCATTCGCGAGGAAGTAGCGCGCATTCTGGCCAGTTATGGCAAAGGCAGCGGGCACGTATTCAATCTCGGCCATGGCATCACCCCCGAGGTTGATCCGGCGCATGCAGGAGCCTTTATTGAAGCAGTTCACGAGATGTCAGCTATTTATCATGATTCGACTGCTATCGTAGGCTGACAAAGGTTGCGCATCTTTCCTGCGCGACCAGGCACTGAACGGGTTGCTCAACAACAGGCTATGGAAACAAGGAGAGATTTATGCGCAGGGTGGTATTCAACCAGAAAGGCGGCGTTGGTAAGTCGAGTATTGCTTGTAACCTAGCAGCAGTCAGCGCTGCCGCTGGATACAAAACACTGGTTATCGATTTGGATCCGCAGGCCAACTCCAGCCACTATCTGCTGGGTGAGGGGATGGCGGAGATCGATACCACCATTGCGGAGTTCTTTTCGCAGACCCTGTCCAGCGGACTGTTTGGCAAGAAGGCCGAACAGTTTGTGGTAGAAACCCCTTTCGAGAATCTCTGGTTGATGCCTGGCAGCCCTGAATTGGCTGACCTGCAGCACAAGCTGGAATCGCGTTACAAGATTCAGAAGTTGCGAAAGTTGCTTAAGGATCTTAAAGATAGCTACGAGCGTATCTACATTGATACTGCGCCAGCGTTTAATTTCTACACTATGTCGGCGTTGATTGCTGCGGACCGTGTGTTGATCCCCTTCGATTGCGACAGCTTTTCGCGGCAAGCACTGTATGGGCTGTTGGCCGAACTGGAAGACGTGCGTGAAGAGCACAATGAAGATCTGCAAGTAGAGGGCATCGTGGTAAACCAGTTCCAGCCGAGAGCCAGCCTGCCACAGCAAATTCTTGATGAAATGATTGCCGAAGGGCTGCCGGTCTTACCGGTGTATCTGAATAGCTCAGTGCGGATGCGCGAATCGCACCAGGCGGCAACGCCGCTGATTTTCCTTGATGGGCGGCATAAGCTAACGCAGCAGTTTATTGCGTTGCACGATCATATTGAGGGTCAGTAAGCGACAGCGTTGGTGGGCTATAAGCCAAGGGTAGTTTGATTGACCAATTGAGCGAGCTTGCGCATGCTCGGCGCTGGACTTCATAACAAGGAAAGCGCCATGAAACTGGAAACGCTCGCCATACACGCCGGTTACACTCCTGACCCAGCCACCCATGCGGTGGCTGTGCCTATTTACCAAACCACGTCCTACTCGTTTGACAGCACCCAACACGGGGCCGATCTATTCGACCTCAAGGTGCCGGGTAACATTTACACACGGATTATGAACCCGACTAACGACGTGCTTGAAAAGCGTGTCGCGGCCCTCGAAGGTGGCGTCGGCGCTTTGGCCATGGCGTCCGGAATGGCAGCGATTACCGCAGCGATTCAAACCCTGGCCGAAACTGGAGACAATATTGTCTCGGTAGCCAAGCTCTATGGCGGCACTTATAACCTGTTCGCCCACACCTTTCCTCGCCAAGGGATTGAGGTGCGCTTCGCGGAACATAATGACGTGGCGGCGCTGGAAAGGTTGATTGATGGCCGCACCAAGGCGGTTTTTTGTGAGTCGATAGGCAACCCGTCTGGCAATATTCTCGACATTCAAGCGCTCGCCGATGCAGCACATCGCCATGGTGTGCCATTGATTGTCGATAACACGGTGGCAACTCCAGCGCTGTGTCGTCCTTTCGAGTTTGGTGCCGATATCGTGGTGCACTCGCTGACCAAATACATGGGTGGTCACGGCACTACGTTGGGCGGCATAGTGGTGGATGGCGGTAGTTTTCCGTGGGCTGAACAAGCCGAGCGATTTCCGCTGTTGAACACCCCAGATCCTTCGTATCACGGCGTGGTTTATACCGAGGCCTTCGGTCCTGCTGCCTTTATTGGTCGCTGCCGAGTGGTGCCTCTGCGCAACATGGGCGCCGCCTTGTCGCCCTTCAATGCGTTTATGATCTTGCAGGGTATGGAAACGCTGGCATTGCGCATGGAACGTCACTGCGACAATGCGATGGCGGTGGCTCGCTACCTGAAGGACCATGACCAAGTGGCCTGGGTACAGTACGCCGGCTTGGAGGAGCATCCCGAGCATGCCTTGGCACTGCGCTATATGGACGGAAAACCGGCTTCGGTGTTGTCGTTTGGAATTAAGGGTGGTCAGGCGGCGGGTGGGCGCTTTATTGATGCGTTGCAGTTGGTAGTGCGGCTAGTGAATATAGGTGATGCCAAGTCGCTGGCCTGCCATCCGGCTTCAACAACCCATCGACAGCTGGATGATGAAGAACTGGTCAAGGCGGGCGTGCCCCGGGATATGGTTAGGTTGTCCATCGGCATTGAACACATTGATGACATTTTGGATGATTTGAAGCAAGCGCTTAACGCGGCGAGCTAAAGCAGGCTGCGTAAAAAAGGCACCCAGTTGGGTGCCTTTTTTGTGGGTCAGGGAAACAGCGGCCAAATCATCGGGATAATGAAAGACGCAGCTGCCCACATGATCAGGTTGAGCGGCACGCCGATGCGCATGAAATCGCTGAAGCGGTAGCCGCCGGCGCTGTAAACGAAGGTGTTGGTCTGATAGCCGATGGGGGTTGCGAAGCTGGCGCTCGCGGCAAACATCACGGCGACCACAAAAGGACGCGGATCAGCTCCCAATTGATGGGCCACGCCGATGGCAATGGGAGTTACCAGCACTGCCACGGCATTGTTGCTGATCACTTCGGTCAGTATCGACGTGAGTAAATAGATGAAGGAAAGCATAAATAGCGGACCCAGCAGCGGGGACAAGGTCATCACATGGCTGACCACAGTGTCTACCAAGCCTACCTTGTTCATCGCTATGCTGATTGCCAGCATGCCGAAGATCAATGTGAGGATACGCCAATCAATTGCTTTATAAGCGTCCTCGGTGTCCAGACAGCCGGTGGCCACGACGAGCGCCGCAGCGATCATCGCCAAGCCTTCGATAGGCATGACCTTCGCCGCAGCCAGCACCATTACCGCCACTACTGCAGCAATAGCTATTGGCGCTTTATTGCGGCGATAAGCTCGTTCTTGAACCGAGTTGAGGCTAATCAAATCGCCGTTGTCAGCGAACTTCTTGATCTGCGCTGGGGTACCTTCCACCAGCATCACGTCACCAAACTGCAGCTGAAACTCGTCCAGGTTATCCTGGATGTTCTCGTTCTGGCGGTGAATAGCCAGAACGTGAATGCCATAGCGCGCGGTTAGGTTGAGGTCGCGCATCGGACGGTGACTATAGCGTGAGCTGCGGCCTACTATGGCCTCAGCCAGCATCACGTCGCGGGTTGAGATGGTTTCGAAGCTGGCGCTGTCTTCGCGGTTGAAGGCAAGCAGGCCATTTTGCCTGAGCTCAACAAAGTCGCGCATAGTTGTATGCAAAATCAGTCGGTCACCCGCGCGCAGCAGGGTGTCGTTCAGGGGCGTCGAGAGTTCATCATCGCCCCGGAATATTTTCAGCACGCTGATGCCGCTGTTGCCGTTAAGGCTGGCCTGACTAATAGTCTGTCCGACGACCTGTGAGTTGTGCGGCACCAGCAGTTCTGTCATGAAGGTGCGTGCCTGATCTGGTCGCAATTGGCGCGACAGGCTCTCGCGGTCAGGCAGTAGGCGATAACCGATCAACAGAATGAAAGCCATGCCAATACCCGCGAGTATGGCGCCCGGCAGGCTTATCTCGAACATGCCAAAGGGTTCCATACCCATTTCGCGAGCCACGCCATCAACCAAGATGTTGGTCGAGGTGCCAATCATGGTCATGGTGCCGCCGAGAATGGTGGCATAAGACAGCGGGATCAACATCTTTGAAGGTTTGCTACCGACTTGGGTAGCAAGGGCTATAGCAACCGGAGTAAGAATGGCGACTACAGGGGTATTGTTGATGAAGGTCGACAATAGCATCGCGGTCATCATCAGACTGAACAGCGTGCGCCATGGGCTGCCACCGCCCATGCGTGAAAGCCAGTTGCCCAGGGTTTCTACGCAGCCTGTGCGCTCCAGCGCGGCGGACAGAATGAACATACACGCGATGGTGATGGGCGCGCTGTTCGACAGCACGCTGAGCACATCAGCAGGCGATAATAGTTGGCTAACCAGCAGGACGGCGACGGCAATGCCGACGACTACATCTGGGCTAAACTTCTCGCGCGCGAAAGCGTAGAACACCCAGCACAGCAGCAGCGCGACGCCGATCAATGGCAACGAATCCCAGCTCATGGACACCTGAATCTCGTGTGAGGTTATTAGGTTCCAGTTGGCGGAACCCGTCTGGGCGCCACATTAAGAGGGATTTTTAAGTTTGTCCAAGTACAAAAACTGATTTTTATATGACTGAAAAGAATAACAGGACAGATGCACCCATTCCTCTTCAGGACGAACAGCTAATCTCTATATGACGTCCCCAGTCGGGAGGCACTGCAGCATATTCCATTGCGTCTGGCCGTTCGCTAAAAGGCGCCGCTAAAAGGGAATGCAGCTGCCTCACTTCGCTGAAATCGCCTTGTTCCGCAGCGGCAATTGCGTTCTGTGCCAGGTAATTGCGCAACAAGTAAATCGGATTGGCCTGTAGTGCTTGATCTTGATCTGCATTGTTTCCTTTGCGGTGCAGGTGTTCTGCAAGCCAATGATCAAAGGCGTCGCGATCAATGAAATGATCCCGTACCTCGGGTTTGCCCTCGGCCAGTAAGCGCAGGCTCAGATTGAAGTCGCTGCCGCTATCTTGCATCAATTGCAGTAACTGCTCGATCTGTTTGCTATCGCCGCGCTGAGCGCCCGCCCAGCCCAGGCGTCGGCGCATCAGGCGTAGGTAGTGTTGCTCAAAGATCGGCATGAAATGGGCTAACTCGGCTTTTAGCGTTTCCGCCTCTATATAAGGCGTCAAGGTTTGTGCCAAACAGGCCATGTTCCACTGCGCTATCGCGGGCTGTCGGTGGAAGGCGTAGCGGCCCTCATGATCCGAGTGATTGCACACATGATTGAGGTCGAACGCATCAAGAAAGGCGTAGGGGCCAAAGTCGAAGGTAATACCCAGAATCGACATGTTATCGGTGTTCATCACGCCGTGGCAGAAACCATACACCTGCCAGCCAGCGACCATTTCAGCCGTGCGTTGCAGGACCTCGCGGTACATGGCCAGATCCGGGTTCGCTTCCTTGAGGCACTCGGGGTAGCAACTGCGCAGGGTAAAATCCAGTAACTCGCGCAGCTGAGTATGCTGGCGGGTGTAGTAGAAATATTCGAAATGCCCGAAACGGATATGCGACTGCGACAGACGCAGGAGCATGGCGGCACGCTCTTCTCGCTCGCGGTATACCGGGTTGTCGCCCACGGTGACACAGAGCGCTCGGCTGGTAGGTATGCCGAGCGCATACAAGGCTTCAGAAGCAAGAAATTCGCGAATAGATGAACGCAGTACCGCGCGCCCGTCGCCCATGCGCGAGTAGGGCGTGCTGCCGGCGCCCTTCAGGTGCAGATCCCAATGCTCTCCGGCGTGGTTAACTACTTCGCCTAGCAATAAGCCTCGGCCATCTCCCAGTTTGGGATTGTAGGAGCCGAATTGGTGTCCGGAATAAACCATTGCTCTTGGCTCGGCGCTGCTCCAGATTTTATGCCCGGAGAACAGCTCCGTGAACAGCGCGCCATCGGCTTCCTCAGGTGATAAATCCAGTAGTTGCATGGCGCTGGGACTGCTGATTACCAACCTCGGGTTACGCAGCGGTTCTGGTGTGACTCGCGTAGAAAAATTGTCTCCCAACTGGGCGAAGCGATTGTCGAATTGCAAATCAGAGAGCAGGGCCAAGATAGATCCTTCTGCGGGCTAGCGCAGGGGTAAAGTGATGTGGACATGCTAGGGTCTGTTGACCTGTTATCGCAAGCCGCACTGTCGCGTAAGTTCTCGCGGGGCTGGAGCAGCTTGTGATTAGCGGCAATTATGTTTGCCACATGACCGACTGGTCATGTTCCCTGTGTTATGGCTCTGCATCAAGCGAGGTAATGGTCGCGGGGAAATCTTGACCTTGACGCCGCACATCCCTAGTGTTCAAACACCTGTATGAATAGTTGCCGCCGGTATGGTCCGGCCGCCCTTTTGGAGAGCCAACATGCCCGAATACAACGCCCCCCTGCGTGACATGCACTTTGTTATGGATGAAGTGCTCGATTTTGCTGCTGGCTACGAAGCCTATGGTCTTGAAGATGCCTCACCTGATCTGGTGCGAGCTATTTTGGAAGAGGGTGCCAAGTTTACCAAGGATGTATTGTCACCTTTGAACCGTACTGGTGATGAAGAAGGCTGTCACATCGAAAACGGTGAGGTGACTACACCTAAAGGCTTCAAAGAAGCCTATAAGCAGTACTGCGAAAACGGTTGGGGCTCGATGACTGCGCCGGTCGAGTATGGCGGACAGGCATTACCAGCCTCCTTGGGCTTAGCGGTCAGCGAAATGGTCGCTTCCGCAAACTGCGCCTTCGGCATGTACCCAGGACTTTCACATGGTTGTGCGGCGGCGATTCGTGCTCATGGATCGCAAGAACAAAAAGATCTTTATCTGAGCAAGCTGACCCCCGGCACTTGGACTGGCACCATGTGTCTGACCGAATCCCATTGTGGTACGGATTTGGGTCTAATCAAGACACGTGCTGTACCCGAGGCTGACGGCAGCTACAAAATCACCGGTACCAAGATATTTATCTCTTGCGGTGAGCACGATATGGCCGAGAATATTGTTCATTTGGTGCTCGCCAAACTTCCCGATGCACCCGCCGGGACCAAAGGCATCTCACTATTCATCGTGCCGAAGTTTCTACCTGATGCTGCCGGTGAAAAAGGTGAGCGTAACAATCTGGCTTGCGGCTCAATTGAGCACAAGATGGGCATTAAGGCTTCGGCTACCTGTGTGATGAATTTTGATGGTGCGACCGGCTTCCTGATCGGCGACATCAACAAAGGTCTGAATTGCATGTTCACCATGATGAACCATGCACGTTTGGGTACCGGTATGCAGGGCCTGTGTAACGGCGAAACTTCTTATCAGTCAGCTCTTGCTTACGCTAAGGACCGTCTGCAGATGCGTTCTTTGAGTGGCCCTGCGGCACCTGAGAAACCCGCTGACCCAATCATTGTGCATCCTGACGTGCGGCGCATGCTGCTAACCATGAAAGCCTTTAACGAAGGCAACCGCGCCTTGACCTATTACACCGCGCAGCTGCTAGATCAAGCGCATTACGCGAAAGATGAGGCGGAGCGTGCTGCCGCTGAAGAGCAACTGGCTTTTCTGACGCCCATCTGCAAAGCCTTCATGACCGATACCGGCATGGAAGTGACTAGCTTAGGTATGCAGATATTCGGTGGTCACGGTTACATCCGTGAGTGGGGCCAAGAGCAGCAAATGCGCGATTGCCGCATTGCACCTATTTATGAAGGCACTAACGGCATCCAGGCGCTAGACCTTCTGGGCCGTAAGGTACTAGGTAGCCAAGGTAAGTTGTTGGCAGCTTTCACTAAACAAGTGCACAAGTTTTGTCAGGCGAATGAAGGCAACAGTCAATTTGCAGACGATATCGCTAAGTTGAGCCAGCTCAATGTTCAGTGGGGTGAAATCACTCAACGCATCGCCGGTCGTGCGATGCAGAACCGCGAAGAAGTAGGCGCTTGTTCTGTTGACTTCCTGATGTTCTCCGGTTATGTGGTACATGCCTTCTTGTGGTTGAAGATGGCTACTGTCGCTCAGAAGCAGCTGGATGCAGGCTCCTCCGAAGAAAATTTCTACAAAGCCAAGTTGGCTACGCAGAACTTCTACTTCAAGCGTTTGCTGCCACGCGCGCAGGCTCACGTTGAGGCATTGGATTCAGGCGCCGACAACCTGATGGATATTACGGTAGATCAGTTCTAAATCTGGCTTGAGAAAAACCCCGACTGGTTCGGGGTTTTTTTACGCCTGTAATTTGTTACGCGTTGCGCAAGCGACATGACTAACGGCTAGTCTTAAGCGGTGCAGAGAAATAGGCTTATATTTGCGTGACTGATTTGTAAATAAAAGTCATAAAAAGACGCTATGGGTTTATTCGTTGCCGCGCTACAATCCCGGTCCTGTTCCGGTATGGTCCGGGCGCACCTGTTGAAGAGGAAATTTCCATGGCCGATTATAAAGCCCCCCTGCGTGACATCCGTTTCGTGCTGAATGAAGTATTTGAAGCCGACGCGCTTTGGCAGAGCCTGCCTGGGCTGGACGGTGCCATCGATGCGGAAACCGCCGATGCCATGCTGGAAGAAGCCGGCAAAATCACCTCGCAAACGATTGCCCCGCTTAACCGTAGCGGCGACGAAGAAGGCGCCCAGTGGAACGACGGCGAAGTCACCACGCCTAGCGGCTTCAAGGCCGCGTTCAAGACCTACGCCGAAGGTGGCTGGGTAGGTCTGGGCGGTAACCCTGAGTTTGGTGGGCTGGGCATGCCCAAAACTTTGGGCGTACAAGTTGAAGAGATGGTTTACGGCGCCAACAACAGCTTTGCGCTGTATCCCGCATTGACCGCCGGTTGTTGTCTGGCGCTTGACGCCCACGGCAGCGAAGAACTGAAGCAGGCCTATTTGCCTAATATGTACGCTGGCGCATGGTCTGGCACCATGTGTTTGACCGAATCACATTGCGGTACCGACCTGGGCATCATTCGTACCAAGGCGATCCCGGAGGCTGATGGCAGCTATTTGGTTAGCGGTACCAAGATATTCATTACCGGTGGCGAGCACGACCTGACCGAGAACATCATTCACATGGTGCTGGCTAAACTGCCCGACGCGCCAGCTGGCCCTAAAGGCATTTCGCTGTTTCTGGTACCCAAGTTTCTGGTTAATGAAGATGGCTCATTGGGCGAGCGTAACCCAGTCAACTGTGGCTCTATTGAGCACAAGATGGGCATCAAGGGTTCGGCTACCTGCGTGATGAACTTTGATTCGGCACGCGGTTATCTGGTCGGTGAGGTCAATAAAGGCCTTAATGCCATGTTCACCATGATGAATTACGAGCGTCTGTCGATCGGTATTCAAGGTATCGGCTGCTCCGAAGCCTCTTACCAGAGCGCGGTGGATTACGCACGCGAGCGCATCCAGAGCCGTGCGCCTACTGGTGCTGTGCAGCCCGATAAAGCCGCTGACCCGATCATCGTGCATCCTGACGTGCGCCGCATGCTACTGACCATGAAAGCGCTTACCGAAGGCAGCCGAGCCTTCTCTACCTACGTGGGTATGCAGCTGGATATCAGCAAATATGCCGACGAGCCTGTGGCCAAGAAGCAGGCTGAAGACCTGGTCGCGCTGCTGACGCCAGTGGCCAAAGCCTTCTTCACCGACGTAGGTCTGGAAAACTGTGTGCATGGCCAACAGGTATTCGGTGGGCATGGTTATATTCGTGAGTGGGGCCAGGAGCAGCTGGTGCGTGACGTGCGCATTTCGCAGATATATGAAGGTACCAACGGCATTCAAGCGCTGGACTTAATGGGCCGCAAGACCGTGGCTAACGGCGGCGCCTTCTTCAAGGTGTTTGCGGAGCAGATACGCGGCTTTGTGGCAGATAACGGCGATGGCGCTATGGCCGAGTTCGTGCAGCCGCTATCCAAGGCACTGAGCAATCTGGAAGAGCTGACCGCTGGTGTAATCGAGCGTAGCAAGAGCAACCCGAATGAAGTGGGCGCGGCTTCGGTTGAGTACCTGCATGTGTTTGGTTATACCGCTTACGCCTTTATGTGGGCGAAAATGGCCAAGGTTGCATTGGCCAAGACGGGTACAGATGAGGGCGGCTTCTATAGCGCTAAGCTCGGCACTGCGCGTTTCTTCATCAAGCGTTTGTTGCCGCGTATTCACTCGCTGAGCGAGTCGGTAGGGGCTGGCAGTGAGTCATTATACGAGTTGGATGCTGCACAGTTTTGAGCAATCGCCCTGTCTTTGGCGGGCAGGGCTGATCAAATGTAAGCAAATGCTTACATGCTGTGGTGACAATGGCTTATGGGCACTTTCTGAGAACTTGCGTAGTATCAGTCGTGCTAGGAGCATCGCAGGAAGCGACTCAAACAACAGGGAATAAGGATAGTGCCTCGGAGGCATTGTTATTACGGATGATCAGGAAACTATTCTGCAAAACCCCGCCTCGGCGGGGTTTTTTCTTTTCTGCAGTAGCCTTTTTTCAACGTTTTAATAGCGCCTCAAGCTGCTGAGCTGAAGCGACAGCTAACCTCTCCCAGCTCACCCATACGCAGGACCAGGTGGTCGCCTGGTGCAATCGGGTGCAGCCCCGTCAAAGCGCCGGTCAGGATGATGTCGCCAGCCTTGATGCTCACGCCTTGTCGCAGTCGATCGCGAACCAACCACAGGCAAGCCTCGATTGGATCACCCATAGCACTGCTGGCTTTCCCCTCGGCTATTTGTTCGCCGTTGAGCTCAAGCGTGGCCGTCAGCGCGCTAGCGTCTATTTTGGCTGGCTCGCACTGCGGAGTGCCCAATAGGTAGCCGCCGGAAGACAGATTGTCAGCCACCGCATCAAACAGGGTTTTCGGCCAGCCAGCTATGGCGGAATCACAGATCTCCAAAGCAGGCACCACCGCGTGCAGAGCTGCAAGCAGTTGGCTGCGGCCCAGCTCAGGGTCAGTCAAATCCTGGGCGAAAACCATGGCCACCTCGATCTCAGCGCGTGGCGCGATGAAGTCGGTGTAGGCCAGCGTGGAGCCGGCGGGGTATTGCGCATTGGCCATAAGTACGCCCTGCAAGGGGCCATCCAGTCCCATGGCGGCCTGCGCGGCCGGGTTGCTGAGGCCTAGCTTGTAACCGGCGATGCGATCACCCCGTTCAATACTCAGGCGCTGCCATTGCTGCTGGGCCGCGTAAGCTTGCTCCAAGCTGGCAATGTGGCAGCGCTCCACGATCGAGGCGCAGGGTGTTTTTAGCGCGCGGGCTTGTAATAGCAGTTCTGCCGCTTCGGTTGGCTCGCTGGTAGAGCTCATTTGGTGCTTCCTCTGAGGGGTTTTTCGCCTACTACTGTAGTGCGAAACATCTCCCGGCGCGCGCCAAAATAGTCGGAAATTGGTTGATGCCATACACAGCGATTGTCCCAAATAGCCAGGGTGCCCGGCGTCCAGCGCATGCGGCAGGTAAAGGCGGGAGCTTGCGCCACGCTGAACAGGTAATCGAGAATCGGGCGTGACTCTTCGGACTTCATGCCGGCGATGCCCAAGGTATAAACCGGATTGGCGAAGAGCACGTCGCGGCCGGTTTCCGGGTGACGGGTAATCAGCGGGTGGCTGCGCACATCGTGCTCTACGCTCTCGCCAAAGACGATCTTCATGCTCTCCAGCCCGGCGTTGTGCTTGGCATTGGGGCCGTAACCGAATTCCGGGCTATGTATGCCGTCTAGCCCGTGCAGGGTGTCGCGCAATGTATCAGACAGCCATTCGCAGGCCAGATACATATTATTGAACAGGGTGTCGCCGCCGCTGGCTGGTACATCCTTGCCGTAGAGCAAGGTGAATGCGGGCGGTTGTTCCTGGAACGACCAATCTGAGTGCCAAGCGCCGCCGAAAACGACCGGCGTTTGCTCACTGGCCTCTTTGACCACATGCACTACATGCGGATGATCCGGCATGGGCTTGACGTAGGGTTCTACCCCAAACTGTCCGAAACGCTGTGTGACCGTCTCTAGCTGCTCGACACTGAGGTCTTGATCTCGGATGAACAGGACGCCGTGATCCATCAGCGCCTGCCGTAAAGCGGCTTGCCCCGGCTCGCTGAGGTTGTTGAGGTCGATGTCATGGATGTCGGCACCGAGTGACCCGGCGACCGGGCTGACCCTGAAGTGCTCGCTGGCGCGGGCTTGATTGTTGCGTGCATGGGTGTAGAAAAATTCAGGCATAGTTTCACCTCTGTGTTGTCGTTTTTGTTTTTGTGAACGTGGTGCTATGTCCTCAGCTTGCAATAACTAGCCTCACTCGACCATGATCAAAACCGCCAAAACATGATAGTTTCTGCCAAACATAGTTTATCTGGAGCCATTAACAATGAACTGGCGTGAGCGGCGCGACAGCACCAATGTGCATTATCTGTTGGCCATCGCAAGGCAGTTGGAGGTGTCGTCGGAGCAATGCCTGCAAGCTAGTGGACTGCGTTCAGCAGATATGCAGGCTGGTGAGCTTATTGAGCTATGGCAGGAGCTGGCAGTCATCCGCAATCTGGTGGCGGCCTGCCCCAAGCGCGGGTTGGGTTTGTTGTTAGGTCAGCAGTACCACCTCACCAGTCTTGGGTTGCTTGGCTATACCATGCTTGCCAGTCGCTCGCTGGCGGACGCGCTGCAGATCAGCAGCCAGTTTCGGGCCCTGTCATTGTCTATTTGCCCCGTCAGTTTGCAGCAGGTAGAAGAAGGCGTTTACCTGAGCCTGGATCAAAGTGTGCTACCTCCGGATGCCTGTGCGCTGGTCATTGAACGCGGCTTGGCAGCATGGCTGCGGGTTTTCAGTGAGCTGCTGCAACGGCCTTTTGTACCCTTGCGAGTCGAGTTTAATCTGGCCCAACCAGCCCCACTTGCCGAGTACCTTGACTACTTCGGATGCACCGTTGAGTTGCAGGCTGAGCGCAACGCCATGTTGATCGGGGAAGCCGATTTACACGCGCCGCTACCGCTGGCCAATGCCATGACACAGGCCGCGTGCGCGAGTTTGTGCCAGCAGTTGTGCGCCGGAGTGGAGGATGTGCACACCCCGTTGGCGCGGCAGGTGATGCAGGTGCTGATGAGTCACGCTGGCGGCAGCAAAGGCGCGGCGAAGGTGGCTGACATGTTGGGGCTATCCGAGCGTAGTTTGCATCGTCGGTTGGCTGAAGAGGGGTATCCGTTTGGCATGCTGGATGCGCGAGTACGCAGCAATTTGGCCGAGCGCTTGCTGCGGGACACTGACCTGCGGTTGGACAGCATTGCACAGCAGTTGGGGTATGCCGAAGCGGCGAGTTTTTCCCGCGCATTCAAGCGCTGGAATGGCTGCTCGCCCAAGCAATGGCGTAACCGACAAGCACTGGAGACTCGGGTAACCTTGGTCGTTTGAGTTTTGATGAGCTTTAACTTGTGTCATTTCGAGACGATTTCTCCACCCTGACTATACTGCCTTGAGGTGCCCGCAAGGGCAGTTGTCAAAAAAGGAGTCAAGTTATGGCGGGATGGTATGAGTTAAGCAAAAGCACTGACGGGCAATTCCGTTTTGTACTCAAGGCGGGTAACGCAGAAACTATTCTCACCAGCGAGCTATACACAACTCGCGCCAGCGCTGAAAACGGCATCGCCTCGGTGCAAAAAAACTGCGAGGACGATGGGCGCTACGATCGCAAGGAAGCCAAGAACGGCAAGCACTACTTCAACCTCAAAGCGGCGAATCACCAGATCATTGGCACCAGTCAGATGTACGCCGAGGCGCGTAATGCTGAAACTGGGATTCAGTCGGTCAAGAGCAATGGCGCCAGCAGCGTCACCAAAGACAAGACCGCTGAGTGATCGGTAAACCTCAGGGCTGATCGCGGGCGAAATCGAGTACGCGCAGGCTGGCTTGTGCTGCGCTGTTGCCGTGATCAGCTCCGGGCAACATCATCTGTGCGCTTTCCAGCCCGAGTGAGCGCAACGGCTGCAGGGCAGCGAACAGCTCATTTAGATTACTGATCCTGCGGCGTTGCTGCATCAGCCGCTGGCGTGGGTTGGGGTTTCCCTCAGTGATCACAGGTTCTTCTAGCGAGCCAACGCTCAACAACAAATGCGCCTGTGTACAGGGTTCGGCAAAGCGCTTATTCAACTGCGGTAGCTGTTCGAACAGGTTGCGCTCATTCCACCAGAGTGACGGACTGGCTGCCACGCAGTGCTGGGTGCGTCTAACCGTGTGTTGAGAGTAGCAGGCTGGTGGCGTGTGCGCTGCGCTACAGGCAAGATAGGCGCATGTGAACAGCCGAGGTGCTCCATGAACTCATGCCCAGACGATTTTGTCGTAGTGTCCAGTCCTGAAGAGGCGGTGGATCGCCTTGCTGCCCTGTATCAACAGGCCACCGGTGCTCTGCGTCAGGCGCTAAAGAACTACATGCACAACCGCGAGCGGCCTGATGTCAGTCGTTGCGCCTTCCGTTACCCCGAGCTACGGCTGACCTATCTCTGCCAAGGTGAGGTGCCCAGCACCGTGCGTGCTTACGCCAAGGTCCAGGTACCCGGCACCTACAGCGTTACTGTCACTCAGCCAGCGGCTTTTCGGCGCTATTTGTTGGATCAATTGCGACCGCTGATGAGCGACTTTACTGTCACCATCGAAGTGGGATCCAGCCAGGCCAATATTCCTTATCCCTATGTGGTTGAGCAAGGCGATGAACTGGGCGCATCAGGTGTGACCGCAGCGGAGTTAGCGCGGGTATTTCCCAGCACTGATTTGTCCGCCGCCAACGACGGTACCGCCGACGGTCTTTACGACTGGGAAAATATCGACCCGCTACCGCTCGCGCTCTTTGATGCGGCGCGTACCGACTTCTCCCTGCGCCGTCTGGTGCATTACACCGGTAGCGATTGGCAGCATGTGCAACCGTGGATTCTACTAACCAACTATCATCGCTATGTTGATCAGTTCATCCGTCATGGGCTGGATATGCTGCAGACCGACACGCGCTTTCAGCGTCTGGTATTCCCAGGCAATGTGGTGATTGAGCGTGGCATGGCCGAGGGTGAGATGCAGGCCATCATCGAGACTGTGGTCTGGCACCGCTATCAGATGCCGGCCTATCACCTGCAGGCTGAAAACCCCGCGGAAGGCATCACTCTCGTCAATATTGGTGTGGGGCCATCCAACGCCAAGAACATTACTGACCACTTGGCAGTACTACGCCCGCATTGCTGGCTGATGATTGGCCACTGTGGAGGTTTGCGTCAGTCGCAGACTATTGGCGACTACGTGCTGGCGCACGCCTACATGCGCCGTGACGGCATTCTCGACCGCGTGCTGCCACCGAACATCCCGCTACCAGCGTTGGCCGAAGTACAACAGGCTTTGCAGCAGGCTGCCGCCGAGGTCACGGGAGAGCAGGGCGACGCACTCAAGCGCCGGCTGCGTACCGGAACCGTGCTGACCTACGATGATCGCAACTGGGAGCTGCGTTGGGCGCAGGAGCGCCCGCTGATCAACATGGCGCGCGCCATCGCCGTAGACATGGAAAGCGGCACCATCGCAGCCCAGGGTTATCGTTTGCGCGTACCTTACGGCACCTTGCTGTGCGTCTCCGATAAGCCGCTGCATAGCGAAATCAAGCTGCCGGGCGCGGCGGGCGTGTTTTATGAACGTGCGGTTACCCAACATCTGCATATTGGTATTCATGCGTTGGAGCTGCTGCGCAGTCAGCTGGATTCATTGCATTCGCGAAAACTGCGGAGCTTCGACGAGCCGCCCTTCCGCTAGACGCTTCGGCGATACAATCTATTTGTGAAGCTGCTGAAACTGCAGCTTGATAGCCTCTGATTGCAAATCCGCAATCAGAGGCTATCTTTGTTCTACGTATTGACCTACACAGGGACAAAGGTAGACCACCATGCCATTCAAGCAATTTGGAATTATCGCGTTATTTGCATTCGTCAGTTTGACTGGCACTAGCGTTGCTCAAGCGGAGGCCACGGACCCGCTACCATCCTGGAATGACGGGGCGTCCAAAACCGCCATTATCAGTTTTGTTGACAAGGTAACCGAGCAGGGTGGTCCTGGTTTTGTGCCCGAGCCAGAACGTATCGCTACCTTCGATAACGATGGCACTCTTTGGACCGAGCAGCCGCTCTATTTTCAGGGGCTGTTTGCACTGGATCAGATTCGTCTGCAGGCACCGCAACACCCTGAGTGGAAAACCACAGAGCCGTTCAAAAGTGTACTGGCAGGCGATACCGAAGCGGTTATGGCGTCCGGTATGGAAGGCCTGATGAAAATTCTCGGTGTATCCCATACCAACATGACGGCAGAAGAGTTCTCTGCTTCCGTTAAGACGTGGTTGGCGAGTTCAGAGCATCCCACCAAAAAACGCCCCTACAACGAACTGGTTTACCAGCCAATGCTGGAGCTGCTCGACTATTTGCGGGCTAGCGGCTTCAAAACCTTCATCGTATCGGGTGGTGGGATTGATTTTATGCGCGTGTTTGCTGAAGAAGCCTACGGAATCCCGCCAGAGCAGGTCATCGGCTCGACGCTGGATGCCAAGTTCGAAATGCGCGATGGCATTCCGACCATAGTTAAAACCGGTGACCTGCTGTTGAACGATGACAAAGTCGGCAAGCCGGTAGGTATCTACCGCCATATCGGTCGTCGTCCGATCTTCGCTGCGGGTAATTCCGACGGCGATCTGCAGATGCTGCAATACACCACCATCGCTCGGGGTACAGAAGATACCTTGCCGCGCTTTGGGATGATCGTGCATCACACCGATGCTGACCGGGAGTGGGCTTATGATCGCGAGTCGCATATTGGTCAGCTGGATAAAGGCATTGAAGAGGCAAAACAGCGCAACTGGACGCTGGTCGATATGAAGGCAGACTGGAAAACGGTGTATCCAGGCGAGTGATCCTCTGTGTGCGTGGAGATGCAATGGAGTGCTATGAGCGGGCTGTTTTTTTAATGTAACCGCTCTGTCTCGCTGCCTTCACGTGCGCGCTGTAGCTTTTCAGGCTTGATAAACCAAGTCTGAAAAGGAATTAAGATGTTTATTCGTACGGGGATTGTGTCTCTTATTGCCGGTGGCTTGCTGACCGGTTGTCTGTCTTCCAGTAGCAGCAGTGATAATGACGACGTCAGCACGCCGGAAACACCGGTGTCGCAGACGCTGAGAGTCGGTGTCATTCCCGATACCCAGGGTGGTGGTCAGAACTCTTCCATCATTCCGATGCGTGCGTTGATGGAGTTTTATCGCGAGCAGAAGGTAGATCTTCTACTGGTTGTTGGCGACCTTTCCGAGGAAGCAACGCCAGCGGAATACGCCCAATGGCGCAGTGTGGTGGATGACTATCGCGATGATTTTGTGATGTTGCCACTGCAAGGCAATCACGATATCAAAGGTACTGACCAGGATTGGTACGACAACGTTAGCGACCTGATTCCCGCTGATGCAATTCAAATGGCTGGACAGCGCGACAAGAACTACGCGGTGGTGCGCGACAACGTGCTGATTATTACGTTGTCTTACGGCCAGCTGCCGTTCACCTACGACTTCACCCGCGAAATGATCGAAACCTACCGTGACCAGGTGGATCACATCATTGTGTCTACGCACAACACCATGGTGGGTTCCCGCTACGGCAATATTCGCGAGCGTGTGGTCGAAGCCTACGATACCTCCGAAGGTGATCAGCAGTTCATTTTGGTACACAACGATTATCGGCAATTGTTCGCCGACAACGACGTGATTTACGTAGCAGGGCATGAACACCAATATCTGCGCAGTCTGGTGGCGGGCTACTACGGCGGCCATTACACCGAACTGGTAAGCGGCAATGCCTCTTACAAAGGATACGACTCGCGCTTCGGCGAGAGCGAACTTATCCAAGATATGGTCATGGTGAAGGTAAACGACGGCAGCAGCGGTTCATTGGATGTGAACGCTTCGATCCTTACGTTCAATGGTGACCTGGTCGATTACCGCTCTTACTACGAGAGTCATACTGTTACCAGCAACGAAGACGGCCAGCGCGAACTGGCAGACCCGCAATGGAAGCTGATCGACCGCTTTACGCGGACCGCTGAACGCTGCGACAAAATCGTCTATCCGTCGAGTATTCCGGCGAGTAACCAGCTCAACATGACGCACGACAAGAGCTACCGCACCAGCGCTTGTGTATCGGAGAACGGCTTTTCAGCGCGCATTCTGGACGGCGAGAACAGCATCTTCAACCGGTATGAAACCCGCACCAGGACGACCAATTTCGAGCCTGGTGTATCAACAGCAAAAAGTAATGCGGAACTGGCGGCGCGCTACTTACGTTATCTACACATACCGCACGCAAGCTACTCCCCAAACCTGAATAACAGCCAGCGCGTGCGGTTGATCAACGAAGGGACTGCGGACGAGGAAGTTGAGATCCGCGAGACCACCATTGATTTGAAAAAACAGGTGTCGTTAAGTTGGGTCGCGAAACGTGAAGGCGCCGAGTCGGATGTATTGATCATCAGTGGTATTCAAGGGCAAGACGGGACCTACAATGGCGCCAGAGGCGTTATGAAAAACATCCAGACGGATGTCGGTTTCGCTGGTAGTTTCGGGGATGGTAGTGAAAGAGGGAAACAGCCGGTCGTTTTGCCTGCCGGTCGGGTCAACAGTAACTGGGTGTTGGATGACGATGAGCGCGGTGACGACTTCGTGCTGCAGTTCAATCTACCGGCCAGCGCTGATGCCACCAGCCTGACCTTGGGACGTTGGAACGAGGATGCTGAGGGCTGGGAAGCGGTGGTGACAGAAGAGTGTCTCAGCGCTGCCAGTTACGACAGCAGCTATCTGAACGATGTGCCAGCAGATGTGCCGGAAAGTTGCGCCACCTCCGCGGGCATGGTCAGTGTGGGTGGTGAACATGTGTGGGCACGGTTGGACCAAGATGGTGCTTACGCGTTGATCGCACGTTAAAACGTCCGGGAAGCCGGGCTGCCAGGCTCGGCTTCTCTCTCTTTGTGATACGCCGTATTCGGCTCAGGGCTAGCGTGGGCTCTGGCTTTTTTCGCAAATCTTTCGGGGTAATGTTCTATCGCCCTGCTCACCGTTAGCGCTACCCTGCCTTCTATCCTTAGCCTTTATTCGAATAGCTGTCGCTGTTTCGCGTCTATCCAATGGCTCGTTGGTGAGGCGTTGTCGATCAGCTTGGTTTTTTGTGCTTGCGCCTCGATGCCGAGCCAACTGCTAAAGTGTATAAAAATATAACTAATTCCGTGCCGTGATGAGGTCTCTATGAACCTGCTGTCCATTAATGGTGAACAACACCAACTTGATGTTCCTGACGATATGCCCTTGCTCTGGGTTTTGCGTGATGTGCTGGGGCTAACAGGAACCAAATTTGGTTGTGGCATCGCACAGTGTGGTGCGTGCACCGTGCACCTTGACGGCGAAGCCGTTCGTTCCTGCGTGCTCCCGGTTAGCGCCGCTGCGGGCAAGGCGGTTGTCACCATAGAAGCCATCGCTGACAACGCTGTGGGTGCCAAAGTGCAGCAAGCCTGGCTTGAGCATGAGGTGGTGCAGTGCGGTTACTGCCAGTCAGGGCAGATCATGTCTGCCACGGCGCTGCTGCAACACAAACCCTCTCCTAGTGATGCTGAGATTGATGCCGGCATGGCAGGCAATATTTGCCGCTGCGGCACCTACACGCGCATTCGCGCGGCCATCAAAGACATCGGCCAGGCCTGAGGAGAAACAGTTAATGGATAAGTCGAGATTTGCAGTATCGCGGCGTGGTTTTCTGAAGGGCTCGAGTGCTGCCTTGGGCGGTCTGGTGCTCAGCACCTGGTTGCCTGGCTTTGTACCGCGCAGTGTTGCCGCAGAGGCCACCGCGGCAGGCCGTTTGGGCGATCAGTCACCGCGTGCTTACGGCGCCTATGTGCGGATTGGCCACGATGGTCTGGTGACGGTGATCTCACCTAAAATCGAGATGGGCCAGGGTGCGCATACCGGTATCGCGATGATGGTTGCCGAGGAATTGGAAGTGCCGCTTTCTGCCGTAACCATCGAAGATGCGCCGCCAGACAGTGAGCTGTATGCAGATTCACTGATGCAATTCCAGGCAACCGGTGGGTCTACCTCTACACGGCATAGCTGGAAGCCGCTGCGCGAAGCCGGTGCCACGGCCCGATTGTTGCTGATACAAGCCGCTGCCGCACGCTGGGGCGTTGACGCCTCGCAGTGCCATGCCAAGAATGGTGAGGTGTTTGGCCCGGCTGAGCAGAAGCTCGGTTATGGCGAGTTGGTCGATGCGGCCAGTGAGCTGCCGTTGCCAACCGAGGTGGTGTTGAAAACACCCGAGCAATTCACCTTGCTGGGCACGCCGGCGCGGCGTATTGATACCCCTAACAAGGTCAACGGCAAGGCGCAGTTCACCATCGATTTATCGGTGCCAGGCATGCTGATTGCCTCGACTATGACTTGCCCAGTCTACGGCGGCACGTTGCGCAGTGTAGATGATTCAGCGGCTAAAAAAGTGCCGGGTGTACGCGATGTGATCAAACTGGACAACGCGGTTGCGGTGACCGCGAGCAACTATTGGGCCTGTCAGCAGGGCTTGAAAGCGCTGAAAGTTGAATGGGATTTGGGCGAGCACGCTAGCGTCAATTCGGCGCAAATAGATGAGGCATTGCTGCAAGCCAGCTCGCGTGATGGGGTTGTTGCGCACAGCACGGGCGACATTGGTAAAGCGTTGGAAAGTGCCGAGAGCCGCTTTGAGGCGGTCTATGAACAGGCCTTTCTATCGCATTCTCCGCTGGAGCCGATGACCTGCGTGGCCCATGTGCGTGCAGATGCCTGTGAGTTGTGGGTGGGCACACAGGTGCCGGTATTTGCTCAGCAAACGGCGGCAAAAATCAGTGGCCTACCGGCGGACAAGATCATTGTTAACAACCAACTGATCGGTGGCGCATTTGGTCGGCGGTTGGACTATGACTTCATTACCCAGGCAGTCGATGTGGCGCGGCATGTCAGCTATCCGATCAAACTGATCTGGAGTCGTGAAGAAGACATGACCCACGATCTTTATCGCCCGCAGTACGCCGACCGGTTGACCGCAGCGTTAGATGCAGACGGCAAACCGACCGGCTGGCAACACCGTATCGCCGGTGCTTCGGTGCTGGGACGCTACATGGGCAGCCTGCCTGAAAACGGCGTTGATGCTGATGCGGTAGAGGTCGCCATCGAGCCAATTTACGAGCTGCAGAACCTGCTCGTTAATTACGTGCGTGAAGAACCCAAGGTTGTACCTGTGTCATGGTGGCGCGGCGTTGGACCCTTGCGTAGTACCTATGCGCTCGAGTGTTTTATCGACGAGTTGGCGCACAACGCCGGCGCCGATCCGGTGGAATTCCGTCTTAGCCTGCTGGCCGAGCAACCGCGTGCGCAGGCCGTATTGCGCTTGGCCGCGGAGAAAGCCGGTTGGGGTAACACTCTGCCGGCAGGGCAGGGCCGCGGCGTAGCGGTCAGCGCGGTATTCGGCAGCTATGTGGCTACAGTGGTGGAAATGGAGATGTTGGGCGACAAGGCAGTGCGCATTAAACGCCTGGTCAGTGCTATCGACTGTGGTTTGGTAACCAATCCGACCTCAGTTCACGCACAGATTGAGGGTGGAACGTTATTCGGTCTCTCGGCCTCTTTGTTCAATGAAATTCTGATTGAGCAAGGCGTGGTGCAGCAGACCAACTTCCACAATTATCGTCAGCTGCGTATTAACGAAGCGCCGGGAGTTGAAGTACATATTGTCCCCAGTCTGGAAGCGCCGGGCGGTGTGGGTGAAACCGGTACTGCGCTGATTGGCCCTGCGCTGGTCAATGCGCTACATGCTGCATCCGGGACGCGTTTGCGTCGTCTGCCACTGAGTCGTGCCGGTTATTACCCGGCGTAAGGAGACTGACCAATGCGTTTTAACCAATTTGCTATTTTGTGCCTGGGGCTATCCGGGCTGTCGAGCGCCGCTCTGGCTAATAATGCTGAGCTGATCGAGCGCGGAAAATATCTGGCGACTGCAGCGGACTGCGTAGCGTGTCACACCACGCCCGAGGGCAAGCCTTTCGCCGGCGGTGTTGAGTTCAAGCTGCCGTTTGGTTCGCTGTATTCGCCGAATATTACTCCGGATAAAGAAACCGGGATCGGCAGCTGGAGCGATGAAGACTTTGTCAGCGCGCTGCATTCCGGCGTCGGTAAGGACGGCAAGCACTACTATCCGGCTTTCCCTTATACCTCCTACACCTTAATGCCAGAGGACGAAGTGCTGGCGATCAAAGCCTATTTATCGAGTCTGGACCCGATCAACCAAGCGCCGCCGGAAAACACACTGTCTTTTCCGTTCAACCAGCGCTGGGGAATGGTCTTCTGGAATATGCTATTTCTTGATGATGGCCGTTTCGAGCCTGAGCCCGAGCAGTCTGAACAGTGGAACCGCGGTGCTTATCTCGTGCAGGGGCCAGGCCACTGCGCAGAGTGTCATACCCCGCGTAACCTGTTCCAGGCGCTCGATAGCGGTGAGCCGCTGGCGGGTAACCTGATACAGGGTTGGCAGGCTTACAACATTAGCTCAGACGAGACCCATGGCATCGGTGCCTGGAGCGAGGCAGAGTTGGTCAATTACATGAGCAAGGGTTATGCCCCGGGTAAAGGGGTTGCAGGCGGCCCCATGGCTGAGGTGGTCAACAAGAGTTTGCGCCATTTGGAAGAGACCGACCTGACTGCGATAGCGACCTACCTGCTAAGCACCGAGCCACAACAAGCGGGTATCGCACGACCCGAGACCAAACAGCTAAGCATGCCCACGGAAATGGGGTTGGGTAGCAACCTGTTTGCTGGTGCATGCGCTAGCTGCCATCGTTGGGATGGCAAGGGCAACCAGAGCCCAGTCGCCTCACTCATGGGGCTGAAAACAGTCAACGATCCGGCCGCGACCAACCTGCTTGGCATACTCCTGACCGGACATGCTGGCCAAGAGCAACCAATAGATCAGCGCATGCCCCGCTTTGCCGAGGGCTACAGTGATCCTGAATTGGCCGCGGTAAGCAGCTTTGTGTTGCAACACTTTGGTCAGAGTGGCGGCAGCGTCGGCGCTGAAGATGTGGCGGCCAAGCGCGGCAATACAGGGCATTGAATATGCGGCTTCGCAACATTCTCGGGAGGGCACCTAGTGGCCGGGTTTGAGCAATTGCTTAGCGCTGTTGACGCTGCTTCTGGGCAGGGCGAAGAGGCTGTGTTGGCAACCGTAGTTAAGGTGGAAGGTTCTGCTTACCGCCGGCCCGGCGCACGTATGCTGATTAGTGCCTTGGGTCAGACCGAGGGCACTATTAGTGGTGGCTGCCTGGAAAGTGAGGTAGCGCGAACGGCTTGGTGGTTGACTGAAAACGGTCCCGCGCTGCGTAGCTACAGCACCGCCGAAGACGATGAGGATGGCGACGTTGCGGTGAGCTTCGGCCTCGGCTGCAACGGCAAAGTGCATATCCTGTTCGAGCGCATTGATGCGCCCGCCGGGCGTATGTTAATGAAGGGTTTGCGCGCGCTGCAGGCCGACGGTCAGGGCAGGGCGGTTGCCACGCTGATCAGTCCGTCTGCTGGCCTTGGCCAACGACTGTTGCTGACCGCTGCCGGCGAGCTGCAAGGCGAGCTGCCGGCGTCATTAGTCTCGCCGGTACGCAGTGCGCTAAACGAGGCACTGACGCAGCGGCGTACCAGCTTGCATTATTTTCAGCAGCCTGAAGGCGAAGTGCAGGTACTCATCGAATATCTCGCGCCGGCACGTCGGCTGGTTATTTTTGGCGGTGGTCATGACGCCCAGCCTTTGGTGCGCATGGCCAAATTACTTGGCTGGTATGTGATTGTACTCGACAGCCGAGCCCACTTTGCGCGTGCTAGTCGTTTCCCGGAAGCGGACACGGTGCTACTTGGGCAGTTGGATAGCAGCTTCGATCCACTTCCCTTAATGCAGGATGCATCGGTCGCGATCATGACTCATAGCCTGCAACAGGACGCCTACTGGCTGGCGGCAGCGTTAAGCTCGAACGCCGCTTATATCGGCCAGCTTGGTCCGCGTGATCGTACCGAGCGTTTATTACGTGAAGTGTCAGCGCAGGGGGGCGCAACGCACGGCCTTAAGCGTTTGTACTACCCCATTGGTCTGGATCTGGGCGGTGATACTCCCGAGAGCGTTGCCATGGCTATGCTTGCGGAGATGACGGCCGTACTCAATGGTCGTGAGGGTGGCATGCTCAAACTCCGTAACGCATCGATTCATGACCTGCCATCCACCCGTGTACATCATCAGGATGCCACCGAACTCAGTGTGCAGCCTGTTCCTTTGTCATCTACCGAGATTGTTTAAATGTCCGATAACATTACCGTTGTAGCTGTACTGCGCGCCGTCGAAGGCGAAGCATCGAAGGTTAAAGAGGTTCTTCAGAGCGCGGTTGCTCCATCGCTTGCCGAAGCGGGCTGCCGTGGCTATGTGCTGCATCTTGATCGCAGTGACGACCACAAGTTTGTGTTTGTTGAACAATGGGCCGGCATGGAGGCGATTGAAGCGCACCGCCAGGCGCCGCATTACAAAGCAATGGGCCAGGCATTGGCCGGTCTGATTGCTGAGCGTGATGTCATGTTGCTGGATGCTCAGGACTAACTGACGTTGGCGAGCCTTTCGCAGCTAGTCGCGCTGGTGCTGGCTGCCGGCAGCTCCCGCCGTTTCGGTAGCGACAAGCGGCTGGCCAGATTATCGGATGGGCGAACCCTGCTGGCGGCTAGCTTCGAGAATGCTCACAATGTATTTTTCGATGTGCGGGTAGTGTTGCGCCTAGAGGATGAACCCTCGCATCTAGGGTTGCCGACGGATGGCAAGGTAGTGCGTAGTACTCGTAGCGGTGAGGGTATGGCGCATAGCTTGGCTGCTGGCGTGAGCGCTGTGCTTGATAGTAACGCTTTAGCAATAGCCGTATTGCTGGGCGACATGCCGCGGATCGACAGTGCAACCTTGCGCGCGTTGGCTCGCCTCAGTACGGCAGACAATATTGTGGTGCCTTCTCAGAACGGCAAGCGCGGTCATCCTGTCATCTTTGGCCGTAATTTCTGGCCAGAACTGCTGGTCTTGCAGGGCGACACCGGAGCTCGCGACTTGCTGCTCCGTCATCCTCACCATGTGATTGAGGTCGCTGTCCCGGATGCAGGTATTCACTTAGATATAGATCACCCAGACCGGCTGGAACAATAGGAGATCTCCTTGAAAACGGTTTATCTGGCCGGTTTTGATGTTTTTTGCGCCGACGCCATTGCGCGCGGGGAACAGCTAAAAGCACTTTGCGCCGCACATGGCTTGCTTGGCATTTACCCGCTGGATGCTCAGCCGCCACAGAATGTAGAGCATCTGGCGCAGTGGATTTGCCAACGTAACCTGCAAAGCATTAAGCAAGCCGACGCTGTGTTGGCAAACCTCGGCAACTTCAGAGGGGCCGAACCCGATTCCGGCACCGTATTCGAAGTGGGTTACGCGAGCGCGCTAGGCAAGCCAGTGTGGGCTTATTTTGCCGATCATCGGGCGATGACTGAGCAGTTGGTCATGGACGATCAGGGCAACTGTAACGAGGGCTATCAGGTAGAGGCTTTTGGTTTGCCCAAGAACCTGATGCTGTCGTGTAGCTGGGCTGGCGCGAGCGACTCGGCGGCAGCTGGAGTCGCAGCGTTAGCGGCGTATCTGCGCTAAGCATGTCAACTCGGATGCTTTAACGAATTACGCCTTATTCACAAGCGGTGGGTTGCATTGGTTACCGGCTTGGTCTGGAGCATAGTGCTGTGACAGCAGACATCAGGAGATGGTCATGAAGCAGCGGGTTCTGTCGAGTAGCAGCGAGTACCTGGTCAGCGGTCATGCAAAAACCTTTCTTTCCACGGCGGGGAGCCAGAAGGCTATCGATCCAGCCAAACTGGATCAACTGTCCCAGCAGCTGGCCCGCGACGGTTACGTCATACTGGAGTCTGTTGTACCAGTGGAGCAAATAGAGCGCATCGAAAACGAGTTGCGCGGTCTGCTTCCAGCCAATGGCGGTCGTAATGATTTCGAGGGTGTTAAGACCCAACGCTTGTACGGCGTGATAGCCAAAACCTTTGCATGTAATCCGCTGATTGAAGATCCGTTGGTTCTGGGGTTGTTAGATCGGGTACTGGCACCCAATTATTTATTATCCCAGCTCCAGGCAATCAATATCCTGCCAGGAGAGAGCGCACAGCCGTTGCATTATGACGATGCTTTTTACCCTATAGAACGCCCGCGACCACCCTTTGGCGCGGCGACCATCATCGCCATGACGGACTTCACCGCGAATAATGGTGCCACCGTCGTCATACCCGGAAGCCACACCTGGGGACAGCGCAGCCCTACAGAGCAAGAATGCGCCCAAGCTATTCCGGTGATTATGCCCAAGGGCTCCATGGTGTTGTTTCTCGGTACGCTATGGCATAGCGGCGGAGCCAATAGCAGTGATAGCCCGCGCTTCGCCGTTACTGCTCAATACTGCGCGCCTTGGGCTCGCCAACAAGAGAACTTTAGTCTGTCCGTTCCACTGGAACGTGCACGGCAATGCAGTGAGCATATTCAGCGCATGCTGGGCTACTCGATACACCCGCCTTTCATGGGAATGGTCGACGGAATGCATCCGCGTCGGCTGTTAGAGGTAAAAAGTGGCGCAGATTGTTCAGAGGTTTAACGTGCTTAAGCTTGCCTAAGTAAGCTTGTTCGCTAAACAGTGGCTGAGCCGGCGTTCAAGCCGGCTCGTCTCCTGCCGCTTTTAAGCGATAAAGCGCAGTGGTTTTAATATCACTACTTACTGACCACTAGCGTGTCTTCATCACGGAATGCAATCAGCAGAAGGCTGGCGGCAAAGATAATCAGCGACGGATAGAACAGAGCGTTGCTACCCTCGAAGAACCAGCTCCATGGGTCTACCACCGATTGAAATACCGCGAACAGTGAGGCTGCGTTCAGCAGTAGCTGTGCTGGATAGGTCCACTTTCGGGCAAAGCCAACGACGACTGCCAACCCCAATAGCACTTGCGCCACGCCTGCGGCTTGCAGTACCTGCTCGACGGCTAAGAAGCCAAAATAAAACTTGTTCGCAACAGCTAGGCCATGCTCAACGTTAATTACTTTGTCTGCGCCCCAGATCACCAGTAACCAGCCCAGCGACACGCGCAAAAACAATAGAGTCCAAGCTTTCATTCCATCTTTCCTGTTCGTCAGTCGACCATAAAGGCCGACCCGTTTGTTCACGCTTTATGGCAAAGCGCACGTGGATGGTCTCTACAAGCCGCTTGGTTGCCGCTTGTTACGACCTGTATATCGGGTCTTCCAGCTTCCCAAGATGAGCCCCCGCAGCTTTCTATCATCCCGGCTTCTTTACCGCTGGCTGAGGGGAGATTACCGGTCCTGACCGGCAAGTGCAGCCGGTAAGTTGAGACATGGCATTTCAGTAAGGGGCTGGTGCAGAATTCCTCCAAGTGGAAGCGAGTTTATCTGTGCAATAATTATCTCGCGGCATTCGCTGCCCTTTCTGGCCTTGGGAGCGAGCGGCCGACACGGTGTTTTCCGTGCCCGCTTAGGGCGGCTTTGGCCTTCTTGTAAGAGGCTTGCAGAATGTCCGACAGCAATTGTGCTGCCCACATCGTGGGTGTTCAACTTAACAACAAGCATGTTTTTAGCAAAACACCCCAAGAATTCATCAGGCTTATAGAGGATTTTGGTGTGGAAGGTGATGCCCATGCGGGAGCAACCGATCAGCATCGATTTCATATCAAACGCTTTGGGCTACAGCCAAACCTTCGTCAGGTGCATTTGATCCAGGCGGAGCTTTTCGACGCATTGCTGAAAATGGGGCATCAGCTATGCCCGGGCGAGCTGGGCGAAAACATCAGCACCCGTAACCTCGACTTGATGAAGCTTCCAGCCGGCACCCGGCTGCACCTGGGCGCTGATGCGGTGATCGAGCTTACAGGCTTACGTAACCCTTGCGTTCAGATTGAGCAGTTTCAACCAGGACTGCTGCGGCATTTGGTTGCGAAAACGCCGGCAGGGCTAATTCGAAAAGCAGGTGTAATGGGTGTCGTGCTATGTAGCGGGGAAGTGCGCTCAGGTGACCTTATCGCTGTTGAATTGCCACCAATGCCCCATAGCGCCTTGATATACCGAGTGCCAGCGAAGTAGGTCTTCGAGGGTGGGTAAGGTGTCTGAATGCAATCAATGGGAGTAGAGGTAATTCAACGTACCTAAGCTGCCCAGTGATGATTTGCATCGGAAAGTCGTTGGCTTGATTGTCAAAAAGGGGAGTGTGTGCTGATAAAAATGGTGGGCCCAGTAGGACTTGAACCTACGACCAAGCGATTATGAGTTCGCAAGCGACGCTGTAAGCCCAGTAAATTCTACGCAGGATTAGCGTAACCAAGAATAGGTAAATGTAATTTAGAAACAGTAAGTTAGCGTAATTCTGAGTGGATTAGATAAACTGACGCGTGTACCGATATCGTACCGAATTCCGACAACTTATGCGGGTGGTCGAGTGGAGCCTACACTAGATGTGTGCTTCGATTGAGAACCCTACGGCATGAGAGAGCTCTCTAAATAGCGACCAAAGCGCCACCACTCGAGTTAAAACTGTAATGGTCTGCTAATTGATACTACCTAAACTGTGTTGCTATCAGGCTTGGCTAGACCGTGCAATAGCTCCTGCAAACCAAGTTCTGATAGCTTGTAAGACTTAAGCTGAGTCCATGTTCACAACGTTTTCATTCCCAAATAGAAGTTTGGCTTTTTTAACAACCTCCACTGTGGGCTCGGGATAAAAGAACGCAAGCTCCCGTCGTGCACGAGTGCAACATACATACACAATCTTGCTTGTGCGCTCTAAAACAGAGGCTTTAGCCGTGCCAGTGAAAAAAGCCTCAAAATTATAGTTTCTCCACCGTCCATTATCCATCACGACAAGCACATTCTCGTACTCTCTTCCTTTTGTCTTGTGTTGGGTTAAAAATGGAGTCTTTCCGTCAATGTAATTGAAAAGATTTTGGAACTCCTGATAAGGCAGAGCGCAAACCTGGTCGTATATGTACTTTTTTGTTTTTATAAATTCAAGTAAGCGATCATCTTTTTTTACTAATCCTGCGGCGTGTGCTAACTCAATGACTTCATGGATTGAATTTCCTTTGGATAGACAAAGCTCTTCGATTTTGGTCTTAAGTTCGACTTTTAGCGCGTGCGAATATATCTTGAAATCTGTGGTCCGCAAAAATTCGTTATAACTGCCAGTTGTATATAGTTGTACTTGTTTTTGTATTCGAAAAAGATGGTTAACAAGATAATCCCTGGTGGTCCCGCCGCCCCCTAGCATGCTCTGCCCAGCCTGGCGATCGTCGATCAACATATCTTTATCTATATAGATAGAGGAAAGTATTTCAAATGGGGTCGCGATCGCTAGGTTGTAGGCTTCCGGGTGATCGGTAATATAGTTTGACTGTCCTGGTGTCGCAGTAACTTTTGCGAGTGTTCTGCCTGTTTTTCCAGCCTGAATTTCGATAATTACCTGGCCAAATGTTTTGTGGTCAAATGTATAGTCCGGTTCATCCGATCTGATATAGTTTTTGATGCGTTTTGCAAACTCCAGAATTTTGTCGGCGTCGTATATACGCATAAGCTCTTGAAAGCCAGCCTTGGTTGCAATCAAATTATGAGTGAGATTCAGCTCCTTAGTCTGCCCCTTGGTGGCATCCCAGCCTAGGTAATCCCTTGCAGCTTGCACGTCATGATTAGTTGAATATAGAAACTTTGCTGACCCGAGAACGGGTGTGCCATCATTCATATTCGGCGCAGAAGGGTCATCAGATGGGGTTTGAATAAGGCCGTCGGTTCGGAATTGGTTCGCAAGTTCTATCACGGACGTAGGGTTCCGCCTGTTCTGCTCTTTTTTAATTTCCGTGACTTTGTCGCGGCCTTCTCCTTTATACGCATCCAAATCGCCAACGCCGTCCTCGTAGATCGCTTGCATAGCATCCCCAAAAAAACCTACGATATTTCTTCTCGGGGTGCAGGATAAAAGCTCTAAAAGTATGGAGATGACTAATGGGTCAGTGTCTTGGTACTCGTCTACTAAAATAAAGCTATATTTGTCGTTTAATATTCTGCAAAGCTTGGGTTGTTTAGAGAACATCGCGTGCGCTAGGATCGGTATTTGATCATGAGAAATGATGCCGGACCTAAGTTTTACATAGTCCTTGTATTTCACCTCGCTATCAATGGCGGTAACCTTTACAGGAGTCCCATCGTCGGACAGTATTCTAAATAAACTTTCATTTTCATCGTTTATCAGTTCAACTAAAGAGGTTTTTAGTTCCTGTTGGAAGTGTTTAATATTTGACCATAAAAAATCATGGATTGTGGAAACGTACAGGTTGTCGTTGCTTGCTCTATTCTCTATTTCATGTGTTGCTGCATTTGTATAGGTGATGCATGCGATTCGCGCTAGCGGATGCTGGCTTGTCAGGCCTGAAATCGTTTCGACTAACGAATACGTTTTCCCACTACCAGCGCCACCACTTAGGAGGAAATTGCTTCTATTCATGGTTGCTTCGAGGATCTTTAGAGTCTCAGCGCTGTAGGTGTTTTTATTTAGCTGCGCAACCATGTTAGACCCTCCTGTATGTATGCGGGCGTTTTCCAGTTTGAAAAACTAATTTCCCCCTCTTCCCGGCTATTCAGTAAAATATCAATAGCGAGAGTGGTTTTTTTATCGACGCCTTTTTCGGCAAACTCAAAAGGGCTGTATGTTCCATTAATAAACAGGTCGAAATGCTTTGCGACTAGAGAAGGAAAGGCAGCGGGGTCGTTTCCCAGGATTGGCTTGTTGATGTGGAAAAAAGCATCTTCAAAGCTTCTTCCTCGATATCCATCCTCTTCGGTTTGATAAGCTGTGTAAAGAGAGCCGCTCTCGCTAGAAGTCCATGATCCGTTATCATATGTCAAAGCTTTAGATTCGGCACCGAGATTTAAAAAATAATCCAGGTCCTCTCTGTTTTTGTTATGAAAAAAACATAAGGCGTTGTTGGATGTATGGTCTGCGTTGGGATCATTTGGAGGGCATTTTTTTGTTGTATATATTGTTTCGCCGGTTTTAGAAAGCTTTGGAGTTTCATCTTTTTCAGTGGCAGGTTGTGTTGTTCCTGTATCGATGTCAGTTAAAATAAGTGACTTTATTCCCAAAAATCTTATGAATTTCTCGAAGACTTGCGAATGTGCGCCGACTTCAACGATTGATATGTTTTGAGATAATATTGGAGGAATGTCCTTTGCCGGATATTCCTGATCGAGCTTTTTCATCATGGCTGGTAATAAAATCCGTTCGGTAGCACCCTCTACTAATATCGCTTTCTCGGCAAAAAAAAGTTCCGCACGATTCAAAGTAAGGTATTGCTTTAGAAATCTAAAATGATTGTTACTTTTCTCTCCGTCTTCGCTTTCATATTCTTTTCTTAGGCTTTTAAGGTCTTTGCATTGAGCAGACCCACCGAATCGCTTCATGTATTTAATGTCGTCGAAGTCGCATTCGGCTACAATATGGGAGGAATGGGTGGTTATAATGGTTTGAAGATTGGCTATCACACCATCTTCTCTTTTTGCCCCTTCAGCCAGTAAATTCTTTATGTTCTTTATAAATACATACTGCATCTGTGGATGGGTATGCGCTTCTGGCTCTTCGATGAATAACAGGTTTAACGCTGCCGGCCGCTCTTTAATAGCTTTCCTGAATGACGTCATTAGCAGGTCGATCTCGAAGATCATGCTAATTAAATTCATATATCCTAGGCCATTAAAATGTTCTGGAAGGTCATGGGTTTCATGACGATATAGAACAGTTGTATTTCCATCTAATAGCTCTCTGTGCTGCAAGGTTGAAGCTATAGTAAGTGAGGTTTCAGATACTGATATACCGCCAAATCGATCAACATTGCTCAATAAGCTAGAGAACATGTCGTTGTATACAGCGCTTAAGCTCTTGTCTGCTACGCGCAAGGTCTTTTTGAACAAATTAACAGTATCTTTTTGTTCCTCTGACTCTTCCGTTCGTTTGTAGATTCTCGCTGTCTGGCCTGATAGCGTTTTGTCGTTATCCCTGTTGGTCACGTTTCTTTTTGCGCTAATTGCTCGAAATGAAATCACTTCGTCGAGAGAGATCTTTTCCTTCGCAAGGTCGGTGTAGATATTTTCGTCTGTGCTTAAATAGCTCTTCCTGACTATGTTGCCAAAATACTTTTGTTGGTTTTCAGAGAGATATAGTAGTGGGTCGCAGTCGTAGTTATCCTTGTTTTCTTGGTAGTCCGTATGAAGCTCGTTAAGGGATTTATGGGATATTTTATATTCAAAGCCCAGGGTTATTAGGTTGTCTTCTGGGTCAAGGCTCATAATTAGGGGTGCAATCTGGCCTAGGTCGTCGCCGGTGTCATAAACTATCGTCATTTTTAACTCCATCCCTATCGGAATAAAAGTTTCCTCCTCAGGTATAATTTCCGAACCTGTAATTATTGAGCTTAATCTTTCTCTGAGCGCTATATTGAAATCATCAAAGGAAAATTTGCCTTTCTCTGAAACAAACTTTTCAAGTGCAGACAATAGGGAGGTTTTTCCTGAATTGTTTTTCCCTATTACAAGGGATAAGTTTTGTTCCAGGTCAAGCTTGAACTGCTTTAATAGTCGGAAGTTGTATATTTCGATTGCAGAAATTTTCATTTTTTTGCCTGGGATTGCTGAGAAATTTTGACACTTTGAAGTGTGCCATGAATAATCGACTAATGATCACGCTTCGCCGCTTGCAAGCAGTCTCGAAGGCTTGGTGGCTCCGCGCTTTCGGTGGGTTGATAGTCCTTACAGCTGATAGCGTCAGCCCTCTTCGCTGTGACGACATTTGCCTATGTAATGAAGTTGCATTCGCAGTATGGGCGCGTCGGTTCTGCGCTGGGAATTTTGGGAGTTTTCTTCTGTGCTCCCTGATCGCTCGTTTACCGGAGGTTGCACCGGACTTGTATCGAAACATCAGGGAGTCGCCTTTGCTGACTTGAGATTCCGGTCGCGGGTGAGGTGGTTTGTGTAATTCGGAGGCGTCGGTGTGCTGAGGGTGCTACCACCGGAGCTTATCGATGAAAGCAGGGTTTCAAGTAAGGTGACGCCGAGTCGTGAAGAGATTTCTCTAGCGACCGGCAGGGAGCTCACAGACTTGTAAAGCAGGTTGTTTTGGCGGCGGCCGGTTTGCTCGTCGTTTGTCGGATAACTGATGATCTGGAAGTTTTGGCCGTTTGCGCACTGCTGCTTGACCAAGTTTATTAGGGGCGCAGCGGAAACAAAACCGCTCACCTGGCTACTAGCGAGGGATGACGTGAGGAAGTCCATTCCTTGATCTCCAATCCTAAGTAAATCGATATTACCGAAAGTTGGCGTAAAGGGAACAGTCCATTTTTATCGGTTTAGGCTTGAAGCTCCTCCTTGCTGGCTCTGAAGTACGAAGCGAGAGTGTTTGGTTCGAGCAGTTCGAGCGGGGTTCTACGATCAATTAGATTTCAGATGGTCGCAGTCATGGTGGTTTTGGGAGGTGGAGTCATTATGAAATCTCTGGTACTGACAACACCTCGTGCTCTCCAGTGGCTGATCAGCGTGCCAGCTGGTATGTGCCGTTTAATTGATTAACCATGCCTAGGTCTTCCAGCGCATCTAGTACAGCTTGTACGGCGACCTTGGGTGAGCGCTTGAATTGTGCTGCAAGTACCCCCGCTGACAGGGGACTTCGGCTGAGAGCTTGGCGCACGGCGGCAACTTGTTCGCGGATTTGTTTGGGCCAGATTTGCTTGCCTCTGGTATCGCCGGAGGATGTGAGTAATTCGAGAAGCGTTGGGTCATCCAACTCGGCTTCGCTTTGTGCCGGTGCGATAGATGCACTTGGGTTTTGGTATTCTTGTCGGAGCCAACGGATATGGCCACTGACTTCTTCAGCGGCTCTTTCGTTGTTCAAGGTCACTAGCCGGCAAAGTAGGTCCTCTTCTGCGTCGGCGTGAGCTTCAGGTTTATCCGGAAGGGGCGTGGTAGCGCCAGGTTTGCCTACCAGCTGATCCGCTAGATCATCCCAGTCGTAGGCGGCGAAAACGGCACGATCTAGCCTGTCGTGTAACTCTCCCAGCAGGGATACCAGACCTTGCTCGTGGATGGTCTTGTCTTTGGTATTTAGAGGTTCGCAGGCGCGCAGCTTTTCCAGCACGTTGTACATGCCGGTCAGAGTCAGTTTCGGGTGAAGAGCCTGCTGACGTTTGCGGTGGGCGTCTATGCGCTCGGCTAGGTCCCGGATCTGCGCCTGTTGCATTAGGCTTGCGTCGGGGAAAGGGAATGCGTCAAAACATGTTGACTTAACCCAGACGGGGCGATCTTCTAGCGTACTGCCTGCCGCTAGCGCCCACACAATATGTAGCCGGCTCGACAACACTCCTAAAATCGATGCTTCATCTGTTGCGATATTGGTGAGCTTGTTATCGGGTAGTACAGATTCATCAAGCCATTGAAACAGTCGATGTTTCATTGTCTCCACAGTAGAAATGTAGCGCGGAAGCCCTTTCGCCATATTACGCCAGTCCCTGCGAGGTTCGCCAAAGAGCCACCAATTATCCCTATAGTATGGACGATTGTTTTGATCTCGCTCGGGCTTCACACGTTCTAACACGTGCTGGTACAGAGCGGGGAATTGCTCGCGTACTTGGTCGGAACTCAACCCGAACAGATCGACAACCATCACCCCGCGCGGTGACTGGGTTAGGTCCCGGCCGTTTCGATAGGCTCGGATATGCCGTTCAATCCCGGTCTCTCGCCCGAGGCCCAATCTGGTTGCTTCTTCTGGTGTGACAATAAAACCCGCTCCATGCAGTTTGACACCTGGAGAGCTAATGCCCTCACAGGCCTTGAGTGGGCTTGCAGCTGCAACATTGGCGCCGATACGCAAATCGGCAAACAAAGTGCCGGATTTCTCCTGCAGTATGACCTCCTTTTCGTCTTGCTCTTGTGCGCTACTGAACTCCTCTCGCACAGTGAGGAGTCGGCCAGGGCGGTTCCTGACACTGCCTACGGTCATGGCTATGCGTACGGCGGCACCGTCTTCGGAATCTACCCAAGGATGATCGGGGATAGCAAAGGTCAAGCTCAAAGGTTTTTTGGCGTCTAATTGCTGCTGGACAACCCTGCGGTTAAAGGTCTGCTTGATGCTGTTTGTTGTGATGAAGCCAAACTGCCGTGCTCGTTCGGCCCGAACGGATTCTGCGGCAACATACCACCAGTACATAACAAAGTCGGCCGATTCGGGTACCTCGTGCCAAGTATCTCGCACCGCATCTACATACCCATCACCTAAGGCTCGACGCATATTCGATGCGCCAATAAAAGGAGGGTTTCCCACGATGTAGTCTGCCTGCGGCCATTTGGCCTTGTGGGGATTGATGTAGGTATACTGCTCCACCTGTGCCGTATCATCTGGAATCTGTTCGCCGGTAATCGGGCTGGTTTTGGTGGTGATACCATCCCACCGGGTTCTGGGTTTGCCTGATTCATCACGCAGTAGTTCCACGGCGTCATACGCAATTAGCGCATCGCGATGCTCGATATTGTGAAAGTCGCGAAGCACTGGCTCGGGCGGATTTACTTTTCCGTGGGTGCGAAAGTGCCATTGGAGATAACCGATCCACAGCACCATTTCGGCAATACGTGCCGCTCGAGGATTAATCTCCAGACCGAGGAATTGGTGGGGATCGACGGTGAGACCTTCGGTGTCTAGCGTGCCAGTTTGACCTAAGTCGGCCAGCAAGTTAAAGACTTCGCCCTCGAGGCGCTTCATGTGCTCCAAGGTTACATAAAGGAAATTGCCGCTGCCGCACGCTGGGTCTAGTACGCGAACGTCGCAGAGGTGGCGTTGGAAGGCTTTTACTTCGTTGACCGCTTCCTTGTGCTTGCCTCTGCTCTCATAGGCCAGTGCCGCGGCTTGTACTTCTTTCCATTCGGAGCGTAGCGGCTCAATTACCGTGGGTAGAACTAATCTCTCGACGTAGGCGCGGGGGGTGTAGTGCGCTCCCAACTTATGGCGTTCGCGAGCGTCGAGTGCCCGTTCTAGCAGGGTGCCGAAAATAGCTGGCTCCACATAGCACCAGTCCGCATCGGAAGCATTTTGCAACAGTTCCATTTGCTCACGGTCGAGGGCGATGGCAGACGCTTCGGCGAAGAGCCCACCATTAAATTGGAGCAGCGTGCTTTCCAGAATCGGCGAGAAGCCGCCCGTATTCATCGTTTGCCAAAGATTTTCGAGCATCGGCGCGAAGGTTTCAGGCTTGTTTTTCAAGCGCTGCAGTAACTCGGTGAACCCGCGATCGGGGAGCAAACCAACGTCTTCGGCAAACATTGTAAACAAGGAGCGCATCAAGAAGCTGGAAACCAACTGCGGAGAATGTCCAGCGGCCTCCAGGGATCTCGCCAATTTGGCTAACTGGTCGGCTATTTCTCGGGTGACCTTAGCCGAGCGGCGTGATGGGTCAAGGCTGAGTGGGTCAAGCCAAACAGCTGCCAGGCGCTTTCGAATTTCTGGATCGTGCAGGTCTTCTAAGCGGATGCGATGGTTGCGCGAGTCCGGGAAAGGCGTGTAAGTGGCGCCGGAACGAGTGAATTCGGCATAGAGTTCAATATTGCGGCCAACATCCACGACTAAGATGAACGGCGGGCGGCCTTCGTCAGCTGGCAGGGAGCGGGCATACTGGTCGGCCTGGTTGTGGGCTTTGAGCATTGCTTTGTCCCAGCCGGAACTGTCTAAAGCCTTGCCAGTCTGTTTGGCCTCCAACACAAAGCTACCGCGTTTGTAGAGGTCAATAAAACCATTGTTGCTGCTTCCGTCTGGCTGATTAATTACTACCCGGCGCTCAAACACGTAGGCGTTGTCGCGGGTGTCGTCGCCAGCTGGCTCTGGCAACGGTAGGTCAAGCAGGCTGCAAAGCTCGGTGAGGAACAACTGATAGTTGGCGCGCTCGGTACCACCGGCTTTTTGCCAACGGCTCAGGAAGTTCTCTATATGTTCCGTCACAGTGTTGCTCCAACTACCAGAAAAGCTGAAATTCTATCGCAGTGAGCTTGCGAAAAGTATGGAATAGCGTCCGTGGTCTTGTTTTCAACAGCCAATGCTTAACCTGTACGGCTGGATACGCCACTGATGGATGCCAGCTCCGACAGCTCCTGGTTGGGAGGGGTGCTGCAGGCGGGAATAGCGACTGCAGGTTATAAGGTGCCTTCGTTCAAAGCAGGCTGGGACAGGCAGCCAGGGCGGTTGGCAGATCGTATTCATTACTCAGGTACGAATGACGCGCTAAGGGGTACCCTCCTCGGGCCGGACTGTCCGAAATTTTCGCGCCCGCGGAAACTATCTGACGACGATTTAGACCTTATTTTTTCGCGTCCGCGAAAATGAACCTAGGGGAAGCGCCCTTTTAGCCGAAGCCGAGATATTTGATTTTTCAAGTGGCAGCGGACTTCTATGCTTCCAATACGGCTCCTATCTGTCAGTGTTCCTTCAGGGACTTGTAAGGATGCAGAGGTGGCCAGTTGGTATTAAGATTTAGGAGTCTGGAGCGCTGCTAGCCGTGCCTGGTGCCAGAGCGTTTCAAGCCCCACAGTGGTTGAGGTTGTTTCTGGATACCCATAATGATGCCCAGATGCTGTCTCAAGCGCGCGAGGCGGCAATCTGGGCCAAGCTCGATTAAGGATGAGACTCGAAGGGAGGTGCGTTATGAACGATGCTGATAAATGGGCCGCATTTGACACTGCCCAGTTCAGTCTGGACATTATGGTCGGGCATTACTCAGAACTGGTTTTCAACGAGAGGAAAAAGGAGACGCCGGATCTGAGCAAAATTGCAGAATGGGAGGCGGCCCAGGATTCGCTGGTCCAGCAAGCCCAGGCGCTGACTGTGGATAATGAAGCAGAGGTCAGAAGAATAAACAGCGCCTACGTGGAGCCTGTGCGGGCAGTGCTAAAGGCGGAATAAGCCAGTACACACATTTCTAGCGCAGCGCAGCTGAGATATTTCATTTCCGTTTCATGCCCGGCCCGGGGCGACCGCAAGCTAGTCGCCTTATAGCGGCATGTGGCTTGAGTTAGTGTTGACGGGGGCGTCACCTAGCAATATGATTATTCCACGACAACATTCAGTGAGGTTGCAAGCAAAGGCCCCTACCCGAGCTTGCAGAAAGAAACCGCCCCCCTAAAGGCGGTTTTTTTTCGCCTGCAGAAAGTCAAGATTCCCGTATCGAGGGTCGGCAACGATTCTGACGCAATCCTCCAAAATTTGCCTTAACCTATTGTATTTAAATTATTTTGGCGTTGTAGCTCATGGGTGAAACCTGCCGATCAAAATCAAGCGTATAATCGCCAAATCGGTTGATATGGTCCGTGCGGTATGGGGCCAGCCCTTTGAGAATATCGTGATCAATATGATGACCGCGCTCTTTGAGATCTTTAAGGGTTAACGTCATCGACTCCACATTGTGAAGAATGACCAGGTTGGCCACCAAGTGGTTATATTTGATCACCTTCCGTTGCTCGTGACGGATATTCTCGGCGATCACCCCCTCGCCGCCGAAGAACAGCCATTTCACGAACTGGTTGAACTCTTCCGTTTTGTTCGTCTCCGCATGAATGGTTCGCCGCAACTCCACGCTGCCAATGTAGTCCAGAAGAAAGGTTGTCCGAACGACCCTCCCCAGTTCCCGGAAAGCAAAGTAGAGTTTGTTCTTGAGGCTTGCGGTACCTAAACGTCGCAGTACCGTAGACGGTGCGATTTTTCCAGCCTTAATCGATAGCGCCACCCGGAGCATGTCCGGCACATGGGTTTCAATCAGTTTCCAGTTGATAGTCTCGCTGAACAAAGCATTGATGTGCTCATACCGTTGGCGTTTGTCAGACTTGTAGAACACCAGCTGCTTCAGATTCCGGATGCGGGGCATCAGGTTGATACCCAGCAGGTAAGCCAACCCGAAGACGGGCGCACTTTGCGCCTGAGTATCGCCATGCAAGGTGTCAGGCTGGATATCGGAGTCGTTTTTGATCAGTCCATCAAGGATGTAAATGGCCTCATAAACGCCGCAAGGAATGAAGTGGCTGAACAGCGCGATGTATTTGTCCGAGACGTGGTAGTAGCCCACCCCGCCATAGCCACCGTACCGTATGTGGTATTCCGATAGCAGATTCTGTTCGTACAGGTTCCATTTTGTGCCATCGGCGGCGGCCCGCTGGCCAGTTCCCCAGTGTCGCGGCAGCCGGTAGCGGTTGTAGGCATTGATAACCTGTACAATCGCCTGCTCCAGGCGCTCTTCGGTGACGTGCCGCAGGTTGAGCCAGGACACCTGCCGGCGGAGGCCATGGCGCCGGCAGAGCCCAGCAGCAGGCGCCGGCGACTTATCGGTAAAGAACTTTCGGGTGCACGGCGGGACGTTGAAGACGCATCGAAAACAGACATGGTTTTCCCTCGTTGATGTTTGTTCAGAACACTTGCCGACGGTGGTCATCGGTGCCATGAATTCGTGACAAACCTGATTTTGATTCAGTGTAGTAGGTCATGGTCAAATAATCACCGTTGACAGCGTGTCAGGAGCCCCCCGTCGTGGCTTCGCTTACCGCCGGCATATTCCCGGCTGGCGCAACCACCAGCAATCCCGAGTCCTCCATGGGTAGCCCGAGCACCTCCAACTGATCGGCCCGGGTACGAAAGTCGCCGGCTCGGGCCACCGCCTGTCGCACATCCGGATCCCGGAAGAATACGCGCTCCGAGATACGATACTGGATGACTAGGCTGTTACCCTGGCGCATGGCGTACGCCTGGGCAGGCTCGCCCCCCACTCGGGTCATCCAGGTTGCCAGCACCCGGCTGTTTGCCCACGGCAATGGCGGAGACACTTCCGAGCCGCCGGCCTGGCGAGGCAGTTCCTCAAGGGCGACACGCTGATAATCGCTCAGCACGTCACTGACCATGGGAATCCTGTTGATATTATCCGGCGTCAGGCTGGGCATCAGCAGTACCGCTGCCAGTACCAGGGCAACGGCCCAACCGCCGCTGCCAATCACAACCGACGGGCGAAGGCTGCTCAGCCAGCGTTTCAGATTCGTCATGCGGCGACGACCGGATGGGCGCTTGCCACCGGCGGGGGCGTTCGCAAGGGCGATATCGAGCCGCCCGTCAAAATCGGCGGACAGTCCCGGAGTGGGTATCATCTGCAGTCGTTCGGAAAGAATTCGCTGACGTTCAACATCGTGTTGGCAGGTCTCGCATCCAGCAAGATGGGCCTCGACCAGGGCGGTGTGATGCTCATCCAACTCACCATCGGCATAGCCCGCCAGCCAATCCTGGATTTCGGCGTGCAGGTCGGACCATTCGTGGGCGTCTGTGTTTTTGAGATCACTCATGGGAATTCACCGATGTGTATTTTGTGTGGCTGGCAGCCAGGGACCTCGGGCTTGCCTTGATCAGTCGCTTAGCGAGCAGGCGCCGCGCGCGTGACAGGCGACTCATGACCGTCCCCGGTGCCAGGTCCAGAATTTGTGCGATATCCTGATAGCTCAGCTCCTCAAAGTCCCGCAACAGAATGACCTGCTGAAAGCTGTCCGGCAGGGCGTGAACCGCAGCCATGACCTGCGCATCGCTCCGGTTTTTCAGGAGCTGATCGAAGGGGCCCGGGGCACTGCAGGGATACTCATTCAACACCGCGTCACCGGTGGTCAGCACCGGAGCCAGTTGCTGCCGGCGCCCATCCCGCCGATAGTCATCGGCAACCACCCGGTTGAGAATCCTTAGCAGCCAGGCGTAGGCCGCCACGTGATCGTCCAGTTGGTCAAAGTCCCGCCAGGCCCGGAGCAAGGTCTCCTGGGTCCAGTCCTCCGCCATTTCCTGTGAGGGGGCCTGGCGTTGCGCAACACCGTACAGGCGGTAGCGCCAGGGCCGTACCAGTGTGTCGAATTGCTGCCTGCTTCCGGTGCTGCGCATGGGGCTGCCCGCTACCTATTTATGGTCACTTCACTGGAGGACGTCACCGGGTCGCCTTTTATTCCCGACTTTTTTATGGATTGCCCGGTACCGCGAGCCAGAAGGGGAACTGGCCTCCAACCGGCTCCCGGCGGACCACCTCGAGGGACTGGGTATCAATAACGGCAATGTGGTTATCCGCCGTGACCGACGCGTAAATGAACTGGCCATCGCGGCTTGCCCGAACGCCGTGGGGGCCAACGCCCACGTCGACATTTTTGACAATTTTAAGGCTCTCGGAGTCGATTATAGTGACCACGGACGCAGAAATCGCACCGGTTGCGACGTATTGCTCGCCAGGCACCACGTCGATGCCGCCATGGCCACTACCCACTTTAAAAGTTTTCAGCATGGTTTCGCTAGCCAGGTCCAGTACCCCCACGTTGCCGGTAAAGTCGCGCAGCCATAGCCGTTGACCGTTGGCGCTGATGTCAATGTTGTGAGGCGTCTTGAGACCCGGAGTGGGGATCTGACGCTGTTTTTCCAGGGCCCGCATATCCACTACCGCCAGCGCGCCTTCGCCCTGCAGCGTGACGTAGGCGAGTGTGCCGTCGGCGCTGTAAACGAGGTTGTGGGGTACCTTGCCCACTGGAATTTTCCTGACCAGTTCAAGGGTATTCATATCGATCACCGCAACGTCGCCTTGGGTCGGCGCCACGACGAGGCCGTAACGGCCATCCGGTGAGATTTTTACGCCCTGGGCCACCTCACCGATCGGTACGCTGGCCATCACCTCACCGCTGGCGGTATTCAAAACGTAGACATTGCCGGTTTTGAAGCCGGACACCATCAGCCGGGAACCATCAGGACTCAGGGCATTGTAGTGAGCGCCCGCGACGCCGGGCCAGGCCTGCTTTGAGGGTAGGACTTTCACGATGCCGCTGTTCTGGACCGCCACATACAGAGGGTCGCGAATGGACTTTTCCAGGCTTAGTTCGGGCGCCGACCGCACGGGAGTGGCTTTGGTCCGCGACTGCTCAGGCGATTGGCCCAGCAGGGTCTGCCGCAGCTGGTAAACATCCTTGCCGGACAGGTCCTTACCCGCAATCGCTTCGATTTCTTCAGGGGTGTAGGGCTGAAACTCACCAGCAACCCGCTTTTCATTGCCGAACGCCGTCAGCACGTAATTCAGCACATCCGCCATTTGCTGGTTAGTGAGCGCACCGCCCCAGGCCGGCATGTTGCCGTTGTAGCTTGTGCCGTCGACTTTGATGGGGCCGGTCAGGCCGAACTGCAGCACATGCCCCAGATAGCGGCGGCCACCGATACCGTCAGTGGCATTGTACATTTGAGCGGTGTGGTTTTTTTGCGGGGGAAACGACCCCGGTATGCCTTGACCCTGAGCCTGATGGCAGGCAGCGCACTGCTGGTTGTACACCTCGCTGCCGCGCTCAAAGCGGGTGTTTTCCGCCGCGCTCACGGGCACACTGACACTGAGCAGGGTTGCGGCGACGAATGATGTGATGGCATGGGGGATCGGTGGACGCATATTACAAACTCCAAAGGCTAAAAGAAGTTCGGCCGGACTCATGTGCTGGCAAGACCTCTTGCCAGCAAAGCACCGGTCGAAAACGATCTGTGAAGCCAAAGGCGTCACCGGGCCGGGATTTATTCCCGAAACTTTCGGCCCGGCCCCCTACCCGCGGACCAAGGCTCAACGAAGGCCAGTAACCCGAGGCTCGCGGCCAAGGGCAAGGCCGCCGAGAATTCCAAGGGGTTATTCTGTCGTGTTCATGATGTTTGCGGAGTACCCCGCACCACGCACAGCCTCCGCAAGTTGTTCGTCCGAAATCCTTGATTCGTCAACTGCCACCCGGGCTTCACCGCTTTCATGGGAGACGGAACACCCCTTGACGCCGGTTTGCTGTTCGAGAACATGACGAACAATTTCCTCGCACCCACCGCAGTGCATGCCGCCGATTGAAAGCCTGATTGTCTGCATGTCTGTCTCCTCACTTATGATCGGCTCGCCTGTAGGCCCCGCATTCTGCTCCAGGGCGTCAAATATGGAACAACACTGCAACGGCCCCTGTCCGGGACAACAGTCCACAAGTGCCGCCAGCCCCTGGCGGATTCGCCGTAACTGTTCAATTTTCTGGTCTACGTCGTGCAGCTTTGCCATCGCCCGCTGGCGTACATCACTTGCGTCTGCCTGGTTGCTTTCGGCATCACGCAACGCGAGCAGCTCAGCGATCTCACGCAGTGAGAAGCCCAGCTCTTGCGCTCGACGAATAAAATGCAGTCGCCTTACCGTGGCGTCCGAGTAAATCCGATAGCCACCTTCCCTGGGACGTGGCGGCTGTTCAATGAGCTTGCGGCGTTCGTAAAAACGAATCGTCTCGACACCAACACCCACCACGTCAGCCACTTTGCCAATGGTCATGTCTGTCATGGCAGAACTCCCACCCAGTAGATCCGAATAATAAGATTAGTGCCCGTACCACGGTACGGGGTCAAGAGTGCTGAACATTTTATAGGAGTGTGGGGCTTGACTCCGTAGCCGACTACGGAAGTATTTTGAAGATAGCCAGCAAAGTCATGAAAGGAACCGTCGCAATGTCAGAGTTGAAATCAGAGTCCAAATCCGGTCGCGGGTCATTAATTGCAGGCGGGGTCGCAGCATTGCTCGCATCGGCCTGCTGTCTTGGCCCCCTGGTCCTGATCGCCCTTGGTGTTTCCGGTGCCTGGATCGGCAATCTTGCCGCTCTGGAGCCTTACCGGCCGTGGTTTATTGGTGCTGCTCTGGTGGCGATGGTCTTTGCCTGGCGTCGGATATACCGGCCTGCACAGGATTGCGAGCCGGGCGAGGTCTGCGCAGTACCGCAAGTGCGCACCGCTTACAAGATCACTTTCTGGATCGTCGCGTTGCTCGTACTGATCGCGTTGGCATTCCCTTTCGTCTTACCGTTATTTTACTGAGAGGCCATACACCATGAGAAAGTCCCTGATCACTGCCGTACTGTTTACGCTGTTCAGCATGCCTGCCTTGGCGGAGCAAAAGACGGTGACCCTGTCTGTTCCCGGAATGACCTGTTCGGCTTGCCCGATTACCGTCAAAGCCGCTCTCAAGAGAGTTGATGGGGTGAGTTCTGTCCAGGTCCGCTATGAGGAACGTGATGCGACGGTTACTTTCTACGATGACAAAACCTCTGTCGACGCAATAACTCAAGCCACGACCAACGCGGGCTACCCGTCCACACTGATACAGTCCGGGGCGAAACAGGAGTAGTGTTTATGAGTGATAACGATCTGCACATTGCCGTGATTGGCAGTGGTGGCAGTGCCATGGCCGCCGCTTTGAAGTCGGCGGAACGCGGAGCCCGAGTGACGCTGATCGAGCGTGGTACCATCGGTGGCACTTGCGTCAATGTCGGCTGCGTGCCCTCGAAGATCATGATCCGCGCCGCTCACGTGGCCCATCTGCGCCGCCGCAGTCCGTTCGACGAGGGCATTGCGGCAGTCGAGCCGACCATTGACCGGCCCCGGTTGCTGGCCCAGCAACAGGCCCGGGTCGATGAGCTTCGTCGCGACAAGTATGAGGGCATTCTCGACGACAATTCGGCGATTACTGTCCTGCGGGGTGAGGCCCGTTTTATCGATGCCAATACAGTGCAGGTTACTACACCTGATGGTACGGAACGCGAGGTACGCTTTGACAGAGCGTTCATTGGTACCGGTGCGCGGCCTACCATCCCCCCGGTTCCGGGCCTGTCCGATACGCCGTACTGGACGTCCGCCACGGCACTGGCCAGTGACACCATTCCGGATCGACTAATTGTCATTGGGGCATCCGTCGTGGCAGTGGAGCTGGCACAGGCGTTTGCCCGACTGGGCAGCGAGGTGACCATCCTGGCGCGCAGTCGACTGTTATCCCGGCAGGACCCGGCTGTTGACGAGGCCATTCAAACCGCGTTCAAAGCCGAGGGTGTCAAGGTTCTGAATGACACCCAGGCGAGCCAGATCAGTTATACCAACGAGGAATTCGTGCTCGACACGAACGCCGGGGAACTGCGGGCCGATCAGCTGCTGGTGGCCGTGGGACGCACACCGAACACAGACAGGCTGAACCTGGAGTCTATCGGCGTCGAGACTGATCGCGGGTCCGTTATCGTCAATGAGCAACTCGAGACCCGGGTGCCGGGCATTTACGCTTCCGGCGACTGTACCAATCAGCCCCAGTTTGTTTATGTGGCGGCAGCGGGTGGTAGCCGGGCCGCGATCAATATGACCGGCGGCGATGCCCGCCTGGATCTCAGCGCCATGCCGGAGGTGGTCTTTACCGAGCCACAGATTGCAACCGTCGGTTTATCCGAGGCCGACGCCGATGCAAGTGGCTACGTCACCGACAGCCGTACCCTGACCCTCGACAATGTGCCACGGGCCCTGGTCAACTTTGATACCGGAGGCTTCATTAAAATGGTCGCGGAACGTGAAAGCGGGCGGTTACTGGGTGTGCAATCCGTGGCGGGTGAGGCCGGCGAACTGATCCAGACCGCGGTGATGGCGCTACGCGCCCGCATGACCGTCAACGAGATTGCCGATGAGCTGTTCCCGTACCTGACGATGGTAGAAGGTTTGAAGCTGTGCGCTCAAACGTTTACCAAGGATGTCAAACAACTATCCTGCTGCGCGGGATAAGGCAAGGCCCCGTGAATGATATGCGAGAAATCGTGAATCGGCTGGGCCTGACCGGAGAAGCGGAGGCCACGCTTCATGTGGCGCTATTGCGTGAGCTGGTCCAGGGTCGTCCTGTCACTCTTAAGCGGCTTGCAGCGTCGCTCAACTGGACGACGGACCAGGTGGTGCAGGTGCGGGAACAGCTGCCTTGCGGAACCGTCGAGTATGACGGTCAGGGGTTGGTCGGTTCGTAGCTAATCTGGGCCCAACCGGGCGCCCTTTCTCACCCAATGTGGTCCCACTGCTCAGGATAATTGCGGGCCCAACAGATTAGCTTTGTGAGCCACTACAGATACCTGTTCATCGTATTCTGAGTGCTTCCGGGCAGCGTAGCCAGCCGCGACCACACTCACCATTAGTCGGTGTCCCGGATCAACCTGGCGACTTTGGTCAGTAAGGTGTTTGCGGCGTTGTCCGTAAATTGCTGTCCTTCCTCGATGTAGCCCCGCACCGTCCCGTCATGCTTCCAGCCACCCTGGCGCTTGATCTGCGCAAAGTCGACCTTTTCCCGCGCGGCGGCGGTGGATAGACCGCGCCGGAAGCTGTGACTGCTCAGGGTCGGCACGAAGTCCAGGCCGCAGGTTTCCCCAAGCGCTTTCAGGATTCGGTTCACCGACCCGCCTGAAAGGGCCTGGGATTGCAACCGATCCCAGCGGTTGACGGCGCGGAAGACGGGGCCTTCGTGAATGCCGGCATGCTCTAGCCAGGTTTCGAGGGCGCTGACCGGGCAGACCAGCTCGTTGCCCCGAGGCAGGGCCCGCTTCAGGCCTTCACCGTGAGGGTCTGTTTTAGAGCGCGGCAGGGTCACCACCAGCCCTTCCGGCTCCCACGACAAGTGCTTCACCTCAATCGCTACCAATTCACTGCGGCGAAACGCCCCAAAAAAACCGACCTGCAGCAGGGCCCAGTCACGATGCTTCTTGAGCGAGTCAGGCTGTTGCTGGAGTGTTTCCAGGAAGGCCGCAATGTGTTCGAGGCGCAGCGCCCGGGCTTGCCGTTTCGGCCGACCATGGGCGCGACGAATCCCTTCCAACGTTTTGCGCACGCCGGGGTCTCGAGCGGGATCACGCAATCCCTGAGTCTGGTGCCAGCGCCCCAGGGCCGTCAGGTAAACATCCAGCGTGCGAGGATTAAGCGCGTCTGCCTGATCGGACAGATAGGCCGCAAGGGTCGCCGGCTGTGTCGGGAGACGTCCACCCCAGCGCTCAAAGCTGCGAATGGCCGCACGGTAGGTCCGCCGCGTGTTGTCGGTGGTGGCCATGTGGATGTACCGATTAGCCGTATCGGCTAATACGGTCTTTTCCGCGTTACGTAATGTGGACTTGACGGTGGGTTTTGGATCCATGACCGCTCCAATTCGAGGCGTGCTTTCAAGAGCCGCTGATGTACCGGCGTTACAGGAGCAGGATAGAACAGACCACACACTAACGCACGTTAACGCGCTTTAACGTGCGTTAGGAATCTTAAATAAATTTTGTTAATTATCGAATAAATAATGTAATATTACATATCACGTTATATGATAAAAATGAGGCATGTCATGGCCCGCGCCGGAATTACTTACCAGGATGTCGCCAACGCTGCGCAACGCGTCCGCCAACGCGGTGACGAGCCCACTGTCGACCGGGTGCGATCGGAACTCGGTACCGGCAGTCGCAGCACTCTCGGGCCAATGCTGAAACGTTGGAAAACAGGCAGCGAAGCCGCAGCGGATCTGAACGGACTCCCGGCTGACTTGGTGGCCGCCGTGAAAGCCCTGCATGAGCGAGCTCAATACGCGGCCGATGAACGTATTACGCAGGAGCGCGAAGCGCACCAGACGCTGGAACAGCAGTGGCGCACCGAGCTGGAAGAGGTGCGGCAGCGGTGCGAGTCACTGGAAGAGCAACGCTGCGGGCTGGAGAAGTCCAATGAAGCGCTTCGCAACGAAAGCGATGCCCAGGCCCACGCTCTTCAACAGGAACAGCTCCGGGCGGCCTCACTCACGTCCAAACTGGAGGCAAGTCAGGAGAAACTCAGTGAGACCACTGCAACCGTCCAAGAGATGAAGCAGGAAAACCGCGATATCCGCAGCCATTTCGAGCACTACCAGCAGGAGATTGCCGAGGATCGCCGTCATGAACGGGACCAGTTCCACAGGACCCAGTCAGGGCTGGAGGGTCAGGTGGATCAGCTGACGCAGCAGCTCCGTTCCAGCGAACAGGACCGCGACACGCTGAGACAACATCGCGACCAAATAAACCAGCGCTATGAGGCCAGTCAGGATCACGCTGAAAACTTGAAAGAAAAATTGCACGCGAGCCAGGCCGTCATAACACAATGGGCAACGCGAACAGAAACGCTGGAAGCGACAGTCGACCGCCTCCAGCTGGAGCGAGATAGCGACGCCGAACACAGGGAGAAGCTTGGTGCGGCCCTAACGGATTCTGAAAAACATCTCGCGGCCTGCCAGCAGCGGATCTCCGACCTCAGAGAGCGCGTGGCAGCGGCTGACGACCGAAACCAGTTCCTCAACGATCAGAATCGCGAATTACTGCAGGAAAAAGCTGTCCTCCAGGGTCAGTTGAAACAACTACAAACAAGCCTGGCTAAATAGCCCGCTATTGTCTCGGCCTGATCATCCCTGAGAGTTGCGAGTGATGCCAATCGCGCAAGGAGTAGTTAGATGTCTACCGTGATCTTTGGCAGGCTGCGAGCTGCGGCAAAACGCATTCAGCATGATGCGCTGACGGTTATTTTGTGGCGCGAGACCCGAATACCCCCCATAGTCGTTCGGCTGCTCGCAATCGCAGCGTACGCCATGAGTCCAATTGATCTCATTCCGGACTTCATGCCGATCCTGGGCTATCTTGACGACATTATCTTGGTCCCGCTGGGCATCGTCCTTGTCATCAAGCTGACGCCATCGAATGTGATAGAAGCAAGTCGCTCGAAAGCAGCTAAAGTGGCAATCAAGCCGATCAGCCACGTTGCGGCCGCAGTCGTTATTGGCACATGGCTTTTATGTGCCACGGCTTTTGGCTACTGGGTGTGGGAATACAGCAGGTAACGCATCGTCTGCACGTGATGAAATAGTTAATTTAAGGCTTGTAAAACAGATGGTTAATGCGCTTTTTGGAGGATTTCGTCAGAATCGTTGCCGACCCTCGTATCGGTTAAGCGACCGGCATCACCCCTCGCCAAGTATCGGGAAGAGAAGCTCGGCCAGTAGGTCGTCCGGTGGTTCAGTGGCTGGCACACGGCATCTAAATTTACGGATACGCACCAGTCGTCCTACGTTCTGAGAGGCTGGCTTTAAAGGGAAAGATAACCGTTTTCCATGACCTTGGAGGAATGACAGCGTTCTCAGGCCTCAGCGCGTTTCCTTCAACCCCATCAACGAGCATGTGGCGGTAACGGCCGAGGAACAGCGCGGAGTTGTGCAGGAAGTTGCAGGGATCGAATTTCCCACTCAAGCAGCAGACGGGTCGCTCGCTCGCTAATACAATGCGTGATGCGGCACCTGAGTTCAGACGCGCCCCCAGGATCCCCTTCAGGAAGCGTTTGGATGATTTACAAGCTAGGCATTGCCAAATATGTAGAGTAGGGAAGCTGTTGTCCTTTTGAAAGTAGCGATTTGGCGCTATGATTCTATTAGCGATGTAACAGCTTGTTCTCGCTAGGAGAGCCCTATGAAAGCAAAAGCGAAAGATAAGCATGCCCAGAACAGCATGGATGCGCCTGATTTCATGATTTCCAACAAGGCTAAGGAGGCGACCCGCTGCGCTTATGCTCATGCCTTGCAGATAAGTAGCCAGGGTGTTCTGCGTATCAAGAATGGCGAACTAGTGCGTGTTTTGAGCGACGGCAGCACCACCGTGGTGCGCAAGGCCAAGCCTCACCGTAGCGTTACTGTTGGGCAGGTCGTAACAGTACGTAGCGTAAAGAGTGCCTAAACTCAGGGTATTTGCGGGCCCTAACGGCTCCGGCAAAAGTACCATCAAGGCCCAGCTCGACGACATCCTGCATATTCAAATCTATGTGAATGCGGATGAGCTGGAGGTTCAAGCCAAGGCCTCCGGCTTCATCGACTTCGAGCCATTTGGCATCCAAGCCAATTTTCCTGAGCTACTTGAATTCCACACAACTAGCCGTTTGATGATCGACCAAGGGCTAATCGAGGAAGCCAGGAAGCTTAAGATGGAGGGGTCGAAGGTCGACTACCGTAACGTCGAGATCAACTCCTACTTCGCCTCTGTCATATCGGATTTCATTCGCCGGCGCCTCATCGAACAGGAGGCGAGTTTCACGTTTGAAACGGTTATGTCTCATGTCAGCAAAATCGAGATTATGAGGCAGGCCCAGGCACTCGGGTACCGTACCTATCTTTACTTCGTTTCTACAGAAGATCCCGAGATCAACGTTGACCGCGTGAGGATTCGCGTTGAGGATGACGGCCATAATGTGGCACCTGATAAGGTGCGTACTCGGTATGTCAATTCTTTGAATCTACTGCCGGAAGCCGTGGCCTGCAGCGATCGGGCGTACATCTTCGATAACTCCGGTGACGTAGCTGTGCTTCTAGCCGAAATCACCGATGGAACCCAGCTAGAGTATAAAGCTGGAGAAATTCCTGATTGGTTCTTTACTGCCTATGTCGACAAAGTGACAGGGTTGGCGCAGGATTGACCGCGTCAACGCCGGGCTCATGATGGAATTACCAGGCGCTTACCGTAATAGGCGCCGCTGAGCAGCTTTCAACTGCAGCGAACAGTCCACAGCTCATCGAGCCGCGTAGTGAAGCTTGGGCTTTTCATTTCCCATTTCATGCCCCAGCCCGGGGCGGTCGGAATCCGCGCCGGCCGAAGCGTTCCCCTACCCCACTTCTGGTTGATTTGATCCAGCACGTTCATTACGCGCTCTGCCGTAAGGCACCGTGACGGTCCTTAAACGGGGTAAATTATTTTCGCGCCCGCGAAAACGAGCCGTGACTCGCCAGCCATTAATTTTCGCGGACGCGAAAATAGAGGTGGTTCGATATTTTTCGCGCCCGCGAAAAAAGGTGCCGGCTTCCTCCGGGCTGCAACACAGATTCCATTTAAAGGCCGAGCCCTGACAGGGCTAGACGCGTGCTCCGGACAGATCCTAGTGGCCTCCGTCGGCCAGAGTCACCGAAGTGCGCGATTTACTATTGGTCGGCATGGCCACGCCTACAGAGCTTCTTCCATTTTGTAGCACAAATGCCGCTCGCCGGCCTATCCTGCACTAGATTTACTGCCTCCACTCCCATACCTAGACTCTTGAGTATATCGGATACATTTAAGACACAGATCAGAAGCACCAAGGCCACAGATGTAAAGCATATCAGCTCTAAAAGTACTGACTTTCGACACGTGATAGATTGGCCAAGATATAAAAGCGATACGTTTTGGCCGAATTCATCGATACCGATAAGGTGAAACAAGTCCACCCGTCTACCAGCAATTACTCCAAATTCGGACCACGGCAAAGTGCCGTTCGTTTACTCCGAACAAACGCAATTGAAAGATTGTTTGGCGCTTGCTAAGGTGGCCACCATAGGAAACGCTGACCGGTGAAAGCGCCCGCCCGCCTCGCGAGAGGCCCGCACCCAAGAGTGGGATAATCAAGAGGCTCCGGATTAAAAAACCCGCTACGGCGGGTTTTTGTTTTACCAGGGCCTTGCGTAGGCTTTTTTATCTGTTTTACCTGGGAAAGGTTGACCTGCATCAACTGAGCCTCACTGTATTTCCCTATTCCTGCCAACCTATCCAGGCAATGTCTTTTAGCAGGCCAACTAATCATCTGCTTCAAGTGGTTTTGGAAGAAAAAGACACAGCCGATAATTCCAGTACAGCCACGAGGGTTAGCCAAGTACGTCTCGGTCCAATTGAGCGCTTATCAGATAAAAACGAAACCTTGCGAGCTCCCCTTAGTAGTTGATTCGTATGTTCTGTATCTAGTGCCAGATACGTTTTGGTCGCGTTCTGTAATCACTTTAGATGCACTTCGAATAAACTTCGTAATTAAATTTGCGCTATCAAATGTCTGTAATACACCGGTGACAGTTGATTGGTGTTTTAACTGCGCGTATAAATGTAATTTAGCTAAGTTGTTAAAAATTTTTATCTTGATATCAAAAGCAGGATTTTATGACTATTTACGAAATATTACGCTCCAAGATGGTAAGTTCGTCGGTCTTGGTTGCTGTTTTGGCTAGCAGTCAAGCGGCAGTGGGGGGGATTCCGGTTATAGACGGCGTCTCAAATAGCATGCGTATTGCGGAGTTCGCGCAAACGGTTGTGCAGTGGGAAAAAGAAATACGGCAGATGCAGACCCAATACCAACAGTTGGTCCAACAGTATGAACAAATGCGGGAGACGCATGACAGTATTAATGGGAGTCGCCAAATGGGGGGGCTGTCCAGGAGCGATTACGGTTATTTGGCGGGGGAATGGCAGTCCGTAATGGGCAATACAAGCTATAGCGATCTTCTCGACGCTGCGCAGGTTTTAGAGGCTGCACAGACCGGATTGTCGCTCGAAGGCGACGCGATGAGGGTCTACCAGGATTCGCAGAATCAAAACGCGCTCAATTTGTCGATTAGCGAGCGAGGGTACAATCAGGTCAGCTCGCGATTTGCGTCATTGGATGACCTACTGAACAGGTTGGACGGTGCTACAGAGCATAAGGATGTTCAGGACCTGCAAGCAAGGATCCAGGGCGAGCAGATGCTACTACAAAATGAACAAAACAAGATCGCCCTTATAGCGCAGCTGCATTCTGGCCAGCGCGAAGTTTTGAATCAGCAATCTCGCGAAGTTGCCATTAAAGCGGGTGGGTTTGTTAAGCGAGAGGGGTGGTAGGTATGAAGAGATCCTTCCCATTTATGGCAGCATCGGTACTGCTTTTAGGTTGCACTAAAAGCGCGCCGTATGTGGATGACGCGTCGGATATCGTTCTCGATGGGCGGTCCTACACTCAGCAGGAGTACTTGGAGCAGTTCTGTGTAGAGCTCCCCGACGACCCGGAGTGTTTGAAAGTGTCTGCAGCTCTGAGCAGAAGTTCTGCTGAATTTGTTAAGCGTAAGGGATGGTAGAAAAATGACTGATGCGGAGTTCGGATTCTTCGATAGGATATTTTCAGAGCTGGATATTGCCCTGGACGCCTATGTTAATGACGCCGTAGTCCAGGTGATATCTTCGCTGGGTCCCGTTACGGCACAGTTGTTGATCCTTTACTTCATAATCTACGGCTTGATGATTATGCGAGGAATGGTTGAAGAGCCAATCACGGATTTCGGTTGGCGTGTGGTTCGGATTTCAATTATCACCGGGATAGCCCTGAATGTCGGATATTACAATAGTGCGGTAGTCGATTTTATTTGGGCTTTCCCGGAAGCGTTAGCAGGTCTCGTGGTGCAGGGCGGGGTTGGTTCGGGTTCTGCATCATATCTCGATAGCTTGATGTCACAGATGTACTCTCTCGGCACTGCTTTTTGGACAAAAGGTACTGCGTCGACCATACCGCACGTGGGCCTGATCCTTTGTGCTATTGCTGTTTGGGTCGTTGGTTTGGCACTCACTGCCTATGCAGCCTTTCTTTTGTGTTTATCTAAATTCATGTTAGCCATTTTGCTCGCATTGGGGCCGATCTTTATTGCCCTGATGATGTTCGATTCAACCAAAAAGTTTTTCGAGGGTTGGCTCGGGCAAGCGCTTAATTATGGCTTCATGGTTGTGCTTGCGGGCGCATGTATTAAGTTAGTAATGGCGGTGCTCGAGATGTACCTTTCTGAGGGTGGGGCCGCGATAAGACTGAATCCACAAGTTAGTGATATTGTCCCCGCGGCCGCTATTTGCGTAATAGGGTCTCTCTTGCTTGCACAGGTTAGCTCTGTTGCTTCTGCGCTCGGCGGAGGAGTCGCGATCAGCACTTTAGGTGCCGCAGGTGCGGTCTACAATAAGGCCAGAGGGGGGATGGTCGGTGCAAAAGATATCGCCACGGGTAAAACACTCTCTGACATGCGTGCTGCCCGTCGTCATAAAGAAAGTAACGCAAGGTGGGCAAAACACAATCCAGGGTTGACGGCTAGAGCAGCTGGAATCCCTATGTCGACTTTCCGGCAATTAACAGCGCCCAAGTTTAATAGGGTGACGAAGAGCTAAGGGGCTAAAATGCTATTGTCAGGGTATATTATCGCCATTGTGGCAACTGTGTTGATCGCTGTAGTGATGCGTAAAAGTATAAGACATTTCCAAGCTGCAATCAGCCCCGATGGGTTTTCTCCGAGAACTGCTAATTATGCTCTGTTGAGCGTTTGCTTGCTTGTAACCTGGCTTACGGTCTTGCACGGCTGTGTAGACGTCGCTAACGGTGCTCCATTAGATGGATTGCTAGCTCTCTTCGCGTTCCATGTTACTTTGGCCTTGATAGTGCTGAACAAGCTTAGAAATCCCGACACGTCCAAGGAAACTAACTGAAGGTTTTCCTGCCGGAAGATATTTGGCGGAACTCCCGGCGAGGTATTGATCTCGCCATTCGTGATGCCTTTTTGTCCGCCAACCTTGCCGCCACGTTTCGATAAAGTGCTGATCTGCGTGGCAACAGAACGAGCGCTGAGAAGTGGTGGATGCCAAGGTCATTGCTGGGAAGGGTTGTCCTGGCTAACCAGCCCGAATTCAGTCTCCTGTGCGCTGGATTCTTCGGAGGGCGCATCGAACATCCTATAAACCATGCGCTCCCTTCGGAGTGTTGCCAGTGTGCTGAAGAAGCATTGCTCACATAAGTGGACTTTGTACTCAAGGCCTGCGTGCTGGGAGCCTTCACCCCAGCTAGCAGCGAGAACGCCGAATTGGGACGGAGAGGCTTCGTTGGCCGGGGTCTCCCCACAGACGTCACATAATCCTTTATGGATGGTGACCAAACCTTCTCTCTTTTTTCCTGCCATACGGACCTCCCAAGTTCTGTTAGACGGCATGGTGGTCGTTACCGATTCGATCGACTCGGGTTAAGATCTCAAGGTTCCTGTCGTTAACCGTGGGTCGCCTCGCATTGTGGCCGCTTATCTTATTAGCCGCGATCTGTTTGTTGTCACTTGGAGACAGAGTGCTTCCGCCTCGCGCCTCCTGTTTCTATTCAGGCGGGCCCCGATGTGTAAGGCCGGCTTTCAACTCTCGGAGGCGTTCCTTCGCTGCTTGCCTTGAGACCTTCTTATCCTCTTCAGACTCGGTGGGCACGGCTGCTTGATCACGCCTTTTCCTTTTTTCTGCGGCTAGCTTGTTTGTGGGACAAAACTGGTTTCTCTCGTAGCGCTTCAGCAGGCCGAAAAACCACCGCAAAGGTGTTGTTCGAATGACCCCCTTTTGTGACATAGCGCCGGCTAGTTCATCAAGTAACGCCTGAGCATCCTCAAAAGGCACAGCAGACAGGGCTGTGGCCAGTGCCGATATGTCGCCAGCGGGTATCCCCTCGGGGAATTCGAGTTCGCCGGAGGTGGCTGTCTGATCGCCTTTCAGGTGCTTTGTAGTAGTAGTATTTTTTATATTTAGTACTTGTTCTGTATCAGTATTTAGTAGCGTCGGGTTTTCCGAAGACGGATTCACCGTAATCGGGTTTTCCGTTTCTGGTGGCGCCTCGTGCGGAAAACCCGAACGTGGAGGGCATGGCTGCTCTTGAAGCGGGTTGTCGGTTACCTCCCAGCGTGTGTTGTTGAATCTTCCTCTCTCTCCTCGCTCCCGTGTGATCACTAGATATCCAAATTTTTCTAATTCTTTTATTCTGCTGCGGGTAGCGTCACGGCCGCAGGACTTCATTTTTGCAAGATGACTAAGTCGCAATCTAAAATCATCAGGTAGTGAAAGTATAAACCCTATCAGTCCGGAAGCGGCCCAGGTCAGACGCGGGTCTTGAATTACTTCGTTAGGTATGGTCGTGAAGTTTTTCCTAACTTTTCGTTTTAAAATTACAACATCAGACATGAGCCATTTCCCCTATGCTGTGGTCTTCGGTTGCTATATCTAATACAGCTTGGAGCTGCAAGGTTCTGAAGTAGACGCGTCGGCCAATGCGAACCATCGTAGGCTTTAGCTTTCGTGAAAATTCCGAGTTGGAGTAAAGTGAAACACGTAGGCCACTCGCAGACCTGTCTAGAATTTCGGCAACGTTTGCAATACTCATTAAAGGGCCGAAGCGAGAAAGCAAGTATTCTTCCGTAGTCATAAGCGCACCTTCTATAGTTGAGCGTAGGTGCACGTATTTTTATACATATAAAATATATGTCAAATCCACAAATTGGGGTTTTGCTAATAACGTGCAATTTGATTTATTAACATGCGCTGCATTGACTCATCAATTTTATATGTTTTGATTTTGGAGTTCTGATATTTTCTTTACGAGACACGTACTTATGGATGCGTTGTTAAAAAACACAATAATTTTTCAATTTTAGTGGTACTTGGCACGCCTTTAGAGGTAAAAAACACTGCAGCTGAGCGAGGACTCAACTATCCAGCTCTGGCCGCCGTTGTTTTTGGTCTCGTCGTCTTGCAATGCCATCCAGCTCGTCTACTAGATCTTCCGTTCGCAGGTGGGTGTACCGTCGGAGCATTTGCATCGATTTATGGCCACTTATCGCCGCTACCTGTTGATCACTCAATCCGCCTTCGACAAACCGGCTGACCGCTTCGTGTCGGAGGTCATGAAACCGGAGATCCTTCAGCCCAACTGAAGCTTTGAGCTGCATCCAGACCTTATTGAAATTATAGGGGCGACGCTGACCATCTTTGCCAGGCTCGCCAAAAAACACTAGGTCGGTATCGATCGGCCTAATAGGGTTGGCGAAAGCTTCTCGGAACGTGTCCGTTGCTTTGGTGCTAAGCGGTACGGTCCTAGGCTGAGTGTTCTTGGTATCCAGGAGACGCACAATGCGACGTTTCAGATCCACCTGGCCGCGACGTAGCGTGGTGATTTCAGATGAACGCATGCCGGTCTCAAGGGCGATGTTGACGATCCAGCCCAGCATCGGGTTGCTATGCGTATCTATCACCTTCATCAGACGGGCTTCCTCTTCGGCAGAAATGCGACGCTCTTTGCCTGGAGGTGCCGACGGTCGTCTGATGTTTTGTACAGGGTTGCTGGGCAGTCCTATGCCCCATTCTCTGATTGCGGTATTGAACATGTGGCCCAGCAACGCCAGATCCAGGCGTACGGTATTCGGAGAGCGTGGTTTAGGAGCGGGCTTGCCCTTGGCGTCCTTTCGGTCCAAGCCAGCTAAGCGCTCGTCTCGATATTTTGCGATTACCTCGGGGGTCAAAGCCGCCAGGGAATATTTTCCGATACTTCGGATCAAGGGTTTGGAATGTCTGAGGTCGCAGGACGCAGAAGCGGGGCGCTTGGTGGGTGAGACTTCCGCCAGGTAACGCTCGAGTGCATCAGCGACCGTCATTCGCTCAGCAGGGGCGCGTTGGATGTACATTCCTCGGACCATTTCATCTTCGGTCCGCCGCCCCCAATCTTCGGCATCTCGCTTCATGCGAAAGGTCTTGCTGACTGTCGGAAATCCTCGCTTGCGTATGAGGGCTTTCCAGGTACCTGCTGGGGTTTTTACGATCATCGCCATGGTCGATTCCCTGTGTCCGAAGCTGGACAGTGTACCGAAAATGTACCTGCTGGCTATAGCAGGCAGGATAGGGCGACTAGGAAGATTTTTGGTTAACGCGGTGGGTTTCTGCAAATTATTGATATTAATAAATATATTGCAGATCGGCGTGCTTAAAAAATGGTGGGCCCAGTAGGACTTGAACCTACGACCAAGCGATTATGAGTCGCCTGCTCTGACCAACTGAGCTATAGGCCCACGTTTTTATAACAGGGCGGAATTATACGGGCTGAGAAGGCCTCTGACTAGGCGCGCGTTGCAGGAAGCGCGAGGAAAATGCATCAGCTGGTAAAGGAGGGCTGATGTGGTAGCCCTGTACCGTATCGCAACCCTGCTCAGCCAGCATCGTCTGTTGCGCGCTGTTTTCTACTCCTTCAGCCACGACGCTCATACCCAGATTATGGGCCAGCACAATTATGGTCTTGCTGATGGCTGCATCGTGATGGTTGTTGGGTAGACCGGATACGAAGCTGCGGTCGATTTTCAGGGTGTCGAGCGGCATTTCTTTGAGGTAGGCAAGCGATGAGTAACCGGTGCCGAAATCGTCTATCGAAAGATGGATGCCCATGTCATGAAAAACGTCCAGCAGCTTGATAGCTTCGCGGTTCTGGTTCATCACGAAATCCTCGGTGATCTCTAACTCAAGCAGCGAGGAGGGGATGTTGTGTACTTCCAGTGCATGGCGAATATCGTCTACCAACTTGTTGCCGACTAACTGCGCGCCGGATACGTTGATTGCCATGCGTGGTGGGCTCAGCCCCTGTTGACGCCATTCGGCGAGCTGAATGCAGGCCAGCTCAAGGATGTGTTTGCCAAGTTCAACGATTAATCCAGTCTCTTCGGCTAGTGGAATGAACTGGTCTGGTTCTACCATACCGCGCTGCGGGTGATTCCATCGTACCAGTGCTTCCATGCCATTGAGTTTTCGTTCGGCCAGGTCGAGCTTGGGTTGGTAGTAAAGAATAAACTCGCTGCGTTCCAGGCCGCGCCGCATGTCGGTCTCCATTTCCATACGCTGATGGGCGTCGATGGTCAGTTCGCGCGTGTAAAACGCGTAGCGGTTGCGACCTTGTTTTTTGGCGCGATACATCGCGGCGTCAGCGTGCTTGATCAAGCTATTAACGTCACTCGCATCAGTAGGAAACAGACTGATGCCGATGCTGGCGCTAACAAAAAATTCGTGGCCGGCCGCCAGAAACGGCTGGTGGAATACGGCCAGTAGTTTGTCCGCAACACTCGCAGCGTCTTCGTCAGTGTGCAGATTGGGCAGCAAGACAATGAATTCGTCGCCGCCGTGACGAGCTACCGTGTCTATATCACGCAATACGGCGCACAGCCTTTGGCTTGCCGACTTCAACAGCATGTCACCGACGGGATGGCCGAGGCTATCGTTGATCTGTTTAAAGCGGTCTAGGTCGATGAACAGCAGGGCACCCACGCCGGTGCTTTGGTTGCTCTGCTGGGCGTGGAGCGCCTCGCGCAGGCGAGCTTCAAACAACGTGCGATTGGGCAGGTCGGTCAGTGGATCGTGATGCGCCTGATGGTCCAGCCGCGCCTGGGTATGTTTGAGTGGGGTGATGTCGCTGAATACGGCGACTAAGTGGTTAAGGCTTCCGTCAACATTGAGCACCTGACTGATGTTGATCCAGGCAGCATAGAGTTCGCCGTTCTTGCGTCGATTCCAGGCTTCTCCTTGCCATTGACCTTCGTCGCGAAGCGCGTGGGCAACTTCGCGGATCAGGTGGGAGTCCTCGGTGTATTCGCCAAGCTTGCTCATAGGCTGCCCCAGCAGTTGATCTTCCGGGTGACCAGTGATGCGCGCAAAGGCTTTGTTGACGGCGAGAATCGTGCCTTCGCCATCAGTAATGATGACCCCTTCGTTGGTGTTCTCGAACACGGTGGCGGCCTGACGCAGCGAGCTTTCCATCTTAAGGCGGTCCGTCACATCTCGGGCGATGCTTAGCATGCAGTCTTCGCCGTTGACGACTACCGCCTCGGTGCTGATTTCTACATCGCGAAGATTGCCGTAAATATCAGTTACCTTGGACAGCATGTCACGCACAGTACCTTGCGAACGGAGCAGTTCGACCATGCGCTCGCGGTCTTTGATATCGTTCCACAGACCCAGTTCGAACGTCGATTTCCCGAGTGCGTGGGCACGGCTATATCCGGTTATGCGGGTAAAGCCTTCGTTGACGTCGAGCAGCTTGCCATCGCTTCGTCGGGTAATTAGCAGGCCGTCTGGAGAGGCATGGAAGGCGCTTGAGAACTTCTGTTCAGAGAGTTCAAGCTGCTGCTGAGTTACCTTGAGAGCAGATATGTCGCGGATTACTACGACCAGGATATCCTGTTGATTTAGCTGCACGCTGCGGGATGACATCAGGCCGGTAAACTCACTATCGTCCCGTCGCTTGAAGCGAACCTCCAGGTTGCTCTGAGTCTGTGTTTTCAGGCGTTCCAGCAGACCGGGCCCGACGCCTTGTTCTGCCCAAGTGCCTAGTTGTGTGGACGTTTTCCCTATAGCCTCGGCCGCGCAGAATCCAAACTGCTGCTCAAAAGTTTGGTTGATAGACAGGAGCTTGCCGCTTGCCGCGTCGGCTAGCGCAATGCTGTCCGGAAAGTTGTGAAATACCGATGCGAATTTTTGTTCCGAAGTGCGCAGCGCCAATTCGCCTGCCTTTTGCTCTTGAATATCCACCAGCAAGCCATTGAGCGCAATGGCCTCATACTCTTCACTGCTGACGCTATTGATGATGGCGCGAACCCAGCAAGCCTGGCCGTTACGGCGTAGCAGGCGAAAGTCAAAGCTTTGGCCGTCACTGTTATTGGCTTGTTGTTGCAGGAGTTGGGTTACCCGAACGCGATCTTCAGGGTGCAGCTGAGTGTGGAAAAAGTCGGGTTGAAGCCATTCTTCTGCGGCAATGCCCAATAGATCCTTGGCGTGTGGAGACACATAGATAAAACGCATCGAGGGCAGGGACATTTCCCACGTCACTACGTGCAGGTTCTCTACCAGGGTGCGGTAACGGTGTTCCTGCTGGTTGAGTAGGGAGAGCGCTTGTTGTCTTTGAGAGTTAGCCCGGCGGCGCAACTGATTAAGTCCGTGGGCAGCCAGCAGCAAGACGCAGGAAAGCAGCAGCACGCCCACCTGAGTGAATTGCATATTGGCAATCGGGGTGCTGCCGTCGACATCGCGGCAGCCACTGCCGAGCAATGCCAAGGTACTGAATAAGCTTGCTCTTGCAGCTGCCTTCATTCAGTTGAAACCTGTATCCATGGCGAAACGATATTATTTTGACAGTGTAGCGCTTTGGACAAAAAAATGCCCAGCATAGCTGGGCATTGGTACCGATTTGCGGTGCGGCGGCTTACTCGTCGAGGAAGCTGCGCAGGTGATCACTACGGGTTGGGTGACGTAGCTTACGCAATGCTTTGGCTTCGATCTGACGAATCCGTTCACGGGTGACATCGAACTGTTTGCCGACTTCCTCCAGTGTGTGATCGGTATTCATGTCGATGCCAAAGCGCATACGTAGCACCTTGGCTTCGCGCGCGGTCAGGCCGGACAATACGTCGCGGGTCGCTTCCTTCAGATTCTCCACGGTGGCAGAATCGATTGGCGATTCCATGGTGCCGTCTTCAATAAAGTCGCCCAAATGGGAGTCTTCATCGTCGCCAATGGGAGTTTCCATCGAAATGGGCTCCTTGGCGATTTTGAGCACCTTACGGATCTTGTCTTCAGGCATTTCCATGCGCTCGCCTAGCTCTTCAGGTGTGGGCTCGCGGCCCATCTCCTGCAGCATTTGACGCGAAATGCGGTTCAGCTTGTTGATTGTTTCGATCATGTGCACCGGAATACGAATGGTGCGAGCCTGATCGGCAATCGAACGAGTGATCGCCTGACGAATCCACCAGGTAGCGTAGGTCGAGAACTTGTAACCACGACGGTATTCGAACTTGTCCACTGCCTTCATCAAGCCGATGTTGCCTTCCTGAATCAGATCGAGGAACTGCAAGCCACGGTTGGTGTACTTCTTGGCGATAGAGATAACCAAACGCAGGTTAGCTTCGACCATCTCTTTCTTGGCGCGGCGGGCGCGGGCTTCACCGATCGACATGCGACGGTTGATGTCCTTAACCTCAGAAACCGTCAGCTGGGCTTCCAGCTCCATAGCAGCCAGTTTCTTTTGTGCGCGCAGGATGTCAGGTTTAACCGCTTCTAACGCTTCGGCATAACGCGGCTTACCTGCCAGTAAGCTATCAACCCAGCCTTGATCGACTTCGTTGCCGGGGAAGCTGCGCAGGAAGTCAGTACGCGGCATACGGGCGTCGCGAACACAGAGCTGCATGATGGCGCGCTCTAGTTTGCGAATCTGATCCTGTGCGCCACGAACGCGAACCACCAGAGCTTCGTACTGCTTAGGTATCAGCTTGATCGGCATAAACAGCAATGCGAGTGCATCCAGCTCGGCAATCACTTTACTGCTGCTGCGCGGGTTCTTCTTCAGTACCTTCTTGACCTTCTCCAGCTGATCGCCAATCGCGGTGAAGCGCATGCGCGCCACTTCCGGATCGGGGCCAGTATCGACTTCGTCTTCGCTGTCGTCGTCATTACTGTCATCGTCTTCGCTGTCGTCGTCGGACTTCTTCTTGTCGTCCTTGGAGGCGGCGCTAGGGATGGCTGCGTTATCGGTACCGGACAAACCATCGTCGTCAGGATCAATGTAGCCGCTGAAAATCTCGGACAATCGTCCGCCATCTTCGGTAACACGCGCGTAATCGGCGAGAATGCCGTCAACGGTGCCGGGGAACATCGAGATGGCCGCCATCACTTCGCGGATGCCTTCTTCGATGCGCTTGGCGATTTCAATCTCGCCTTCGCGGGTTAGCAGCTCGACCGTACCCATTTCGCGCATGTACATGCGGACTGGGTCGGTGGTGCGGCCAATATCGGTTTCAACCGCAGCCAGTGCAGCTGCAGCCTCTTCGGCGGCGGATTCATCAGCATCGTTATCGGCCAGCAACAGAGCGTCAGCGTCCGGTGCGGTTTCGAACACGTTGATGCCCATGTCGTTGATCATGCGGATGATGTCTTCCACCTGCTCCGGATCAGAGATATCCTCGGGCAGGTGGTCATTGACTTCCGCATAGGTCAAATAGCCTTGCTCCCGACCGCGGGCAATGAGCTCTTTGAGACGGGATTGCTGTTGCGCTTTTCCGGACATAACAACCCTTGTGGATGCATTGGTGTGCAAAAAAGTAAGCTGCGGATTATACCCTGAATTCCGGGGTCCGTGCCAGTTGAGACCGCGTTACCTGTCGGTTTTTGGCGCTCGTTGTCGCCGGTATAAGTCACGCAGTTGCTGCTTCTCTTCGATGCTCAGCGGCTCATTGGCCGATTTAGCGAGAAGTTTATCGATGTGCCGTTCGGTTTGTTCGGCGGATAATCTATTTATAGTGTCGAAAAACTGTTGTTCAAGGTTGTCGCTGGGATTATTCAGCAACCACTCTTGTTCGGCCAAGCGACTCAATTGCTCGCCAAGCGCCGTACCATGCCACCTGGCGAGCAATTCTATGGTGCTCAAGCCCTGATTTTTTTGTGCTGCATCCAGTAGTGCGACTAATAGTCGCGCCTTGTCTTCGTCTTCGTCAGCCAGTTCGTTGGCTTGCTGGGCCAGTCCCGCTAGGTGGGGGTGGTGTAGCAGGGTGCGAGTGGCCTGCAGTAGTGGGCTGTCTACGCCTTTTTTTTCCTTGCGGCCAGGCTTGCGAGGCGCTGGTGCGGGGGCGCTAGGCTCGTAGGAAGGCTGGTAGTCGTCCATCGCTGGTTGCCAGTCATCGTCCCAATGGGGTGGCGCGTCATGTTGTTCTTGCGGCGGCGTTGTTTCGGCGGCCGGGCTGGGAGCAGGGTTTCTTTCTTCGCTTGTGACCTTGTCCAGATCCATGCCAGTAATCTGCGCCAACGATTGACGTAGTAGGCGCCGCAACAGGCTGCCCGGCACCTTGTTGATCAGTGGCAGGGCGAGGGCGGCCAAGTGTGCTTTGCCTTCAAGGCTGCTTGGGTTGGCCTCTTTGCTCAGGTAGCTGAGCAGATATTCAGTGAGTGGCTGCGCCTGTTCGTTGATGCGCTGCTGAAATGCTAACTGGCCTTCTTCGCGTACCATGCTGTCAGGGTCTTGCCCATCGGGTAGAAACAGAAAGCGCACATGGCGCCCGTCTTCCAGTACGGGTAGGGCGGAATTCAGTGCGCGCCAAGCCGCCTGCTTGCCGGCTTTGTCGCCATCGAAACAGAATGTCACGCTGTGAACCAAGCGGAATAGACGTTTCAAATGATCCTCGCTGGTTGCTGTGCCGAGCGTGGCGACGGCATTGGTGACGCCGTGCTGGGCGAGGGCGATGACATCCATATAACCCTCAACTACCAGGATGTCGTCGAGCTGCCGGTTCTGTTGTTTGGCCTCATAGAGGCCATAGAGTTCCTGGCCCTTGTGAAAGACGGGCGTTTCTGGTGAGTTCAGGTACTTGGGTTTGTCGTCACCTAGAACACGCCCACCAAAACCAATAACACGCCCGCGGCTGTCTCTGATCGGAAACATGATGCGGTCGCGGAAGCGGTCGTAGCGCTTTCCGCTGTCCTCATTTTCCACCACCAAGCCAGCTTCGATTAGCGCCTTCTCTTCTGAGCTATCACGACTCAGGTGGGCCATCACATTGTTCCAGCCAGGCGGCGCCAACCCTATATCGTAGGTTTTGGCGATATGTCCGGTGAGTCCGCGTTGTTTCAGGTAGCTGACGGCCCGCTGTTTTTTTGGATGCTGGCGCAATTGTTGGCGATAGTAGGCTGCAGCCTGTTCAAGCAGGGCATACAGCGGACTGTCTTTACGGGGCGTGCTCGATTGGCGGCGGTCGCTGCGCTCTTCGCGCTGTACTTCGACGCCCGCCTGCTTGGCCAGGTCCTCGACCGCCTCTGGGAAGTCGAGGCGTTCGAAGTCCATAACAAAGCTAAGAGCATTGCCGCCAGCGCCGCAACCAAAGCAGTAATAAAACTGTTTATCTGGGCTGACACTGAATGAGGGCGATTTTTCGTTATGAAATGGGCAGAGCGCCGAGTAATTTTTCCCGGTTTTCTTCAATTTCAGGCGTGCGCCAACCACCTCAACGATATCGGTTCGTCCGAGGAGGTCATCGATAAAGCCCTGAGGAATCAGCCCGGCCATGTATCTGCCTTGCACTAGCGAAAGGGAGTCGTAGCGCGGGCAGTAAAGCCGGACGCAAAATCGGTAGAGCGCACTATAGTATCTGAAGGACGCAGGGACGCAAAAATCCAGCCCATTCCTAAGTCGGAAGGCCGGAAAAGTGCGTACTTCAAATTTTCTTCAGCTCTGCTGTGCGCCAAAACTTAGACGCTGGTTGGGCCTGTGATCAGGCCCTACAGAGCTGAGTGCCGGAACTCAATACAGACGTTCGCGACGACGCTGTTCGCGTTGAATTTTCTTAGCGTGACGCTTTACAGCGGCAGCAGCCTTGCGCTTGCGCTCGGTAGTGGGCTTTTCATAAAACTCACGACGGCGCACTTCAGCCAGAACGCCTGCTTTTTCGCAGGAGCGTTTGAAACGACGCAGGGCCACGTCGAAGGGTTCGTTCTCTTTAACTTTGACGTTAGGCATTTCGTACCTTTCTCAAACGTTGTAGTCGTAGCCGGAGGCGATATTGCCTGCGGCGATTGCATTTCAAGGGACGCGGATGTTACCGCCTCTATTTGAAAAATGCAAAGCCTACGGCACCCAAAAGGCAAAAAACTGGCCTGTGGGCGCCGGGCTGATTATGATGCGCGACTTGAACAACTAATGCGAGCACGTTCGCAATTAACTACACAAGGCAAAGCATGCGCGTTCTAGGTATCGAAACCTCCTGTGATGAAACCGGCGTGGCGCTGTACGACAGCGAGCGGGGACTGCTGGCGGACGCGCTGTTCAGTCAGATTGATCTGCACCGGGTATACGGTGGTGTGGTGCCAGAGTTGGCGTCACGTGACCACGTAAAGCGATTAGTGCCTTTGATGCGCGAGGTGTTTGAGCAGGCAGGCCTGCAGCCGGGTGACGTTGATGGCGTAGTCTATACCGCAGGCCCTGGTTTGGTAGGCGCGCTGCTGGTGGGTGGTGCCTGCGCTCGTGCGCTGGCGTTCGCCTGGGGCGTACCTGCGCTGGGCGTGCATCACATGGAAGGTCACTTGCTGGCACCTATGCTGGAAGAGAACCCGCCTGAGTTTCCGTTCGTCGCTTTGCTGGTGTCGGGTGGCCATACCCAATTGGTGCGCGTAGATGGCATTGGCGAGTACCAACTATTGGGGGAGTCGTTGGATGACGCCGCGGGCGAGGCATTTGATAAAACGGCCAAATTGATGGGGCTGCCCTATCCCGGCGGCCCAGAGATAGCTCGCCTGGCTGAGCATGGCGAGGCCGGTGTTTTCGTGTTCCCACGGCCGATGACAGATCGGCCCGGGCTGGATTTTAGTTTCAGCGGCCTGAAAACCTCGGTGCTCAACGCTTGGCAGAAATGCACCCGCGAAGGTGAAATCAGTCAGCAGATGCAAGCTGATTTGGCACTGGGGTTTGAAACCGCTGTAGTAGAAACACTGACGATTAAGTGTAAGCGTGCGCTTAAGCAGACTGGACTCAATCGTCTGGTGATTGCTGGCGGTGTGAGCGCCAATCAACGTTTAAGGTCCAGTCTGGAAAAAATGACCGCCGGTCTGAAAGGCGAGGTGTATTACGCTCGCCCGGCGTTCTGTACGGACAATGGAGCCATGATTGCCTACGCTGGCTGTCAGCGCTTAATGGCCGGTCAGCATGATGTGGCAGGTATTGAAGCGCGTGCGCGCTGGCCGATGGATCAGTTGGCACCGCTTGTGGTCAAGGCTTGAGCGGTCAGGGCTCGAAGCGATTTTCCTGACCGTTTAACAAGCGGCCGATGTTCACCCTGTGGCGTAGTAGAATCAGGCTGACCATCAAGCTAATGGGCAGCAACAGTTCCGGCGTTTGCCAGGCTAGCCACGGCAACAAGGATAGGCTAGCGAGCAAAGAGGCAAGCGAGGCGATGCGTTGCCAGTAGAAGGTTAGCGCCCAGACCAGCGCTGCCAGCAATGCGGCGGGCCAAGCCAGAATCAACATAACCCCGGCGGCAGTGGCAACGCCTTTTCCGCCCTGCAAACCGTGGTAAATCGGTAAGACGTGACCGCAGACCGCAGCGAGTCCGACCCAGCCTTGTTGGGACAGCGGTAACTCAGCCTGACGCGCTAGCCATACCGCCAGCAAGCCCTTGCTGAGGTCGCCAAGCAGGGTCGCCAGCGCCAGTGAGCGGCTACCCAGGCGTAGCATGTTGCTGGCGCCTGGGTTGTGTGAGCCGAGCTGGCGCGGGTCGGGCAAATGACGCAAACGGCTGATCAGCACGGCGAAGGATATCGAGCCGAGCAGGTAGGCGATGCAGGACCATAGCAACAGGTTAGCGGACATAATGCTGACCATAATGAAAACGACGATTGTAGTCGACACTGGAGCAATGCGTGGATCAGGTTTTTATCAAGGGGTTAACAACGGACGCTGTGATCGGGGTATACGATTGGGAGCGCACCATTCGTCAACCGCTGATCTTTGATCTGGATATGGCTTGGGATATTCGCCCAGCCGCCGCGAATGAAGACCTGTCTGCCACCCTGAACTACGCCGCGATCAGCCAGTACATCACGACTTTTGTAGAGGCCAGCGAGTTTTTGCTGGTCGAGACGCTCGCCGAACAGCTGGCCGCGCTGTTGCGCAAAGAATTTGATATCCCGTGGTTGCGCCTGCGAGTCACCAAACCCGCTGCGGTGAAGCAAGCGACGGGCGGCGTGGGCGTGCTAATTGAGCGCGGGGTGTTACCGTCGTGAACCGCGTTTATCTCGGCCTAGGCAGCAATGCCGCACGGGACTACCACCTGCAGCGCGGGCTGGATGCGCTGCAGCAGCTGGGCTGTAACTTGCAGTTATCACCGGTTTTTGAGAGTGATGCTGTGGGGATGCTCGGCAAGCGCTTTTACAACATGGCCGCTGCCTTCGATACCACGTTGTCGTTGGTCGACCTGAACGCTGCGCTTAAAGCGGTTGAGGCTGCCTGTGGGCGGCGTGAGGCTAAGGTGCCGGGCCGCATTACACTGGATATCGATATTCTGACCTACGGGGATTTGACCGGCATGCACGCCGGTTTGCTATTGCCGCGCCCCGAAGTGCTGCGCAACGCGTTTGTGCTGTGGCCGCTAGCGTTGTTGGCGCCCGAAGTGCGATTGCCTGGCAGTGAGCAGAGTTACGCGCAACATTGGGCTGCATGGCAGGGTGCGCAGCAGCTCTGGCCGGTGGCTCTGACGTGGCAAGATCAAGATCTGACGCCAGATTCGCTATTGCAGGCCAGTCAACCCAGCGCGGCTTTGTAATCGGCGATAGCCTGCTGCCGGCTGAGCTCCAACGCTTTGCCCAGATCTGCTCCCTGTAGTCCTTTGTCCAGCAGTGGCTGAATACTGACGTTGCGTGCGGCATCGGCAGCGCCGCGCAGGTAATCAGCTTGCGGGTAATCACTTTGCTCGCGTCCGGTGCGACCTTGCGCATCGGCACGGCATACCGCCAAAAAGGTTTCAAAGCGCTCAGCACGGCGATAGATATCCAGCGCCTTGAATAGCTTGATCAGCGTCTGTGGCCGCAGCTCCAGGGCGCGGTGGCAATGCGTGTGGTATTCGCAGCACAGCAGCGCCAGTTCCTGGCAGTCTTTTGGTGCCTTGCAGCGTTGATTAACCGCTTTTACTGTTTTAAGCCCCTTCTGCTCATGGCCGTGATGTTTCGGCCACTCGGCTTCTGGCGTTAGTCCTTTGCCCAGGTCGTGCAGCAGGCAGGCCCAGCGGGCCGTGAGCGGGAACTGATCGCGTGCGGCGATCTGCAGCACTTGCAGGATATGCTCTCCGGTATCGATTTCCGGATGATGGGCTTCTGGCTGCGGAACGCCAAACAAGGCGTCGATTTCGGGCAAGAGTTCGACTAAGGCGCCGCACTCACGCAGAACGCGAATGAATACGTCAGGATTGGGTTCCATCAACGCGCGGCTGATCTCCTTCCAACTGCGCTCGGGGGTGAGCGCTTGAAGCTCGCCGGATTCCGACAGTTGCCGCATCAACGCCATGGTTTCCGGTGCAACCTGAAAACCCAGATGCGCGTAACGCGCGGCAAAGCGGGCTACCCGCAGCACGCGCAGTGGGTCTTCGGCGAACGCCGAAGAAACGTGGCGCAGCAGGCGTTTCTCCAGATCCTTCCGCCCGCCGTAAGGATCAATGATGCTGCCGTCCGGCGCTTGCGCCATGGCGTTCACGGTCAGGTCGCGGCGAATCAGGTCGTCTTCCAGAGTGACATCCGGGCTGGTGTGGAAGGTGAAGCCGCCGTAGCCCTTGCCGCTTTTGCGCTCGGTACGCGCAAGAGCGTATTCCTCCCCCGTTTGCGGATTGATGAACACGGGAAAGTCTTGCCCGACCGGCTGAAAGCCCTCCGCGAGCATGGCCTCCGGGGTGCTGCCAACCACTACCCAGTCTCGCTCGGTGACCGGGCGGCCTAGCAGTTGATCGCGGACGGCACCGCCGACCAGATAGGTTATTGTGTTCTCTGTCATGCCCTGCGCTTCTTGCGGAATATCAGTGCGCAAGCTTCCCGCCTTGGCGCGGTGGCTTCAAGTGTTTATTCAAATCGGTGGAATATTCAGATCAAAACGCGGTAGCCGCTCCTCCTCGGGTTGCGGGCGTGGCGGTATGTGCGCCTCGGCAACTAGCCGATGGTTGTCGCGGCTCTCTAGGTGAATGTCGAAACCCCAAAGTCGATGCAGATGTTTGAGCATCTCATCGGTCGACTTGCCCAGCGGTTTGCCTTCGTGGCGCTGATGCCTAAGGGTAATTGAGCGGTCCCCTCGGCGATCCACCGACCAGACCTGAATATTGGGTTCGCGGTTGCCGAGGTTGTATTGCGCGGCGAGCAGCTCGCGCACCGCGCGGTAACCGTTTTCGTTGTGGATAGCCGTCACTTCCAGGTGATCGTCAGTTTCATCGTCGACGATGGCGAATAATTTGAAATCGCGGATTACCTTTGGCGACAGATATTGCAGGATGAAACTTTCGTCCTTGAAGGTGCGCATAGCGAACTTGATGGTTTCTAGCCAATCATTGCCGGCAATGTCGGGGAACCAGTGGCGATCCTCTTCAGTGGGTTTTTCGCAGATGCGGCGAATGTCCTGCATCATGGCGAAGCCCAAGGCGTAGGGATTGATGCCGCTGTACCAGTTGCTGTCGAACGCTGGTTGGTGGATGACACTCGTATGCGACTGCAAAAACTCCATGATGAAGCCGTCGGTGACTTTACCTTCATCGTACAAATGATTGAGCAGGGTGTAATGCCAGAAGGTCGCCCAACCCTCGTTCATTACCTGGGTCTGACGCTGCGGATAAAAGTACTGAGCAATTTTACGGACGATACGCACGACTTCCCGCTGCCAAGGCTCCAGCAGCGGCGCGTTCTTTTCGATGAAGTACAGCAGGTTTTCCTGCGGTTCGGAGGGAAAGCGCAGGCTGGGCTCGTCGTCCTCTGGCGCGCCGTGGCCCAGAGGGATGGTCTTCCAGAGTTCATTTACCTGGCGCTGCAGGTGTTCTTCGCGTTCCTGTTGGCGCTGCCGCTCCTCGGCGGCAGAGATCGGGTAGGGGCGTTTGTAGCGATCAACGCCGTAATTCATCAACGCGTGGCAGGAATCCAGCAAGTCCTCCACGGCATCGATGCCGTAGCGCTCCTCACACTCGGTGATGTACTGCCGGGCGAAGACCAAGTAGTCGATGATAGCGCTGGCGTCGGTCCAGCTGCGGAATAGGTAGTTACCCTTGAAAAACGAGTTGTGGCCATAGCAGGCATGGGCGATGACCAGTGCCTGCATGGTCATGGTGTTCTCTTCCATGAGATAGGCAATGCAAGGGTCCGAGTTGATCACGATCTCATAAGCGAGCCCCATCTGACCGCGCTTGTAGCCTTTTTCGGTGGCCAGAAAATGTTTGCCGTAGGACCAGTGGTGATAGCCCAGCGGCATGCCAACCGAGGCGTAGGCGTCCATCATTTGTTCGGCGGTGATCACTTCGATCTGATTGGGGTAAGTGTCCAGCCCGTAAATGTCGTGGGCGATGCGGCCGATCTCCCGGTCGTATTCGCGGATTAACTCGAAGGTCCATTCCGAGCCGGTGGAAATGGGGTTTCGAGTCATGTTGCCATCCTCTTCTGAAACAACTGGCGAAAAACCGGGTAGATGTCGCCGGCGTCGGTGATCTGCTGCTGTGCAAAGCTGTCGGCAAAGTGCTCGGCCACCGCCTGGTATTCCTGCCAGAGCGTCTGATGTTCGCGCGGAGTGATTTCCACATAGCAGTAGTACTGCATGGCCGGCATGATCTTGTTGATTAGGAGATCGCGGCAGATGGGCGAGTCGTCATTCCAGTTGTCGCCATCCGAGGCCTGGGCGCAGTAGAGATTCCATTCGTTGACCGGGTAGCGATCCTCGATAATTTTCTGCATGAGACGCAGGGCGCTGGAGACAATGGTGCCGCCGGTCTCGCGTGAATAGAAGAATTCTTCCTCTTCAACTTCTTTGGCGCTGGTGTGGTGGCGGATAAACACCACCTCGATGCGCTCGTAATTCCGTCGCAAAAAAAGGTAGAGCAAGATATAGAAGCGCTTGGCCAAATCCTTGGTGGCCTGAGTCATGGAGCCGGATACATCCATCAGACAGAACATCACAGCCTTGGATGAGGGGTTGGGTTGTTTGACTATCAGGTTGTAGCGCAGATCAAAGGTATCCAGAAAAGGAATACGTTCAACCCGTACGCGCAGCGCCGAAATTTCCTCTTGCAGTGCTTGGATGGCTATCAGGTCGTCTGGACTGGTTTGACGCAGTACTTCCAGTTCTGCGAGGGCGGCGCGCAGTCGTTTGCGGCTGCCGCCGCTGAGAGCGATGCGGCGGGCATGGGCGGCGCGCATTGAGCGCACGATATTGATGCGCGAGGGATTGCCTTGCTGGCTAATGCCGGCGCGCACCGGTTTAAAGGTGTCTGTGCCGGTCAGTTGGCGTTTGATCAGGTTGGGCAGGGCGAGGTCTTCAAACATGAAGTCGAGGAACTCGTCCTGGGTGATCTGAAACACAAACTCATCCATGCCTTCGCCGTTGTCACCAGCCTGATTGCCGCCGGTGCCACCCCCACCTCCCTGGGGGCGTGCGAAGCGGTCGCCCGGGGAAAACTCCTTATTGCCGGGATGCACTTGAGTCTGGCGACCCCCCTGACCATGGTGAAACGTGGGTTCATCAATGTCGCGGCCGGGAATGCTGATGTTTTCGCCATGCTCAATGTCGGTAATCGAGCGGCGCCCGACGGCGTCCTCCACGGCCCTTTTGATGTGTGACTTGTAGCGCCGTAGAAACCGCTGGCGGTTTACGGTGCTCTTGTTTTTGCCGTTAAGACGTCGGTCAATTACATAACTCATGGCCCCTCCGGGGCCAGCCGCAAGCGATAAGCTGGCAGCTGGCCGTGCTCAGTCCAAACTTCTGCCTGCTCCAGCGGCGCCGCGCTACTGGCCCCTTGAAGCTGGCAGCCGGGCAAAGCGCAGTAACAGAATTGCCGTTACTGCGCTTTGCGAACGCGCAGATACCATTCCGATAAGAGCCGCACCTGCTTTTCGGTATAGCCGCGTTCGACCATGCGGGTGACGAAGTCGTTGTGTTTCTTCTGGTCCTCGTTGGAGGCCTTGGCGTTGAAGCTGATCACCGGCAACAGGTCTTCGGTGTTGGAGAACATCTTCTTCTCAATCACTACCCGCAATTTCTCGTATGACAGCCAGCTGGGATTTTTGCCGTTATTCTGCGCCCGTGCGCGCAGCACGAAGTTGACGATCTCGTTACGAAAATCCTTGGGGTTGCTGATCCCAGCCGGCTTCTCGATTTTCTCAAGCTCTTCGTTAAGCGAGACGCGATTGAGGATCTCGCCGGTTTCTGGGTCACGGTATTCCTGATCCTGAATCCAGAAGTCGGCGTAGAGTACGTAGCGATCAAAGATGTTCTGACCGTACTCGCTGTAGGACTCAAGGTAGGCCGTCTGGATTTCCTTGCCGATGAACTCGACGTAGCGGGGTGCCAGATATTCCTTGAGAAAACGCAGGTAACGCTCACCAATCTCGTTGGGGAACTGTTCCTGCTCGATCTGTTGCTCTAGTACATAAAGCAGATGTACCGGATTTGCGGCTATCTCGGTTGTGTCGAAGTTGAATACTTTGGAGAGGATTTTGAAGGCGAAGCGGGTGGATAGGCCGTTCATACCCTCATCTACACCGGCCGAATCACGGTACTCCTGAATCGATTTGGCTTTGGGGTCGGTATCCTTGAGGTTTTCACCATCGTAGATGCGCATCTTGGAGTAGACGTTGGAGTTTTCCGGCTCCTTGAGGCGCGAGAGGGTGGTGAATTGCGCCAGCATTTTCAGCGTATCCGGCGCGCAATGCGCGTTGGCTAGCGAGCTGTTGCTGAGTAGTTTTGCGTAAATCTGGATTTCATCGCTGACTCGCAGGCAATAGGGCACCTTGACGATGTAGATGCGGTCGATGAAAGCCTCGTTGTTTTTGTTGTTGCGGAAGCTGTGCCACTCGGATTCGTTGGAGTGCGCCAGTATCACTCCGCTGAACGGAATAGCGCCCATGCCCTCGGTGCTGTTGTAGTTACCCTCTTGGGTGGCGGTCAACAGCGGATGCAGCACCTTGATGGGGGCTTTGAACATCTCGACAAACTCCAGTAAGCCCTGGTTGGCGCGGCATAGGCCGCCAGAGTAGCTGTAGGCGTCCGGGTCGTTTTGCGGAAATTCTTCCAGCTTGCGAATGTCGACTTTGCCGACCAGGGATGAGATGTCCTGGTTGTTCTCGTCACCGGGCTCAGTCTTGGCCACAGCGATCTGTTGCAGTATTGAGGGGTAGAGTTTGACTACGCGGAACTGTGAGATATCACCATTGAACTCGTGCAGACGCTTGACCGCCCAAGGCGAGATGATGCTGTTGAGGTAGCGGCGCGAAATGCCGAAGTCTTCTTCCAGAATGTCGCCATCTTCCTCGGCATTGAAAAGCCCGAGCGGTGATTCAAATACCGGTGAGCCCTTGATGGCATAGAAGGGCACTTGCTGGATCAGCGACTTCAGCTTTTCTGCCAAGGAGGACTTGCCGCCGCCGACCGGGCCCAGCAGATAGAGAATCTGCTTACGTTCCTCCAGCCCCTGCGCGGCGTGCCGGAAGAAGGAAACGATGTGCTCGATGGCGTCTTCCATGCCGTGAAAATCGGCAAAGGCGGGGTAGCGCTTGATCACTTTGTTGGAAAAGATACGTGAATAGCGCTGGTCGAGTGAGGTGTCGACCAGTTCGGGTTTGCCGATTGCCATCAACAAGCGTTCGGCGGCAGAGGCGTAGGTTGTGGGGTCGGTTTTGCAGAGCTCCAGGTATTCCTGAAGGCTGTACTCTTCTTGTCGGGTGGCTTCGAAGCGGTTCTGGAAATGACTGAATATGCTCATGACACGACCTCGCTGTTACCAGGGATGAGGTCTGAAACTTCCGGGCAACAGCCCGCCTGACGCGCTTTACCGGGCGACGGCATATCCAGATGCGTGATTCCCCCAAAACGCAAAGACGGGCATGGTCGGGGAGTCTGTCGGAGGCACCGGGCGACCAGAATGGCTGGCCGGACGACGGATCCGGCAGGCTCCCGTTGTTATCGGAAGCCAGCAGACCGACTTGCTCTTTATGAATCTCCTGAAATCAGGATAGATGCATATCGCGGCGCAGGGAAAGGAGAAAACCGAGTTTTTTTCGTAACCGACTGTTCAGTCGTGGCTGACCTGGTCCGGATACTGTTGGCGCCACAGTTCAAAGCCGCCGTCCAGGCTATACACTGCAGTAAAGCCCTGGCTAGCCAGATAGGCGGCGGCAGGCTGGCTGGAGTTGCCGTGATAACAGCAGACGACCAGAGGGGTCTGCTTGTCAGCGGCGGCGACAAATTGGCCGAGGTTGTCGTTGTCTAGCCGTACAGCGCCCGGTATGTGGCCCAGCGAATAGCTTTGCGGGTCGCGGATATCTGCCAGTGCTGCGCCGTCCTGCAGCAGGCTGCTAGCCACGCTCGGGTCAATACGTTGAAAATCGCTCATAGTGAAGGCTCCGCAATAGGTTAGCTAGAACAGTTGCAATGATGCAGTTCCTGGCTGTCGAGATTCATCAGTGTCATGCGTCCGCCCCAGACACAACCGGTGTCCAACGCGTGCACACCTTGCATACCGGTGCGGCCTTCCAGTGCCGCCCAATGGCCAAAGACTACCTGGACTGCAGGGTCTTTGCGCGGGTAGCGGAACCAGGGCGCATAGCCCTTGGGTGTGGTTTCCATACCTTCTTTGGACTTCAGGTCCAAGGTGCCATCGGGCTTGCAGAAGCGCATGCGGGTCAGGTAGTTGGTGATAGCACGCAACCGCGGCATACCTTTGAGACTGTCCTTCCAGCGCGCGGGCTCATTACCGTACATTTCATCAAGAAAGCCCGGTAGGCGTTTGTCGGATTGCAGGACGCTCTGGACCTCTGATGCCAGTGCCAGGGCCTGCTTGATGCTCCATATCGGCGGAATTCCCGCGTGGCTCATAACATAGCCACGAGCTGCATCGTAGTGTGCGAGCGGGCGTTGGCGCAGGCTGTCAATTAGCTTTTTGCGATCATCCGCTTTCAGTAGGGTCTTCAACGTATCGGACTTGCGTAGCCGCTTACTGTCGTAGGCCGCTGCCAGCAGATGCAGATCGTGGTTTCCAAGCACCGCGACGCAAGCGTTATCCAGACTGTTCAGATAGCGCAAGGTTTCGAGCGACTCGGGCCCGCGGTTAACCATGTCGCCCACAGACCAGAGCACATCTTTGGACGGGTTGAAGTCGACTTCGGCCAGCAGGCATTTGAGTGGCTTGAGACAGCCTTGAATGTCGCCAACAGCGTAAATCGTCATACCGGTATCTATTTACTCGATTCAGTTTAATGCGTTGGGTTTGGCCAGCCGAAAGCGATCTATCTCGGCAACAAACTGATGGCCGTCGCTGGCGCGCATGTCATAACTGCCTTCCATGGTGCCCACTGGCGTGTCCAACAGGCAGCCGCTGGTGTAGGTATGGCTGGCGCCGGGCGCTATGGTTGGCTGCTCGCCGACCACCCCAGGGCCCTGCACTTCCTGTACTTTGCTGTTGCCATCGGTGATCAACCAGTGACGACTGAGCAACTGCGCAGGTAACACGCCCTGATTGGCAATCGTGATGGTGTAAGCGAAGGCGAAGCGTTCAGCGTTTGGGTCGGACTGCTCGCGTAGATAGCGTGTTTGCACGCTGACTTCGATGGCGTAGGTGTCGGCTTTGGTCATGATGAGGATGCCTCCAGTCGAGCCAAGTGGTTTGCCAGCCGCACGAACCCGCCCAGATCAACTTGTTCTGGGCGAATGCCTGGGTCGAGCCCTTCGGCTTCGATCTGCTCAGCAGTGAGCAGCGGCTTGAGTGTGTTGCGCAGGGTTTTTCGACGCTGATTAAAAGCTTCACGCACCAGGTTTTCAAGGATTTTCACGTCGTCTGCCGGGTGTGGCAAGGTGGCGTGCGGCGTTAAGCGCACAATCGCAGAGTCAACTTTGGGTGCGGGTTTGAAAGCGCCTGAGCCGACATCAAATAGATGCTCTACGGTACAATGGTATTGCACCATGATACCCAGGCGGCCGTAATGGTTCATGCCCGCAGTGGCGGCCAGTCGTTGCACCACTTCCTTCTGCAGCATGAAGTGCATGTCGCCAACACAGTGAGACTGCGCCAGTAAATGAAACATCAACGGCGTGGAAATATTGTAGGGCAGGTTGCCGACGACGCGTAGCTTGCGCTCATCGGTGGCCAGTTGGCTGAAATCAAACTTGAGTGCGTCACCCTTGTGCAGTTTGAAGCGCTCATTAAAGCCGAATTGGCCCATCAAAATAGGGTGCAGGTCGTGGTCAAGTTCAACCACGTCCAGCTGCGCTCCGCTGGCCAGTAGACCGGAGGTGATCGCGCCCTGACCTGGACCGATCTCGACCAGATGATCGCCTTCACGGGGCGCGACGGCCCGGATAATGCGATCGATCACGCCGGCATCGTGCAGGAAGTTCTGACCAAAACGCTTGCGCGCCTTATGTTGCGGAAACTGATTCATAGTGCTCTCCGAGCGTCGATCATTTGCGCGGCAGTGGTCAGCGCGACCAAGAGGCTGCCGGCATCTGCTTTGCCGGTGCCAGCCAGATCCAGCGCGGTGCCGTGATCGACGGAGGTGCGAATAATTGGCATGCCCAGGGTGATATTCACTGCCTGGCCAAAACCCTTGTGTTTGAGTACTGGCAAGCCCTGGTCGTGATACATGGCAAGTACCGCGTCAGCCTGGTCCAGGTGCTTGGCTGTAAACAAGGTGTCCGCCGGCAACGGTCCGATAAGGTTGATGCCTTGGCTGCGCAGGGCATTCAAAGCGGGAATGATGATATCCAGCTCTTCGCGCCCAAGGTGGCCATCTTCGCCGGCATGTGGATTCAGGCCACAGACCAGAATACGCGGCGCGGCAATACCGAATTTGCTGATCAGATCGCTGTGCAGAATGCGGATAACTCGCTCCAGCAACGGACCCGTGATGGCGTCTGCAACGGCGCGCAACGGCAGGTGTGTGGTGGCCAGTGCGACCCGCAGACCGGGGCAAGCTAGCATCATCACTACCTGCTCGGTATGGGTCAGCTCGGCAAAGAATTCGGTATGCCCGGAAAAGGGAACGCCGGCTTCGTTGATGATGCCTTTGTGTACCGGTGCGGTAACCACTGCCGCAAAGTTGCCAGACAAGCAGCCCTCACCCGCAAGACGCAGGGTATTGAGCACGTACTCAGCGTTGCGGCTGTCCAACTGGCCTGCTTGGCAGGGCGCTGCCAGAGGTACGGGCAGCACGTGTAGCTGCCCGGCAGCCTGAGGTGCTGCGATGGCGTCAGGGTCGTAGATGGACAGCTCTATTGGAAGCCCGAGCAACGCAGCTCGACTGCGCAGCAGTTCGGGATCGGCGATCACCACGCGTTGCAGAGTGCTGGGTTGCTGAGCTATCTGGATACACAGATCGGGACCGATACCCGCCGGCTCACCGGCGGTTATCGCGAGGCAGGGCTGGCTCACTAGATCTTGGTCTCGACGTAAGCTTCGTCGCGAATTTTTAACAGCCAGGACTGCAGTTCTTCTTCGTACTTGCGGCTCTGGATCAGGTTCCTGGCTTGCTGTTCGCGCATCTCATCGGTCATGTCGACCTCACGCTCGCCGGTTACTTCCAGAATGTGCCAGCCGTATTGGCTTTGGAATGGCACCGAGACCTGGTTCTCCGGAAGACTGGTCATTACCTCAGCGAACTCTGGCGCCAGTGCGTCGGCGGTAACCCAGTTCAGGTCGCCACCATTGAGCGCGCTGCCCGGGTCTTCTGAATAGGATTTAGCCAGTTCAGCGAAGGATTCACCTGCCGCAATGCGATCATACAAACGCTGGCTCAGCTGCGCCGCTTCGCCTTCAGAGCGTATTTCACTGGGCTTGATCAGGATGTGGCGGACGTTAAATTCCTGCACCAGCTGACCTTCACCGCCGCGCTTCTCGAGTAACTTGAGAATGTGGAAGCCCGCAGGCGAGCGCATCGGTTGCGTGATCTGACCTATGTCCAACTGACTGACGGCGTTGGCGAACGGGCCTGGCAGTTGTGCTGCCTTGCGCCAGCCTAGCTCACCACCTTCCAGTGCTGTGTCGCCCGCAGAGCGGCTGGCGGCCAGGGTGTTGAAGTCAGCGCCCTGGTTCAGTTGCTGGTAAATGTCACCCGCAGCCTTGGCTGCTTTCTCGACGTCTGCCGGGCTCGCGCTTTCTGCCAGCGGCAACACAATCATGGCCAGGCGGAAGTCCGCTGAGGTCTGATATCTGCCGACTTCTGAACTGAGAAAGTTGCGCACTTCTTGATCAGTAACCTGAATGGTGTCGCGTACGCGGCGCTGACGCACGCGGTTGATGATCATCTCGCGACGAATTTGCTCACGTGCCTGGTTGTAGCTAATGCCGTCGCGTTCGAGGGCGGCGCGGAATTGATCCAGGGTGACATTGTTGCGAGCGGCGATTTGCTGCATGGCCTGATTCAGGGCGCCATCGTCGATACGGATACCGGCGCGTTCGCCCATTTGCAGCTGAATGCTTTCAAGTACCAGGCGATCAACCACTTGTGATTGCAGCTGATCTTCGGGCGGCAGCTCTGTGCCGTTTTGGCGCAACTGCTGACGAACTGCCTGTATGCGCTCTTTTACCTGACTCACCATGACCACGTCGCTGTCGACGATGGCCGCAACCCGGTCCAGAGGTACAACTTCGGCCTGAGCGGCAGTGCCGAACAGCATGGCAGCGCACAGGCTGAAGACGGCCGGTATAAACTTACAATGCATTATTTTCACGCTCTCTATAGCCTGGGATTCCATCGTCGAGAAGACTGTCGACGTCGTTGCCGGTCACGCTGCCAAGGCCCTTGAGGACGATTTGCAGGAAGATACCGCGATTGGTTTCGTCCTGAGCGACCGATTCAAACTCGTTGTAGTCGACCCAGTAGCGGTTGACTACGCGCAGCTTCCAACAGCAGCTGTCGTATTCCAGACCACCGAATGCTTCAAGGGTTCGATCTTCGGCGAAGTCATGCTGCCAGCGGCCGATGACGCTCCATTGTGGGCCTAGTGGCCACATAAACGACATGTCGGACTGATCAATGCGCTGGTCGGCGTCGCGATCAAAGCTACCGGTCAACGCGTTGAAGGTGTTGATGTTGTTACGGTAGCGGTAGCCCATATTGAGTATCTTGCGCGGCTCGGGCTGGTAGTTAGCCATCAGGCTACCGGCGTCATTGGCACTGTCATCCGGATCCCAAAGCGCATCGGCATTCAGGCGCCAAGCATCGCTGACTTTATACATCAACTCGCCCGCGTAGGCTGACGATGATGAGGTGTCAGCTTCCGGCGCGGTACCGTCCGGCTCTAGCAGCTGGACGTTGCGGTCGCGAAAGTAGAACACCTGGCCAAAGCTGCCACGGGCTCGCTCGCTACCATCATTTTCCAGCGCGCGACTGGTTACACCAAGCGACAGCTGGTTGGCGTCGCCCACACGGTCGTTGCCGCTGAAGCGGTCGTCGCGGAATAACGAGTTATAGCTGAAGGTGTTTTCGTTGGTATCGAATAACGGCTGATCGTTTTGGTCTTCATCCGGTGCATACAGATAGAAGGCTCGCGGCTCCAGCGTCTGGCGCAGGCTGTTACCGAACCAGTTGGTTTGGCGGTCGAAGTACAGACCGCCGTCCAGGCTGGCGACCGGAATGGTGCTTGATGGCGTGGTGTTAGCGCCAGCGTAGTCAAAGCCATCAGTTTGGGAGTCGAAATCAAGATCGTAATAGGTCGACTGGGTACGCACGCTGGGAGTAACAAAGGCCCAGTTGTTGCGCCACGGATAGCTCAGGCTGGGGCTGACGCTGACGCGGTGACCAGTAGCCCGTTGTAGGCCAACCAGGTTTTCGTCGGGCGTCAAAATGGGATTGCCCAAGCTGTCGAACTGGATGCCGTCTTGGCCGGTGATGAAGCCGCTATCCAGGTCACGATCAAAATACGTGTATTCGGCTTTGTAGCCAAAGCGCAGGCCGGAGTTACCTAGCCAGTCCGCTCCATCGAGGCGCAATTGTGGCAAGCGCTCGTAGGGAGTCAGCGATGTAATGGTCGCTAGCTCGTAGCCGTGTACCGCCGCATTAAAGCGCCAGCCGTCACCACGGTAGGTAACGCCTGCGCGCTGATCAACGTAGGTATCGCTGCGTACGTCGAGCGCTGAGTTCAGGTCTTGAAAGTAGAAAGGATCGCTGATGTCGGTGTAGTCGACTTCAGTGCTCCAGCGGCTACTCAAGCCGCCTTGATGCTGCCAGCCATACAACCAGCGGTTTTCATCGTATTTTGTGTCGTTCAGGTAGGCAGCAGAAACGCTGCCTGAATTGTCTGGCTTAAGGTAGCGGAATTCGCCTTCCAGCTGCATGCCGCGCTCAGACATATATCGCGGGTAAATAGTGGCGTCGTAGTCGGGAGCGATATTGATGTAATACGGCGTCTCGATCTCGGTGCCGTTGTCGGTCGAGTGGCTGAACGAGGGTGGCAGCAGACCGGTATGACGACGGTCATCCAGCGGAAAATAGATGTAAGGGGTATAGAAGACCGGTACGTCTTTGACCTTAAGGGTTACGTGTTTTGCTTCGCCCCAGCCCTTTTCACGGTCCAGCTCAATGTCTTTGCTGTGCAGCGACCAAGTGTTTTGGCCCGGCTCGCAGGTGGTGTAGCTACCGTTAGTCATGACAATTACTGCGTCATCACGGCGCAGCAATTTTTCCGCGTCGCCGCGGGCCCCAGCCTCGTGCACTACATACTGCACGTTGTCGATGCGAGTTTCGCCATTGTCGATACGCATGCTGGCTTGGTCGCCCAGTACCAAAACGCCTTGGTCGCGCAATCGCACATTGCCTTTTAGCTGCGCGCTACTATTAGTCTGATCAAAGCTTGCTTGATCAGCACTGGCCTGCAGGCGGCCTTGGCGTAGTAGAACGTCGCCTTCGAGAACGCCAGTCTGGCTGCCTTGTTCAAATCGACTTGAGTCAGCAGAAGCTTGTACCGGCAGCTGATCAAAGGGCGTTTCGTCATCACGACCGCTGCGCTCAGGCTCCACGTATGTGCCACCGCAGTACGGCGCGATAGCCGCCTGCTGTTCGCTAGTCAGTTGTTCGCGTGGCACCCAGTCGAGTTGGCTGAACTCATTAACACGGGGTGCGGTCACGGCAGCTGCGGTAACTGCCGGCGCTGCGATGCCGACGGGTGCGTTGCTGACCGGTGCGGGGGCAGGCGTGGTTTGTGGCGGTCTTGGCGGCAATTCGCCGCGCGGCTGCATGGGTTCGCAGCTCCAGCTGGTGCCGCTGGCGCTGCACTGTACCTGTTCGGCAGCAACCGCACTGATAGGCTGAGCAAGCAGCAAGGAGCTGGCGAGCAGCATGGGAAACGAAGAGCGAAACGGAGGAGTTCGGTAGGCCATTATGTAATTATCCGGGCTTCCAGTCGGTGCGTGCTCGCGCGCCTTGTGCGAGGAGATAGCAATCTGCATGCTGTGTCTGTCCAGCAAGATACCGGATAATAAAGCATAGGGCGCCGCCAGAGCTAGGAAACCTCGGAAAAAGACCTCAGTCTAAGGAACGGTAAAGGGGCGGGGCGACTCGATAAAGAATAGTTGACGGCAATTAAGGTGGCTATTGGGCACAACCTGGTGGCTGCGATGAGAAAAGAGCGAAAATGGATATAAGAACCACGCAATTGCAAAAATGGCTGCCTGGCGCGCTCGCAGAGGGCTTCGCACAGATGAATTGGGGGCCGGTGTGCGAAGGTACGCTGGCTCCAGCTAGTGCGGATGCAAGCTTTCGGCGCTACTTTCGTTGGCAGGCGGGTGAGCGCAGCCTGATTGTGATGGATGCGCCGCCCGAGCATGAAGACAGTGCGCCTTTTGTGCGCATCGCCGGCTTGTTACAGGACGCTGGCGTGAGAGTGCCGCGGATACTGGCCAGAGATTTGGAGCAAGGCTTTCTGTTGCTGGAAGATATGGGCAGTCGAACTTATCTGCAGAGTATTGAGGCTGGCGTCACTGTGCAGCAGCTGGAACAGATGTTTAACGCTGCGATCGAGGCACTGATACGTTGGCAGCTGGCTAGCCGCCCTGGCGTGCTGCCGCCCTACGATGGGGCGGTGCTGCAGCGCGAACTCGCGTTATTCCCAGATTGGTATGTGGCGCGCGAGCTGGGCCGCGAGTTCACCGAGGAGCAGCAGTCTTGCTGGCAGCAGCTGCAGATGCTGTTGTTGGACAGTAATTTGGGTGAAGCGCAGGTCTTCGTCCATCGGGACTACATGCCGCGCAATTTAATGACCGCCCAGGGCGAGCCGGGTGTGTTGGATTTTCAGGACGCACTCTATGGTCCTGCAAGCTATGACGCCACCTCGCTGTTTGCCGATGCGTTTTTTAGCTGGACTCCAGCAGAGCGCACGGCATGGCTCACGCGCTATTGGGCGCAGGCGAATGCTGCTGGCATTCCGGTGCCGCAGGCGCTGGATCTGTTTCTCGATCAGGCGCGTTTGATGGGCGTGCAGCGCCATCTAAAGGTTCTGGGTATCTTTGCGCGTATTTGTCATCGCGATGGCAAGCCGCATTACTTGCAAGATGCACCGCGTTTTATTGGTTATTTACGCGATGCTTGCGCCGAAGATGGTCGTTTGCGGCCATTACAACAATTGCTCGACAGTTTGGGTCTGCAGGCATGAAGGCGATGATTCTTGCAGCCGGAAAAGGCGAGCGGATGCGCCCGCTGACCTTGCGGACACCTAAACCCCTGCTGCCTGTTGCGGGTAAGCCACTGATCCAGTGGCATATCGAAGCGCTGGCGTGTGCGGGCGTGCGCGAGCTGGTTATTAATCACGCCTGGCTTGGTGAGCAGTTACAGCAATATTGTGAAGATGGCAGCAAATTTGCTGTGCAGATTCAATGGTCTGCAGAAGATGAAGCGTTGGAGACCGGTGGTGGGATTCGTAAGGCGCTGCCGCTGCTGGGCGATGGGCCTTTCATTCTGGTTAATGGCGACATCTGGACCCGCTATGATTTCGCTGCGCTGACGTTGCCGCAAGGCAAGCTGGCGCACCTGGTGCTGATTGCCAACCCTGCGCATCACATACAAGGTGACTTTATGCTGAAAGACGGCCTGGTCAGCAATCCCGCGCCGGGCGAGACCGGCCTGACCTACAGCGGTATTGCAGTGCTGCACCCCGCGTTGCTGGCAGAGCAACCGGTTGCGGCGTTCAAGCTGGCACCGCTGTTGCGCGTGGCCGCGGAGCAAGGGTTGGTTAGTGGCGAGTTTTTTGCTGGAGACTGGATTGATGTGGGTACGCCGCAGCGTCTTGCCGACGCTGATCGGCTGGCGGCGGGTTAGCTTATGCTCTGGCCAGTGACGGTACTCGGCACGGTGGTGGGAAGCCTGGCGGGGGGCGTGCCAGGTGCGCTGCTCGGTGCAGTGCTAGGGCATGCGCTGGACAGGCATTGGCGGTTGCGCCGTTGGAGTGACTTGTCGAGTAAGTTGGGTGAGTTACGCGGGCGCAGTACACGCTTCGAGCATGTGCTGTTTTTGTGCATGGGGCGGCTGGCGCGAGCCAATGGTCGCGTGACGCCAGCTCATCTACAGCTGGCGCGGGACTTGATGCACCAATATCGGTTGGATGAGTCGGCGCGTTTAGCCGCGATGCACGACTTCAACGCCGGTAAAAACGCGGGGCCAGAGTTGACTCGGTTAGTGCGCACATTTTGCCGCCGCGAGCCGGGCAGGGCTGCTGAGCTATTGGATTGCTGTTGGCGGATGGCCTTGTTGCCAGGGCAGTTGAGCGCTGATGCACGCGTGCTACTGGATGCTTGGTCGAGCAAGGCGGGCGTCGGCAACGCCGAGCAGCAACGCATGCATCAGAAACACCAGCAGCATCAACGCCAGCGCAGCCCGGCGCGGCCGCCGGTTGCCAGTCACGATCGTTTGCACCAAGCGGCAGCGCTGCTGAAGGTTGAGCTGGATGATAGTCCTGAGCAGATCAAGCGCGCCTATCGCCGGCAGCTGAGCAAGCACCACCCGGATAAGCTGATTGCTCGGGGGGCTGGTGAGTCGCAGCTATCCGGTGCCGGAGAGCAAATTCACCGTATCCAAGAGGCTTACGAAACGTTAAGGCGTTATCGCGGGTTTCGGTGAGGCGCCGACTTCAGTCGTTTGATTGAGCAAGCGTCGCTCCAACCAGCCCTGTAAGCGTTTACGTAGCATGTCGTCAGCGAGCATAGAGTCCCGCAGGTAGTCGATATCCCATTGTTGATACAGGTTGTGGCCGGTGCGCCGGGCAATACGCTGATGTTCTGTGCCCTGAATGGCGCCTTGTGGGCTGCCAGCATTGAAGAGCTCAAGCAACGGCTTGTCCCACTTTTCCAGCAGCAAGTTGATGTTCGGTTGCCCTTCAATGCCTGGGTCTTTGGGTTTGAATAAAATCAGCGCCTGCGGAGGTTGGCCGCTGGCTGGCGGGCTGGCGGCACGCAAGGCCCAGTAACCCGCTTCGGAGCGCGCGATGATGGTGATGTGTTCATTGCCCTCTGCTGCAAGCACTTGCCAAGCTGCTTGGATCAATTGCATGGCGCGGGTGGCATAGTCAGGATCGCTGTTGGCTGGTTTCAATTCTGGTGTGGGTGGCTGGTCCGGCTGGTTGTCTGCCGCTTGCAGCCCTTGTTCTTCCTCACTCAGCTCCTCATCCGGTGTGTCCGCTTGGTTATCTTCGGCTGGAGGGTTGGGCGGGCTGTCTGATGCGCCCGATGAATCAGGCAAGCTGATCGATAATGTATTCCAGCCCGCATCGCTTAATTGACGCCTTACCGGCGCAATCAACTCCGGCCAATCAGCATGCTCACCCGGCCCGGCAATCAGTAACACGCCGCCGAGCGCCTCAGGGCGTGCAGCCGGGAGAAACAGGCCGAGTTGAGATTCACCATGAAAGTCCAGTTGGCGTTGCTCTTCGGTCGGTAACTTACGCTCCAGTGCTTGCTCGTAGAGGGCGCTGCGCGTGGGTGCATCTACACGGGTGTTCGGCTCCACTGCTTCCGGGGCAGCGTCAGCTTCGGTTTCGGGCGTTTGCGCCTGGGCGTGGAAGGGCAGCAACATGGCTAATAAAAGCAGCGTGGCGCGCATTCAGAGGAGTCCTTTTACGGTGTCGATTTGAGTATAACAGCGCAGCTGTAGCTCGCTTGGGGTAAACTGGCCGGCATTTCCTATCGTTGCCGCAGCTGAGGTTTGCTATGCCAGATTACGCCATTGCCCCTTCCATCTTGTCCGCTGATTTCGCGCGTTTGGGCGCAGAAGTCGACAAAGTATTGGCTGACGGTGCGGATATCGTGCATTTCGATGTGATGGACAACCATTACGTGCCAAATCTGACCATCGGCCCCATGGTTTGCTCGGCGCTCCGCAAATACGGCATTACAGCCCCCATAGATGTGCATTTGATGGTCAAGCCGGTGGATCGCCTGATCGGTGATTTTCTTGAGGCCGGTGCCTCTTACATTACTTTTCATCCTGAAGCGTCAGAGCATGTTGACCGTTCACTGCAGTTGATCAAGCAGGGTGGCGCCAAAGCTGGCCTGGTGTTCAATCCGGCCACTTCACTGGATGCGTTGAAGTATGTAATGGACAAGGTCGACATGGTGCTGTTGATGAGCGTTAACCCCGGTTTTGGTGGGCAGAAGTTTATTCCAGGCACGCTCGACAAGTTACGCGAGGCCCGCGCGCTGATTGATGCCAGTGGCCGCGATATTCGTCTGGAGATCGACGGCGGCGTCAATGTGGACAACATTCGTTCGATTGCCGAGGCCGGCGCTGACACCTTTGTGGCCGGTTCTGCGATCTTCAATGCCCCTGATTACAAGGCAGTGATTGATCGCATGCGTAGCGAGTTGGCCCAGGTCGCACGCTGAGATGCAGGCTTTACGGCAACTGTTCGGGGGCGACCTTCCGCAGGTGGTTATGTTTGATCTGGATGGCACCCTGATGGATTCGGTGCCAGACCTGGCCGCAGCGGTAGACCAGATGCTGGCGCTGCGTGGCCGTGCCCCCGCAGGTATAGAGCGCGTGCGTGACTGGGTCGGCAACGGCGCGGCGATACTGGTACGCCGTGCGCTAGCCGGCAGTATGCAGCATGCTGGTGTGGATGAGCATGAGGCGGAGTCTGGCCTTGCTGATTTCCTGCGTTGTTACGCGGGTGATCATTCCCGCACGCGGCTTTATCCCGGTGCCGCCGAACTGTTGTCGGCCTTGCGTGCAGGCGGCGTTAAGCTGGCGCTGGTCACCAATAAGCCAGAGCGCTTTTTACCCGAACTCTTGGCGGATAAAGGCTTGTCCGACAGCTTCGACTGGTTGGTAGGCGGCGATACGCTGCCCACGCAAAAGCCTGATCCTGGTGCGCTGTTCTGGGTGTTGCAGCAAGCGGGTGTTAGCGCTGCTCAGGCACTCTTTGTGGGCGACTCGCGCAGTGATGTAAGAGCGGCGAAAGCGGCTGGTGTGTCGGTAGTCGCGGTCAGTTATGGCTACAACCACGGCGAGCCCATTGCAGCGGAAAACCCTGACTTGCTGGTTGATTCACTTGATGCGCTCATATAGTCTTGCTGCGTTATCCCTTCTGATAGATGGATCAGCCGTGTTTGTCAGCAACCGCAAACTGATGAGAGTTATCAAGGCGCTCGCCCGCTGGCGTTGGCGTGTCTGATGTGCGCTCGCCTGCGTAATACGCGGGCACCCCTGGTTTGTGTGTGACAACAATTTTTGCCCATGAGGCTGATCATGACTCAAGACGAATTCCTTCGCCTGGCTGCCCAGGACTACAACCGCGTACCCGTAGTGCGCGAAGTACTGGCCGACCTTGAAACCCCGCTGTCTACCTACCTGAAACTGGCCGATGGTGCTTACTCCTATCTGCTGGAGTCGGTGCAAGGCGGCGAAAAGTGGGGTCGTTACTCAATCATTGGCTTGCCAGCGCGTACCGTGCTGCGGGTGGATGGCCATACCGCCACCGTGTTGACCGATGGTGTTGAGCAGGAGCGTCATGAGTGCGCTGACCCGCTGGCCTTTGTCGAAGAGTTCAAGGCGCGTTATCGGGTGCCCTCAATCCCCGGCTTGCCGCGTTTCAATGGCGGACTGGTTGGTTATTTCGGTTATGACTGCGTGCGTTACGTCGAGCCACGTCTGGCCAATAGCGTTAACCCGGATACCTTGGGTACCCCGGATATTTTGTTGATGGTCTCAGATGAGGTTGTGGTGTTCGACAACCTTGCCGGCAAGCTGCACGCCATCGTGCTGGCGGATCCTGCACAGGCGGATGCCTTTGCACAGACCAATGCACGTCTTGATCAATTGCTGGAACAGCTGCGCCAACCAATGCAGCCGCGCAAGCTGCTCGATCTAAATGCCTCCGTTGACATGGAAATGGACTATCGCGCGAGCTTCACCCGCGAGGATTACGAGCGCGCTGTAGACACGGTGAAAGAGTATATTTTGGCCGGTGATTGCATGCAGGTTGTGCCGTCGCAGCGTATGAGCATCGATTTTAAGGCTGAGCCTATCGATCTGTATCGTGCGCTGCGCAGTCAGAACCCCACGCCTTATATGTACTTCTTCAACTTTGGCGATTTCCACGTAGTGGGTAGTTCGCCTGAAGTGCTGGTGCGGGTGGAAGAGGGCGAGGTGACTGTTCGCCCGATTGCCGGTACTCGCCCGCGCGGCGCGACCGAAGAGGAAGATCTGGCGCTTGAGCAAGACTTGCTGTCGGACGCCAAAGAGATTGCCGAGCACTTGATGCTGATCGATTTGGGCCGTAACGATGTGGGCCGCGTGGCGGAAATCGGCAAGGTGCAGCTGACCGAAAAGATGGTTATCGAGCGCTACTCCAACGTGATGCACATCGTTTCTAACGTGCAGGGCGAGCTCAAAGCTGAGTTGAACGCGATGGACGCTCTGCGCGCGATTCTACCGGCCGGTACATTGTCTGGCGCGCCAAAAATACGCGCCATGGAAATCATTGATGAGTTGGAGCCGGTCAAGCGTGGCGTATACGGCGGCGCGGTCGGTTACTGGGCTTGGAATGGCAATATGGATACCGCGATTGCGATCCGCACTGCGGTGATCAAAAACGGTGAGCTACATGTGCAGGCCGGTGGTGGGATTGTTGCCGACTCGGTACCAGCACTGGAGTGGGAAGAAACCATCAACAAGCGCCGTGCCATGTTTCGCGCCATCGCACTCGCCGAACAAGCCGCCCGGTAAAGGAGCAATACCATGCTGTTAATGATCGATAATTACGACTCCTTTACCTATAACGTGGTGCAGTATCTGGGCGAACTGGGTGCTGAAGTGAAGGTCATCCGCAACGATGAGCTGACGCTGGCCGAGATTGAAGCGCTGGCGCCAGAGCGCATCGTGGTATCGCCGGGACCTTGCACGCCGAATGAGGCGGGCGTATCGGTCGCGGTGCTTAAACACTTTGCCGGCAAACTGCCGATTCTCGGTATTTGCCTAGGCCATCAGAGCATTGGTCAGGCCTTCGGTGGTGATGTGGTGCGTGCTCGCCAGGTCATGCATGGCAAGACCAGCCCGGTCTACCACCAAAGCCTGGGTGTTTTCGCGGGCCTCAATAATCCACTCACGGTAACTCGCTATCATTCGTTGGTGATCAGTCGCGAAACCTTGCCTGATTGCCTGGAGCTGACGGCTTGGACGCAGGATGATGGGGGCAACGTGGATGAAATCATGGGTGTGCGCCATCGTGAGTTCATGATTGAGGGAGTGCAGTTCCACCCCGAATCTATCCTTTCAGATCAGGGCCACGAACTACTGGATAACTTTCTCAAGCAGCAGGGCGGCCTGCGCGGCTGACAGCGAGCATAGGAGCATTTATGGACATCAAGACAGCGCTCAGCAAGGTAGTTGATCAGCTCGACCTGAGTACCGAAGAGATGCAGGACGTCATGCGCCAGATCATGACGGGTCAGTGCACCGATGCACAGATCGGTGGTTTTCTAGTCGCCCTGCGGATGAAAAGTGAAACGCTCGATGAGATCACTGGCGCCGCCATGGTCATGCGTGAGCTGGCAGCAGGTGTCACCATTGATGCTGAGCGCCTGGTAGATACCTGCGGTACTGGCGGCGATGGCGCCAACATTTTCAATGTTTCCACCGCCGCGGCGCTGGTAGTGGCTGCAGCGGGTGGCAAAGTTGCCAAACACGGCAATCGCGCGGTTTCCGGTAAGAGCGGCAGTGCCGATCTGCTGGAAGCGGCGGGGGTCAATCTGGATCTCACGCCTGAGCAAGTGGCGCGTTGTGTCGAGACCGTGGGTGTTGGTTTTATGTTTGCACCAGCTCATCACGGGGCAATGAAGCACGCGATTAATCCCCGTCGCGAGCTGGGGCTGCGCACTATTTTCAACATGCTGGGGCCGATGACCAACCCGGCTGGCGTCAAGCATCAGGTGATTGGCGTTTTTACCCAGACCCTTTGCCGGCCGATTGCCGAAGTGCTCAAGCGTCTCGGTAGCGAGCATGTGCTGGTAGTGCACTCTAAAGATGGGTTGGATGAGTTGAGTCTCGCTTCCACCAGCCACATTGCTGAACTGAAAGATGGTGAAGTGCGTGAGTATGAAGTCAGTCCCGAAGAGCTGGGCATCAAGAGTCGTAGCCTGATTGGTCTCACTGTTGAAGATCCGCTGGCTTCGCTGGCACTGATTCGCGATGCGCTCGGCAAGCGCACCACCGAAGCAGGTGACAAAGCCGCAGATATTATTATCTTGAATGCCGGCGCAGCGCTCTACGCGGCGGATCACGCCACCTCTTTGCAAGAAGGTGTCAAGCTGGCCTCCGATGCACTTTATTCGGGGTTGGCACGGGAAAAGCTCAACGAGCTGATCGCCTTTACCGAGGTGTTTAGAGAGGAGGCCGCGCAATGAGTGTGCCGACGATTTTGCAGAACATTGTCGCCCGCAAGCATGAAGAAGTGGCCGAGCGCAGCGCGCGCGTATCGCTGCAGGAACTAGAACAACAGGCGGCTTCGGCACCAAACACGCGTGGGTTTGCTGCTGCGTTGCAGAGCCGAGCCAGTGCCCGTAAGCCGGCGGTCATTGCCGAAATTAAAAAGGCCTCCCCTAGCAAAGGTGTGCTGCGCGAAAACTTCGATCCCGCTGCGATTGCGCTCAGTTACGAGGAGGGTGGTGCGGCTTGCCTGTCAGTGCTCACCGATGTGGACTTCTTTCAGGGCCATGATGAGTATCTACAACAGGCGCGCAATGCGTGCTCGCTGCCGGTTATCCGCAAGGATTTCATGGTTGATCCCTATCAGGTGGTAGAAGCCCGTGCTCTGGGCGCCGACTGTATTCTGCTGATTGTGTCTTGCCTGGATGATGTGCAGATGGGCGAATTGGCCGCCACCGCGCGGCAGCAGGGGCTGGATATATTGGTTGAGGTGCATGATGCAGCTGAACTGGAGCGCGGCCTCAAATTAGATACGCCGTTGATAGGTATCAATAATCGTAACCTGCATACCTTTGAGGTGACGCTGGACACCACTCTTGAGCTTCTGCCACAAATTCCCAAAGGTAAGACGCTGATCACTGAGAGCGGTATTTTGCATCGTACCGACGTAGAGTTGATGCTGGCCCATGATGTGTACGGATTTTTGGTGGGGGAGGCCTTCATGCGTGCCGGTGACCCTGGGCATGAACTGAAAAGATTATTCTTCTAGCCTACCCTCCGGCTGCTAAAAACCTCCCCGCGCGCAGGCGCCGGGAGGTTTTTTGTAGCTGAAACATAAGGAAACCTGATGCTTTAGAACCAAATATTGCGCTTTTTGTCTCTATCTCTCGATGGGATCATGCGTGTTAATGAATTGGAGCCAGTCATGCCTTTGCGAAACACCGCCCACCGTTATGGCTGGATCAGCATTTTTCTGCACTGGTTGATGGCGATTGGCGTGTTTGCGCTGGCCGCATTGGGTCTGTGGATGACAGATCTGACCTACTACAGCCCCTATTACACGAGTGCGCCTTTCTGGCACAAGAGCATAGGTCTGCTGTTAGCCGCGCTACTGGTATTGCGCTTGGGTTGGCGGCTGGCCAATCTTAAATTAGAGGCGGTCCCTGGGCATAAGCCATGGGAAATCGCCCTGTCCGCGTGGGTACACCTGCTGTTGTATCTGTTGCTGGGCATTATCGTGATGAGTGGCTATCTGATTTCGACGGCTAAAGGACAGGGCATCAGCTTGTTCGGTTGGTTCGAGGTACCAGCGCTGGTTACCGGGCTGCCTGAACAGGCGGATCGAGCTGGTGCAGTGCATTACTGGATGGCGATGGGAGTACTCGGGCTGGTGGCCTTGCATGCGCTAGGCGCTTTCAAGCATCACCTGCTGGATCGTGACGATACATTGCGCCGCATGCTGGGCATGCGGCTAAAAAACGCCAAGGAGAGTTAGTATGAAAAAGACATTTGCAGGGTTGGCACTGGGTGGTTTGATGGCGCTGTCGGGTTCATTGCAGGCAGCGGATTACGTTATAGATCAACAGGGGCAACACGCCTCGGTCAACTTCAAAATTAGCCACCTGGGCTACAGCTGGATCTATGGGCGCTTCAACGATTTCAGCGGCAACTTCAGCTGGGATGCGGATAAGCCAGAAGCCAGTGCAGTCAAGGTCAGCATCAACACCACCAGCGTAGACTCCAATCACGCTGAGCGTGACAAGCACCTGCGCAGTGAAGATTTCCTGAATGTTGGCGCACATCCTACAGCGACATTTGAGTCTACCAAGGTTGAAATGACGGGCGACGATACAGCTAATATTACCGGTAACCTGATGCTCAATGGCGTCACTAAACCGGTCGTATTGGATGCCAAGTTTATCGGCGAAGGCGAGGACCCCTGGGGTGGCTATCGCGCTGGTTTCTCTGGCACCACCACGCTGGCGCTGAAGGATTTTGATATTTCCATGGACCTGGGACCTGCGTCACAGGAAGTTGAGCTAATCATCACTGTTGAAGGTGTGCGTCAGTAACCTCCCCCAGGTTTTTTATGTTGTGCTCGGGCCTCTTCGGAGGCCCTTTTTTTATGCATTTTGGCCGAGTTAGCAAAAAAACACGTCTGCTCTGGCCGCAGGTTCGCATTTATGAGCCAACAAAAAAGGGGCCGAAGCCCCTTTTGTTAAACGATTAACCCTTAGGTTTTAGCGTGGCCCGAGTAAAGCTGGCTTCTCACGCTGTGGTCCGCGGCTGTTGGGTCCACGGCTGTTTGGCTTGCGCGCCGGGCGGTCCTGTGTGGTGGGTTCGGCGCGATTGCCGTTGGCCTGGCGACGACGCTCGAGGGTCACTGCATCCTCCGGCTCTCTTGATACATGAGCAGGGCGCTTGGGTCCGCGTGGGCGTTCGGTGCGGGGTTTGTCATTGCGACCCTGACCACGACCTTGGCCGGCACCTGCACCTGCACCAGAGCCAGTGCTCTTACTGGCGCCCTGTCCGGCACCCTGGCTACGGCCGTTGCTGCTACCGTTGCTGGCACTGCGCTGTTGGTTGCGACCGGTGCTAGGGCTGCCGCGCGGACGCTCTGGGCGATCACTGTTGAGCTCGGCTTGCGCTGGTGGCTCAAAGCCCTCGAGCGTGCCTTCTTCGATGCGCTGCTTGGTCATGCGCTCGATGGCGCGCAGCAGCTTGTCTTCGTCCGGGGCGACTAGCGATACCGCTTCACCGCTGCGGCCGGCACGGCCAGTGCGGCCGATGCGATGCACATAGTCTTCGGAGACGTTAGGCAGCTCGAAGTTGATGACGTGCGGCAGTTGATCGATGTCGAGACCGCGAGCGGCGATGTCGGTGGCGACCAGAATGCGCAGCTTGTTGGCTTTGAAGTCAGCCAGTGCCTTGGTACGGGCGCTCTGACTCTTGTTGCCGTGGATGGCGGCTGATGGCAGGCCGTTCTTGTCGAGGTACTCGGCCAGACGGTTGGCGCCATGCTTGGTGCGGGTGAAGATAAGCACCTGCTCCCACGCACCCATGGTGATCAGGTGAGCAGCCAGCGCGCGCTTGTGACCAGCCGCTACGCGGTAGACTTTTTGATTGATCCGCTCAACGGTAGAGTTCGGCGGCGTGACCTCAATGCGTGCTGGGTTATTTAGCAGCTTGTTGGCCAGGTCGGTGATGTCTTTAGAGAAAGTGGCCGAGAACAGCAGCGTTTGACGCTTGCCGGGCAACTTGGCGATGACTTTCTTTACGTCATGTACAAAGCCCATGTCGAGCATGCGGTCGGCTTCGTCAAGCACCAATACTTCTACCTTTGAGAGGTCAACTGCACGCTGACCGACCAGATCCAGTAGGCGGCCAGGGCAGGCGACCAGTACGTCCAGACCCGGAGCAATGGCTTTCATTTGCGGGTTGGCGCCGACGCCGCCAAACACACAGGCGGACTTCAGTGGCAGCTCGGAGGCGTAAGCGCGGATGCTGTCATGCACCTGTGCAGCCAGTTCACGGGTTGGCGTCAAAACCAGTACGCGTACCTGCTTGGATGCGCGTTGGTGGCCCGCGTCCGGGTGACCGGCCGGGAATAGGCGCTCAAGAATCGGTAGTGCAAAGCCGGCGGTTTTGCCGGTGCCGGTCTGCGCGGCAACCATAAGGTCGCGGCCTTCGAGTACGGCAGGAATAGCTTGCGCCTGAACAGGCGTGGGCTTGGTATAACCGGTGGCTGCAACCGCGCGCACGAGTGCGTCGGACAGGCCCAAGGAAGCAAAGGACATTCAGATAACCTTGTGATGGCCGTTGCGAACAGACAGGTAACAACCGGATTCCTGCGAGCTGGTGTCAGGGTGACACTGCCCGCCAAGGGGTTGCATACCTGCCGCTTGTCCGTGCGGCCTGGAATGAAGGGGCGTGAGTATAACAGAAAGCGTGTTGCGACACAGCCCAGCCTGCTCAGCGGTTGTGTTGCCCACCAGAAAGCCTGGCACCGGCGGTTCTCAGCGTTCACTGAGGCCGTAACGCTGGAGTATCTGTAGATACTCATTGCTGCCCTTGAAGGTGCTTAATGCAGTGCTGAAACGCTCGGACAGCTGGCGAAGTTCAGGTGTTTGATGGAATGCCAGAAACAGCGGCCCACTGCTGACAACCAATGGGTGGTGGTCGATCTTGTCTTCTAGCGCCAGCTGGCGCAGCGTGAACAGCCCGGCGCGTTTGTTCATCATCACCATGTCAATACGACCAAGCATTAGCATCGACAGGCACGCCTGCGCAGAAGCTGTGGGCTCGCGGCTAAAATAATCTGCGCTCATGAACTCTGGGTTACCGTAAACATAGCCGGCTGATACACCGACTTTCAGCCCTTTTAGATCATGCAACTCGGTAAAGCGGTGTGGACGATCCTTGCGATAAAAGAGTACGGACTCGCTGATGGATAGTGGCTCAGAGGAGAAAATGTATTCTTGTCGGCGCTGTGGGTTTGGGGATATATCGAGGATGGCGTCGGCGCGGCCGATTGAGGTGTTATAGAGTGCGCGGCGCCAAGGCATAAGTCGCCAACGGGCTTGATAGCCCAGTTGGCTGAGCACACGGTTGGTGACCTCGTAATCCACGCCGCGCAGTTGTCCGCGGTCTTCGTAGATATAGGGCGGCCATGCCTCACTGACAATATCCAAAGGCTCCGCTAATGCACAGCGGCACATCAGTAGCGGGAACAGGAACAGCCAGAGTTTTGCTTTCATTGAGTCAGTCTAGCCTGCTTATGGATTGTAAAAATAGTCTCTGCGGCAGGCTTTAGGCGCTAATTTTCCGATTCTTGCAGGCCGTACTTGGTCAGAATGCGCTGGTAGTTTTCACTGCCCTTGAATTGCGTCAGCTCAGCGCTGAAAGCCTGGCTCAGTTCGAGTTTGCCCTCGCCCCTGTGGAAGGCCAGATACAGCTTGCCGCTCCCTATGGGTTGGGGGTCGAAGCCGATTTGCTCTTGCAGGTTCAGTTGCTTGCGCACATGCAGACCCGCGCGACGGTCAACCACTGCTAGATCGATGCGCTGGCTGAGCAATTTCAGCAGGTTGGCTTCAATGCTCGGGGCGGCCTCGCGGGTAAAGTAATCAGCCGCCATGAACGCTGGACTGCCGTAGCTGTAACCGGGCGCGACACCGAGGGTGAGTCCGCGCAGGCTCTGCAGGTTATTGTAGGGATGCGGATGCTTGCGCGCGTAGAACAGCACTGAGTCGTTGCGCGACAGATACTCAGCCGGAAAGATCAGCTGCTGGCGACGCGCACTGGTTGGTAGTATGTCGAGAATGGCATCGGCGCGGCCGCTGCTGACGCTCAGCATGGCGCGCTTCCAGGGCACTAACTCCCACTCACTGCTGTGTCCTAACCGGGCGAGAACCTGCTGCACGGTTTCGTAGTCGATCCCGCGCAGCTCGCCGTCCTGCTCAAAGATGTAGGGCGCCCAGGCTTCGCTGACGACCTTGAGGTTGGTCGCCAGTGACAGTTCGGGTAAAAGCAGCAATAGCAGAAAGAGTTGAGCACGCATTGCTGCAGTCTAGCCGTTAATCAGTTTGTGCGTAGGTTGCGCAGTATGTCGAGACTAGGTTCGGCCTGGTTCAACGTATAGAAATGCAGGCCCGGCGCGCCACCTTCCAGCAGGCGTTCGCACATCTGGCTGATCACCTCGGTGCCAAATGCGCAGATGCTGTCACTGTCGTCGCCGTAGGCTTCCAGTTGCTTGCGAATCCAACGCGGAATCTCGGCACCACAGGCGTCGGAGAAGCGCGCTAGCTTGCTGTAATTAGTGATTGGCATGATGCCCGGTACTATGGGTATCTCGACTCCCGCTTTGCGCGCACGCTCGACAAAGTGAAAGTAGCAATCGGCGTTGAAAAAGTACTGGGTAATGGCGCTGTCGGCACCGGCCTGTACTTTGCGCACGAAGTTTTTCAGGTCGGCTTCAAAATGCTGAGCCTGTGGATGCGCTTCTGGGTAGGCGGCCACTTCGATAGTGAATTGATTGCCGGTTTCCTTGCGAATGAACTCGACCAGCTCGTTAGCGTAACGCAGCTCGCCGGAGGCCTGACCCATACCGGAGGGCAGGTCGCCACGCAGCGCCACAATGCGCTTGATGCCCGCTTCTTGGTACTCGCCGAGCAAAGTGCGAAGGTCTTCCAGTGAGTCGCCAACACAAGACAGGTGCGGCGCGGTGGCGACCTTTACTTCGCTATCCAGCTGCAGGACTGTTTTACGGGTGCGGTCGCGGGTAGATCCCCCGGCACCGTAGGTGACGGAGAAAAATTCCGGGTTTTCCGCAGCCAGCACATGGCCGGCAGCAATCAGCTTGGCGTGTCCGGCATCGGTTTTGGTGGGGAAAAACTCGAAGCTGATCGGTTTGTTTAATGCTGTATTCATGGTGTGTCTCTTAATTCGAGCGGCAAACTGGCTCGTCAGGCCGCAGCTGCTATTAGCAGCGTACGGTCTGAAACAAGCGGTCTGCGGCTGATCAGTAGCGGTAGCTATCCGGTTTGAACGGGCCTTCCACTTCAACGCCAATGTAGTCGGCCTGGGTCTTGGTGAGTTTGGTGATCACGCCACCAAAGCCCTTGACCATTTCCAGTGCGACTTCTTCGTCCAGTTGCTTAGGCAAAACCTCAACGCGCAGGTGAGCGGTTTTTTCTGCAGCGCTGAAATTGGCAAAGCCCTGCTTGAACAGGTGAATCTGTGCCAGAACCTGGTTGGCAAATGAACCGTCCATGATACGGCTCGGGTGACCTGTCGCGTTGCCCAGGTTCACCAAACGGCCTTCGGCCAGCAGGATCAGATAGTCATCGTTGGTGGCGTCGAAGTTGTCCTTGCCGGTGCGGTGCAGCTTGTGAACCTGCGGCTTGACCTCTTCCCAGTGCCAGTTGGCGCGGGTATAGGCAGTGTCAATTTCGTTGTCGAAGTGACCGATATTGCAAACCACAGCGCGCTTTTTCAGTGCTTTGAGCATGTTAGCGTCGCAGACATTGACGTTACCGGTTGTGGTCACGATCAAATCGATTCTGCCCAGTAAGTCGCGGTTGACGCTAGCTTCGCTGCCGTCGTTCAGGCCGTCAATGTAAGGTGAAGCCAGCTCGAAACCGTCCATGCAGGCTTGCATCGCGCAAATCGGATCGACTTCGGAGATCTTGACGATCATGCCTTCCTGGCGCAGTGACTGGGCAGAGCCCTTGCCGACGTCGCCATAGCCGATAACCAGTGCTTGCTTGCCGGACAACAGGTGGTCGGTGGCGCGCTTGATGGCGTCATTTAAGCTGTGGCGGCAGCCGTACTTGTTGTCGTTCTTGCTCTTGGTGACCGAGTCGTTGACGTTGATCGCGGGTACTTTCAAGGTGCCTTTTTTCAGCATGTCGAGCAGGCGGTGCACACCGGTGGTGGTTTCTTCGGTAACGCCGTGGATCTGCTCCAGCATGGCTGGGTATTTGTCGTGCAGGATCTGGGTTAGATCGCCGCCGTCGTCCAGCACCATGTTGGCTTCCCATGGCTGGCCATCTTTAAGAATGGTTTGCTCGATGCACCATTCATATTCTTCATCAGTCTCGCCTTTCCAGGCAAAGACTGGAACGCCGGCAGCGGCGATAGCCGCAGCGGCCTGATCCTGAGTCGAGAAAATGTTGCAGCTCGACCAGCGTACTTCGGCGCCTAATGCGACCAGCGTTTCGATCAGCACTGCGGTTTGGATGGTCATGTGAATGCAGCCAAGGATCTTGGCATTCTTCAGTGGCTGTTCGTCAGCATACTTGCGACGCATGGCCATCAGAGCTGGCATTTCCGATTCGGCGATGATGATTTCGCGGCGGCCCCAGTCGGCCAGTGACATATCGGCGACCTTGAAATCAGTAAAATTGGCAGTATTCATAGTGGCACTCATGTGGTTTCTCCATTCGTGGATGCGAATGGGCGCGGTTAAATGTCACATGCCCCGTGCGAGCCTGGCAGCCGCTGAATCGGCTGCTGCAGCGCCCCTCGCAGGGGTTCGAATTCTTCCAACCAAGGCTGCGCATGCAGCGCAGCCTTGGCCAGACCCAGTCAAGCAGCGATACTATCGCCCCTCATTTATAGCTGTCTGGATGAAACATGATTGTTGTTCCATACCGAAAATTCTTTGTCACCGCGCTGTTGGGCGCGGCGTTGGTCGGCTGCAGTAACGAAGCCGACCCCAATTCGCCCGAAGGCAAACGCCAGGCTGTGTTCAAACAAATGCTCAAACAGAGCGAACCCATGGGCGGCATGCTGTCTGATCGCCTGCCCTTCGATGGCAACATTTTTGCCGAGCATGCCAAAAAACTTGCTCAGCTAGCTGAGCAACCTTGGTCTCACTTCCCTGAACCGGGCGAAGACCCTGAAACCAATCGTGCCAAGGCTGACATCTGGTCCGATCCTCAAGGCTTTGCCCAGGCAATTGATACCTATAAAACCGCTGTGGTTGATCTCACTGATGCAACCGGGGGCGGTGTGAGCGGCCCTGCGCAGGTCTCGGATCAGCTTCGCGCGGTACAGCAAGCTTGCAAGGCTTGTCATGATACTTACCGCCGCTGATGGGTGGTAAGTATTAGCTCTAAACCGCACGTTAAAAGCCAGCCCTCTGCGTGAGCGAGTCCAGCTTGCCGCTGCCCTTAAACGCTAGCCTTTAAAGCCTCCGCCTTGTCCGTCTTTTCCCACGGGAAGGTTGTAAAGGTGTCACCCTTGACAGTGACTTGCTCTGGCGTGCGACCGAAGTGACCATACGCAGCGGTAGCTCGGTACATTGGGTGCAGCAAATCCAGCATGCGCGTAATGGCGTATGGACGTAGGTCGAAATGCTCGCGAACCAGTTTAACGATCAGGTCGTCGCTGATCGTGCCGGTGCCGAACGTGTTAATCGATACCGAGGTGGGCTGGGCTACACCAATAGCGTAGGAAACCTGAATCTCGCACTTGTCGGCCAGCCCGGCTGCGACGATGTTTTTGGCCACATAGCGACCGGCATAGGCTGCGCTGCGGTCAACTTTGGACGGATCCTTGCCGGAAAACGCACCGCCACCGTGACGGGCCATGCCGCCGTAAGTGTCGACGATGATCTTGCGGCCGGTCAGACCACAGTCGCCCACCGGGCCGCCGATCACGAATTTGCCGGTCGGATTGATGTGGTACTGGGTATCGGCATGCAGCAAGTCGGCGGGAATCACCTTCTTGACGATCTCTTCCATCACCGCTTCACGCAGGTCAGCCAGGCTGATCTCTGGGTTGTGCTGGGTAGATAGCACGATGGCGTCGATGCCCGTCACAATGCCATTTTCATAGCGGCAGGTGACCTGTGATTTGGCGTCCGGACGCAGCCAGTTAAGGGTGCCGTCCTTGCGCGCTTCGGCCTGGCGCTCGACCAGGCGGTGCGCAAAAGTAATGGGCGCGGGCATGAGCACGTCCGTTTCGTTGCTGGCGTAGCCGAACATCAGGCCTTGGTCGCCAGCGCCTTGATCTTCCGGCTTCTGCCGATCCACGCCTTGCGCGATATCCGGCGACTGCTTGCCAATGATGTTGATTACGCCGCAGGTGTCAGCGTCGTAACCGACCTCGGAGGAGGTGTAGCCGATGTCCTTGATCACGCTGCGCACCAGATCTTCCAGATCAACCCAGGCCGTGGTGGTGATCTCGCCGCCAACGATGGCGACACCGGTTTTCACCATGGTTTCACAGGCTACGCGCGCGTACTTGTCCTCGGCGAGGATGGCATCCAGTACGGCGTCGGAAATCTGGTCGGCCAGCTTATCGGGATGACCTTCGGAAACCGATTCGGAGGTGAAAATCGAATAATCGCTCATGGTTTATATCCTTTCCTCGGAGGGAGATGGTTCGGGTTTGGCCAGTTGCAGCAACTGCAATTGAAAGCCGTTGCGCAGGCCAATGTATTGGCTGAGGCCGAATTCCAGACCGGCATCAGTCGCCCAGCGGGCGATATCGTCTTGATCAAAACCCAGCCAGAGGTCGCCACAGCTGTCGCGTACCCAGCTTTGGTCGTGGCTGCAGAGTTCAGTAAGCACCAGGCTACCGCCAGGTTTGAGTAGATCAGCGAAGCGCTTAAGTGCTTCAGCGGGCGCCGGCATGTGGTGCAGCACCATATTGCAGACCAGACAGTCGGCCAGTGGCAGTTGCTGCGGCGCCAATGCATCGGCGAGCAAGCATTCGACATTGCTTAACCCGGCGTCGCTGCATTGCTGGCGCGCGCGCTCAAGCATGGATTCGGCGTTATCCAGCGCAATTACTTGCTTAAAACGCTCGGCCAGGCTGGGCAGAAAGCCGCCTTCGCCCGGGCCCACTTCAATGGCCAGCTCGTGCGCGGGAAGTGGCAGTGTCTCAATCAGCGCTAAGAGTGGTTCGCGATACAGGCCAAAGTGGGCGATCAAGTCTTGCTGTGCGGGCGTGCCCTCGGCAAAACGAGCGAAGAACTGGCGCGACAGCTCGGCACGTTGGTTGTGCACCAAGGCAATCGCAGATTGCAGTCTGGCTTCGGGTGGCAAGGCATCCAGCTCGTTGAGCAGCTGTGCATGCAGTTGATGCCAGCTTACTTCCAGTGCGGGCAGGCTGCGCCGATAGAAGATCGAGTTGCCCTCGCGGCGCGCAATGACCAGTCCGGCATTAGCCATTACTTTAAGGTGGTGGCTCATGCCCGATTGGCGCATGGCGAAAATCTGCGCCAATTCCAACACGCCGAAAGAGTCGTTGCGCAGCACCCGCAGAATATCCAGCCGCAAGCCATCGCCGGTCGCCTTGCAGAAGGCAGCCAGTGCATCGGTGGGGCTGGGGAGGGCAGCGTCAATGCGCGCAATGTGGTTCATGTAGGGCAGTGTAGTGTTGATGCTGAGTGCTCGCAAGTTCTATATCAAAAGTTTTTGATATAGATTGAAGGGCTGCCATTCGTCTGCCTGTTATTAGCTTTGCGCACGGGTTTAGGGGGTTTTCATTGCCCGCTGGCGTTGTTTGCGCGAAAATGCCCGCCTTATTTTCTGGCCAGTCGCTTGCTGCGGCTGCTTGCCTATGCCTTGTCAGCCACAGGAGTTGTTCATGCCCAGCCGTCGTGACCGAGCGAATGCCATTCGAGCCCTTAGTATGGATGCTGTGCAGAAAGCCAATAGCGGCCACCCCGGAGCGCCCATGGGTATGGCGGATATCGCCGAAGTCCTGTGGCGTGATTTCCTCAAGCATAATCCGGCTAATCCTAGTTTTGCCGACCGTGATCGTTTTGTTATGTCTAACGGTCACGGCTCGATGCTCATCTACTCACTGCTGCACCTGACCGGCTATGACGTGAGCATTGATGACATCAAAAGCTTCCGTCAATTGCACAGCAAAACCCCGGGTCACCCCGAATACGGCTATACGCCAGGCGTCGAAACGACGACTGGCCCGCTGGGTCAGGGTGTCGCCAACGCCGTGGGTATGGCGATTGCCGAGAAGGTGCTCGCTGCTCAGTTCAACCGTGATGGTCACAAGGTGGTCGATCACCACACCTATGCATTCATGGGTGACGGTTGCATGATGGAAGGTATCTCCCATGAAGTCTGCTCGCTGGCGGGCACGCTGGGTCTCGGTAAATTAGTCGCTTTTTATGATGATAACGGCATTTCCATTGATGGTGAGGTGGAAGGCTGGTTTAACGATGACACGCCCAAGCGTTTTGAGGCCTACGGATGGCAGGTGATCCGCAACGTGGATGGCCACGATGCCGACGAGATCAAAACCGCCATTGAGACCGCACGCAAGAACACAGATCAACCAACGCTGATCTGCTGCAAAACCATCATTGGTTTTGGCTCGCCGAATAAGCAAGGCAAGGAAGAATCGCACGGCGCGGCGCTTGGCGATGCCGAAGTGATTGCCACACGCGAGGCGTTGAACTGGCCGCATGCTGCCTTTGAAATTCCTGCTGACATTAAAAGCGAATGGGATGCTCACGAAGCCGGTGCCAAGGCTGAAGGCTTGTGGAACGACAAGTTTGCCGCTTACCAGAGTGCCCACCCTGAGCTGGCCGCTGAGCTGCTGCGCCGCATGGCGGGTGATCTGCCGGTCAATTTCAGCGAACAGGCTTCTGCCTATATCGCTGATGTTGCCAACAAGGGCGAGACTATTGCCAGCCGCAAGGCCAGCCAAAACGCCCTGAATGCGTTTGGCCCATTGTTGCCTGAAATGCTCGGCGGGTCTGCCGACTTGGCCGCTTCGAATTTGACCTTGTGGAAAGGTTGCAAGGGTGTTGAGGCGGGCGACGCTTCGGGTAATTATCTGTTTTACGGCGTGCGCGAATTCGGCATGACCGCGATCATGAATGGCATTGCCTTGCATGGCGGCTTCGTACCTTACGGTGCCACCTTCCTGATCTTCATGGAATACGCGCGCAACGCGGTGCGCATGTCGGCGCTGATGAAGCAACGGGTGATTCATGTGTATACCCACGACTCCATTGGCCTCGGCGAAGACGGCCCTACTCACCAGCCTATCGAACAGTTGGCTAGCCTGCGTTGTACGCCAAATCTGGATACCTGGCGCCCGGCCGATGCGGTCGAGTCAGCGGTGGCATGGAAGTACGCGCTTGAGCGTTCAGACGGTCCGAGTGCGCTGGTCTTCTCGCGCCAAAATCTGCAGCACCAAGAACGTGATGCCGGCCAGCTGGCCGACGTAGCCCGCGGTGGTTACGTGCTGAAAGATTGCGCCGGTGAGCCGGAGCTGATCCTGATTGCTACCGGTTCAGAAGTGGGCTTGGCGGTAGACGCTTGGACTGCACTGACCGAGCAGGGCAAGCAGGTACGCGTGGTCTCTATGCCATCCACCAGCGTGTTCGACCAGCAGGATGCTGAATACAAGCAGGCTGTGCTGCCGCTGGAAGTCGGTTCGCGCATTGCTATCGAAGCGGCTCACGCCGACTTTTGGTACAAGTACGTCGGCCTCGACGGTCGTATCATCGGTATGCAGACCTTTGGCGAATCGGCTCCGGCCAACCTGTTGTTTGAAGAGTTCGGTTTTACCTTACAGAACCTGATGCTGGTGGCTGAAGAGCTGTTGGAAGACTGAAGCTACTGCCTGTTGGTTGGCCGCGGCCGACCAGCAGGCAAGCGCCAACTTTGCGTAGGGTGGAAATCTGCCCGCGGTTTTCCATTCTCAGGATCGACGGATAGCTCATGCTTAACGCCCGCCCCTATCGAATCGCTCTGAACGGCTACGGCCGTATCGGACGCTGCGTGCTGCGTGCCTTGCACGAACGCGGTGACGATGGTCTGGAGATAGTGGCGCTGAATGATCTGGCGGATCGCGAGAGCATTGAGTATCTGACCCGTTTTGACTCAACCCACGGCCGCTTTCCCGGCGAGGTAAAGTTGGCTGGCGATAACCTGCTGGTTGATGGTCGAGAAATTCAGGTGCTGCGCCAGGCTGAGCCGGAAGGTATCGATTGGCAGGGTTTGGGTGTGGACCTGCTGTTGGAGTGCTCCGGCCAGTACACCACGCGCGAGCAGGGCTTGCGCTTTGTGCATGCCGGTGTGCCGCGAGTGTTGTTTTCGCAGCCCATGGCCAATGAACAGGCGGTAGATGCAACGCTGGTTTACGGTGTTAATCACCAACAGCTGCCGCCTGACGCGCGTTTGGTTTCCAACGCTTCCTGCACCACCAACTGCGGTGTGCCTTTGCTCAAGTTGCTGAACGAGCAACTGGGGCTGGATTACGTCTCTATCACCACTATCCACTCGGCGATGAACGATCAGCCGGTAATTGATGCCTATCACCATACCGATTTGCGTCGCACTCGCTCGGCCTTCCAGTCGATCATCCCGGTGTCTACCGGGCTGGCCCGCGGTATAGAACGTCTGCTACCAGAACTCACTGGGAGAATTCAGGCCAAAGCCGTGCGTGTGCCGACGGTGAATGTATCGGCATTGGATATCACCTTGTTGGTGACCCGCGATACCACGGCCGCAGAGGTTAATCAGCTGCTGCGTGAAGCGGCGCAAGGGTCTTTGGCAGGTCTTCTGGACTACACCGAATTGCCGCACGCCAGTTGCGACTTTAACCATGACCCGCACTCGGCGGTCATTGATGCTAGCCAAACCCGCGTGTCTGGCCCGCGGCTAGTCAACATCCTGGTCTGGTTTGATAACGAGTGGGGCTTCGCCAATCGCATGCTGGATGTGGCGCGTTATTGGTTGCAGCGCGAAAACTGAGCGCTATTGCACAAACGAATTGCAAGAATTGACTGTTAACTTATTCAAGGAGCGGGCTATGACCGTACTGACCATGAACGAGCTGGACCTTAAGGGCCAGCGTGTACTCATTCGTGAAGATCTCAACGTGCCGGTCAAAAATGGCCAAATTAGCAGCGATGCACGCATTCTCGCTGCGCTGCCGACCATCAAGCTGGCGTTGGAGAAGGGCGCGGCGGTGATGGTTTGCTCGCATTTGGGCCGCCCGGAAGAAGGTGTGTTCAGCGAAGAAAATAGTCTGGCACCGGTAGCCGCCTACCTGAGCAAGGCATTGGGCCGTGAAGTCCCTCTGGTGCGCGACTACCTGGGGGGCGTGACCGTTGAGCCAGGTGAGTTAGTGCTGCTGGAAAACGTACGCTTCAACAACGGTGAGAAGAAAAATAGCGACACACTGGCGCAAGAATATGCCGCGCTGTGTGACGTGTTTGTGATGGACGCCTTTGGTACCGCGCACCGTGCACAAGGCTCTACCCACGGCGTAGCTAAATTCGCTACCGTCGCCTGCGCGGGCCCGCTGCTGGCAGCTGAGCTGGACGCGCTGGCCAAGGCGTTGCACAAACCTGCTCGGCCGATGACGGCCATCGTTGCAGGCTCCAAGGTGTCGACTAAGCTGGATGTGCTAATGGCGTTGGCAGACAAGTGTGACCAGCTGATTGTTGGTGGTGGTATTGCCAATACCTTCCTCGCTGCTGCGGGTCTGCCGGTCGGTAAATCGCTGTACGAAGCCGATCTGCTGGAAACAGCAAAGGCCATCGCCGCCAAGGTCAGCGTGCCGCTGCCGGTTGATGTGGTTGTTGCCAAAGCCTTCGCCGAGGACGCTGAAGCAACCGTTAAAGCAGTGGCCGATGTGGCTGAAGACGACATGATTCTGGATATTGGCCCGCAGACCGCAGCGCAGTTTGCTGAGTTGCTTAAATCCTCCGGCACCATTTTGTGGAACGGTCCGGTCGGCGTGTTTGAGTTTGACCAATTTGGCGAGGGCACTAAAACGCTGGCACTGGCAATCGCCGATAGCGCTGCGTTTTCTATTGCCGGTGGTGGCGACACCCTGGCGGCCATCGATAAATACGGCGTTGCCGAGCGCATTTCCTACATTTCCACCGGTGGCGGTGCCTTTCTGGAGTTTGTCGAAGGCAAAGTCTTGCCGGCGGTTGAAGTACTGGAATCGCGCGCTCAATAAGTTCAGCTGTAAGCTACAAGCAATACCGACCCCTTCACTGCAGGCTGCCAGCAAGGGGTACCAAGTTTGAGTGACACGCGTAAACTGTCGGAATTTACCGGGCAGCTTGCCGCTACGATAATTTTTATGGAGAGATAACCCATGGCCCTCATCAGCCTGCGCCAGATGCTCGACCACGCCGCCGAATTCGGTTACGGCGTCCCCGCATTCAACGTTAACAACCTGGAACAGATGCGCGCCATCATGGAAGCGGCGGACAAGACTGACTCCCCGGTGATTGTGCAGGCGTCAGCTGGCGCCCGCAAATACGCGGGTGCGCCTTTCCTGCGCCACCTGATTCTGGCGGCGATTGAAGAGTTTCCGCACATTCCTGTGTGCATGCACCAGGATCACGGCACCAGTCCTGGCGTTTGTCAGCGCTCCATTCAACTGGGTTTTTCCTCGGTGATGATGGACGGCTCGCTCGGCACAGACGGCAAGACGCCGACTGACTATGAGTACAACGTTGACGTTACCCGTCGCACGGTCGAAATGGCGCACGCCTGTGGTGTGTCCGTGGAAGGCGAGTTGGGCTGTCTGGGTAGCCTGGAAACCGGTCAAGCAGGTGAAGAAGACGGTATTGGCGCCGAGGGCATCCTCGACCACAGCCAGATGCTGACTGACCCAGAAGAAGCTGCTGACTTCGTCAAGCAGACCGGTGTTGATGCTCTGGCAATTGCCATCGGTACCAGCCACGGCGCTTACAAGTTCACGCGTCCACCGACAGGCGATATTCTGGCTATCGAGCAGATCAAGGCAATCCACAAGCGTATTCCGGACACGCATTTGGTTATGCACGGTTCTTCTTCCGTGCCCCAGGAGTGGCTGAAAATCATCAACGAGTTTGGTGGCGAGATTCCTGAGACTTACGGTGTGCCGGTTGAAGAAATCGTCGAAGGCATCAAGTTTGGTGTGCGCAAGGTCAATATCGATACCGACCTGCGCCTGGCCTCGACAGGTGCCGTTCGTCGCTTCCTGGCAGAGAACCCCAGTGAGTTCGATCCGCGCAAGTTCTTCACCAAGACAGTGGATGCGATGCGCGACATCTGTATCGCTCGTTATGAAGCTTTTGGTACCGCTGGTAATGCGTCCAAGATCAAGCCGATCTGCCTGGATGACATGTTCGAGCGTTATGCTCGCGGTGAACTAGACCCCAAGATTAACTAAGCGTTTTGAACAGGGCGGCGTAGGCCGCCCTGTTGCTATCTGCTGACGAGAAAAGTATATGCAGCCAATCGATGAAGAGCCGGACGAGGCGTTTGCCCAGAGCAAGTTGATCGAAGCCGTTGAGAATCAGCTGGCAGCGGGTGAGCCAGCGGCCGCACAAGCCACGTTGAACAAGTTAACGTTGGTTGGCTACGGCCGTGATGAAAGCCTGGAGTTGATGGCACAGGTGCTCGCGCACTGCATCGGCGTCATGCTGGATACCGACCAGCCGTTCGACAACCCGGCTTACGAACAAGGTCTACGCAACCTGCCCGAACTTCCGCAAGCCAGCGTTGAAGACTGACACCACATCCCTACCGTCTGATCAGGAATAACAATAATGAAGCTCGTATCCGTCCTGCGGATCATCCTTTTTTATCTGCTTAGCGTCGTGCTAGCCACGGTGCTGGGTAGCTTGGTGCAAACCCAGTTCAACCTGCTCTTTTTGCAGGAGATGAACGTACCTGTAGAGCTGCCGACCCGGCTGGCTACCAGCTGGCATGATTTGCTCAACTTCACCCCGCTTTTCGCCATTATGGTCGCCGCGACCCTATTGCTGGCGTTGCCGGTTGCTGAAGGGCTTGGGCGCATCTTTAAACCTTGGCGCGGTTTGCTCTATCTGCTAGCAGGCGCTGGCGGCATCTGGGTAGCCTTTACACTGGCCAATTACTTATTGCCGATGCCTACCTTTATCGCGGCTACGCGTGTTACCGCTGGCTTGCTGTGCATGATGCTGGCGGTCGGTGTGGGCAGTTGGTTGTTTGGTCGTTTGACCAAGCCTAAAGCGCGGCGCGGGCTGCGGGTGCTGGGCTGATGACTCGCCCAAGGAGAATGACCTATGTTAAATAAAGCTCTTGTGAGTGCGGTCTTGTTGCTGGCGGCTAGCGCCAGCGTTCGGGCCGCAGACTATAAAATTGAGGCCGTTGCCGAAGGTTTGTCCTTCCCTTGGTCATTAGTCTTTTTGCCTGATGGCGGCATGTTGGTGACTGAGCGGGCAGGCCGGCTGCGTTTGATCAACGCGGCGGGTGAGCTGCAGGCCGAGCCGATCAGCGGCGTACCTGAGGCGTTCGTTAATAGCCAGGCGGGCCTGATGGGGCTGGCTTTGGCGCCGGATTTTGCTGAGTCAGGCGAGCTATTCATGAGCTATGCCTGTGGTACGGCCGAGGCTAACCATACCTGCCTCGCTTCGGCGCACTTCAATGGCAAAGCGCTGGAAAACACTCAGGAAATTTTCCGCGTGCAGCCAGCCAAAAAAGGTAGCGCCCATTACGGCGGTCGCATAGCCTTTCTACCAGACAACACTCTTCTGCTGACCTTGGGCGACGGTTTCGATTATCGCGAGCAGGCGCAGAACACCGCCAACCACTTGGGAAGCATTGTGCGTCTGAATCGCGATGGTTCTGCCCCTCAAGATAATCCTTTTGTTGCGCAAGAAGGCGCGCAGCCAGAGCTGTTCAGTATTGGTCACCGCAGCGTGCAAGCGATCCTCTACGATGCGCAAACACAACGGATATTCAGTAATGAGCACGGCCCGCGCGGTGGTGACGAGGTTAACCTGATTGAGGCTGGCAAGAATTACGGCTGGCCAAAAATCACCTATGGCATCGATTACGACGGTGCCCAGGTGTCGCCTTACACCGAGCTGCCGGGGCTGGAGCAGCCGCTGCTGCACTGGACTCCTTCGATCGCACCTTCGGGCATGACCTTGTATCGCGGCGAGCTGTTCCCGCAGTGGCAGGGTAATTTGCTGGTATCGGCCTTGGCCGGTAAGGAAGTGCGCCGGGTAGTGCTGGATGGCACCAAGGTGGTTGAGCAGCAAAGCCTTTTTAAAGAACTGGACGCCCGTTTCCGTGATGTGCGCACCGGCCCTGATGGCGCAGTTTATCTGCTGACCGATAGCGCCAATGGCAGCGTGTTGCGGGTTACGCCTCAGTAACCGACGTCGGTCGGTGGGGCGCTGCTTGCCTCACCGCTGATACTGGGTGCGGTATAACCTGGGCGTACAGCCGTGCCAACGACGAAAGGTGCGGCTGAAGTTGCTGGTATCCTGATAGCCCAGCCGCTCGGCAATGCTCTCGATACTCAGCTCGGTGTGCACCAATAACCAGCTCGCCTGCTCGCTACGCAGGTTGTCCAGAATGTGTTGATAGTGAGTGCCTTCGTTGCGCAGGTGACGAATCAGTGTACGCGCGGTGACATGTTCGTGTTCCGCCATCTCAGGCAGCGTGGGAAAGCCTTGTCCGGTCTGCAGTAGACGCTGTTTGATACGCTCAGTCAGGGTGCCGCCGCGTTGCTGGCGGTGTAGCTGGTTGGCGCAATCGCGCAGAGCCTGTTGGCAGGCTTGGGCATCAGCGCCGAGACAGTCTTGCTGCAGTAGTCCAGCCGGCAGATAAATGCGCAGAGCGTCTGCGCCATAGCGCCATTCTCCAGCATAACCTTCAATCTCTTTCGCCCAGCAGGGCTTCGGCAACGGCCAGTCTATACGGATGGCGCTGTTCAGCGGTTGCCCGCCGAGGGTTTCCAGCAGCCGTAGCAGCGCGGTAGTGAAATGCCCCAGCAGATACTCGCGGATGGCTTCGGGCATGCGTAATTCGTCCAGCATCAGCACGGGGGGCTGGCTGCTTTCCAATCGAAACGCCGCAAGGTGCTGACGCAAGCTGGTGTATTGCTCTGTGAGGCTGATGGCCTCGCCAATCGTGGGCGCGGTGACTGCCGCGTAACCAGCCGGGCCGTGTGCGCTTACATCTGTATGCATACCCACAGCAAAACCCAGCCAAGGACAGTCGCTGAGCGCCATGGCATTGAGCAGCAAGCTCTGCAGGTTGCTGAGGCTGAGGAACTGATTGCTGTGTAACAGCGCGCTCCAGTCTAGCGGAATGTCGGTCTGTATCTGTTCGGCGCTCAAGCCTTGGCGCAACAGCTCGGCGTAAACCAGGCGTGCGTACACGGGATGAACCGCTGGACTGAGCCAGAATTGTTGGGACGGCATACTGAACCTTGTTGTGGTTAGGGAATTGGGGCAGTAGCTGATGTCACAATATGACGATAATTTGCCGGTTGCAACGGGTGTTGTTATTGATTGCTAAGCAGAAGATGTCAGGGTCATAACCACAACAATAAAAGGATGATCACATGACCGCTATTGCTGCACCGGACAATGGCCTCTTCGGTTACGTCGACCGTAAGCGTCGGCTTTGGTTGTTCTCACTGCTGGTACCTTGCCTGGCGTTGGTCGGCCCGCTTCTCTATATGTTGGTTTCACCGAACGTCATGTGGCTCTGGATATCGACATTATTCGGCTACGTGGTCATCCCCATGCTGGATGGTCTGCTGGGTGAGGATTTGAGCAACCCACCGGAGGAGGCTGTTCCTGCGTTGGAGGCTGACCCCTATTACCGTTATGTCACTTACGCGCTGGTGCCCATTCTTTGGGTCAGTTTTCTGGTCAACATCATTTTCCTGGGCACTCACGAATTACCTTGGCATGGCATTCTGGCGGTGATTCTGGCCACCGGAGGCTCGTTGGGCTTTGGCTTGAATCTGGGTCATGAAATGGGCCACAAGAAGAGCACGCTTGAGCGCTGGCTCGCCAAGATCACCCTGGCGCTGGGTTGTTACGGGCATTTCTTCGTAGAGCATAATCGCGGCCACCACCGTGATGTGGCGACGCCCGAAGATCCTGCTTCGTCGCGTATGGGCGAGAGCGTTTATCGCTTTGTCTTCCGCGAGATGCCCGGCGCTTTCTTTCGTGCTTGGGATTTGGAGGCGCAACGGCTGGACCGCTGCGGGAAGTCGGTATGGAGCCTAGAGAATGAAATTCTGCAACCGGCGCTGATCAGTGCCCTACTTTACGGAGGGTTGATTGCCTGGCTGGGTATCGGGATATTGCCGATTATGCTGCTGATAGCCTTCTGGGGTGCATTCCAGCTGACCCAGGCCAACTACATCGAGCATTACGGCCTGCTACGTATCAAGCAGCCGAGTGGTCGCTATGAACGTTGTCAGCCGCATCATTCCTGGAACAGTAACCACCTGTTTTCCAATTGGACGTTGTTTCACCTGCAACGCCATTCCGACCATCACGCGCATCCCACACGGCGCTATCAATCGCTACGCGACTTCGAGGATCTGCCGCGTTTGCCAAGCGGGTACCCTGGCATGTATCTGTTGGCGTATTTTCCGCCGCTATGGTTCAAAGTAATGGATAAACGCTTGCTGGACGCGGTCGATCGCGACCCTGAGCGCATCAACTTTTTGCCGGCGAAAAAGGAAATGTTGATGCGTCGTTATGCATTGAGCCCTGAAAGCCAGGTGCCGGGGATGGTGGAGGCGGCAGCATGAGCCGCTATCGTTGCACCGAGTGTGATTACGAATATGACGAAGCGCAGGGTGATCCGCATCAGGGATTTGCGGCGGGCACCCGCTGGGAAACGCTGCCAGATAGTTTCGCCTGTCCCGATTGCGCGGTGCGTTATAAAGAAGACTTCAGTGCGGTTGCTGAGCCGTCGCCGGGTGACTAGATCACGCAGAATGACGCGCCGCGCTCTTGGTTAGGCCAGCGTTGTGCGTGCAGGTAGAAGGAACAACCGCGCTGGTGTCCTGTCTCTATCACAGAGGCGAGGAAATGGGGCCAGCTCGCGCTGGCCTGGTTAATTCTCCGTTCTGCCCTCATGCGACATGACAACTGGAGTTCATTATGAAAGCACGTAACGGATTGGCATTGGCACTGGCATTGACGGCGGGAATGGCCCAAGCGGCCTCCCAAGAAGTGACCATTAACAAGGTGGGTCTGGACGGCAAGCAGGAGTCAATTGGTACTGTTGTGATCAGCGAAACCGACCACGGGCTGTTGTTTACGCCAAACCTGAAATCGCTGCCTGCCGGTCTGCATGGCTTCCACGTACACGAAAACCCCAGTTGTGCTGCCGCCGATAAGGATGGCAAGCCTACTCCGGCGGCTGCGGCAGGCAGTCACTACGATCCCGCCAGCACGGGTGAGCACCTTGGGCCATACGGAAAGGGTCATTTAGGTGATCTGCCTGGGCTGTATGTTAATGCTCAGGGTGTTGCCGACTACCCGGTACTGGCGCCAAGAATCAAAACGCTGGCAGAAATTGAAGGGCGTGCGTTGATGGTGCATGCGGGCGGTGACAACAATTCCGATCAACCGGAAAAATTGGGTGGTGGCGGTGCGCGTGTTGCATGCGGCCTGATCAGCGAATAAGTCGCAGCAGCTGTTGCTGGTGTCGGGCTGTCTATCTCTAGCTCTGATCCTGTTTGAGTCAGAGCTAGAGAAGCATGCAATTTGACCGGCGTGGTCTAGGCCTTAAAGTGGCCACACCCACAGCAGCATAGGGACGCTGACGGCAACGACCAACAGCTCCAGGGGCAGGCCAAGACGCCAGTAATCGCCAAATCGAAAGCCGCCGGGGCCAAGAATCAGTGTGTTGTTCTGGTGGCCGATTGGCGTCAGGAACGCACAGGAAGCGCCAATGGCTACAGCCATAAGAAAACTGTCGGGATTAACCTCCAGTTGCCCTGCGACACTCAATGCGATTGGGCACATGACGGCTGCGGTGGCAGCGTTGTTCATGAAATCCGACAGCGTCATGGTGACGACCAGCATCAAAACCAAAGCAATGACTGCGTTACCCTGCGCAAAGTTATCCAATAGCGTTTTGGCCAGCAGGTCGGCAGCGCCGGTATCGGCCATCGCGGCTGCCATCGGCATAAGCGCAGCCAGCAGCACTATGATTGGCCAATCGACCGCCTCATAAATGCGCCGCAGGGGTATCACGCGGGTCAGCATGTAACCCAACACCCCGGCCATAAAGGCGACCGCCGCCGGCAGGATGCCGAAGGCGGCCAGCGCGATGGAGCACAGCATGATGCCGGCGGCGGTCAGCGCTTGACGCCCGTCGGGAATTAGAATGGCCCGTGGTGCTAAGGGGACGCAGCCGTACTCGCTGGCAAAACCAGAGATGGCTTCCGGGGTTCCTTGCATCAGCAGCACATCACCGGCTTGGATCTCAGTCCAGCGCAGCCGGCGAATAGAGCGATGGCCGCGGCGGGATATAGCCAGCAAGTTGATGCCGAAACGCGTGCGCAGTTGAATGTGGGATGCGCTGCGACCGAGTATGTCGGCGCCGGGCTGCACTGCGAGCTCCTGCAGCGTTATTTCATCGGACAGTGAGGGTTTGCTACTTTTCTCCTTATCCTTGTCCTTATTCTGCTCTGCCGTTGCATCGCTCTGCGGGGGTTCTTTTTCGCTGCTTGCCGACTCGTTTTTTTCTTCGCTGTCCTGCTCTTCGTCCTGCTTGTCATTGCCGTTGGTGGGTACTGCTTCTTCCAGTTTCAGGCCCAGACGGGTGAGCGAAGAGCCTAGCCCTTCAGGCTCTGCCTCGATTACCAGAATGTCGCCGGCCCGCAACACGCGGCTGGGCATGGGGGCGGTGACGCGAAAGTCATTGCGTACCATGCCGACAATTTGCGCGTCGTTCTCTTCCAGTAGTAGCTCAACTTCCGCCAGGGTTTTGCCATCGACTTTGCTGTCGGCGTCAATATGCACTTCGGTCAGGTAGGTGCCGGTATCGAAGCTGCCCACGTCGGGCTGCTCGCGACGTGGCACCAGCCAGCGGCTGGTGAAGACGACAAAGATCACCCCGGCTATGGCGACTGCGATGCCCACTGGCGTGAAGTCGAACATGCCGAAGCCGCCAAGGTCTTCGCGGGCGCGGAAGCCGGCGACAATTAGGTTAGGAGGAGTACCAATTAGCGTGGTCATGCCGCCTAGAATGGTGCCAAACGCCAGTGGCATGAGGACTTTGCCGGGCGGCATGCCTTCACGCGCCGCGAGTTGCAGCGCCAGCGGCATGAGTAGTGCCATGGCTCCAACGTTGTTCATGAACGCTGATAAGCCTGCACCCAGCAGAGTTAGCACGGCCAGGCTGAGCAAAGGGCCGCCGTTCTTGGGTAGGGCGCGCTGGGCCAGTGCTTCTACGGCGCCGGTGGTTTGCAGGCCCTTGCTCAAAATCAGCACAGCCGCCACGGTAATTACCGCAGGATGACCAAAGCCGACAAACGCATCCGCGGCTGGGGTTAAGCCGGTAACCACGCAGGCCATCAAAGCGGCCAAGGCCACCACATCGTGGCGCCAGCGGCCCCATAGAAATAATGCAATGGTACAACCAAGAATCAACAGAATCAGTTGCTGACTGGCATCCATGGACGGCGCTCGTTATCGGTATTTATCGGTTATGGGGATTACAGTTGGCGCTATGACAGCAGGCGCACCCTGAAGTTGCGGCCCTTGATCTTACCTTCGCTCAGTCGCGCGAGTGCCTGCTTGGCCTGATCGCGGCGAATAGCGACCAAGGCTTGATAGTCACTGATGCTGATCTTGCCAATTGCATCTGCCGATAAGCCAGCGTCGCCAGTGAGGGCGCCAAGCAGGTCGCCGGGGCGTAACTTGTCTTTGCGGCCACCGGCTACCGCCAGCGTGCGCATGGGCGCGATCATTGGCTGGTCGAGTCTGGCAGGCAAGCTGTCGAGCTCCTGCCAGTTCAGCGGTTCACCACTGGTTTCTTCAATTGCGCGCGAACGTTTGAGTTCGCGAGGGGCCACCAGGCTCAGCGCCAAGCCGGATTGGCCGGCACGGCCGCTGCGCCCTATGCGGTGGGTATGTGCGGAAGGATCAGCCGAGAGTTCTACGTTGATTACCGCTGCAACGCCTTCGATATCGATGCCTCGGGCGGCAACATCGGTCGCGGTCAGCACGCTGCAGCTCTGATTGGCAAACAATGCTAGTACTTGATCGCGGTCGCGTTGCTCCATGTCACCGTGTATAGCTTGCGCACTGATGCTATTGGCGTTCAAAAAGTCGGCCAGTTCCTGACACTGCTGGCGAGTGTGACAAAACGCGATACAGGGTTGTGGTCGATCGGCGGCGAGCAAACGTAACACGGCATCAAAGCGTTGCTTCTCTTCAATTTCGTAGAAGCGCTGAGTGATGGGATTGCTTGGGCTGGCATCGCTTATGGTGATCTGTTTCGGCTCGCGCATGAATTCGCTAGCCAATGATTTCAAACCTGACGGGTAGGTTGCAGAAAACAACAGGGTTTGGCGGCGTTTTGGCGTGTGACCGATGATCTCGCGGATAGGGTCGACAAAACCCATGTCGAGCATCCGGTCGGCTTCGTCTAGCACCAGGCAGTTAAGGTTGTCGAGGGTCAGAGTGCCGCGAGCCAAGTGATCCTGGATTCGACCGGGCGTGCCGACGATGACGTGTGCACCTTGTTCCAGCGAGGCGGCTTGCGGCCCAAAAGGAGTGCCACCGCATAGCGTAATAATTTTGATATTGGGCAGCCCGCGTGCCAGGTTACGCAAGGCTGTGGCCGTTTGCGTCGCCAGTTCGCGCGTAGGGCTCAGCACCAGTGCCTGGCAGCCAAAGAACTGCGGGTTTAGTGGGGTCAGCAGGCCGATACCGAAGGCGGCTGTCTTGCCGCTGCCGGTACGTGACTGGGCCAGCAGATCATTGCCCTGAAGTATCAGCGGCAGCGCTTCGGCTTGAATCGGCGTCATGCTCGCATAGCCCATTTGCTGCAGGGTATCGAGCATAGCCTGGGGCAGTTTTAGCGAGTCGAAGGTAGTCTGGGTCACGGGGCTGGCCTGAAGCGAAGAAAGGCCTTGCAGTGTATCAGATTGGGCTTGCTGGCCAGCAGCGCTATCAGCGCCGAATGCGTGTCTTGCGAAAGCCGCCATGGCTGATAAAGGAGCCGGTATCGCCGGTTGCCCAGTAACGAGTCGCGCGGTATAGCGCCTGCAATTTTGTAGTGTGGTAGCTGCGGGTCTTGCGATAGGCCCAGCGCCACCCGCGTGTAGGTGATTTCATGGTCAGACTGCCGTGTGTTGGTTGACTTGCTATGGCTTGGATGCTGTCAGAAAAACGTCTATCAGGCAGGTTTTATTCTATAATAGCCTCTTCCTTGACGCTTTCGATCCCTTGCCGCGCATCATACCCGGCTATTTGCGAGATGTGAAATGCTTCACAGAAATGACTTTTGAATGTGGTTTTATTCCGCAACGGTGGTGAGGTTGCGGCCAGCTTCTTTGGACTGGTAAAGCGCTTTGTCTGCGCGCTCAATCAACTCTTTGTAGCTTTCCATGCCATCCGTCAGGCGCGCGACGCCTAAGCTGATGGTGAAGGTCACGGGCGTACCCTGGTGGTCCAGCTGCTGACGCTCGACGCTTTGTCTGAGGCGCTCGGCAAATTGTTGAGCTCCTTCCAAAGGCGTGTCTGGCAGCAGCACAACAAACTCTTCGCCACCGTAACGTCCGCAAAAATCGGTTTCTCTGGCCAGCTGTTCGGTCAAGCGCGCAGTCGTGCGGATAACCTCATCACCGGCCTGATGGCCGAAGGTATCGTTGACCTTCTTGAAGTGGTCGATATCGAACATAACCAGGCAGACTTCGTTGTCATAGCGCTGGTGACGTGCGAACTCGTGCTCCAGGCAGCTTTCCCAGTAACGCCGATTGAGTAACCCGGTCAGGCCGTCACGCAGCGCTAACTCTCTCAGCTTAGTATTGGCAGACTCGAGTTGCCGTTTGTTTACAGCGACTCCGGTTACATCATAAATAATTAAACACACGTGATCGGTTTTGCCGGTACTGCTGCGCAGCGGCAAAATGGTGACATTCTGGTACATTTCATCGGCTAGCCCGGTGATCGGCTGGTAGCTTTTGAAGCGAAACAGGTTGGGCCGCTGCTCCCAGATGGTAAAAGCGCGGGTGCCTAACATGACCGAAGTTTCGACCTTTTGGGTAAACCAGGTTTGGTCTATTTCCTGAAACAGCTCGAACAATGAGCGCTGGTTGACCTCTGCCGAGCCTAAGCCGGAGTGGTTCTCCATAAAGCTGTTCCAAACCTCAATCTTATATTCACGGTCCATCACTACCACGCCCACATCGATGCTCTGGACGATGTCGAGCAGCCAGTGGAGTTCGTTGATGTCAAACTGAGCAGCCATGCGCCTTGCCTTTATTCAGTTGATCACGTGGTCAGTTGATCATGAAGTCGAGGGTTTCCCGTAGCCGAGGGACCGAGTCTTCGGTAAACAGCAGCAACAGGTCGAAATGAATCTCCAGGTCTTCCAGACCGTAGCTGATTTCCACAGCCAAGGTGCGCTTCCAGCGGCGTTGGTTGATGCGAATTAGGTCTTCAATAGGACAATGTTGGCCTAGCACCATCGGGTGCCCCTGTGACAGGGTGATGTTCAGCTGCTCAGACAGGCCGTTGAGGCAAGCGCCGATGATGATGCTGGCCAGATCCAGCAGCATTTCAAGTTGTGCGTTTTCATCTTCGCGCGCGTTCAGCAGTTGGGCTACGTCGCCAATCTCTGAGTCATGGAAGATCAACAACGCTTCTCCGGCAACGCCGCCGCCGATAAAGCCTTGGCAAATGGCAGACAATCGCTGCCCGCGCTGAGCGTCGGCCAGCGCCATGTGCAGCTCGCCGACTTCCAAAATATTGACGTTGGGTATGGGCAGCTTGATGAATAGATTGAGCACCCGCCCTAGCAGTTCGGCGGCACGCCCCATGGCAACATTGGATACTTCACGGAAGGCATCGCGGAAAGAAACGTTGGGCAGCGGAAATTCGCTTTCCCGGCCGTCTGTTGCAGGCGTAGTGAGCGGCACCTCGACACCCAGGGAATTCAGTGCTTCAGCTAATTGCATAGGGTCAGCTGGTTTCTTGATGAACGCGCGTGCGCCTAGCGCTTTGGCGCGGCGCACGGCTTCTTCCTGGACGTCGCCAGAAACCACTATAACTTCACACTCGAGCGCTTCTTCGCGCAGCGCCGCCAGCACGCCGAAACCATCAAGCTCGGGCATCGTCAAATCGAGCAAAACTATTTGCCCAGCGCCGGCGCGAATCGCCTCCAAACCCTCCAAGCCATTGGTGGCTTGCGTAATTCGAAACGGCCAATTTGCCGGCAGTGCTCGAATCAGCTGCTTGCGAGCCATATTGGAGTCGTCACATACCAGCAGTGGAATCGCGGTCACTTCAAGATCCTTGGCGCCATTTGTCTGTTATTCTGTGCTTTATTTTGTCAAGTAAAGGCAGATGGCTATTACTTAGACTATTTTGCAAGCATGACAAGATATTGACCTCTTGAGAAGACATTCGGCACAAATGCCAGAGTTTTTTCAGCCCCGATTCGCATATTGCCTACTTGAATGGATACTATTGGGTTGTTGTTTGTTCCGAAGTATGTTGCTGCGCCCGTTGCAAAGGGTGATTTAAAAGGAAAAAAATGGCCAAGCAACTCGAACAAAATCAAAGCCATCGCCGTTCCGTTTTGCGGGCGTTGTTGTGGCTCACATTTGTCTTTGGTCTTATCTTCGCTGGCTTGAATAGCTATCGCGGGATGTATTTGCTGGCGGGGCTGGAAGTGGCGTATGCATTTTTTGCGCTGAGCTTGCAGCGCGTTGTGCCGACCACCCGGCATCTGGTTGCCTGGACGGTCGCTTATCTAGTCCCTTTTTTCTGCATGATGGTATTTGCTTTATTGCTGCCAAAAACCTCTTTCACCGTGTTTGCATGGATTCAAACCATCCCCATCATTTCCTACCTGCTGCTGGGCCAGCGCGGCGGCCTATGGATGTCGTTGATCTTTGTTACCGCGGCGGTCATCGCCTTCAATGTGCGTTACATGACCGGCGAGAATTCGATGGACGCACTCATTGCCACCAACCTTGCCTTCAGTAGTTTTGCGGTAATGCTGTTTTCACATATCTATGAGCGCAGCCGCACGAGCAATGAGGCACGCTTGATTGAGCTAGCCGGCACTGACAACCTGACTGGCATCGCCAACCGCATGCGCCTGGGTGAAGAGTTCCTTCGCCTGCGCAGCCAGGCAGAGCGCAGTGGAATGGCGCTGTCCCTGGTGGTGGTGGATCTGGACATGTTCAAGCGAGTGAATGATCAATACGGACACGATATAGGGGATCAAGCCTTGCAGCATGCGGCTCATTTGCTATCTGGTCGCCTGCGTGGCTCTGACTTGGCTTGCCGGCTGGGTGGCGAAGAATTCGCCGTTCTGCTGCTCGGCGCGGATCACCATCAGGCCGCTAGCTTGGCAGATCAGCTGCGGCAGCAGTTGGCTGCCACGCCTTTGCAGCTGGCCGATGGCACTGCGTTGCAGATGAGCTTTAGTGGTGGCGTGGCGACCTTGAACGATGATGGGGCTGATCTGAGCGCCTTACTGAAAGTCGCCGACAAGCGCATGTATGATGCCAAAAGCGGCGGACGCAATCGGATTGTTGCTGCCACAAGCTCTTTCCCAGAAGCCGCTCCTGCAGCTGATTAACGCCCTCTCTGCACGCCTTCTCAATCTTTTGACGATCATCCTTCGCTGCCAACTACACTGATAACTCTAGAGTCCGGTCAGTGAGGAGGGCAGTGCCATGCATATTGGCGTTCCGAAAGAGATCAAAAATCATGAGTACCGCGTGGGGTTGACGCCTGAATCAGTGCGCGAGCTAGTGCGCCAGGGGCATCAAGTGTTTGTCGAGCACGATGCCGGCACGGCGATTGGCTACAATGATGCACTCTATCGCCAAGCTGGCGCGGAGCTGGTGACAGTGGAGGAGGTGTTTGCCCAAGCCGACTTGCTGGTCAAGGTCAAGGAGCCGCAGGCCGAAGAGCGCGCCCGTCTGCGCCCTGGTCAGATCCTGTTCACTTACTTGCATCTGGCGCCAGATCGCGCCCAGGCCGAAGACCTGCTGTCCAGCGGGGCCATCTGTATCGCCTATGAAACCGTAACTGATGCGCACGGACGCTTACCGCTGTTGGCGCCAATGTCCGAGGTGGCTGGGCGCATGGCCATTCAAGCTGGCGCCGGCTGTTTGGAGAAAGCCAAGGGTGGGCGAGGTGTGCTGCTCGGCGGCGTGCCGGGCGTACCCCGCGGTAAGGTGGTCATTCTGGGCGGTGGGGTGGTCGGCAGCAATGCGCTGGCAATGGCCGTTGGGCTAGGCGCTGATGTCACCGTGCTGGACAAGAACCCGGACGCACTCAGGCGCCTGGACGCGCAGTACGGCAATCGCATCAGTACCCTTTATTCGACTGGCGTGACGTTGGAAGAGCAATTGCTGGGCGCCGACCTGGTGATTGGCGCGGTATTGGTCCCGGGTGCTACCGCGCCCAAGTTGATCAGCGCCGAGATGGTGGCACGCATGCAGTCGGGTGCTGTATTGGTGGATGTGGCGATTGATCAGGGCGGTTGCGCCGAAACCTCAAGCCCCACTACCCATGATCAGCCCACCTATGTGGTTGACGAGGTAGTGCACTATTGCGTTGCTAACATGCCCGGTGCAGTCGCACGTACCTCAACTCAGGCGCTGAATAATGCAACCCTGCCCTTTGTCTTGGCGCTGGCAAATAAAGGCGTCAAGCAGGCGCTGAGCGAGGATCCGCATCTTGCGCAAGGCTTGAATCTTAGCGGGGGGATTTTGTGTAATTCCGAGGTGGCCGAAGCGCTCGGCTTGCCCTCTCAGTCGCTGTCTGAGGTCATCGGTGAATTACCGGGTTAACCTTTGTGCCTGGCAGCTCAAGGTCGTTCGGCGAGTTCGCGACGCAGGGCGGCAATGCGCTGATCTTTTTCGATCCATAGCTGACTGACCCACTGCTGAAATTGGTTGCGGTACTCAAGGTCAAGGCTGTAATCGCCGTCTATCAGCTGGGTGGGTAGAGTGCGACAACGGATATCCACGGTGATCCGTGTCACCTGTCCGCTAACCAGTTGCCAGAAGCCTGGCGGGCGCTCGTCGGGATAGACAATAGTGACATCTAGCACCGAGCGCATCTGCGCGCCGAGTGCGGCGACCACAAAGGCAATGCCGCCGGCTTTGGGCTTAAGCAGGTAGCGAAAGGGTGATTGCTGCTGCCGGTGCTTGCCTGGAGTGAAACGCGTACCTTCCAGGTAATTCACTACGGTGACCGGCAGCTGTTGAAATTTTTCGCAGGCGCGACGGGTAATTTCCAAGTCTTTACCCTGGTCTTCCGGGTGCTTGGCCAGATGGGCTTTGCTGTAGCGCTTCATGAAGGGGTAGTCGAGTGCCCAGAACGCCAAGCCGAGAAACGGTACCCAGATCAGCGCGCGTTTAAGAAAGAACTTGAAATAAGGCGTTTTGCGGTTGAAGGCGTTCACTAGGGCGGGGATATCCACCCAGGTCTGGTGATTGCTGATCACCAGATAAGATTGCTCGCTTGCCAGCGTGGTGTCGCAACGTACATCCCACTGAGTTGGTAGCAGCAGATGAAAGATGCGTTTATTGATCTCGGCCCAGGTTTCCGCGACCCACATCACTGCTTTGGAGCATCCGCGACGCAGATCCGCGTTTGGAATAAGCGCCTTGAGCAGTCCGAAGACCAACATCGGGCCAATGCCGATCAGGGTGTTCAGCAGAATCAGCAAACAGGTGAGTGAACCAGTCAACCAATGGGGCATAAATGCATGTCCGTTCGGCAGCGAAAAATCAAGAGTACCGGGTTTTGTTTACCGGATTCCAGTCTGATGGCTCTGGCAAATTCACCCTAACGGGTGATGTTGCCGTGGTGGTCGCGCTTCTATTGTCGAAGCGTGATTTTATTGGCATAAATTCGTTGGATTCCTGCGTCTGATGAACCGCCGCAGATTAGCTTCTGAATAATAATAAGAGGTTCCATGTCGCAGTTTGATGCATCGCCCGCGAGTCTGGCGACGGAAACCCTGGTGCTGGCCGAGCAAGCGCGCGTGGTGTCATGGACTACTCGCGTGTTGTTGGCTGCCGTCAGCGGCGTGATGATGTTTGCGCCATGGGTTAACCCGGTGTTGTTCTGGACCGGTTGGTTAGCCGGAGTACCCTTGCTCTACGCATTGCGTGATACGCGCTTGCCGGCCGCCTTTGCCCTTGGCTGGCTGGCGGGCGTGCTGTGTTTTGCTGGCGCCAGCCATTGGATGATCGATTTTATGATTCATCTCAAAGGCTTGTCTTGGCCGGTCAGTGCTATCTTGGCGGGGTTGTTCTGGCTGTATACCGGCTTGGCTTTGGGCTTTGCATGTTTGCTCTACCGCTGGTTGGCACTGCGTGTGCCAACTTGGGACCTGCTCACCTTTCCGTTGGTTATCGCTGTCGTTATGGCGATTTTCCCACAGCTTTTTGTTACCGACTTTGCCGAAGGGCAAGCGCGTTTTCTGGTTGCCCTGCAGGGGGTTGACCTGCTGGGTGCGCAGGGCTTGAATATCATCATGTTGCTGTTCAGTGGGCTGCTTTTTCAGCTGCTCCAAGCCTATTACAGTAACAGCCGCGGGGCTGGTATGGGCATGCTGGTGGCAGGCGCTGTATTGCTGTTGTGGTTTGCCTATGGGTTTTACGCATTGTCTTATTGGGATAACCAGGTACGCAGCTGGGATACCACGCGCATTGGCTTGGTGCAGCCCAATGACCCGCCGAGGCGTCGCATTCCAGCGCCGCGCGAAGGTTTTACCCGTGAGGCGCCGGAAGAGATGGTTGCCAGTCGCCGGCTGGCGAAAGCGGGTGCCCAATGGGTGGCCTGGCCTGAAGCGCGCTACAAGGGCTATTACGATATGTTCACCGTGCGCCATGGGTACGGCAAGGAGGTCACCAGCTGGGGCGTGCCGCTGTTCTTCCACGATGTGGAAAATCGCTGGGTTAACGCCGAGCAGGTCAGCTTCAATACGGTGGCTTGGTTGGATCACAATGGCCGGCTAGCCGGGCAGTACCGTAAGGTGCAACGCATGCCCTTTGGCGAATATCTGCCAGCCTTTTTTGAGTTGCCGGGGATCACCCAAGTAACCCGCATGTTCATGGGGGATTATCTGCGCCCGGTTGGCGCGGGTACTGAGCACGTGGAGTTCAGGGTAGGTGATATGCGGGTGATTCCCAAAGTCTGTTACGAGACGGCCTTTCCGCAGTTTGTGGCTGAGTCCATTGGGGCTGATTCAGCAGGTAAACTGTTGCTGTTTCTGTCGCAGGACAACTGGTTTGGCGAGACATCACAGCCGTTTCAGCATCGCGATATGTCGGTCCTGCGCGGGGTGGAGAATCGCGTACCCATGGTGCACTTGATCAACAATGGCCCGTCGGTAGCAATCGTACCCAGTGGGCGAGTGGTAGCCAGCACGCAGGCCTTCTCACGGGCGGAACGACTGGTGGATATACCCTTCTCTGCGAATGCGGGCGGCAGCTTCTACAGCCGCCATGCTGTGCTGGTGCAGCGGAGTCTTTATGCCGCTCTGGCGTTGTTATTGTTTTGGGGGTTGATAGCCGGGCGACGTTCGCACGCCGCCTGAGCTATTCACTACAGGTCGGCCGCATCAGAGGTTGCGGCTTACTGCCTTGGCTGCCAAGGCCAGCATCACATAGGCACAGCCATGCACCAGCATCTCAATCGCCACCAAGATGCCAATCAGCCATAACGCTGAGGCTGGCCACTGCAGGAAAATCATGCACGCCAGCAGTAACGAGATACCGCCGGCAAACACCAGCCAGCCCCAGTTGCTGCCGGTACCGCGCAGCTGCATGCCTAGCATGATGCGCACCAGGCCGATGGCAAAAAAGGCAGCGCCGAGCAACAGGGTAATGACGGCAGAACCGGCCAGTGGCTTGCTAATCAGCAGAAAACCACCGAGCAAGTAGAGTGCGCCCATAAGCCCGCTAATTAGGCGTCCTCCACTATTTTTGCTGCGGATAGCGTCAACCAGCTGCAGAGCGCCCCCGGCTAACAGCATGACGCCAAACAGAAATACCGTCGCGATGGTCAGGGTAACGCTCATGCCTAGACCAATCAGGCCTAGGACAATGAAGAGAATGCCCAAAGCCAGCAACCAGCCCCAATTGCGGCTAAGGTCACCGAGTAGAGCGGGAACGGCGGCTGTGCCGGTAGAGGAAGGCTCGACAGTCGGTTTCATAATGATGCTCCTTGGTTTGACATCCTATTGCGCTGCGGCCTTGTAGACAGTTTCTCCGGCTTTAATAGTTTCCAGCACCTTGACGCCCAACAACTGCTCACGATCCAGGGTGACTGGGTTATGCGACAACACGACCAAGTCGGCCAGCTTACCTTTCTCGATGGAGCCTTTGCTGCTCTCTTCGAAATGTTGGTAAGCCGGCCAGATGGTCATCGCTTTCAGAGCGGTCAGGGCATCCAGTCGTTCTTCCGGCCCGAGGATAATATTGCTGCGGGTCACCCGGTTAGTGGCGCTGTGCAGAATACGCATGGAGTTGGGATACACCACGGGGGCATCGGAGTGAATGCTGAATTTCATACCCGAACGGTAGACCGAGCCAGTTGGCGAAATGAACTTAGCCAGCTCCGGACCTGCGACTGACTGGCGATGCCAATCGCCCCAGTAAAAGGTGTGCATCGGGTAAAGCGAAGGGAATATGCCAAGCGTCGCCAGCTGCGGAATTTGATCGGGGCGCAGATACTGGCCGTGAATCAGAACGGTACGCCGGTCATCGACCTCGGGTATCTCGCGTTGCACGGTATCGGTCAGGCGGATCAGTTGGTCAATGGCCGCGTCGCCGTTGGCGTGCACCATCACCTGCCAACCGTTGGTATAGGCCATCTCCATCAACCTGCGCGCTTCGGCATCATTGGCAAACAGCGGCGCGCCGCTGTAGTCATCTGGCTCATGTTCTGGCGGCTGAAAGTACGGATGGGTGAACCAAGCGGTCTTGCCCTGTGGGGAGCCATCGAAGGTCAATTTGACGCCGCCAATACGGAAGTGGTCGGAATAGGTGCGCGACATCAACGGGCCGTCCAGCATCGGGTCTTCGAGGTTGGCGACCAGATCCGGGTAGGCCACCACGTCGACCTTGAAATAGCCGGCTTTGGCTGCCTGTGCCAAGCCATGCAGGCTGCCGGGTGAAGTACGGCCGTCCTGGATGGTAGTGAAGCCGTTGGCTAGATAGATCTGTTGGGCCTTGTTGAGCATGTCGATGCGCTGCTCAGGAGTGAACTCGGGCAGCAGTTTGATCAGCGCTGAAATATGCGCATTCTCAGCCATTAAACCGTTGGGTGTAACACCATCTTTCTCGCGGTAGATGGTGCCGCCTTCTGGGTTTGGTGTGTTGGCGTTGATGCCAAGGACTTCCAGCGCCTTAGTGTTGTACACGCCGAGATGGCCGGATTGGTGAATGGCCATGATCGGAATAGTCGTTGAGACTGCATCCAGTTCTGCTCGCGTGGGGTGGCGCTTTTCAAGCAGTTGCGAGTCGTCGTAGTTGAAACCGATCAACACGCCATAGTCCTGCGCACGGGTGCTGCTGGCCAGATACTGACGGAGTGCATCCTGCAGAGCAGCAATCGAGCTGCCGGGGCCATCAGGTGGCGGCAGCAAGTTGGCGGAAATAGCCTGCACGCCGACAAAGGAAAAATGACTGTGGGCGTCGACAAAACCGGGAATCAGAGTGTGCCCGTTTAGGTTGCGCAGTTCGGTTTCTGCACCACGAAAGTCGGCTTCCAGCATGGTCCGGGTGCCAACGCCGACGATGATGCCATTGTCTACCGCGACCGCATCCACGTTGGGGTAGGTATCGTCCATGGTCAGAATGGGGCCGCCATAAAAAATGATGTCGGCCGGATCTTCGACCGCGGCAATGGCACCGCTAGCAAGGCTGAGGGTGCTGATCAGGGTTGCCAGAGGCAGGTGGGCAAAACGGGGAATGACAGTCATGCGTGCTCCTTGTCGAAAAAACGTCAAATCCGATTGCTGTGGTCGGCGCAGCAGAGGGCTGCGCGCATGCAGCTGATGATTGTGACTCAGTGTAGACAAGGCTGGCAGGATAGGCAGAGAAATGCGCGGGCAGAAATGCCTGAATAGGCGGTTGAAATGGCCTTTTTAGTAGGTAGGCGCTTTTAGCGGCCGCTAAGCGAACTGGCCCGCGGTATAACCCGACGACCAGGCCCACTGGAAGTTGAAGCCGCCCAGATGGCCGGAAACATCCAACACCTCGCCGATGAAATACAGCCCAGGCTGGTTTTTAGCTTCCATGGTTTTCGAACTGATATCGTCGGTGTCGACGCCGCCGAGGGTCACTTCCGCAGTGCGATAGCCCTCGGTAGCTGAGGGCTTGAGCCGCCAAGCGTTGAGGCGCTGGCCAATCTCGCTGAGGCGGCGGTCGCTGAACTCGGCCAGTGCGGTGTCATCATCCTGCGGCCACCAGAGCTGCTGAAGCTCTGCCACCAGGCCTTTGGAAAGCTGCTGGCCAAGTCGGGTTTTCAGGCGGCTGCGTGGCTGCTCTTGCTTGGCCTGCAGCAGCCATTCGACGGCAGCAATACCGGGCAACAGATCAATGCTGATTTCATCACCCGGAGCCCAGTAGCTGGATATCTGCAGAATCGCCGGCCCACTGATACCTCGATGGGTAAATAGCATCGCCTCGCTGAACGACTGGCCGTTGCAACTTACCTCAATATCCAGCGCCAGGCCGGACAGGCGCTCGCAAAAAGGCTTCATGGCATCGCTGAACATGAAAGGCACCAGTCCAGCCTGGCGCGGCACCAGCTTCAGGCCAAACTGCTCGGCCAACTCATAGCCTATCCCCGAGCCACCGAGAGTGGGCACCGAGAGCGCACCAGTGGCGACCACTAACGCGTTGCAGTTCAGGCGTTGTGCGCGTCCGTCTTGCTCTAGATGCAGACGGTAGCGCAAAGGGCTGGCAGCATCATTTAGCGGCTCAAGCCGCTGCAGCTCGCACTGGGTGCGAATTTCGACCCCGGCGTTGATGCATTCGTCCTCGAGCATAGCGACGATCTGCTTGGCGGAATCTTTGCAGAACAACTGGCTATGTTTACGCTCCTCATAGTCAATGCCGTGCTGCGCGACCAATGCGATGAACTCCCACTGGTTGTAACGTTTGAGCGCGGATTTACAAAAGTGTGGGTTGCGCGACAAAAAATGGCTTGGCTCGACGAACTGGTTGGTGAAGTTACAGCGCCCGCCACCGGACATGAGTATCTTCTTGCCGATCTTGTTGGCCCGCTCTAATACCAGCACACGCCGACCACGCTGGGCCGCAGTAAAGGCGCAAAACAGGCCGGAGGCACCGGCGCCCAGTACTATCACGTCAAAGTCGGTAGAAGAGTTAGACACGGCTGACATCTATTTTGGGGTGGCTGGTTTGGCGCGGATTCTAGCATTGTTGTTGGTGTCGCGGCTGCGCCGGATCAGCTCATCGCCGCGAGTATGCTGCGGGTTCTTGCAGAGCCGATCGTAGAGCACCAAATTGACCGTGGCGGCGAGGTTGAGGCAACCCACCGTAGGTATGTAAACAACCGCATCGGCGCGATCAATCAGCGACTGCTCCAGAGTGCCGTCTTCAGGCCCAAACAGATAAAGCGCGCGCTCCGGGTGAACGAAGTCTGGCAGCGCTATGGCGCCTTCAACCAGTTCGATGCAGACCACCTGAATGGCGGGCGGTAAAGCGTCCAACATGCTCTCAACACGGGTGATCGGGATGTGCCGGCTGACCTGCTGGGTATCGGTGCTGTATCGCGCGGCGCGATCATGCCGTGTGCCGGTATAACGCACGGCATCGGCGCTAAAGCAGCCGGCAGCGCGCATCACGGCGCCCACGTTGGTAGGACTCTTTGGGTTACTCAGGCCAATCAGTACCTGGGGATCATTCATCTACTGTTCCATCTGCTGCGGGGCTAAATTGTCGCGCCGGGGCTGGGCAAGCGGCGAGCTGCGGGTAGAATACAGGCTTTCGCGCCCGCGCTCAGCGCGCTTGGGCGGATACCGCTTAATCAGGATGCCGTCATGCCGCAAGAACCCAGCGAAATCAAACACACAGACCCGTTGCACGGAATAACACTCAAGGCGATTGTCGAGGCGTTGGTTGAGCGGTTTGGCTGGGAGGAGCTGTCGCGGCGCATTCCCATCAACTGTTTTATCAGCCAGCCGAGCGTTAAATCCAGCCTGACATTCCTGCGTAAAACGCCCTGGGCGCGGACCAAAGTTGAGTCGCTGTACATCGAGTCGTTGCGCTAACAGGCTGATTAGCCCGCTGCGTCGGCAGGAACCCAGCCAAGCGTAATAGCGGCCAGCAGTAGGTAGCGGCCGCCCTTGGCCAGGGTCACAATCAAAACGAAACGCCACAAGGGTTCGCGCATTAACCCAGCAACTATGGTCAGCGGATCACCGATAAAGGGTGCCCAGCTCATCAACAGCGACCAGTAGCCCCAGCGGTGATAGGTAGCCTGCGCGCGGTGCAGTTGTTTGGGTTTTAACGGGAACCAGCGCTTGTGCTGCAGTTTCTCAATGTAGGTGCCCAGCACCCAGTTCAATACTGCGCCCAGCACGTTGCCGGCGGTGGCGACCAGCAACAGCATCGAGGTCGGGTAATGACCTTGCAGTAGCATGGCGACCAAGGCGAATTCTGATTGTGCAGGCAGCACGGTGGCGGCGCCAAATGCAATCAGAAAGAGTCCAGCGTAACTTGTTAGCTCCCACATGCGGCAGATTCCCGATTCAGTGCCGCCAGCATACCGGATTGCCTGAGGTTGCCGAGCTTCAGGCCACCGTCCACCGCAAGATGACCTGTGCTAGTGTCCCTAAAGCGACAAAATAGACGGTTTTCTAGCTGATTGCGCAAATTATTGCCGAATCTTTCACGCATGGGTTCACCCAAGCGGGCAAAGGGCGAATAATCGGCGGCTTTGCTAACTCCCTGACAGGAAAACTGCATGTCGGATTCATCGCTGGAAACCTATGCCCCCACTACGGAGGTGCCGGCCAAGGTAGCTTCCTGGCTGATTTTGTTGGCGCTGGCGATCGGCGGCTTTGCCATAGGCACCGGCGAATTCGTGATCATGGGTCTGATGCCGGATATGGCTGCTGACCTGCAAGTCAGCGAACCGCAGGTCGGCCACGTTATCAGTACTTACGCCATCGGCGTGATGGTAGGTGCGCCGGTGTTGGCGATTTTTGGCGCGCGCTTGCGCCGGCGTAATTTGTTGCTGCTGTTGATGGCTTTTTTTGCCGTCGGCAATGTGGGTAGCGCGCTGGCGCCGGGGTATCACAGCTTGATGGTGGCGCGTTTTATCGCGGGCCTGCCGCACGGTGCCTATTTTGGTGTTGCCGCCTTGGTAGCTGCGTCTTTGGTCGCGCCGAACAAACGTGCTGCCGCGGTCAGTCAGGTTATGCTGGGCCTGACCGTGGCCATTCTAATTGGTAACCCATTGGCAACCATGTTGGGGCAGTCGATCAGTTGGCGTTATGCCTTTGTCGCGGTGGCCGTGATCGCGCTGTTGACGATCGTGATGGTAGCGATCTTTGTACCGCTTGAAGCACAACACAAACCCAGCAATCCATTGACTGAGTTGCAGGCTTTTCGTCGGCCTCAGGTCTGGTTCGCGCTAGGTATTGGCGCCATTGGCTTTGCTGGTATGTTCTGCGTGTTCAGCTATTTGGCGATGACGCTGTTGGATGTCACCAAAGTGCCTCGCGCTATGGTGCCGCTGGCAATGGCGGCGTTTGGCGTGGGTGCGATTCTCGGTAATCTGGTGGGCGGCTGGTTGTTCGAGCGTCTGCAGTTTCGCGCAGTGGGTGTGGTACTGGTTTGGAGCACCGTAGTCCTGCTGCTGTTTCCGTTGGCGGCGCAGGCCATGTGGAGCATCCTGCTGGCCTCTGTGGCAGTGGGTAGCATGGTGGCGCTATCGCCGCCGTTGCAAACTCGTTTGATGGATGTGGCGGCTGATGCGCAGACGCTGGCGGCCTCGGCGCATCACGCCGCCTTCAACATCGCCAATGCGCTCGGACCTTGGCTTGGCGGCATGGCCATTGTTGCTGGTTTTGGTTGGACCTCGACCGGTTATGTGGGTGCTGCAACGGCGCTCGGCGGTCTGCTGCTTTACTGGCTGGCGCGTCGCCATGAGTCGCGGCATCCGTTGCACGGCGAGGCGTAGCAGGCTTTCGGCCTGACCGAGGCGCGGTTTTTGCAGGAGCAGGGTTACCCGACTAAGGTGATGTGCAGCCGGGATTTACTCTTTGTGCAAGGATATTGTCTATGCCGCTCCGCAACGCCGTGCAACTGATCTGCTATCCCAACCGTATTGGTAATAATCTCAAGGATCTGCACGCCACCCTTAACAAGCATCTGTCTGATGCCATTGGTGGCGTGCATATACTGCCGTTCTTTCCCTCGAATGCCGACGGCGGTTTTTCGCCACTGACGCACAAAGAAGTGGACCCGGAGTTTGGAGATTGGACAGATATTGAGCGGCTGGCAGCCGACTATGACCTGTGCTGCGATCTGACCGTCAATCACATCTCTGACGAGTCAGTAGAGTTTCTCGACTTTGTGGGTAAGGGCTTTGAGTCAAAGTATGCCGAGCTGTTTGTGCACGTTGAGCGCTTCGGTGAAATCACCCCGGATGATCTGGCCAAGATTCATATCCGTAAGGAGAAAGAACCCTTTCGCGACGTGACCTTTGCTGACGGCAGCACCGGGCGGGTCTGGTGTACTTTCACCGAACGGCAGATTGACCTGAATTACGAATCGCCGCTCACTTATGAGTTGATGGAAGACTACATCCGTTTTCTCACCGAGCGCGGCGTAAAACTGCTGCGTCTGGATGCCTTTGGCTACACCACCAAGCGCATCGGGACCAGTTGCTTTCTGGTTGAGCCAGATGTCTATCGTATCCTCGAATGGATCAACGACGTAGCGCTACGCCATGGTGCAGAGTGCCTCCCTGAGGTGCACGATCACACCAGTTTTCAATACGCCATCGGCCGGCGCAACATGCATCCTTACGGTTTCGCGCTGCCGCCGTTGATGCTCTATTCACTGCTGGATGCCAACAGTACCTACCTGAAAAACTGGTTGCGCATGTGCCCCCGCAACATGATCACCGTGCTGGATACGCACGACGGCATCTGCATTCCGGATGTCGAGGGCGTGCTGCCGGATGACAAGATTAAGGGTTTGATCGATAACATCAACGAGCGCAGCGCCGACCCAATCCTGCGTCGCTCGGCGGCCAGGGTGAACAGCGTAGGTGCCATCTATCAGCTCACCTGTACCTTCTACGATGCATTGATGCAGAACGACGACGCCTACATCGCCGCACGCGCAATCCAGTTTTTTTGCCCCGGCATTCCGCAAGTGTATTACGTCGGTTTGCTGGCAGGCTGTAACGATGAAGAGCTGATGCGTGAAAGTGGTGAGCTACGCGATATTAATCGCCACTATTACAGTTTGTCAGAGGTGGATGACGCGATAGAGCAACCGGTGGTTCAACGGCTGTTGAAATTGATGCGTTTTCGTAGCAATTACCCAGCCTTCGATGGCCGCTTCGAACTGAACTATTCCAACGATAGCAGCGTCGCCATGGCCTGGCGGCATGGCGAACACTACTGCCACCTGACAGTGGACCTGCGTTTCAAAACAGTGCGAATCCGCTATCGGGACGAACATGACTTAAGCGAGCAGAGCCTGGTTGGTTGATCGGCGGGTTAAAGGTTGTTGAGTCGATCTGATTCGATATTAGCGGGGCGTGCATAGGCGCGTTCGACGTAGCGCTCAAAGACCGAGCGCTTTTCAATGCTCTCAAACATCATGCCCCAGCCAAGCTGAGACGCAATATACACATCGGCAGCGGTGAACAGTTCGCCGCACAGCCAAGGGCCGACCTGCAGGGCGCTCTCTATGGCATTGAGGACGTCAGCATAGCTGCCAAACCCGGCCATCTGGCTGCGGCCTTCAGGCACTTCCCAGCCTAGGGACTTTGCCGTTACGGCGGTTTCCAAGGGTCCGGCGGCGAAAAACAACCAGCGCAAATAGGTGGCGCGGCGCGGATCGTCCACCGCTGGTGCCAGGTGGTTTGCCGGGAATCGATCGGCTAGATAGGCGCAAATGGCCGCACACTCGGTCACCACCACGGAGCCGTGTACCAGCGCGGGTACCTTGCCCATCGGATTGATTACCAGGTAATCGGGGCTCTTCATTTGCTCGCCATATTCGAGCCATACGGTTTCGTATGGCGTGCCGGTCTCTTCCAGCATCCAGTGGGCGATGCGCCCGCGTGATTGTGGGTTGGTGTAGAGCGTCAGGCTGGTCATGGATTGGCTCCTGGCAGAGTGTCGAGTTAAACCAGCATAGACCGTTCTTGCGGTTTTTCTTTAAGCCGCGAGTATTTGCCACAGACCTATGCAGCTGATTACCAACAGGGTAATGCCCAGCATGCGAAAGAACTTGCTGGTCTCACCTTTGAGCATATGGTCGTGGAAGCGCAGGCCGATGAAATGACCCACTGTGACGCAGGGCAGCAACCACAGATGGTGGATCAGCTGCAGGTCGACTTCGGCGTAGATGAAGGCAGCCATCTTGATGGCAACCAGAATGAACCAGAGCGCGAACAGGGTATCCCGCAGTTTCTCTTTGGCCACATGTTGCGCCGCTACGGCGATGATCAGCGGCGCACCGATTAATGAGGTACCGCTGACGTAACCGCCGAGCATCAGAAACAGGGTATCCACGACCTTGCTGTTGCTGCGAAAGGGTCGGTTGAGAATGTAGGAGACTGAATAGGCGCCGACAATGCAGAAAATGATGATGCTCATCACACTGGCTGGCAGGGTCAGCAAGCCCAGCACGCCGATCATTTTCGGCACTATCATAATGCCCAGCATGCGCCACAGGTAACGCCAGTCCACGGTGCTTTCGCGCGCCTGGCCATCGGTTTGGGGCGCACGCTTGCGGTTGTTCATGAAAATAGTGAGCGAAGAGAATATCAGTAGATGCGCTGCAATCAGCGGCAGAAATACCAGCGGATCGTTGTCTACCAACAGCAAAAAGGGCAGCGAGAGTACTGCGCCGCCAAAACCCAGACCTGAGCGCACAAACCCGCTCCAGACGAAAATCAGACCAATCAAGGCGAGTTGGTACAGCGACAGATCAGACATGAGGCTCCGCGGCAGAGATGCAGGATAGGCGCGCAGTTTAACGGTCGGGTAGGGCCGGCAACAATGGCTGGCACTGCAACACACCGGTGCGACAGCTGTTAGCGGCAGTAGCCGAAGTTGCGGTTGTCGAGATGAAAATGATTGGCGTGTGGGGCGTTGTAGTCTGGACCCAGAACGGTGCCGAAGTAATCGCAGGCGGCGTCGTGAGCCTCGTGCAGAAATAGCGATTTGTTGGCGGCCGCTTGGTTGCTCCAGTCCTTGAGTACGCTGACCTGCACGCCGCTGCGGGTAGTAAAACCAGCCACATCGAAAGCGGCTGCGCTGGCGTGCTCGCTGCGCCGCGCATTTTCGCGGTGATAAATGTTGCGGCAGGCAAAGGTGCCGAAGTGCTCGATCCGGGCCAGGGGAGAGCCCAGGTGTTGCTCGGCTAAGGGCTGCAAGCGCTGGCGCTCAAACATCAACCAACTGACTGCGACCGGGCAGGTTAACGTGAAGGGCGCATTGAAGCCCACACTGGTCCGCTCTATACGCACCACATTGCTCAGTGGGCAGCCTTTAACGGGAGTGTAATCCGCTAGGGGCGTGTGCTTTAGGGAGTCGTCGGCAGCACTATCAAGCAATGCGAGGCACTCTTGAGGCGAGTTTCGTAACTGCTGCAGTTTCCAGCGAGTGACCGGTGTGACGGGGTCATTCAAGCTGAGTGGTGTGCGCGGGTTCCACTCGGGAGGAAGGCTCCACCATGGTTGCAGTAATGCGAACAGGATTAGCAGCAGTAGCAGGCACAAAAAGGCATTAAAACCAGATTGGAACAGGCGCATGCCTTAGTCGCTCCGGTGCAACGCCAGATCGGTTTGGCTAAATAATTGGAATTCATCGGCCTGCTCAGCGTAATCCCAGCGCTCTACGCAGCACTCATGTAGCCCCTCATGGCACTCATGGCGTATCAGGTTTACCGAGTTGGGAATACTGCCACGTACTCGTTGCGATACCGCAGTGCCTGCTTGCGCCGTCCAGCCGGTGCGGGGGCTGTGTTGCCCGGTCAGAGGGCGTATGTAAGGCAGATGAATATGCCCGGCAAGCAGCAAATCGAGCCCCGCATCCACCCATTCCGGAATCGCCTGCGCTCGGCCGATCAGCAGGTTGGACTGGTCTGATTCCTCGATGGCACGTACCGGATGGTGCTGCATGACAATACGCAGTTGTCCCGGTTTCGCCTGTCTCAGGCGCTGTGCAACCCGGGCTATCTGCGCTTCTGTTACCTCGCCGTTTTTGTGCCGCGCCGGTTTGGTTGAATTGACGCAGACCACCAGTAGCTGCTCTGTCTCCAGCACCGGTTCCAGCTCCTGTCCAAACTCCCGGGCGTAATTACGATAGGGATAAAACAGCCGGGCGAACACATTAATGATCAACGGAATGTCATGATTGCCGGGTACGGTCAGCACCGGCGCGGGCAACTGGTCGGTGAAGGCGCGCGCGGCGGCGAACTGGCTAGGTCGAGCACGTTGCGTGATGTCGCCGCTGAGCAGAATGTGATCAGGCTGGTGTTGCTGTGCCAGGCGCATCAGCGCGGCGGGAACCTTACTTTGCTCGGTGCCAAAATGCGGGTCTGAAATATGCAGTAAACACGTCATGCGCGCTCCCGTTGTGCGTCGTCGCGAGGCACCAGCAACGGCAAGTATTCTTCAGGCACGCGAAACTCTAGCGGCGCACGCAACCAGAATATTTCGCCATCCATTGCCACTTTGATGCGTTTGCGGGCTGGGCCCAAGCGTACTGTCATCTTCTTAAAGCCGAAGAAGATTAGATTATCCGCTTCACCCATGCGGCTGAGCAGCCCACGCGCGACAAGCCCGTAGAGTGCGAGAGTACTGAGTGGTTTGGCGGTCATCGCGACCAGATGATCGCGCTGTAGCTCGACCTCCTCATGCACGCCAATATGCTCGAGTTGCAGCGAATTGTTACCCACGACGATCGTCTGGGTTCGCAAAGTACGGGTTTTGCCTTCAAAATCGAGCTGCACCGAAAGCTGGCGATGGGCACGAAACAGCGTGACCATGGCCGACCATAGTGCCACCCAGCGACTGCGACCGTAGCGCTGCTTATAACTCTCCCGGTCTTCCAGCAGCGTGGGATACAAACCCAGGCTGGCGTTCACCAAAAATACCTTGTCGTTGAGCATGCCGACCTGCACCGGCTGGATTACCGCGTCGAGCATGCAGCGGGTAGCGGTTTCCGTATCCTGCGAAATGCCATAGGTACGACCGAAATAATTGAAAGTACCTTGCGGCAAAATAGCAAACGGCAGGCCGGTACCCAGCACCGCGTTGCTAACGGCATTTAGAGTGCCGTCACCGCCAGCAGCAACCACTACGCCTCGATTGGCTTTGGCTAGCTCCACGGCTTGTTGTGCTGCTGCAGCCAAGCCGTCACCCCCTTTGACTTTGAGCAGCTTGAATTGACGGCCCGCAGCATTCAGCACTTTGCTGATACTGTCTTGCACCTCGTCACCTTGGTGCTTACCGGAGCCCGTATTGAGCACTATGTAGAAGGTTTCATCACCGCGCAGTTCGGGCTGTGGATTGGTGGAACGGGGGACTGCAGATGTTTTCGGCATTCCATTACCCTGAGTGAGATGAGATCGTCGGGCTGCTGGAAGTGGTTGATCCGCGCGAGCCTGAACAAAAGTGGAATTTGTTCCTGTTTAGGCGCTGGCGGTCGGTTATGGTTCCCTGCGAGTTTGGCGTATTGGAATCGGTAAGCGTGTTTTACATCAGCTCATACGTGTTTGTTGGTGTGACTGCAGGGGCATTGCTATTGATGCTTCTGAAAAAGCGGTCTGGTGGCCATTGCCGCCACTTTGTTTAACACGATACATGGCTTGATCGGCTTGTTTAATTAGTTGCTGGGCATCGTCGGCATGCTCTGGATACTGTGCAACGCCGACACTCGCACCGCCGCTAATGCGGGTCCCGTCCAATTGATAGGTTTGCCCGAGCGCAAGGCAAACCTTGCTGGCGATAGCTTCTGCACTGGTGCTGCGCTGCACGTTTTCCAGCAGTATCACGAACTCATCGCCGCCCATCCGGGCGACGGTGTCGCAAGCGCGTACGCAACCCGCTAATCGCTCGGCCGCCTCCCGCAGTAGTTGGTCGCCCATATCGTGCCCAAGACTGTCGTTGACCTGCTTGAAGTTATCCATATCCAGATAAAGCAGGGCGATGCTGTGCCTGTCGCGTTGGGCCCGCGCCAAGGCAACACCCAATCGGTCGAGCAGCAAGGCGCGGTTGGGTAGGCCGGTCAGTTGGTCGTAATGAGACTGAAATTGCAGCCGCGATTGCAGTTGCGAGCGCTGTATGGCGGCCGTGATTTGGGTGGACACGTATTGCAAAAGATCCAGATCACGGGTGTTGTAATAAGGGCCGTTTGGATCACCCTGCAGCAGCAGGGCACCTAGCACGCTGCCCTGTGCCATCAAGGGTACTCCGAGCCAATTCAGTGGCGTAGCGGTGGAGCCTAAATCAACGGGATGTTCCACTTGTTGTGCGGGGGTAAGTAGTAATGGCTGGGCACTGTTCAATATACGCGCGCTCAGTAAAACGGGATCTTGATTATCTGAGGTTAAGTCGCATGCGCTTTCCTGCTCACAGTAAGGAAAATCGAGCGTGGCTGTGCTCGCGTTGTAAAGAGCGATGCTGAACAGCTGAACAGGCAGCAGGTCGCGCACAATATGATGAATCCGTTGAAACAGGACGGTCAGGTCGCCAACCTGATTGGCTGCCTCAGAAATCGCGTACACCGCAGCACGCATGGCTTCAGCGTGGCGTTGTTCGGTCACGTCACGGGCAACGGCGATGCGTAACTGGTCCGCCTCAGACCAGCGGGCAGACCACATGATATGTGCTATCTGACCGTCTTTTCGCACGTAGCGGTTCTCGAAGTGGGTGATCTGCTCGCCGCGCATTACGCGCTCTGCGGTAGCCGATGTTGCAGCCACATCGTCGTCGTGAACCAATTCAAGCATCACCCGGCCAGCTAACTCTTCACTGGTGTAGCCAAAAACACGTTCGCAAGCAGCACTGGCGTAGACGAAGCGGCCATCAGCACTGACCATACACACGGCGTCCAGCAGCAAATCCAGTGCATTGATCGGGGGAGATGAGGGAATGTCGCTTTTCATGCGGGATACCCTTATGGGACGTGTGGCCTTACCGGAGTGCAGTAGGGCGGTATCCGGTAGAATGCGGCCTTTATGATGGCATTTTAGTTGTTAGGTCGCACTCTGTCCGTTTTTCTTGGATTTTATCGGTGGTGAGGGCGGCCGCGTGTGCTTGAATGAATAAAAGGTCGAAGTGATGGGGGCCGAGCGGCGATGACAATGTACAACAAGAGTGCGGTGGGTAGATTTGTGGCAGGCAAGAGCCAGGGTTATCAGTTACTTATCTACCTGTCGCTGATGGCGCTGCTGGTGTTTGGTGCCTCGCTGTTCGGCGTGCTCACTCGTCCATTTGGTTTTATGGCCGCTTTTTGGCCGGCCAATGCCTTGCTGTTAGGCCTTATGTTACGCATACCTCTGCTTGTCCACCCGATGGGCTGGCTGGTGGCGCTGCTGGCTTATATGGCACCTGACCTGATGTTCGGTGGGCAGCCGTTGCTGGCATTTTCCTTGGCTTTTACCAATCTGGTCTTTGTCGCGGTGGGTGTGCTCTTGTATCGACGGTTCGGCCCGGATATACCGACGCTGGATACGCCAGCGTCGGTTCTACAATTGTTGGTGGTGTGTATTGTCGCGGCCTTTTGCAGCACGGTATCGGGCCTGACTTTGGTGCGCTGGTGCGCGCCGGACTGGTTCGCCAGTGGTGTTGGGCATATGGCCGCATTTTGGTTTACCTCCGAATTGGTCAACGGGATTTTGATTCTGCCGTTGATGCTTACTCGTTTTGAGCGCCGAGCAGACAACGCCAAGCCCACAGAGAGGAGTGATCTGCTATTTCACCTGCTCCCGGCTGCGACACTCTGTGTTTCAGTGGCATTGGCGGCTATATGGAATGGGCCTGGCTCAATTGGGGTGCCTGTACCGGCATTGCTATGGTGCGCTTTGCAATACTCGACCAGGGCGACCGTGATGCTAACGGCACTGGCCAGCTTGGTCATGATGTCCAGTATTAGTGTCACCCTTCAAGGTTTGGAGCAGTCAGATGCACACATGGATGCGATTATCTCGATTCGCCTGGGCATCGCTCTGGTAGCTTTGGGGCCTTTGACGGTCGCCTGCGTGAACGGCGCCCGCAACGAGTTGTTACAGCGTTTTGAGTACCTGGCCAGCCACGATCACCTCACTGCGGTATTGGATCGTGGTGGTTTTTTTGCTCGAGGTCAGCACCTGCTTGAAAATGCGAGCAGCGGCAGCTCATCCGTGGCGGTAATGGTACTGGATATCGATCATTTCAAAGCGGTCAATGACAACCATGGTCACGCGGTAGGTGACGAGGTGCTGCGCGGCTTTGCACGGGTAATTGGCGGCACCCTGCGTGACGGCGATGTGTTTGGTCGTACCGGAGGTGAAGAGTTTGCGGTTATTTTTGAGGGGATCAATCGAGAGATCGCCATGGGGCTGGCTCAGCGCATGTTGGCCGCAGTAGCCGAGTTAAAAACCCCGGTAGCCAACGATCAAACGCTGCAGGTGACCGTTAGCATAGGCATGGCTTGGCACGCGCAAGCGCCCTTAAACGAGTTGGATGATTTGCTGGCTGAGGCCGACAAAGCGTCATATAGGGCTAAGGCGGCGGGGCGAAACCGTGTAGAGGTTGCTGAGCTTAGCCAGGCTGCTGCGGTTTAGACAGTGCGGTAAACGCTACCCGTAGCAAAATCGGCAACACAATGCCCAGGCAGGCTGCGACCAGCACATCGGTTGGCCAATGCACGCCTAGAACCAGCCGCGAGGCAGCCACCAATAAGATCCATAAACCGGCCAGCAAAACAGCCGGGCGCCGGGAGGCGGGCCACAGCTGCGCAGCGCACAGCGCCAGTGCGGTGGCGCAGGCCGCGGTGCCCAGCGTGTGGCCGCTGGGAAAGCTGTAACCCCAATACCAGTCGGTCTCCCAGAGTGCCGGACGGTCGCGGGCGATTCCCAGTTTGATGCTGTAAACCAACAGTCCTCCGCCGATCATTGATACCGATAACAGCAGTGCTTCGCGGTAATGGCGCGCCAGCAGCAGTATGGCTGTTAACAGCACGCCCAGGATGGTAAGGAATCTGGATGACCCGCTCAGGGTAATCCACTGGAACGCACTGACTGTGGCAGGGGAGGTGTGCTGGTGAATGTACTCCAGAATGGCGATATCCATCTCACTGGTATGCCCGCCGAGCACTTCCTGGCTGACCTTTATGGCGATCACCAATAGCGTGAACACCAGCAAAATGACTGCGCGCCGTTCTTGCAGTTTGCTGTGCCAGTTGGGGCGTCGGCGTCTGGCGTAGCTCAGGAGGCTTAGGTAAATCAGCGTAATGCTGAGCAGCATCACGCCGAGGTCGATCAGGGTGTGGATCAGCATGTGGGTCCTATGAGGTGGGACTTTTGCAAGACGGCAATACTAGCCTATTGGATAGGCGCATGCCGCTTTGGTGTCATTGTGGTTTGCTCTGTTTGGCCTGAAAGCCTTTCGGTGGATCCTGATGGGGGATTTGCAAAGAGTGTACAAAGTGGCCGTATCGCAAAAAATGCAAAGTCTGCGCTATCACCTGCTCGTCCTGCATCATGAACGGGTGGGTGACCGGCAACGTGATGTGATCGCTCATGCCTTTCAGCTTGGTACTTGCCACCGAGACCTTACCGTCATCCGGGTTGGGTAGCATGGTTGAGAGAACGAGGTTGATGCTCTGGGTGCCGGCTATGATGCCGACGCTGAAATCTGCCTGCCCAAGCTGTTGCGGTATATCCTTCGCTTCGGTGCCAAGTTCCAGCCCCGCTGGGCCATTGAGCCAAGTGAAGCCGGGAATCTCGCTGAGGGCATCAACCACTTCGCTGCCCTGATTGGGTGGCCCAAGCATGACCACACGGCCCAGCTGCGGCAACTCGTGCTTCTGAAGGTAGTAGCGCACTAGAATGCCTCCCAAGGAATGCGTCACGAAGTGCCGCGTGCTCTCCGGCGCGCAGGCTTCCAGTGCCGGGGTAATGGCCATGTCGCTGAGCTCTGCCACTGGGTACTGGCGGGAAGGGTAATTACGATTGACTACTTGATAGCCCGCTTCACCCAGCGTTCTTTGCAGGTCTTCCATCGAGTGGCTGGTGCGGGCCAGGCCGTGCAGCAGGACTACGCATTCGCTGGCGTGAGCCGTTACTGCGGTGAAGGCCAAAAGTAGAGCCGCTAAGAGCAGGCTAGAACTAACGCGACGGCGGTGCGAACGTGGCTCAGTTAACTGGCTTTTCGGCATACATTGCCTTGTCTGCGTAGTTGAACAGGAGGCTGGCGTTGGCGGCATCGTCCGGATAGAAGGCCGAGCCGATGCTGACGCCGACGCTGACCGATTCGCCGGTGTCCAGAACAATAGGTGAGCACACAGCTTGGCGTATCTTGGCGTGCAATGTGGGTATGTCAGCGGGGTCTTTTAGCGATTCCAATACCAGTACAAACTCATCGCCGCCCATACGCGCAACTACATCATTGGTGCGCACGACTGCGATCAGACGCTTGGCTATTTCGACCAATACCTGATCGCCGGCGGTGTGCCCCCACTGGTCGTTAATGCTCTTGAATCTGTCGAGGTCGGCCACTAGTAGGGCGAAACGGGAATGGCTTCTGTCTGCTCTTGCTTGCGCGTCGACCAACCGCTCTGCCAGCAATGCACGGTTCGCCAGTCCGGTTAGGGCGTCATGTTTTGCCTGCTGCTCCAGTAGTTGCTGGCTTTGTTGCAGCTGTCGGTTGGTTTGTTCGAGTTCAAGCGTACGCTCTGCGACACGCGCTTCGAGCAGGCGCTCGCTCTCACGCACGTTTTCCAGCATCTGTTGGCGAATCTGCAGCGCTTGTGCCTGCGCTTGATCACGCGCCCGCTGGATGTCGTTGATGCGGTCTGCCAGGGCCAGTGAGAGTAAAAGCATTTCTAAACCCGAGCCAATGGCCAGGGCATTGGAAGTCAGCAAATTCGAGGGCAGCAGGCCGAGGTTGTGTAATGAAATCACAGTGACACCGGACAGAAAAGAAATCCATGCCAGCACAAAGAAGCGCGCGCCGGGTTCGCGAAAATAGAGGCTTACGGCACCTAGAAAAAAAGCGCTGGCAGCAAATAGCAGCGAAATAACGTTCACCGCAATAGCGGCTAAGTGGTACGACCAAAAGAGCACGCAAATGAAGGTGGCCGCGTAAGCGCAGCTGATCACTGGCATCAACCATTGCAGCCGCAAGCGCCGGGGCGTGTCGGCCAGAAAGCGTTGCACGAACATGGCGCCAAAAAAGCCTGCGGCGGAAACGGCGGTAGTCGGGGCCAAGTTGGTCAGCCAGGCGTTGTGCGGCCAGATAAATTGCCCCACCAGCCCGGAAAGCCCGGCCTGCCCGATGGCCAGACAGCTGATGAAGGCGACGTAGATCAAATACAGCGGATCGCGCAACGACAGGTAAAGAAACAGGTTGTACACCAGCAGTGCCAGCATTAAACCGTAGTAGATACTCAACATTGAATAGCTGAACTGATCCTCGTGCCACAGGGCCGCCGGCTGCCATAGGCTCACAGGGGCAGCTAGCGTACCTTCGGATGCAATACTCAGGTACAGGGTGTAGTGGCTGTTGGGCTCAAACTGCAGCTCAAAAACATGGTTGCGATGCTTGATGGGTTTGTCATCAAATGCGATGTGGTCGCCGGAGTGCTGATGCAAGAAGGGCTCTGCGTCACGTGCGAGGTAGAGGTCCACGTCGTCCAGTGAGGCATGGGCGACTTCAAGTAGCCAGCGTGAAGGTGACGTAGTAGTGGTATCGAGCTCAACGCGTAGCCAGATTTGTGCATCGGTTAAGCCGAAGTTGCTCGCTGTAGGGCTGTCGCGGGGTGGTTCAAATGCCTGCTGCGCATAGGCCTGCCGCACTTCCTGCAGGTCAGCCGGGCCGCCTTGATGCTGATAAATCGACAGCTCAGGCGAGAGATTGATATGGTCGGCAGAGCTCAGCTGGTACGCCTGGGCGCCAGCACTCGACATGGCTAGCAGGCAACCAGCCAGCAGCAGCCAAACCTTGAGCAGACTGTTGCTCCGGTCGGATATCCAGGTTCTTTGCCGTCTATTGCTGGTCATCTGCAGTCAAGCTTCCAGGTTGCCGCGCGGCAGATAGATGCGCTGAATTCCGAGTGTAACGGAGTGTAAGCAGGCTGGCTAAGTAATATGACGCGACAAATGCTTAGAAGGTAAAGGTTTCCTGCCCGCCGGTGGGCTCCAATACTGCCGGAGCGGTAGGGATAGGCTTGCTGGGGGCTGGCGGCGCAACGGGCTCTGGTATCGGTTCGCTTACAGCATACTGGCGTAAGGTATCGCCCCAGAGAGTGCCCACTTCACCGATAAAGTGTTTAAAACTGGCGGCTTCTGACTCGGTCCGCGCGCGGTCGACTGCATCCGCACTGTCCCAAAGGGTTGTGCGTTGCACGTTGCGTTCGGTGGCCTCGGCTACGCCATAGGTATAACCGGTGCGCACATCGACTAACAAACCAGAAGTGGTTGAGGAAACAAAAGCTTGTTTGCTAGGCAGAAAGCCCAAGGTTATCGCAGTCAGCGGGCCAAGCGCTTTCCCTTCGACGTGGAAAGCCGTGTCTATAGAGTAGATCAGCAGCATATCCGCCTTCAGGCGTGCGGCGGACAGGCGCAGGTCCTTGATAGTGTCGAGCTGCTCTGGCAGTAACAAACGACCCACGGGGGCTACGCCGGCAACCATGTCCATGCTTGCCAGTTGGCTGAATTCGGCTTCGTCTTCGATGTCGCGTGTGGTCACCACGCTGTAGCGGCCGCTACCGTAACTGTCGTTGGTGCGCGAGCTGTAACCCGATGACTGTACCCGCGCTACCGCAAGGCGGGCAGGAAACTTGGCAGCAGGTTCAACGGCCATAAGCTCGGCAATGTCGCCTTCGCCCAGAGAGGGGATATTTACCCCGCCAGCGGGGGTGGTGTAAGTGGCACAGCCCTGAACGACGGCAAGGCATAGCAGCAAAATAAAATGGGATAGTGAACGGGGCATGCTGTAGATCCTGATAATAGTGCTAGCCTCGGCGCGCGAGTGGGCGGCGCGCTCTGGGCATGGAACTGAGTAAAAGTGTGCAAAGGCGCCCTGGAACGGGACCTGCATTCGATCGCCGGACCAGTGTCTCGTGTCGGGCTCGAATCCGCGTAGGCGAATCTTATCCTGTTGCTCTGCGGGCTACAAAGGGAGAGTGGCTTGTGTGTTGCGAAACAGTCGATCGAGCACTTGCTTTCCTAATGTATCGGCAGCGTCCCGACCGGCTATGTGCGCGGTGAGTTTGAGCAGTTTTCCGCCTTACTTATCAGCGTGAGCAGCCCGCCGAACCAAAGCAAAAAGCCAGCGCTTTCGCACATGCCGCTAAAAGTGCTTCGAATGCCTTTGGTTGCCAAGCTACTTTCTGTCTCGGTGCGAATACCAATCAAGGTAATGCCGCCCTGGTTCATCACGAGCAGTCCTGAGAGGTCTCTCGCAAAACCTTAATGCAGCGATTTGCTGGTCAGTTGGAAAGAGTCGATGAAGCCTTCAATGCGCTCTTCTGCACCCTGGGTCGCGCCGGGTTGATTGGGCTGCGGACGGTTAATCCAGATAAACGCCGCGTTGTCGCCGCGCTCCAGGTAGTAATAGCTGTGCCAGATATCAACCGCCTCTGCATTGAGACCGAGCGCGCTGCGCTGTGGGATATGTTGACCAAAAGTGGCGCTGGTTGCGGTGACGCCGCTGACTTCGTGGTCTTGCAGGGTGATGGGCTCCAGGGTGGTTTCGTAGCGTTCTTCAAACAGCTTGAAATATTGCGCGGTGGCTTGGCGGTATAGCTCGCCTTCGGCTGGCAGGTCGCCCTTGAACAGATGCACGCGATAAACCTCGACCGGCGCAGCGGCTGAGGTGAACTGCACTTGGCTTTCGCTGATATCCAATGATTCGGCAATGTGCATGTTGCGGTAGGCTTCGCTGCCCGGGCGGAACGGGGTATCGACGCTGAAGCTGCCGTCGGCGGCGCGATAGTGCCCGTTGTGCAGCTCGCCGCTGATCAGGCTGTTGGCAATCTCGTCACTCCCGCTTTGACTGTCATCGCTATGCTGCTGGTTGGCGCAAGCGCTCAGCAGTAAGGTAAGAGAACATACAGTGAGCAAGCGTTGGCAGGTTGTTGCACGTTGTATAAAGGACATAAGCGGGCCATTGTTGATGGGTCGAAAGGGTGTGCTTCTGCAGAGCAGTTTACCGCTGATACGGCTTTGAGCCAGAGTTGAGCAATAGTATAGCTGGCTCCACGGCTGCCTTTTACCGGCGGACTGCGTACACTTCTGCGCAGAAACAGAGCACAGAGGTGCAAGTATGGCGATTCTATTCGAGATTGAGCAGCGCGACCCGGTTATCTATCGTCGGCAGACGCGTAAAAGCACCTTTGTAGTCATCGGTCTGTTTGCGTTGCTGGCGATGGCGTTGTCGACCCTTTTGGTTGCTTTGTTTGGCCAGCCTGATGTCAGCAACTTTCGCTGGAACCTGGCAGGAGTGCTGTTGGGTGCGACGCTGACGGTACTCATCGTACGTTATGCTTTTTGGCAGCAGGCATTTATGCGCCCAGCCGCTTACGGCTGGGGCTTAAAACGTAGCTTAATGCGTATTACCAATGTTATGCATCAAGTTAAGGATGAGGTCGCGCGCGGCAATCCAGAGGCGCAGAAGCTGTTGCGCTTCTATCATCTTGGATTGCTGGAAATGCACCAGCTAGATGGTAATACTAGCGCGTTGGACGACCTGGTTGCCGAGCGTGAGCAGCTGCTCACGACCCTGCAAGGGCAAGGCCTTGAGCCAGAGCAGTACCAATTGCACAGCGAGTGGCTGGAGGCGATAAAAGCGGCAAAAGCTAAAGTGTAAACACCACGCGACCTGCGAGGCTGTTGTCGGTCCACACGGTCTCTACTTGCGCGAGTGGCTTAGCGATTGCCTCGACGTGCAGGTCGGCTTTTGCTACGGCGCCGAGAAGCTCGCCAATACAACGCACCAGTGCTGCGTTCGATACACTACCTAGTCCACTGCCCATGAGTTCCAGCCCGCTGCTGCGCAGTGCGCCGGCGGGCAAAGCAATGTTCGCGCCGCCGAGCGAGCCTATGTTCACAAACCGAATTCGGCGTGCGGCCTGCCCCGGAGCATGACCGTCGGCTGCGGTCATTATGGCTTCGGCCGATGGCCCCCAGAGGTAATCCAGCACCACGTCGATGCCACCGTCTATTTCCTCACGCAGTTGCGCCAGTAACGTCTGCGCCTCCTGCTGTAGTGCAATGAAACGGTGAGCCCCCAAAGCCAAGAGTTCCGGCTCAGTTGCTGGGTTTCGGCCGGTGACCACGATGCGGCCAGCGCCTAGATGCTTAGCTACCTGGATAGCCAGGCGACCTGAAGCGCCAGTTGCGCCGTTGATTAGGACAGCCTCCCCCAGTTTGAAATGCGCGCGTTCGGTCAGCGCTGCCCAAGATGACATTCCCGGATTGGCGATAGCGGCCGCAGTCAGGTCGTCGATCCCGTCGGGTATTGCTACTACACAGTCGGCAGCAACGGCCACGCGTTCGGCCATGGCACCCACCGGGCCGCGCGGAAAGGCAAAATAGACGCGCTGGCCATTGTTCAAAACACCCACACCATCAGCGCCAGGGGCAAAGGGAGGTGTTGGGCTAGAGTAGTGCTTGCCTGAAGCCTGGGCGCGTACCAGCTGACTAAGCGCGGCAGCGCGCACACTGACCATTACTTCGCCAGCCTGTGCTTGTGGTTCAGGGAAGTCGGCATAGCGGGGTGGCAAATTTACGTTCTCGACGACAGCAGCTTTCATGCAAACCCCATTGGGCAGTCAAGGAAGGAGAAGATGGATTCTAAACTTCTTGTGTTGAAAGGGCGTAGTTAAGCAGCGGTGGATACGGAACGCTGCTGCAGTATCCATGTCCATTCATTATGGACATGGATACATTGATTGACCTGCTGCAATGGCCAGCGATGGTGACGACACTGATCGCCGCTTGGTTGGTTGGCTCGCAAGTTCGGCGTAAACGCAACTGGGGGTTCTGCTGTTTTATTTTCAGCAACCTGTTGTGGATCGTTTGGGGTTGGCACACCGCAGCTTACGCCCTGATTACCCTGCAGGTCGGTTTGTTTGTGCTCAATTTGCGTGGGCACAAGAAGAATGAAGCTGAGTGAGTGATTAGCCTGTTCAGCTAGTCGCGCTAAGCGGCGATCAACTTGCTGGCGGCATCACCACCCATTCCGGCTCATCAAACTCCCCAATAAAACGGATATCGCAGAAGCGCGCGGCTCCCTTGATGATTTTTGCCACTGCTTCGCTGGGCTTGCCTTCCATCGCATCGCGGTCAGTCTTGTTCTCCCAATGGGCAATGGCGATCAACGTGCGCGGATCGCCTATCTTGCGATGTAGCTCGGTACCTTTAGCGCCAGGTGCTTGCTGAATCAATTGGCTGGCGCGAACCCAGGCGTCGGCATAATCCTCCGCGTGAAAACCTTCCTTGATGTGTACTTCAAAGATGTATTTCATTCTGCGTGCTCCCGTATCAATTCGCTTTGCTTGAGTTTGGAGCTCGTTGTTGCCTAAGGGTTCAGCTGGGGTCGGTTTTATCGTCTGCTAATGAGTTCAAGGAATGCCGTCGCGATGATGCGCGAGGCGTCCTGGATTTGCAGTTGAAAGAGCATCAGTAGTGATACCACCAGAACTGTGTTGAGGACGGCAAGAGCAGCTATCTTCCGATGCTGTGCCTTGCTGTAAGACGGATTCGGACGTCCGGCCTTGTTGCTCTTACGCTGTCCTGGTTTGAGGGCGATAAACAGCATGAACAGCTCGCCAATGAGTGGCAGGGCAAACAGCCAGCAGCACCAAGCAGACCAGCCGATGTCTCGGGTGCGTCTGATAATCAGGGCGAGACTGACCCAGCAGTTGAGCAGGAAGAGGATCGATATGCTCAGCAGTAATAAAAACGGGTCGTGGCGCAGCAGGTAATAGGCTAGCGCGTAAAACAGCATAAAGAGATCGAGGTTGAACGCCGCGTGATATAGCCAGTAATTGGCCAGAGATAACCTGCCTTCCATCTCAAGTACCGCGGGGCGCGTTATTTTGCGGCTCTTTTCTGCGTGTTCCCGGCTTGCGTACAGGCCGCTGGTGCCTTGCTCTTTTTTACTGAAAACCGGCTCGATTCTTTCCACGCGCCACATCCCCGTTATTGACTGTGCACTGCGATAAATACGAATTGGCGCGGATGATGCGCTTTTTCTCAATGACGGCCAATAGCGTGCCACTCTCTTTTTCTGTCCTCCTGAAACGAAAAGACCCGGCGCGGGGCCGGGTCTTTCAGTGCTGCGCTGCGGGCTTACTGGCCGAACTTGGCTTTAAACTCGCGGCGACGACGATGCAGAACCGGCTCGGTATAACCGTTTGGCTGCTTGGTACCTTCGACACACAGTTCAACGGCGGCCTGGAAGGCGATGCTGTCGTCAAAGTTTGGCGCCATTGGCTTGTAGGCCGGGTCGTTTTCGTTTTGACGGTCAACCACTGCAGCCATGCGCTTCATCGTTTCCATGACCTGCTCTTCCGAGCAGATGCCGTGACGCAACCAGTTGGCAATGTGCTGGCTGGAGATACGCAGAGTCGCGCGGTCTTCCATCAGGCCCACATCGTTGATGTCTGGCACCTTGGAGCAGCCAACGCCGTGATCGATCCAGCGCACAACATAGCCAAGGATGCCCTGAGCGTTGTTGTCCAGTTCCTGCTGAATGTCTTCCTTGGACCAGTCGGTGCTGGCAGCCAGCGGAATGGTCAGGATGTCATCGACAGAGGCTGCAGTGCGCTTGGCCAGTTCGTCCTGACGCTCAGCCACGTTCACCTTGTGGTAATGCAAGGCGTGCAGGGTGGCGGCAGTCGGAGAGGGTACCCAGGCAGTGTTAGCACCTGCCATGGGGTGACCGATTTTCTGCTCCAGCATGGCGGCCATCAGGTCGGGCATGGCCCACATGCCTTTGCCGATTTGAGCACGGCCTTTCAGGCCAGTCGCCAGACCGATGTCGACGTTGTTGTTCTCATAGGCGCCAATCCAGACTGCGCCTTTGATTTCGCCCTTGCGAATGAAAGCGCCTGCTTCCATTGACGTGTGAATCTCGTCGCCGGTACGGTCCAGAAAGCCGGTGTTGATGAAGGCTACACGCTCGCTGGCAGCCTTGATGCAGGCTTTCAGGTTGATTGTGGTGCGACGCTCTTCATCCATGATGCCGACTTTCAGCGTGTTGCGCTGCATGCCAAGCATGTCTTCGATGCGGCCGAAAAGCTCGCTGGTGAAGGCGACTTCTTCCGGGCCGTGCATCTTCGGCTTTACGATATAGACCGAACCGGTGCGGGTGTTCTTGCGGCTGGTGTTGCCATTCAGGTTGTGCAGCGCGATCAGGCTGGTGACTGCGCCATCCATGATGCCTTCAGGCACTTCATTGCCGCTCTTGTCGAGAATGGCGTTGTTGGTCATCAGATGGCCAACATTACGTACGAACAGCAGTGAACGACCGTGCAGAGACAGGCTTGAACCGTCGGCGGTGGTGTACTCGCGGTCGGGATTCATGGTGCGGGTGAAGTTGCTGCCGCCCTTGCTGACGGTTTCCGCCAGATCGCCTTTCATCAGGCCCAGCCAGTTACTGTAGACGACGGTCTTGTCGTCGGCATCAACGGCAGCGATGGAGTCTTCGCAGTCCATGATGGTGGTCAGTGCCGATTCCATCAATACGTCTTTTACGCCAGCCGCATCGGTCTGACCGACGTTGGTGGTCGCGTCGATCTGGATTTCGAAATGCAGGCCGTTGTGCTTGAGCAGTACGGCGGTGGGCGCGTCAGCAGGACCATTGAAACCGATAAACTGGGCGGCATCTTTCAGGCCTGTGCGGGTGCCATCTTTAAGAACGACGCTCAGTTGGCCATCCTTGATGGTGTAAGCCGTTGAATCAACGTGGGAACCATTCGCCAGCGGGGCTGCCTGATTGAGGAAGTCACGCGCGAAAGCGATAACCTTGTTGCCACGGATTTCGTTGTAACCAGGGCCTTTGCTTGCGCCGTCTGCTTCGGAGATGGCGTCGGTGCCATAGAGGGCATCGTAGAGTGAGCCCCAGCGAGCATTGGCTGCGTTCAGAGCGAAGCGCGCATTCATCACCGGGACTACCAACTGCGGGCCGGCCATGGTGGCGATTTCTTCGTCGACGTTGGCGGTGGTGGCCTGGAAATCTTCGGGCTCGGGTAACAGGTAACCGATCTGCTGCAGGAAGGTTTTATAAGCAGCAGCGTCATGGGCTTGGCCCTTGTGTGCATGGTGCCAGGCGTCGATTTGAGCCTGTAGATCGTCTCGCTTGGCCAGCAAGGCTTTGTTCTTCGGCGCCAAGTCGTTGATCAGCGCTTCAAAGCCGGCCCAGAAGGCGGTGGCGTCGACGCCGGTGCCCGGAATGGCCTGCTGGTTGATGAAGTCGTGGAGAACCTTGGCAACTTGTAAACTGCCAACTTGGACGCGGTCTGTCATGGGGCAACCCTCACTCTGCTGATAACCTGCGCGCATCGCGCACCAGGACGTGGAATTTGGAGAGCCAGAATGTTACACGATGATCGGTTGCAAATCATGCTCATAACGTGGAATTCTGTGGGGCCGCGCAGCCGTCTAGGCCGCTGTTGCGGGCTTGCATCCCTTTTTCTGGCAGGACATTGAATGGACCAGGCTTTTATTACTTCCTTTGTTGACCAGCTGCCGGCACTTGAACCTGGCCGGGCAGTGGATGCGGCTGCGCGTCGTTATGCTGGTTATTACGGGATCGACTTCAGCGAGCGTTCGGCCCAGCATCTCGGGCGCATTGAGGTGGATGGATTCAGTGTCGCGGTACAAATATGGAAGCCACCGGTTGCTCGCGGCACTCTGTTGATTCTGCATGGTTATTACGACCATATGGGCTTGTATCGGCATTTGATTGAGTGGGCGTTGCAGCAGCATTTCGCCGTATTGGCGTTCGATTTGCCGGGGCACGGTCTGTCCAGTGGCGAACGCGCGAGTATTGATTGTTTTATGCGCTATCAGAAGGTGCTTGATGGTGTTCTTGAGCAGGCGATGCTCTGGGAGTTGCCGGCGCCTTGGCACATGCTTGGGCAGAGTACCGGCGGCGCCATTCTAATTGATCGACTGTTGCACGGCCCATTGCCGCAAGAGCTGGGCGAAACCATTCTCATGGCTCCGTTGGTGCGGCCACGGCAGTGGGGGTTCTCACAGATGGGGCTGCGCCTGCTGGGCGGTTTTGTGCAGCAACTGGGTCGCAAGTTCACCGATAACTCCAGTGATCAGGCTTTTCTCGATTTCATCCGTACTCACGATCCGCTGCAGCCACAGGTATTGCCGGTGGCTTGGGTGCAGGCGCTGGAACGCTGGATTCCGCGTATCGAGAGTGCCAGCAGCGTGGCTCACAAACCCTTGATTATTCAAGGTCAGGATGACGGTACTGTGGACTGGCAGCACAACATTAAGGTGTTGGAAAGCAAGTTTGCCGAGCCGGATACGCTTTACTTGCCCAAGGCGCGGCATCACTTGGCCAATGAGCACCAGAAGCTACGTAAGCAATATCTGGAGTGGCTGGCGCCGCGTTTAGGCGGGTAGCTGGCTATTGGAAGAAGGCGTCTGACTGGATAGGTTGATGCTAAAAATAAAAACGGGACACTTGGCTTAGTGTCCCGTTTTTTTGTGCTTCAGCTGAATCAGGGATTCAGTGCGTCATGCGCAGCAGCGTTCGCGGCTTTATAAAAAGCGCGGCCGTTGTCCGACTCGCTCCAGTCTGCATAACTGGTGAGTTGTGCGTCATCCAGGTCGCGGTAAACGTACAAGAGGGTCTGCGGCAAGTTCGGCTCCATTTGTGAGCGTAGTGCGCCGCGTTGCTGCGTGGCCAGCCCTTCGGGAATCTGGAACAGCCCACCGAGCATTTGGTTGGCGCTCTGAGTCGCCATGCCGGCTAGCGCCATTGAAACTTCTTCGCCCATGTCCAGGGCCGGTAATTGCTTGGCCAATCGGTCGATAGTGGCTTTGCGTTCGGCGCTGGCCTGCATCACCGGCAGGCCATTTTGCATGGCGCTAACCTCGGCTGGTGAGGTGGCTCGGGTTTCTGCAGTGACTACCTGCTGACCCAGATCACTGCGGTAGAACGTTAACGCTTGCTCTAGCTCACTGTCGTTCAGATTAACTTGCAGCGTGGCGGCCGCTCGAGCATGCATACGGCCTGACTCAAAGCGCTCGTTGCTCTTGTTCTTCAGGTTCTCAGCGACGGACGCGGGCAATTGGGCTGCATAGCGCTGTTGCGCTTTTTTCAAGGCTTGCTGAAAGTGCTCCTGATGGGTTTGCATGCCGGAGACTTGGTACAGCTCATTGGTATTGGCGAATGCGGGGATGCTGATGGCCAATAAACCGCTCATCAGTGTGGTGCGAACGGCTGAAAATAGGGTGTGACGCATAAAAGCCTCTTGTAATGACGTGCGGGCAGCTGCCCGCGCGGAAAATCTTGCCAGAGAGTTGCTATGACTTACAATGCCCGCGACCGCTTATTCGGGTTGACCCGCTAGACGCGCAATGAGCGGCGGAGCGAATACGGTCTTCTCTGTAGTAAGTCTATCGCATTCTCTGATGCGGCCTCTGGCAGGCCGGCGTTCCCTCTTCGAGTATCACTGCCATGTTCGAGTTCCCCGAGGTGTCGGTCAGCCGTTATGAGCTGATAGCTGACGAGCTGGCTGAGCGCGGTTGGTCCGTGCAGGACAACTTGCTACCTGGGCCGCTAGTGCAGGCGCTGGCTGAGCAGTGCCGCGCGCTTTGGCAGCAGGACCGCCTGACCCCAGCCGCTATCGGCCGAGGCGGCGATCAAGCAGTTGTGCCGGAAATTCGCGGTGATTACACCCGTTGGCTGGATGACTGCCCACACCATGCGGCCAATGCCACTTATCTGGCGCTGATGGATACCCTGCGCGGAGCATTAAATCGCAGCCTTTTCCTGGGGCTGGATAGCTTTGAAACTCACTTTGCGCTGTATCCGCCGGGCGCTGGCTACCAAAGGCATCTGGATCGTTTTCAAAATAGCCCTTTGCGTGCGGTGTCGGTGGTTGCTTATCTAAATCAGCACTGGCAGCCAGGTGACGGCGGTGAATTGCGGCTGCATCTGGATTCAGGGGTGCGAGATTTTCCGCCGCGCGGCGGTACGGTGGCCGTATTCGCTAGCGCGGACATAGAACACGAGGTGTTGGCTGCTGGCAAAGACAGGGCGAGCTTGGCTGGCTGGTTCCGCCGCCGCCCGGACAATCCGCTGCTGCGTTGAACGCCGTAGCGGGCTTAGACTAAAGCGCCTTGCTCTAAGAATGGATGACGTTGCAATGGAAAAAATCCTGGTTAGCCGCTGCCTGTTAGGTCATGCGGTGCGCTATGACGGTGGCGGTTTCGATCCGCAGGAGCCGTTATTGCGTTGGCAGGCCGAGGGTCGAGTGGTTGCCGTTTGTCCAGAAGTAGCGGGTGGCTTACCGACACCAAGGCCCCCGGCTGAGATCCCCGGTGGGCAGGGAGCGTCGGTACTTGACGGTCTGCTGCCAGTGCTGACCGTAGAAGGGGATGATGTAACGGCCGCTTTTGTGCGCGGCGCCGACCGCGCCGTGCAGCTGGCGTCAAGCCACAACATTCGTTTTGCGCTACTCAAAGCGCGCAGTCCTTCCTGCGGCAATCATGAAAACTACGATGGCAACTTCAACGGCACTCGGGTCACGGGAGAAGGCGTTACTGCTGCCGCCTTGCGTCGCGCAGGCGTAAAAGTATTCAACGAGGATGAGATTGAGCAGCTGGTTGCGCTTTTGGCTGTATAAAAAGATCGTGTGCAGCCGGTTCAAGCGGTTAAGCGTTGCCGCAAGCGCCCGAGCATGCCCATAAAGTTGCTCACCCGGCTCTGCTCTTCGGCCGCACGCGGGGCCTCAGCTTGGCGCAGCGAGGGTACGCTGGGCTGCAGCCTTGCCTCCTCTACCTGATTCACTGCGGTCTTGATCGCCCGCTCCAGCATGCCGCGCCGAATTGGCTTGGGCAGATAACGAAAAATTTGTGCCTGATTAATTAGTTTGAGCAGCAGCTGGGTGTCTTGAAAAGGCGTCACTACAATGCTCAGCAATTGCGGATGGGCTTGCGCCAACGTCATCAGTAGAGGACGCAGATCGTCATTGCCCAGGCGGATATCGCTGAGCAAAATATCAATTTCCTCTTCGTTTAACTTGGCTAAAGCCCCATCCAGTGTGCTGACTGCCTGCAATTGCACGCCGAGGCGCCCACAGATGTCGCGGCTCAGTAACAGGGTTTCTTGATCGTCATCAATTAACAACAGGCGAACGCGTTGAGCCGCAACCGCAGGCGTCGGAACCGCGACGGGTGCGTGGGCCAGAAATCGGCGCCGATGGCGGACTATCTCGGCGGCCTGCGCGAGCGTGTCTGCCATGTCCTGCTGTTCCCAAGGTTTGGTCAAGTAGCGGAAAATGCCACCACTGTTCAGCGCATCGACAGCGGCATCCAGGTCGGAGTACCCGGTGAGTAGAATGCGCAGGCTGTTTGGGTAGGCCTGCTGTATCTGGCTAAGCAACTGGCTGCCGCTCATTTGGGGCATGCGCTGATCGCTGACGATGATGTCGACCGGTTCGATCTCCAGGCGCGCCATTACCCGAGCAGGATTGGACTCCGTTATAACCTGATATTGACGACGAAACTGCAGTGACAGGCTGCGCAGAATGCGCTCTTCATCATCTACAAACAGGATACTTACGCGGTCGGCCGTGGTCATATCAAGCGCTCCGTTGTAGCGGCAGCCGATGCTGCGGCTGCCGTTGCAGTGATGCGGGTTGGCTCAGCGGCAAGCTGATAACGAAGCGCGTGCCGCGCCCGGGCTCGGAAGCAAAGCGGATATTGCCGCCGTGTTGCCGCACAATTTTGTAGCTAATTGCCAGCCCCAGTCCGGTGCCTTCGCCCACTGCCTTGGTGGTGAAGAAAGGATCGAAGATGCGCTGCTGAATGGCTTTCGGGATGCCTTGGCCGTTGTCCTGAATTGAGATGTAGGCACGCTGGGTATCCGCCCAGCTCTTGATCAAAATCTGGCCGCTGCCCCGCATGGCTTGCGCTGCATTGGTGAGCATGTTCAACAGCACTTGGTTGATTTGTGATGGCGTGCAGGTGATGGATGGCAATTCATCGCTGAGGCGAGTAACCACTTGCGCTTTGTCTTTTAAGCTATTGCGCGCGATCACCAAGGCGCTGCGCACGCATTCGTTCAGGTCGATGTCTTCGCTCATGGCGCGGTCCAGGCGGGCAAAGTCCTTGAGACTCACAGCCAGTTCGCCGATCTGCTCCAGCCCGTACAGGGTGTCATCCACCAGCGGTGTGAAGTCTTCCTCGAAGGTCGCGGGGGAGGCCAGCTCGGTGGCATCTTGTACGCGGGCGAACACCGCTTCGACTGTATCAGTGGGTGTGTTGGGGTCGTTCAGACACTGACTTAGCTGCGCCTGCGCTTCGGCTAGCTCCAGTAGTGGTTGCACCAGGTCGCGCAACAGCTGCACATTGTTTTTCACATAGCCCAGCGGCGTATTCAGCTCATGCGCGACTCCGGCCACCATTTGGCCTAGTGACGCCATTTTCTCTGATTGAATCAGGTGTGCTTGTGAGTTCTTCAGCTCGCGGAGTGCGCGGTTGAGCGCGCGATTACGTTGGTCTATGCGGCTCTCCATGGCTTTCAGCAGGTCCAGTACGGTGCCTAATCCCTGATAGCGCCCCGCCTCGTCGACCAGAATAAAGTCTTCGGTAATGGGGTATTGCAGCTGCGCTGTGACGATGCGCGCGGCTTCGTCCAGCGGCGTGTTGATAGGGATTACCAGGGAGTCTGGGTTGGCAGCCTCGGTTGTTGAGCGTTTACCCCACAAATCGCGGCCAAAGCGCTGCATGAAGATATCCTGCAGGCGGTAACGGCTGACCAAACCAAGCGGGCGCTGCTGTTTATCAACGACCGGCAGGGAGAGGAAAGCCTTGAAGTCGGGCAGCAGTAACTGGTCGGCGACATCACTGATGGTCATTTCAGGGCTTAGCGGATCGACCGGCTTGAGCAAGGCAGTGAGAGACTGAATGGCAGACATGGTGTGAGCCGGTTGGCGAGTGGAAGCGCCATTGAACCAGCGTCAGGTTTCCAGCGTATGACAGCGGGCGCAATGGGGTGCATTCGCCTGCCCTAACAAAAAAGGGGTGCAACCGAAGTTGCGCCCCTTTTATCACTGCAGCGCGGTGGACCGCGCTATCAGGCTTTTTTAGAACAAAACCCGTACGCGGATGGTGCCCTTGACCTGCAGTATCTTCTCAAACGCCAGGTCGGAGTTGTCTGCGTCGACATCGACAACTACGTAACCGACCTTCTCGTTGGTCTGCAGGAACTGGCCACAGATGTTGATGCCGTTCGCGGCAAACACGCTGTTGATCTCGCTCATGACGCCTGGCACGTTCTCGTGAATGTGCAGCAGGCGGTGCTTGCCAGGGTGTGACGGCAATGCCACTTCCGGGAAGTTGACCGAGGTGATGGAGGTGCCGTTGTCGCTGTAACGTACCAGCTTCTCGGCTACTTCCAGGCCGATGTTGGCCTGAGCTTCCATAGTGGAGCCACCAATGTGCGGCGTCAGGATGCAGTTCTGGAACTCGCGCAGCGGGCTGATGAACTCGTCGCCATTGGCGCGTGGCTCAACCGGGAATACGTCAATCGCTGCGCCGTTAAGGTGCTTGTCGCGCAGTGCGGCGGCCAGTGCATCGATATCCACTACTGTGCCACGGGCGGCGTTGATCAAAATGCCGCCTTGCTTGATGGCGCGGATTTCCGCTTCGCCCATCATCCATTTGGTGGCTGCCGTTTCCGGTACGTGCAGGGTGACGATGTCGGCCATGCCCAGCAGTTCGGTCAGTGAACCGACCTGGGTCGCGTTACCCAAAGGTAGTTTGGTGACCACATCATAAAAGTACACTTTCATGCCCAGGCTTTCGGCCAGGACCGACAGCTGAGTGCCGATCGAGCCATAGCCGATGATGCCGAGCTTTTTGCCGCGAATCTCGTAGGAGTTAGTGGCACTCTTCATCCAGCCGCCTTCGTGGCAGGCTGCGTTCTTTTCTGGAATGCCGCGCAGCAGCAGGATGGCTTCGGCTAGTACCAGTTCGGCGACCGAGCGGGTGTTGGAGTAGGGAGCGTTAAATACGGCTACACCCATTTCCATCGCGGCGTTCAGGTCAACCTGGTTGGTGCCAATGCAGAAACAGCCAACAGCCACCAGCTTATGGGCGTGGCTGAATACTTCGGCGGTAAGCTGGGTGCGCGAGCGCAGGCCAATGAAGTGTGCATCGGCAACGGCTTCTTTCAACTGCTCTTCCGGCAGAGAGCCGGCGTGATACTCGATGTTGGTGTAACCGGCTGCCTTTAATGTATCGACGGCAGTCTGGTGTACGCCCTCGAGGAGCAGAAACTTGATTTTGCTTTTGTCCAGCGAGGTTTTGGCCATGGTGTCAGTTACCCGAATGCTGATTAAGAAGAGCCGAGCAAAACCGTTTGCGATTTTGTCCGACAGAAGTGTCCTGTTTCGGAAGCCGCGTATGCTAGCATAATCTGCCTTTTTTGATGCCTGTCGCTGCATGAAATGTACTCAGGCGCTGCATGAATTTTGTTTGAGAGCCCACCATGACCCCAGAAGCCGTGATCGATACCCTCAAAACCCTGGTAGAGCCTGACAAGGTTCGGGTTGACGCCGAGTCGCTCAACACTTGGGGAAAGGACTGGACCAAACACTTTGAGCCTGCACCGCTAGCGATCGTTTTCCCCAAGACGGTTGAACAGGTACAGGCCATCGTCCGCTTCGCTAATGAGCAGAAGCTGGCGCTGGTGCCCTCTGGTGGCCGTACGGGGTTGTCTGCCGCTGCAGTCGCTGCCAATGGCGAGATTGTGGTGTCTTTTGATTACATGAATCAGATCAGCGATTTCAACGCATTTGACCGCACCGTGGTCTGCCAACCTGGCGTGATCACTGCGCAGCTTCAGCAGTTTGCTGAAGAGCAGGGGCTCTACTATCCGGTGGATTTTGCTTCTGCCGGTTCAAGTCAGATTGGCGGCAATATCGGCACCAATGCTGGTGGTATCAAAGTTATTCGCTACGGGATGACCCGCAATTGGGTTGCTGGTCTGAAGGTGGTGACCGGCACTGGCGAGCTGCTGGAATTGAACAAAGACCTGATCAAGAACGCCACTGGCTATGATATGCGCCAACTCTTTATCGGCGCTGAAGGCACCCTGGGTTTTGTGGTGGAAGCGACTATGCGCTTGGATCGGGCGCCGAAGAACCTCACTGCGATGGTTCTGGGTACGCCTGATTTTGATTCGATCATGCCGGTGTTGCACGCCTTTCAGGATAAGTTGGACCTGACTGCCTTCGAGTTTTTCTCTGACAAGGCGATGGCGAAGATCATGGGCCGTGGCGATGTACCGGCGCCCTTTGCAACTGACTGCCCTTTTTATGCGCTGCTGGAATTCGAAGCCATCAGTGACGATATCGCCAACGATGCGCTGGCTACGTTTGAGCATTGCGTTGAGCAGGGTTGGGTGCTGGACGGGGTAATGAGTCAAAGTGACCAGCAGCTGCAGAATCTCTGGAAGCTGCGCGAGTTTATCTCCGAGACCATTTCACATTGGACGCCTTACAAAAACGATATCTCGGTTACGGTCGGCAAAGTGCCGGCCTTCCTGCACGAAATTGACGCCATCGTCGGCGAACATTATCCCGATTTTGAAATCGTCTGGTTCGGCCATATTGGCGACGGCAACTTGCACTTGAATATTCTCAAACCGGATAATCTGTCCAAGGATGAGTTCTTCGAGAAGTGCGCAACCGTCAATAAGTGGGTATTTGAAGTCGTTGAAAAGTACAACGGGTCGATCTCTGCCGAGCATGGCGTGGGCATGACCAAGCGCGATTACCTGACTTACAGCCGTAGCCCGGCTGAGATCGCGGTGATGAAGTCGATCAAGGCAGTGTTTGATCCGAACGGCATCATGAACCCGGGTAAGATCTTCGCCTGAGCCGAACAGCATTGCATGCGGGCGCGCACTGCCGTGCCCTGCCTCCCCCGATCTGAAATACAGAGGAATAACATGATCTATCAGCATCGTTATCTGGATGGCTCGGCGGTTGATTTGCCGATGGGTAAGGTCGTTTGCGTGGGCCGTAACTACGCAGAGCACGCGCGCGAATTGAATAATCCGGTGCCTACAGAGCCGCTGTTGTTCATCAAGCCGGCCACCTCGGTGGTGCCTATCGGTGACGAAATTTCGTTGATTCAGAATCGCGGCCCGGTGCACTACGAAACCGAAATCGCGCTGCTGATTGGTCAGCGGCTATCGGGTGAGGTCAGTGACGGTGATGCTGCCGCGGCCGTTATCGGTGTGGGTCTGGCGCTGGATCTGACCTTGCGCGAACTGCAAGATCAACTCAAAGCCAAGGCCCATCCTTGGGAGCGCGCCAAGAGCTTCGATGGCGCCTGCCCTTTGTCCCCCTTCGTGCCAGCGGCAGAGGCGGGCGAGCTAAGCGAGCTTGGTATGCAGTTGGATATCAACGGTGAGTGCCGTCAGCGGGGCACCGCGGCGGAGATGATCACTCCCATTCTGACGTTGATCAAGCATATCGCTACCCAGTTCACCTTGTTGCCGGGTGATGTGGTGATAACGGGCACGCCAGCGGGCGTCGGCGTGTTGCAGCCAGGTGACCGCTTGCAGCTATCCATTCCCGGTAAATTGCAGATCGACACGCGCATAGCGGGCTGAACACCCCAATTTAGAGATGCACATGAAGAAGCTGATAGCAGGACTGCTGCTAGTGTTGCTATTAGCTGCAGTTGCGCTGCATTTTTTGCGCCTTGATAGCCTGCTCTGGCATGGATGGCGGCTGGGCGCCCAGCCCGCTCAAGCAGGTGCGCTGCAACTCGGCGATTACCGCGTTGATATTGAGGGGCAACGTATCATCGGTCTGGAAGACGACGTCTCGGCATTGACCTATAACCGTGAGAGCAACACCTTATTCGCGGTGCTTAACGGTGAGCCACTGCTGGTGGAGCTGAGTCTTGAAGGGGTGTTGTTGCGCACAGTGCGAATCAATGGTGTGCAGGATATGGAGGGTCTGACTCACGTGGCGGGTAACCGCTATGTGGTTGCCGAAGAGCGCAGTCAACGACTGCTGGTACTGGACGTACCGGAAGATGCTATTGAAGTTAATACGACGGCTGCGCCGAGTCTGGCCATTGGTCTGGATCTTAATGGCAATAAAGGATTCGAGGGCTTGTCATGGGATGGCCGCAAGCATCGCTTGTTGGTGGTCAAAGAGCGTGACCCGCTGCGAGTCCTATCGGTCAGTGGCTTCGTTGATGCGCGCGCTGGCGAGCCTATGGCGGTGCAGATTCAAGAACTCAAATCGCCCGACTCTCCGCGCTTGTTCATGCATGACTTATCGTCGTTAAGCATGCACGATGAGACGGGTCACCTGTTGTTGCTCAGTGATGATTCACACATGGTGGTGGAATACGCTGAGACCGGTGAGCCGCTCAGTTTGCTGGGCTTATGGCGTGGCATGAGCGGCCTGCAAAAGACTATCCCGCAGGCCGAAGGGCTGGCGATGGATGAGCAGCAGCGGCTCTACTTAGTCAGCGAGCCCAACCTGTTTTATCGTTTCGTGCCCGGCAACTGAATTAGGTTCAGTTGCGTTCGAGTGTCTTCACACCTGCTTTAGTGCCGAGCAGCAGAACATCTGCTGGGCGCGCTGCAAAGAGCCCATTACAGACCACGCCGACGATGGCATTTAGATCGCTTTCGAGCTGCTGCGGATCAACGATCGACATGTTGTAGATGTCGATAATGACGTTGCCGTTATCGGTAACGCAGCCCTCGCGGTAAACTGGATCTCCGCCGAGTTTGACGATCTCACGCGCTACATGACTGCGTGCCATCGGGATGACTTCCACCGGCAGCGGGAAGTTGCCGAGCACGGGCACCAGCTTGCTATCGTCGGCAATGCAGATAAAGGTTTTTGCCACAGCCGCGACGATTTTCTCGCGGGTCAGGGCTGCGCCCCCGCCCTTAATTAATTCCAACCGCTCGTTGCTTTCATCGGTGCCGTCCACATAAAAGTCCAGATGGCTCACGCTGTTGAGTTCATACACGGCAATGCCATGGCTTTTAAGGCGTTCTGCGGTGGCTTCTGAACTGGCAACTGCGCCTTCAAACGCCAACTTATGCTTGGCCAGCGCGTCGATGAAGTAGTTCGCGGTTGAGCCGGTGCCGACGCCGATGATGCTTTGGGCGTCCAGGTGTGGCAGCAGGCGGTCCACGGCGGCTTGGCCTACGGCTTGTTTCAATTCGTCCTGGGTCATGCTGGATTCCTCTCGCGGGCTGGCAAAGGGCGGATTATACGGGGTTGCGGCGGGTGGCGTGTAGTCGTGCAGGCGGGGATTCGCTAGACTGGCTGTTTTCACCCGGAACGAGCTCGTCTCGCCGATGCTGGAAGCGCCCATGTTGGAAACACCGATGCTTGAAACCTATGTAAAGAAGATCCTCTGTTCGCGTGTCTATGACGTAGCCATCGAGACCCCTGTGCACGCGGCGCCTTTTTTGTCAGAGCGCCTGGGTAACACTGTCTTGCTCAAGCGCGAGGATTTGCAGCCGGTTTTCTCCTTCAAAATACGCGGGGCTTACAACAAGTTGGCGCAGCTGACCGACGAGCAGCGCGCTTGCGGCGTGGTAGCGGCCTCAGCAGGCAATCATGCTCAGGGTCTCGCCTTTGCGGCGCGGCATATGGGCGTAAAAGCCACCATCGTGATGCCGCGCACTACGCCGGAGATCAAGGTAAAGGCCGTTCGCGCGCGCGGCGGTAAAGTTGTGCTGCATGGTGATGCTTTTGATGAGGCCCTGGCCTATTCGCAGAAGCTGGTAAAAGAAAAAGGCTTTGTTTACATCCACCCCTACGATGACCCCGATACCATTGCTGGCCAGGGTACGGTGGCAATGGAGATACTGAGGCAGGTTCAAGGACCGCTGAACGCGATCTTTGTCCCGGTCGGCGGTGGCGGGCTGATTGCCGGTATTGCGGCTTATGTAAAGTATCTGCGCCCGGACATCAAAGTCATTGGTGTGGAGCCGGAAGACTCCGCCTGCCTAAAGGCAGCGCTGGCTGCTGATGAGCGTGTGGTGCTGAGCCAGGTCGGTTTGTTTGCCGATGGCGTAGCGGTTGCTCAGATTGGTGAGCATACCTTTGAGGTCTGCCGTCATTACGTGGATGAAGTCATTACCGTCACTACCGATGAAATGTGCGCGGCGATCAAGGATATCTACGACGATACCCGCTCGATCTGCGAGCCGGCAGGTTGTCTGGGCGTGGCGGGTATCAAAAAGTACGTGGCGCGTGAAGGTTGCACCGGTCAGGTGCTGGTGGCGATTGATTCTGGCGCCAATGTGAATTTTGACCGTTTGCGCCACGTGGCTGAGCGGGCGGAAATTGGCGAGAAGCGCGAAGCGCTGCTGGCGGTAACCATTCCAGAGAAACCCGGTAGTTTCAAAATCTTCTGTGAGGCTATCGGCAAGCGCGCGATTACTGAATTCAATTATCGCTATCACAGCGGCAGCGAAGCGCACATTTTTGTTGGCGTACAGACGCACCCCGAGTTGGATCCGCGCGATCAGCTGGTAGCCCAATTGATCGATCAGGGTTTTCCGGTGCTGGACTTGACCGACAACGAGCTGGCTAAGCTGCATGTCCGGCACATGGTCGGTGGGCATGCCGAACAGGTGAAGAATGAAGTGGTATTTCGTTTCGAGTTTCCTGAACGCCCGGGTGCGCTGTTCAACTTCCTCAATAAGCTCGGCGGGCGCTGGAATATCTCAATGTTTCATTACCGTAACCATGGTGCCGCGTATGGTCGTGTAGTGGCCGGATTGCAGGTTCCGGAGCAGGACCGGCATCTGGTTACGGAAGCGCTGGAAAGTATCGGTTATCAGTACTGGGATGAAACGGATAATCCAGCTTACCGCTTGTATCTCGGTTAGGTTTGTTCGTCCTGGTCCGCGCAGCAGGTACGGTTGCGCCCTTCCGCTTTGGCGCGATACAGGGCGTCATCGGCTTGTTTGATCAGGTCGTGAGGGCTCCACTCTGGCATGGGCTGCAGACTGGCAGCGCCAATGCTGACGCTGAGTAGGCCGCTTTTGTTGCTGGTTTCCGGGTGCGGCAAAGCCATCAGGCCGACAGCTTCGTGGATACGCCGTGCGACATGCATGCATTGTGGTAGATCAGCACCCGGCAAAATAACCGCAAACTCTTCACCACCATAGCGGCAGACACAGTCGCCTTCGCGCATCAGACAGTTGTTTAGTGAGGTAGCCAGGCGCTGTAGCGCGTCGTCACCGGCTTGATGCCCCAGATGGTCGTTGAAGCGCTTGAAATGGTCTACATCTAACATCAGTAAACCCAATGGCATGTTGTCGCGGCGCAGGCGACGCCATTCGCTGAGCAATGTTTTGTCAAAATAGCGGCGATTGTAGAGGCCGGTCAGGCCATCTTGATTGGATAGCCGTTGTAGCCGCTCGGCTATTTCCAGTTGCTCGCTATTGTTGCGACCTACACAAATCAAATAATCACGCCCCATCCGGCGCAAATGTCGCACGCTGATTTCCAGCGGCGTTAGCTGGCCGGCGCGGTTGCGCACATGTTGCTGAAAAATGGCGTTGCCTTGGTTATGTATCAGCTTCTTCACTGAGTGCATCCACTTGGCAACGTTGGGCATGATGTCTTTGGGGGCGATGCTGGTTAATTGCAGCAACTCTTCCTCACTGTAGCCAAGGCTCTGCCAGCAAGTGCGGTTTAAATACACCAGCTCTTGTGGCTCAAGACCGATGATGAATAGCGCATCGTGGCTATGATCGGTCATGTCGATGATTAGCTTCAGTCGTGCCTGGTTGTGCTTGAAGCTCTCTTCTGTAGCCTGGCGCCGCGCTACTTCGGCTTGCAGTTGGCGATTGGTGTTTTTCAATGCTTCGTTGCGGCGTGCGCTAAGCACAGCCAGGCACAGTGATGAGCATAACAATAGGGCGGTCAGTGCGCCGCTGATCATGATCATCAGTGGCAGATGAGTGGTGGCGGTATCGAGCAGATGCTGCGTGGGGTGAACAACCAGCGCAAAGTTGTGGTTTTCGCCGAGCACTACTGGGCTGGAAACGCTCCAGCTGTTGCTTAGCTGGTCGCTGGTTGGTCGGTTAACCAAGGTTCTGCCGCGCTCTTCCAGTTCGATGCTAAGGCGATTGGCCTGCAGGTCTCTTAGCATATCTGCCAGCAACACTTCGACGCGAAAGATGCCTAGCAAGAAACCGTCAAACTCCCTGCCGGTAGTGCCCTGCCGGTAAAGTGGCACGTAATAGGCCAACCCTTGGCCGCCTTGGGCAAGTTTGAAGGTGTTACTCAGATGTGGTGAGCCGCTACGCTGTGCCATAACCAGGACGGGGTAGTTGGGGTGGTCTTTTTGATAGGTGAAATTGATGACCGCCTCGTTGCCAGCTAAAGGTTGAATCCACCGCATGCGGTAATCGCGGTCCAACCATTCAATAGCCTGGAAATTCTTGAAGTCGCGCAACAGACGATCAGCGTCAGCCTGCCAAAGATGTGGGTTCTCACGCTGCGAGTCCCAGCGTTGCGCTAAACGAACGAGGGTGGCGGTTTGCTGCTCAAAGCGCGCCTCTATCTGCGCGGCTAAACTGTTGGCTTCCAACTGCAAGCGAGCGCGTGCCTGTGCCTGTTCTGCTGCAAGTAGCGCCTGCCAGACATAAAAAATAGCAACCAACAGCAGCCCGAACAGCAAGGCTATAAGGGTGAAGGCCTGTTTGGGATTGCGCTTGGCTGATCGGGCTGGCATGACTGCACTCTGTGTGTCTAGCTGTACTGATAGCACAATGCTGTCAATGAGGCCAGTTTGCCTGGAGCGGTTGTCGTTTGGCGAGTCGCTTTCTCGATAAAGGCTAGGTTGCCGCTGTCAGTATCGCCCATTGTTGGGGAGTGACCGGCATCACTGATAGACGGTTTCCCTTGTGCAGCAAGGGCAGCCCATCAAGCCCGTTGAGTTGTTTGATGTCAGCTAGTGCCAATAGTGTCGGGAACTTTTTTGATAACGTGACGTTCACAGCCACCCAAGGTAAACGATCTTCACTTGCCTTGGCGTCGTGGTATGGGTTCTCTGGATCTAGCGCGGCTCGGTCAGGGTAGGGTTCGCTAACGATCTCGCCAATGCCCGCGATGCCCGGCGGTTTGCAGCTGGAATGATAGAAAAGAAAGCTGTCACCCGGCTGCATGTTGCGCATGAAGTTGCGGGCTTGGTAATTGCGGACACCGTCCCATGGCGCTTGACCGGCGCTACGCAAGTCGTCGATGGAAAAACTATCCGGCTCAGACTTCATTAACCAGTAAGCCATTAGGTACTCCTTTTAGTGTCCAGCCTTGACAAGGCTTTTTGAAGGGGTTAAATGGAACGCACTGTTACGCAGGTTTGAAGTATCTCAAGATCCATTGGGGTGGATCCAGCTTCAAACGCCGTACGGACTAATAATAGATTGCCGGATCCAGAGGGAGGCAACGCGTGCGACGCAAACCAGATATGTTGTGGGTTTTGGTCATAGTTTTCGGTTTAGGGGTGGTAACAACGGGATATACCCAGAGTTACCTAGATAAGTCCTCGGCGCGTGAAGTAGACGCCCGTTATCCCTGATTTAATTTAGAGCGCTGTAGACCAGGGCGCAGTAGCAACTGCTCCCGATCAGTCACTATCCCGTCTAGCGGAATGTCCCAGCCGGCTATGGGTAATGAACGGGTCTTTTGGCAATCGTGAGCAAGTCCTATCAGCACTGGCGTCTGCCAGTGAGAACGGCGGTGCTTGAAAGCAAAGGCGCGATCATAAAAACCGCCCCCCATGCCGAGACGATTCCCTTGCGCATCAAACCCCACCAACGGCATCAGCACCAGATCAAGACGCCATGGCTTGATCTGCAAGCGGCGGTTGGGTTTTGGTTCGCGTATGCCGAAGCGGTTGCGTATCCAGCGTTGTTGCGGCAGCAGGCGCTGAAAACTCATGTGCGTGCTCGGCCAGCGGTGCAATACCGGCAGGTAGCAATGTTTGCCTAGTTTGCGGCAGCGCGCGATGAGCGGGGAGGGGTCGATCTCGCCATCAGCCGCCAAATAGAAGGCAATATGGCGGCTGCGAGTAAACAGGCTGCTTTGGCCGATGCGCCGTGCTAATCGTCGGCTAGCCTGTTTTTGGGCGCCTCGACTCAGGTTTTGACGAGCAGTGCGCAGTTGTTTGCGTAGTTGCTTACGGGAGTCGGGCGTCATGAAAAAGGTCCCCGGAGTGCCGCTGTCGGGTTAGCCCTTGAACCCGAAAGTTCAAGGTGGGGGACACGGCGCTGCCTCAGGCTTTCCGTCATGCGGACATGCACACTGGCAACAACGCGTGGCCTCCTAATACAGGAGTATCGGCTCAGGGACATCTCCGACTGGCAAACACCCCAGGGATGTTGCTCACTATACAGAAATCCCGACTCGACTTCGATGCCGATAGGCCGATTGTTGTTTAAATGGGTTGGTATTCGGTGTGGCAAGGCCGCCAGCGAAGTAGATGATCGCTGGCGCAATATTCAGTTCTGGTGATTTTCCAGTGCTTGATCGAGGCGTTTAACTAAATCGCTGATTTGCGTCTTTTGCTCGTTCAGAGCGCCGCTTTGATCGTGATTGCCGGTCAGCATTTCATGGCTGATATTCAGCGCTGCCATGACAGCGATGCGTTCAACGCCAATGACTTTTCCGCTGTTGCGGATGTCGCGCATAGTGGTATCAAGATGTCGCGCAGCCTGCTCGAGGTTGCTGCGTTCTTCGGGCGGGCAGCTAACACGATACTCCTTATCGAGTATGTATAAGGTGACGGTCAGGGGTTGGCTCATGAGTCGTGCTCCAGAGATTTGAGTCGCAGTATCATGGCTTCGACCTTCTGACGGGCCAAATCGTTCTTTTCAATTAACTGTACGCGCTCATCCCGCCATAGACGCTCCTGCGCAAGCAGGTGTTGATTCTGCAATTTTAGCTGGTCGCAGAGGTCAATCAGTTGGGTGATACGCTGTGTGAGTACGTCGATATCGGGTGCGTCCATTGGTGCCATTCTGTCTTCCCGGTGTGGAGCCACTATAGAGGCGGCCTGAAAGGTGGTCAAACCTCGCGCAATGGGCGTTCGGTTTGGGCTTGCCGACGGCGGGGCGGTAGATTTCCACCTTGCCGGGCAGGCACAATAGACTCACATTAGTTCATCTGCTTCGAGCGTCCGCGTACAGGTCATAGCATACCTGTAATCCAAACCCGCAGCAGTGTCTGTTTCTCACTTCCAGGAGGCCCGGAAACCACTATGGCTTTGATCCCTGCCGTTTTTGACTATGACCGTTACGCTGAGATCTGCAACGATGTGGGGGCGGTAGGTCGCCCGGCTGAGTTACACGGCCACTTGGTTGGCCGCCTTTCGGCTGGCGCGCGACTCGATCACACCACTTGGCTGGCCGTCGCGAATGAGCTGCTTGACGGCTCTGGCAGTTTGTCCGAGGCCGGCAAGGTGGCGCTAATTCAGCTTTATGACGCGAGCCTGGCAGAGCTAGCCGGCAGCGGCTTTGAGCTTAATCTGGTGCTACCCGATGACAACGCCACCATTGATCACCGCACCGAGACGCTCGGTCAGTGGTGTGAGGGTTTTCTGGCTGGGTTTGGCTTGGTCGAGCGCAGCGATGAGCTGAGCGAAGAAGCCGACAGCGTGCTACGTGATTTTGTCGCCATCTCGCAGGTACAAACTGATCTGGATGAGACTGAGGCGAATGAGGTCGATTTCATGGAAGTGATGGAATACGTGCGTATGGCGGTACTTATGGTGTTCAGTGAATGCCAGCCAGCGACTTCCGAGCAGGACACACCACCCGCATCACTGCATTGATCGAGGTCTTCATGCAAATCAGCAAGCAGGATTACGCCCGCCGCCGCAAGGCACTGATGAACCAGATGGAACCCAACAGTATTGCGATTCTGCCGGCCGCGCTTGTCTATGTGCGTAACCGTGATGTAGAACACAATTATCGTCAAGACAGCGACTTTCAATACCTCACCGGTTTCCCCGAGCCGGAAGCGGTGGCCGTTCTTATTCCCGGTCGTGAGCATGGCGATTACGTGCTGTTCTGCCGCGAAAAAGACAAAGAACGCGAGCTGTGGGACGGCTACCGTGCCGGACAGGAAGGTGCGGTCAGCGAATACGGTGCCAGCGATGCCTTCCCGATTACTGACGTAGACGACATTCTGCCGGGTCTGATTGAAGGGCGCACTCGGGTTTATTATGCGATGGGTGCTAATCCGGAGTTTGATCGCCGCCTGACCAACTGGATCAACCAAATTCGCAGCAAGGCACGCTTGGGTGCGCAACCGCCGAGTGAGTTTGTTGCCCTCGATCACCTGCTGCACGATATGCGTCTGTACAAAAGTGCGGGCGAGCAGAAGGTCATGCAGCGCGCTGCGGATATTTCCTGTGAGGCGCATACGCGTGCCATGCAAGTCTGCCGGCCTGGCATGTACGAGTACCAGCTGGAAGCCGAGCTGCAGTACACCTTTATGCGCCACGGCAGCCGTTCGCCAGCCTACTCTTCGATTGTCGCAGCTGGCCGCAATGCCTGCATTCTGCATTACACCGAAAACACGGCACAGATTCGCGACGGCGACCTTATTTTGATCGATGCCGGCTGTGAGCTGGACTGCTACGCCAGTGATATCACGCGTACTTTCCCGGCCAACGGGCGCTTCAGTCCAGAGCAGCGTGCGATTTATGACATTGTTTTGGCCGCGCAGTATGCCTCTATCGAAGTAATAGGGCCGGATCGCAGCTGGAACGAGTCGCACGACGCAAGCCTGCGGGTGATAACCGCCGGCCTGGTCGACCTGGGTCTGCTTAAGGGCGATGTTGATGAGTTGATTGCGACTGAAGCCTATCGCCGTTTCTATATGCATCGGGTCGGACATTGGTTGGGCATGGACGTGCACGACGTTGGGGAATACCGCGTTGGTGGCGTCTGGCGTGCGCTGGAGCCGGGCATGGTTATGACCGTTGAACCGGGCATCTATATATCGCCGGATGACGACAGCGTGCCGCGCAAATGGCGTGGTATTGGTATCCGTATTGAGGATGACGTGATCGTCACCAAGACCGGCTGCCAAGTATTAACGGATAAAGTGGTCAAAGACCCGGACGAAATCGAAGCGCTTATGGCAGCTGCGCGCCAGCTTGAGGCCGAGCCCGCGTGAGTCAACTGATCAGCATTGTCGGCGGCGGCATGGTGGGTGCCAGTCTGGCGTTGGCATTGCAGACGCACGCGCAACAGCGTGGCTGGCAGTTACAGTTGATCGAAGCTCAGCCGCCGGGCAGCGCTGGCGCCCAGCCGAGTTACGATGCGCGCTCCACCGCGTTATCGCATGGCAGTCGGCTGTTGCTTGAGCGGCTCGGCGTCTGGTCAGCTTTGGCGCAACGCGTTGAGCCTATTGAGCATATTCACGTGTCCGACCGGGGTCATCCGGGCGTCACCCGCCTGTCGGCACAGCGCGAGGGCGTTCCAGCGCTCGGCTATGTAGTTGAAAATGCGGTGCTCGGTGAAGCCTTGCTTGGCGGGCTGGATCATTCGGTGGTCAGCTGGCAAGCGCCAGCGCGGGTAACCCGAATTACCGCCGCAGAGCAAGGCTACCAGCTAGCGCTTGAGGCAGAACAGGGTGAGGCACACCAGCGTGCGGACTTGGTGGTCATCGCCGATGGCGGGCGTTCTGGTCTGCTTGAGCAATTGGGTATCTATCGCCAGAGCCGCGCATACGATCAAACCGCGATTATTGCCAATATCACCAGCGCCAATGGGCATGCCGGTGTGGCTTACGAACGTTTTACTGAAAACGGTCCGTTGGCGCTACTGCCGATGTCGCAAAACCGCAGTGCACTGGTCTGGACGTTGCCTGCTGCGGAAGCGGCAGCGGTGGCTGATCTGCCAGACGCTGCGTTTTTAGCACGCCTGCAATCGGCTTTTGGTTTTCGCATGGGCGCGCTGAAAAAAGTGGGCGCGCGACACAGCTATCCACTCAGTTTGATTGAGTCTGAAGAGCAGGTGCGCTCGGGGCTAGTGGTATTGGGTAACGCGGCGCATAGCCTGCACCCGATTGCCGGCCAGGGCTTTAACCTGTCGCTGCGCGACGCCATGGCGCTGGCTGATTGCCTGCTGCACGCTAAGCCGGAGCAGGCGCCTGGTGATCTGCGCGTGTTGCAGCGTTATTTGCAGCAGCAACAGGCTGATCAGCGTCAGACCATTGCCTTGAGCGACTGGTTAACGCGGCTGTTTAGCAATCAGCGACCGGTGTTGACTGCCGGGCGCAACCTTGGACTATTGGGGATGGACATAGTCTCGCCCTTGAAAACCGTCTTCGCGCGTCAGGCCATGGGGTTGAAAGGATGAGTACAGCAGCGCAGCAGCCAGGCTCAACACAGGATTTCGACCTATTGATTGTGGGTGCCGGCATGGTGGGTTCTGCGTTGGCCTGTGCCATGGCCGATACCCGTTTACGCATTGGCCTGTTGGACAGTCAGCCGTTGGAGTCCATTCCAGCGCCAACCACAGCCTCCGGATTTGATCCGCGCGTCAGCGCGCTCAGCGCTGCATCCGAGCAAATTCTCAAATCGTTGGGCGCTTGGCAGCGACTGCCGACAGGTGCAGGCGCTGGCTATCGCAGCATGTGCGTGTGGGACGCAGAGGGTACGGGTGAAGTGCATTTCGATGCGCAGTCGTTGGGTGAGTCTCGGCTCGGGCACATTGTTGAGAATTATCAGGTGCAAAATGCCCTGCTGCAGCAACTCACCGCCAGCCGCGTAACCCTACTGCCAAAGGTCACAGTGCAAGGTCTGGTGCGTGAAGACACCGGTTGGCGGCTGGACGGCACCGATGGACAGCGGCTGCGTGCGCCTCTGGTGATAGCAGCAGACGGAGCGCGATCTCGGCTGCGCGAACTAGCAGGTTTTGCCATGCGTGAGTGGGATTACCTGCATCACGCCCTAGTGACCACGGTGGAGTTGTCCGAACCGCATCAGCACACCGCTTGGCAGCGTTTTCTGCCCAGCGGCCCGCTGGCCTTTTTGCCGCTGCCCTCGAAGGGCGAGAAGCACTACTGCTCAATCGTCTGGTCATTGCTGCCACAGCGTGCGGAGGCGATGATGGCGCTGGATGATGTTGCCTTCTGCGCGGCATTAACCGAGGCGCTGGAATCTCGATTGGGGCCAGTGCTCTCGGCGGATCGCCGAGTCTGCATCCCGTTGCGCCAGCGGCATGCTAAGCAATATGCTATGCCGGGGCTGGTGTTGGTGGGTGATGCCGCGCACAGCATTCATCCGTTAGCGGGGCAGGGCGTGAACCTGGGTTTTCTTGATGCTGCGGTGCTCAGCGATGTGCTGCATGCAGCGCTGGAGCGCGGCGAAAGCCTGGCCGAGCTTGCAGTACTGCAGCGCTACGAGCGCGCGCGTATGGGCAGCAACTTGGCAGTGATGGCAGCAATGGAAGGTTTCGAGCGGCTGTTTCATGCGCAAGCCCTCCCGCTGCGCTGGCTGCGCAATGCGGGTATGACGTTGTTCGATCAGACGCCCCTCGTCAAAGCGCAAGTCATGCGGCGTGCCATGGGGCTGACTGGCGAGTTACCGTCGCTGGCACGGCCCTGATCGCGATAGGTCAGGGCGTATTGCACACCAAGTCGACGCTGACGAACGCTTGGGGTGCAATGAATCGCAACACTAATGCATTGATAAGCTAAAGCTTAATCATTATCATCTAGCCTCTTTTTCCGACCAAGAGGCGTTTCCATGTCAGTGATTCGCAATGCAGCCGTCATTGGGCTCGCACTTAGCACGCTGGGTAGTATTGCTCAGGCCAAAGAACTGGTTGTCTATTCTTCCCGCCAGGATCACCTGATTAAGCCGGTATTCGACCTGTATACCGAAAAGACCGGTACCACCATCCAGTTCATTACCGACAGCGAAGCGCCTTTGCTAGCACGCTTGAAAGCCGAAGGTGCCAATACTCCGGCCGACTTGCTGATTACGGTTGACGCCGGCAACCTCTGGCAGGCCGAGCAGCAGGGCGTGCTACGTGAGGTCAAATCCGATGTGATCGAGGCGAATATTCCAGCTCAGTACCGGTCTGCCAATGGTTACTGGACTGGTTTATCGTTGCGCGCGCGTACTATTGCTTACTCCACTGAGCGTGTCGATCCCGCTACTTTGAGTACTTATGAAGCGTTGGCCGATAGCGAATGGCAGGGCCGCTTGTGTTTGCGTACTGCCAAGAAGGTATACAACCAGTCGCTGACGGGCACTATGATCGAAACTCTGGGCCCGGAGCGCACCACGGAAGTATTGCAGGGCTGGGTCAATAATCTCGCTACACCGGTATTTCCTGATGACACGGCCCTGCTGCAATCCATTGCCGCTGGTCAGTGCGACGTGGGTATCGTCAATAGCTACTATTTCGGTCGCCTTGAAGTCGCCAACCCTGAGTTGCCGGTCAAGTTGTTCTGGCCGAATCAGGCTGACCGTGGTGTTCACGTCAACATCTCTGGCGCCGGTGTGACCCACTACGCCAAACATCGCCAGGGCGCGATTGCCTTCCTCGAGTGGCTGACCACCGAAGAAGCCCAGCGCGTGTTTGCGGATGTAAACCAAGAATTCCCTGCTAATGAGTCGGTTGCGCCTTCGGCGGAAGTCGCTTCTTGGGGTGAGTTCAAGACCGATAACATTAATGTTGAAGTGGCTGGTCGTCGTCAGGCCGAGGCCATCATGATGATGGATCGGGTAGGCTGGCACTGATCTGCTTCGCGGCAAAGCCTTGATCGGCATTTGTCGATATACTGAACGCCCGGTCAGTTGACCGGGCGTTTTTGTATATGGGCTACCTCGCCTACTCTCTTCCAACAGCCTGCTAGCAGGAGTTGCTGTGCTGCACCGCTCCATCCCTGATAAACGTCGCTGGCGTCTGGTTGCCTACGCTGCTGCGGCCCTGGTTCTGCTGCCGCTGTTAGTGTTGGCGCTGAGTTGGAACAGCCTCGACATGTCGATCTGGACGCATCTGTTGCAGACGCAGATGGCGCGCCTGCTGCGCAATACGCTGGTGTTGACGCTGGGTGTAGTGAGCGGCGTCGTGCTGCTCGGTGTCAGCCTCGCGTGGCTGACCAGCATGTGTGAGTTTCCCGGTAGGCGCTGGTTTGATTGGGCGTTAATGCTGCCCTTTGCCATCCCGGCCTATGTGCTGGCTTTTGTGATGATTGGTTTGCTGGATTTCGCCGGTCCCTTGCAGACCCTTTTGCGTGGGTGGCTGGGCAACGATTTCCGAATGTGGTCGATCCGCTCCACGGGCGGCGTGATCATGGTGTTGGTCTTGGTTTTCTATCCCTACGTTTATATGCTCGCCCGCGGAGCCTTTTTGGCACAAGGCCGGGGTCTCATGGACGCAGCGCGAGTGCTAGGCCATACGCCGTGGCAGGCGTTCTGGCGTGTGGCTTTGCCGATGGCGCGCCCGGCCGTTGGCGCGGGAGCTGCTTTGGCGATTATGGAAACGTTAGCGGATTTCGGCGCGGTGTCGGTATTCAACTACGACACTTTCACCACCGCTATCTACAAAACCTGGTACGGCTTTTTTAGTCTGCAGACCGCCACCCAGTTAGCTAGCCTGCTGCTGTTGTTTGTGCTGGTTGCACTCTACGCGGAGCGGCGCGCGCAGGGCAGCAAGCGTTTCCCAGGAGCCGAACGTCCACGGCAGGGGGCTCTATACCGATTACGTGGCACTCGTGCTTGGTTCGCCTTCGGGTTTTGTCTGCTGGTGCTTTCTGTGGCTTTTATTATTCCCGTTTTGCAATTGCTGTACTGGCTTATCAGTAGTGGCAAAAGTGACTTTGACAGCCGTTACTGGGGGCTGATCCGCAGCACCCTGCTATTGGGGAGTATTGCTGCGCTGGCGACCGTGACTGTGGCCTTGCTGTTGGTCTTGGCACGGCGTCTACAACCGCTGCGCCGAGTGCGCTCGGCAGTGGCGCTAGCTAACCTGGGATATGCGCTGCCGGGCTCGGTGCTGGCTGTGGGTATTATGTTTGCGTTCAGCTTTGCTGATAATCAATTGATCATTCCGCTGCGCACCTGGTTGGGCGCTGAGAACCCGGCGCCTTTGCTGTTGGGTAGTTTGTTCGCCCTGCTGCTGGCTTATCTGATTCGCTTTATGGCAGTTGCCAGCGGCCCGTTAGACACTTCGTTGGCGCGCATCAGACCGGCGCTGCCTGAGGCGGCGCACAGCCTTGGGCATACTGGTCTCAGTGTGCTCTGGCGCATCTATCTGCCGTTGCTGCTGCCGGGCATTTTCAGCGCAGCGTTATTGGTTTTCGTCGATGTGCTGAAAGAAATGCCTGCTACGCTGTTGATGCGGCCTTTCGGCTGGGACACCCTAGCAGTGCGTATTTATGGTTTGACCGCCGAGGGTGACTGGCCGCGCGCGGCACTGCCAGCGCTGAGTTTGGTGCTGGCCGGGCTATTGCCGGTGATTATCCTGGTTCGCCGCTCGGCGCAGCGGCCAGGCTAGGTTCCGTTGGCGCGTTGTTACCGCCGCGTCGGCGTCACTATTGGCACCACTAATCGCACCGTTGGGTGAAGGGCTGCACAGCGCACTGGTTTGCGGCTACAATCCCGGCTTTGAAATCCTACAGACTGAAGGACTGCTGCATGGCATTGCGGACCCCCCTGTACGAACAGCATCTCGCCGCCGGCGGCAAAATCGTCGATTTCGGCGGTTGGGACATGCCCCTCAACTACGGTTCTCAGTTAGAAGAGCACCATCAGGTGCGCCGTGACGTCGGCATGTTCGACGTGTCCCACATGACTGTGGTGGACGTAACCGGTACTGAAGCCCAGAACTATCTGCAATATTTGTTGGCCAATGACGTGGCCCGTCTTAAGTCCTCCGGCAAGGCGCTGTATAGCGGCATGCTGAACGAGCAAGGCGGGGTCATCGACGATCTGATCGTGTATTTGACCGTGGATGGTTACCGGGTGGTGGTGAACGCCGCGACCCGTGAGAAAGATCTGGATTGGATGAACCGTCAGGCTGAGTCATTTGCCGTCACTCTGACCGAGCGTTCTGAGTTGGCTATGATTGCCGTGCAGGGGCCACGCGCTATCGAAGTTGCCAGAAGCGTAGTGACTGATGCTTGCGCCGCGTTGATCAGCGACCTGAAACCTTTTCAAGGGCTGCCTGAAGGTGGCTGGTTTATCGGTCGCACTGGGTATACCGGTGAAGACGGTCTCGAAATCATGCTGCCTGGTGCCGCTGCTCCTGCCTTTTGGGACGCACTCTTGGCTGCCGGCTGCAAACCCTGTGGTCTGGGCGCGCGCGATACCCTGCGTCTGGAAGCGGGCATGAATCTCTATGGCTCGGATATGGACGAAAGCATCTCGCCGCTCGCGGCCAACATGGCTTGGACCATTGCCTGGGAACCAGCCGAGCGCGACTTCATTGGCCGCGCCGCCTTGACCGCCCAGAAAGAGGCTGGCGATCAGCCTAAACAAGTGGGCTTGGTATTGTCAGAGCGCGCCGTTCTGCGCGGTCACCAAAAGGTGATTGTAGAGGGCGTGGGTGAAGGCGAAATCACCAGCGGCACTTTTTCTCCAACGCTGGGCTACTCGGTTGCGCTGGCGCGGGTACCGCGTGACACGGTTATTGGCAGTAGTGCCAAGGTCGAAATTCGCGGTAAGCAGCTTGATGTGCGGGTGGTTAAACCCTGCTTTGTGCGCAACGGCCAGGCCGTCGTTGAGTAAGCCAAGTAAGCTGAATAAATCGAACACCTTTATGTTTATATTTTGAGGACATACCCATGAGCAATATTCCCGCCGATCTGCGTTACGCCTCCAGCCATGAATGGTCCCGTTTGGAGTCCGATGGCACTGTTACAGTAGGCATTACCGATCACGCTCAGGATTTGCTGGGCGATGTGGTGTTTGTCGAATGCCCGGATGTTGGCCGTCAGATCACTGCTGGCGAAGAGTGTGCAGTGGTGGAGTCGGTTAAAGCTGCATCCGATATTTACGCGCCCATCAGCGGCGAAGTCATTGTCGTCAACGAGGCGTTGACCGACTCGCCAGAGCTGGTCAATAGCGAGCCCTATGGCGAGGCTTGGTTTTTCAAAATCAAACCAAGCGATGCCAGCGAGCTGGATAAGCTGTTGGATGCTGACGCCTACGGCGCTGCTATCTGAGCTGTTGTTTCCCCGTTTGCAGTGAAAGCCCTGATTCGCGTCAGGGCTTTTTGCTTTCACTCTTTTGCGCCACTCGTCTTTTGCAGGTAACCATCCATGAGTAACTCCTTCAGCCTCACAGACCTGGAACAGACCGACGACTTTATTCGTCGGCATATCGGCCCTGACGCCGCTGAGCAGCAGGCCATGCTCGATACCTTGGGCGCCACGTCACTGGAAGATCTGGTTAGCCAGACTGTGCCGCAGAGCATTCTGCGCAATGAGTTGTTGGAGCTGGGCGCGCCGCGCAGTGAAGCGGAAGTCTTGAGTTACCTGAAGCAGGTAGCTGCGCGCAACCAAGTGTTTACCTCCTGCATTGGCATGGGCTACCACGGTACCCTGACGCCTACGGTGATCCTGCGCAACGTGCTGGAAAATCCGGGCTGGTACACCGCCTATACGCCTTATCAGCCGGAAATTGCCCAGGGTCGTCTTGAGTCATTGCTGAACTTTCAGCAACTGACCATCGATCTGACCGGTATGGAACTGGCCAGCGCTTCTTTGCTGGATGAAGCGACTGCAGCGGCGGAAGCCATGGCGCTCGCCAAGCGCGTGGCCAAGAGCAAGAGCAACCTGTTCTTTGTAGATGAAGATTGCCACCCGCAAACCATCTCTGTCGTTCTCACGCGCGCCGAAGCCTTTGGCTTTGATGTTGTGGTGGATGATGTTTCCACCTTAGGCGAACACGAGGTGTTTGGTGCGCTGTTCCAGTACCCGACTACGTGGGGCGAGATTCGTGATCTCAAACCCTTGATCCAACAGGTTCAGGCGCAAAAGGGTCTGGCTTGTGTCTCGGCTGATTTGCTGGCGTTGGTCATGTTGACTTCACCCGGCGAGCTGGGTGCTGATGTGGTCTTTGGTTCTGCCCAGCGTTTTGGTGTGCCGATGGGCTACGGCGGGCCCCACGCCGCCTTCTTTGCTACACGTGATGCTTACAAGCGGGCCATGCCTGGTCGCATCATTGGCGTATCGGTAGATACCCGTGGCAACCGTGCGCTGCGTATGGCGTTGCAAACCCGCGAGCAACATATTCGCCGCGAGAAGGCTAACTCCAACATCTGTACTGCTCAGGTGCTGCTGGCCAATATCGCCAGTTTTTACGCTGTTTATCACGGCCCGCAGGGCTTGAAAATTATCGCTGAGCGCGTACACCGTTTGACTGCGATCCTGGCTGCTGGCCTCGAAGCGGTGGGCATCAGCCGTAGCAATCAGAGCTTCTTCGATACCTTGACCCTGAACGTGCCGGGCAAAGCAGGCGAGATTGTTGAGCGTGCCCGCGACGCGCGCATTAATCTGCGCATGATCGACGGCGATGCGGTTGGCGTAAGCCTGGATGAAACCAGCACCCGCGCTAGCGTCGAGGCGCTGTTGGCCGTGGTTGCGGGTACTGCGCACGGCCAGGACGTGACGGCATTGGATTCTCAGGTTGCTGGTAGCGAGCAGGGTATTCCTGCCGCGCTGCGTCGTACCTCCGAGTTCCTAACGCACCCGGTGTTCAACAGCTATCACTCGGAAACCGAGATGCTGCGCTACATCAAGTCCCTGGAGAACAAGGATCTGGCGCTCAACCACTCGATGATCCCGCTCGGCTCTTGCACCATGAAGCTGAACGCCACCACGGAGATGATCCCCATCACCTGGCCCGAGTTTGGCCAGCTGCATCCCTTTGTTCCTTTGGCGCAGGCTGAAGGTTACAAGCAGCTGATCGATGAGCTGGAAACCATGCTGCGCGGTATTACCGGCTTTGATGCCATCTGCATGCAGCCCAACTCGGGCGCGCAGGGCGAGTACGCCGGCTTGCTAGCGATCCGTAAGTATCACGAAGCCAATGATGACGCGCATCGCGACGTCTGCCTGATCCCCACGTCCGCGCACGGTACTAACCCAGCCTCAGCAATGATGGCCAGTATGCGCGTGGTGCTGGTGGCGTGTGATGATCAGGGCAACGTAGATGTGGCTGATTTGCGTCAGAAGGCCGAGGACAATGCTGACAAGCTATCCTGTCTGATGATTACTTACCCATCCACCCACGGCGTGTATGAGGAAGGTATCCGCGAGATTTGCGACATCATCCATCAGCACGGCGGCCAGGTGTACATGGATGGCGCTAATCTGAACGCACAGGTGGGTCTGACCCGCCCGGCGGATATTGGTGCCGACGTGTCGCACATGAATCTGCACAAAACCTTCTGCATTCCGCACGGCGGCGGTGGCCCTGGTATGGGCCCTATCGGCGTGAAGGCGCATTTGGCACCCTTCGTGGCTAACCACCCGGTTGTGCCGCTGGATGGCCCCAATCCGCAGAACGGCGCGGTTAGTGCCGCACCTTGGGGTAGTGCGAGCATTTTACCGATCAGCTGGACCTACATTGCACTGATGGGCGCGATTGGCCTGCGTCAGGCGACGGCGGTGGCGATTCTCAACGCCAACTATCTGGCCAAGCGTCTGGGTGATGCTTATCCGGTGCTATATAGCGGCCGCAACGGACGGGTGGCGCACGAGTGCATTATTGATATTCGTCCGCTCAAAGCTGCGTCAGGGATTACCGAGGAAGACGTCGCCAAGCGTTTGATGGACTTTGGCTTCCATGCGCCGACCATGTCGTTCCCGGTGGCCGGTACGCTGATGATCGAGCCGACCGAGAGTGAATCCAAGGCTGAGCTGGATCGCTTCGTGGATGCGATGCTGACGATTCGCGCGGAGATTCGGAAGGTTGAGCATGGCGAGTGGACAGCGGAAGACAACCCGCTGCACAACGCGCCACACACCCTGGCAGACATCACGGGCGACTGGCAACGTGCCTACACCCGTGAAGAAGCCGTATTCCCGCAGAGTTGGGTCGCGGCTAATAAGTTCTGGCCGAGCGTTAACCGTATCGACAACGTTTATGGTGACCGCAACCTGTTTTGCGCCTGTCCACCGATTGAGTCTTACGAGGACTGATCCGGTTGCTCGCGCGGCAGTGTTAAACACACCTCGACGCCACCGGCGTCGAGGTTGTATAGCTTGATCTGACCGTGATGCAGTTGCGTGATCTCACTGACAAAGCTCAACCCCAAGCCGGTGCTCTTGCGCTGGCTATCGGGTCTGGGCAATGAATAAAAGCGCTCGAACACCCGAGCCAGCGCGTAGTCCGGCACCGCCGGGCCATCGTTGCGTACTTTCAACTGCAATGGCTCTTCACTCTCCCCGCATAGCTCCACTTCCACCCGCCCTTCGGGCAGACAGAACTCGATGGCGTTATCGAGCAGATTACTAATGGCCTGTTCCAGCAGAAACGCCTCGCCCTGGAGCAGCGTGTCACCCTGGCAACTCAACTCAAGCTGCAGTTGTTTCTTCTGTGCCAGCGGGCGTTTGGCTTCCAGCTCATGGTGCAGAATCTCGGCCAGGTCGAGCTCTTCCGGCTGCTCTAGCTGCTGACGTTTTTCTACGCTGGCGAGTGACAGCAGACGATCGACCAAGCGTTGCAGGCGCGCAGACTCGTGATCGATATTACCAAGGAAGCGTTCGCGCATAGTGTCCGGTACGCCGGCTTCCTGCAGCAATTCAGCGGCGCCACGAATAGCCGATAGCGGTGATTTCATCTCGTGGGTCAGGGTGTGCACGTACTGCTCAACGTAGGCCTTGCCGTCGATCTCCTGGCGCATGGCTTCGGTGGCGCGGGCTAGCCGATCGAGCTCGCGGTCACCCAACACGGGTGGGCTGACGCGTTCACCATGCCGCGCGCGTTCCACGTAATTCACCAGCCGGCGAATCGAACGGGTCATCCAGATCGACATCGCCGCGCCGAGCAGTAGCGCACACAGCAGAATGATGCCGCCGCGCTGCCAGAAATATCCGTGCGCCAGGGTAATAAAGGGATGCAGGCTGGCGGTGGGTTTGCCGAGCGACAGCACGCCAAGCAGGCGGTCGCCGTCGATAACCGGAGCGCCAACGTACATATAACTGGTGTTCTCGTCGTCCGGGTCGGTGCGCGTGGTGCGCGCGCCGTATTCACCACGCAGAGTCATAGCGACGTCGCGCCAGTCGGAAAAGTCGCTGCCGATCAGGCTCGGGTCACTGTGATAAATCAGCTGGCCGCGATTATCGGTGAGATACACCACCAGCTCGCTCTGGGTTTTATGCCGTGACCAGATATGCGCGTCCAGCGGCCGCTTAAGGTAACGCTGTACGGCTTGATTAAAGGGTGAACCTTCGCTGAAGCCCTCATCCCAGTGCAGGCTGGCGACTTCTGCCAACAGATTGCTGCTGTCGACCAATACCTCCTCGCTGGCCTGGCGCACGGAGGAGGGGACTTGATTGAGGATGCTGTTGAGAAACAGCACCGTGGCTAGTCCGGCCAGCAGAAACCAGGCGATCAGAATGCGTGTGCTGAAGCTCATGTGCGGCGCAGCTCAATGCTGTAGCCAAGCCCGCGATGGGTAACTATGGGGTCGTTGCTCGGTAGGATTTTTTTAAGTTTGGTGCGAATGCCCTTTATGTGTGTATCGATTACCCGGTCCAGGCTAGCGGCGGGATCACTCCAAGCTGCATCCATTAACTGGTCTCGGCTAAGAATGTGTTCAGGATGGCGCAGCAGGGCGCTAAGGATCAGGTATTCGTAGCGGGTCAGTTCTAACCACTGCTGGTGATAGCGAATACGTTTGCGCTCTTCGTCGTGCACAAAGAGCGCGTCCTCCGTTGGCTCACTTGGCGCTGCGGCAGGGCGAGCGCGGCGCAAAATCGCGCGCACGCGGGCGGATATCTCGCGCGGGCTGAACGGCTTAACCACATAATCGTCGGCGCCGATTTCCAGCCCGACGATGCGATCCACCTCTTCCTTGCGCGCGGTCAAAAACATGATTGGCACTGCGGAAAATTGGCGGATGCGGCGGCAGAGTTCAAAGCCGCTTTCGTCCGGCAGACCAACGTCGAGTACCACCAAATCCACTGGGTTTTGCTTTAGCCAGCTCATACCATCGCGGGCTAACCCGCACCAGTGAGCCTCAAAGCCCTCGGTGGTCAGCGCATAGAGCAGCGCATCGGCGATGGCCGGCTCGTCTTCAATGATCAGTATTTTATCGCCCATGCCGGCGTTCCTTGTATGCGCTATTGCTGCGGCTGCGCTTCGGGTTCTGATTGTGGCGTTTTCCCGTGCGCTAGTGCAATCACCCGGTGGGTTCCAGCCAGGCACTGACCACGTAACGCATCGGGCCACCGCTGGTCAGCGCGGCAAACGGGAAGCAGGTTACCAGCTGTAGCTCGGCGTGGCTGTGTTGCAGGGCGATCTGTTCATACCGGCTATCCACCACCCGCTGGCTAGCGATGCGGTACACGTACTCTTGTCCGTCGGCGGCCTGAACGCGCAACTGCTCGCCATCCTTGAGTCGCTGTAAAAAGGCAAAGTGGCTGTCCTGGTGGCCAGCCAACAGCAGGGTGCCGAGGTCGCCGGGTTGAACGCCGTTATCGAGTTGGCCTGGCCCGAAGGCCAGCGCCTGACCGCTAACCCCGGAGAGCACGTAACTCACCTCGCCGTTGGGGCCACTCAAGCGCGCGACGGGCCAGGTGTCGGCCCAGGCCCAGGGTTTGACCGGTTGCCCGCTGGCGAGTTGCTGCTCCCACGCGTGGGCAATCAACCACTGCGCCAGTATCGCTTTGCCCTGTAACCAGAGCCCCTGCCCGGCGAGCCCGAAGGCGCCGAGCAGCAGGCCGAGCGCGATCATCTTACGCATGGGCTGGACGGCGCCAGAACAGTAGCGCTAACGCCGCCAACAGGAGCAGTGCTGACAGACTCCAGATGCGCGCCAAACCGAGCGAGGTTTGTGGGTACATACGATGATCAACCGGATTCAGGTTAGCAATCTGCTGTGAGTGCAGCGGCGTGTTCGAATCACGCACCTGCACCTGCTCGACCGCAACAAAACTGGTGTAGTTGCTCAGCAGTTGGTGCTGCAGCGCGACCTCCAGCACGGCAGGGCGAACCTTGCTCTCATCCGTACCGCGTTTGATTTGATCCATCAGCGCTTCGATTTTACTGCGTGCCCACAGCCGTGCGACGCCGTTGTGCTGCTGATCGGCAGGCAGCTTTAACTCCTGCTGCCAAGGCTCGGGTTGCTGGCCATGCAGGGTGATCTGTTCTGGCATTCGGTTAAGCTTCATGGCGACCACCAGCGGCTGTCCTGCATAAAGGTCGGGTAATTTCTCAGGCCAGATCTCAGCTTGAATACCCTCGGGGAGGGTGATGCTCAGGTTGGTCAGTACCGGCGACTCGAGCTTCTCGAATAGGCGGTTCATGGCCTCGGTTACGCCTTCGCTTTCGTTTATCGGGGTGAACTGCCCGCGACCCAGCTCGGCGGCCTTGCGCAGCAGGTAGTTATTCGGTGCAGCACCAATACCGACGGTGAACAGCCGTGATTGACGCAGACGCTGATGAATCATGCTGAGTACTTCCTGCTCGTTACTGACCGATCCATCGGTGATAAAAATTAGCTGCCGCAGGTAGCCTGGCTCGTTGGGTTGGCTCAGTGCATCGCGCAGCACGGGGAGCATTTCGGTGCCGCCATCCGCATTAAGACCGGCGACCCATTGGCTGGCCTGTGCGAGGTTGTCCGGGCTGGCTAGCTGCGGCTCGCGGAACAGCATGCTGTGATAACTGTTGAATTCCAGCACGTTGAAGCGATCTTCCGGCTGTAATCGGCCCAGTGCGTGAATCAAGCTGCGCCGAGCCTGGCGAATGCGTTCGCCCTGCATCGAACCAGAGGTGTCGATAATCAGCATAACCTCGCGCGGCTGACGCTCAGAGCTGGCCGGTTGCGCTGCTGGCGAGAGCATCAGCAACGCGTAATGACCTTCACCCACCTGCTCGCTGAATACTGCAGCCTGATTGCCGGCGGCGGGCATTTGCCATTCGAGCACGAAGTCACGATCCATGCGCACCGGGTTCTGCGCCAGACGAATACCGTAGCCCCGGCCATCATAGTCAGCGCTAAGCTGGTGGCTTGGGCTGCGCACCTGCTCCAGCTGCATGCCTTGATCCAGATAGATATTTAGCCGCGCGTGATGCGATGCAGTATCAGCCTCATCTGCGGTAATGATGGAGCCTTCGGGGTGTGCCTGTGAGGTGCTTGAGTGCGGCGCTGGCTGATCGCTCGCTTGTGGCTTGGCGGCGTAGCGCGGTGTCATGGTGAGCGGCAGGCGCAGGCTGTACTTATTAGCATCCGGTACCAGCAGCTCGGTGTATTCCAGCGTAACGGTGATCTGCTCGCCAGCGGCGATATTGGCCACCGAGGTGCGAAACAGATTGGGCCGTTGCTGTTCGGTCAGCCCGGTGCTCTGGCCGTTGCGTTTGGCCTGCTCGTATATCGCTTTGGCCTCAGCCTTCTCGTGAATCTGTCCGACGATTTTCCGCTCTCCTATGTCCAGCGTCATGCCGTGTACGGCAGCATTCTCGCTAAGCGGCAGCACATAGCTGCCTTCGGCGAAGGCGTCGCCGGGGTTGGCAAAATGCTGGCGCACGCGTACCTGCGCAATGGGGCCGCTGATCTGTACATCCACATCGGTGTTGAGCAGTAGCGCCGGCTGCCAGTCAGACTGAGCGTTGGCGCGAAGTAGAAATAGCCCGGTTTGTGGCTGCTGGTTGTCGGGCTCGCTTGCCAGTAAGTGCTGGCAGAACAGGCTGCTGAGGATAAATATCCATGCGATCACAGGCTTCATGTTGAGTCTCCCTGGTTGAGTGATGTTCTCAGTCTGAGGAGTCTGTTTGTGCGCTTGATGTGGTTTGTGTGTGCTTTGAATTTATTTTGCGGGCGACCTTGAATCGCCAGTCTGCGAGTGAGCACAATCGGCTGCGACGGTGACTACGTTCTGGTGCGGAGCGTCTGCCAAGGGTACATTAGGAAGCATCTGTAACAGCACCTGCCACTCGGCGGCGTTGGCCGTCACCACTTGATCGAAGCACGCTTCGATGTTGCGCGGGGCCTTGACTGTTCGATGTCCGATTCAGCCACAGGAGTCAAACTCGCCGATGAGTGAAGCTGACAAGCACGCCATTCATACCGAACTCGATGCGATTGCCGAAGCGCTGGACAAAGGCAAGCATAAGCGTGTGCGCAAATTGTTGCGCGTGATGCATCCGGGCAAGGTCGCCAGCGTGCTGGAAGCGCTTGATCCTGAGCAGCGGCGGGTTGCGTGGCAGCAGGTCGATGACAATACCGAAGAGCACGTATTGCGGCATCTGGACGCGCTGATGGCAGCTAGCCTGCTGCGCGATCCGCATGACGATGCGCTCTCGGATGAGTTGGATGAAGACGACGAGCACGGCGCAACCACACAGATTGCGCGCGTGCGTGACTCCCTGGAGGCGGGCAAGCACAAGCGCGTCGGTAAGGCGTTCCGACAGATGCATCCGGCTAAGGCTGCTGGCTTGCTTGAGGCCTTGCCACCCGATGAACGCAGCACCGTCTGGGACATGCTCGACGCGGAGCGCGCGGGCAAGATTCTGGTGCATCTGCACGATGAAGTGCGGGCCCGGCTGGCGCTGGAGATGGACGAGCAGGAACTGGCCGCAGCTGCCCAGAAGCTAGACCTGGATGATCTGGTTGACCTTATTCAGGATCTGCCTGCAGGCAATGGCCGCCGCCTGTTGCAGACGATGGACGTGCGCAAGCGGCAACAACTACTGTCGATGCTGTCCTACCCTGAGGACTCAGCTGGCGGCTTGATGAATACCGACCATTTGTCGGTGCGTGCAGATGTGCGTGTGGGCTCGGTACTGCGTTATCTCCGTTTGCTGGAAGATCTGCCTGATCATACCGATAAGGTCATGGTGGTCGATCGTAAGAACCGCTATCAAGGCGTGCTGCGCCTTAGTCGCCTGGTCACCAGTCCGCCTGAGATGCAGGTTGGCGAAGTGATGGATGCCGACTTCAAGGCTCTGGATGTAACCCTTACCAGCAATGAAGTAGCCCGGCGCTTTGAAGATCTGGATATTCTCTCGGCGGCGGTTATCGATGATGAGGGCGTGCTGCTTGGTCGTATCACGGTGGATGACGTCATCGATATCATCCGCGAAGATTCCGAACGCGCGATGATGAAACTGGCCGGCCTCAACGATGAAGCAGACATGTTCGCACCCGTGCTAACCAGTGCGCGGCGGCGGGCGGTTTGGTTGGGCATCAATCTGGTTACGGCGTTTCTGGCGGCTTGGGTGATTGGTTTGTTTCAGGGCACGCTGGAGCAGATTGTAGCGCTGGCAGTGCTCATGCCGATTGTGGCCAGCATGGGCGGCATTGCCGGAAGTCAGACACTGACGCTGGTGATTCGCGGATTGGCGCTGGGGCAAGTGGAGGGAGGCAACGCGCGGTTGCTGTTAGCAAAGGAGCTGGGGATTGGCTTTCTCAACGGGCTGGTTTGGGCAGCGGTGGTAGCAGCGCTGGCGTATGTTTGGTTTGGCAGTTGGCAGATTGGCGCGATTATCGGCGCCGCCATTCTGCTTAATTTGCTATGCGCTGCCTCGTCGGGGTTGTTGATCCCTTTGCTGCTGCGCCGTTTTGGGATTGATCCGGCGCTGGCAGGTAGCGTTATTCTTACTACGATAACCGACGTAGTCGGCTTCCTCTCCTTTCTTGGTCTTGCAACGCTGTTTCTGCTTTAACGGCCACTCAGGCGATTGGGTTGCTAACGCTCTCGATCTCGCGCTTGACGGCCATGGGGTCATCAATGTTCTTGAAGGTCACATCGCTGATACCGCGACCGGTCAGTTTGATGGTGCCGTAGCCAAACATGCGCCCCCAAATGCTTTGCTCGATTTCCACGGTCTCGATGGAGGTCAGCTTCATCTCTTCGGTATGTCGGCTGATGATGCCTTTCTTCAAGATCACTCGCTTGTTGGTCACGCCTTGCTCAATCGAGCGCAGACGAAAATACTCGTAGATCGCCACCAACCAAGTGATCCCAAGGGTAGGAATGCCCAACACGATCCAGCAATACATAGGGACTTTGGCAAACCAGTGCAGCTGAAAAATGGTGCGGACCGCTTCGCCGTCGGAAAGGGATTCTTCGATATAGGACATGGAGCACTCGCTGGCAGTTGTGGGGCTATCTGGTAGACGACTTTACCCAAAAGCAGCAGCTGGCGACAGCATCAAGGGGTTATTTGCATGCTCTCGAGCAGGCGCTGCATGGCATATTGCTCGACGTGGATAAAGCCCTCACCGGGACGGTCGAGGTCTAGCACTATGGTGGTCAGCGCGCCAAAGGCCAATGCCATCGGGATCACCGCGATGAGGCGCCGCGCGCCCGAGGTGCCAGCCTGCGCGCCGAGGGTGATCATGCTTAGCGCGGCGATCAATAACAGCGTCAGGCGAATGCTTTCAGGAATGCGGTCATACAGTACGCCAGCAATACGCACTTCCTGCATATCGATCATGTCATTCAGCGCATTGGTCAGCATCATGCTATTGGGGCCAGGGTTGGCTATGTCAGCCGCGGCCATTAAATTCCAGAGCTCAGTTTGCAACTCTGCGGATGCTTTGATCAGCTCCTCGACGCTGTAATCTTGCAGATGATTTACCCGCAGGTCCACGTATTCGCGCAGCAGGGTTTTCATCGGATCGCCATAACGCGCGTCGATAAGATCGGTGCGCAGGTAGGTTGTGCCGATGGCGTTGGCTTCCTGCAGCACGTTCTCCTTGCGCACGGAATGTTGGTTAGCTGCCATTGAGAATACAAAGGCTAATAAAAACGCGAGCATGGCCAGCACCCCGCCAACGATAGGGCCTAGAGCACCTGCTGCATCCGCATCATTGTCGGAACGTGCGGTGCGGCCAATCTGAAAGCCGATTTCAAAAAATAGGATGATCAGCAGCACCAGACTCAGATAGACCATTTCGATGGGTAGAAAGTCGAGCAATTGCAGGGCCATAGCAACTCCGAGAAAAGATGTTAGGACTCAGGTGCATGCTGCTGACAGAGGCGCTTACTGAGTGGTTGGCGTATTTCTGCGCGGATGAATGAATTCATAGCTGATTTGCCGGTGCTGTCAAACCATGGCGATACCTCTGAACAATTATTAGCTTGCTAAATAGTTTTCCAGTAGTACTATTGTTAGCAAGCTAACTATATTGATCATTGTTGTCGGAGTCTGGTTATGAGCGCACTGAATACGGCTATATTGCCACTGCACGAAACCTTAAAGCCGTCCATGGGAGCAGCCATGGGGCGTGTGCACAGGCTTTGGCGTAGCGCGCTCAATCAGGCGCTCGGCGAGTTGGATATGACCGAGGCGCGATTGGCCGTGATGATGCATCTCGACAAGGTAGGCGAGGGCTGTACCCAGCAAGCGCTGGCCTCTGAGCTGGCTATCGAGATGCCATCGCTGACGCGCACGCTGAATCAGCTTGAGGAAAAAAAGCTGATCGAGCGTCGTCGGGATGCGGCTGACGGCCGTGTGCATTGCTTGTGGTTTACCGCGGCAGGGCGTGAGCAAGTGTGCATGCTTGAAGCGCATATTGCCGAGGTCCGCAAGGATATTTACCAGGGTCTGACAGATCAGCAGCTGGATGCCTTCGCCGAGGTGCTTATAAGCATGGAGCACAACGTGCGGGCGTTGCTTGGCAATCAGCAGGAGGTAAGTGAATGACACCCGATCAGCTTTTTGCGCGCTGGGTCCGCGTATCGCTCATTATTTTCGCGCTGGTGTTCGCTTATTTTCTCGCCGCTGACCTGTGGATGCCGCTCACGCCGCAATCACGGGTGATGCATCCGGTTATTCGCATCGCGCCGCAAGTCAGCGGCCAGATCATTGAAGTGCGCGTGAAGGACAACCAGCATGTACGGGCCGGCGATCTGTTGTTCAGCATAGATCCGCGCTCCTATGAACTGGCGGTACAACAGGCCCAGTTGGCAATGGAAGCAGCCGGGCGCGATAACGAAGGTTATGATGCATCGCTTGCAGCGGCGGAGGCCGAGGTGCGCTCAGCGCAGGTACAGGTCAATGAGTTGGCGCGGGAGCACAAACGTATGAGCACCTTGTTGGCTAGCCGTAACGTCTCGCAGCAGCTCTACGATCAAACTCAATCCAGCTATCAGGGAGCCCAATCCAGCCTTGCCAGCGCCAAGGCGCGCGCCGAGCAGTTGCGCGTGCAACGCGGCATAACCGATGAAGATAACCTGCGCCTGCGTCAGGCACGTAATGATCTGGAGCGCGCCGAGTTGAATTTGAGTTACACCGAGGTGCGCGCAGAAACCGACGGCATCGTCTCCAACCTGCAGATCAAGCCCGGCACCTACGCGGCAGTGGGTAACTCATTAGCGGCGCTGGTCAGTGATGAAGCGGATGTCATTGCCGATTTCCGCGAGAAATCATTGGTGCATATGGCTGTTGGTGAAGAGGCTGCGGTGGTGTTTGATGCGTTGCCGGGCCACGTGTTTACCGCGCGGGTGACTGCCGTAGACGCCGGAACCTTACAGGGCCAGTTGATGCCCGATGGCAGCCTGGCCGCACCGGAGACCTCTGACCGCTGGGTACGAGATGCCCAGCGTCAGCGCATTCATCTAGCGCTAGACGAGACGCCCGAACTGCTGGCACAGCTTCCCTCCGGCTCGCGCGCTACAGTTCAGCTGTATCCGGTGGGTGGTCTTGCGGCGCTATTGGGTGGCTTGCAGATTCACTTGGTCAGTCTCATGCACTACATCTACTGAGGCCGGCATGAGACCTCTATTGCTGACCAGCAAGAAGCAACTGGACGCCAATGACGTGCGTCAGTGCCTGCGTATCGCTTTCGGCGGCATGCTGGGTTTTCTGCTCTGCAAGCTAATGGGCTGGAATTACGGCGCTTTCTTTGTGGTGCAGCCCATATTGCTGCTGGGCATGGTGCCGAAGCTGAACGGTCATGTGATGCGCCAGTTCATCGCCAACATGCTGGTAGTGAGCTTCTCGGTGCTGATCATTCAGGGGATGTTCGGCGACAAACCGGTGCCCATGACGATCATGGTGATCGCGATGTTTGCCTTGCTGTTTCGCGAGATGAGCCGCGGGCCCAACTTCCTGTTTGGTGCCATGGCGGTGGTCAATATGTCGATGCAGCTGCACTTCGCCAGCTACCCGACGGCCGACATTGGCGACATAGTCGCCTCCAACATCGTCTCGGTCTTCACCACGCTGGGCATCGCCATGCTGATGCAGGTGCTCTTCGCCGATGTCGAGCCACGCCAGCCGCGGCAAATGCCGAACAAGCCCCTGACCAATCAACGCCACGAAGTGATACTGGCCACCACCGTCGCTACGCTGTCATTCATCGTGTTTCAGGTGTTCAACTTGCAAAGCGGTCTTTCGGCTCAGGTTGCCAGCATTCTGGTGCTGTTTCCGCTGAACTGGAAAGGCGCCGGACCGGCGGGCTGGAACCGCGCCCTGGGTACACTGGTGGGCTGTAACGTCGGCCTGGTGGTGCAATTTGTATTGCTGGATCACTTTGATGTGCTGCCTTTTGTCGCGGCCGGACTCTGGGTCAGCCTAATGTTGTTTGCCCGAATTCACCTGCTCGAAGGCGGCTCCGGCGCTGGCTTCGCCGCGCTCACCACCATGGCCATCCTGTTCGGCCAGTACCTCACGCCGCGCCAGGACCTGTTCTATAGCGATCTGTATCGCTTTGCCTCCCTGTCCATTGCGGTGACGTTATCGCTGACGGCGGTGTATTTGATGCACCTGTTGTTGAACCGGTTTAGGGCTACGCGGTTTCAGTTGTAGTTCGCAGCAAAGTGCTAATTGATGATCAGTCGCTGTAGTTCCCCGCTCTAATAACGCGCTTTGTGTATAAGCTGTGTATAGATTGTTTGGCTGCGAGGCGGTAGGTTATACGCTGTAAGCCGGCTATCGGCGGAGCGCTTTCGCCCTTCGCTGTGCATAACTTCAGGCTTGTACAACTTATAGCGCCATACCCAGAACGCGAGCAGCTGATGAAACGCATCATGAACATCCCTGTTAGCCTGAGCAGAGCCGCCAGGATAAGGCCGATGCCTTGCCACTATTACCTAGGTGCACGCTGATGCTGCGTCTGCAGTCGTTCGGTGAAGGCTATAGCGCTTTAGTTATTGGTAGCAGTGGGGCATTGGGGCAGGCGTTTTGTGAGGCGCTGCGCAGCGACCCCGCGTGTGCGCAGGTAACCGAGCTGGGCAGAGAAACCCTTCCAAAGCTCGATTTAGAGTGTCCTGACAGTATCGCGATCGCGGGCGCCACCTTGGCACAGCACGCGCCCTATCAACTCATTCTATTGGCCACAGGCATTCTGCACGGGCCTGGTTTGCAACCGGAAAAATCGCTGGCAGCAATAGAGGCAGAGTCTCTGCAGCGGGTATTTCAGGTCAACACATTGGGCCCGGCGTTGGTGTTGCGGCATTTTGTTCCATTGTTGGATGCCAAGGGTGCCATGGCCGTATTGTCTGCCAAGGTTGGCAGTATTGGTGATAACCGGCTGGGGGGTTGGTACGCCTACCGATCCTCTAAAGCTGCGTTAAATATGCTGATCAAAACCGCCGCCATAGAGCTCGCGCGCCAGCGGCCCAAAACGCGCTTGTTAAGTCTGCATCCGGGTACCGTGGTATCGCCGTTATCCCAACCATTCCGCGGCGCGGCCAATGCACGGCCTCCGGAGCAAGCAGCCGTCGAACTGCTCACCGTGGTAGATCAAAGTACCGCCCAAGACAGTGGCGGATTTTTCTCCTATAACGGCGAGCGCCTGCCTTGGTAAGCACGGTTTGATACGAGGGGATATGCATGGATATTCAGCAACTGCTTAAGCTCGCCACCGACGGTCAAATTCGTGAGTTGGAGTTGCTATCGCTAGAAGGTGGCTTTTATATCCTGCGTGCGCAATGGCAGGGTCAATGCTGCACGTTGCTCGATAGTCGCGGCCAAACACTGCGGCTGCGTTCTAGCGCGCAGCTACGAGACTTGCTGAGTGAGCTACCACCATCCTCGCCTCCATTAAGCTGTGTGTTAGTACAGCACGTCGTCCATGATGAGATGTGCGGCGCTCGCCAAGGCCCCATAGAGCCGTTGCGGATGCGATTTTCGTTGTCCTTTGGTTGGTAGTTTCGAGCAACGCCGGCACTCGCTCATTTACCGAATTGGGGTCCGTCGTTACCGTTACCGGTCGTTAAGGGCCGGGTCCGCGTTAGGGCGGCTCCTGTGCGCTAGATATAGCTCGTTGTATGCGCTTTGCTGCGGGATTTGAACTGCACCGCGTTGCCCTATAAAGTCTCGCCCCGAGCTAACTAACTGCTCAGGTCGTTCGCGGTGGAAAGGGGAGAACAGTTGAACGGAAATACATTGTCCATGCGCCTGGAGCGTGTGGCAGCGCACGTGCCAGCGGGTGCACGCCTGGCTGATATCGGCTCAGATCACGGCTTCCTGCCGGTGGCGTTGATGCGGCGAGGGGCTATCGCTGCTGCGGTGGCAGGCGAGGTGGCTATGACGCCGTTCCACGCGACCGGGCGTACAGTGCGTAAAAACGACTTGGGCAGCTCGATTACCGTGCGCTTGGCTTATGGCCTTGAGGCGATCAAGGAAGCAGACCAGATTACCGCGATCACCATCTGCGGCATGGGCGGCGAGACTATTCGCGATATTCTCGAGAATGGCAAAGCACATCTGAGCGGACATGAACGGCTGATTTTTCAGCCAAACGGGGGCGAGCAGCCATTGCGTCAATGGCTGATGGATAACGGTTACTGCATTCTCTGCGAGGAGTTGTTGCATGAAGATCGTTTCGATTACGAGATCATCATCGCCGAGCGTACCGAGCTGATGCTGTACACCGAAGAGGAGTTGTACTTCGGGCCGCTGCAGATAAAAGCACGTACCCCTGCGTTTCTCGCCAAATGGCAGCGCATGCTGCGCCATAAGCAGCTGACCCTGACTCACTTTGCGCGGGCGCGACATGCGGTTCCCGAGGAGAAAGTGCAGCACATCACCCGGCAGATTCGATTGATTAGCGAGCTGCTCGCGTAAGGCTGGCTTGGCTTTTATGCGAAAGGTCGCAGGGGCCGCTTTCGTCCGAATAGTGGCCAGCCTTTAACCACGCCGCATGACTTTCCGTAAGAGAAAAACGGCATCACTTGCTCCGATAAAAATCCTCGTTTCGCGCGGTAATCCAATGCCGAGCGTGTGTCAGCACGTCGCCGGCTAGCTTGGTCGGGAAATGGATAAGTCCGTGTGGCGATGACGGCAGTACTTTTAGCTCAACGGCTGCGGATGCGCTCCACCTATCAGCCAGGTTGAGCGTATCGTCTATTAGCGGGTCTAGCTCACCAGCGAACATGAGCGCGGGAGGAAAGTTGGTAAAGTCCCCGTGCAAGGGCGACATTGGCGGCGCGCTGCGTTGCTCATCGCTCAAATCCGGCGTCAGCATGCGCAGCGCTTCCACAATCCCTGGGCCGTCCAGCACCAGAGTTTCCGGTGGCGCTGCTCGGACGCTCGGGGTTCCCGTTAGATCGTACACACCGTAATACAGCAAAGCTCCGGTTAATCGCGCAAACGAGACTGGCCATTTCTTTAATTCAAGTAAAGCCGCTACGGCGAGATGTGCTCCGGCTGACTCGCCTACGACAACCACCGGCAAATCAGCAAACTCGCTATTGTCGTCGCGCAATAGCCAGCGGGCGGCGCAGGCACAATCTTTAGTCAGCGCTGCTATCGGAGCTGGAAGGGCAAGCCGATAATCGACCGACACCACTGTTACGTTGCACTCCTTCACCATGGCGATATTGAATTTATCGTTCATCTGGGCGTTGCCAATCACCCAGCCACCCCCGTGAAAATCGAGCACTACACCTTTTGTTTCTGCTTTGGGTCTGATTATGCGCACAGGCACTGAAACGTTGCCCACAGTGATTATCTGGTTTTCAACACTAAGCCCTTGTTTGCGCAACTTTTGATCGCCGCCTATTTGGCTGACGCGCAGTAGCCCCTGAATCAATCGAGGCGTGAAACGGTTGCGCATCTTAAAGCGAGGTAACCAGGCCAATTTTTTGTTAAAGGCCTGTACTTGCTCAAGGTCCTGCTTGCTAGCGGACCAGAGTGTTTTGGACGCCGAGTTGCCAGGCATCACCAGCGGTTCTTGCGCAAGATTGAATAATTAAGTGCCGCTGCTACGCACAGCCATGCGAGGTAAGGCAGCAATAACAGCCCGCTGATTACGTCGAGCCGCAATGCCATTAACACCATGGCCGCGACTACCAGCCACAGCAGCGCAATAATAATCATCCCGGCGAAAATACGTTGCGCGCCAAAAAACACCGGCGTCCATAGTGTGTTAAGGGCAATTTGCGCCGCCCAAAGCGCCAGAAGTACTTGGCTGCCGGGTATTGACGAGAGGCGATGGCCTACCCAGGCGAGTAGCAGATAAATAAACGACCATGCGACGGGGAATAACCAGTTGGGGGGAGTGAAGTTGGGTTTGATGAGGCTTTCGTACCACTGCCCTGGTTTAAAAATGATGCCGGTAGTCGCCGCGGCGCCGCAGGCCAGAAGAAAAATAAGAAAAGTCATCGTATGTCCTTGGCTGAGTTCAGCCGCCAAATGTCCTTAAGATTTAAATCCATATTTCAATGACCCCGCTGTGGACTAATAAATTCCGTGGCCATAGCAACATGCTGGTTTAGAGCACCGAGGTTAAAGATCTCGCTGGCTTGAGCACCGGCCTCAATAGTCTGGTTTGGAGCTTAGCGCAACGCGTAACAGGGCTTTGCCGAGCCTCGATACTGGATATCGCCCAAATCAGTCTCGGCAGAGGGTTTTTCGTTATGAAGCTTGTCATTGTGTACGCTTTGCAGCTCATGCAACAAAGTCGCTAAAGCTAAACCGAGTCAATTGTGGCGAGTTAAAGCGATAAATCCATGGTTTTAATGCTTCACTGTAAAATCAGAGCGATATAGATTCTCGGCGCGCAGGCTGGTGTTTGAGTATTATGTGCTGAACATTTTGGACGGGTGGGAGCCTGAGCATGATCCGGTTTTTGCGTCCGGTATTATTTGTGTGTGGCATTTTGATTCTGATCATGTCGGGCTTGATGGCCTGCGTGGCAGTGTTTGCCTGGTGGCGGCAGGATCCGGAGATGGAAGTCTTCTTGATTTCCTGCGGTATTTCCGTGGGTTGCGGTTTGTTTCTGGTGTTCAGTTGCCGCTCTGTAGGTTTCCATTTGATTTCCCGCCAGCTTTACCTGTTGACCAGTCTCAGTTGGGTGATGATGTCGCTGGTGGGCGCCTTGCCGTTGTTTTTCAGTCACTTTCAACTGAGTGCCGTGGATGCGGTCTTCGAAGCCGTGTCTGGGATTACTACGACAGGTTCAACGGTCCTCAGCGATATTGAACACCTGGCACCCAGCCTGCTGCTCTGGCGCTCGCTACTGCAGTGGATGGGTGGGCTAGGTGTAATCGGCATGGCAGTATCCATCCTGCCGTTTCTGCGTATTGGTGGCATGCGCTTGTTCCATACCGAATCGTCCGATTGGTCGGATAAGTCGATACCGCGCATTCAATCGTTGGCGCGTTTGTTGGTGCTGACGTATCTGTCGCTCACCGTTGCCTGTATCACCAGCTATTGGCTGGTCGGCATGACGCTGTTTGACGCGATAAATCACGCGATGGCGACGGTTTCCACGGGTGGTTTTGCAACCGACGATCGTTCCATGGGACGCTTCGGCGCGCCGGTGCTCTGGGTCTCAACCCTATTCATGATTCTCAGTGCACTGCCTTTCACCCTGCTGATTGCTTTTGCACGTAGGCCTTCGATGGCGTTATTTAAGAATCAGCAGGTGTTGGGTTTTCTTGGCATCATCCTGGTGGTGACGCTGCTACTGACGGTGGATTTGATCAACCTCAATCTGTTCTCGCCGTTCGAAGCTTTTACCAAGGCTGCTTTCAATTTGGTGTCGGTGATTACCACCACCGGTTTTGCCGCCGATGATTACACTCAGTGGGGCACATTCGGTATCGCCCTGTTCTTTGTGGTGACTTTCATTGGTGGTTGCTCGGGCTCCACTAGCGGTGGCATGAAGGTGTTTCGCTTCCAGCTTAGCTATCTGTTTTTGCGTACACAGATTCGCAAGCTGGTGCATCCTAACGGTATCTTTGTCACCCAATACAACGGCAAGCCGGTGCAGGATGACATTATCCTTTCGGCAATCGCTTTTTCCTTTCTGTTTTTTGTCACTCTGGCAGTTGTAACCTTGTTGTTGGCAATGATGGGACTGGATCTGCTGACCAGTTTGACCGCTGCCAGCACAGCATTGACCAACGTCGGTCCGGGGCTTGGCGACATTATTGGGCCGGCGGGCAACTTTGCTAGCCTGCCGGATGCTGCTAAATGGCTGCTGTCGCTTGCCATGTTAATGGGGCGGCTGGAACTGTTGACCCTGATGGTACTCTTCACCCCTATGTTTTGGCGCGGCTGAGATGGCTCGGCGGCGTAGTCAAATTGTTGGAGATAGTTGATGCGAATCATAGTGCTGGGCGCGGGGCAGGTGGGCCGCAGCCTGGTGGAAAATCTGGTCGGTGAGGCCAAAGACATCACTGTGGTGGACATCGACAAGCAGCGTTTACAAATGCTGCAAGAGCGCTTTCCAAGCATAAAGATACTGTGTGCGCCGGGTTCGCACCCGGTTACGCTGGCGCGTGCGGGTGCGGAGGATGCCGACATGCTGGTGGCGGTGACCAACAGTGACGAAATCAATATGATTGCCTGTCAGGTCGCGCAGTCGTTGTTTAACGTGCCTCGCAAAATTGCGCGGGTGCGTGAAACCGGTTACATGGAGCAAGGCCAAGCGCTGTTTGCCAAAGTGGCAGTACCAATCGATGTGCTTATCAACCCCGAAGCGCTGGTTACTCAGCACCTGAAGAAGCTGATTCGCTACCCCGGTGCGCTGCAGGTGATTAATTTTGCTGGCGGTCGCGCTCAGTTGGTGGCCGTACGGGCGCTGCATGGCAGTGCGCTGGTGGGGCATGAGATTGCATCGCTACGAGGCCTGCTACCCTCGGTAGAGATTCGCGTGGCTGCGATTTTTCGGCGCGATCGTTCGATAGTGCCACAAGGCGATACAGTGATCGAGGAAGGTGATGAGCTGTTCTTTGTGGCCGCGAAATCGGATATACGAGCGGTATTGACCGAGCTGCGGCGGCGTGAGAAACGCTACAAACGCATCATTATCGCGGGCGGCGGTAGCATTGGCGCGCAGTTGGCTCAGGCGCTCGAAGGAGATTACCGCGTCAAGCTGATTGAGCATGACCTGCAGCGCTGCCAGTGGCTGTCGCAACAGCTGCATCGCACCACTGTGCTGCACGGCAGCGCTTCAGACCGCGAGCTGTTGATCGAAGAAAGCATCGAGAGCACCGATGTCTTCTTGGCCGTCACCAATGACGATGAAGCCAATATCATGTCCTCTATGTTGGCCAAACGCATGGGCGCGCGTACGGTGATAAGCCTGATCAGTAACCCGGCGTACGCCGAATTGGTGCAGGGCGGAGATATTGATATTGCTATCTCCCCGCAACAGGCAACCATTGGCGCGCTGCTAACCCATGTACGCAAGGGCGACGTGGTGGCTGTGCACTCGCTGCGGCGCGGCGCCGCCGAGGCAATGGAAGCGGTTGCCCACGGTGATGCGCAGAGCTCGCAAGTGGTGGGGCGCCGGCTGGATGAGCTGGCGCTGCCGCCGGGTACTGTGGTGGGTGCGGTGGTGCGTGGCGAGAATGTGATTATCGCGCACGACAGCACGCAAATTGAGGATGGCGACCACGTCATCGTGTTTGTGCCGGATCAACGCGATGTCCCGGCGGTAGAGCGTTTATTCCAAGTGGGGCTGACCTTCTTGCTGTAGTCGCACCACTATATTAAGAGTTTCAGGCTCACGCAGATGGGCTTTTGTAACCTGTGAACATCAATCTAAATGCAGTGCCCTGAGGAGGGATCGATATGTCGCATGAAGGCTACCATGAACCCGTCGCTGAACTGAGCGATGAGACCCGCGATATGCACCGAGCAGTCGTCTCGCTGATGGAAGAGCTTGAGGCGGTTGACTGGTACAACCAGCGGGTTGATGCCTGCAAAGATGAAGAGTTGAAAGCAGTGCTGATTCACAACCGCGATGAAGAAAAAGAACACGCAGCCATGACGATTGAGTGGATTCGGCGGCGTGACCCTATTTTCGATGAACAGCTGCGTGAGTATTTGTTTACCGAGAAGAAGCTGGGCAAGCACTAAAGCTTATAGCGGCTTGATACGGGGCGTGGCCTGCCGTGCCTCTGCAGGCCGCTGTTAATACTGGTTCAGACGTTTAAACCGTCGGCAGCTCTTGTAGCTCAACCATAAGGTCGTCGGCGAGATTTTCCAGCGCATCGCGCAGGGCATCCAAATCAGTTTGCGGATACACGCCAAGCTGAGCTTCTGCTTTGAACAGCAAGTCAGCGCTCATGGGGGCAGGCACGCACTCAGTCTCCAGCGATTCGACGTTCACTCCATGACTCGCCAGCACTTGCGATACCTCATGCATGATGCCCGGCCGGTCGTTGCCGACCAGGTTGAGGAGCAGGGAGTGTTGCTCTGGTGCGTCGGCCAAGCCGCTGATCGCCACTTGCACATTGATACCCAGGTGGGTCAGGCCATCAAGGTCGATCCGCAGGGCTTCAACCTGGTCGCTGGCAATATCGACTCGCAAAATTCCGGCGAACTGGCCAGCCATACGTGCCATGCGGCTTTCCAGCCAATTGCCGCCGTGACGGCTGATGGCTTGCGCTAGGCTTTCTACCAAGCCGGGTTTGTCGGCGGACATTACGGTGATTACGAGTGGGGTAGTCATGGGTAGCTCCTGTGGATAGGCGGATTTCAACGACGGCTAACGGACGTTCAGGCGGTTGAATCAGTCTTGGGCATTATCAGTCTTGATAGTAGCGACCTTCGCCGGTTGCGGTCAGTTCCTGGCAAACAGCCTCTAGATTCTCAAAATCGTACTCAGACAGGCCAACGTATTCGAGAATGGCTGTGCCAACAGCATTCCATTCATGATCGATCTTCTGGTTACCGAGCACCCGGTAAGCCTGACAGATGTGCTCAGCCATTTTAAGGATGGCCAGCAGGTTCTTCTGCACCGCATCGTTGCTGCCAGGGGCAAGAAACAGCTGTTGAGCGTTGTGATGGCTGGCGATGGCTTCGCACAGGTGGCCAGGCAGTAGCCAGGATTTTGCGGTGTAGTAGCCAATCACTGCGTGATTGGTGTTCATGCGCTGATTTTCCACATCAACAATGCGCGCCTGATCTTGCGCGTAAGAGTCTTCCATGACTTCGATGTAGTAGGGGAAGCGGCTCAGCATCAGGGGTATACCGCAATTGTGGAACAGCCCCAGCGCGTAGGCTTCATCTGGCTCGACGCAGCCGATGCGCTTCGCTAGCGTCATGCAGGTCATGGCGACGTCTTGCGCGCTATCCCAGAAGCGGTTGAGGTTGACGATATTCTCATCGGTCAGCTCGCCGCGAATGGATTGCGCGTTGACGATATTGATCACCCGGCTGACGCCAAGCAGATTGACTGCCTGCTGGATAGAAGTAATCCGGTTGGCCAGGCCGAAGAAGGCCGAGTTAACGATCTTTAACAGACTGCCGGCAAGACCGGGATCTTGGCTAATCAGGCGGGCAATGGTCTTGAGGTCGGGGTCTGGCATGACCTGTTCCATTTGCAGGTCGACCATGATCTGCGGCTGCGGGGGCACACTGATGCCTTGCAGGGCGCGGGCTATTTGCTCATCCGTAAGGTCCAGGGTCATGGTTTTGCGATCCGTTACTGTCTCAAGGGTCTAACTGTCGAGTTTAGCCGGAGACTAGCGCGCTTGGCACCCTGTATAATTGTCCGCTAGCGACATTTTCAGCTGAATCTTATCGGAGTACCCCATGACACTGCCAAGCCTGCGTCTCAAACATAATTCGGACAGACGCATTCGCGGAGGCCATCTGTGGGTCTTCAGTAACGAGGTGGATACCGCCCAGACACCACTGACCGAGCTGCATGCTGGCCAGGAAGTGCAGCTGGAAACCGCGACAGGCAAGCCGCTCGGCCTGGTCTGCGTTAGCCCAAATAATCTGATTTGCGCGCGTATGCACAGCCGCGATACCAGTCACATCCTGGATAAGTCGTTGTTGGTGCATCGCATCAAGGTAGCGCTGAGCCTGCGTGAACGCCTGTTCGATAAGCCTTTCTATCGTTTGGTCTACGGTGAGTCCGATTTGCTGCCGGGTTTGGTCGTAGATCGTTTTGGTGATTACTTCGTCGTACAGATTGGCACGCCGGGTATGGAGCGCGTGCGTGACGATATCGTTGCTGCCCTGGTGCAGGTGTTCAAGCCGCAAGCCGTGCTGTTCAAGAACGACAGTGGCGCGCGCAAGCTGGAAGATTTGCCTTCTTATGTAGAAGACGCCTTCGGCACTATGCCGGAACTGGTAGCGTTGGAAGAAAACGGCGTGGCATTCCAGGCGCCGGTTCGTAACGGCCAGAAAACCGGCTGGTTTTATGATCACCGCAACAACCGTGCACGGCTGGCGCCTTACGTAGCCGGCAAGCGTGTGCTGGACCTGTACAGCTACATTGGCGGCTGGGGTGTGCAGGCTGCGGCGTTTGGTGCCAGTGAAGTCATGTGTGTAGACAGCTCGGCGTCAGCGTTGGACCGCGTGGAGGCCAATGCGGAATTGAACGGTGTGGCTGAGAAGATGCTGGTGGTTGAAGGCGACGTGATGACGGCGCTGAAGGAGCTAAAAAATGCTGGTGAGCGCTTTGACGTGGTCATCGCTGATCCGCCGGCGTTTATCAAGAAGCGCAAGGACATGCGCAACGGTGAAGCGGCTTATCGCCGTTTAAACGAACAAGCCATGCGCCTGCTCAACAAGGACGGCATCCTGGTGTCAGCCTCTTGCTCCATGCACTTGGAAGAAGACAAGTTGAAAGAAGCGCTGCTAGGCGCCAGTCGCCATTTGGATCGCAACCTGGTGATTACCGAACGCGGCTATCAGGGTGCGGATCATCCACTGCATCCCGCTATTCCAGAAACGGCTTATATCAAGGCACTTTTCTGCCGCGTGCTGCCAGTCTGACCCTGAGTGCTTGAAGTCGCCTGGGTCGCTAATGGCTGCCCAGGCTATTGATCCTTCCAATATCAGGTTCAACGCAAGCTGATAACCGGCCAGCCTTGCTGCTGCGCATGGGTCTTGAGTGTGTCGTCCGGGTCGACTGCGACCGGATGATCAACCATGCTCAGTAGCGGCAGGTCGTTATGTGAGTCGCTGTAGAAGTAGCTCCCCGCCAGCGTACGATTATTTTCCATTAACCAGCGCTGTAGACGAGTCACCTTGCCTTCGCGAAAGCAGGCTACATCGGTGGTGCGTCCGGTATAGCGGTCGTTGTCACGCTCGCACTCGGTGGCCAGCAGAATATCGATGTTCAGTGCACGAGCAATCGGCGCAGTGATAAAGCGGTTGGTCGCGGTGATGATCATCAGCGTGTCGCCGGCGGCACGGTGCTTCTCGATCAGAGCCAGGGCTTTGGGCAGCATTATGGGCATGATTTTCTCAGCCATGAACTGCTGATGCCAGGCATCTAGTTGGGTGGGCTCATGCTCGCCGAGCAACTGTAAGCAGAAGTTCAGGTAAACCTGGATATCCAGCTTGCCGGCAAGATACTCATTGAAGAAAGTGTCGTTTTGGGCCTGATAGGCCTCGGGGTCGACAATACGCTGAGCAACAATGAACTCACCCCAGGCGTGATCGCTGTCGCCACCGAGCAGGGTGTTGTCGAGGTCAAAAATGGCAAGGCTCAAGGTAAACTCCTGGAAATCGGATTTTGGTTGAAAAAGCAGCCACTAGGATAATGCACTGGCGGTATAAATGCGCTGCTGGAGCGCTATTGCAGGATTGCCGGTTTCTGCAATTGCTGCCTCAGGCTTCTTTGTGGAACAATGCAGGAGATATAAAAGAAGGATACTGGCTGTGATTGACCCCGATGGTTTCAGACCCAATGTTGGCATTATCCTGACCAATGAGTTGGGGCAGGTGCTTTGGGCCAGGCGTATCGGGCAGGATTCCTGGCAGTTTCCACAGGGCGGCATTCATCATAATGAAAGCCCCGAGCAGGCGCTGTATCGCGAATTACATGAAGAAGTTGGCCTGCTGCCGGAAGATGTCGAAATTCTTGCCTGCACCCGTGGCTGGTTGCGTTACCGTTTGCCTCAGCGTTTGATCCGTAATCACTCGCAGCCGATTTGCGTCGGCCAGAAACAAAAGTGGTTCCTGCTGCGGCTTACCGCCGAAGAGCAGCGCGTTTGCATGACCAAGACCGCAAAACCGGAATTCGATGGCTGGCGCTGGGTCAGTTATTGGTATCCTCTGGGGCAGGTGGTTCCATTTAAACGTGATGTTTACCGGCGCGCTATGAAAGAGCTGGCGCCGCGCCTTCTCACGACTCTTCCAGGTTGTTAAATATGCTCAATACGCTGCGTCGAATTGTTCAAGAGGTCAACTCTGCTAGAGATCTGGCAGCGGCTCTGGACATTATCGTGCAGCGTGTACGCGAAGCCATGGGTACCGAGGTCTGCTCGGTATATCTGCTGAATCCCGATATCGGCCGCTATGTGTTGATGGCCACCGAAGGCCTGAACAAGGACTCGGTGCGCGCGGTTTCCCTGGCCACTAACGAGGGCTTGATCGGTTACGTGGGCACTCGCGAGGAGCCGGTTAATCTTGAAGACGCCGCCGCGCACCCACGCTTCCGCTATTTTGCCGAAACGGGTGAAGAGCGTTACGCCTCCTTCCTCGGTGTGCCGATCATTCACCACCGCCGCGTGATGGGCGTGCTGGTCATTCAGCAAAAAGAACGACGCCAGTTTGACGAGGGCGAAGAAGCGTTTTTGGTCACCATGAGTGCCCAGTTGTCGGGCGTTATTGCCCACGCAGAGGCGACCGGTGCCATTGGTGGTTTGGGCTGGGGCGACGAGGTTGTGCAAGATACGCGCTTCACCGGCGTGGCCGGTGCTCCTGGTGTGGCCATCGGCCATGCAGTCGTCATTCTGCCGCCGGCAGACTTGAAGGCCGTGCCAGATAAGCCGGCCAAAGACATTGAAGCAGAAGTTCGTCTGTTTCGGGGTGCGCTGGACGGCGTGCGTGCGGACATGCAAGCGTTGTCAGCCAAACTGTCCAGCCAGCTGCGCCCGGAAGAGCTGGCGCTCTTCGACGTCTACATGATGATGTTGGATGACGCAGCCTTAGGCAACGAAGTGACCAAAGCCATCCGTGCCGGGCAGTGGGCGCAAGGCGCTCTGCGTGAGGTGGTCAGTGCGCATGTTGGCCGTTTCGAGCTGATGGATGATCCTTACCTGCGCGAACGAGCCGCTGACGTGAAAGACCTCGGGCGCCGCATACTTGCCTATCTGCAGGCGGTCGGGCAGCAGGAACTGGTATTTCCCGAGCACACCATTTTGATCAGCGAAGAATTATCGCCGGTTATGCTCGGACTGGTACCCAAAGAAAAACTGGTGGGCCTGGTTTCTGTGCTGGGTTCCGGCAGCTCGCACGTTGCTATTTTGGCCCGGGCTATGGGCATTCCTACGGTGATGGGCGCGGTCGATCTGCCTTATACCCGAGTGGATGGTCTTGGGCTGATCGTTGATGGCAATCGCGGCGAAGTTTATATCAACCCGTCGGCGGGGCTGAGCACGCAATATCTTGAACTGGTGCGCGAAGAGCGTGAGCTGGTTCAGGGGCTGGAAAAACTGCGCGATCTGCCCTGCGTTACGCTGGACGGCCATCGCATGCCGCTGCTGGTAAATACCGGCTTGTTGGCGGATGTAGCGCGTTCCTTGGATCGCGGCGCTGAAGGTGTGGGTCTGTACCGCACGGAAGTGCCGTTTATGATTCAGGATCGCTTTCCCAGCGAGAAAGAACAGCAAGCGACCTATCGCGAGCAGTTGGAAGCCTTCCATCCGCTGCCGGTAACCATGCGTTCGCTGGATATTGGCGGTGATAAGGCGCTGACCTATTTCCCGATCAAGGAAGACAATCCTTTCCTTGGCTGGCGGGGCATTCGGGTAACGCTGGATCACCCGGAAATCTTTCTGGTGCAGACGCGTGCCATGCTCAAAGCCAGCCAAGGCTTGAACAATCTGCGCATTATGCTGCCCATGATTAGCAGCTTGTATGAGGTCGAAGAGGCATTGCACCTGATTCACCGTGCCTACAGTGAAGTGCTGGATGAGGGTTTTGACGTACCCATGCCACCGGTCGGCGTGATGATCGAGATACCGGCAGCGGTGTATCAGGCGCGTGAATTGATTCAAATGGTCGACTTTTTGTCGGTGGGCACCAACGATTTGACCCAATATTTACTCGCGGTGGATCGTAATAATCCGCGCGTAGCAGATCTGTATCATTCACTGCATCCGGCGGTACTACAGGCGCTGATCAAGGTTGCTACGGCGTGCCGTGAAGCCGGCAAGCCGATGAGTGTTTGCGGCGAGATGGCCGGTGATCCGGCGGCTGCGGTACTGCTGATGGCGATGGGCTGCGATGTGTTGTCGATGAATGCGACCAACCTGCCCAAAGTGAAATGGCTGTTACGCCAGATCAGCATGAGCGATGCCAAAGCGCTGCTGGATGAAGTAATTGAGCTCGACAACCCGCATCTGGTGCTCAGTACCCTGCATCTTGCGCTTCGCCGCATGGGCCTTGGCAAAGTGCTCAGGCAGGCGCGCTGATTTCAGCCGCTAGCCGCCAGCGGCTTTCTCCCTCCGCCTCGCCCAATGGGCCGAAGCGCTGCTCCACCAACTCAACGTCATTATTGGCATGCAGGCGTAGTAAGCTGCTGGCGCGTGTGCCGTAATCCTGGTTGCCGCGAATAAAAGCAGCTGACAGCATGCGTTCCAGATCCGGGTTAACGCCGGTCTTGGGTAGCAGCGCATCGGCGTAGATATGATCGTCATGCAGCAGGGCTAGTAGTTGTTCTGTCGGTGCCAGCGGCTGCGCTGCCAGTTGGTCGCGTAACTTGGCTAGTTTCGGCCAGTCGGAATCCAACTCTGCATTGGATAGGCCATACACGCCCGGTGGCAGCGGCCGTGGCTTGCCTTCCAGACTGTTAAGATACCAAAGCGAATTGCGATCGCCGACCAACAGGTTGAAGCCGGCATAATCGCCAGCCTGCGTGCTCAATGGCGTGAGATAGTCTTCCGGCGTGCTATCGGTGGCTAAATAGTCGAGCACCAGTTTGCCGCGCGAAAGCGGCCCGCGCATGGCACCGGGCGTGCGGATATTGGTTAACGCGGCAAAGCGGCCGCCCCGCGTTATGCCGAGCCAGGTACCTCCGGCTTCCAGATCCTTGCCGGCCAAGAGGCCAGGCATGCCTTCTTCCTGCCAGGGCTGCGCTGGGCGTGCGGGGCGTTGATGGAATTCGTCGCGGTTGCCGATTAAGGTCAGTGGGTAGTCAGCGGCCACTTGCCAGGCCAAGGCGATCAAACACATGCGGTTCTCCTGTTGAATCTGTCCAGTCTACCTGTTGTCGCAATCAGTGGGGTGAGACATATCCTGTTGGCTTTGCGTGGTTATGGTGACGGCGTGTTTCCGCTAAACTAGCGCACTTGCCGGATGCCAGCAGTGCATCTGAATTAGTTTCAGTTGGGGGCGTTGTGGAATTTCTGATCTATCTGATACTGGGCGGCTTTGCCGGCACGCTCGCCGGACTGTTTGGCGTTGGCGGCGGCATGATCATAGTGCCGGTGCTGGTCTACAGTTTTGCCCTGCAGGGATTCTCGCCCGAGGTGTTGACCCACATGGCGGTGGGTACTTCGCTGGCGACCATTGTTTTTACCTCAATTAATGCAGTGCGCGCGCACCATCGCCTTGGCGCGGTGCGCTGGCCACTGTTTGTCTGGATGACGCTGGGCATTGTCGTGGGCAGCGTGTTTGGGGCGCTCACCGCGTCCTACATTTCCGGGCCCGTGCTGCAGAAAGTCATCGGTGTGTTTGCTATTGCGGTCGCAATGCAGATGGCCTTTAAACTGCAGCCCAAAGCGGCCCTAGATGTGCCTGGGAAACCAACACTGACCCTGGCGGGCGCTTTCATCGGTTGGGCCTCGGCCATTTTTGGTATCGGCGGCGGTTCGCTGACGGTGCCTTTTCTGGTGTGGCGCAGCGTGCCTATGCAACAGGCCGTGGCGACTTCTTCGGCTTGCGGTATGCCGATAGCGCTTGCTGGTGCCGCCAGCTTTATCTGGACCGGCTGGGCTGCCACGCCGCTACCGGAGTGGAGTCTGGGATATATTTATCTGCCGGCGATGATTGGCATCGCGGCGACGAGTATGCTGTTTGCTGGTTTTGGTGCGCGGTTGGCGCATCGCCTATCGCAGACGCTTTTGAAGCGACTGTTTGCTCTGCTGCTGCTGTGCGTGGGTATCAATTTCCTTGTTTAGAGATCCGTTATGCTGACCTACCCGAATATCGATCCGGTTGCTGTCTCGTTGGGACCATTACAGATTCATTGGTATGGCCTGATGTATCTTATCGGCATCGGCGGAGCCTGGTGGCTGGCCAAACGCCGATTGCCCGACCACTTCCCGGAGTGGAGTAAGGAGACACTCTCTGACTTGGTGTTCTGGGTCGCGCTGGGGGTGATTGCCGGGGGGCGCCTCGGTTATGTGCTGTTTTATGACCTGCCCGCCTATATCAATAATCCGCTGCTCATTCTGGAAATATGGAAGGGCGGAATGTCGTTCCACGGCGGTCTGTTGGGTGTGTTGTTGGCAGTATTGTGGTTTTCTTACAAGAACAAGGCGCCGTTTTTCCGCCTGATGGACTTTGTTGCTCCACTGGTACCCATTGGCCTGGGTACTGGGCGCATCGGCAACTTTATTAATTCCGAGCTATGGGGCAAGGCGACTGACGTACCTTGGGCTATGGTATTCCCTAACGATCCGGCGCAATTGGCGCGGCATCCGTCGCAGCTGTACCAGTTTGCGCTGGAGGGGGTGGCGCTTTTCACCATTCTTTGGATCTACTCCAGCAAGCCTCGCCCGACGATGTCGGTCAGCGGCTTATTCGCCATCTGTTACGGCGTATTCCGCTTTGCTGTTGAGTTTGTTCGAGTACCGGATGCGCAGCTTGGTTACTTGGCGTTCGGTTGGCTGACCATGGGTCAGCTGCTGTGTATTCCGATGATTCTTTTGGGAGCCCTGATGATGGGGCAGGCTTACCGTCGTGAGGGGCGCTACGCATGAAACAGTATCTCGATATGATGCGCTTGGTGCGCGAAACCGGAACCTATAAAAGTGACCGCACGGGCACTGGAACCTACAGCGTCTTCGGCCACCAGATGCGTTTTGATCTAGCGGCTGGCTTTCCTATGGTTACCACCAAGAAATGCCATCTCAAGTCCATCGTGCATGAGCTTCTTTGGTTTTTGCAGGGCGATACCAATATTGCTTACCTGAAAGAAAACGGCGTTTCCATCTGGGACGACTGGGCTGATGAGAACGGTGATCTGGGTCCGGTTTACGGTTACCAGTGGCGTTCCTGGCCAGCGCCTAACGGTGAGTCGATTGATCAGATTAGTAATCTGATTAAGATGATCAAGAGCAATCCTGACTCACGTCGATTGATTGTCTCCGCCTGGAACCCAGCGCTGGTTGATCAGATGGCTCTGCCGCCCTGCCATGCGCTGTTCCAGTTCTACGTAGCCGATGGCAAGTTGAGCTGTCAGCTGTATCAGCGCTCGGCGGATATATTTTTGGGCGTGCCTTTCAATATTGCCAGTTATGCATTGCTGACATTGATGGTGGCACAGGTCTGTGACCTGACGCCCGGCGACTTCGTTTGGACGGGCGGCGACTGCCACTTGTACGCGAACCATATTGAGCAGACTGACCTGCAATTGTCGCGTGATCCGTTGCCGTTGCCGCGCATGCGACTGAATCCTGAGATCAAGGATCTGTTTGCTTTTACCTTCGACGATTTCACGCTGGAAGACTACCAATTCCATCCGCATATTAAAGCGCCGGTGGCGGTATGAGTCGCTCTGGGCAAAGCATCAAAGTCGCCATGATTGCTGCCATGGGGCGCAACCGGGTGATTGGTTGCGACAACAAGATGCCCTGGCATCTGCCTGAAGACCTTAAGTACTTCAAGGCGACGACCATGGGCAAGCCGATTGTGATGGGCCGCAAGACGTTCGACTCGCTTGGTCGGCCTTTGCCTGGCCGCAGCAATATTGTTATCAGTCGTCAGGCTGACCTGAGTATCCCCGGTGTGCAGGTGGTGGATAGCATTGAGCAGGCCCTGACCCTGGCGCGGCATCAGGCCGAGCTGGATGCGGTGGATGAGATCATGATTATTGGCGGCGGCAATCTCTATCAGCAATGCCTTGCGCTGGCGGATCGATTGTATCTAACTCGCGTCGAGCTGGAGCCACAAGGCGACGCCTGGTTTCCAGCGTTCAGTGATGCAGAGTGGGAGTTACGCGAGGAGCGGGCGGTAGCCGAAGGTGAGGCTTATCCAGCGCATTGCTATCAAGTGCTGGATCGACGGTTGGTAGCCTGATCCGAAAGCCTGCCGGTTAAGTGATGAGCGGCCCCGCCGTGGCAAAGCGGGTGCTCTTTAAAGGGGTTGCTAGGTGCTGGGGATGCCGGAAATGATGGCATCTAACGGCCGTGGTTTACCGATCCAGTAACCCTGCAGAAAGTTGCCACCCCAACTTGAGAGCTGGTCGGCGCTATGCGCATCTTCCACATAGTTAGCTGTCACTTGCTTGCCCATGCTGCGCGTTAGCGTGATCAGATTCTGTACGTAGCTGGCATGTGCCGCGTCTCGCTGCGGATTTAGCTCATTGGTATTGATCTTCACGCCCTTGATCGGTAGCCGGCTCAGGTAGCCGAAAGCGCCGTATTCCGAACCGAAGTGATCCAGCCAGATATCGACTCCGAGTGCAGCGAGCGCATTGCACAACTTGCCCGCTTGGCCTGCGTGTTTCAATAGCGCATCTTCGCGTAGCTCAAGCTGCAGTAGATGTGGCGAGACTTTGCTTTTGATGAGTAGTTGTTTTAGCTGATCAGCAAAGCGTGGCTGCTTCAGCTCGCGATCGCTCAGGTTAATTGACAGCCTGCAGTCAATCCCAGCGTCCTGCCACTGACTCACTGCTTCTAAAGCCTGTCCAATCACCCAATGCCCCATAGGCAGAATGAGCCCGCTGTGCTCTGCCAGCTTGAGAAAGGCGTCAGGCGTGAGCAGGCCTAGGGTGGGGTGCTGCCAACGCAGTAAGGCTTCCCAGGCGACCGTGTCGCCATGCTGGGTATCCACTATGGGTTGGTAGTGCAGGCGGAATTGTCCTTCCAGCAGGCCATGCCGCAGACCTTGCTCCACATCCAGATTGTGCTTTGTTTCGGCCTCTTCATCTGGGCTGTAAAAAGCGTAGGCGTTGCGGCCATTCGCTTTGGCTCGGTACAAGGCTTGATCGGCGTGCTGCAATAACTCTGCGGCGGTAGTGCCGTGAGTGGGAAAGGTGGCAATACCGATGCTGGCTGAAATGAGAAGGTGATGACCGCTGAGGGTAATGGGCTCACTCAGGGTATGAATAATTTTGCTGGCGATCAGCGCGGCGTCGTTCGGATCATGCAGGTCATTTAGCAACGCGACAAACTCGTCGCCGCCGATGCGCGCGATCAAATCATCCTGGCGCATGGTTCGGCGCAGTCGATTGGCAATGACCGCCAGCAGTAAATCGCCGAGGCCGTGGCCGAAGCTATCGTTGATCTGTTTGAAATAGTCGAGATCGATATACAGTAGCGCGAAGCCGGTGGGGCTGCGTTGACCACGAAGAATCATGCGCTCCAGCTCGTCTTCCAGTAGTGCGCGATTGCCCAGCCCGGTGAGCGGGTCCTGGCGCGCCAACTGCGCCAGCTTCTCGCCGCCACTGCGCCGCAGCGCGGCGTGAATTAGCGCACGGTGCAGTTGTTCGGCATCCAGGCTGGCGTAGGCTAATACATCGTCGGCTCCATCTTCTATCGCGGCGCTGTCTTGCTCTGGTGTGGTGCCATCGCTTATCAACAGATAAAGCGTACTGGTAGCGGCGCGGCGCGCTTCGCGCAGAAGAGGGAGGTCATTGGGTAACAGGCAGGCCTGGAAATCGCCTTTGGCGAGCCGGGCGACAGCTTCACGAGGACGCGTACAGATTTCAACATCCAGCGGAGCGGAAGTCTGTGCATGACACAGCTCCAACAACTGCTCGCGTTTCGCAGGGTCGGTTTCAACCAATAGCAGTTTGGTTACTGTGATTTTAATCTGATCCGTGCCAGGCATCTTTGGTTTTGTTCGTCCATGCACAATTCAATGACGCTCTGATGTTAACGTCATCACAGACAACTGGCAGCATTCTGATGTAGCGGAAGGACTGAATCTCCGACCGGCGGTATGGCACAAGGCCTTTAGTGGCGGCGGCTTGACGGATTGGTGCGAGGATTTCGGAGATGACTTAATATTGGCGCGGATAGGGTAGCCTAACCGCGCCTTAGGGCGTGCTAGCTGTATCAGCCGTCGAGCATCGCTTTGTCGCGCACGGCGCCTTTGTCGGCGCTAGTGGCGAGCAAGGCGTAAGCCTTCAGTGCCGTGGTCACTTTGCGAGGGCGGTGCTCAACCGGTTTCCAGCCGAGCTTGTCCTGCTCAATGCGGCGATGCGATAACTCTTCATCGCTGACCAGCAGGTTGATGCTGCGATTGGGGATATCGATCAGCACCTTGTCGCCATCGCGGACCAAGCCAATGGCGCCGCCAGCAGCTGCTTCCGGCGAAGCGTGGCCAATGGACAAGCCCGACGTGCCGCCGGAGAAACGTCCGTCGGTCAGCAGCGCACATTCCTTACCCAAGCCCTTTGATTTCAAATAGCTGGTGGGATAAAGCATTTCTTGCATCCCCGGGCCGCCTTTTGGGCCTTCGTAGCGAATGATGACGATATCGCCAGCTTTTACTTCATCAGCCAGAATGCCTTTTACGGCAGTGTCCTGGCTTTCAAAAATCTTGGCGCTACCTTCGAATACGTGAATGGACTCATCCACGCCGGCGGTTTTTACCACGCAGCCATCCTGCGCGATGTTGCCGTAGAGCACAGCCAAGCCGCCCTCGGCCGAGTAGGCATGCTCTACACTGCGGATACAGCCGTTCTCGCGATCGTCATCCAGGCTATCCCAACGGGTAGATTGGCTGAATGCGGTTTGCGTTGGGATGCCCGCGGGGCCGGCTTTGAAGAAGGTGAGTACTGCTTCATCATCGGTCTGGGTGATATCCCATTTGGCGATTGCTTCTGCCATGCTTGGGCTGTGAACGGTCGGCAGGTCTGTGTGCAACAGACCACCGCGTGCCAGTGAGCCGAGGATGCTGAAAATACCGCCGGCGCGATGCACATCTTCCATGTGGTACTTCTGGATATTGGGCGCCACTTTGCACAGTTGAGGCACTGTGCGTGAGAGGCGGTCGATATCGCGCAGGTCGAATTCGATCTCGCCTTCCTGCGCGGATGCCAGCAAGTGCAAAATAGTATTGGTGGAGCCGCCCATGGCAATGTCTAGCGTCATGGCGTTTTCAAATGCTTTGAAATTCGCGATATTTCGCGGCAACACGCTGTCGTCGCCATCGGTATAGTATTTTTTGCACAGGTCAACAATGGTGCGGCCCGCGCGCAAGAACAGCTGCTCACGGTCGCTGTGGGTTGCCAGCATGGAACCGTTACCCGGCAGAGCCAGGCCCAACGCCTCGGTCAGGCAGTTCATTGAATTGGCGGTGAACATGCCGGAGCAGGAGCCGCAGGTCGGGCAGGCAGAGCGCTCGTATTCGGCGACTTTTTCATCTGAATTGCTTTCATCTGCAGCGACCACCATGGCATCAACCAGATCCAGACCGTGGCTGGCTAGCTTGGTCTTGCCAGCTTCCATAGGTCCGCCAGAGACGAAGACCACAGGAACGTTCAGACGCAGTGCGGCCATCAGCATGCCGGGGGTAATTTTGTCGCAGTTGGAGATACAGACGATGGCGTCGGCGCAATGCGCGTTGACCATATACTCGACCGAATCGGCAATGATCTCGCGACTGGGCAGCGAATAGAGCATGCCGTCGTGGCCCATAGCGATGCCGTCGTCGACCGCGATGGTGTTGAATTCTTTGGCTACACCGCCGGCTTTTTCAATTTCGCGCGCGACCAGTTGGCCCATGTCTTTCAGGTGCACGTGGCCCGGTACAAACTGGGTGAAGGAGTTGGCGACCGCGATGATCGGCTTCTTGAAGTCTTCATCTTTCATGCCGGTGGCGCGCCACAGCGCGCGAGCGCCGGCCATGTTGCGGCCAAAGGTGGATGTTTTTGAGCGGTAATCAGGCATGACAGTAATCCCGTGGTGTATTGCAATCGGATAAGCATACCAATTCGCCGCGCGGCATGCAGCCGCTCGGCGCTGGTGTGATGCAAGATTGGTTCAGAGGGCTTTTTCGAAGACCTTTGAATTTCTCTGGTAGTTGTACAGCTCGGCGCGTTTGGCCGGTAAACGTTCTACGCTGCTGGGCACAAAGCCGCGTTCGCGGAACCAGTGTGCAGTGCGGGTGGTGAGCACAAACAGCGTATCAATTTTCATGCTACGCGCTTGCGCCTCGATGTGCTGCAGCAACTGATCGCCACGACCACCCTGCCGGTAGTTAGGGTCGATTGCAACGCAGGCCAGCTCCGCCGAGGTCGAGCCTTCCAGCGGGTACAGTGCGGCGCAGCCGATAATAGTGCCGTCGCGCTCAACCAAGGCGAATTGGCTGATCTCGGTTTCCAGTACTTCGCGTGAGCGCCGTACGAGAATGCCGGCATCTTCCAATGGGCGCAGCAGATCTAGCAGGCCGCCAACGTCTTCTATGGTGGCTGCGCGGGTTTGCTCGAAGGCTTCCTGAGCAACCAGCGTGCCGCCGCCGTCGCGGGTGAACAGTTCATTGAGCATGGCGCCGTCTTCGGCGAAGCTGATGATGTGCGAGCGGCGCACACCAGCGTTGCAGGCTTTGCAAGCGGCGCGCAGCAAGTTACCCGGCATCGTATTACCAAGGCTATTGAGCAAGGGCGCGGCGCGGGTCGGTTTAAGTTCGCGCAACAATTGGCCACTCTCATCTTTGATGCCGGTATCTTCGCCGAACAGAATGAGTTTATCGGCACCCAGGGCGGCCGCCACGCTGGTCGCAACATCCTCAGAAGCGAGGTTGAATACCTCGCCGGTGGGGGAGTATCCCAGGCTCGACAGCAACACTATGTCGTGCTCATCCAGATGGCGACTGATGGCTTTGCGATCAATGCGTCTTACTTCGCCGGTGTGATGAAAGTCGACGCCGTCAACCACGCCAATCGGTTTGGCAGTGACCAGATTGCCGCCGGTTACCCGTAAGCGCGCGCCCTGTTGCTGCGTGCACAATTGCGCCTCAATGGCTATACGTAGCGCGCCAACGGCTTCAGTCACGCAGGTCAGCGTGTCGATATCAGTGATGCGCAGATCATTGTGATAACGCGAGGTGATGCCGCGAGCATTCAAGCGCTCTTCAATCTGTGGGCGCGAACCGTGTACCAATACCAGGCGCACATCCAGGCTGTTAAGCAGCATGATGTCGTGGACGATATTGCTGAAGTTAGGGTGCGCCAAGCCTTCGCCCGGGAGCATCAGCACGAAGGTGCAATCCCGGTGCAGGTTGATATAGGGCGTCGAGTGGCGGAACCAATTGACGTAGTCGTGCATTCGCGGGGTTTCCATGCAAAAGAGCTATTAAAGGGCCTGTCGCAGCAAGCTTCAAGTTATTGGTCGCTGAATCGGTTATTGCAGGCAGAATCGTTTGATTAATTCGCGCAGTATATCGACGGTTGGATTGAGTCTCTCCATGGCCAGAAACTCGTCCGGCTGATGCGCTTGATCGATGTCGCCGGGCCCAAGAATCAGCGTCTGCATGCCGATTTGGTTCAGGTAAGGGCCTTCGGTGGCAAACGCGACGCTGCCGGCGCTATATCCGGTGAGTGCCTCACAAGCCTTGACCAGTGGCGCGTCGGCCGCCGTTTCCATGGGCGGCACGCCTGGAAACAGCGGCGCATAGACAATCTCGACCTGACGTTCGGCAGCAATGAGGTCCAACCGAGTCTGGATGTCGGCACGCAGGGCGTCCGGGTCCATGCCCGGCAGTGGCCGGATGTCGAACTCCAGTGCACATTTGGCGCAGATGCGATTGGGATTGTCACCACCATGAATGCAGCCCAGGTTCAGCGTGGGCGTCGGTACGCCGAACAGCGGATTGTTCCAGCGCTTCTGCCAACTGCTGCGCAACACCATCAGTTCGCTGATGACGCTGTGCATAGCTTCCATCGCATTGTTGCCGAGCGCAGGGTCCGACGAGTGCCCAGCCTGACCGGTAATGTCGATGCGCTCCATCATAATGCCCTTATGCACACGAATGGGCTTGAGCCCGGTCGGCTCGCCAATGATGGCATGACGTGCTTTTGGCAGGCCACTGGCAACCAGCGCACGTGCACCGCTCATGGAGCTTTCTTCGTCGGCGGTGGCGAGCACGATGAGCGGCTGCTTGAAGGGCTGATCAACATAATCGCGTACGGCTTCGATGATTAGCGGAAAAAAGCCTTTCATGTCGCAGCTGCCCAGCCCATACCAGCGCCCATCCTGCTCGGTCAGCTTGAAAGGGTCGTGCTGCCAACGCTCGGGATTGCAGGGTACGGTATCGGTATGGCCGGCCATTACTAGGCCGCCAGGTCCGCTGCCCAGGGTCGCGATCAGGTTGGCTTTTCCGGGCTCTCCGGGAATCGGCTGAATCTCGCACGCAAAGCCTAGGTCGCCGAGCCAACTGGCTAGCAGATGCACTACCGGTAGATTGGACTGGTCCATATCGTCTTGGGTGCAACTGATAGAGGGTAGTTTGAGCAGGGCGTCGAATTGCGCTTTTAGCGAGGGCAAAGCCATGGAAACTCCGGGCGGCGTAAGCGAACAGGAGTGTTCAGCTTACGCCGCCGGGTGCTATTCGTCAGCTGAAAATAGCCGAAAGGATAAAGAAGTAGATGATCGCGAGAACCGCGCCAGCGGGCAGGGTGACCACCCACGAGCTGAAGATAGTACCGATTACTCGCAGGTTAAGTGCGCCGATGCCTCGCGCCATGCCAACGCCAAGCACTGCGCCTACCAGGGTGTGGGTCGTCGAAATTGGCAGGCCGATGCTGGAAGCGCCGACCACTGTGGTCGCAGTGGCCAGTTCGGCAGCGAAACCGCGGCTGGGTGTCAGCTCGGTGATGTGCTGGCCGATTGTCGCCATGACTCGGTAGCCGTAGGTGGCTAAGCCGACGACGATACCAATACCGCCGAGCAACAGTACCCAGCCGGGAACCACTGACTTCTCGACAATATCGCCGCCGGAGCTTAGTACGCCAACAATGGCTGCCAGCGGACCCACCGCGTTTGCGACATCATTGGAGCCATGGGCGAACGCCATGGCGCAGGCGGTAAAAATCATCAATATGGCAAAGACTTTTTCCACGCTGGCGAAGTGGAAGCTCTTATCTGCAACAGGGTCAGGTTTGATACGCTTTAGCAGTAACACGCCCACGGCGCAGACGATTGCGCCGAACAGCAATGCAAGGCCCAGGCTCTGCAGGCCACTCAGCTCAAGACCAACGTGCTTGAGGCCCTTGGTCAAAGTGACGATGGTGACGATAAAGCCGACCGCGAACATATAGAAAGGCACGTACCGCTTAGCATTGGCAAAGGGATCTTCGGTGTTGAGGATCAGCTTGTGCACACTCATGAAAATCATGAAGGCAACCACCCCGGACAGCAGCGGGGAAATGACCCAACTCGACACAATGGGTACCACACCGCCCCAATGCACGGCATCCATGGATACGCCAACTGCGCCGAAGCCGATGACGGCGCCAATAATGGAGTGAGTGGTTGATACCGGCCAGCCTTTGATCGATGCAATTAGCAACCAGGTGCCGGCAGCAAGAAGCGAGGCCAACATGCCGAAGATCATCTGGTCCGGACTGATCATGTCAGCGTCAAGAATGCCGCTACGAATAGTTTGGGTAACGGAGCCGCCGGCCAAATAAGCGCCGAGGAATTCGAAAACCATGGCGATGAGAATCGCCTGTTTAATGGTCAGCGCGCGGGAACCGACCGAAGTGCCCATGGCATTAGCCACGTCGTTGGCGCCTACCCCCCAGGCCATGAAAAAACCGAAGAGGCAGGCCAGAATGAGCAGGACGGTGCCGTACTCTGTAATCAGCGTCATATTTAGTACTCTGTTGGATGCATGGTTCGGCTTGCCCTTAGCGGGCCATCAGCAATTCCAGGCGGTTGCCTACGCGCTGGGCGCGGTCAGCGACATCACCAATCCATTCGATGATCTGATACAGGAACATCACGTCTACCGGAGGTAGATCCTTTTCCAGTTTGTACAGGTCAGCGCGCAGCTTGATCTGCATGTTGTCGGTGTCGTGCTCGATCGCGTCGAGCTCTTCAATCATGCGCTCCACCAGCGTCACTTCGCGGCCGGAAAAGCCGGTTTCCAGCAGCTCGTCCAGTTCGTTCATTGCTGTGAGTGCTTGGGCTGCGGCATCCACTGAGCGTTGCACAAAGGCTCTGAAAGCATCATTCAACGGCACCGGGATCATCATCTTGCGACCCAACATCAGGCCGGCGATATCCTTGGCGCGGTTGGCAACTTTGTCCTGTACACTGAGCAGCTCCAGCAGGTCTGAACGCGGCACAGGAAGAAACAGACTTTTGGGCAGGTGTACGCGTACATCCTTCTTGAGTTTGTCAGCATCCCGTTCGAGCTGGGCAATCTGCTGTTGAATACGCTCGGCCGCGGTCCAGTCATTAGCGATGACTGCTTCGATAAAAGGCATCAATTGCGCAGCACACTCGTGTGCTTTGGCAATGTGCTGCTGCATCGGGCCTATAGGGGAGCGGCCGAACAGGCTGAGAAAGGGATTGTTAGGCATAGCGCCTCCAGCGGGAGTTTAGGCCGCAAAGTATAGGTGCTGCATGTCTGGCCGTCATCTGATTGACATCAAAAGAACACATTTTTACCGCTTGCCCCTCGGGCGGCGGTATGGCAGAGAAACCCGATGGGCAAAGAAACCGAAATTAAGTTGCGCGCTAGTGCTGATGTACTGAACGCCTTGCGTGAGCATCCCTTGTTGAAGAGCCGTTTGGTCGATGACTGGCAAATCAGCACCTTGTACAACCAATACTATGATACGCCTGAGCGCGATCTGGCTGGCGCGAAAGTGGCGCTGCGCCTGCGGCGTGATGGCGATGCCATCATCCAGACCCTGAAAAGTCGCGGCCAAAGTGTCGCGGGTCTATCAGAGCGCAACGAATGGGATTGGAACCTGCAAGAGCAGGCGCTGGACTTCAGTTTGCTGGACGACAGTTGCTGGCCTGCGGCGTTGGCCGAGCTGGACAAAAGCACGCTGCAACCCGTGTTTACCACCGATTTCCAACGTACCCGCGTGCTGCTGCGCTGGGAACGTGATGGCGAACAAGTTGAGGTCGAGGCAGCGCTGGATCAGGGTGAAGTGTCGGCTGGCGAACAGGTTGAACCGATCAGTGAGCTGGAATTGGAAATTCGCACAGGATCGCCCGTCGCTTTGCTTGAGCTGGCCCTCGAGCTGTGCCGTGATCAGGTGCTGATGCCATGCGATATCAGCAAAGCTGAGCGTGGCTATCGGTTATTTGATCCAAGCAGCTACGCGTTACGCCTGGATGCACCGCAATGGCAGGCTAGCACCAGTGTTGATGACGTTATTGAAGGTCTGATTACTCAATTGTTGGGCCGCGTTCAACGTTTGGCTGAGCAGTACCGCTATGCTCGGCAGTGGAAGCTGTTTCGCGAGTTGACCGGCAGTATGACTGCTTTGCGTGCTTGTTTCGGCGTATTTGACCTAGCCTTGCCACGTTCTTCGGCACAGTCTTTTATTGTGCCTCTGGATCAACTGTTGGCGGTGTTTCAGCCGCTGGTATTGGAGGGTTGGGCTGATGACACTGCTGGTGAAATAGCACGTAAGCAGGCGAGTGAAGCGTTCGATCAGCAACTGTCTGATGCTGCTTGGGGCCAGCTGTTCGTTGAACTGGCACTATGGCTGTTGGCCAAGCGCTGGCAGACCAAGCGCCCGCCACGTGGTGATCGTATTGCGGCGCTGACGTTGCAGCGCTGGCTGCTCGGTACGGTGGGCAAGGAGATTCAAGAGCTGCGCGTACCTCACCATAATGATACCGACCACCAAGTACATGAGTGGATGGATCAACTGCCACGGCTTGGTCGCTTGCATCTATTGTTGGGCAACTTCCGGTCTTTTCTTGAGGTCTCTGAGCCCGATCGCTTGTTTGGTGAATTGAACAAGCTACAGGCGTTGCTGGAGCAATACCCGCAGATAGAAGAAGAGCAACGTGAGCTGCTGTTGGCGGCGCTGCGCAAGCAGGGCCAGCGAGTGCGTAAGCTAAACGCGTGGCGTGAGCTGAATCAGTAACCAGTAGCAGGCTGGTCTGGCGGCCCTTTGGCTGCCAGACTGAACAGGGAATGTTGAAAAGGGAGCGCGGTATGAAAAGTCTGGCGGATCTGGCGATTCCCGGCAGTGATCGGCCACTGGATCTGGGTGATTTTCTCAATGTGCTTATGGCGCAGGGGCGACTCACCTCCGAGACGGTAGACAACCTGGTGACGCTACGTCGCTCCGGTTCAGGCGATACCGCTAAGTTGCACCCGCTCGAATTCATCGCCAGCCAAGACGTTGTAGATGAAACCAGGCCGGGCAAAAAACTTGACCTGGATACCCTAAGCCGCTGGATGGCGGCTGAGGCTGGTCAAGCTTACTTCCGTATCGATCCGTTAAAAATCAACGTCTCGGCGGTCACCCCGCTGATGTCTTTCGCCTTCGCCCAGCGTCATAAAATTCTCGCTGTTGATGTGAATGAGAAAGAAGCCATCATCGCCAGCGCTCAGCCCTTTGTCACCGGCTGGGAAGATAATCTGCGGCATGTGCTGCGCCGTGATATTAAGCGTGTAATAACCAATCCCAGTGACTTGCAACGCTACACAGTCGAGTTCTATCGCTTGGCGCGCTCGGTAACCGGCGCTAATGCGGGCGATCAAAAGCTTAGTGGTATCGGTAACTTCGAGCAGTTGTTGAACCTGGGCAACATGAGCCAGGAGCCGGATGCTAACGACGCACACGTGGTCAATATTGTTGATTGGCTGTTTCAGTATGCCTTCGAACAGCGCGCCAGTGATATTCACGTCGAGCCGCGTCGCGAGACCGGCAGTGTGCGCCTGCGCATTGACGGTGTATTGCACACGGTTTATCAGTTTCCGATCCAGGTCACGGTAGCGGTGGTTAGCCGCCTGAAAACCCTGGGCCGGATGAACGTCGCGGAGAAGCGCAAACCTCAGGATGGTCGTATCAAGACCAAGTCGCCCAAGGGCAACGAGATCGAGCTGCGTCTTTCCACTTTGCCAACGGCGTTTGGCGAGAAGATGGTGATGCGTATCTTCGATCCGGAAGTGCTGTTGCGCAGCTTTGATCAGTTGGGCTTCTCCAGCGAAGATCAGCGGCGCTGGCAGAGCATGGTCTCGCAACCGAACGGCATCGTCCTGGTTACTGGGCCAACCGGTTCCGGTAAGACCACCACGCTGTACACCACCCTCAAGCAGCTGGCCACGCCTGAGGTCAATGTGTGTACTGTGGAAGACCCGATCGAAATGGTTGAAGACAGCTTCAATCAGATGCAGGTGCAGCACAATATCGATCTGAACTTTGCCAATGCGGTCCGCGCACTCATGCGTCAGGATCCGGATATCATCATGATCGGTGAGATCCGCGATTTGGAAACCGCCGAAATGGCAATTCAAGCGGCGCTGACTGGGCACTTGGTGCTCTCTACGCTGCATACCAATGATGCACCCAGCGCGGTAAGCCGTTTGATCGAATTGGGCGTGCCGCCCTATTTGATCAAAGCGACAGTGCTCGGGGTAATGGCGCAGCGCCTGGTGCGCACCCTGTGCCCGCATTGCAAGGCGCCCATGCAGGTGGATGAAGAGGGCTGGGTAGATCTGACCAAACCCTGGAACGCACCCATACCCACCCAAGCGCAAGAGCCGGTTGGTTGCGTGGAATGTCGTGAGACCGGTTACCGTGGTCGTGCCGGGGTGTATGAATTAATGCCAATCAGTGCCGGTATCAAGTCGCTGATCCATGCTGATACCGATCTGGACGCCCTGCGCCGTCAGGCCTATAAGGAAGGTATGCACAGTCTGCGGCTATCCGGTGCACAGAAAGTAGCTTCTGGCCTGACGACTATTGAAGAAGTGCTGCGAGTGACGCCGCAGAGTCAGCAGAGTTAAGGTTGAGCGTGCGCCCAGGTCGCCTGGCGGTCGGTGGAGTGTTGATGACGCTGACCGCCAGCGTCGCACGAGCTCTGGCGCCAAAGTTCAATAATATTTCTCCTGTTTGTGATTCAGTTCGCCAATGTGGCACTCCTTGCCTTGTAAGTGGCGCAGTGCCAGCTCAGAATCCGCCCGCGTTTTGTTCTTCCCACTATTAGTAAACAAGCAGGCCATGATTGCGTGGCTGCGTTAGTGAGTAGACTGCACGCGCTAAGGAAGCACCGCAGACATGAAGTCGCTGGCGTATGAGTTCGTCAGTTTTGTTTAGGTCCTTCGGAAAAGGAATTGACCCGGAGCCTCGTTGAATCGTGCTTCGGATCCAGAAGAGACGGAGCAACGCACCTTGAATTTTTCCAAGCCCACCCTGCTGGCCACCTTCATCAGTGCAGCCATCACCAGTACCGCAATACACGCAGCAACCTCGCTCGATATGGTCGTAGCTATTGATGAGTCAGGCTCGATGTCTGGCGAGCACAATGCCTTTATCGGCACTTACGTCAAAAACCTCGACAGCCTCCTCAATGATCAAAATGTAACATTGAACCAGTTTGGTCTTTTGGGCTTTGGTGGCGATACTGGGCAGACCGTATCCGCTAACGAAGCTGGCCGTGAAAATGGCTCTGCGCTCTACCGTCACTTGTCTCTTGATAGCGATGCAAGCCCACTATGGGGCAACGCTGCAGACTTTGATGCGGTTACTCATCAGCTGCAAACTAGCGGCGGTACTGAGGATGGCTATCGCGCAATCGATTATCTGTATCGGCATTTCCAGTTCCGGCCCACCGCCGGTTCTTCCATCATGCTGATTACCGACGAAGATCGTGATAACGACTTTTATAATCTTGATCCGAGCAATCTGCCAACGGGCATGACCGAGATCGACAAGAGCTATATTCAAAGCCAGCTTGCTCAATACAAGACAGTCGTTCACGCCGTGGTGAGTCAGCGCTTCACCGACAAGAGCGGCAACACAGCGATTGCTGTTGTCGGCAGTGATCCTGACACCGGCTACGCCTACGTGAAAGATGGCAATGGCGTAATCAGCAAGGTGCAAGGCTATGTGCTTTCGTCTGCCGACGGCACCACCGAGTCCGATTACACCGAGCTGGCTTTGCGCAGTGGTGGTACGGCTATGGATATCGATGGATTGCGCAGTGTTTACACTGATGCTACGGCGTTGGCAGCCCTCAGTGGCGAACTGGCCAAGTTAGTCGCAGATATTGCAGTTGGCCAAGTGCCGGTTGTCGGTATTGATTGCGGCGCAGCCAACGGCGTTGCAGCGCAAATATGCTCGGCTATCGCCGGATCTGGCAATAGCCAGTTACAGGCGATAGGCCAAGAGCTCGACAGCCCGGAGCAATATAGCCAATTGACTCAGTATCAGGTCAACCAGATGTTGCATACAGCGGTCTCAAACACCCGCAATGTGCGCCGCGTGGTGCTCGACCGTTTGGCGGATCTGCGGCGCAACGGGTTTGCCACCAGCGACATTAACGTAATGGATTACAACAACGGCAATGTTGCCTTGTCTTCGGATATAACTGATCGCCTTGAGTATGCCCGCGGTGGTGCGGCTTCAGCTGAGCAGGGCGAGGTCGGGTACTTTATTCGGGGGATCTACACCAAGGGTGAATACGATAGCTCTGCTGCCGCGCCCGGTTTTGACAGCAAAACCTATACTTTTGTCGCCGGTATAGACCGCTATTTGAGCGATGCTACTCAGGTGGGCGCTGCACTATCGTACTCAACCTCCGATTCTGATTACTCTGATGTGGGTGGCGACAGCGAAACCGATACCTACGGCATCGCTGCCTATGGCTCCCATGAGCTGGGTCAGGGTTTCTATCTGGAAGGCAACGTGGGCTTCAGTCGAGCTCATTTTGATACCAATCGCGACACCGGGTTCGGCATGGTTGAAGGCAACACCAAAGGCGATATATGGAATCTTTCGGCTGGTGTGACCAAAGCCTATCCGATGAGCTCCCTGACGCTTGAGCCTTTCGCTTATCTCCATTACACCGATGTGTCGGTAGATGGCTTTACCGAAAAGGGCGGCGCGGCAGCATTGAGAGTCAGCCACAGCAGCTTTGATTCGCTGATTTCCGAGCTCGGCTTTACCTCGGCTTATCAGCTAACAGAGAGCCTGACGGGTGATCTTCGTCTGGCATGGGAGCATGAGTTCAAGGATACCGAAACGACAGTACCGGTTTCTTTTGTGAGCGCGCCAGGCAATGTATTTGTCAGCCAGGGGGAGTCACAGAGCACCGATTATGGGCGGATTGGCCTGGGGCTCACCAAAGCGATGGCCTATAACCGGAGCCTCTCGTTGCGCGCAGAAACCTTGGTTGGTCACGACAACTACGACGAATACTCAATCGAGGCACGCTTCCGTCAAAGCTTCTGATGTTTGGCACCACAGGGTGCGCTCTGCGCACCCTGTGGGTCACTGGACCAACGGGCTGATCGCAGTAATGCGCTCGGCCCGTTTTGCGTTGCTGTTTGCTCTGCTGGGTGGTTGCGCATCACCAGCCGAGCACGCGGATGTAGCTGCCGAGCGCGCTGGTCTGAGCACTGTCGCATTGGTTGGCGGTGGCTTTAGCCTGAAAGGTTTTGAGCGTCAGGTTGCAGGTCGCCATGCAACCGTCTTCATTGAGGGAGACGGGCGTCCATGGCGAGCGGGTGGGCGCGTTATTGCCGAAGATCCGACGCCGTCGCGGCTGATCGCTTTAGAGTGGATGGAGCAGACACCCGGTCCCGCGCTGTATTTGGGCCGGCCCTGTTACTTCCAATCCGCCGCTGCTCAGCCCTGTGATGCCATGTTGTGGACCTACGGACGTTACTCGCAAGAGGTAGTGCAAAGCATGGCAGAGGCGCTTGAGGGGTGGTTGCAGAGGCGCCCGGACATTAGCTCGCTTACCTTGGTAGGGCACTCGGGCGGTGGGGTATTGGCGCTGCTGTTGGCAGAACGAGTTCTACGCACCAACGAGGTAATCGCGCTATCAACGCCAGTGGATATTGTTGCCTGGACCGAATTGCATGGGTATACGCGCCTGTTTGCGTCGCACAACCCTGTACACCAGGCAGGCTGGCGAGCTGGCGTACAGCGCAGTTTCTATTTTGGCGAAGTCGATCAGCAGGTGCCGCCCAGTCATTTCGTGTTACCCGCGCAAGCCGTTCCCGGTGCTCAGGTCACCGTTGTTAAGGGGTTTGGTCATGATTGCTGTGGGCCGGATATCTGGTTGAACAACTCGCATTGAGAGTTTTTCTCCATGCATTTTCAGAAGCATTTTTTTCTGGGTGAAGGGCGATACTTATCAGCTCTTGGCTGTGACTCGCCTCGCCTCTTGCAAAGCATCTGCGCCCAAACTCGAAGCTTGGGACGAGTGGCGTGTTTATAGTGTGAGCCACTTTGCAATTCTGTCTTTTCCCTATTGGTATATCCAGGCTCTGCCCCAATAATGCCGGCCGCTTGATATTGGATTGCCATATACCTAGGGAAGGGAAATGATTCGGCCAGCGTTGCTATTGGTATTTTTACTCTCGTTCAATTGCGTTCTCGCTCATGCCCAAGCCTTGCCCGGCGACCGGGATCTGATTCGCGAGCGCCAGGAGCGCGTGCTGGAAGAGCAACGTCGCCGCCTTGAAGAGCTCCAACAGTTGCCCGGCAAGCCTCAAGCTCAACCTCCTGCCGTCGTCACGCCCGAAGGGCACTGTTTCGACATCCAGAGCATCAAACTGAGTGGTGCGAACCTGATCACCCAGGCTCAGCAAGACGAGCTGCTTACGCCGTTTCTAGGACGTTGCCTGGGCAGCGGCGAGCTGAACAACGTACTCAAGACCATCACCGGTTTCTATCTCGATCGCGGCTACGTTACCTCCCGCGCCTATCTACCCCAGCAGGATTTGAGTGATGGTGAGCTTGAGGTACTGGTCATTGAAGGCTGGCTTGAGGGGCTCGACAGTTCCGAGCTGGCCAGTGACAGAGAGCTGGCCATGACGTTTCCGGGCGAGGAAGGCGAGCGTCTGAATTTGCGTGAACTGGAGCAGTTGGTCGATCAACTAGGCCGACTGCCTTCCCGTCGAGCCCAGCTGGAGTTGGTGCCCGGCGAGCAGCCAGGCAGCAGCCGAGTGCGCTTGCAGGGTGAGCGCAGCAAACCCTGGCATGCCTCACTCAGCCGACATAACGATGGCCAGGAAAGTACCGGCGAACAGCAGTGGAGTGCCGGGCTGGATTGGGATAGTCCGTTGGGTTTAGGTGATCAGCTTCGGTTACGCGGCAGTGTAGATGCAGTCAGCGACCACTGGCGCCACTCTGCCAGTCAGAGCCTGTTCTACAGCCTGCCTTTTGGCTGGTGGAGTTTTGACTATAGCTATAGCCAAAACTATTACCGCACCCGCGCCTCCGCTGCTGGACTGCTTTACGAAAGCGACGGAGAAAGCAAGCGCCACCAGTTTACTGCTGAACGTGTGATACACCGGGACAATCTCGGCAAGACAGCACTAAACGTCGGCGTAGGGCACCTGCGCACTCGCAACTATCTACAAAGCACCTTATTGAGCAATTCCAGCAATCGGATCAGCGAGTTTCAGCTGGGCGGCAACCACGGTCGCCGGGTGGGCACGGCTTTCGCCAACGTCGACATCGGCTGGCAGCATGGCACCGGTGCATTCGATGCTCAGGGCAATGACCACCCGCAAGGCAGCCAACCGGTCGCCCGTTATGACAAATACAGCCTGACCGCCAGCTATCTGCAACCAATCACTTTGAAGGGGCAGCGGTTCAGTCTCGACAGCCTGATCAGTGGCCAATACAGCGAAGACGTTCTGTTCTCGCCCCAGCGCATCAGCCTCGGCGGTCTCGCCTCGATTCGCGGTTTCAAAGAGCAGACGCTCAGCGGCGACAGCGGCCTGTATTGGCGCAGTAATGTTCGCTGGCAGCAAGCAATTACCCAGCCCCAAATCAATCCCTGGCTGAATGAAGTGGGTATTGCCCTTGGCTATGACCTGGGTGTGATCAGTGGTACGCGCTACAACGCCAACCGGCATGGGCGCTTGGCTGGTAACGCTCTTGAGCTGTCTGCGCGTGGGCCGCATATCGCAGCCAGTCTTACCCTGGCGCAGTCGTTATCGCGACCCGATGTAATTGACCGCGCAGAGCACCCGGTCTACTTCCGTTTTGACCTGTTTTTCTGATCTGTTTATCAAGGAATGATGACCATGGATGTGCATAGCCCCCTGTTCAAGAATATTGCCAACCTGTTGATCGGGGTGCTGCTGCTTAACCCGGTAGTAAGTCTGGCGGCGGACCTGGCTGTGGATGCTGCCGCGGGCGGCAATACCAGTCTGGGCCAGGCCGGCAATGGCGTGCCGGTCATCAATATCGCTACGCCAAACAGCAATGGTTTATCGCACAACCGTTTCAGTGAGTACAACGTTGGCCAGCAAGGGCTGATCCTCAACAACGCCACCAGCGCTACTCAGGCTACGCAGTTGGGCGGTCTGGTACACGGTAACCCCAATCTCGATAACCGCGCCGCCGGCCTGATTCTAAACGAGGTCACCGGCTCCAACCCCAGCCAGTTGCGTGGCTATACCGAAGTGGCCGGACAAGCAGCCGGCGTGATCGTCGCCAACCCGCATGGCATCACTTGTGACGGCTGCGGCTTTATCAATACGCCACGCACGAGCCTGAGCACCGGTCAGCCGATCATAGAAGACGGCCAGCTGCAGCGCTTTGATGTTGAGCAGGGCGAGATCGCTATCGAAGGCGCGGGTCTCAATGCCAGCAATTTGGATCAGTTCGACCTGATTACCCGCAGTGTGCGTATCAACGCGGACTTGCATGCCAACCAATTGAACGTCATTACCGGCCGCAACGAGGTAGACGCCGACACGCTTAGCGCTAACCCCAAGACTGACGACGGCAGTCCAAAGCCTGTGCTAGCTGTGGATAGTTCGGCCCTCGGCGGCATGTATGCCGGGTCCATCCGCCTGGTAGGCACCGAGCACGGTGTTGGCGTGCGATTGGCTGGAGACGTAGCAGCCAGCGCGGGGGATATCAGTATTGATGTTAACGGCCAACTGAGCGTTGCCGGTGTGGCCAGCAGTGGCGACCTGAATCTCGCCGGGCAGGACATCAACCTGGCCCAGGGTTATGCCGACGGCGACGTGCAGCTACAAGCTGCGAATGTGCTGGATGTAACCGGCAGCCTCGCCAGCGGCGGCAGCCAGAGTATTCAGGCTAAAGAACTGTATAACCACGGCATTATGGAAGCGGGTATTGGCCTGGACGGTAGCCGTACACCGCAGGCAGATATCGCGATAACGGTTGATCATCTGGGCAACGCCGGGCTGGTTGTGGCCTCCGGCAAACTGGAAGTTCAAACGCAGACGCTGGACAACAGCAGTGCCACGCTGGCCGCAAAAGAATCAGTACAGGTCAGCAGCAAGCAAGTAATTAATCACGACGGCCAGATCATTGCCGAAGGCGAGCTGAAGCTGGATGCCGTTTCGCTGAACAATACCGAAGGCCTGCTAAGCGCTGGCCAAGCCATGAATATAGTCATCGCAGATAGCATTGATAATCGTGGCGGGGAAGTCATCGGCAACACGCGTATGAGCATCGAAGCGGATCAGATGGATAACCGCGGCGGTCAGGTAGGTGCTGTTGAGCATCTGGATATATCCGCCAGCCAGCTGGATAACAGCGGTCTGGGCACGCTATCCAGCCAAGGCAGCCTGGCATTGCAAGTGGCCGGTCGGCTGAACAACAGTGACCAAGGTGCGGTGATCAGCAATGAAGATATGCTGGTCCGCGTGAACGATCTGGACAACAGCCAGCAAGGCGCGGTGGTCGCCCGCGGCGATCTGGATCTGCAGGCAGACGGCGCAGTTGATAACCACACTGGCACCCTGGTAGCCAACGGCAATCTGAACCTGAGGGCAGACGCGCTGGACAACCAGCAAGGTGACCTCAGTGCTGGCCAGTCCCTGCAAGCCCAGATTACAGGCAAAGTAGATAATCGTGCCGGCATGCTGGCCAGTAGTAACCTGCTTGATGTCCAAGCTGACCAGCTCGACAACCGCCAACAGGGGCAGCTGGTAAGTCAGGGCGATATCAGCTTGCGCGCCACCGAGTTGACCAATGCCGATGGCGTTCTCTATGCCAAAGGTACAGTCACGCTTCAATTGAATGGCCAGTTGGACAACAGCCAGGGCGGCCTGCTTTTGGCCGATCAGGGCCTGAACCTGGATGCCAATAGCCTTGATAACCGTGATGGGACTATTCAGGCCACCGGTGGGCTCTTGTCAATGGTATTGGCCGCGCACCTCAACAATACCAACGGCTTGCTGCTGGCGGGTGATGGCGCGCTTGATATCCAAGCCGATGAGATTGAGAACCAAGGCGGTGTAGTTACCAGCCTTAAAGGTCTGTTGCACAGCAGCAGTCGTGTTTTCAACAACCGCTCTGGCAATCTTCAAGCGCAGGATATCAATTTACAAGTTACCCAGAACCTGAATAACGATCTCGGGCATATTGCCGCCATCAGTGGTGATCTCACGCTTGACGCGCAGCGTGTCAGCAACATGCACGGTGCCTTGTTTGCCCGGCAATTGCTGAGCATCAGTGCCGAGCAACTCAACAACAATGATAGCCTGCTTGCCTTGTTTATGGGCACCGAGAGCGATTACCAGCTGCAAGACTGGATTGTTTTCTATCGTGAGATGCTCGAGCACAACTGGGAAGGCTTTGTCGCTACCTCTATTGCTCAGGGGCTGGAACCCTTTCTCGGAGATACCAGCGTTACCCGTCAACAGGAGCTGCTGGCAGTTCTGGATGCCATCGAGCAAGACCCCCAGGCCTGGGAACAAGCCAGTCTGATCCACGCCGAGCGCATTGAGCTCGATGTTAATCAGTTGAGCCAAACCGTCACCAGCAAGATTCTAGCGGAAGGTCAGCTGCAGGGCAGCGGGCAGAACTGGACCAACCACGGTTTTATTGCCAGTGATGGTGCGCTTGAACTGGCCCTGACGGGGCACTACGACAGCTACGGCACTTTGGCCAGCGTGGACCAGCTGAACCTTAGCGCCGCGACTCTTGATCTTGAGCTGGGCGACCAAGACATCGGCGGCATTCTCGGTGGTAGCGATGTGGCTGTGCAGGTAGCCGGGACACTCAACAACAACGGCCAGCTGACGGCTATGGGTGACCTGGCAGTACAGGCCACCGCTATCGACAATCTGGGCGTGCTGGGCGCGGCTGATCAGTTACAGGTAACCAGCGACCGGCTTTACAACAACCTCGGCTTGTTATTCAGCGGGCAGAATATGCTGTTGCAGGTCGATCAACTGATCAATCACGACGCGGACATCTACAGCCTCGCCGGCCTGCGTCTGAGCGGCCGCGATCCGGCTGAGCGTGCGCAGCGGCTGGACAACGTCTCCGGCACTATCGAGTCGGCCGGCGATATGCTGCTGAACGTTGAGACCCTGAACAACCGCAAGGACGTTTTTCGTGAAGAGCAGGTGCAGCTTGAAGGCGAAATAACCATTCGCTGCCTTGACTGCAGCGGCGACAAGCACAATGTCGATTACATAGGCCGCGAAGTGTTCGAGAGCCGGGTGGTCGAAGATTCTCCCGCAGCGCTACTGCATAGCGGCGGCAAGCTGAGTATCGAGGCGAGCGACGTCGTCAACCAATTCAGCACGCTTTCGGCCAGCGGTGACCTGCACATCCAGGCCGGTACCTTGAGCAATCTGGGTGCAGTTGGCGGTCGCACCGAGCGCACGCGCACCTGGAACACGGGGCGCATCACCGATGGGACCGATGAACGCTTCCGGCATAGTTATATCTATCCTTATGTTAGAGAGGAGCTGCCCAAGGAGCTGCCGCTTGAAGCGCTAGCTCGTTTCAACATGGTGAGCGACGTCTCCATCGTTACCCCGCTGGACGCCAATGCACCAGCGGTCATACAGGCCGGCGGCAACTTGCTCATTGAAGCAACGCAAGATTTGCAAAATAGCCGCGCCGTCGGCAACGACCTGCCTGCCTGGCACGACGACCCAACTCGTAATGAAATAGCCATCGCCCTTGAAGGCATCATCAAGGTGCAGATCAACGCCCAGTTACCCCCAGACTTGCAACAGCAGCAGGTGAACCCCTTAACGCTTCCGGGGTTTAGCCTGCCTGATGGCCAACAAGGACTGTTTCGCCTAGTGCAAACACCCTCGGGTTCAGCGCCCGATGCGGTTGTGCCATCTGGCGTCAACGTGCCCAGCGCCGGTAACCATCGTTATCTGATAGAAACCAATCCGGCATTAACTAATCTCGGCCAGTTCTTGGGCTCAGACTACTTGCTGACACAACTAGGCCTGGATCCTGAGCAAACGCTCAAGCGTTTGGGGGACGGCCTGTATGAGCAGCGCATGCTACGCGATGCGATAACCGCTCGAACCGGCGCCCGCTTTCTGGCTGGCTTGACCAACGATGAAGCGATGTATCGCTACCTGATGGATAACGCACTGGCGAGTCAAACGGCATTGAACTTGACTCTCGGGCTGGCGCTAACGGCTGAGCAGGTCGCCGCCTTGACGCACGACATCGTCTGGCTCGAAGAGCATGAAGTGATGGGCGAGAAGGTGCTGGTGCCGGTGCTGTACCTGGCACAAGCCGAAGGTCGGCTGGCAGCCAATGGCGCCCTGATTCAGGGACAGGACGTAACCCTGATCAGTGGCGGTGATTTGGCCAACCAGGGCACCCTGCGCGCCACCGAGAATCTCAGCATCGTTGCTCCGAATATCGATAACAGCGGTCTGCTGCAAGCGCACGAGCGGGTGCAACTGATCGCCCAAAACAGCATCCGTAACGCTCGTGGCGGCATCATCACGGGCAATAACGTTGCCCTGAGCGCAGGCGATGACATTCTCAATGAAAGAACGGCTACCTATTACGATAACGAAAGCCGGCGCGCCCGAGAGGCTGGCACTATTCTGGATAGCGCAGCCCGCATCGAGGCCGCCAACGACCTAAGTATTCAAGCCGGCGGCGACCTGATCAATCTGGGTTCAACCCTCCAGGCCGGCGGAGATGCCAGCCTCAGCGCAGGTCAGGATTTGGTGATCGGTGCAGTAGAAGAGAGCAGTGCATCGCTACGCAAAGACCGCCGTCATCACTGGGAAAACAGCCAGGTCACCCAGCACGGTAGCGAAGTGGATGTCGGTGGCAGCCTGCAAGCCAGCGCTGGCAACGATTTGATGGTAATCGCCAGCAACGTTGAAGCCGGTGAAGACTTAACACTGAACGCCCAAGGCGACCTTGTTGTTGCCGCCGCAGCGAACGAAGAGCACAGCGAATATCGTTACCGCAGCAGCGACAAGAAAATCACCAGTGAACGCAGCAACGTAGAGCAACAGGCCGCAGAACTGGTGGCTGGTGGTGATATCAGCCTGATCGCCGGTGAGAATCTTGCTGTTGTCGCCAGCCGTATCGAGGCCGCCCAGAAAGCCTATTTAGTAGCCGGCGATCAGCTGGCACTGATCGCAGCAGAAAACCTCGACCACAGCTTCTACGAGAAAAAAACCGAAGGCTCCTTCGGGCGCAAATCCTCCCGCAGCGATACCGTTACCCGCGTTACCCAGCAAGGCACTGCAATTACCACTGGCGGCGATCTTGCGCTGACCAGCGGCGGTGACCAAACCTACCAGGCGGCGGAACTGACCAGTGGCGCAGATCTTGCCCTGACCAGCGGTGGCGCCATCACCTTTGAAGGGGTGATGGACCTGCATCAGGAGAGTCACGAGAAGAGTAAAGACAGTTGGGCGTGGGTATCGTCCGAAGGTAATGGTTTTACCGATGAAACCTTGCGTCAAACCCAGATTGTAGTGAAAGGGGAAGTAGCGATTCATGCGGTCGAAGGTCTGAACATTGATTTGCGTGAAATCAACCAGGCTACCGTCAGCGAAACCATTGACGCGATGGTTGAGGCCGACCCCGGCTATGCCTGGATCAAGGCAATGGAAGAGCGCGGCGACGTTGATTGGCGTCTGGTCCAAGAAATACACGATAGTTTTGATTACAGCCACTCCGGGCTAGGCGTGGGCGCTCAGTTAGTCATAGCCATTGTGATGGCTGCGATTGTTGGGCCGGCGATGGCGACTTGGGCTGCCGGCGCAATGGGCACTGGCGTTGCAGCAAGCGCAGCAGTAGGGGCGGTAAGTGTTAGTGCTGCTACCAATGCGACCGTCAGCGTGATTAATAATCGCGGCGATCTGGGGGCAGTATTCAAGGACGTTACCTCCAGTGACGCAATGAAGGGTTATGTGGTGGCAGGCGTTACCGCCGGGCTTACCGCAGGGGTTTATGATGGCATGCTCGGCACCGAAACCAATGCTATGACGCAACAGGTAACAAGCAACCTTAATACTGCGTCCGGAGTCGCTCGCTTTGCCGCCAACCAGGCCCTGCAGGGCGCAACCAGCACCGCTTTATATCGCGTACTTGGTGAGGATAGCGATTTCAGTCAGGTCTTAACCTCTTCGCTGGTAAACACCTTTGCCGCCTTCGGCTTCAACCTTGTCGGCGACATCGGCGATACCTACAACCTAGACCCGGGCAGCGCCGAGAAAGTAGCACTACATGCACTCATGGGCGGGCTTGCTTCGGAAGCCTACGGCGGGGACTTTGCCACCGGCGCTTTGGCAGCGGGGGTAAACGAACTCTTCGTTGCTGACTTGAATGCCCAATTTGCGAGCCTGCCAGACGACCAGCGCACGGCGCTGCTGACCATGAGTTCGCAATTAGTTGGCGTGTTGGCAGCCGGGGTTTTGGATTCGGATGGTGATGGTAGCCAGCTAGAGACTGGCGCCTGGGTTGCACGGAACTCGACGCAGTACAATTTTTTGAATCACTCAGACATGAGTGAGTTTACCGAGGCGCTCGAGCGTTGCGGTACCAATGGGCAATGCGAAGCAGAGTTGTGGGAAGAGCTTGGTTATAACGAGTTAAGTATTGAAAATCAGGAACGAGCTTTGGAAACCGGCGGGGTTATTGTGGCCCGTGATCTGATGAGCCAGATATCGGGTGGTCTCGATGTGCTTCTACAGCTCAATTGTGCCACTAGCAGTTGTGAGATGTACAAAACATCTCTGGTAGAGCGCGCTCTGGACTCTTATGCGTACGCTAGTGAGGTATCTGGAGAGTTTGAACCGGCGTTGGCGATGTTCATGGGGGGCGTTGCAACCGTAGGTCGCTTGCAGACGAGGCCACCGGGTAGCACAGCGGCTATTGGCTCTGCTAATGTTCAGAAAGCGATTGATTATTTGGCTGGTGCGAAAGGTGCAAAAGCGACAGGTTCCTCGCTGGACAACGTTGCCAGTAGCATCCATGCTGGCCATCAAGGCAAGCATGTTCTGGGGCATAACAATTTTCTTCCCGGACGCAGCCATCTTAATGAGGGGATTGATCCTCAAAAATTGTTGAATGGTGCTCATGTGGGAGAGTTTCCTGTTGTAGGTTATGGCTCAAGAGGGCAACCAATAGTCGATTTTGGAAAAAATATTGGTGTTGATGGCACATCAGGCCTGGCGACAAGATACGGAACAATACATTCAGGTAAAAGCGGCGCGCATATTGTTCCAACAAATCCTGCTACTGTCGGAGCGAGACCGTGAATACTCTCCCTGATTGGTTGGTTTTATGTGTTTGGCGTGCTCTTATTGGTGAAATATATCCTGCAATAAGGGCGGTGGCTATTTCACTGTCAGAAGAAGGGATGTTACTTGTTCGTTACTATCTTGATAGGCCGCCTACAGACTTTGATTGGGAAAGTTTAGAGGTGGTTGCCACAAATATTTCAGCTTCAATTGGTCAAGACAAAATTTCTCACATAGATTTAGAGTGTAAGTTCGTCCTTGGTTCAATAGGGCATCTTGAGTGTCTCGCCGGCTTCATCTACTGTCGCAGAGAATATGATTCGGACTGAAAAAGAGGCCCGGGAAAAGGGGGCAGATTTATTTTAAGGAGGATGTGGATGCCCAGGATGGGTCGCATGGTTCTGCCGAACTATCCGCACCATATTGTACAGAGTAGGGAAAAGGGGACAGATTTATTTTAAGGAGGTTGTAGATGCCCAGGATGGCTCGTATGGTGCTACCGAACTACCCGCACCATATTGTACAGAGAGGCCATAACCGTCAGGTTGTATTTGCTCGCGCCGATGATTTCCAGCGCTACCTGACGGACATCAGAGGGCTAAAAGTGCAATTTGGTATCAAGCTCTATGCATGGTGCCTGATGACCAATCATGTTCATCTTTTGGTCTGCCCGGAGAGCGCATTTGGCCTTGGCCAGTTCATGAAAGCATTGGCCGCAAGAGCTACCCGCTACCGCAATCGCCTGGAAGAACGCACTGGTACATTATGGGAAGGGCGTTACAAGTCCAGCATCGTTGATACCGAAGCGTATTTACTGGCTTGGTGCCGTTACATAGAGCTTAACCCCGTCAGGGCAAGAGTGGTGGCGCGGGCAGCCGATTACCCTTGGTCCAGCTTCCAGCACAGGATGCAGTCGTCGCCCACCATTGAACTGCTGGATGCTCACCTCTGTTATGAATCTCTGGCACTGACAGAGTCTGGTCGGCAAGAGCAATATGAGCAGTTTGTGAATGCCGGTATTCCAGATATCGAATTACGGTTAATTCGTGAAGCTGTACACCGATGCCAATTAACCGAAGGGGTACGGATGGTCGATGAAATAGAACGAATTACCGGTGCGCGGTATGACATGCTGTGCTAGGCATGCAGCGTAAGTCTGGAAAAATCTGCCCTTTTTTATTGTTCTAACTGTTGCGCCAATTTTAAGGGTTCGGGAGTGAGCTAGTGATCGTTTATTTTACAACCACATGCCAAAAAGTATGGAAAATGAAGCTTGGTCATATCTTTAGTTTTTTTCTGTTTTTTCTTTGGTTATTAACGCCTTCAGCAAGTGCTGGTGAGGGTAAGTTTGATGTTGTTGTTCAAATAACTCGACTAGAGAAAGGCTGTTCAGAGTATCGTGAGCTCCTGCCCTATAAATATTTACATGCTTTGAAGATGCAAGATGAGTATACCGATTATCAGTTGTTTAACGCGGTTGACCAGTTGCCATGGGTTAAATTCCAGTCTGAAGAATCTTGTAAAGCTGCGCTCGTGACTAATACGATTGAAGGAGTGGAGCACTATCGTGAAGTAATGCTGGACGGCAGGTTCCGTGATACAGCAACCTTGAGAAGGGGGGCTGCACGAATGATGGATGCACAGCTGAAAGATTTTGATGATCCGGCTTTTTTGGAGTTAGGGGAGTCTCTGATAAATGAATATATCAGTCTGGAGATGAATGAGGGCGATAAGACAAAAGGGCTAAACTACATGCGAGCTGCCTACGGATACATAGCGGCTGCTCAGATTGTTGAAACTCAGCACTCAACCGACTTGCTGCGCTCGGCAGTGCGAATCGCCAGAGAGGGGTTTATTAAAGCCGAGTTTAAGTCTGATGTGTCTGTACCTTATGATATAGCGCTTCTTGCTTTATCTGAAAGAATAGAGGCTGGCACAGAAGAATATAGTCAAATACTGGAGCAGCGGATCAGCGCCCTGTCTGTGCGGGCTGGTACACACTCAAGTGCGCCAGATGAAATTGCAATAATTCATGCCGAGTTGGGTCGGCATGCTCTTGCAATGGAGCTAATATCGGAAATTTCACTAGAGTCAGACATCGAGGTCACAATAATGTGCCGTGGTCTGATTTTAGATCCCCGCCTTGATGGGTTGAGAGATGCAGAGCCATCAAAGTTTGCTAGGCTAATGAGCCGTAAATGCTACGACATTGTTAAAACTTTCAAGAGTGATGATTGCAAAAGCTTTAGCATGTTTGCTCGCGCTTCTAGCAAGTCCCCTGATTGGTTGGATTATTTTATTCTTGGCGAGTGTAATTATCCTGGTTATATAGAATATGAAAGCCTTGCGGAGTGACGTGAGATGATTGGGTTAAATGAAGAGGAAAAGGGGACAGATTTATATTTCAAGGAGTATGTAGATGCCCAGGATGGGTCGCATGGTTCTGCCGAACTACCCGCACCATATTGTACAGAGAGGCCATAATCGTCAGGTTGTGTTTGCGTGCGCCGATGATTTTCAGCGCTACCTGACGGACATCAGAGAGCTAAAAGTGCAATTTGGTATCAAGCTCTATGCATGGTGTCTGATGACAAATCATGTTCATCTATTGGTCTGCCCGGAGAGCGCATTTGGCCTTGGCCAGTTCATGAAAGCATTGGCCGCGAGAGCTACCCGCTACCGCGAAAAATAAATCTGTCGCCTTTTTTTAACTGGCTAATCAGAGGGCGCTTTGCGCCCTCTTTGCCGACTGGCTCACAGCTATGGCTTGCCCCTTCTGCGACAATACCGCAGCTTATCTCGCCGCTAAGGAAGGTCTGAAAAAGACTTCCTGAAAAGGTAAAATGCGTCAGCGCCATTTTCGAGACCACCGCATGAAACAGATGAGCTTTGCAGACGCCGAATACGCTGGTAAACGTAAGCAGACCCGCCGTGAG